>Ga0209710_1000100_pt1 | contig 97682 bp, 128 predicted proteins | sample ArcticOcean_MG_C_5_FD_187436 | JGI IMG/M metagenome (GOLD analysis project Ga0209710, IMG submission 187436) | Marine microbial communities from western Arctic Ocean - ArcticOcean_MG_CB4_138 (SPAdes) (version 2) | ecosystem: Environmental > Aquatic > Marine > Oceanic | place: Arctic Ocean...
CTTTCCCTGTTGTTTTCAAATTATTTTGCATCTGGTGCAAATTAACTGTTTACAATCCAGCCACTGGCGGTTACTTACTGGCAACAACTTCAATCAGCCTTGAAAGGGCCACATCATGAAAACCTTTATAAATATACTCACAGCCGCAACAATGGTATCAACCCTTGCAGTTCTTGCCGGGGCCCTTGCCGCTAATCTTTAATCAAAATCTAACTATCAACAGTATCAAACCAAATATGAGGGAATACATCATGACAATCCAATTCAAAACACTGAAAGCCGCGCAGGAAGTCACTGGCAAGCTTTCCAATCGCAATTCCAAAATGCCGGGTACTACCTTTGCGATATCTGCAAAGCATTGCGGTGTTGGCGGCAAGCTAGTCAAAGTCAAAGGCTCGGTGTGTGATAGATGTTATGCAATCAAGCTACAAAACCTGCGCCCTAGCGTTGATAAGGGCTGGACCGCGAACTATCTCGCAGCAACTCAAAGCATCTCAAATAATCCTGCAAACTGGGCGGCTGGTGCAGCTTTCCAAATCAAGCGCATGGCGGTTAAATCTGGTGAGATGTATCATCGTTGGTTTGATAGCGGAGACCTAGCTTCGGTTGATATGTTGAATGCAATTTGCATGGCGGCTGAATTGACACCAGAGGTCAGCCATTGGCTTCCTACCCGTGAGGCTAAGATTGTCAAAACCTACCTAGCTAATGGCGGCAAGGTACCCTGCAATCTTATCATCCGTATCAGCTCAACCATGATTAATGATAAGCCAATTGCAGGCTATGCCAACACCTCAACAGTTCACCGCAAGGATAGCGCACCAGAGGGCCACATCTGCCCTGCTAGCCACCAAGGTGGCAACTGTGGTGACTGCAGGGCTTGCTGGACCCATAGCGTTCCTAACGTCTCCTATCCGCTGCACTGAGATTTGTATCGGTGACCCTGCCGTTTTCGGTAGGGCATCCCATGCAAATCCCTGCATGTTTTGAGAGGACTAATTAAGATGACAATCGGCGGATATAAATTAAAAGATGAGGGCTTTGGCTTATCAGTGACTGAGCACGAAAGCGGGTGGTCTATGTGGTTGCAAGGTGATGACGCGGACCAATTTCGTAATGAGTGGGAGGCTTGGCAAGAGAAGCGCGACAACAACTTCCGCAAGTTTTTAAATCATCACGAATGGACATTGGCATAATGGAAAACCAACTCACACAAGGCGAATTGATCGCCAACATCACCGCCAACGGATTAACCTTTCTTGTCTGTATCGTTCAGGAAACCGGGGAAGATTTCATGGGTCAGCAGGTCCTAAAATCCCGCAGCTATTCCACCATGAAAACAGCCCAACGTGGGGCCATTAAGATGCTGGGGGCTTTGTCATGAATACCGCTGAAAAACTGAATGTAATTGCAGAGGCTGGGAGCACCTACCATATCCGCAAATATAGCGGCGAATGGGTGCCTGTAGTTATCGTAGGAAGTAAGGTTTTCACTGGGGTGCATTGCAGCACCTCAGGGGGTGCCATGGCCTCTGCAATCAATCTTTGCGCCACTCGCAGTGCTGCACTTTTGGAGGTGACCCAATGAAATATGTAACTTGGAACCAATTCAGCTTGACCTCACTTAAACAGGCGGAACGGCACAAACAAGCACTGGAAGCGGATGGGTGGAGATTGGTCCACTCTGCCGTGGGGTGCTTGACCTACTCGAAAGCTGAGGTGACCCAATGAGCTATCAACCCACACCACTGAAAGACCTGCCGCATGGGGCATACTTCAAGCGCAAACCTGAGGCCCGAAAGCTGTTCATTCGGGATGCTTACTGCAGGAGCCTGCGGAAATACTTTTGCATGCCTGAAGATGATGTGTGGGGCGGTGGCATGCCCCTCAGAGGCTCGACGATTGTATATGTCAATTGATTGTATCGGTGTGCAGCATTGAGGTGCTGCCATCCCATGCAATTCCCTGCATGTGAGAAGGAGAACTAATGGCTAATAATTCAGCAATGCTAGCAGGCCTCGAGCAGTACCTGCAGGATATGGGCAAACTTTTGCCTACTGAAGATGATTTAAAACTTGAAAACCTGCAGCGAACCAATACGCTGCAAGTGGGCTACTACAACGATCCAAGAGACAGCAAAGGAGATGTAAGCTTTTAACTTATAACACGGTGAAGCTATTACCGTTTAATATTCAATATAAAATAGGAAATTCAAACAATGAGAATAGATTTTAGCATTGATAGTCAGTGGGTAAACAGGAGAGACAATGCAGCGGCACGAGGCGGCTGCAGGCACAAAGCAATTCACTGGTCCATCGATAGGCAAGGGCCACCATCCAGAAAATCAATTGCACTACTTTCCACAGAAATAGAGGATGGTGTGATATCTGATGGCAGTGTCTATGCCACAGGCTTCGGAGGTAATTGCCAATGAAGTTCGCAAAAACAGAGGTGCATTTAGACATCTTTTTTGACGAAGCCAAACGGCCCTGCAATATCCGCAAAACTAAATGTGACCTACAGGCCCAGCGGTCACATTTATTGACTTTTAACTTCTATCGGCTTCATATATCGGCAGAGATAATTAAGCCATATCCAAGAACAGAGAGACACCTACCAAATGGACCAGATGCAAAAATTAAAAGATGTGATGGATGAATTTACTAAATTTCACCCTAAAATCACAGCGAATATGATTGCAGTATTTTCGTATGTTGCGGCAAGACCTGAAGAGGTCATCCAAACCCGCGATTTGCCGGGTGCATTGAACCTGCCCCAGACAACCATCAATCGCCTAATACGCACGATGGCTGACAGGTCATATATCCGCGAAGAGGGCTTCAAGCTTCTACGCCAAACTACAGACCTAGTTGATGAACGGCAGCGGATTGTTGAACTAACACCAGCAGGCCGCACCTTGGCTAATAAATTGAGAGGTATAATGAAATGAAGAACACAACAAAACTACACAAAGGAATAACGCAGCGCGGGGATAAATACCGCGTTAGCGTCATGGTCAGCGGGAAGCGCAAGACAGCTACCTGCAAGACCTTAGAGGAAGCTTCCGAAACTATGCAGCAAATGAAACTGGGGCTGTTCGATGCCACCAGTGGTGAGTTTGATGTGTGGAATTTAGATACTGCTTGGGAGAAATATGTGGACTACCGCACAGTAAAAAACCCAGACGCCTCTGCAAATGGAAAGAAGTTCACTTGGTATGGCAAGATGATCTTAAATCACTTTGGCCCTGCAATTTCTCTGGACGATATAACACCGATCCAGACTGCTTCGTTCTATGATTTTCTAACTATTGAAAGGAAGTATTCGGCAAGTGCTGTAAATTATTTAGGAACCCTGCTGCACCAGATGCAACTGTTTGCAGTTAGGCGGGGGCGTAAGCGCATCGCACCTGTCAGGATGGAGGGCTGCAGGATTACTCAGGGGCGCATCAGGTTCCTTAGTGACCTCGAGGAAGCTAAGGTACTCGACTGGTACGACAGGACAGGACGGGGCCATTCTGGTGACCTTATACGTTTCTACATTGATACAGGTCTGCGCAAGACTGAAGGTCTGCGCTTAAAGTTCACAGATGTGGATATGAAGACCGGGCGCATCACGATCTGGAAGACTAAGAACGGTAAGCCGCGCACCATCAAAATGACCGGGCGTGTGAAGAATATTCTTGAGCGCCTCGCTGTTGGTCGTAACGATTTTGATACCCTAGTTTTCCAAGGCAACAAAGAGAAGCGACTGTATCGTGATTGGTGGAAAATGCGTGATGCAATCGGCTTGGGTGATGATGCTCAGTTCGTCCTGCACATGCTTCGCCACACCTGTGCAACCAGACTGCTTGGAGCGGGTGTTGATATCCGCAGCGCAATGGAGTGGCTTGGGCATTCCAGCATAGAGCAGACCCAGAGGTACGCACACTTCATACCCTCCAAATCTGACGATGCTGCTGACGCGCTTGACAGATTGGCAGCAGAAAAGTTAGGAGGTGTCATGGCATGACCACCGGGTACATTTGTGGTACGTTTCTGGTACAGGGTTGCACCTTATAGCTGAATAACTAAAAGAAAAGAATAACTTACAAATTATGCAACAGAAACCTCCACTATTACCACTCAATTTGTTAACAGTTAGAACAGCGCAGAGGCCTTATTCTAAAGGCTTCCTGCGTTGTTTTTCGTACCCGATGTTTCTAACCGTTAACGGCAAGAAACCTGTGGGTATCTGCACCGCATTTGCACCATTGCACCCAGCGGCTGCACCCCTCTCCAAAACCTCAATCAAATCAACGGCTTCAATTGGGTTGCACCATAGCTCCCAAAGCCCCTCCAACACCTAAAGGATAGAACAGAATGACAATCGATCTGTATTCCACGCAAGAAGCGTTAGAGAAACAAGCAAGGACACTGACCAAGACCCGCTTTCAAAACATGCTCACTGAGAACGTCCAGAGGGGTAACGAATCATCAACATTCTACGGCTCACCATTGATGAAGAGAGCTATTGAACCTGTAGCCCAGCGCATCGTCGAAGTGATTACTGAAGCTGAGACAGGCAAAGCAGGAAGTAAGCTTTCATCTGTTAAGTTCATGAAACTTCTGGAGCCTAACGTGATTGCTTTCTTCACTGCTAAAACAATCATTGATAAGCTCACCAGTAAGACCAACAAGCTGCAGACTGTCGCAAACAATATCGGCAAGAACTTAGAGGATGAACTGCGGTACACCTCGTTTGAAGAGCAGCACCCATGGCTGTTTAAAAAGCTACTCAACGAGATTGATACGACCAGACAGCGCAAACGTCAGAACCTTGTCGCTGCCTACAATCGCTATTGCGAACAGTGGGTATCGTGGGGGGATGATGCTCGTATTCACCTTGGCATGAAACTGATTGAGATTTTTGTATCACGAACCGGGTTCGCTGAGTTGGCTACCCGTCCACTAGGTGGCAAGAGGATTGAGAAAGTTCTTGTAGCCACACAGAGTGTCATCGACTTCCTGAACAACAACAAGGAAGCGGCTGAGATGTTATCGCCTGTGTATCTCCCGATGGTTGTACCACCTAATGACTGGACCGGGCCGAGGGGTGGTGGGTATCTTACACATCACACCCCTCCACTGACTTTAATCAAGACCTCGAACAGGAACTACCTAGAGGAACTTGAGGGCCTTTCAGAACAGATGGCACCTGTCTACCAAGCCATCAACCACATCCAGCGCACACCTTGGCAGGTTAATACGTTTGTCATGGTCACACTCCAGATGATGAATGAGCGTGGCTTGGCTATTGCTGGCCTGAGTGCAGCGGAAGATGAACCACTACCACCTCGCACCATTCCTGAAGGTTTAAAGAAGGAGGATATGACTGAGCATCAGCTGCGTGAGTTCAAAACGTGGAAGCAACGCTCAACTAAAATTTATGAAGAAAATATTAGGCTGCGTTCCAAGCGGCTAATGGTTACTCGCATCCGCAGATTGGCAGAGCAGTTCTCAGTCTACAATGCTATCTACTTCGTACACACAGCCGATTTCAGGGGCCGTTTGTACCCTGCCAGCTCCTACCTAACCCCTCAGGGCAACTCGCTCTCTAAGGGCCTCCTGAAGTTCTCTGATGGCAAGCCATTGGGCACCAACGAGGCAGCGGTAGAGCTAGCGATACACGGTGCAAATACTTTCGGGTATGACAAGGCATCAATGCAGGAGCGTGTGGATTGGGTGGTAGAAAACCAAGACCGTATCCTACAGGCTGGCACCAGTCCTATGTCTGACTTGTGGTGGGCCAAAGAAGCTGATGACCCTTGGTCATTCTTAGCATTCTGCGAGGAGTGGGTCGGATACAATACTGATGGTTATGACCATGTCTCGTTCATTGCAATTGCAAAGGATGGTGCGTGTAATGGCCTACAACACTTGAGTGCTGCTCTACTGGATGAGGTAGGTGGTGAGCAGGTCAATCTAATACCATCAGACAGACCAGCTGACATCTATCAGACGGTCATCGACAAGACGATCATCAAGGTGAAGCAGGACCTAAACAGTAATGCCTATGTTCTTGATACCTATGCAGTGGCTGACTTGGCTAAACGATGGCTTGAGTATGGCATGACCAGAAAGACTGCCAAGAGGTGTACGATGACGCGGGTCTATGGCAGTACGTTGTTCTCTGCCCGAGCATTCGTGCAAGAGTTCTTGACTGAGACAGACCTCAAACGAAGAGAGGAAAATGTTGGGTATGTATCCCCTCTACACGAGATGGAGTTCCCAGCATCGATCTACTTAGCCCAGCACGTTTGGACATCAATCAATGAAACTGTAGTTGCGGCGAAAACCGCTATGGATTGGCTGCAAGACTGTGCCAAACAGCTGGCTAAGAAGAACCTACCGATCATGTGGACTACTCTCGACGGTCTGCCTGTGATGCAGAACTATCCTGACATGACTAAGCGTAGGTTGAAGACAAAGTTTGGTGACAAGCTAATCTATCTGACGGTTCAAGAAGCTAACAAGAACAAGCTGGATCGTAGGCGTCAGGGTGCAGGAGTATCTCCAAATCATACTCATTCTTCTGATTCCTGCCACCTTCGCATGACTGTAAACTTAGCTGCAGATAATGGGGTCACCCACTTCGCTATGATACATGACAGCTTTGGTTGCCATGCGTCCGACATCGAGATGCTGGGGGCCTGTACTCGTGAGGCATTCTTGTGGATGTACCATGAGAATAATCCTCTGCAGTCATTCAAGGACGAATGCGAAGTGATGTTGGGTGCAGAGTTAAAACCCCTGCCCCCGATGGGTGACTTGGATATCACTCAAGTTCTCCAATCTGAATTCTTCTTCAGTTAATCTAACTGTTAACGGTTAAAGGTTAGGAGCCGTTAACGATTAGGTTGCACCATAGCTCTACAGAACCGAAAGGCACCGGAAATGACTAACGAAACGCTCATCAACATCGCCGAATACTACAAGCGAAGCGGAGTTCCCGTGCCTGTAGACATTCAAGCCCGTCTCATTGCGGCTGGCATCGACGTTCAAAAATACCAACACGTTTAAAGGAATAATCATGACTGATTATGTGACACCACATGGCATTGCAGTATGGCCTAAGCTCAACACTCCAGATTTCAAATGGAATCCAGATGGTGAGTACACTGTTAAGTTAAAAATCTCAGCAGAGGAGAGCCAGCCACTAATCAAACAACTTGAAGAGCTGCGCGATACCTACCTTGCCACTGCAATCAAGGAGGACCCAAAGGTTGCTAAATATGGCATGGCCCCTCTTTATGAAGAGGAAGCTGACGACCAAGACAACCTCACTGGCTTCAACATCTTCAAGTTTAAACAGAAGGCTAAAATCACAACTCGCAAAGGTGAGACTATTGAGAAGCGAGTTGCTATTTACGACAGCAACAAGACGCCAACGACTTCGACAGTAACTGGTGGCTCTACGCTGCGTGTTGCTGGTAGTGTATTTGGGTACGCCATGCCTTCTAGCAGGATGGTAGGTCTATCACTTCGACCTGAAGCTGTGCAGATTATCACCCTGGCATCAGCTGGTAATGGTGAGCAAGCTGCAACCATGTTCGATAAGGAAGATGGCTTCGTTGCTGATAGCTTCGCCAACTTGGAGACAGCTGCGGCTGATGATCTTGCAGACTTCTAAGCCCAGCAAGGTCAGGGCAAACGCAATAAAGAATGGTTGGCGGTCGGGGTTAGAAGAAACCCTTGCCGCCGATCTTCGTCTTAAAGGTATCACATACAAATTTGAGCCAACCACTTTGAAGTACAATGTACCCGCAAGAGTGGCACGCTATACCCCCGACTTCTGGGTAACCACCAGAACAGGCAAGGTCATAGTGGTGGAAAGTAAGGGACGATTCTTGACTGCCAATCGACAGCTAATGCTGCTGGTTAAAGCCCAACATCCCAATCTTGAAATTCGCATGGTCTTCAGCAGGTCCAAGGAAACAATTTCTAAAACCAGCAGCACTACATACGCAATGTGGTGTGAAAAGCACGGCTTTCAGTACGCTGATAAATTAGTCCCACAGGAGTGGTTAGATGAATAAAATTACACACATCATCGTTCACTGCGCTTATACGCCGCCGCAGATGGATATTGGTGCTGCAGATATCGATAGATGGCACCGTGAAAAAGGCTGGATGATGATCGGCTACCACGCAGTCATTAAACGTGATGGTACTATTGAAGATGGTAGGCCTCTTGCTCGAACAGGCGCTCACGTTCGAGGCATGAACTCACGGTCCCGTGGCATCTGCCTGATAGGCGGCATGAACAAAGAAAAGGATGGGCCAGCGGTCAACTACACAGATGAACAGTACGCATCTCTGCGTAAGCTTATCGTCGAGTGGCAGACTGACCACTTCCCCCTCGCTGTCGTCGCAGGACATACAGACTTTGACAAGAACAAGACCTGTCCTAACTTCGATGCTGCTCACTGGTTTGAACACGACGAAGTAATCAGCAACTTAGATTAAGTGGAGATAACTACTAACATTATAGTCTTATTTATCATCCTTAAATGGTCATAAGTAATACGGTGTTAGTAGTTATCAGGCTGTGGGAGATTAATCATGACTAAGCGATTACCCTTAAAAGGTGGAGATGAGTACGATGCTTTGAGTAAGGCACGTAAGTTTCTCCACTGGAAGGCTGGTCAATTGAAGAAGATCAAACGTGCTTACAACAAAAGATTTCGTAAGCATTTAAAGGAGAGGACTGATGACTGAAGGTACTATCCCAACGATTAAAATCACTGAGATAACCGACCACGATGATGGGTCTGCTACTGTCACTCTGGATATGGAGCCAGAGACATACCATAAAATATTTAGCCACGGTTTCATCCACCTCTTAACAAAAGGTATGGACCTAGATGACTAGCCGATAGGCTGCACCCATAGCTCACAAAAAAATTTGGCTCACCTTCGGGTGGGCCTTTTGCATTTTAAAGGAGTGAAGATGGCAATCATCTTTTACCTACTCGGCTGCATTCTTATGGCTGACATTCTTCACGATGAAGACGACGAAATAAAATTGGTGCCTTGGATTATAAGCTCAATGCTGTGGCCCCTCGATGCACTGATTGCACTTTGGTACGGAATGTTCCGCACCTCCCCCCACGATTAACCCAGACAACTTGGAGATGACGCATGTCACAGACACAAATCGTAATGAACCACCTGAATACCTACAAATCCATCAGTGCTTTGGAAGCCCAGAGTAACTACTCGATCTGGCGGCTTGCCGCTGTGGTCAACCGCCTCCGAAACCGGGGGATGTCCCTTCATACCACGATGAAGACAGCACCGAACGGAGCGCGATATGCAGAGTACAAACTCGCAGGAGAGTAGTCTCCTCCACCACACCTCCTGCAAATGTGGATCGTCCGATGGTCGGGCGGTCTACTCAGACGGTGGGTCTTATTGCTTTGTCTGTAATGAATATCAAAAGGTAGGGTCAGCTATGCAAACTGAATTCGCTCAATCTAAACCAGCGTCTGGTCTGTTACCTTTTGGTGAAGCGCAGGCATTAGGTAAACGAAAGCTCACTGAAGAAACCTGCAAGAAGTTTGGCTATACCATTGGCGAGTACCAAGGCCAGACAGTTCAGATAGCTAACTATCGTGGCAAGGATGGCTCGGTGGTGGCACAGAAGATCAGGCTCCCCGGCAAGAACTTCAAGATGCTCGGGGACGCTAAGGCAGCTGGCCTCTACGGTGAGCACCTCTGGCGTGACGGTGGTAAAATGCTGACTATTACAGAGGGAGAAATTTGTGCGCTCTCTATGTCTCAAGCACAGGGTAATAAATTTCCAACGGTGTCCATAAGCACGGGCGCAGCTGGAGCCAAGCGGTGTATCCAGAACTCTCTTGAATTTGTAGAGAGCTTTGAAAAAGTTATCATCATGTTCGACAACGACACCGCTGGTCAGACTGCGGCCCTTGAGGTTGCCCAGCTGCTATCCCCCGGCAAGGCTCACATCGCTACATTATCAGAGAACGATCCTTCAGATATGATTGTAAACGGTAAGACCCGTGAGCTACTTGAAGCCATGTGGTCAGCTAAGGTCTACCGTCCCGATGGTATCATCAACGGTGAGGACCTTTGGGATGCTGTATCAAAGGATGATACAACACCTTCCATCCCTTACCCATTCCCCGGTCTCAATACTAAGACACGAGGTATGCGCCGGGGTGAGCTAGTAACCATCACAGCTGGTAGTGGAGTTGGTAAGTCACAGGTCTGCCGCGAGATAGCTTATCATCTCAGTAATGAGGGAGAGAGCGTAGGCTACATCGCATTGGAAGAGAACGTGCGGCACACAGCTATCTCATTGATGGGCCTAGCTCTGGACAACCCTCTTCACCTATCTCGTGATGGTGTGACTGAGGAAGAGATGCGAGATGCCTTCAACAAGACAGTCGGTAACGGAAGGTTTTTCGTCTACGATCATTTCGGATCAATGAGAACTGACAACTTGCTATCTAAGGTGAGATACTTAGCCAAGGCATGTGGTGTTGGCTGGGTGATACTCGACCATTTATCGATAGTTGTTAGCTCGCAAGAAGAAGGGGATGAAAGACAGGCGATTGACCGTATAATGACACTGCTTCGGTCCCTTGTCGAAGAGACAGGTATCGGCCTCATCCTAGTGTCTCACTTGCGGCGTCCTGCAGGTGAGAAGGGATGGGAAAATGGTATGCAAGTCACGCTCAATTCATTGCGTGGAAGTGCATCAATCGCGCAGCTGTCGGACATGTGTCTGTCAGTTGAACGGGACCAACAGGGTGAGAACCCGAATGTAGCCACAGTCCGTTGTTTAAAAAATCGCCACTCAGGTGAGACAGGCATTGGCTGCTATCTGCACTACAACAAAGACACAGGACGAATGGTTGAGGTCGATGACCCCAACATCTTTGAGGATGCTGCTGACGATGGCAGCTCAGACTTCTAGCTAGTCGAGAGGGACAGCATAATGAAACGTATTCTATTTGATATTGAAACCGATGGCCTATTGCCAGACCTGACTAAGGTCCACAGCCTCGTACTGTTGGACATGGACACTGAAGAAGAACTAAGCTGTGCAGATCAAAAGGGCTACACATCTATCGCGGATGGCATGTCATACCTCAAGAGTGCAGAGCTTTTGGCGGGACATAATATTCAGGGCTTCGACTTCCCTGCCCTACATAAACTGTTCGGCTTTGAGTACAGTGGTGAGATACACGATACGTTAATTATGTCTCGGCTAGTCTGGTCGGACCTGAAGAACAATGACTTTGAATACATCAAGAAACCCAGAGGTGCTAACTTTCCCCGACAACTCATAGGCTCCCATTCCCTCAAGGCGTGGGGGTTACGTTTGGGTAACCACAAGGATGGCTACAGTGACGGGTGGGACGAATGGTCAGAGGCAATGCAAACGTATTGCGTTCAGGACTGTCGAGCTAACCTAACATTCTACAAGCGCATCATGTCCAAGAAGCCCAGCGCACAGAGCGTCAAGCTAGAGCATGACTTCGCTCATGTCATCCGCAAACAGGAAGCGCATGGCTTTCACTTTGATGAGGTGAAGGCACACAAACTCTTGGCAACTTTACAGGGACGCCAAGCGGAGCTGAACGATGAGCTGCAGGTTGCCTTCAAGCCGTGGGAAATCAGGGAACCCTTTACACCCAAGGTCAACAACAAGGCCCGAGGGTATGTGAAAGGACAGCTGACTTACAAGGTCAAGGAAGTTGTATTTAATCCCGCAAGCAGGGACCACATAGCAGACAGATTGCAAACGCTAGGCTGGGTCGCGAAAGCACACACAGAGCAGGGCAAGGCCAAGGTAGATGAGACTGTACTCGCAGGCTTAGACTATCCTGAAGCTGCGCTACTCAATGAGTATTTGATGCTGAACAAAAGGATTGGGCAGTTAGCTGTAGGTCAAAATGCTTGGCTGAAGAAAGTACAGAATGGAAAGATACATGGTCAAGTCAATACAAATGGTGCGTCCACTGGGCGCTGTACGCACAACAGGCCTAACGTAGCTCAGACACCTAGCGTCAATGCTCCGTATGGCACTCAGTGTCGTGAGTTGTTCTACGCACCAGAGGGTTACTCTTTAGTTGGAGCAGATTTATCCGGCTTAGAATTGAGATGCCTCGCCCACATGATGGCGAAGTACGATGGAGGTTCCTACACAAATGTTGTCCTCAATGGAGATGTGCATTCGGTCAATCAGAAGGCCGCTGGGCTACCTGACAGGTCCAGCTCAAAGGTATTCATATATGGATTCCTGTATGGGGCAGGCGCTGCCAAGATTGGTTCCATCGTTGGTGGTACTGAGAAGGAAGGCAGGGCGTTAATCAATAAGTTCATGAAAGCTACCCCTGCTCTTAGGGAGCTTCGGATAGCTGTGCAGGAAACCATCTATGGTAGGTGGATCAAGGATTCAAACGGAAACCGCATAAAGATTAAAGAAGGTAGAGGGCACTTACTTGGACTGGATGGCAGGAAACTCTCCATCCGCAGCCCTCATTCAGCTTTGAATGTACTGCTGCAATCCGCAGGGGCGCTGCTAGCCAAGCAGGCCACAGTATTCCTGTACGAAAATCTAACCATTAAAGGTTACAAATGGGGCGAAGACTATGCCCAAGTTGCACACGTTCATGACGAAGTGCAGCTCATAGCTAGAAAGGAAATAGCTGAAGATGTCGGAAGAGAAGCAGTTAAATCTTTTCAACTCGCCGGGGAACACTTTAACTTCAGATGCCCTATCACAGGAGAGTTCAAGATCGGTAACAACTGGGCAGACACGCACTAAAAATCCTCACTCAATTAAGATGCGAGAGTTTACGCGCAGCCGAAAGAAACAGCTTGTCGCCTACATGGGCGGCAAGTGTGAGAGATGCTTGAAGGTGTATCACCCTAATGTTTACGACTTCCATCACCACGACCACACCCTGAAAGTGTTCGGGGTATCCCAAGCTAACATGCAGAGGTCTTGGCATAACTTAGTAAGGGAGACAGATAAGTGTCACCTCCTCTGCTCGAACTGTCACCGCGAAGTTCACACCTACCACCCCGCAAAGTTTATTAAAATCTAACCGTTAAGGAATAGAAATGACTGATGTATCCTACATTGCACATCACGGCTCAGACGATCTGGTCGTGGATGCAGCCCGAGTATCCTTTGATAAGCAAGCGGAAGCCTATGGCCCCCACCAGAACGAGCGTCTGATTAACTTCCTCGCTCGTGAACAGCACACCCATCCCTTCACGCACCCAGTAGCAACCTTCCGCTGCACCGCACCAATCTTCGTGAGCAGACAACTTGCAAAACACCAAGTCGGTGGAACGTGGAATGAGGTCAGCCGCAGGTACATCAAGTCTTCACCATCCTACTGGAAGCCTAAGTTTTTCAGGGGTTCTGCAGCTGACGTTAAGCAAGGCTCAAGTGCTGAAGCTCACCGCAGGAGTGAAGAGTTCCTAGAGGAATACCACGACATCTGCATCGATGCGATTGCTACCTATAATAAGATGGTGGCGCTGGGCATCTGCGCCGAACAGGCACGGGCTATCCTTCCGCAGGGTGCTATCACTGAGTGGGTGTGGACCGGGAGCCTACTGTTCTGGTCCCGCGTCTACAACCTACGCATCAAACCAGACACTCAAAAAGAAACTAGAGACTTTGCAGAACTGCTCGGTGAGCAGATGGCATCACTCTACCCAATCTCATGGAAGGCGCTGACAGATGGATGAAGGTACAGAACTGATAGTATTCACAGCTATGTCAGCAAGCATAGCCAAGCTAGCTGAAGTCTACTCCTCAGTAGATGACATCAACATGCGAAACATAGTCCACGATGCAGCCCTGATCTGCTTACAGGTTATGACCATCGATGACTCCATGACTGCAGAGTTGATGTCCCTTGATGGGGGTAAAATGCAATGACCAAGTTTCTCATAGATGCAGACATCGTGGCCTTCAAAGCTGCTATTAATGCTGAGCGCCCTATCGATTGGGGTGATGGGATGTGGACCCTCCACGCTTACGAACATGAGGGTATCCAATACATCCACGATTACCTCAACAAGGTGACAGATAAGATTGGTGAGGGTGAGTTTGTTATGTTCATCACTGACCCAAGTAACTGGCGCAAGGATATCCTGCCCTCCTACAAATCCAATAGGAAAGCTGTAAGGCGTCCACTACTTCTGAAGGCCCTACGACAGTACCTTCTAGATGAGATGGGTGCTGTCATGGTTGTTAATATGGAAGCAGACGATTTACTTGGTATCACTTCTACCAACGAGCCTGACTGTGTCATTATCAGTGAGGACAAGGACCTAGCTACCATCCCCGGTAAGCTCTTCAACCCAGCTAAGGATGAAGCAGTTCGCACCATCACTGAGTTCGAGGCTGACTACTTCCACATGCTGCAGGCTCTCACAGGTGATGCAGTCGATGGCTATAAAGGCTTGGATGGTTGTGGTCCGAAAACAGCAGAAAAAATCTTGGACGGTTGCAAGACACCCATGGAGATGTGGGCAGCTGTTGTTAACGCCTACGAAAAGAAGGGCCTCTCCGAATTTGTAGCCACCACCCAAGCACGAGTGGCTCGAATATGTCGGAAAGATGATTTTGATTTCAACACAGGAAAGGTAATTCTATGGACACCCCCGACATAGTAACACGCCCAGCGCATTACACTCAGTTTGCCATCGAGCCTATCGAGTTCATCCTCCGTAACTCCCTGCCTTTCCACACTGGTAACATCATTAAGTATTCAATGAGGGCTGGTAGTAAACTCTACGATGGCATGGACCCTGTGGAGAGTGAGGTCACCGACCTTAAAAAGGTAATGCGGTATGCACAGATGCGGATCAACCAACTGCGAGGGGACTGCATCCTATGAGCCAGTCACACAATCTTAAAGCTTACATTGGAATAATATAATGCCCCTGAACTTAGACAAGTACCAACGCCTAGCTGCGACAACTGCAATATATCCAGAAGATAAAGCATTGGAATTTTTAACCTCTGGCCTGACAGGTGAGGTGGGCGAGCTGATGAGTAAGGTAGCCAAGTGGTATCGCAAAGATAATGCCTACCCACACACAGCGGTACTTGATGAACTAGGGGATATCCTTTGGTTCGTTAGTGAACTCGCACGAGTACATAACTGTGAGCTGTCAGTATTAGCACAAAAGAATTTGGACAAGTTGGCATCCCGCAAAGAGCGCGGTGCCTTGCAGGGTAATGGGGACAATCGATGACAGACGTAAGAGCTGCGGTGGTAACACGCCGCACATATAACAGGCCACTCAACGATGAGGGGACTGTGTTCGAGACTTGGGAGCAGACAGTTGGTAGGGTTATTAACCACCAGCAGTGGCTCTGGGAACGAGCTAAAACTGAGAAGCTTAACCAAGGGGAACTTGGAGAGCTAGAAGAACTACGGATACTCATGCTTGAGCGTAGGGCTACAACATCAGGCCGCACCTTGTGGCTTGGTGGCACAGACGTAGCTAAGAAGCACGAGGCCTCACAGTTCAATTGTAGCTTCGGACGTATCGAGACAGTTCACGATGTAGTTGATGCCTTCTGGCTGCTACTGCAGGGCTGTGGTGTAGGCTTCGAGCCTGTGGTTGGCACTCTTAATGGCTTCGCTAAGGAGACAGAGGTTGAGATGTGGCGTTCAGACCGTGAAGGCAAAGGTCGTGAGGACAACATCTCACAGCTGCGCTCTATCGGTGATGAGGGCTACCGGGTCTACAAGCTGACCATTGGTGATAGTGCTAAGGCATGGGCTAAAGCCTTGGGGAAACTCATGGCCCTGAAGGACCCTGTGGACAAGATCATCTTGGACTTCAGTGAAATCCGTCCAGCTGGTACACGCCTCAAAGGGTACGGATGGATCAGTTCAGGGGACGATACACTTCACATCGCCCTGGGTAAAATCTGTGACATCATGAACAAACGTGCAGGGCAGCTACTGACCCGCATGGATATCCTAGACCTCCTCAACCACATGGGTACTACACTGTCCTCCCGTCGATCTGCAGAGATTGCTGTGATGCCTGTCGATGACCTAGAGGCTGATGAGTTCATCTCAGCTAAGAAAGACTTCTGGCTTCACGACAACGCCCACCGCCAGCAGTCCAACAACTCTCTGATGTTCTATAAGAAGCCTACCAAGTGGGAACTGTCCTACATCTTTGACCGTATGGTTGAAGCTGGTGGGTCTGAACCGGGCTTCATCAATGCAGAAGCAGCCCTTAAACGTGCTCCTCACTTCAAGGGAGTTAACCCATGTGCGGAAATTCTATTAGGTAACAAGAGTTTCTGTAACCTAGTTGAGGTAGATTGGGGTAAATACGTTGATGACTTTGAAGGATTGCAACATGCTGTGTACCTAGCAGCCCGTGCTAACTACCGTCAGACTTGTGTGAACTTGGATGATGGTATCCTTCAACGATCTTGGCACGAGCTGAATGAGTTTCTTCGCCTGTGTGGTGTAGGTGCTACAGGCATCGTGAAGTTTCTCGATTACAATAAGCATATGAACATCCCCAGTATGCTGCAGATACTGCGAGCTTCAGCTAAAAATGGTGCTAACTCAATTGCAGATGAACTAGGTCTACCAAGGGCCAAGCTTGTCTCAACTATCAAGCCAAGTGGAACCCTTTCAAAGGTCATGTCAACTACTGAGGGAGTACATCGACCTCTAGGGAAGTACCTCTTCAACAACGTCACCTTCTCTAAGCATGACCCAATAGTACCCATCATGACTGCAGCTAACTACACAGTCATCGAGAAACCCTTTGAACCTGACAGTGTCCTAATCACCTTCCCGGTGGCCTATGATGATGTTGAGTTCCAAGTGGTGGATGGTAAGTTCGTAAACCTTGAGACTGCTGTGCAACAGCTGGATCGATACAAGCTTATGATGGACAACTATGTAGACCATAACTGTTCAGTCACCATCAGCTATGACCCCCCTGAAATACCCTCCATCATCAATTGGATTATGGAGAACTGGGATACCTATGTTGGTGTATCGTTCATCTATCGCAACGATCCGACCAAGACAGCAGCCGACCTTGGCTATGCCTATCTCCCACAAGAGGTAGTCACTAAGGAGACATATGATGTGTATGTCTCAACGCTTGCAAATGTAGACATCGAGAACGCTAATTCATTCGACGAATTAACAGACGATGAATGCGCCACCGGGGCCTGCCCCATCCGCTAAGGTAAAATAATGCGAAAGAAATCCACTTACAAACGTAAGCAGGAGGATGTTGAGGTTGTGCGCGGTCCCCGTGTGCAGCCTCTGCTACCCATGAACCCTGCTCAAAAGAACTACATGGACTGTATCTCTCAGTACCCTCAGACATTTGTCACAGGGCCTGCAGGTACAGGTAAGACCTACATTGCTGCAGCCGTAGCTGCGGATATGTTCCATGCCCACAAGATACACAAGATAATCTTAACTCGCCCTAACATCCCTGCAGGTAAGTCTCTTGGTTTCTTTGCGGGGACTATCGAGGATAAGATTGCCCCATGGGTAGTCCCCTTGACTGAGGTCTTAGAGGCACGACTAGGTAAAGGTAGGTTCGAGGTTGCCCGTAAGCGTGGTGACATTGAGATTGTACCTTTTGAAGTTATGCGTGGACGATCTTTCAACAATGCCTTCGTCATCCTAGATGAAGCACAGAACCTAACACCCCATGAGATGAAGATGTTCCTGACCCGTATCGGTGAGGATAGTAAGGTCATCGTCAATGGGGATGTAACTCAGCATGACCTATCAGGCACCAGTGGCCTGCAGGTTGCTATAGACCTTATGCACAAACACAACATCCCTGCAGCTCACTGCAACTTCACTCATGATGACGTAGTTCGCTCTGGCATCTGTGCCATGTGGACCCGCGCCTTTGATTAGGTTGCACCTTAGAGGATTAGAATAAACAATGTTTCCCTTTATATCTAACGAACTACTAGATGAACTTAATTCCCGCTTCCCTGATAAGGCTCCTGAATACCTTGAACAGCACAACATGCTGATGTGGAGAGGTGGTCAGCGTTCTGTCGTAGATTTTCTAACAACAATTCACGCAGAGCAAACCGCTGCGAACTTAGGAGAATAGCTAATGTGCTTTTCATCACCCACCCCGCCGCCCCCGCAAGAGATTGCGCCTGCTCCGCCACCTGCAGCACCCGGTGCGCCTAACCCAGTGATGACAAATATGTATGACCCGTCATCCCCTGAGAGTGGCACCGCTGCAGAGAAGGGCGCACTTGCTGGTAAAGCAGCTGGTACGTCACAGCTGCGTGTGGACCTCGACCCAACGACAACTAATGTTGATAAAGGCACAGGCCTTCAAATTAATAAGTAAGGGGCTAGTATGTGTACCGCATTAGGACTTGGAGCAAAAGCTATCCAGAAAACAGGAGTAGCTCCTCTTGGTATTCTAGCTGCTGATAAGATGGCAGACAAAGGATTGCTGCCTATTCAGATAGCTAAGGAAGCCGTGACTAAGAAAAAAGAATTAGTTGAAAAGAACATAGACGCCCCCGAATTATTGGGTGCTGGTTTACAGGTAATGAAGTGAGAATTTAAATGAGTATGGGAACCGCTGAACAGCGTTACCGTCAACTCGAACAGACACGACAATCTTACTTGGATCGAGCCAGAGATTGTGCAGAGCTAACTATCCCATCGCTAATACCGCCAGATGTCCACAATGAGACGAGTGACTTGTATACTCCGTTTCAGGGCATTGGTGCGCGTGGTGTGAATAACTTAGCCTCTAAACTTTCACTGGCTTTGATGCCTCCTAACTCCCCCTTCTTCCGCTTCATGGTTGAGCCTTATACTTTAAAAGATATTGCTCAAGATGAGGCTGCTCGTACCCAGATTGAACAACAACTGGGTGAGTATGAACGGGCAGTTATGTCAGAGATTGAAACGTCTGGAGATCGAGTGGCGGTGCATGAAGCACTGAAACATCTAATCGTCGGAGGCAACGTGCTACTGCAGGTTGGCCCCGAGAAGACCAGAGTAATTCACCTAGATAGTTATGTAGTATCTCGCGCACCTAACGGTGAGGTTCTAGAGATCGTTACGGTAGAGCATGTCTCACCTAACGCTCTGGATAAAGCGACAGCCGCTAACATCACTGGTAAGCTCGAAGGTGATGAGAAGACCGTAGAGGTTTACACTCACATTGAGCGTAAGAACGAATTCTATAATGTATACCAAGAAGTCAAAGGCTCAGTAGTCTCTGGCTCCAAGGGTAAATATAAGAAGAACAACATGCCCTTCCTGCCCCTACGCTTCTCCCGCATTGACGGTGAAGACTATGGGCGTGGATTTGTTGAGGAACTCTTAGGTGACCTACGGTCTCTTGAGGGCTTAACTCAAGCCATCGTCGAGGGTGCAGCCGCAGCCGCTAAGGTCATCTTTATGGTGAACCCTAATGGCACAACGCGAATGCGTACCATCGCACAGGCAGAGAACACAGCAATCATAGAGGGCAATAAGAATGATGTTTCCGTACTTCAAATGGATAAGTTCAACGATTTCCGAGTGGCCTATCAGGCAATGCAAGGAATTGAAGAACGTCTATCACAGCAGTTTATGCTTCAATCTTCTGTTCAACGTAACGGAGAGCGAGTTACAGCGGAAGAAATCCGATACCTCGCAGGAGAACTAGAGGACACCCTATCGGGTATCTACTCTATACTCTCGCAGGAATTCCAGCTTCCCTACGTTAACCGCAAGATTGAGGTCCTCACTAGGTCTAAGAAACTTCCTAAGCTGCCAGACGATGTAGTTAAACCTACCATTGTTACAGGCATGGAAGCTCTCGGACGGGGACACGACCTACGCAAACTTGATATGTTTATTCAAGGTATGACGCAGGCATTGGGTCCAGAGGTACTGAAGCAGTACGTTAACCTTCAAGATTATATCAAACGTCGAGCAACAGCTCTCGGTATCGAGACTGAAGGCTTGATTAAAACAGAAGAACAAATCGCCCAAGAACAGCAACAGGCAATGCAGCAACAGATGATGATGCAAGCAGGACCCGGTGCAATTCAAGAAGGCGCTAAAGCATTAGGAAACTCATATGTTGAAAGCCAAAGACAGCAAGGCGGTGGAGAAGGATAGAGCCTCTAACGAAGCACCTTCCACGCCTGAGAAGAAGCCGTTGGCTGCTCCCACCATTCTCAAGAAATCAACTCGTACAAGGGAAGATTTTTAAAGCATGAGTGAAAGCATCACAATCGTATCAGACGATACTGGCCCAGAAGCACCCGTTGCCGAGGATAACCAAACTGAACGTCCTGAATGGTTACCTGAGAAATTCAGCTCTCCCGAGGACCTAGCGAAATCCTACAGCGAACTAGAAAAGAAGCTATCTGCCCCTTCAGATGATGAAGCCCCAGCAGAAACAGAGGCACCTAAAAGTGAACCCGTAAGCTTCAATAAGTTCTCTGAGGAATTTGCTGGCTCTGGAGAGTTGGGTGAGGAAAGCTACACAGAACTTGAGAGTATGGGTTACCCCAAAGAGATGGTGGACACCTACATCAAGGGAATGCAATCCGCACAGACAGCAGATGCAGACGCAGTGATGGAAGTCGCTGGTGGGAAGGAAGGCTATGCCGACCTAACCGATTGGGCTAGAGATAGCCTCGATACAAAAGAACTTGAACTCTACAACCAGATGGTTGGGACAAGCACAGATAACGCTAAGATGGCAGTCGAATGGCTACAATCTAAGCGGGAAGCAATGGATGGCTCTGAGCCTCAACTGCTCTCCGGTAAGTCATCTGGCGCATCCAAAGATGAGTTCCGTAGCACAGCGGAAGTTGTAGCTGCAATGAAAGACCAACGATACGGCAAGGACTCTGCGTACACTAAGGACGTAGAAGAGAAGCTAGGTAGGTCTTCGGTATTTTAAAAGTACCTCTGGCGGGGGTGTCAGGTATTAACTGCGCCCCCGTCAATTCCTATGACACGAGAACATCTAGCACACCTCTTTAGGTGGCTGAGACTATCAAAGATGAACGACTAGGCCGGATGCGTCCGACAACCGAGACAAGTAGTAAGCGACAGTCATTCTCAATCTAAATCAATTCTTCATAGGATAAAGAAAATGACCAATGTAACCGCATCACGCTTAGGTGTTGTCAATAAGGCGACCCCCGGTGATAACGCAGCAGCCTCGGCTCTGTTCCTTAAAGTCTTTGCTGGTGAAGTTCTCACCGCCTTCGACGAAACTAACGTAATGAAAGACCTGCATGTCTCACGCACAATCGCGTCTGGCAAGTCAGCCTCTTTCCCAGTGACAGGTAAAGCCAACGCTGCTTACCATGTTGTTGGCACCCCTCTGTTGGGTACACAGAAAATTGCACATAACGAAATCGTTGTTAACATCGATGACGTTCTGATTGCTGATACATTTATTGCAAATATAGATGAGGCCAAGAACCACTATGATGTCCGTGCTGAGTATTCCCGCTTGTTGGGTATGGCTCTTGCCAAGCAGTTTGACCTGCGCTTGCTTCAGTTAGCCGTATTGGCTGCTCGTGGCGCTGCGACTGTAACTGGTGGTAACGGTGGTACTGCTATCACTGATGCAGATGCTGCAACTAACGGAGCATCTTTGGCTGCTTCTATCTTTGCTGCTGCTCAAGCTATGGACGAGAAAGACGTTCCTGAGAATGACCGCGTAGCGATTGTTCGCCCTGCTCAATACTACCAATTGGTACAAACAACTGATGTCATCAACCGTGACTTCGGTGGTGCTGGTGTATACGCAGACGGTACAGTTCTTAAAGTTGCTGGTGTTCAGATTGTAAAATCTAACAACATCCCATCAACAAACATAGCATCAGCTGTAACTGGTGAGAACAACACTTACCACGGTAACTTCTCAACCACAGTTGCTGTAGTTATGCAGAAGCAAGCATTGGGTACTGTCAAATTGATGGACCTTGCTGTTGAGCGTACTTCCGGTGACTTTGAAGTAATGTACCAAGGTACACTGATGGCTGCTAAATACGCCATGGGCCACGGTATCTTGCGTCCTGAGTGTTCAGTAGAAATCAAATCTGCTTAATTTCTTTTTGGGTTGGCTCTTAATTGGGCCAGCCCATTTTTTTCTTTATGAGGACATCATGACAAAACCAACGTCCATGACTGAATTAGAAGCAGTCAACGTCCTGCTAACGACAATCGGTGAAGCACCTGTGAACACCCTGACGGGTAACCAAGTGACTGATGTGACTATTGCTAACCAAGTGTTGACCGAGGTGAGCCGTGAGGTCCAAGGCCAAGGCTGGCACTTCAACACTGAAGACCGAGTTAAACTTAGCCGTGACGAATTTAATCACATTGCGATACCCGCAGATGCGGCCCGTATAGATACCCCCGACTTTAATACTGTAGTGCGTTCAGGTAAGTTGTTTAACCTGACTGATCGTACCTATGAATTCTCAGGCACCGTCGAGGCTACCATAGTCTACTATCAAGACTTTGTAGTCCTCCCAGATGTCGTGAAGAAATACATCACAACACGCGCATCCCGCATCTTCTCTGATCGTATGATTAACAGCGAGACTATCCACAAGATGGTTGCCCGAGACGAACAGAAGGCCCTCATAGACCTCAAGGACTTTGAAGGTGACACAGCGGATTTCAATATGATGGACAGTTACTCTGTAGCCCGTGTCCTGAACCGTGGACATAACCGTAGGATACTCTGATGGGAATGATAAGTTCTGCCATCCCCAACCTAATCCAAGGCGTTTCACAGCAGTCACCTACACTTCGTCTGTCATCTCAGGCAGAGCTGCAGGTTAATGCGTTTCCGTCTTTGGTTGAGGGATTACAAAAGCGACCACCGCTAGAATATGTGGCTAAAATTAGTGACTCCGAAACCACGGGGTCCTTCACACACTTGATTAACAGAGATGTAAATGAACGATACTTCATGTTCATCAATGCTAGTAATCAAGTTTCTATCTATGATCTGGCAGGTAACCAGAAGACAGTGGCATATCCTAATGGCACAGCTTATCTAAATAGTACCACTCCTGCAGCTGACTTCAGGGCTGTTACGGTTGCCGATTATACTTTCATAGTTAACTCAACACAGACCACAGCTATGGAGACAGCCCTTACCCCTCTCTACCCATTCACTGGTTTGATTGCGGTTAAGCAGGGTGACTACAACCAGCGGTTCACTGTGTTTCTAGATGGTGTTGAGGCTGCAAACATTACAACGTCTGCCACTGACCAAGTCCAAACTAGGACAGATGACATTGCTACGCGATTAGCTACAGCAATCGATGGTCAATCTAATTTTACTGCTCGGGCTGATGGTTCGACTGTAGTAATTACTAAGACAGGTAACGCTACTTTCGACATGGCTACATACGACAGTTTAGCTGACCAAGGTCTATCCCCCACTTCTGGGACAGTACAGCGTTTCGACGATTTACCTGAGACAGCTCCTGAAGGGTATATAGCTCACATTCAGGGTGACCAGACAAATGACTTTGATGATTACTATGTTAAGTTTGTAAGCGACAACGGCTCACAGAGCAGCGTTGGTCAGGGTACATGGATAGAATGGGTTAAACCCGGCATTACCTATGAAGTTGATGCTGCAACCATGCCTCACCTATTGATCCGTCAATCTGATGGCTCCTTCACGTTTCAAGAAGCTAACTGGGGTGACAGGGCTGTAGGTGACCTAGTATCTGTACCAGACCCATCGTTCATAGATCAGAAGATTTCAGATGTGTTCTTCTTCCAGAACCGTCTAGGTGTCCTGTCGGATGAGAACGTAGTCATGTCGAGAACGTCAGAATACTTTGACTTCTTTGCAACGACTGCGAGGACCCTACTGGATAACGATCCAATTGATGTGGCTGCTAGTCACACCAAGGTGTCCACATTGAAACATGCTATTCCGTTTGACCGGAAGCTATTGCTGTTCTCAGATCAGACACAGTTCATTCTCAAAGGTGCTGACTTCATCACGCCTAAGAATACATCGATCAGCCAGACAACTGAGTATGAATCCAGTACAACCTCTAAGCCTGCAAGTGCTGGCAGTGTTGTGTACTTCCCAGCTAAACGGGGTGGCTTCACATCAGTTCGTGAATACTACGTTATCGATGATACTGACCGATCAGATGCTCAAGACATTACATCCCATGTGGCGAAGTATGTCCCTGATGGTGTCTACAAGATGGAAGCAAGTACAGCTGAGAATGCTCTAGTTTGTCTGACTTCCCAGGATACCAGCTCTATGTATATTTATAAGTATCACATAGCAGGTAGAGAGAAGGTACAATCTGCTTGGATCAAGTACACTTTAAGTGGCTGCGAGATACTGAGTGTCGAGTTCATTGAGAGTTCTCTTTATGTGGTAGCAAATAAAGCAGGTAAGACTGTTCTATTTCAGATTCACTTTGATGCTGGGCGCTTCGATGTAAATCAACTCTATGTAACACGCCTAGATGGTAGGATGACAGAAGCACAGGTAACTAAAACTTACTCTAGTGCAGCTAACCAGACTACAATCACAACGCCATTCGCACTGACCTCTCCCGTAGTTGTACGTCGAGGGGCATCGCAGGGTGTGGTGTTACCTACAGTATCCGCTAGCTCGACTACAGTCGTCGTAGCAGGCGACCACACAGCCACTGAGTTCTATATTGGTGAGCGTTATACAATGACATATGAATTCTCTCAGCCCACCCTAAAGGAGCCTACAGCTTCCGGTGGACGGGTAGCAATTACAGGTGGTCGATTACAGATTAAGCATTGGCTACTTCGATACCAAGACAGCGGTGACTTCGTTGTGAAGGTACAGCAACGGACCAGCTCCACATCTCTAGACTATGTATTTACAGGTCGAGTGATTGGTAGCGGTGCGAGTACGCTGGGTTCTACTACTCTGTCATCAGGAGACTTCAGGTTCCCTGTTATGTCTAAAGCCGAGAATATTCGGATAACCATTGAGAGTGCTAGCCACCTCCCCTGCCAGTTCCTATCGGCTGAGTGGGAAGGTCAGATGCACCTGAGAAGCAGACGAGTTAATGGATAAATTACTTACACCAACTACGGTGGAAGATATCGACTTCGTTGCCCCAAGATTAAGAAAAGCAGATTACAATGAGTGTACGGCTTCTACAGGTAAACAACCTCGTGGTGTCCTACATCGAAGTCTTGATCTTGGGGCAATCTCTCTGACCCTACGCGCGCCTGATGGTAACCGCGTGGGTCTTTGTGGGGTTGTTAATTCTTCCCATATAGAGGGCGCAGGAGTTGTTTGGATGGTCGCAACAGATGACATCTATCAGCACCAGACAACATTCCTGCGTAACTCGAAGAGAGCCTTAAAGCATCTCTCTGAGGACTATCTAGTTCTCTTTAACTGTGTAGATGCCCGAAATTCAGTCCACATCAAGTGGCTTCGTTGGATGGGCTTCACGTTCATCAACAAGCACGAAAATTATGGGGCCGAGAAAAGGCTCTTCTACGAATTTGTGAGGATTAAATAAATGTGTGAACCAGTGACACTGGCTACCCTTGGCACCACAGCAGCAGGCGTGGGTACAACAGCAGCAGTAGCAGGCACAGCCGCCACAGCCGCAACTACAGCAGCTACATGGTCTAAAGTAGGACTAGCCGTTCAAGGTATAAGCGCAGGTGCGAAGGTACTTGGAGCAATGGATCAATCCAATAACTCCAACGCTGCATATGTCCAGAATACCAGAGCAGCTAAAGATGCCTACTTCCTGAAGTCTAAACAATCAAACCTTCGGGTTTTACAAGAGCAGACCCAAGCATCTCAGCAGAAGCAAGACGCTGACCTTAAAGCTATGAAGGCACAAGGCACAGCTATGGCAGCTGCAGGTGGCTCTGGGGTTCAAGGCGCTAACGTAGCGCAACTACTAAATGACTTTGAGCGTTCTGAAGGTGTCCTGACTGATCGTATCAGCCAACGCCTCGAAGGTATTCAGTCACAGAATGAAATGAATAAGCTTGGCTACCAGAGCGAAGCTATTAACCGCATCGCCTCTATGCAGCCTATTGGGTTTGCCGAGACACTGTTTAACGTAGTTGAACCCATCGCTGGATTTGGCATTGATTATGCCGACTCCAAAGCGCGTAACGCTAGTATATAGGGATATAAAAAATGGCTAGACCAGCAATTGGTAATCCCTTCGATGGGCAAATTGGGACGGTAGCACCTACAGCATCTCCCGTAGATATTTACCAGCGTGGCGTAGTGCAGCGTAGTCCTTTTGTGGCTTTAGCAAATACCCTGTCACGCTTAGAGCAGAAGGCTACCCCCGCTATACAAGCTGCTGAAGCACGAGCTGCTGAAGCAGAATATGCAGCGGGTGTAGAACTATATAACACTAACCGGGTAGCAATGGGTCAGGCTGTAAAAGATGGCATCATTCAAGAGGGTGAAAGTCCGTACCTCCGTAAGGGGTATAGAATTTCTCACTTAAATACGATGGCAGCTAGGTACACTGATGAACTACAGAATGCTCTGGTAGCTAAGAAGTTGTATAAGAACGGCGACCCTAAAGCTATCGAAGACTTTACTGATAAGTTCTACGAGGAATTCCAATCTTCAAATGGCATCGATGGTTATCGTGACGTTGAGGTAGCTGAGTTCTTCTCAGGAGCAGCTGCAAAGGCTAACGAGACTTTCAGGTCAGCTTGGAAAGAGAAAAACATAGCGTACCAAAAAGAAGCCAACTACAACGCTTGGTCTATGGAAGTTAGTGCCTATACCGATACTCTCTTTTTACCCGGCGATACCGAGGAAGTCCGTCAGAAGAAGCAAGGACAACTTGCTGTATGGTTAAGTCAGAAGGTCAAAGAAGCTGACCTCGATGGCATGAGCCGAGCAAAGATTAACGAGACAGTAATCAACAGCGTAATTCTTACAGCCTATGAAAAGAATGACCTAAGTGTTCTCGATGTTCTCGATGGGGTTGTCACAGGTACAGGCGTCCTTGGAAGAGGACCAGCAGCCCGAGAAGCTGTATATAAAGCTAGAGGCGATATCGCTACAAGCATTGCTGCGGCTGAAAAGGCTCAGAACGATGCAAGGAAAGAGTCTCAGAAGGTAACAATAGCGGCATCGTCCGGTGAGATAATTATGGCTGCGCTAGCAGATCGAGGTTCACCGGATGATGCAGTAGCTCAACAGGCCCAACAGATCATAACTAAGCATCTTAACGAATTAGGCGTACTCGCTAGAAATGGCGTGGCTGGTGCAAGCGCACAGCTAATTTCTATGACCAATTTCATAGACGCACAGCAAAAAGCTGAAGAAGAAGAACGAAACCCCGCAACTCCTAACGAACTCTTTGAACTGCAGATGGATGTGATGAGGGAGACAGACCCTGTTATGGTCTTTAATATGTTAGCCGTAGCTAGGCGTAATGGGAAGATTCAGGGTAAAGAGATGGCTCCACTTCTAGCTCAGTGGAAATCAATAGTTGGTGCAAATCCAGAAAACCAATTAGCCGTTTATGACCCCTCTAGTATCGCCTCAAAAGAGCGAGACAATTTTATAACATCTCTCGGGTACGCTACAGAGTTTGGAGTATCTACTGGTGAGAACCGTATCAGAACATCATTAGCGATTGATACCTATAATATGGAATATCTAAAGGCTTCTTCAGCTTTAAAGGCTGAGTTAGGTCGTGTCTTGGAACCTCTGGAACAGATGAGGGTAGCTCAAGAAGTTAGACAAAGAATATATCCCACATTGGTAGAGTTAGAGACATTAGCTTCGGCTGAAGGCTTACTCGAAGAGAACCAAGTTGTAATACAAGAGACCGAGCGACAAGAGCGAGAAGACGCAGCTACGCGGGTCCTCTTAGTCCAACAAGCGACTGCCCAAGGTTTAACCCCTGAAGAAATAGCCCTCATGTCAAATGATGACCTAAGCCTCGCGCTAGAATAAGGAGCCGAAAATGGCTGAGAATAATCCCGTCGATCAGATGCTGTCTGCATTCGGCGTCCAAGAGAATACTATGAATGCAGCCTCAGAGCTGGCCGGGATGATGTCAAAGATTAACACTCCCGCCGCTGCTCCTGTGGTCCCCGCAGCTACTGCAGAAACTGCTCCTACTGCAATCCTACAGACACAAGAAGAACTAGATCGAGCCAAGGCCCTTATCTCAAAGAACCCAGAAACTATGGGTCCTATGATTGATAAGAAGTACGGCCCCGGTGCAGCCCTCTCAATTATGCAAAATAAGTATGTACTACCTGCAGAACCTGAAGAGAAAGAAGGTGGCTTTATTCAGGGGGCGAAGGACGTATTCTCAGGGGTAGTTCGCGGCTCTTTAGGAGCTGGTGCGGAGCTTCGACAGACTTATGAAAACTTTGGTTCTATCAATGAAGCTCAATTTAGAGAGATGGTGGATGCCAAGGCGCTTGAAATTGAAACATCTCGCGGCACACCACTCACAAGTGCGGAGCGTAGTGAGCTTGAATTAAAAGAGAGCATGGCATTCCGCAATACTTGGAGCCTCAAGAACCCTTTCATGAATGCAAAGATTGGGGACCCTGATGATTTACCAGATTATAGTGCCGATACGGCCCTCGGCAACCTAGCTACTGTCGGAGTTCTCGGTAAAACTATTGACTTGCGAGATGAACTGGCTGCCCCAGATACCATTAAAGGTAGTCTGGCTGAAGGACTATCACAGTTTCTTACAGGTTATGTAGCACTTGGTGGCGGTGGTGCAGGTATCGTCCGTGGTATTGCGATTGGCGCGGCAGTAGACGCCACTATGTTTGATCCTTTAGATGCAAACTTATCTACTTGGATGGACTCTTCGGAAAACGAATGGGTTAAGAAGTTTGTCCCTCAAGCTCTAGTCAAGAATGCAGATGATACTGAGTGGGAAGCTCGAATGAAATCCTCTATTGAGGGCGGCATTCTGGGTGGTCTAATTGAATTTCCCATAGCAATGGTGAAATTTGCTCGGGCAACTAAGAAGGCGAAAACAGAGGTAGCGACTAACGGATCAGTTAGTTCGGATACCCTAGCGGAACTTGAAGAGATTGAGGCAACTATCCAAAGCTTCGACGATCTAGCAGCTGACGGTAAGCCTAGAGGCGCTATGACACCTGACGGGATGTTCACCACTCCTGAAGGTATGAAGTTTGACCCTAACAATGCTGGTACTCGCCGCTTTGACTTAGAGACTAAAGTTGACACTGCAGTAGACCAAGCACAGCCGGGAGCGTTAGACACTCCTGAAGTTGGTACGTCCCCTGATTTGGATACGACGCCACCATCGCGGGTAAACCTAGCAGATGAACTTCAACCAGATGCCCCAAAGGCTCCAACTGTTGAGACTTCTGACATACCTGTAGCAAGTGCAGCCGATGCCCCGGTTAAGGTTGTAAAGCCTAAGAAGGTCCCTAGTGCTGTTGTCGGGGACGCTAAATTGTTTAAGGCAGCTCTACGAGGCACTACTAAAACTAACGAGATTGTGCCACTCAGCGCGCTCGATCTTGAGGGTAACGATATTGGCCTGTTTAACTGGGACAATATGGATGGTCCACAGGACGCCATGAAAGTCATGGACTCTACTCAGCAGGCCTTATCAGACGCTGGTGTCCTCAAAGCTAATGGCTTAGAGACAAAACAGACCCTGCAAACAGTGTACGACGAATCTGTAGAAGAGGTAGCTGACTTGGTAGGGGCAAATCCCGATACGGTTAGAGCAACATTCTTAACTGCAGAGAAGGTTACCCGAGATAGCGCACGGCGCATTGTGTCCGGTAAGATGATACTACAATCTACAGGTCGTAGGATTTCTGAACTGTCTGAGCTTATCACAAGGTCAGCAAAGGCAGGCGACACTAATACCGCAGTTGAGCGACAACTTATTAATCTAATGACATTACATGCAGATATTCAATTATCTGTAAAAGGAATTCAGACTGCTGCAGCTAGAGCTGTAGGTGCAGGCCGTATCAGGACTGCAGATGCTTTAGGTGATGATGCTCTAGATGCGTTGATGCAATTTGGTGGTTCTAAACAAGTACAGAAACTCGCCAAGAAAATAGCTTCAGCTGATGGCAATAGAGCAGCTCAAGCTAAGATGATTAGGAAGGCTAGTGAGAACAAGTTCTGGGGTGTTATTAACGAAGTGTGGCTGAACGCCATTTTATCTGGCCCAAGAACTCACATACTCAACATGGGCGCTAACGGATTTAACATGATACTCCGCCCCGGCATTCGTGCAGTAGGTGGTGCTCTTACTGGAAACACTCAGGCTATGGAAGAAGGCGCACGACAGTATGCCTACTTAGCCAGCGAAATCTTTGAAGGCATTACATACTTAGCCACAATCGGCAGGACCCAAAAGGATAGCTCAATGGCTAACGCCTTCAGGTCCTTCTACAACGCTGAGAGTATACTAGATACCGCTACAAAGTTTGACCCTGTTAGGGGAAAGCATCGTGCAATATCAGCGGGAAATGGTAACGTATTTGGTAACGGACTAGCTAAGGGAACGATAAACCTAGCTGGTAAATTGGCTACAATGTCAAACCGCGCATTAACTGCAGAGGATGAGTTGTTTAAGCAGATGATTTTCCGTTCTCGTATGAGAGCAATGGTTACATCACAGGCTCATCGTTTGGATGCTAAGGCCTTAAAGGCCCAAGGATACAAAACCAAAAACGATTACATTATTGGTGAGATGGACAGGGCTATTAACACCAAAGAAGCTCTCGCTGAGAGATGGCAGAAAATGGTTAAGTCAGGTCAGGTTCTAGATGATGCTGCAGCTAAAGATATATTCATCAGTAAGCATACAGGCTCCTATAACCACACAAGTGAAATGGCTACTCAAGCACTAGGTGATGCGCGTGAGAGTACGTTTACCACTCCATTGAGAAACGGCACGTTCACTAACGACATGCAAAAGCTCATCGCACGTAACCCTTGGATGCGTCAAATTATGCCGTTTGTGCAGACGCCTACCAATATCCTTCGCACAGCCTTTGAACGCACCCCCGGTCTAAACTTAATAATGAAAAGACAGCGTGAATTGCTAAGGACAGGGACCCCTGATGAGAAGGCAATTATTTATGGCAACATGGCGGCTGGTGCTGCATTCACTTTTGCAGCTTACCAATTAGCTTCCAATGGTAGGATTACCGGAGGTGGGCCATCTTATAGTAGTGACTCAGATAAAGCTAAATTGTGGAACGCTTCACCAGATTGGCAACCATACTCCATGAATATTGGTTCAGTTGAGAAACCCCAGTGGGTTGAGCTGAAAAGATTAGACCCACATGGGATGATCTTTGGTATTGTAGGCGACCTGTTTGAGATGGCTGAGTATATGTCCGATGCACCTGACCCAGAGTTAACTGAATTAACTGGTATGGTAGCAGCCTCATTTGCAAATAACGTAATGTCTAAGACTTATATGATGTCACTCAGTGATACTATGAAGCTGTTTGATGGTTCTGCGTCAGGTAGTAAGTTTAAGAATTTCTTTGACTACCGATTAGCATCTGCAATCCCATTCTCAAGTCTCTCATACCAAATGAACCAGAACCAGAATGATGTGATGACAGAGCTACGCACAACAACAGATCGACTGAAATCCCGTGTGTATGGTATGGATACGTCCACTCCTAAGCACGATTGGTTGACAGGTGAAGCTGTGGACACTCCCGATTATCTTCTTGGGTTTATCCGTCAGAAGAAACTTGAGACAGCTGGAAACATTACTGCAAAAGTATACGAGGAACTTAGAAACCTTAATCACGCTTTCGTAGGCCCACAGAGAAATATTGGCGATATCGAACTAAACTCAGTTCAGTATCAACGATATAACGAATTGGTTGGCTCGGTAGTAGTCAAAGGTGGTCGCACACTATTAGAGACTCTTAATCATGAGATGGGGTCTAAACGCTATGCGTCTTACACCGCATCTTCAGAGATAAACCAACCCGCTTCCGCAAACGATCCGCGAGTTAAGCACCTAAATATCTTCATTCAAGTTGCTAAACAAAAAGCAGAACGTCAGCTATTAAAGGAATTCCCCGATATGGCAGACGCTAAAAATCAGAACACCCGCAATAGGAAACTAATGCAGGGCGGTAGAGAAGCCGGGGAACTGATTTTCTCAGTTGATTAACACCTACAGGCCCCTCTTCGGAGGGGTCTCTCCCTTTTAAATTCAGGAGATATGGATGTCTTCCATTATTAACTATGTCGCTGACGGATCGACGAACTCGTTTCAAATCCCGTTCACCTACATAAGCCAATCGCATGTGGTAGTCACCGTAGATGGTGTTAGCGTAACGCCTACTTTCATTAACGATACTCAGCTTAGTGTATCCCCCACACCAGCCGCAGGCCTCATAGTAATCGTAAAGCGAGTTACGCCTGTAGTAGCACTTGTAGACTTTACAGATGGCTCAACTCTATTTGAGGCTGACCTAGACCTCGCTCACCAGCAGAACAGGTTAATCTCCGAGGAAAGCCGTGACCGTGCAGATAATGCCATCACGACTTTGAATGCTAATATCACGAACATTAACACAGTAGCTGCTAGCAACACTGCGGTTAATACAGTGTCCAGCAATATAGCCAGCGTCAATGATGTATCAACCAACATGGCTGAAGTGCTACTTGCTGATACTAATGCTGCTACAGCTACGACTAAAGCTGGAGAGGCTTCTGCATCTGCTAGCACTGCATCTACTCAGGCTGGCATTTCAACGACTAAAGCTGGTGAGAGTGCTGCAAGTGCTGCAGCTGCCCTAGCTTCTAAGAATGCAGCGGCGACTTCTGAAACGAATGCTGCGGGTTCTGCAGGTACTGCAACAACCCAAGCGGGACTTGCAACATCCAACGGTGCTTCTCAGGTTTCTCTGGCTACGGCTCAGGTTTCACTTGCAACGACTAAAGCCTCGGAAGCTTCTGCAAGTGCCTCTACAGCTACTACACAAGCTGGTATAGCAACAACTCAAGCGTCTACAGCTACTACACAGGCTGGCATTTCTACAACCCAAGCTGGTATCTCAACTACAAAGGCTTCTGAAGCATCTTCAAGTGCTGCGGCTGCTTTAGGTAGCCAGAATGCTGCCTCTTCTAGTGCATCTTCTGCTTCTACAAGTGCTGGTACAGCTACTACTCAGGCTGGGATTTCTACGACTAAAGCGGGTGAAGCGGCAACATCTGCGTCTAACGCTTCCACATCTGCCTCAACAGCGACAACCCAAGCTGGCATATCAACAACCAAGGCTGGCGAAGCTGCTGCATCTGAGACGGCTGCGGCTGGGTCTGCGTCCACTGCAACAACCCAAGCTGGTATTGCCACAACCAAAGCTAGTGAATCTGCTGCATCTGCATCAGCTAGTGCAACATCTGCATCATCCGCACAGGCATCTAAAGACGCTGCCCTTGCTGCATTAGATTCATTTGACGACAGGTATTTAGGCCAGAAGTCTGCTGACCCAACTGTAGACAATGACGGTAACGCTTTAGTAGCTGGAGCTTTGTACTTCAATACGACTGACGATGTCATGAAGGTGTATGAAGGTTCTAGCTGGGTTGCTGCTTATGCTTCCCTGTCAGGCGCTCTGCTTGCTGCAAACAATCTGTCTGATTTAGCAAGTGCATCTGCTGGTCGTACTAACCTCGGCCTTGGAACTAGCAACAGCCCTACGTTCGCTGGTCTAACTACAACTGCTGATGTGTCCTTCGGCGACAACGACAAGGCCATCTTCGGTGCTGGGTCTGACCTACAGATTTACCATGATGGTACTCATAGCCGCATAAATGATACTGGAACAGGGTTTTTAGTTATTGCTGCTAGTCGTTTACAAGTTAACAATGCTGCTAATAATGCAGAGATGATTGTTGCTGTTGAGGGCGCACAAGTAGAATTGTTTCATAACGCCGCAATGAAATTGAACACCACAGCCACTGGCATTGACGTAACAGGCACAGTGACGGCTGATGGGCTGACTGTGGATACTACAACCCCCTTTATGTCTTTTAAGGAGTCTGGCGCAACTAAACTTTTTATTGGTGAAAGTAGTGCAGTTGGTGGTGGTGCAGGTTATTATGATTTTTATGCTGTTACAGGTTTAGGACAAAGGTTCTTTACAAACTCCTCAGAACGTATGCGTATCGACTCGTCAGGCAATGTTGGCATAAACATGACTGCCCCTAACTCCGGCCTACATGTAAATGGAAGCATTACAAGTAGTAACTTAGGGCAAGACGCATCAACCTCTAAAGGTCTTTCCTTACAGGGTTACGGAGACACTTCTTACATAAACATGAGTGGTGCTGGCAATCTAATCTTCCGTATGGGTTCAACCTTTGCAGAACGTATGCGCGTCGACTCATCGGGCAACCTGCTTGTGGGTAAGACGAGTGCTGCTTACAATACGGCTGGTTTTCAAATTCAGTCTAATGGTATTGCTGGAGCAACTACTTCCGTTGGTAGGCCTTTCTATGTAAACAGAAAAAGCACTGATGGTGCACTTTTTGACCTATATAAAGACGGCACATCTGTGGGCAGCTGGATGTCACGGGCTGGTGTTGTTTCGACAATAATACTTGACCCTCGTTCTGGTGGTGGCGGTCTCTCTGGTGGCGGTGCAGCATTGTACCCAACCAATAATGTGGGCGCACTTTCTAACGGAGCTTTAACACTTGGTGATGCGTCATATAAGTTCAATGACGGCCACTTCTCAGGAACAGTAAACGCAGCTAACTTCAACACCACCTCAGACGCCACACTCAAGACCAACGTAGAGACGCTCACAGGCTCTCTGGATGCCGTTAAGTCCCTGCGTGGTGTATCATTTGATTGGCTAGAGAATGGCAACTCAGAGGTCGGTGTAATCGCTCAGGAGGTGGAAGCAGTTCTACCTGATGTAGTCAGCACTAACGCCGAAGGCATTAAGTCAGTGAAGTACGGCAACATGGTCGCTGTTCTCATCGAAGCAATGAAAGAGCAGCAGCTTCGCATTGAAGCCCTCGAACTTAAACTAGGAGAATAATTATGGCTGTAACATTTACATGGTCTGTAGCAAACCTTGAGCGCAACACGGCTGACGGCGGGGTGAAGGTAGTCCACTGGCGCTGCGATGGCGTGGACGGGGAGGCTTCGGCTGGCTCATACGGCACAACCTCATGCAGTCCTGACGCATCTGCATCTGACTTCATTGCATTTGCTGACTTAACTCAAGCCAACGTGCTTGCTTGGGTCTGGGATACAGTCGTCCGTGCTGACGTTGAAGCAAGCATTACGGATCAGATCAACGCTGAGTTGAACCCAACGACTACCGCTGGGCTTCCTTGGTAATCTCTACGCTAATAGTGAAGGAACACGAAGATGGCGATTAAAGTAAACGGTACTACCGTTATTGATGATAGTAGGAACCTTGTAAATATTGTAAGTGGGGCGGGTGCTAGTACAACCTTCGGTGCTGTTGGGACTTATACATTAGCTGGTGATGCTACATACACCGCCAGTATACAAAATGTTTTGGCTGGAGGGACTTTTGCTGGTAGCGGCCTTACACCCATAAGCCTTAGCTCATCAAATTTTACGAATATTAATGCTCACAATGATCCAAGTAGCGGAAGTTTCGGTGCTTCTGCTAATGCAACCGTTACGTTATCTGGAACTTGGAGAAAAATGACCCCTACATATACAACCCTTTATATGGGCGGCGACACCACTACCAGACCGGGGCCAGTTTCTATCTGCGTAAGGACAGTATAATGAGTATTACAATCACAGAAGTACGCAACGCACAGTCACTACAAGCAAACAATGCTCGTATGGACATAGAGATTAACCACCCTGATTACGGATGGATACCGTACACGTTAGACCTTGACGACACCGACATGACGGTCAACAACGATGAAGTCATGGCTCTAATCGGTACAGACTTCGCAGCCTACGTTGCACCTACTCAGGCAGAGTTGGACGCATCAGCAGTAGCACAGGTACGCAGTAAACGTAACAACATCCTAGCGACAGTCGTTGACCCTCTGGTGTCTAACCCACTTCGCTGGGCTGACCTAACGCCTGACAAGCAAGCTGAGTGGTCACAGTACAGGACTGACCTACTGGGCGTACCACAGCAGGCGGGTTTCCCTAACACAATTACTTGGCCCACTAAACCGGAATGAAAACCATACCTATAGATAAGCAAGCACACTTCCTAGCAGGGGCAGCAATAGCCTCTACAGTGTGCCTGTACTCTACACCCCTATTAGCCATCGTAGCTTGTGTCGTAGCTGCTGTAGGTAAGGAACTATATGACGCCACTGGGCGAGGTACACCAGATGTATGGGATGCCGTAGTAACAATCTTAGGTGGTACAGTTGTACTGCCATACATCTTTTTAAGTTAGAGGATACTAAACAATGACTAGAGCAAGAAACTTAGCTGATCTAGCTGACAGTGCCAGCGTCTTAGATGACGTAACGGCAACTGCTGCTGAGCTAAATCTATTAGATGGCAAAGCATTCCTTGATGAGGATAACTTCGCAAGTAACAGTGCTACTGGTATCGCATCTCAGCAGTCCATCAAAGCATATGTGGATGGTATTACTACAACCAACGTAACGGCAACTGGTGCGCTCGACGGTGGTAGTATTACCTCTGGCTTTGGTAACATAGACAACGGTGCATCTACTATCACAACTACAGGCGACATCACTGCAGGTAACTTTGTTACATCTGGTAATGTAGATGGACGTGATGTCTCTGTTGATGGCACTAAGCTAGATGGCATTGAGGCTAGTGCTACAGCAGATCAAACTAACGCTGAGATTAGAACAGCGGTAGAAGCAGCAACCGATAGCAACGTATTCACAGATGCAGACCACACTAAGCTAAACGCCATTGAGGCTTCGGCTGACGTTACTGATGCAACTAATGTAACGGCTGCTGGCGCACTGATGGATAGTGAAGTCACTAACCTTGCACAGGTTAAGGCATTCAGTGCAGCCGACTACGCTACAGCGGCTCAAGGTACGCTTGCAGCAAATGCTCTGCCCAAAGCTGGCGGCGCTGTGACAGGTAACGTGACCTTTGGTGACTCAAATAAGATTGTCATGGGGGCAGGTTCAGATTTAGAGCTGTATCACGATGGTGGAAATAGCTTTGTTGATGAAGTTGGAAATGGCAGGTTATACATTAGAGCTTCTGATGGCATTTTTCTGTCAACACCTAGCAACGCTTTATATTTGTCTACATACGACACAGGTAACGTATCTCTATATCACAACGGCGTAAAGAAATTTGACACGACCAGCAGCGGTATCGATGTAACAGGCACAGTCAACGCAGATGCTCTCACGGGTATCGGTAGTATTGATGCGACTACAGCAGCGTCGATTACGGCGGCGGGCGTAGGCGGGTCTACGCTGGGGCGTAGTTGGTATAGAGCATATGATACTGCGGGTGGATCAACTGATTATAGGGGTGCTGCTACTTCAAGCAGCAAGGTTATGATTGGAAAAGGTGGTGCGGCACCTATTATTAGCACTGACGGAATAAGGTTTTCTGCGGCAGGAAGTGGAACCACATACCCTTATTCAATACGCGTTCTTGCGTATTCTTCGAGTTTAGACATATGGGTAGCAGGCTCCTCAAATGGTAGAATTGCCTATAGTTCAAATGATGGAGCAAACTGGACGCTAGTAAATACTGGAACAAATGCTGACCATTATGGCTTGCATTGGAATGGATCAATGTTTGTTTCTGTTTCAGAGGCCAGTGGAACTATATACAGTTCTACAAACGGCACATCTTGGACATCACGCTTGACTACATCTACCGCCATAAAGGATGTCACATATGGAAATGGAAACTGGGTGGCAGTCGGGGCTTCTAGCACCGTTTGGTACTCGTCGAATGGCACATCTTGGAGCACAACAAGTACGGGTGTCCCAAGTGGGCAAACGTGGAATGCTGTTCACTATGCAAATGGTTATTTTGTTGCTTGCGCTCCCGGTGGGCAGTCTATGTACTCAACAAATGGCACATCTTGGACTGGGTATTTCGGTCCTAGCAGTGTTGTTCAAGGCGGTATTGATTATATAGGTGGTGTTTGGGCATGCGGCGGAAGCACCAACGGGATTATATCATTTTCAGAAGCACACAACGGGCCTTGGAGGGAAATCCCGCAAGCTGCTGGGTTTTCAAATAGTGTCAACACAGCACTTTCAACCAGTGTGGGTGGGCAGAAAATTATTTTCCCGGCAAGTAATGGAAACATTACTTACAGTGTTTAATGCAAATAATATAACGCAGTAATGATATAAAGGTGAGCTAAATGATAAACTTTGGTTTAGAAACAGTAAAACAAATTCTTGAGTTTAAGCTGTCTGAAGCAGAAACAGCGGAACAGCTTCGCTATTTGCGGGACAGTTCACTAGAAAAGACAGACGTATGGGCGCTATCAGACCGTACAATGTCTGACGCCCAGACAGCCTATCGACAGGCGCTGCGTGATGTTACTGCACAGGATGGTTTCCCGACTAGCGTAACGTGGCCTACTAAGCCGGAATAACTAAATGACACATGTAACCTTGACACCAGATGAGCTAGAAGCTATGCTAGATAGAGCAGCTAAGCGTGGGGCTAAGTTAGTCCTGCGTGAGCTTGGCTTGCATGATGAGTCTGCCTCTATAGACATACGCGAGATACGTAGCTTGCTTGATACATGGCGTCAAACACGTCAGAGTATATGGAATACATTTATAAAGATAACAACCATTGCTGTGTTTACCTTCATCGGGATGGCAATCTGGATGAAACTAGGTAACTAATAAGGACTATTATAATGGCTAAACGATTTGCAGGTTTCACTCCTGAACAGCTAGGTAAGATTATACCTGAGATGCAGGGTATGCAGGCTGATGAACAGGCGCTCTTCTTGGCATCAAAACCAGGAGCCTCTGCATCTGAGCGCATAGCCAAGATGGCTGAAGCTGCACAGAAGCGCATTGGTATGGCTTATGGTGGCATGGTAAAGAAGCAGGGTTATGCTGTTGGTGGTACTGTAGATCCACAAGCTAAGCTAGATGCATCTCAGCAAGGTATAGTTACAGCAAACCAAACCGTACAGGATGCTATTGCTGCACAAGCAGCAGACCCAGGGAATGCAAACCTTGTGGAAGCCGTAACAAAAGCACAAGCATCTGTAGGTACTGCACGTCAAAAAGCTGCATCAGCATATAGTGACTTCAAGACTACAGAAATACCCACTCCTGCTGAGTTTACTGCTAGTGCAACACAAGACCCTAGTTCCATTACAAAGACAGCTGATGTAGTTAACATAACAGATGCAGATAAAAAAGCAGGCCAGATTACCACAGGAACAGGTCAAATCACTGGTGGCGCACCAGAGGTAACTACTGAAACTGCTGCAACTGCAGGCGGTGTAGCTGCCCCAACTCCACAGGCTGCAGTAACATACACACCTCTCTCTGTAGAGGCTACAACACAGGATGTACTTGACCGCCTTGAGGCTGCTACAGGCAAGCCCAGTGATGAAGCTCTCGTAGACGCACAGTCAATGTCACCACAGGATCTAGCTCAGCTAGGCCTCAGTGCCGCACAGCTTTCAGAAGCACAGAGAGTACAGTCTGTTGCTCCACGCACTGTTCAAGCAGGTGAGATGATTGAAGGCTCCACGGTTGATATGACCCGTGTTAAAGCTGAAACTAACTTTGCTGCTGCTACAGGTGCACCATCTACGGATGCTACTGTACAGGGTCAGCTTACTAGCCTTATGGAAGACTTTGAGGGTAACGATCCTCCTGCATGGGCGGCTGGTGCTATGCGTGCTGCTACTGCAACAATGGCTGCACGTGGCTTAGGTGCTTCCTCTATGGCAGGGCAGGCTATTGTCCAAGCGGCTATGGAATCAGCAATGCCTATAGCTGTACAGGATGCACAGACATCAGCACAGTTTGAATTGACTAACCTTAGTAACCGCCAGCAGACAGCTATGTTCGCTGCAGAGAAACGCGCTGAGTTCCTTGGACTAGAGTTCAACCAGAACTTCCAGACACGTGTAGCTAACTCAGCAAAGATATCAGAGATTGCTAACATTAACTTTACTGCTGAACAACAGGTAGCTCTTGAGAATGCACGTATGGCTCAGTCTGTAGACCTTACTAATCTTACTGCTGCTAACGCTAAAGTAATGGCAGACGCTGCAGCTATGACACAGATGGATCTCACTAACCTGAACAACCGTCAACAAGCGCAAGTACAGAACGCTAAGTCATTCCTAGACATGGACATGCAGAACCTTGCTAATGATCAGCAGACTACAATCTTTAAGACACAAGCTATGACTAATGCATTACTATCTGATCAGGCAGCTGAGAATGCCTCTAAACAGTTTAATGCTTCAAGTGAAAATCAAACAAACCAGTTCTTCTCTAACTTGTCATCACAGGTATCTATGTTCAATAACGAACAGACTAATGCTATGAACAAGTTTAACGCTGGTGAAACTAATGCAGTACTACAGTTTAATGCAGCACAGAAGGCTGCTCGTGATCAGTTTAACTCTAACAACGGTCTAATTGTAGCACAGGCTAATGCTGCATGGTCACAGGCCACTACAACAGCTGAAACTGCAGCACAGAACCAAGCAAACCGTGATGCAGCTATGACTGAAAATGAATACACCATGACAGCCTACAATAATGTCATACAAGAAGAGCGTGACTTAATAAGTTACGCATTTAGTGCTGCAGAGGGTAGTGCTGACAGGGATGTACGTTTGCAGATTGCAGCTATTCAAGCAGAAACTAGCGAAGCTGGAATACAGGCGCAGGTTGATACAGCACGAGGTCAAGGTACAGGTAAGCTCCTAGCTATCTTTGCAGACAAGGCCTTGGAGTGGGCCTTCAGCTAATTGGTTAATAATAGCAGATACATTTGGGTAACAACAGGTATAATAACAATGGCACTTTTATCACAGTCACAGCAGGATAACATCTTAACAATGATGTCACGTCTTAAACAGCGTGCAGCAGAAGCACAAGAGATATCTATAGAACCTGCAAAGGCACCTAAGGGTGTGTTCAATAAACCAAAAGAAAACCCACGACCAGCTTCGGGTGATGATATGGTTCTTAATGTTGTGAACCGCCTACGCCAGAAAGCAGATGTAGCTATGGCAGAACAGAAGCCCATAGAAATGGGAAGCTATGATGTGACTGCACTTAGTATTCCTACATCTCAAGATAGACCCAATGGACGTTCTTCTTCTGTAGCAGAGAGCTTTGTAACTAAAGTGTCAGATAAGGTGTTTGGTACAGGTGATACAGAAGATCCTGTAGTGGATGCAGACGCTATTGATTCTGCTGTCACTGAAGCTGTTACATCTTCTGACAGTGGCTTGATGTCCCGCCCAAAAGCTAGGCCCTTTATTACACCAGAGAAATATAAGATAGCTGTAGATGAGATGTCAGATAGAGAGATGCTGGCTCGTACTATTGAGGCAGAGGCCGCAAAAGAAAAGTATAATGGCAAGTTAGCCGTAGCTGCTACAATAGCTAATAGAGCAGCTTCAGGTAACTTTGGCGGAGATATAAGGGGTGTTATACTTAAAGTAGGTCACTTCTCACCTTGGAATACGTATACAGGCCACGCAGAGGGTAAGCAGGGCAAAGATATGACTAAAATGAAGGCTAGTGAAGACTCTTATAAAGCAGCAGATGCTATTCTATCAGGGGACTACACAGACCCAACAGGCGGTGCAACTCACTATGTAAATGAAAAGGTAAATCAACCTTCATGGCTGACTAAGGGTGGTGTTGGCGATGTTGGCATGAAGGGTCGTGCTAGAGGTACTAAACAAATAGGCAACCACTTGTTTGGTAATGCAGATAACAACGAGGTCTATGACGGACAGGCTTGGGCTAAGATGATGGCAGATATGGCTACTTCCCCAAGACCACAAAAAAGACCAGACACTCAGGTAGCAGGTAACTAATGTTTGGTCTTCCCCTAGAACTTATCACAATGCTTTTCTCTACCATACTAGGTGGGGTCATGTCTATGTGGGGTCAGAACACTAAGAACAAAGCTGAACAACAGAAGATGATGATTGGTGGTATGCAGGAAGCCAGAGAGCATGGCAAGACTGACGTACACTTTGCATGGACACGTAGGATCATTGCTCTATCTGCAGTATTTGCTATTATAGTATTGCCAAAGATGGTGGCTGTATGGTATCCTGAGGTCAGCGTTATCGTAGGCTACACTGAAGTAAAGGGTGGCCTATTTAACTGGCTCTTTGGTGGTGATGGCACAGTACAGTGGCAGGCAGCACGAGGCTTCGTAATTACACCCCTAGACACACACATAGTTTCAGCCATCGTAGGACTCTACTTTGGCGCTGGATTTACAAAGTAAGGTATTACAATGGCTACTAAACCAACACAATTCGAGGGGCCAATTCCAGGTCAGTCTCTAACTACTGAACCCAAGAACGTACCTTGGGAGCAGCCACCTCAGTATGCTGATCCTATGGATGCTTTAGAGATGTACATGAAACGTCTTGGTGATCCAGAGGCTCAGGATGAGTTAATTGATATGCTGGACATTGGTATTCCTATTAGTATTGTTACATCAACAATGTTGTCTCGTGGTGTTATGGATGGTATGCATTCTGTTGATACTAAAATCCTATTGAAACCTATCCTAGCAACACAGATCCAAACGATAGCGGATGTTGTAGGTATTGAATACAAAATTACTATGGCTGACTATGGTGACATGGAAATCGTTAAAGAAGATCGTATGAAGCGTAAATTCGCTACTAAGCTAGAGCTTGCTATTGCTAAGGGTGATGCAGAAGATCCCGGCGTACAGATGCAGCAGGATGTTGTAGAGTTGATGGGTGAAGATGAAGAGATGGAAAGCCCTGAGATTGAAGCAGTAGAAGAAACACAAGAAGATATGCCTATGGGCATCATGGCAAAGGAAGTTTAATCATGGCAATCACTGGTGCATTTGGTGCAGGACTTATAGGTGGCTTTGGTACTACCCTAGCTGGTAAGATTGAAGACCGTACAGCAAAGCAAGAGAAGTATGAAGATCTAATGATCGACTCCGCTAAAGCTAAGGCACCTAAGTATGCGGCTACAACTGCTGCTTACAACAACACTGTGACTAGAGCTAAACAGCTAAAGTCTGAGTTTGGTTTCTCTGATACAGAGATTGTAGGTATTGCAAGTAAGTACGACATCAATAAGATCTACAACGACATGTTTGAACTAAAGGCTCAGGCAAAAGCAAATGGCACTGAACTAGGCTTTGATAAGAGCCTCATCTTGGGTTCACTTAATCTGCCTGCAGACACTATGCTACCAAAAGGCATGACTATGGAGCAGGGCTTACGCCAAATCGCTTTCAATACACAGGCTAACCTAGACAAGAGCGACAATCCTAAGTCAGAAGTATCTCGCAGGAGTGCATTTGGTAAAGCTTTGGGTGAGATGTTTGCATTCAACCCTAGGGCAACAGCCACAGATATGGTTAAAGGTATGGAGATTGCTGGCTTTAGCGGTGAAGAGATTATGGCTTGGAGTCCAGAAGCTGGCCCCGGAGATGTTTTCCCTGAGATATCTGCTGGACCACTTTCACTACCTGACCAAGACTACAAAGCTACAGATCTTAAGACAGTAACAAATAACACTCGTGTATCCTTTGCTAGACAGTTTGATCTTATTGATGAGGCTGGTAATCCACTGACGCTTAGCAAGCCTATGGCTACTGCATTTGGTGAAACTAACTCTGCAGCAGCATCGGCAACGGCTGGCCTTCTAATTGATGATGCTGCAGCTGCAATGGCACGTATTGACAGGAACTTGGCCTTCAAGGGTTATGCTAGTGGCTTTGGCAATATAGGCCTACGTGAAGACACCCGTGGACGATTGCGCCGTATGATTGACACCCCAGCTGAACTAAAGCAGTTCGTTGAAGCTGAGAAGAGTGGTGCTATAACTAAACTGCTTTTGCAGGACAGTGGAACATTTACTGATACACAACTTGAAGCTGTACTGTCAGGTAAAGATCCTAATGCAATAACTACAGATACTGTAAGTGATGCAACTAGTGATGCAACATCTCTTGTATTAGACAGTGAAGCAGCTGCTATAGCAGAAGCTATTACACCCGAAACTGGGGGTGACACTGGCACAGGTACAGGCTCTATTAAACCTGCTGCTGGTTCATCTAACTTTCCTGGTGGACGCTCTCTACTTGATACTATCGTAGCTAATGGGTCTGAGACACCCGCTGTTGGAGAGCCACCAGAGTCCGTTGATGCTGTTACTGCAACAGTACCTGATCGTAGTTCTATGGAGGCTAGATTTCAGAAATGGGTTGCACCTCTGATGACTCCAGCAGTTGATCAAGGTCTAGTATCAGAAGTTGGCATGGATAGAATACCAAAGGATGACAGCTGGAAGAATAGTTCCTTCCTATTACCGGAGGACGCTGAAAAACTCTCAAAGTCTGTTATTGCTGGTGAAGTTACTGGTGACTTTCTACAAGAGGTATGGGATAGGGGCAACACAGACTTTGGTGTAGCCATTGATATTGGTAATGCAGGTCTTTCCTATGGCCTTGCCTCCGTTATAGACTTTGGTAGAGGTGTACTTGGAGCAGACTCTGATTCTACCTCAGGGGATTGGTCCAACAGCCTTAAAGATGCGGGTGCCTTCTACTCACAGAGAGCCTCTGACATTGCTACTATGGGGTGGAAAGATTATGTAGAAGCTCAAACTGAAGTAGAAGTACCTGAAGCTGTTTTAGCAGAAGTCAAAGGCGGGTTTGATACAGAAGTATTTACAGCTAGTGGCGTTAATACAAAAGATGGTAAACTCTCATATGAAGCGTTTGCTGGTTTTGTACCAGACTTTCCCGGTGATGTACCACCTTCCTTAAGGACTCAACAAACGGGCACTTCACTACCAAGTAAAGTAATGTCTACTGTAGAATCACTGATGGCACCTACACGGGGTCTTATGGAAATGGAGATGCCTTCCTCAGAAGAACTTCAGGCTGCTATAACAGAGCGTACAGGACAGATACCAAAGGACTATAAGAGACAGATAGTAACGTCTATCAATTCCTTTAATGAAACACTTAAAGATTTTGAGGACTCTGTAAACGTTTTTGTACCTAATGCCATTGATGCTGTATCTTCTGCAACTCTGTCGGGTGTTGATAACATAAATGACAGGCTTAAAGCCCTTGAGACATTAGTAAATGAAACTATGGATGCTGAAGTTGATAAACGTGTACCTGCCTTTAAGGAGTTGCAGCGCCAGTTTGGTGAGCTAACCTTATTCCCAAGTAAGAAGGAAGGTACAATAGATACAGGGCCAAACACAATAACTGATACTCAGTTTGACACTGATGCAGCTGTTCTTGAGTTCTTTTCCCCTGAGAGGAATGCAGTACGAAAGCGTATAATACAAGACCTGTTAGGTATAGAGACAGAAGATACAACACCTCTACCGGAGCCTGAAGTATCGCCTAGTATCATGTCTAAACCTGTTGACACTAGCAAGAGAACTGGTACAGTATCAAAGCCTACTACAAGTATGACACAAGATCCTGCTATTGAGGTAGAAGCTCTTGTAGCAGAGGTAGAGGATAAGTTCTGGATTAAGCCTAAAGATGCTGTAACAAATACATATGAGTCAGTATTCTTGAAGGCCTTAGTGCAGAATAGGAAGAAGCCTCTCTCATTCAAGACAGAGAAAGCTGCAGAAGCTTGGGTTAAGAAGAACTTCCCAGATAACAAACTGAAGTCTAGTGAAGCTCGTAACCTTATTGTAACACTTGCTGCACGTTTCCCTTCTAAGTAAAGCCAATCGGAGCTACAATGGACTATTATACCCCAGAGAAGATGCAGGGTAAGAAGGTTTCGGATCTAAAGATGGACCGTAACTTCCTTTCAGATGCTGTAACATTCCTTAAGAGTAACCGGAAGGGCATGACTGACGAAGAGCTAAGCAAGTATACACCAGATGATGTTGTGGATGAGGTTCTAGAACACTTCCGTATGGGTACAATGAATGAAGTCACTATGGCTAAGGACTTGTACTTTGTGAATGATGAGCAAGCCCCTGAGACTGACCGTCAGGCCTATGGGCGATTACTGTTTAGTTTTGACAACGCAGAGGGTGAAGGCCTTTTAGATCGTGGTGGTGAAAAGATATACGACTATGCTAAAGGTATTGCCACTGCCCCATCCACCTATCTCTCTGTAGCTGCTGGCGCATTTACTGGTGGCGCTGGTGGTGCAGCTGTACAGGCTACAAAGCTTGGCGCTCATCAGGCTGTACGTAAGGTTGCTAACAAGCTGATTGGACGATCTGTTATGGTTGGTGCTCTTGAGGGTACTATGGCGGCTGGATCTCAGCTAGGCCTAGAGCGTATCAAGCAGTCAGCAGGTAAAGAGATTGGTGAAGACTATGATGTTAATATGGGTAATGTTGCCCTTGCTGGAGGTATTGGTACAGTTATTGGTGGGGCTGCTTATGCTATCCCTGCTATGCGCCGTAATAAAGCGGCCCACCGCCTAGTTGATACTCTTGATAAGGGAAGACAGGCTAACGTAGCAGCACTACAAACAGCTAATGCTAACACTGAGACTACTATCAAGAAGGCTCTATCTACAGCAGAGGGCAAGAAGAGGATGACATTCACTACGAATAGGCTCCTTAAAGCTATTGACCCTGCGCTTGTTAAAGAGGGCATGGCAGCTAAGTACGACATCCTTAGTGACACGCTCCCTGATGGACTTATAGGTGGTCTTGAGCGCTCTACTCTTAGGCGCATTACTGCTGCCTCATTTGAACTGTCTAAGCAGCTTAACGTAAAGCCTGAGTCAGGTCAGCGTATTACTGAGTTGCTTGCTAAGACTATTGATGAGAATGGTAGCAGCGATATCTTTACTACGATTGCATCTGACTTTGGTTTAAGTAACCGTCAACTCTCTGCAGTGTATGCAGCAGAAGTATCAGAGGCTGCTAAGATCCTGGCTGATCAGTCTAAGCTGGTTCGCAAGGGTGGCGCTAAGCTTGTTGGTGCTATAGATGCTAAGACTTTCTCTGATGATATCCAACGTTTGTATAATGCAGGTATGTCTACAGTAGATGCGGATGAAGCGAAGAAAGCTTTGGATGCTGGAGCAGCGGCTGGACACGGTATTGCAGGTAGGGCTTGGCGTGGCTTTAAGGAAGTTGAATCAGCAAGACGTGCCTTTATGACTTCTCAGGTTGCTACAACCATGCGAAACAATATATTTGGTGTAGCCATGACAGGCATTGATATGCTTGACCAAGTTAATACTGGTATATACCGCCTTCTTACAGGGCGTGGTAAAGAGGCTATGTCTACATTCAAAGGTACAGTGGATACGTTTAACTATCTTACTAAAGATAATGCTGTAGCTGAAGCTATGATGAAGATTCTACGACAGGATGCACCAGAGACACTCTCACGTGTATTCCAGGATGCTGCAATGGCAGAGAGTTCACTTGTATCAAACTCTGTATTAGCTAGGATGGGTAAAGGGTTCAACGTACTAAACACAATGTCAGACCACACGTTCAAGAAGGCAGTTATTGCTGGTAATCTGGATCGACAGTTTAAAGCTAGAGGCAGCAGTCTCCTAAAGGAGATGGAAGCAGGGCGTTTAGGCAACATATCAAATGAGATGCTTACAGAGGCTCTTGATGAGAGTTTATCATTTACCTTCCAGCGTAAGTTTGGCAGTAAGGGTTCATCTGCAGAGAGCCAAATAACTAAAAAGATTGTAGATGGTATCAACAAGAGTGGTCTAACTTTGCTTATACCTTTTCCACGGTACATGGCTTCACAGGCTAAGTTTATTAGTGACTACACAGGCCTAACTCTTATACGCCGTTTAGGTACAGGACGTAAGATTGCTGATGAAGAGTTTGGCAAGGCAGCAAGTGGTGCTGCTATGTTTGGTGCTTTGTATGCTGTACAAAAAGGCAACATTGAGAATGACCTAGAGTGGTTCAATGGTCAAACAGATGATGGTCAGACTTATGATGCACAGGCTGCGTTAGGACCAGCTGCTATGCATGCCTACCTAGCAAACCTAGTGGCTCGTATCCAAGGTGGACATGAAGTTAAGGATACTGCAGCCATTAAGAAGGATATTGTAAAGATCACCGTAGGTACAGAGTTCCGCCCAAGTGGTACAGCTGTAGATAAAGCTATACGCTGGGCAGAGACAGGTGATAATAAGGCATTCTATGATTGGGTGGGGGATACGTTTAGTGCCTTCACTTATCCTGCAGCAGTAGTGAAGGACTTCTATGGGCAGCTTGACCCAAGGGCCTCTTACTTTCCAGAGACACGGGACGCTACAGTGAGCTTGTTGGAAGCATCAGGGCCAATGGAAATGGCAATGTCTACTTATCAGCGTATAACACGCCAGCTGCCTGACTTTAATAGTGCCACTATGGCTAATACTCTTGATGAAATGACAGGGATTAAAATGGACCCTAAGAAGATGGAGGGCTTTCTAGAGTTCTTTAAGTCTTCTACACGGGCTACCTTCCAGACTGACTACCTAGAAAATACAGATGAAGGCTATGACGCTATTCGTATGGACATCTTTGGTGAGGGGCCTCTACGTGCTACAAACCCCTTTCTCAAACAGATCTTGGGTATCTCAGGTAAGCCACGCTCTAATGTGTTGCAACGGGAAATGGTAAAGCTTCAGTTAGATCCATTCCTAATCTACAACCCTTACCGTGAAAAGAACCCTGCAGTCTCTATCTTAGCAGAACAATCTATGCAGGGTCACTTGTTAGATGAGATGAAGAAACTCATTAGTTCTACTCTGTATCAATCCTCTACTGTAGAAGAACAGAAGCTACTTCTTTCAGGAGGCAATGGCTACACTGAGAAGTGGGAAAATGTTAAGGGTATAAAAGACTATGTAAGCATGGCACGTAAGAATGCACGTGAGAACTTAGCTCTTGCTGCATCAGATCCTAAGTATCAAGGTGACTACATAAACTGGACTAGAGGTCGCTTACAGGCTCTTGGTCCTGCAGATCGTAAAACTCTGGCACCTATGTTTCAGCGGTATGCTGTAGGTACAGACTACGAGGGTATGACAATAGAAGAAAGCATTGCTGATATAAAAGCAGACAAGGATATGAATGAGCGTGAGAAAGACATTAAGATAACCACGCTAATCAATTACTACTTAGCAATGGAGTAAAGCAAGAGGGGCCACACTAAGCGGCCCCTTTTTGTTATCGTATACCATGTGTCTTGGCACAATGTTTAGACCAAAGCACGAAGGCAGTTAAATGCTCTAGTGCTTTTTCTTTTTCTTCGCTAGGCCAGAGTTGCTTGTTAATAAAGTATTCAATCTCTTCTGTATTCCTAGCTAACTCTTCGTAGAACTTAATGCGTGTGCCTTCTACGTGCGCCTTAGCTTCCTGTTCTAACTTCATTAGATACTTCTCTCTGACTCAAATGTGTATAGACTCTTTATGATAGTACTCTTTGTATCTTCACAGACAGAGGCATTCTTACTAAGGTTCTCCGCTGCAGGTATGACCTGTAAGTTACCACTCCAGTGAGGCCCACCATCTGCTAGAGGCCACATATGATCTACATGGTGTTGCAATCCTGTGGCTTTACTTAGTATGTTACTCAGCTTGTATATCCCTACTAAGCGTTTCTTCTCGCGAATGCATTCACGTAGGTGTACAGGTATCTGTTTTAGCTTTAAGGCTCTTCGTTTTGCGTTTGAAGCGTATTCAGAAGCCTTGTTGTTTCTATAATAAGCCCTTCTGTATAAGTTCCAAGCCTCTCTGTTAGCTTCTCTATAAGCTTTTTTTCTATCCTTGTATCGATCTTTGAAGACACTTTTGTTAACTTCGTAATATGCTTTTTTCTTTATAAGTATCTCAACCTTGTTATCTTCATACCAATCTTTTTGTCTTACTCTCACCCAATCCTTGTTAGCTTCTCGCCAAGCTTTCTGACCAGCAGCTACTACATCTTTATTAACTTCTCTATAAGCTTTTCCTACTGTAGCTATCTTTTCTTTGTTAGCTTCTCGCCAAGCTTTATTTACTGCAGCTATCTTTTCTTTGTTAGCTTCTTTATAAGCCCTGCTCTTAGCATTTCTTTTTTCTTTGTTGCGTTCATGGTAAGCTTTATCTACTGCAGCCTTTTGTTCCTTGCTCTGAGCCATCACAACCCCTCCTTCATAAACACCTTGACCCACTCTGCACAGATACCACTACGCACAATGTCATCAATACCAAACTCAACTACTGGTGCATCTAACATGTACTTCTTAGAGAGATGTATGACCTTAGCTAGACCAGACGTACCCTTAAGATCTGACTGTTGGATATCACCGTTGAGTACAATAGTACTGCCTTCGCCTACCCTAGTCAACAGCATCTTGATCTCACTGATCTCAATGTTCTGTGCTTCATCTACGATAATGAATGCATCATCAAAGCTACGCCCACGCATGAGCGCCAGTGTTGCTACTTCAATGTTACCTGCCTTCAGTCCTGTATCAACAGCACCACGCCCTAGATGTTTAACCAGTACGTCTAACACAGGTAGTGCCCAAGGCTGAGCCTTCTCTTCAAGCGTTCCCGGCAGGAACCCAATGTCTTTACCTACAGCTACGTGAGGGCGTGTGATAACAATCTTGTCAATCTCTTTTAGTGTATACAAGTCTGCAGCACATGTAGCTGTAACGTAGGTCTTACCAGTACCAGCAGGACCAAGTATCAACACCTGCTTGCTACTAGCAATGGCATCAATTAGCTTACCTTGGTTAACTGTCTTTGGTACTATACCTGATACAGGCTTAGAAGAGGCTCCCTTGTAGGTTGTCTTCCTTCTTGTGCGTGTCTGCTTTTTTGGTGGCTCTAATGTGTCGGTGTTCATTTAAGTTATCCAGTATTGTTATTGCCTGCTGTAACGGTATCTTAAACCACTCTCCCTTGGAGTCAAGTGACAAAGGCAGTGCCCTAGTGTGTGCCTCTTTTTCTGCCTTACGCCTATCATTAGATGCAACAGCATGTTCCAACACAAAGTCACGCATAGGGCTGCTGGTTTGGTAACCGTTGAGCCTATCTTCTGCATCAATAGCCATGCCTATCTTAACCCATCCAGGCCAAGCTTTGTTAGTGATGACGTATACATAACCCTCTTTAATGTTAGCTAACTTATAAGTCCCCTCAAAGGCTGCATCATTAAAGTTTTTGTATCTACCTGCTTTGTGTAGAGGGTGATCTTTATGTATGTATTTGCCATTTACGTACATCCTATTTGGGTTAGATACCTTGACATTAGACTTTAGTGATAACTGCATGCGACAGGGTCTACATATTTTGCTCCCGTAGTCTGACTTGTACTGATTGTCTGTACTTAATAATACGTCACATGTATTACAATGCATTACGCTTCCTCCGGTACTTTGGCACATAAGTGAACTAGCTTTGGTGTGTTCTCCATGATGGCTGGTATGCCTTGATATAACTGGTCTAATACATTTACCGCCGCACTATTGCAGGAAGCATATGTGTTATACAAAACAGGAGACGCCCGAATAAACGGAACATCCCCTGCAAAGTATGCTACTACAACTAGGACATACATTACCCTGAGGTTGCCGCCGCTACAGTAGCAACAGGTTCAAACAGTGCCTCAAGGATACCGTTGCCTACCATGACAATCATAACGAATTGTATTACTTCAAACATCTTTATTCCTTTCAAGTTGTTGGACTAACTCTTTATAACCACCTACGTAGTCACCTTTGCTATCCCATATTTGTGGTACGGTTTTCATACCAGCTTCTTTTATGAGCGTCAACAGCCACCTACTACTTGGTGTATCAAGAGAGTAAGACGTGAAGCTTACCCTCTCTTTGCGTAGTAGATACTTAGCCTTAGTGCAGAACTCACAGTTAGTTGTTCCTAAGACTATGTAGCTCATACCAGATCTACAATCTCGCAGCTGTCACCAGAACAAGCAAGTGTTTGACTACCTGCAGTGTTGTCTTCGTTCTCATACTCATCTAGTTTTGACCAATCAATAGTCTTAGGCATCAGAGACAATAGTGTCTTATAGTCAGACTTACCACACTCCTGATAAGGAGCTTGCTGGTACGTATGCTCATTGAATGGCAGGAAGGATACCCCTGACATCTCATCAAAGTGTTTGTACACAAAAGCACCTACTTCAAACCATTCATCATTCTTCACGTTAATAGTAACGGATGGCTTATGCTCACACCAGTTACGCTGGTATGCTAACCACATCTCTAGCTGTTCAATAGCAGTCATGTCAGCGGTACACACTGCATTATCTGGTGCCTTCATAGGAAAGCTGAACACTGTAGTCTGATCTGGTTTAAATACCTCAGGTGCATTAGGAATACCTTGATCCTTCATGAACTGTGTTACTGGATCTTTGTTGTCACCACGTACAGTGCGAATATAATAGGGGCTGTGACGTGCGTGAATACCACTAGCGGAGTCAACAAGTTGAGATACGGTTCCCGAAGGTTTAACACAGCTGATAGCAGCACTAACAGGGATGCCAAGGCGCTCAGCCCACTCAGCGTTAGTAGTAACAGCAACATTACGTAAGTGATCAAGGGTCTTATCCAATCCTTTGTTCTTCAGTGTCATGAGAGGGTTGTCCATGATACCTGTCAGTGACACACCCAACAGACGTTCAGCTTCAGTGTTTGTTGCCCAGATCTTACGCAAGTAGGGCATCTTAGTATAAGTAGACTGAATTGTACCCATGATAGTAGCTAGGCGTACCTTTTCAGATATTGTATCAATAGTATCGGTTGCACGTATAACGCACTCTGTTAGGTTGCAAAACTGATATGGAAGTAATATTATTTCGCTGCAAGGATTTGTTCCGAACTCATGGTTAGGGTCACGGCGACCATTCTTTGCTGCTTGCTTCTTAGATGCTTCACGATTGAAGATGCCACGCTCACCAGAGCCAGACTCTACAAGCGACATCCACTCACGCATAAACGACAGGCTATCAGGCTTCTCAGTATAGGCTACAGAGTTATTAGCTAAGGCACGTTGTGGATTGTTCTCCCACCATGAGCCAGACTTAGCAGTACGCATACGATCATCACTAAGATTACTCAATGAAATCATGGCGCTGCGCCGAACTCCACCAACTACCACTACCTCGCCAATCTTACACATGATGTCATGACACTCAATGGATGAAAGCTTACGTCCCTCTGATTTCTTGAATGAATTGATAGTGAAGTTAAACAGATCCACCAATGGTGCTGGGCCTGATGCCCTACCGCCAAACGTCTTAAGAGGTGCACCAGCAGCGCGTACCTTAGAAACGTCCCACGTTGGGATTTCACCAGCATACAGGAGTGCAATCAATTGACGCAAAGACTTAGCCCACCCCTCCTTACTATCCCTGACAACGATACTAGTCTCGCTCTGGAAGAGTTGTGGCACCTCTGGGAGCTTAGTGATGAACTGGCGCTCGACACTGAAGCCAACGCCAGTACCACAGAGGAGGATAAACATAGCCTCATCGAAGGACTTAAGGTCATCTACGGGTAAGAAGCTACAGTTATACATGCAAGTATTGTCCCGCTCTGATGCGGGGCCTGCAGTCATGAGCGCTCTCATAGATGGCATAACTTCTAGGCCCAATATAGCTTGCTCTAATTGATCTGCTGTCTTCTTATCAACCTTATCCCCCACAATGTTCTTGACGTAACGGGATACTGTGTCTCCCCACGATTCACGCCCAGTGCCCTCAAAGTATTTAGCATAGCGTGACTTGTGGATAAAAGATTGGTAGTCGGTTGGTAGTTGGTTGCTCATTTCATTTCCTCATAAAATAGTTTCATCATACTCATACCAGATCACTTAAGTCTGGTGCTTTATAGTTAGGCCCTTTAAGAACCTTACCGTCTTCACGGAAGATAGGCTTACCGTCAGTGCCTAGCTTGGACATATTGCTCTGGTGTACAAGCTGGAAGGCATCAAACACAGTGCCGTGCCCGTAGTAACTTTCAGCATTTTCAATCTCATCATGGGCATCCCCCATTAAATCCATCCATACACTGGTTTCTGGTGCACCTAAAAACTCTATGAAGTTGCCAGTAGTTACAGTATCAAAACCTTCAATAACGTAGAGCAGATCAGCTATCTCTTTAAGGTGTGCAGCCGTACCAATAGTCTCTGCCTGAGCCTCTTCTAGTTCTTCTTTAATAAGCTTTAACCACAGCCGTGGGTCAAGTGATGCCTTAAAGGTATAGATAAACTCCTGTAAGCATTCCTCTTGTGTTGGCACTCTGAATGCCTCAATATCTGTTGCGTTAATCATAACCTCTCCTTCACTACCAAGTTTTTAACTTCAATGTCATCCACGTCATAGAACGTATCAACAATCATATCTCTTACATCATCTTCGTGTGCGTCTTCATAGGACGATAAGATGTTGTTATTACTATCTACAGTGACCAACATTGTCACCCCGAATTGCTTAACACTCATTTGTGTTTCTCCGCAAGTGCTTCATTCATTTTATTAAGATACCACCCTGCCTTCTTCATATCTTCCACGGGGTTAGCCTTATAGCGATATCTGTGTTGGTACTTAACCATGTTACCGTGGCAGTACGCAATGTAACCGTCTAAACCTAGCACCTGCTTGATGTAGTCGATGCATTCAATGCCACCCATGTTATAATGCACAGGTCGATCAACAGGATCAAAGTGCTTTAACTCAGGATGCTGATCACCTACATACTCTGTGTGTGGTAATAGTTCTTCTTTCATGCGTTACCCTCTGTCTTAGTCCATCTGTTTAATCTTATTACGTTGTTACCCTCAGGTGGATCTGGTTCATCATCTAACAGCCAACCATCTACTTCTTCCAGTAAGCCATCACGATAAGCTACAACCTCATCAAGAGCCTTAGGGTTATCATTAGCCCATGATAGGAAAGCAGCCATCAGAGTTATATAGTGAACCATAGTACTCTGTGTAGACCTTTCTATGGTTGACTCAGAGGATGCAGCAATACCTGTCTCAATGTGACCTGTCCACTCATCACCCTGCATTACAGGTCTAACGATCAGTGCCATCTCATCATCTGATAACGTATAACTCATCAGTCTTTCCTTTTTGTTTTTAGTACCACTACATCTGTAGTAGCCCTAGATCCTGGCTCAGTCAACCACGCCTCAGGTATAACTCTGTTTGCCCACAGGAAACTGTTCTTGTCGCACCACTCAAAGTAGCGGCTCTTAGCACCCTTATAAAGCTTAGCATTCGCGTTACTGAATACGAACCTTATATCTAACTCTGGATGTTGTTGCTTTATTGCAACATGTTTCCTGCGATCTTCATTATCGAATATACCCTTTGTCTCCACTATGATGCCGTTGTCTAACTCAAAGTCAGGAGTGTACTTGCGGTAGCGTAGGTCTTCCCACTCTATCTTTAGTAACTCATACTTAACTATCTTCTGTCTTGGAGTTAAAAAAGCAGCGGCCTCTTTCTCAAGACCACTGCGATAACGGCGAGAGTTATGTACTCTTGCAGTTGTTCTTTTTGCCATCCTAATTGTATTCCTCCGCTACAAACGTATAGTCTACTTCAGGTGGGTTCTTAGCCTTGCTCATGATGCTTGGCCTTGGTGTTAGGTTAGTGTGACACTTGTGTTTAAAGCTACAGAACTTGCAGCCATTCGGCAGTACCCAGTTGCCTGTCTCTTTACGATAGAACGTTTCCTTAACTGGCTCAAAGCAACGCTCAAAGGGTTCATCATTATCAATGAAGTCCACGGTAGCTTGTATGTCAGCTAAGACCTTCTTCCGGTCCACCATAGAGGCGTCTACATACTTAAACTCTCCATTGCCTTTGTTGACTACCCACCAGCCACCTACATCAACTCCTGCGGCCTCTGCGTAGCCTACAAGCTGTGATACATAGCCGAAGCCATCTCCATCAGCTAGACTATCAAAGGAAGCAAACTTATTAGTGTAGGACCAAGGTGAAGCAGACTTAACATCGTCAAGCTTACCATCCATGATCATGTCATACTCACCGTTGATCTTACGACCATTGGCTAACTCAAGTGTAACCCTATCATTGTCTTGGAAGTCCACACCAGCCTCATTAAGGATGCCTTTAAATACTGCCTCAACAATATCTCCAAGCATCATGTTCATCATGAAGTGGGGTGGAAAGGGTGTCTTATCTGCTGGGTCATTCTTATCAAACCACAGCTGACACTTAGGGCGACCTATATTGGACATACGCAAACGAAACTCATCACGTGGTCCACTATCAAACTGCTTAAGTAGTGCAGCCTTCACATCGGAGGCGACCTTATCAGCCACCTCCTCTGAGAATGAAGTCTTCCCTGCAACAGCCCTCTGAAAGAAGCTATAAACTTTAAGTTCTGCAGGGTGTTCCATTAGAATGGTGCCTCATCTACATCAATGATAGACGATACAAGATCTGTATCTTCCTTTGACATACTTGAACCAGACCGCTCATGATGCAGGTCCATGATCTTTGTATTGATGTAGGAGATCAGTTCCAAGAAGTCTTGGAGCGTCTGATTATCCCCGTCAGAGAGTTCAACCGTATCAGCTACAGCAGACTTGAAGTAAGCATACTGATTGCCGTTTGGTAGATCTCCTATAACACCATCAACGCTTAAGTTAGCCATGATAGGTAGCAGGTTCTTCCGGTGTAGTGCAGACAGTGAACTATCCAATGCCTTAAGACTATCGCGGTTTTTAACGTCAAAGATAACAGGCATGTTGTTGATCTCTACTACAACAGGCTCACCCATTTCGTTCATTACGGAATCCACTGTAAGTGCACCCATAACAACCTTCACACGTTTAACACTACGGATGATGTCCTTTGTCTTATCTGGAAGAGCATTCCAATCCTCAATGTAACCAGATGGACGACCTAAGTTAAAGCCACCAACACTGTCAGCCAAGTCGCTGTTGACAGAGTTAGCCAAGACAGACTTTTCCATCTCGTTAGTGTCTGAGTTCCAGCGCTGCCACTGCTGACGCTGTGTGAATACCCGTAACTTAACGCTGTTTGCGTAATAGGTATCATCACCCATAGTGATCTTGAATGCACCGACACCGATCACCTCAGTGCGGAGCTTCTTGCCGTTTACTTCTATTTCACCCATCATAGGTGACTGTACTAGGTTCAGACGTGCAATCGTTGGACCACTAGAGGTAGGTGCTGACACCCCCATAAGTTCTGCCAATGATTTGCCTTCATGACCTGTTACTGATAGTTCTGTACTCATGTGTTTTTCCTTACATGTTTTAAGAGAGTCTTAGTTATACACTACACATCTTTTACGTCAAGCCAGTTAGGACCGATTTTTGACTCTAATAGTAGTGGTACGTTCATTTTTACTCCGTAAGCCTTTTCTATTAAGGTGTTAAGACCTTCGTTCATTCCATTAATAATCTGTAGCACTTTCTCCTTCTCCTCTGGGTGGATATCTATAACCACTGAGTCATGAACTGTGTTCACTAAGCATGACTGTAAATGATCCAACCTTCTCTCCATTTCTATCAACACAGCAGGAACCACATCACCTGTCGCAAACCCCTGTACTGGGTAGTTCTTGATCATGGTGAAGTGTGATACTCCTCCTCTTGCGTTGCGCTTTACGTCAGGGAAAGCATACTGTCGCCCTGATACGTTAGTAATCTTGTTAAACCTGATTGCCTCGTTAGCCAAGTTCTTATGCCACGCAGCTACACCCTTATACTTCTCAGTGAAGTGAATGTAGTAGGCCTCTTCAGCCTTGCTTCTGCCATAGCCTGTAGCGCCGAACAGGGGTGCGAAGGTATGTTCTTTTGCCCCTTGTCTGGTAGTTGGCTGACCTGCATCAGTGATAACCTTTGCAGTGTAGCTGTGTACGTCAAACCCTGTGCGGATCTCTTCCATAGCAAGCTCATCTTGAGCAAGGAATGCTGCGGCACGAAACTCAAGCTGAGCAAAGTCGGCCTCACAGATGTAGCCACCCTCCCAACGAGATACAAACACCCTCTTTACTGGGAATGTTCCGCCCCTTGGCATGTTCTGCATATTGGGATTTCTTCCACTGAAACGTCCGGTGGCAGTAATATGCTGGGTAAGTCCAACGTGCAGAAATCCGTCTGACTTAGTATATGTTTCGATACCTTCAACGAAACTAGATAAATAGCTACTAACAGCAGAAAGGCGCTTAAGGTCAGTAAGAAACTCAACAGCAGCATCCATCCTATTTGTTTTAGCTGTTCCAATAAGTACATCAAGATTGTCTTTCCCTGTGCTGAAGCCATTGGCACTAACCCACTTCTTAGATGGAGCACCAAAGCCCAAGCCAGCTATGTGGTTTAGTGGTTTTAACTGATAGCCTCTTGCCTCGCAGTCGATACACTTATTAGGCCTAGCAAACTTAGTGCCATCCTTTTTGATCTTGAATGTCTTACCAACACCCTCGCATGTAGGGCAGGTGAATGCCTTAGTGCGCTTGAGGATGACACTATTTGCATCAACTGCCTGCTTAAACTCTTTCTTGTCACGTACATATTCAAACAGATCTACCCATTCCTTTTTGTTGTTGACCTTACGAGAGAACACAACCTGAGACATCTGCTCTGGTGAGTTAAGATTGATAGGTGTATCACCCATGATCTCACGCACCTTATGTTGCAGCCTGTCTTCTATGTCTGCCTTCTCACGCTCATACTCTACTCGTACTGCATCAAGGGTTGTCCTATCCACCCTGATTCCAGACATGTACATTCTAGTAAGGGTTTGACAGGCTCTAAAGGTAACGTCTCTAACTGTAATGAGAGAGGCGGATTCACTTTCACCGTAGTCTGCTTCGATTGAGTGGAACAACTCACGAGTTGTGTCGAGATCAGCCCTAAGATAAAAGCAAAGCTCACTGAGAGGTATCTCATTAGTGTTGTATCCTTCCTTAAAATAACGCTTAAGAGTGTCATCCTTCTGAGAGGTTAGCTCCCTACGTTCAGCACAGGCACCCAACGAGATTGGCTCCTTCTGGCCTCGTAGTAGAATGTACTCTGCAAGCATTGTGTCATAAATGTCACCATCATACTTGAAGCCACACTCCCACAACCACATGAGATCGTGCTGTGCATTGTGCATAATCAAAAGAGTAGTAACATCAAGCACTTGCTGGACTAGCTTACGCCCAGCGCCACTGGTGTCTTTCTTCTCGACATGATCAAGTGTTACTAAGTGTGTCTCCTTATCGTTATCTGCATTCTGCATACCTACCTGTACAAGAAAGTTACCCTCCTCATAGGGATCTAAGTGCAGTTTCTCCCTGCGCTTGTTGGTTGTATTCTCAACGTCTAGTACAAGTCTCATGTTTCTCTCTCCTCTAGGCTTGATATAGCGATCTCGCCCCGTCTAACTCACAGTGTACAACACCATGCCAGCCACCCTTAAGCTTGTTCTTAGCTATATTCAAGTGGCGTTGTGTGTCTTCTTCATCTGCACCCTCAACGATAGGGTTCTTAGAGATCAACACCATGAGGTCAGCTTCAGCAGCTTTACCTGTCTTAGAGCCTTCCATCATTGACTGATCAACGTAGACCTTACCCTCTGCTACTGCACTCAACTGTGACATCCATACAACACAACAGTCATACTGCTTAGCAATGTTACGCGCATAGATAGCTGCATCCTTTAGGTACACGTCTGACTTCTCGCTGTTCTTGGTTGCGAACTTGTCACCCATATCCAGGATTAGAATGTCTGGACGTTCCTGCTTAACGATGGACTCAACCCACTGCATATCTTTGTTAGTGCTGTCCTTGATGCGGATATTCTTCCTGACAGGCTCATAGCGGCTACGTGCGAGGGCTACGTTAGCCTTAACCTCATCCATTGACATGTTGGCGGCTGCACTAAGATACCGTGCTCCTACGCGCTCATATGCCTCCTCGTTACACAGGACAATACACTTGGCACCCTGATGTGCCCAGCCACCTACACCTGCAATTAGAGAGGCGTGGAAAGATGTCTTGCCAGTATTAGGCCTAGCGCCGACCAGCAACAGATGACCGCCGCTAACGCCTTCCACCTTCCTACGGAGGCTGGGTATGTTGAACTTCCACTGCGTCTGAAGATCGTTGGCGCTGAGTAGAGTGTCAATGCTAATGTCGTCCCACTCAATGCGAAGATTAGGAGTAAAGTCATCTTTGTAGTTCTCCAACATGCGGCGTAGTGGTTCAAGGCTAGTCTGTGTGCCGTTCACAAAGTCAAAGCCCAAGTTAGCAACCTGTTCACCTACATACTGTTGGAACATCTTGCCTAGAACATCTGTTGCTATCTCTTCTTTGATAGTGTTCTCTTTGTCGATCTTACGAAAGAGATCCTCATAGGCAGACTTGGTTGCTGTAGTCATTGTCTGGTTCTGAGCATAGAACAATGCCTCTAGGTCAGACGTGTTGAGATCCCCTTCATACGTTTTCATAGCAGCATCTAGTGCCTGCTTGATCTTGCGTATGTCCTTAGTAAAGATCTTATCAGGGCAGCGTATGCCCTTATGTTGTTCATAGAAGTCACGTTTAAGTAACGTCTTAATTAGCGCTAGTTCCATCATCGTCTTTCTCTCCTACAAGAATCTTATATATAACTTCCAAAGCCACGATGGGCCACATGAAAGCAAACTTAATTGGGCCTCTGTTATCTTCTTCCTCATCCTCAGGTTCAACCATGTGATAAAGCAGAGGTAACGCTAACACATACATAAGGAAGATGCCACCAAAAAAGCCCTGCCCTAGTTCATTCATTTATTTTTCCTTTGTATTTTAATGTAGTAGGCACCTTCTGTACTGTTGTAAGCAGCCATAAGGTCTAGTAGTTGCTGTTGGCTCATGACTAATAGCTGAAAACCATTCTCAAAGTCATCCCACTGTCGCATGTAGACTACACCTTCATCACCTATAACAAGCTCAACATCCTCGAACATATCCTTTTGATCTAGTGTAGTGATTACTGCTGCATCAGATTCAAACTCTACAGTGTACATTATTCATCTCCTACATAAACATTTAAGTGTGCCACCGTACCACCCTCAACACGGGTGACTACATATTCTATGCCTGCCTGTTTAAGTAGTTGCCGTAGCAATAATAGTTTATCCATTATTCTTCCTCCAAACAGAAACCACAGAAGATATTCTTTGATGGGCCACCGCAACTAACACATGTGGCTATGAAGTTGTTAGCCTTCTCACGATCTAGTGCTGCCTTACGTTCTTCTGGTGTCATAGGTCTTACATCAGTGAAGTCTGCCTCTAAGGGCCAATCATTGTCCGTCATTTGTTATATCCTTGCTATGCTTACGGAACCTTTTATTGTACGCACGTTTGATCTTCTTTAACTGACCAGCTTTCCAGTGTAAAAACCTACGTGCTTTAGTAAGTCCATCGTACTCGTCACCACCCTTCATGGGTATACGCTTGGTCATTCATCATCTCCTACTATGGTATTAGTAATGGCAAGTATTACCACTTAACTAATACAGTGGTGTCACTTACGCTGTGCCTCTAGTATATCCTCATACTTGTTGAACAGTTGCTCAAACTTCCAATGGTATAGCTGTTGCATACCCATCAGGGTGTTCATCATTTCATCAGGTGTAGGGTCACGGTTACCATCACCTACCTGTCGGAGAACTACTCCAAGGTCATTACAAACAGACCAGCAGTCCATGATCATCTCTTCTAGGTCATAAATTTTACTCATCTCTCAATGCCACCCATGATACAGGGAATAACTCTTCCATCTTTAAACTAATGTCCCATGCTACCTTCTGTGTCTCTGCCTGTGTGTCATGGGTGCAACGAAGTTTACACATACGTGCGAAGGCATCAAGGCTACCTGACCAGTACCACTCAGTCATTGTGCTTTGTGGTAAGACCATACGTGCTTGTTCGGGGGCTACACCTGCCTTGATAAGTAAGTCATACGCCTCAAAATCAGAATGCTTTTTCATCCATAGGTAATCTATCAGGGTGCCTTCTCCAGTAATGTTCTCGAAATCTCCGCCACGATCACTCCAATCCTCTAGGTCTACAATACCATCAGAACCCTGTTTCTTATCAGCACTACGACCACGCCACACATCAGGCACATAGAACTCAGGTTTATCATCGACGTAGCGCCTCGATACTTCATTCCACCGCAAAAACGAATGCTTGACCAACTGTCTTGCCACAAAAACAGGTGCCTTAACATGAAAAGATGCGAAGCAATGCCCGAATGGACTGATATGACCATGACTAGCTAAGTAGTTGATAAGCTTAGCATCTTTAGCTTTTAGTGTTGGTGGCCCCCAAGTATTCTCTTCCATCTCAGATGTCTTACCAAAGCTAACACGGGCTGCATTGGCTACAGATAAGTCGCTGCCCATATGGTCTATATAAGTTGCTGTTATCATTAGAATGGTACCTCACCGTTGTGATCTCGTGGATCAATATAAAATCCTGGATTCATGTACTCAGGCTTAGTATGTCTCTCCATGATATCTTTCATTATGGCTTCATGCAGCTTACGTGTTGTGTCCTTAGGGTTTACCCCTTCTAGGCCCATCTCTTTGAGAAAGTCTTTTAAGGTACGCATTGTATAATCTCCTTTAGTCGATCCAAGTCACCACTTAACTTGTATTTGATATCATCGTCAAGGCGGAAGGCTGTACTTTTAGCGCCTGTCCATAGTGCTATCTCTCTGCTGAACTGCAACGTCTTGTGTGCTGCATCAGGGTCTAGTGCCACGATCACCCTGTCATACTCACCTATTTTAGCCATATGATTGGCTGTTAGTGATGTACCTAGGATAGCCATAGCTGTCACGTTAGGTAACTCCTGATAGGCTACTATAGCTGATACACAGTCCTCAACCACAAGCAGAGTAGTGCCCTGCCCTACCGTGTAGTAGTCAGCCTTGCCTGTGTAGCGATACCACTTAGGTGTCTTGCCGCCTACTGACCTACCGTTAGCGTCAATGATGCGGCCCTTGTAGTGAATAGGGAATACAACACGTTCATCCTTAACGTCATACAGTAGCCGTGTATTCTGGATACCCCAGCGTCCAACAAACTGATGGAACTTATCGTGCTCTGTGCTGGGCTGTACAACATACTCCGGTATCTCCATAGTCTCTGCCTCTCGTGCTACTGGTATTTCTCTATTAGATAACAGTAGCTTGATCTCTGCTGCTGTCATGTCTGTGTGATGGTAGCCGCCTATCGAACAGTCCAACTTGTAACAGTTGTACTTTATCTGGCCCATCTCCTTTGTTACCGTAAAAGTATTCTTGGCATGGCATACAGGACAGTTGAGCCTACGCGACTCATCATCACGCAAGTCCATGCTGTCGAGATACTTACGAATGTTCATCATCATTTCCTCTGGCTGCTAGAGCCTTACTGGCCCCACTGAATGTATTGACCATGTACGGCTTAATGCTGGCTACGTTCTTATGCCCTGTTACCTGCATGATACCAGCAAGGTCAACCCCCGCCTCCATCATCTCAGTCACGGCTGTCCTGCGTAAATCCATAGCTGTTAGCTTTGATGGTAGCTTAGCTTCTTCTAGTAACGCATTGATAAGACGAGATATCTCCTCCTTATTGTAGGGCGTGTAGGCCCCTGCCTGTGGCTTAACTCGTGGTGCTACATAATCTTGGAAGCCAAAGTCGGACTTCTGCTGTTGCAACATTTTACACAATCCTGGACTGATAGGTAAGTGCACCTCTGCGCCTCGCTTAGACTGTGTTAAGTCCATGCGGCACTGTGTCAGGTCTAGCTTATCCCATTTAAGAACTCTCATGTCGCCTATACGCTGGCCCCAATCATAAGCCATATGCACAATCAGGGTAATACTTCTCCATTTGATATCACCGTAACCAACAGTCAGGAATTGCTTGATGTGCTCCTTCTCCCACTTCACCCGCCTAGTGGTGGATGCTTGTGTCTTTATGATTGATACAGGGTCATGGGTCATAACGTCCTTACGCAGGGAATACTTCCAAGCAACGCTAAGTGCTGCCTTCATGTAGTTGGCTGTGCGTACCCCTATCTTGACCCACCCTTCATAGGCGGTGTTAAGGTGGCTTGCTCTGATGTCCCCTACCCTGAAGTTTTTTAGCATCTTACCGCTAACCTTAGTGTCTCCTACTTTCTGTAGGTAATTGTAGTAGGATGTTTGAGTGCTACCGCTGAGCCTAGCGAAGTCATCACTCTGCAAGTAGAAGTTAAAGACCTTCTCTAGCCTGTCTGTGCTCTTTGGTATCATCTTTTATTTCTCCTTTCTGTTTTTTTGATAAGTGACCTGCCCAATGAGTGCAGTCATCGTGCGGATCGTCCTCATTGGGTAGTCCCTCAAAAGGCATAGGCTATAAGCAAACCAATAAAGGGCCATAGGATAAAGATAGTTATTAGTTTATCTAGCATACTTTGGCCCCTTACGGCTGCGAGTGTTGGTCAAGAGTGTACGGCCCTTGGCTGTTCTGAGGCGTACCTGCATCACACCTGCCTCTTTGAGTAAGCGATCCATTAGAATGGTTGCATCATAGGGTGTGAACACTGTTGTTACATAGAACTCAGAATTGCTGATTGTTTTGTATACCTTCAAGGCTCTACTTGGTATCATTGCTCTGACACTCCCAATACTCCACCGTTTTCCCACTCAGCATACAGCCCATTGTCAGACAGGATGTCGTTGATCCTGTGGTTCACACCAAAGTCATCCAGCCCTGCATCAAACTCTCTGTAGTAGTCAGCCCACACTGTGTCATAGTTTTCCTCTGCTGAGATGCGGAAGGTATCATCACCGTTGTAGCCACCCTCATAGACGGGAACGCCAATCTTTTTTAGCTGATTGAATGCTGTCCTGTAGTTACGTTTCATTACTTCATCTCCTCTCTAGCTTCTACGTATGCCTTATACAGCGTATCGCATACATGGTCTTCCATGCCTTTAGGAACCTTTACGTGCTCCTCTATTATGGCAATAATCTTAGCTTTTGTTTTCTTGTCCATTACTTCTCTCCTTTGATGTAACACTGCTCTACCTCACCTGAAGTAAGAGCGCAATTAAAACCGTTATTCTCGTAAATGGCACAGATCATGTTGCCATCCCACCACACTTTGTAGCCATCACTAGCCCAGCGCACATCCTTACCCTCCGCTAGGGCCTTGGTTAACTCTCTAAGTAACATCTATTCATCTCCCTTGATGATACCGCAAAGCTCTAACATCTGCTCTGCATAGTCGGATTGACCGTTGAAAATCTCTTGTGCTTCATCTGAGTAGCTAACATCATCACCCTTTGTGTTTGGTGGGTACATGTCAAACCCTCGTGCGTTACATATGTGCATAGTCATTTCATCTGCAATAGTTGAATATAACTCTACAAAGATGTGTGGCGGTATTACCACTGCCTGTGCTGGTTCGTTAGACATTAATATTCTCCTCTACTGTAAGAAATGATCCATTACTTCGCAGTAAGTATCTGTGTCTAGTGTGTACTTGTTATGGTATTCGTCAAAGACTTCATCAGGGGCCTCACTGTTGATGTAAGTCTCAACCGCATCGTCATCCATATCGGCTGGTACTTCATAAACAGGGAACCATGTATCTGTGCGTGTTACTTTTAGTTGAACTTTACGAGTTTTCATCCCTTGTTCTCCTCTATGAAAGCAAAGCCACCGCCGTTGCCCTCCTCATCCTGAGACAGTGAAACCATAAGTTCACCACCCCCCTCACTGTTAGGCTTTTGTATGATAAACACAGGCCAATCTCTCGCACCGTATTCATCCTCCTGAAAGTAAAAGCTTACAATCTTGCAGCCTACTAGCTGCCTAAAATATTTATCCATGTCCATTAGATATACTCCTCCCACTCATAGGGTGTGATGCCTGTCATTACAAACTCACGTTCATCTGCGCTTAGGTTAGGCATGGCATCCTGTGCCAGCATACCGCAATTCCAAGCATGTAAAGCACCCTCCGATAGGTCAAGGCGCATTGTGTTTGTTCTGCCCGTCAGTGGGCTTCGGCGTGTGATAGTAATCATTATGCATACTCCTTTTCATCAATACTGTTAAACTCATATACTGCTGTAGCAAAGCCACGGGGTGTGGCAGAGCGTATATCTTTAGTGCGCTGTGACTTACCGCCAAGCTTTAGGTGCTGCCTACTGTGGCCCTGCTCTGGTGCTACGGGATCAGTCCAAGGCATCTTGAAGCCCCCGCCTGTCCATAGGCATGTCTTCTTGGGGTAGGCATCACGTTCTGCAATGTACTCAGGCCAACGTGGGTGCTCTGCCTGATCGTCAGGGATATAGCCGCCATACTCATAGGGGTGAAAACTGTAGTCAGGCTTGCGCCACTTGGTAGCTAACACTGACACGGGGTTCTCTATGAAGTAAGGGATAGCCATGCCGTTGAACATACGCGCCACCGCCGTTGCATGTCCTACTGCATCAGCCTGAAAGAAGGGGTTGGCCTCTGCCTTGCGCTTGAAGTGTGCCGCACCGCTTACAGCCATGTCAGTACAGACAGGGAAAGCCATGCCGAATACTACAGGCTTATCACCAAACTCTGATTGTATGGCGTTTAGTGTAGCTTGATCATGCAGGTCAGCGTGGCGGTAGTGGATGTTTCCCAAGCCCCAAAAGTCTGTTGTATGTCCCTCTACAGGGTGTTGAATGTCAAAGGCGTAGCAAGTGTAACCTGCTTCAGCCCATGGCTTTAGTGCTTCGCCTGTGAAGTCGTACAGGCTCAAAACGATACCTTTGCTCATGATAAAATCTCCACTGTTACAGTAATATTTTGCATGGCTGCATATGCTTCCGCATGTTTGTCAGCCTCTTGAAGGGTTTTCACCGTATGAAAGCACAAGGCTGTGCCATCTGTGGTGCGTGTTAGGTGTAGTCTAAGCATGGCCCTAGAACCTTTCTGCTAGTTGTGCGGCTGTCATAAACGTAACCTTTTTAGTCTCACGGGTGAACGCCTCAATCATACGATTTTCCCAGCCATGCGTGATTGCATAGACCCAGCCTGCATCTGCCTCTGTGTGAAGGGTGCGCGTTGCACCCTCCCTATCTATCACGATAAACTTGAAGCGGGGGTTGCCTTGGGCGCTGCGAGTGAGGCGGCGCATTGATTTGACGAAATAGCGTTCCATGTTGATTATCCTGCGAAGTGGCGCACACGGCGCGTTGTGGTTTTGTTGGCACTCTTTTCGATATAGATAGAGCGCTTGCCGAAGTGCACGGCCTGCATACTTTTACCCTTATCTAAGCCCCAGCGCCGCACCTTTTGGCGCTTACGTGTTAGACCTTTGAGGCCACACAGATTAAAGCGGAAACCATCAGTGCGATCATTAAGCGGCTTTGTTGCGATACATATAAACATTAGTCGTTCCATTCTGGCTGCGCCATTAGAGTTGATTTTACTTCTTTGGTACTGATCCCAAAATGATCAGCAACCTGTTGCACCGTCAAGTTAGTGCTGTCGAATAGTTCTATGATTTCCCAATCCTGTGGTTTATTTGTCATACTAATACCCCATCCCATTTTGATGTTACTGTGGCATAGCCACACTTTAATAAGCCCCGCAAAAAACCACGCTGAAACGGGCTGTCAGGTGGGTCATAGTCAAAAGATGATATTGCCACATCAACATTAAAATTAGGGTCATCAGCAGACTTTGTGGCGGCTTCACGGCCTGCGTGATAGCGTTCTAGGTTATGTGTCACCGTATTGCTCCTTTATTTTAGATCGGCTTTAATTATAGCCCACACGTGAATAGCCTGTGTTTTCTTGGGCATGTTTGGTGCGTGACGTTTTACAGCCTTAAAAAACTTAATGATCTCTTTAATGGTTTTCATAATAGTTTCTCCTTTGTTGGTTGTGCCTTAATGATACAGCCCCTCAAGGCTGTACTTTTAAAGCTTAGAAGCGGCCCTCTAGAAAGTCGCGTGCCTCAGTATTTAGATGACCAAGAAAGCCACCCGTTTGGATAGGCTGCCCCTTTCTAAAGGCTGTTATTTCTTCGCGTTCTGCGTTGATCATCATTACCTTGCGTTGGCCTGTTAGGCCTCCCGCTTTGGTGATCTCTAAAAAACCGAAGTCGCGTTGTATTATTAGCATGTTAATCCCCTTATATGTTGTGGATGCGTTTCCACGTTGTCCAAGTTATTGCTTGCAATTCGCTTGGCTTGATCTTTATGCGCTTAGCTGCCGTTACGTATGCCGCTTGCAATTCACGATACTGCTTTTTCCCCATGTTAGTTTTGTCACTTGTTAAGCCTTCGCGCTTGCCCCTTGCGATATTGAGCGCATGACCATCGATAGTCACCTCATCTAGCCCACGAATATTAGAGTAGAATGAACGTATTTTCTGCCCATTGAGACGGGTTAAGATAGCATCATCATCGGTCAAGTTATCCTCTAGAATGGACCAAGCTTTCTGTTTCATTTTATTGTAACATGACACCTTAAAATCATCCAAAGTCTCACCGTTTACCCATGCCTGACACATACGCAAACCATCCTTGCAATTGCGCTCCCAACGATTGTTAGGCGATAGGCCAGCAAAAACGCCTATAACTGATTTTTCATCAACACCAGTCGTTAAGCTAACCCATGCCGCCATGCGCTTGGCTCTATCATACCATTCCACACCATCCGCAACATCTGATACAGTTGCAATTCGGTATGTCTTAAGGATGTTTTTGACATATCCCATAGTTGATGGAAGGTTTGGGTTTTGTTTGATTGTAAAGGCTTTCATAGTATTATCTCCGGTTGGGTTAATATTATAAAGTGACACTATTAAAAGTGTCACCGTTAATATTAAAACGCTGTTGCCTCTATTTCTTTGCGCCAACTATCCCTCTCTTTTACATCTTTGCGGCAAGCTTTTATCGCGCTATCTATTGTTTTTCTATTGCCTATCAATTCAGCAATATCATCATCTGAATAACACTCAACTAATATGTCCCAACCGTCTTTTTCATAGTTGGAACAAGCAAAAGCTTTAACGGCATCAATTAGGTTTTTCATTTTATTATCTCCGGCTTGGTTGATACATTGATAGGGTAAGCTTTAAAGATCGAGCGCATTGCTGAAACAGTCTATTGCGTAACCTCTTGTCTCTTTGGCGCATGCCGTAGCATGTTTCGCCCTTACCCTACTGAATGTATTAACTACCATTATCGGCGCTTGGCCTAGGTGGGTTCAGTCTATTTATTTTCAAATAACGTGGTCAGTCTCTTCACTGCCTGTTTGATGTAACAACTTAGATATTAAATCGGAATGATTGGCAAGTAAAAAAGATGCATGTTTTTACCATAAGAATAATTGAGTGACAAATAAGACACAATGGCTTGTGCCAGTATGTAAAACATCAATGGTTTTTTACACTACTTATATAGGCAGGAAAATCACATCTTTTTTACACTACTTATATAGGCTCTATTTGGGGCCATTTATCACCGTATTGATAGCCATATGCAATAAGCTGAATATGAACGTAGAAGCTGGTTTTAGAGCCGCTGGAATGTTTCATGGGGCCAGTAGGTCGCAAGTCGCAGAAAGTTTCCCCCCACTAGAAACGCCGCACATTGCCTGTGTGATTGATAATGGTTCGCAACTAATCGCTGAAATGAGGTTTTCTAGCTGGATTTCACTCTCAGGAATATATGAGAACCATTATCAACTAGGAGGATGTATCACATTCAAGTTGTTGCATGTATAGTAATACATTCCAGGACTTGAATATGTTATTGCTACATCAACAAGTCTCACATATAGAGCGGTATTAGTTGTGATCACATTGTTATGGGTACTTGCTCGGCTAGGTGGCATTTTGTGATCACAAGGGGGATAGGGTAGGGCGGAAACCTATTGTGCAATACTACTGACTAACAATCAGTTGTAATATGTAGCAAAAACAATACTTTACCTATTATAGTATAGGCTTATTTGTAGGGCAGGGGAGGGGAGACGATACAAAAACCCTTATTTATATGGCTCTAGCCTCATCGTACCTTATAAAAGAGGGGGCGCGCATGCACCACTGGGGGGTGTGGGGTAGTACGTACACCTACAAATACACAGAAGTGGTTTTTTAGTTTGTGACACACCCCTTTACAAATACATATACATAGTGTATAACTCTATATAATAAAGGAGATACCTATGAAAAGCTGTACAGTATGTAATGCAACAAAAGAATTGCATGAGTTCGACAAAATACGGAATACTAAGGGTGATCAGGTTCCGACAGGGAGGTGTAAGGACTGTAGAAAATCCTACATAAATGAATATAATAGTAGAAAATCCTATAAAACAGGCTTAAAACGGGAGGAATACCTAAAAAGTGTACGTAAACCGAAGCTTTCTCCTGCAGAAAAAGAGGAGCTAGGTAAAACTAAGTGGAATGCTGCATATTTTAAGGCATGCAAAAAAGCAGAGCAAGATCGTATAGATTTTCTCATTGCCAATATTAAAACCTGTGGCAAGTGTAGTAAAGATTTAGAACTAGCTAGGTTTCATACACGAAATCGTAAACGTAAAGACGGTAGTACCTATAAAACAACCTACTCTTGGTGTAAGACATGCAGACGTATTAATAACAACTACTATGAAAGCACAACTAATGGTAAAAAAGCAAAGAAGAAAAGAAAAGCACTGCGCGATAGACGCAGCAAGCAAGCTACACCTAAATGGCTAACCACTGAACAGAAACAACAGATAGTAGATACATATGAGCGTATGCGTGACCGTAGTGTCTCTACAGGTGTGGAATACCACGTAGATCATATAGTACCGCTAAAAGGCAAAAACGTCTGTGGGTTACACGTTCCCTGGAACTTACGTGTAGTTGGAGCTAAAGAGAACATCTCTAAGAGTAATACTTATGATGGGTGGAAATAGTGATCACGGAATGTTACAGTATGTTACAATTACATCACAATGTAGAATAAAGTGTACGATTATTCATTTAGGGGGTTGTGGGGGTACTTTCTTTAGCTATAACTACGTAGTAGTAGTAGAGAGTAGCTACATTCTTAGTAATAACTAAATACAAGTAATAAATAAGAAGAGTAGCTACTCTATATAAGAGTTGTTACATTAAGGTCAGTGGAAGAGGAAGAGTAGCTACTCTATAGTAGTAACTCTATACAAGTAATAAGAAGAAGAGTAGCTACTCTATATTACAAAATAGTAACAATAGCCTCTTGTAGTCCATATTCTAATGTAGTAGACTAGTTCTTGTAACATCCTCCCTCAGTACAATAATAATGTTACAACAACCTGGTACGTGCTTCACTCTATGTAGCTACTCTCTCCTCACTCTCCTCATATGTAGTTTGCGGCACGTACCACTTTTTCCCCCTTAAAGTAATAAAAGTGTTGACTCTTATGTCTAAACGCATACAACTATATGCATCCGATTCCGTATTAGAAGAGTTCTACTCTGCATTAGCTACTAATGATGTTAGAGCTTTCTCACGTGTACATATCCCTCGTAGTGACGTGTTCTACGTTAGAGAGCATCTACGATCTGTATTCCCTGATAAAGAGTTGACCTTAGATTACGTAGAGCGCTGTATGTACCTTGAAGGTATGTTGACCAGACATGACGTATTAGACCCTGATAGGAAGAGGCCCTATGAAAGCTCCAAAGAAGACCCCCGCTAAGCCTACTAAGGCTAAACGTAACTACACCATGAGTGGTGAAGGTAAGTACGACAAGTCCCCTAAGCGTATGGCAGACAACCGTGCTCGTAAGAAGGCACGTTATGCTATGGAAAAGGGTGGTATGGTATCTAAGGGTGACGGTAAGGATGTTGATCATAAGGACGGTAATCCTCGTAACAATGCTAAGTCTAACTTACGTGTACAGTCTGCAAGCTCTAACAGAAGCTATCCTCGTAACAAGAACGCAGGTAAGGCATGACAGTAGAATACAGGGGTGAAACATTTGCAGGTTATAACAAGCCAAAGCGTACACCTAAGCACCCGGATAAGTCCCACGCTGTACTTGCCAAGGAGGGTGACACCATTAAGCTCATCCGCTTTGGTGAGCAGGGAGCCTCCACAGCAGGTAAACCCAAGGAGGGTGAATCTGACCGCATGAAGGCTAAGCGTAAAAGCTTTAAGGCTAGGCACGGTAAGAATATCTCTAAGGGTAAGATGAGTGCAGCATACTGGGCTGACAAGGTTAAGTGGTAACTTGGTTACTTGTACATGTAGGTTTTGCTATGGTGTACTTCCAAGGTCAGCCACCATCTACGTATGTTAAGGTGTGCAAGTATCAGCACCCTACTAATCAGTTTAGTATAGAACGTCACTGGGTATGGCCTGAGATGCAATGCCCTCCAAGTTTAAGGAAGTAAGTATGTCTCTATATAAAAACATACACGCTAAGAAAGCTCGTATTGCAGCTGGTAGCAAAGAAACAATGCGTAAGCCCGGAAGCATGGGTGCCCCTACTGCAGCTAACTTTAAGGCAGCATCTAAGACAGCAAAGGTTAAAAAGAAACCATGAAGGGCGTAAAGCATTACACTGCAGACGGTAAAGAGTGGACAGGTAAGACCCACAAGCATCCTGATGGAAAGCTCATGACGGGTGCTAAAATGAGTAGCTCCTCTAAGAAACTTGTACATCTTAAAGACTTAAAGAAAGCAGTAAAGAAATGAGTTGTAAGCAATGCAATGATGGAAAGTGTACGTGTAAGGACGACACTACCAAGAAGGGTAAATAGAACATGAAGTACTATCAGAAGTATCAGACTGCCTTAGAGGCTGCAGGCTACCGTGTAGATGAGTATGGCTACGTATGGGACTCTATGGGCAACCAATCAGCTGGTGAAGACAACTATGGCAACGTACAGAGTAAAGACCCTAACGTTACAGCTATCTGTATTGAACAGGATGAAGCGCCTCTACTGTCTAAGCTTGCTAAGGTTACTAAGAAGGTTATAGCACCTAAGGGCAAGAAGCGTGCTCGTACTGATAAAGGTCACTACGTTAAGGATGATCCTAGTACTCCTGAAAATGAAGCATGGGTTGACGAGTAATGTCTATAGTTAATCAGGGCAAGCCATCACGGATGAAGTCTGTGTATGGTCACAACAGTACCAACGCTGTTGAAGTTATATATACTTGTCCTCCTAACTGTGTAGCAGAGTGTACCTTCATTCATGTAGTTAATGGTGGGGGTAGTACTAACTCTGTAGACGTTGAGTGGTATGTTGCTGCTGATACTTATACTTCTCACTTCTTGAGTGGTAAGAGTTTAGGCGCTAATGACTACATAAGCTTTAACAATATAGACCTAGTGCTACAACCTGGAGATAAGATACAGGTACAGCCTACAACCGCTGGTCATATTGATACTATCATTACAGTTACAGAAACGTTTGTGCCTATTGGGTAGCGGGTATGCAAACTTAGATGAGGTAAACTAGTACGTTATAGATATAACTATGTGTGAGTCTAACAAAGACATAACACACATGGAGATCCACAATGGAACTAGTATATAACTACCACAGCAAGTTTAGAGTTAAAACTACAAAGATAGTTAAGACCCTATTCAAAGCACTATTTAAGTTCTTCTCAGACTTAGGTGCTTCTATTTCTAAAGCACAACAACTTAGAGCAGACTTCTGGTTGATTAACAACCTGAGCGACAAAGACCTTAAGGACATGGGTATTACTCGTGGAGAGATTAAACAGCGTTTTTACAGTAAGTAAGAAAACTCTTGCATTATTACTATTGGGGAGTATAACTATTAGTTGTAGTACTTCCTCAATAGTGCTACCTATGTCCTGCCCTAAAGATAATAAGAAATGTCAGCGGAACTTAGATGCACAAACCTTATCATACATTGGTCAAGATAAAGCAGCCGTACAGCTTATGTGTAGCGACCCTGATCTTCGTAATGTTATTGGTGAGGATTGCAGTAGCTGGTGATGTTGTTGGGGACTTCTCTAATGGTTACGATAACTCTACAGTAGACAGTAACAACTTAGAGAGTGCCACTACTAACAACTACAACGCTACTGGTGCTGGCAGTGCTGCCCCTGTAATGAGTGCAATAGCACCTACTATTATGGGTGCTGGTGGTAATGACAGTTGCTTGATGCCTCTTACTACAGGTATTCAGGTTACAATGTTTGGTTTTAGCTCAGGTGGAGCTATACAGGATGAGTCTTGTAACAGACGTAAGAATGCTAGGCTATTAGGAGCACCACAGCAAGTTGGTGGACTAGGCCTTCAGGTATCAGCTATTAGTATTCTCTGCCAAGATCCAGTTGTATTTCGTAGTATGATGTTAGCGAATACACCCTGTCCCATTAATGACAGTAAGACAGGTAAGTTGCTCATGGGGAGAGCAGCTATACAAAAGTACAGAGATAGCCCAGCGCTTTACATAGTTGGTTATATTCTAGACATAAAGTTTTGGGATACCCTTTTACGGGTGGGAGAGGAATACACAGATGAAGACGCTATTGAAGACACTGCTCCTAAGCTCAGCCTTAGTCAGCGTTTCCGCAGCAGTAAGCGCACAGGCGACTGATCCTAACACAATGACGGGTCAAGAAAAGATTGACTATCTCATTGCTTCTATTGGTGACATACAAGCCCGTATCTTAGACAGTGGTGTTCGTACTGTAGGTGCTGTAGGTTATGCTGCTATTGGTGGTGTTGTTACAGATGCAGCTATGGCTGATGGACTAATTACTGTAGATGAGTTAGGCATGTACCTAGACGCTAGAGATCTTGTACTTACTCATGACTACGCTATTGCTACCACAGCAGAGCAGCTGTTCATGCAGGAACATGCAGCTAATATGAATAGCCTCAACACAGCAGTAGACAACTTAACTGCAGCCTCTTCTGTTATCATGGTTGCTGTAGAAGTTGCATCCATTGCAAGTGAGGCAGATACAAAGCCTGAGCAGGTAGCCCTACAGGGTATGCTAGACACAGATGGATATAGCATTGATGCTAAAGAAGTTAATGACTACAACGAATCTATAGTTGCTGTAGAAAAGTTTGCACAACAGGCTGGTGCTTTTATGGCTGCAGCTAATAATAATGAACTGACAGCAAGCATTGATAGCTATGCTACTCAGGGTAACTTTATGGTTGGTAGCTACACAGCTATTACTTATACACAAAACATTGATGAGTTTGTAATTACGTGGGCTGACTCTGGGTTCAACTCTGGTTGGCAGGGTTACTTAACTCCTGAGATGAAGAACGCAGCTGATCTTTATGCTGCAGGTGAATACATTAACGAGTATGGTGGATATCCAACACAATGATGGACATAGGTTTTAGTATTGGTGGTTACAACATTAAGGGCTGGATGGTTGCAGTAGCACTTCCAGTTCTTTCTTCTGTTGCAGGTGGTGTGTACTGGTCTTATGATACAGTACAACGCTTCTATGGAGTTGAGGCTGGTATTGCAGAGGTTGTAGAGAAGTCTGCATCCTTTGATGTTAAAGCAGGAGCACTAACCACTCGTGTTACTTCTGTTGAGACTACAGCCCAGCGCAACCTTACTGAGGTCAATACTAACTTAGGGTCAGATATAGGCTCACTAGAAGCAAGACTTACATCTCGTATTCAAACTCTAGAGCAAGCTATCCTAGACAATGATGTACGTGGTCTAAACCAGAAGCTTGCACAGTTATCTACAAACATGTCTCAGATCCTTGAACAGCAGAAAGTGCTTTTAGACTTGCGTAGTCAGGTGGATAAGGCTACAACTATTACAGATGGACTAGGTAATACTCTTGATACGCTAAAGACAGAAGTCGATGACATCTGGAAAGCGTATGATGAACTAGTCGATAATCCACTATAAGGAATATACTATGGCACGTAGCCTCACAGAAAACCAACAGAAGTTCCTAGAAGTATTGTTTGACGATGCTGGTGGTGACGTTGTATTAGCTAAACGCCTTGCTGGATATAGTGAGAACACTCCTACACGTTTAATTGTTGAAGCTCTTAAGGATGAGATTGCAGACGCTACACGCTCTTACTTCTCACGCTCTGCACCAAAGGCTGTTATGGCTCTTGTTGGTGCTTTGTCTGATCCTACTGAGTTAGGCATAAAAGAGAAGATGGCTGCAGCTAAGGACTTGCTTGATCGTGCAGGACTTGGTAAGGTGGATAAAGTAGATGTTACTTCTAATGGGGGTGGTATCTTTTATCTGCCACCAAAAGAAGGTAATAACGAGTAACTTTGCCTAGATATGATTATGATAGAGACTTAGGGTTTTGGGAACTACCAAAGCCTTTTAAGGGTAAACAGAAAGAGTGGCACGTAATAGCTCGTGTTACTTTAAGGCAAGTACCCTTTGGTTACAGAATACACCCAGAAGATGAAAAGCTCTTAGAGCCTATTCCTGAAGAGTTAGAAGCATTAGAGCTTGCCAAGCGTCACTTAAAGCAGTACTCTTACCGTGAAGTATCACAATGGTTAAGTAAGACTACAGGACGTTACATCTCACACATGGGATTGCATAAGAGAGTAAAAGTTGAGCAAAAACGTAAGACATCAGCTGCAATTAAACGCAAGCTTGCCAGAAGGCTCCAAGAAACGCTCACGCAGATCGAAAAGCTTGAAGAAGGTCGTGTCGGAAGCTACAGTATCCGCGAAGATTGAAGAAAAGCATTCAGTACCTGCTACAGCTAAGGCTGATGACTTTGACGTAGAGTTTGCACAAGAGGTTGTCTTCAAGCCGAATCCCGGCCCACAGACAGACTTCCTGAGTGCATCAGAGCGTGAAGTGTTATACGGCGGTTCAGCTGGTGGTGGTAAATCATACGCTATGCTTGCTGACCCTCTACACGGATTAAACCATCCTCACTTCTCAGGATTGCTTGTACGACATACTACAGAAGAACTAAGGGAACTTATACAGAAATCACAGGAGCTATACCCTCGTGCAGTACCCGGTATCAAATGGTCAGAGCGTAAGTCGCAATGGACTTCTCCTCAAGGAGGTCGCCTATGGATGTCTTATCTGGATAAGGATACAGACGTTACCCGCTATCAAGGTCAGGCCTTTAACTGGATTGGCTTTGACGAACTTACACAATGGTCTAGCCCTTACGCTTGGGATTATATGAGATCTCGCTTGAGATCTGCACACTCTAATGAACTTGGCCTCTACATGAGAGCCACTACAAACCCCGGAGGAAACGGACATAGTTGGGTTAAGAAAATGTTTATCGACCCTGGAATTGCTAGTAAAGCGTTCTGGGCCACACATGTCGAATCTGGTGAAACGATTAGGTTCCCTAAAGGTCATAGTAAAGAAGGCCAGCCTCTATTTAAGAGACGCTTTATTCCTGCCTCTCTATTTGATAATCCGTACTTGGCTGAATCTGGCGACTATGAAGCGATGCTTCTCTCTCTGCCAGAGCATCAGCGTAAGCAGCTACTTGAAGGTAACTGGGATGTTAATGAGGGTGCCGCTTTTCCAGAGTTTGATCGCAAGATACACGTCATTGAACGCTTCGACATCCCTGAGTCTTGGACAAGGTTTCGCGCTTGTGATTACGGGTATGGCTCTTACACTGGTGTTATCTGGTTTGCTGTAAGCCCTGATGAACAACTAATCGTATATCGTGAGATGTATAACTCTAAAGTTACTGCTTCTGACCTTGCTGATTTGATACTTCAAGCTGAAGCAAATGATGGTGGCATACGTTATGGAGTACTTGATAGCTCCCTCTGGCACAATCGTGGTGATACTGGGCCTTCACTGGCTGAACAAATGATCCACAAGGGGTGCCGCTGGCGTCCCTCAGATCGTTCAAGAGGCTCACGTGTAGCAGGTAAGAACGAAATACACAGACGCTTACAAGTAGATGAGTTTACTAAGAAGCCTCGCATTGTTTTTATGGACAACTGTACAAACACCATTGCACAATTACCTAGCATCCCACTGGACAAGAGAAACCCAGAGGATGTTGATACTAACGCAGAGGATCACTTGTATGACGCTCTACGTTACGGCATTATGACAAGACCACGCAGCAGCATATGGGATTTCAACCCAGCAAAACAACGCTCAGGTTTCCAAGCAGCAGACCCAAGCTTCGGCTATTAAGGAAGAAAGAACATGGCAGAGATTAACGACCTTTCGTTTGAGACAGACGATGTAACAGCAGCAGAGGATACCAAGGATAGTATCTTTGAAGAAGCCTCTAGTGTTGTTTCTTTTGTTCAATCACGGTTCACACGTTCTGAAGACTCACGGCGTTCAGATGAAGAGCGTTGGCTTAAAGCATACCGCAACTATCGTGGCCTCTATAGCTCTAGCGTAAAGTTTACTGACACTGAGAAGTCTCGTGTGTTTGTTAAGGTAACTAAAACCAAGACACTTGCTGCTTATGGTTCTATTACAGATGTACTATTCGGTAACAACAAGTTCCCTATGACGGTTGACCCTTCTGTACTTCCAGATGGAGTAGCAGAGTCAGTACACATTAACATTGACCCTAATGCTGCCGCTGCTGGTGATGCACTTAAAGCTGTGACACAACAACCTGCTCCTAGACCTTATCTTATAGGCCCTGACACTAAGCTATTGCCGGGTGAGACACTTAATGACCTATCTGCACGTTTAGGCCCTCTGTCAGGTAAACTAGGCCCTGTTAGTGATAAGCTAATTGAGGGTGACGGTACTACACCAAGCACAGTTACATTTCATCCTGCATTGATTGCAGCTAAAAAGATGGAAAAGAAGATCCATGACCAGCTAGACGAATCCGGTGCATCTGTGCATCTACGTTCTATGGCCTTTGAGATGGCTCTACTTGGAACAGGTGTCATGAAAGGCCCCTTTGCTGTAGATAAAGAGTATCCTAACTGGGATGAAGATGGTGAGTATTCACCTATCGTTAAAACAGTACCACAAACAAATCACGTATCATGCTGGAACTTCTACCCTGATCCAGAAGCTGCTTCTATGGATGACGCAGAGTACATTATTGAACGCCATAAGATGTCACGCACACAACTTCGTGGCCTTAAAAACCGTCCATACTTCATGAAAGATGCTATGGACACTGCTATCTCCAAAGGCCCTGACTATGTGCAGAAGCACTGGGAAATGGCTATGGAAGATGATGAAGCTACTCCTGAGTCAGAGCGCTGGGAAGTGTTGGAGTTCTGGGGTTTTGTAGATGTAGACATTCTTGAAGAGCATGGTGTTAAGATACCTCGTGAGTATAAAGACTTAGATGAGCTTAACTGTAACATCTGGACATGTAATGGAGAAGTATTACGTTTTGTACTCAATCCATTTAAACCAGCACGTATCCCATACTATGCAGTACCTTATGAGCATAACCCTTACAGCTTCTTTGGTATCGGCATTGCTGAGAACATGGATGACACGCAGACCTTGATGAATGGCTTTATGCGTATGGCTATTGACAATGCTGCTCTATCTGGTAACCTCATTATTGAAGTAGATGAGACTAACCTTGTTCCTGGACAGGACTTAAGTGTGTACCCGGGAAAAGTGTTTAGGCGTCAAGGGGGTGCCCCGGGTCAAGCAATCTTTGGCACCAAGTTCCCCAACGTAGCCCAAGAAAACATGCAACTCTTTGATAAAGCACGAGTACTTGCTGATGAGTCTACTGGTTTCCCTAGTTTTGCTCATGGTCAAACGGGAGTCAGTGGTGTTGGACGTACTGCTTCTGGTATTAGTATGCTTATGTCTGCTGCTAATGGTAGTATCCGTGCAGTAGTTAAGAACGTTGATGACTATCTTATACGACCAATGGGTAAGGCATTCTTTGCATTTAACATGCAGTTTGACTTTGATGAGTCTATTCGTGGTGACTTAGAAGTTCGCGCATCCGGTACAGAGAGCCTTATGGCTAATGAAGTACGCTCACAACGATTAATGCAGTTCCTGCAAGTAGCACAGAACCCAGTATTAGCTCCCTTTGCTAAGATGGACTACATCATTCGTGAGATTGCTAAGTCTATGGATCTTGATCCCGATAAGGTTACTAACTCTATGCAGGATGCTGCTATCCAAGCTGAGATCCTCAAAGGCTTCCAGACGCCACCTCCGGCCCCTACAGGCCCTGAAGGCGTTCCAATGCCCCAAGGTGGCCCAGCGCCACAAGGACAAGGCCCAGCAGGTGTACAGGACACTACAGGAAGCGGCGGTGCTCAGATGGGCATAGGTACAGCACCAACTCCGGGCGAACAAGGGTTCAGTGGTAATGTCGCTTAAGAAGCTAGTAAACGATAAAGAACTATGGGATGCATTTACTCAAGAGTTAGATGAGTGCATCTCACAGCAACACAAGAGTATTGAGAACATATCTGATCCTGTAGAAGTGTATCGCGCTCAAGGTAAGATCTCAGCATACCGTAACTTGAAGTACTTGAGGGACAAAGTGAATGGCTGATATAGATAACCAAATGGAAGAAGCTCTACGTTCTTCTATGAACAGCGGCTCCCTACAGTCTAAAGAAGAACAGAAGGCAGCACAGGCTGAGCTTAAAGTTTTTACTGACCAGAGAAACAGCGTAGACTTTACCCTTAAGGATGCTGCTACCTTTGTTGCTGAGATGACACCTATTGTTGGTGACGCTATGGCAGCTAGAGAAGTCTATGATGAACTACAGAAAGATGAACCTAACTACTACTTAGCGGGTGCGCTGGGCGGTGCTGCACTTATAGGGCTTATTCCCGGTGTAGGTGATATAGCTGCTAAGGCTATTAGGAAGGGTGCTAAGGAAGTATTTGATGTAGCCAAGCGTGTAGAGGTTGACCCTAATGCTATGGGTTCTGGTCTTGGCAATGTTAAGTTAAAGCCTAAAGAAATAGAGCTACCTCCTGCTGAAAACTCCGCTAAAACGCAAATATCAGGAACCCTTCCTACTTACAAGAAAGCGGATACACTACTAACTGAGCTATCAGGAGAAGGTAAAACGCTAGACTTTGGTGCAGGCTTAGGCCTGTCAAAGAAAGAGCTTGGCTTTGATACGTATGAACCTTTTCCTAAGGCTGACTTTACGCCTGACTTCAGCAACCCTTCTGACATACCATCAAACTCGTATAGTAAAGTTACTAATCTAAACGTACTAAACGTAGTACCAAGAGATGTTAGAGACACTATTGTACAGGATATTGGACGTATACTTGAGCCTAATGGTAGGGCCGTTATAACTACACGTGGTAGGGATGTAATGGCTGCTAAGGGTAAAGCTGGCCCAGAACCTATGTCTATTATAACCTCTTCAGATACTTATCAAAAAGGCTTTACACAGCCTGAGCTTAGATCCTACATAACAGACACACTGGGAGATGGCTTTGCAGTAACCAACAATAAGCTGGGTGCAGCTGGTGTTACAGTACATAAGCTACCTACACAAAACTTCAACGAAGGCGGAATAGTAATGGATGATCAAACAAGACAGGCCTTCGCACTAGGTGGCTTAGCAGAAGATGTAGACCCAGTGTCAGGCAATGAAGTGCCAGTAGGTTCTATGCCAGAAGAAGTACGAGATGATATTCCTGCTCAACTGAGTGAAGGTGAGTATGTTGTACCTGCTGATGTAGTACGCTTCTTTGGTGTTAAGTTCTTTGAGGACATTCGTGCTGAAGCTAAACAAGGCTTTGCTCAGATGGAAGCTAATGGTCGTGTAGGTGGTGAGCCTGTTAGTGGTATGGAAATGGGTGGCGATGAGTTACCCTTTGATGTATCAGAACTACAGATGGTTGACGATGGAGAGCCAGAACAGCCTATGATGAATAAGGGTGGTTACATTTCTGGTTATGCTGCAGGTGGTTTTAATCCTTATAGCAGCATTGGTGGTGGCTTTGAGATTCGTACCTACATTGGCCCTGATGGTCAAAAGCAATACATACAGTTTATGAATGGTTCACCTATTTCCCCTATTCCTGCAGGTTACACTCCTGAAGCAGCTGTTGCAGAACAAGTAGCTGAACAGGTTGCTACTTCTGCTTCTACAGGTACTACTGCACCCTCTTCCTCTCAATTAAGTGAAGATAGAGGTACTTATACTGGTGGAGATGATTCACAAGAACCCCCTGAATCTATTGATTGGGCAAACCCAGATGAAGGTACTCCTGAAAAGTTCCAAGAAGTAATGGGACAAATGACGGGTACGGGTAGTACAGTATTTACTGGTTTAGCTACATTGGTTGGTGGCCCCTTGATGGGACTAGGTATAAAAGGTATGATGAAGTTACAAAGTAACGCTATGCTTAAAGGTATACAATCTCAGCTTGATAACCCTGACATTGGTGAAACGCAAAGGATTAAACTAACGCAGATTCAATACCAAATGCAAGGTAAAGATGAAAACGGTAATGACAAGCCAGAAATAAAGAACTTGGCTAACTTGTTTGACGGGGATACATATAAAGGTAACAGCCTATCAGAGAGCATAGCTAATATGTTCACTGCAAAAGATGGCAAGTCTTACAGGAATGGTCAACTTGTAGATGACGTGACAGGTGCGGTTCTTGAGCCAGGTATTATGAATAGCACCAGCAATGATAACAATACACCTCCAGCTGCTGCAGTAGCAACTACTGTTGCACCTATAGTAGATAATAACGATAACAACAATGGCGGTAGCTACACTGGCGGCAGTAGCCCAAATCTAGGATATAGCTCATCAACACCTATAGCTGATGCAAGACCCGTAGCAAGAACCCCTTCCGCTACAGGGTCTGGTGTTGGAGCCTCTGGCCCAGCTGGCGGTGGTAATTGGTCACCCTCTACTAAAAAGAAAAAACAGTATCTTGGTAACAGTGGAAAATAATAAGAGGGTCTACAAGTAACACTACAAGACTACCCATATAACTATAAGGCTACCCAGCTACGGCTGGCCCCAACATAAGGAGAAAAACATGTCGGAAGCCCAACTGCAGACTGATTCTGCGTCACACCAACGAAATACAAACCGTGTTATGCGGGATGAAGAGGAACTAAAAGCCCTACTCAAAGAAGCGGGGGTAGTTACAGAGGCAGCAGATGAAGAAGCTGAAGAAACCACCCAAGAGGAACCCGATAGCACGGAGCCTGTCGAACCCAGTGTTCAGGCAGAGAGTAGTTCCGAACAAGAAGAAGAACCAAAAGCCGAAGCACAAGATGAAGATCTAAGTGCAGAGGAAAAGAACTTCAAGAAGCGTTATGGTGATCTACGGCGGCACACTCAAGAGAAAGAGAAAGAGTTCCAAGCACAGCTGGATAAACTCACATCTCAACTTGATGCAGCATCAAAGAATGAGCTTGTACTACCTAAGTCAGAAGATGAAGTAGAAGCTTGGGCTAAGAAGTACCCAGATGTTGCTGGTATGGTAGAAGCTATTGCTGATAAAAAAGCTAATGAACGCTCCTCTGAGCTAGATAGTCGCCTTAAAGAGATTGAGAAGTTACGCACACAGGCTCGTAGAGAGAAGTCCGAAGCAGAGCTTATGTCTATGCACCCCGACTTTGCACAGATACGCTCTGATGACGCCTTCCACAAGTGGGCAGAGACACAGCCTAAAGTGGTACAGGATGCACTATATGAGAATGTAGATGATGTTAAGTCTATTGCACGTGTACTAGATCTGTATAAGTCAGATAACGGCATCAAGACAAAGAAAGTTACCTCTACTGCTGATAAGGATGCAGCTACCTCAGTTAAAGGTAAACGCACCGTAGTAGATGCAAATGACTCTTCAACCTACCTCAGAGAATCACAGGTAGCGAAGATGTCTATTAAAGAATACGAGAAGCGTCAAGACGAGATTATAGACGCTCAACGTAAAGGCAAGTTTATTTACGATATGTCAAAGAAATAGTTTGACATTCCTTGATTAGTAGATAAAACTATAGGCATGTACATTGTTAGGTGATAACCCTTTGTACATGCTTTTAACTAAGCACTCCCACATAAAAGAACTACCTCCAATTATAGGCCCAGCGCTCCAAGGGTGGCAATCCTAAGAGCAACGCTGACTACCCTAATAAGAAGAGCCTCTTTTCAGTGAATATGTAGTGTCTATCCCCTAAGCCACATATCTTTGAAAGGATTTTCTCATGGCTATTACTTCCGCATCAGGCGGCTTTAACGGTAGCTGGTCCCCAGTTATTTATTCCAAGCAGGCACAGATTGCTCTACGCAAATCTGCCATCACTAACGCAATCACAAACAACTCTTACTTTGGTGAGATTGCTAACCAAGGCGACACAGTTCGCATCCAGAAAGAGCCAGACGTAACTGTTAACGCTCTGCAACGTCACACAGGTATCTCAGTAGAGAAACTTGACGACACTGACTTCTCTTTGACCATCGACAAAGCCAACTACTTTGCTTTCAAAATGGATGACATTGAAGATCAATTCGCAAACGTAGACTTCTCATCTTTGGCAGCAAATCGTGCAGCCTATAAGATGGCTGACGCAATGGACCAAGACTGCTTGTCTTACCTGTCAGGTCACACTACTGCAGGCGCTTTCATCACTTCCACTTCTGGTGATGCACAGCACGCAACAGCTGGTTCTTTAACTGGTGAATTGTTTACTGCAAACCACTTGGACGCAACTGACTTCGGTTCGTTGGGTACAGCTGACTCCGCTTCAACAGCTTATGCTAATGGCGATTCCATTCCTCTTGCTCCACGTCTTCCAGGCGCAACAGCGTTGTCTACAGCGACTGTTTCTCCTTTGACTGTTCTTGCACGTATGGCACGTCAGATGGACACAGCTAATGTGGACTCTCGTGGGCGTTATGTCGTTCTTGACCCGGTGTTTATTGAGATGCTCAAAGACGAGGATTCTCGCGTAATGAATGCCGACTTCGGTGGTACAGGCCTTATGAACGGCTTGGTATTGAACAACCTGCACGGCTTCCGTGTTTATGTGTCCAATAATCTTCCTAAGAAGGGCTCAGGCGCCGGAACTTCTGGGGCTTTGGCACAGGACGTAAACTTTGGCGTGATTGTTGCTGGTCAAGACGAAGCTTGCGCTTCTGCTGAGCAGATCAACAAAGTAGAGAACTACCGTGACCCAGACAGCTTTGCTGACATTGTTCGTGGTATGCATCTATATGGTCGCAAGATTCTTCGTCCAGAAGCTCTTGTAACAGCACACTATAACGCTGCTTAATCTAACTAAAGTCGGGGCTGGCCTAGTGCTGGCCCCTTCCCTCTTACCTTAAGGCATACAACAATGGCTACTTATATTACATTAGTAAATGATTTGCTTCGTAGGCTTAACGAGGTTAGTATTAACACTACCGACTTTGATACAGTAAGAAACATCCAAGCCATAGCTAAGGATGCTATAAACTCATCAGTACGTGAGATACTGCAAGAGGCCCAAGAGTGGCCCTTCACGATAGTTACATATACACAAGCATTAACAGTAGGCACAGGAACTTATGACTTCCCTGCAGACTTCTCTAAGGTAGATTGGGAAACCTTTTACCTCAAGTCTCTGGATGGATCAACCCCTTCGCCGCTACCCGTACTAACATATGAAATGTATCTTCAATCTTACCGTGCTAGTGATGATAGCAGCGGTGAAGCAGGATACAATCTTCCTACATGCGTCTATAAAACACAGGAAGATAAGTTTGGTATTACACCCCTTCCTGACAAAACATATAGCATTGAGTATCGTTACTGGAAATACCCAGAAGACTTATCACTTGCTGATGACGTGTGTGTTATACCTTCTAGGTTTAAGCATATCCTTATTGATGGTGCTATGATGTACATGATGCGTTTCCGCTCTAACGAACAGTCTGCTAACATCCATCAAGATAAGTTTACAAAAGGCATTAAGTCCATGCGTAGGTTAATTGTTGATAGTCCTACCCAACTATACTCCACTGTAACTGGTGGCTTTCAGAGTTCTACCGCACCTAAGAAAAGCTTCTTCTAAATGGATAACCTAAAAACTCACCTTACAGTTTGTGCAGGTGGTCTTGTAACTAACGTAGACCCTCTCACGCAGGCATCTGCTATGAGTGGCAGCGCTATACGTATGATTAACTACGAGCCATCTCTTTCTGGTGGCTATCGGCGCATTAGTGGATACCTTAATGACTATGGTACTGTCGCAGGTACAGGCTCTATTCTTGGTGTTAATGTAAATGCTAATATAAATGATGGTATTTTTGCTTGCAGGAAACCTTCTTCTGGGTATAACTATCTACACAAGTGGAATAACAGTACGACTAGCTGGGATGCAGTGACATCCGCTGGTACACCTAACATGACAAACGTTTCTCGTGTACGGTTTATTAATTATAACTGGTCATCGGAGAGTATGCTTCTAACTGATGGTGTTAATCCTGCAGCTGTTTATGATGGCACTACTTATACCGCTCTTACTCATGCAAATGCTCCTACTAACCCAAAGTATTCAGAAGAGTTTGCTTCTCATGTATTTCTAGCAGGAGACTCTGCAGATACACAGATACTTCACTTCAGCGCCCCTTTAAATGCTGTAGACTTTAGCCCAGCCAATGGTTCAGGTGTTATCAACGTAGGCTACAAGATAACAGCCATCAAAAGGTTTCGTAATGAGTTATACATCTTTGGTGCGAACAGTATTAAGAAGCTTGTAGGCAATAGCATAGCTGATTTTCAGTTACAGAGTGTAACATCTAACCTTGGTTGTGTTGCCCCTGACTCCGTAGTAGAGTTTGGTGGTGATCTACTCTTCTTGGGGCCAGACGGTATTCGTCCTATTTCTGGCACTGACCGCATTGGTGACGTTGAACTTGCCCCCGTATCTAAAGAGATTCAAGACATTTTTGACAGGTACTACTTGTCTGAGGAAGTCTCAGATGTTAGTATTGCAGTAATACAAAAAAAGTCTCAGTTCCGGTTCTTCTTTAAGAATGATTCATCTCTCTCCCTTATTGGTGCTATTCGTAAGAGCCAAGGTAAGCAGAGTATTTTTGAGTACAGCCAGCTTATTGGCATAGAAGCTAACTGTGTAGCTAGTGGTTACATTGGGCAGTTTGAACATGTGATACATGGGGATACCGCAGGTAAAGTTCATAGGCAGGAACGTGGTGTTTCTTTTGCAGGAGGGGATATATTTAGCCTATATCAAACACCCTACTACTACATGGAAGACCCTGAGGTACGTAAAAACATCTACGACATTAACACATACATGAAGTCAGAAGGTACTACAGAAGTATTTGTAGGTGTCTCATATGACTATGATGACATTAATACTAACAACCCTACAACCTATGACTTTTCTACACAAGGTGCAGCTGCACTATACGGCACAGCTATCTACGGTTCTGGTGACATCTATGATGGTAATCCGTCCCCTAAGAAGCAAACAAGCATATCAGGCTCTGGTAAATCGGTTTCTATCAGTTATGTTACTAACAATCAAAGTGCAAGCCATACTATTCAAGCCATTACGCTTACTTATGGCATAGCAGACAGGAGATAAACCGTGGCAGGTTATACAAGACAATCTACAGCAGACATCATCCCCACCGCAACGCTACGGGCTGCTCCAATCAACGCTGAGTATAATGCTCTACGTGATGCATTCGCTGCATCTGGTGGTCACAAGCATGATGCCAGTACAGGTGAAGGTGGCTACGTTCCTCTTATCGCAGACGTAGATGCTAATAACAAAGTACAGGTTAATACAGGCTCCAATACAGTAGACTTCTACGTTGAAGTATCTGGTGTACCTGTTCAGCAAATCAGTGTTCGAGATGGTGTATTACGCCCTATTACAGATAATGACATTGACCTTGGGGCGTCTGGTGCAGAGTTTAAAGACCTGTACATTGACGGTATTGGCTACATTGACACACTGGCTGTTCACGAGAATGCTACAATAGCTGGTACACTTAACGTAACTGGGGTTATCACTGCTCCAGCTGGTGTCGTAGCTAATATCACAGGCAACCTCACTGGTAACGTAACAGGTAATGTTACAGGTAATCTAACTGGTAATGTAACGTCCTCTGGTACATCTACCTTTGCTGACCTTGATGCAGTTGACCTATCTGCTACAGGTACAACAGTTATTACATCTGGTGACATTAACTCAGGTACTATTGATAACTCAGTAATTGGTAACGCTACTCCTGCTGCTGGTACATTTACTACCCTTACAGCCAACACAAGCCTTACAGCTGCTACTGCCGATATTAATGGCGGTACTGTAGATGGCGCTACTATTGGTGCTAATAGCGCATCTACTGGTGCCTTCACTGCACTATCAGCCACAGGTACATCTACTCTTTCTACTGTAGATATTAATGCTGGTGCCATAGACGGAACTACTATTGGTGCTTCTACACCCGCAGCTGGTAGCTTTACCACTGTGTCTACAACAGGGCAAGCTACACTAGCTTCTGTTGATATTAATGGTGGAGCTATTGATGGGGCTACTGTCGGGGCAACAACTGCTTCTTCCGGTGCATTCACCACTGTAACGGCTTCTGGTGGCGTCACAGGCGCTCTTACAGGCAACGTAACTGGTAATGTAACTGGTAACGTAACTGGTGCGATAACGGGCAATGTAACTGGTGATCTGACAGGTAACGTAACTTCAGCTGGTACATCTACATTCAATAACGTGACCATCGACGGTACGTTAAATATGAATGCTGGTACTACAGCCACGATCACTAACCTTACTGATCCCACTAATGCACAGGATGCAGCCACTAAAGCCTATGTAGACACAGGTATCTCTAACCTTGTAGCTTCTGCCCCCGGTACGCTTGATACATTAAACGAACTGGCTGCAGCCCTTGGCGATGACGCAGCCTTCAGCACCACAGTAACTAACAGCATTGCTACTAAGCTTCCACTAGCTGGTGGTACAATGTCTGGTGCCATTGCTATGGGTGCCAATAAAGTAACTGGTGTTACTGATCCTACAGCGGCACAGGATGCTTCCACTAAAGCCTACACAGACGCACAACGTGATACCCGTGTAGCTAAATCAGGCGATACGATGTCTGGCAACCTAGCAATGGGTTCCAATAAAGTTACTGGCCTTGCTGCTCCTGTGGACGCAAACGATGCAACTTCTAAGACATATGTAGATGGCATCTTAGGTTCGGCTACTGTCGCCGCAACATCTGCAACAAACGCTGCTACCTCAGAAACCAATGCTGCAACAAGTGCAACTAACGCATCTAACTCAGCAAGCGCAGCAGCTACCAGTGAGACTAACGCCGCTGCCTCATTTGATGCATTTGATGATAGATACCTTGGCGCTAAGTCTTCTGCACCTACAGTAGACAATGACGGTGATGCTTTGGTTATTGGGGCGCTCTATTTCAACAGTACAACGGCAATCATGTACGTTTATGGTTCAGGTGGCTGGCAAGCTGCTGGCTCATCTGTGAATGGTACATCAGATCGTCAGACATATACTGCTACAGCAGGTCAGACTGTCTTTGCTGCAACATATGATACTGGTTATGTAGATGCGTACCTTAACGGTGTAAAGCTTATTGCTGGTACTGACTTCACTGCTACTTCTGGTACAAATATTACACTTTCTACAGGTGCAGCAGTTAATGATACAGTAGACATTGTAGCTTACGGTACATTCGTACTAGCAGATCACTATACTAGCACACAGTCTGATGCACGTTACCTTCAAATATCTGGCGATGGTAGTACTGGCAATCTGTCAGTTACAGGTAATATCTCTATCACTGGCACTGTAGATGGACGTGATGTCGCTACAGACGGTACTAAGCTAGATGGTATTGAGGCATCTGCCGACGTTACTGACGCAACTAACGTAACCGCTGCTGGCGCACTGATGGACAGTGAGGTCACTAACTTAGCTCAGGTCAAGGCATTTAGCTCCTCTGACTATGCCACAGCCGCCCAAGGCACTACTGCTGACGCTGCCCTGCCTAAAGCTGGCGGGACTATGACGGGCGCTTTGGATGTCCAAGGCACAGTGACGGCTGATGGGCTGACTGTGGATGGTAGTGCTGTAATAAACAACGCAGCTAGTATAGGTTATGGTGGTGATTTAGTTCTTACTTTGAACGATACCGCAAATGATTATCCAATGCTTCGTTTTACAGGAACATCAGGTGGTTTGTTTGCAGTGCGTTCTGAGGGAAACAAGAGTTTAAAGTTCTATGAGGACACAGGATCATCTTTAAAATCCAGAATGTATATTGCTGAAGGCGGCGACATCAGCTTCTACGAGGACACAGGCACGACGCCAAAATTCTTCTGGGACGCTAGTGCTGAATCGTTGGGCATTGGGACGAGTTCGCCTAGTTCATTTAACGGCGGTGCAAACAACCTTGTAGTTGGCTCTGGCTCTGGCTCTGAAGGCATGACTATTTATGCCGACAGTTCATCTAATAGTGCAGTATTCTTTGCGGATGGAACTTCTGGTGCCGCTACATACACGGGTCAGTTAAACTACCAACACGCATCTAATGCTATGACGTTCCACACAAATGGCGGCTCAGAAGCCGCTAGGCTGGACAGCAGCGGTAACTTGCTTGTGGGTAAGACGAGTGCTGCTTACAATACGGCTGGTTTTCAAATTCAGTCTAATGGTATTGCTGGAGCAACTACTTCCGTTGGTAGGCCTTTCTATGTAAACAGAAAAAGCACTGATGGTGCACTTTTTGACCTATATAAAGACGGCACATCTGTGGGCAGCTGGATGTCACGGGCTGGTGTTGTTTCGACAATAATACTTGACCCTCGTTCTGGTGGTGGCGGTCTCTCTGGTGGCGGTGCAGCATTGTACCCAACCAATAATGTGGGCGCACTTTCTAACGGAGCTTTAACACTTGGTGATGCGTCATATAAGTTCAATGACGGCCACTTCTCAGGAACAGTCAACGCAGCCAACTTCAACACCACCTCAGACGCTACACTCAAGACCAACGTAGAGACCCTCACAGGCTCTCTGGATGCCGTTAAGTCCCTGCGTGGTGTATCATTCGATTGGCTAGAGAATGGCAACTCAGAGGTCGGCGTAATCGCTCAAGAGGTGGAAGCAGTTCTACCTGATTTAGTCAGCACTAACGGCGAAGGCATTAAGTCAGTCAAGTACGGTAACATGGTTGCGGTGCTGATTGAGGCAATCAAAGAGCAGCAGCTTCGCATTGAAGCCCTCGAACTTAAACTAGGAGAATAATTATGGCTGTAACATTTACATGGTCTGTAGCAAACCTTGAGCGCACAACAGCAGACGGCGGTGTGACAGTAGTCCACTGGCGCTGCGATGGCGTGGATGGGGAGGCTTCGGTTGGTCAGTATGGCACAACCTCATGCACACCTGACGCATCTGCATCTGACTTCATTGCATTCGACAGCTTAACTCAAGACACAGTGCTTGCTTGGGTCTGGGATACAGTCGTCCGTGCTGACGTTGAAGCAAGCATTACGGATCAGATCAAAGCTGAGTTGAACCCAACGACTACCGCTGGGCTTCCTTGGTAATCTCTACGCTAATAGTGAAGGAACACGAAGATGGCGATTAAAGTAAACGGTACTACGGTTATTGATGATAGTAGGAACCTTGTAAATATTGTAAGTGGGGCTGGTAGTAGTACAGACCTTGGTGCTGTTGGGAGTTATGTATTTGCTCAGTACAGAGGAAGCCCCGCATTTACCCAAGGCCAAGTGATTGCTGCTGGTACATACGCACTAAGACCAACCAACGCCTTTGGCAACACGGGCGGGACAAACATATCATCAGGGTCTTGGCGCTGTATGGGAATTAAGGCAGACAGTTTTACAAATGAAGAAGCCTCTACACTTTTTGTAAGGATTTCATAATGACTATAACAATCACACAAGTTCGCAATGCGGCGTCCCTTCAAGCGGATAACCTTCGCATGAACGTAGAGATTAACCATCCACAGCACGGCTGGATACCTTACACTCTTAACCCTGCCGATACAGACACCACGATTGACAATGATGCAGTCATGGCTCTGATCGGCACAGGCTTCGCAGCATATGTTCCGCCTACACAGGCAGAGCTAGATGCAGCCGCTGCCGCACAGGTTCGTGCAGATCGTGACAATCGTTTGACCACAGAGGTTGACCCACTGGTGTCTAACCCACTTCGCTGGGCTGACCTTACGTCTGACAAACAGGCTGAGTGGTCACAGTACAGGACTGACCTACTGGGTGTACCACAGCAGGCGGGTTTCCCAGCAGACATTACTTGGCCCACTAAGCCTGAGTAATGAAAGACCAAGACGGTTGGCACATATCCCGAAGTGTCCCCGCAACTCTCTTGCTCGGCCTTATGACACAAGCTGCTGCAATCGTATGGACAGTGTCCATGATGATGGCGGATATCCAGCAGAACAACGAGAAGCTAATGAACTTCTCTGAGCGAGTGTCGAAGGTCGAGACAATGGTACAAAGCCAAGCAGTAAGCATGGCTCGTATTGACGAAAACATTCAACACATTCGAGGCGCTGTCGAGAAGATGGCCCAAAAACCCTAGGTGCTCTGCACTCTGGTGTTCGTTGGGTACGCCCATATGTTCATCAACGGTCAAGGAAGTTGGTTTCACAAGAGGTGCTATTACTTTTGTGGAACCAACTCCCATTGGTACGACAGGGTGTTCAGGGTGTCCCCAAATTTCAATTGTCAGGGGAGGATAAAACTCAATGATTGAAGTATTAGCACTCGCCTCGGCGGTAAGCACTATAGCAGGCAGTATAAGCAGCGCAGTCCAAGCTGGTAGAGATGTTAGTGCTGTTCTCCCTGCATTCGGTAAACTTGCAAAACTAGAGGCAGATATTAGCCTTGCTGAAAGTGGTCGCCACAAAGGACCACTGCGTAGGCTCTCTTCTACAGAAGAAGAAGGCTTCGCAATCAGTATGGCTAAAATGAGGCATAAAGAGGCAATGGACGAATTAAGGTCTATCTGCCAGCTATATGGTCCACCGAATATGTGGGCCACCGTGGTGCGAGAACAAGCCGCAGCTAGGAAAAGACGGGCTGACTTACTAAATGCCCAAGCCAAGCAGCGAGACAAGATATTCTACTCCATAACTATATCACTTTCCATATTGGTATTTTGTGGAGGAGCCGCAGGCCTCTTCTGGTTTGCCACCCTACTAGCTGAAAATTAATCTAAGGAAATAACATGAACCTCAATCCTCTCGGCGGTATCGTCGATGGGCTTGCGAAAGGTTTAGATGACCTCTTCACATCTGATGAAGAGCGGGAAGCTGCAAAGCTAAAACTAGCTACACTAATGCAGCAACCTCATATGCTCCAAGCAGTGGCGAATATCGAAGGTGCTAAGCATCGCTCAATATTCGTTGCTGGCTGGCGTCCAGCTATTGGCTGGGTCGCTGCCCTAGGCTTGGGCTATGAGTTCCTAGTCAAACCATTTGCAGGCCTGATTAACGCATACCTAACGCTCCCCGCAGAACTCCCAAGTTTAGCAGGGGACCAACTCATGACCCTCGTACTTTCCCTCTTAGGCCTCGGTGGTCTTAGGACATTCGAGAAAGTCAAAGGAACATCAAAATGACACAACAAGAAATGATGGAGCTTCTGCATAAGACCCTTGCAGAAAACCTACTGCTTCGCATTCAGGACCCTGAAGCTAAGTCTTCGGACCTGAACGTAGCCCGACAGTTCCTCAAGGATAATAACATCGATGCTATCCCTACAAACGATAGCCCCCTCGGTGACCTTGTAGCTAACCTTCCGAACTTCAACGATGAAGATGCGGATACATCAGAAATGCGCCATTAAATCATATGTTTCCAGATAGAACCTCATTAGGTGTGCCACGGACGCAGGACCCTCTAAGCGACTTCCGCAAATTCCTGTTCGTCTGTTGGCAACACCTCAACCTGCCAGTCCCTACGCCAGTCCAATACGACATCGCAAAGCACATACAAGACGGTGAGAAACGTATCATCGTTCAGGCTTTCCGAGGCGTAGGGAAATCTTGGATTACATCAGCATATGCAGTGTGGCTCCTCTATATGAACCCACAGCTAAACATCTTGGTAGTATCCGCTTCCAAGTCACGAGCTGATGACTTCACAACCTTCACCCTTAGACTGATTAACGAGATGCCTATACTTCAGCACCTCATCCCTCGATCAGATCAGAGACAATCAAAGATTAGCTTCGACGTAGCACCCGCTAACGCCTCACATGCCCCCTCAGTAAAGAGTGTGGGTATCTCAGGGCAACTTGCAGGGTCCCGAGCTGACGTATTGATTGCAGATGACATAGAAGTACCCAATAACTCCATGACACAGGGGATGAGAGATAAACTCTCAGAGGCTGTTAAAGAATTTGATGCTATCCTAAAGCCTGATGGTCGTATTATCTACCTCGGCACCCCACAGAACCAAGAGAGCCTATACAATAAGCTCCCAGATCGTGGGTATAAGGTACGCATCTGGCCTGCTAGGTATCCTAATGAAGACCAATTGGTTTCTCTAGGGGATAAATTGGCGCCTAGAGTGGCTAAATCACTGAAGAATGCCCCAGAGTTACTAGGGAAATCTACAGACCCTGACCGCTTTGATGACTTCGACCTAGCAGAACGTGAAGCATCCTACGGTAGGTCAGGTTTCGCCCTACAGTTCATGCTCGATACAAGGCTCTCTGATGCCGAAAGATACCCTCTGAAGGTGTCTGACCTAGTAGTGATGGACATACCCACTGAGGAGGCTCCTGAGAAGGTCGTGTGGGCTTCTGGTGACCAGTATGTCGTGCAGGAACTTCCGAATGTAGCCTTCAACGGAGACTACTACCACAAGCCTATGTATATCTCAGATCAATTCGTAGAATACAGCGGCTCAGTGATGTCCATAGACCCCTCAGGACGCGGTAAGGATGAAACGGGGTATGCAGTCGTAAAGATGCTTAATGGCTTCCTATATGTCCGTAGGTGCGGCGGGGTAACTGGTGGGTACTCTGAGGAAGCCCTCAAGAAACTTGCTATGATTGCTAAGGAAGAGAAGGTTAACGAGATTATCGTCGAGAGTAACTTTGGTGATGGTATGTTCAACCAACTCATGATGCCTATCCTAGCAAAGATACACCCAGTCACTATGGGTGAGGTACGTCACAATACACAAAAAGAGAAGCGCATCATCGATGTACTAGAACCTGTGATGAACCAACATAAGCTGGTGATGGATAAGAAGCTCATTAAGAGAGACTACGAAAGCACACAACACCTCCCACCTGAACAAGCCCTAAGATACCAACTCATGTATCAGCTAACCCGTATCACTGCAGAGAGAGGGGCATTGTCTAACGATGACCGCTTAGACTCCCTAGCTATGGCAGTTCAATACTGGGTAGATGCAATGTCTCAGGATGCTGAAGTTCGTATAGGTGCTCGTAGGGAAGAGATGCTCATGGCAGAGGTAGATAAGGTAAGACAATCAGCCTCTATGGGCCTAGCAGTCATTACAGGACACCTAGCAGATGGGTTCCAAAAGGGGATGAAGTGGTAACACCTTTTAATTAGGTTGCACCATAGAGGAAGGGGAAGGAAACCCCCCCCCCTTTAACACCCTATAGGTACTGTAGGTAGAGCTGTAGAGTTCTATAGGTACTATAGGTCTATAGTTCCTGTAGGACCTATAGCTCACAGCGAGATACAGGGACTATAGGTCCTACATCATCCTGCAATGGTTGGGGATGGTATCCCCCTTTTAATACAGAGAAGAGTAGAACCTAGTAATGAATACTAAGAACATAGCACAGCTGTGGAAAGACTACAGATACCACAGACTAGCTGATAAAGCAGAAGCACAGCTAAGGTTCCACTCCAATGCAGAGTTAAAAGACATAGGTATCACTAGGTCTGATATATCCCGCATGGCCCACAGTAAATGCGGTTGGTGTTCTAAGCCTGAGGTTATCCGCGAGATGACTGCAGGAGAGCGGCAGGCCAGTAGGGTCCGAGAGGTCCTGAATAATTCTGACGAAAAACTATGAGGGGGTATACGTAATGGGCGTTAGCGAATTTCCCCCCTCATGCCCACCTTCCTTTTAAATTCCCACCAAAACAGGCCATTTGCACCAGCATTTGCACCATGTCCGGCTAAGTGATTGAAAGGGTGGGGGTGGGTATCAGTTACCGCCGCTATTGCCGCCCTATTTATGGGCAGATGCAGGGGCCTTTTGGTTGCTGCAGGATTGGCGCCGATTGCCGCCGCTTGCTTCCCTCTTTTTTGTCTACCCTGCCGTTTTCGTTTTTCCTGCAGGACCCAACAGGACCCACCTGGCAACCAACAGGACCCACCTGGCAACCAATAGGCAACCAACAGAACAACAGCTTTCCCTGTTGTTTTCAAATTATTTTGCATCTGGTGCAAATTAACTGTTTACAATCCAGCCACTGGCGGTTACTTACTGGCAACAACTTCAATCAGCCTTGAAAGGGCCACATCATGAATAACCAAGAATTCACCTTAGAAATATACGCCACTGCAGGGTGTCATGACTTACATCTTATGGTACGTCCAGATGATGACCTTGATGATAGATTTGATGCTATATGCCAAGATACTGGGGAAACCCTCTGGTTGAATGGTTGGAATTTCAGCATTGAGGTGGCGGAATGAAAACCTTCACAACAATCCTCACCGCCACGGCAATGGTCTCAGCACTTGCAGTGCTAGCAGGTGCCCTAGCCGCTAATCTTTAATCAAAATCTACCTACCATCAGTAAGAAACCAACAAGAGGAACTATACCATGAAAATCTATGCAGCTTGCTTAGCATCATATAACAACGGAACACTTTATGGAAAATGGATTGATGTTGTCGGGGAATGGTCCGACGAAATCAGCGATCAAATCCAGAACATGATTGACGCATCGCCGACACCCGGCGCGGAAGAATATGCAATCCACGATTATGATAATTTACCCGACTTTGGAGAGCATCCAGACTTGCAAGCTATTTCGGATTATTGCCGACTTGTTGAGGAATATGATCATCTGGGTGAGGACGGTGTGCGCGCTATTGTCGACAACTGTAATGGCAATGTCGATCAAGCCTCCAAGGATTGCGAAAACGCCGTCTGTTATAGCAGCTTTCAAGATTATGCAGACGAATTGGCCGACGAAATGTTGCACGGCGTAGGCCAGAATATTGCATCATATTTCGATTACGAAGCTCACGCCAGAGACCTCCGCCACGATTACATCGTGATTGAAATCGACGGGAGGCACACAATCATCACCCACTGAGATTTGTATCGGTGACCCTGCCGTTTTCGGTAGGGCATCCCATGCAAATCCCTGCATGTTTTGAGAGGACTAATTAAGATGACAATCGGCGGATATAAATTAAAAGATGAGGGCTTTGGCT
>Ga0209710_1000103_pt1 | contig 96399 bp, 69 predicted proteins | sample ArcticOcean_MG_C_5_FD_187436 | JGI IMG/M metagenome (GOLD analysis project Ga0209710, IMG submission 187436) | Marine microbial communities from western Arctic Ocean - ArcticOcean_MG_CB4_138 (SPAdes) (version 2) | ecosystem: Environmental > Aquatic > Marine > Oceanic | place: Arctic Ocean...
GACGCCGCGGCGTGAACACGCGCGGCGGACCCGAAACTCAAAAGTGACGACCCGAACCCGGCGAAAACGGCGTGCGCCGACTGCGACGCCCGCTCCGCCGAACGCGCCGCCTGCGCGGCGGCGGCGGACTGGAAGGTGGTGGCCTGTAGCCTTTCGTAGTTGTAACTTCCCGATCCCACACCGTGTTCGTTTTGCGACGGCCCGTTTTTGTTTTTGCCGTCGTCTTTCCCGCCGTACGACGCCCCCGTCTCGCGTTCGTCCAGAACGTCGTCCCCCGCCCCCCCGCTGGGCGGCGGCGGTTTCAAGTTCACGAAAAACAAATCATCATCCTCCAGCCCTAGGGCTTCTTTCCGCGCTAACCCTATGGCTTCCGCGGCTTCTCGGCTTTTCGAGCCCAGCCAAGCCACCGCGCTGGCGTTGGCATCCGCTTCCCGCTGCGCCGCGATCGCGGCGCGCGAGTCATCCGCTTGCTTGCGCAAGCCGTACACGGTGTACGGCCCGGCTCTGCGCTTTTCATTTCGTAACATTTCCATTTCCTCCGCCTCCTCGTCCTCGTCTTTCAGAAAATCGTCAAGCTCGTTCCCGCGCCTTTGCACCGCGGAACACACGTCCACGTCACCGGCGGCTTCTTGTAGCGTTCCGCGTTTTCGTGGAGGGACGTCGTCGTCGTCCTTTTCGTTATTTTGCGTTTTATTTTTCTCGTCGCGGGACGTCGTCGCCGGTCGCCACCCTTCGTCGTCACTGGAGTCACCCACGCCCATCCCGTAGTGGTCCTCCTTGCCTGGCGCTGGGAGAAACGATTTGCCTTTGTTTTTTTCTCCGACTGCCTCCTCGCCCTCCTTCGCCGCGAGCGCCTTGGCGTTTTTGCGCGTTTGTTTCCGAATCACCCGCAGCTCTCGCCGCAGCGTTTCTTCCAGCGCGATTTCCTCCGCGCTTCGCATGGTGACGTGCGTGTCCCGCGCCTGCGTTTCCATGGCAAGTCGGAACTGCGCCAGTTTCTCGACCTCGTCTCGGTGCGCGCTTTTCGCGGCGCGGCGCGACACGCGCGTTTCGGCGTCCCTCCAATAAAGCGCGTCAACCTCAACCGCGATTTCCGCTTCCAGCAGCAACTGCTCGGTTTCGCTCATCAAGTCGCACGTGGTTTTGATATCTCGATCCACCGCCCATACTTTGGAGACCGTGTCCGGCAGCGTCGCCAGCGCCGCGTCCGTTTCACGCCACGCCTCAGCGTGCCCTCGAAGCGTGGTGGATAAGGCCGCCGCCGCGTGGGCCACGCGTTGCGCGCGCGAAACGTGATGGGCGTTGTGCACGTCGTAATCATCGATCGCGCGTTCCAACGAAGCGACGTACGCAGCCGCACTTCGCATTTGGCTGGAAGCGTCGCCCCCCGACGAGTCCATGCGCCTCGTCAGGGATGCCATCGCCCTCGCGCGCGTCTCCAGCGAGGACCGGAGGTGCTTGGCTCCGGACTCGACACCTTCCAGGCCAGCCTCCACAGCGTCAAGCACGCGGTCCTCGGCTCTCGTTGCCGACGCGGTCGCATCCGCGGCCAACGACGTGAACAGGTTGGAAAGCGTCCCGAGGTAACCCCCGTTAGCTGCCGCGTCCCCGCCCGCGTGAGCCGAGGGGGCGGTCGCTTCGCGCGACATCACAATGGTCCTTCATCCGCGGCCCCTGCAAAGCATCTCTTTTTCACCGGTGCTACTGCCTTTGAAAGTTACTACGACGTGCTTCAACACGCGCTGGATGTCAAACTGCCATGCGATTAAATTTGACCGGAAGTCCACGTTGGCGCGTTATTCCATTGTGATTATTCTCACGCGCTCGACGCGACGTGCGGCGGCACCTCGCCCCGCTCACAACCCGACGCGCCGGGGAGAGCCTGTGCGGCGCGCGTATACCCGCGAAGGGCGGACACCGGGTAGTGGGACAGAAGTGTGAGGCAGTGGGACGGAGTGTGACTGGCATGGCGACGACGAATGGTGCCTCGGAGGCACCCATTGCCGAGGTGACTGTCGGGTTCGCGCTTACGGAGAAGAAGTGCCGTTCGCTGTTCAGCCCCGAGCTGATCGACGAGGCCCGGGGGAAAGGCGTGCGGTTCCTTCCCATCGACCCATCCCGACCGATCGAAGAGCAGGTGCGTTTTTCGACGGCGCACTTCCACAACACGTCGACGTGACGCACCCGCGCCACCGCCGCCAAAAACGCAAATGCATCTCCTTCCATCTGACATCGACTCGTCGCCCACCCAACCTCACCCGAAACTCCACACAGGCCGGCCATCCCTTCCACGTGGTGCTTCAGAAGATCCCCGCGTCGTCTCCGCACAAAGTCCACTGGGACCGCCGAGTAGAGGCGTACGCCGCGGCGTTTCCAAACGCGCGCGTCGTGGATCTGCCGTCGGCGGTGCGTTCCGTGGCGAACCGCGAAACCATGCTGGACGCAATGCGGGTCGTGGCGGCAGCGATGAACCCTTTCGATGATTCGCCGTCGTGTCGTTTGGACCCGCAATCCTTAGCCGCGACGCAGACGCAAAACACCGTGCGCGCGCCGCGGCAGATTGTCGCGGAGCCGGGGACGGAACACGATTTGCGAAACCAGTGCGACGCCGCGTCCCTGCGTTTCCCGTTGGTGCGTATTGCGCTTGTATTTCCCAAATCCCGCCGACCTGGTTTTCCATACAAGACTGACACTGTCTGTTCACAACCACAGCTCGCCAAGTCCCTCCGAGCGGACGGCAGCCCGGACTCGCACAAAGTCGCAATCGTGCACGACCAGGACGGGCTGGCGTGCATCGCGACCGGCGGTGTCCCCGGGCTGTCACCGCCGTGCGTCATCCAGGAGTACGTCAATCACGGCGGGTGTTTGTTCAAAGTGTACGTCGTGGGGAACGACGTGGTGGTCACGCGACGGGAGAGCCTGCCGGATTTAAGAGGCGCGCGGAAAGCCAACCGAAGACGCCGCGCCGCCGCGGAGAAAAGCTCCGCGGCGGAGAGAGGCGATGCTGTCTTCGCAGGCGCTGCAGGCACCAGCCATGGGGGGTCGAAACCCATACCCATCGCGAAACGCGGAAACGGGTCGCACAACGAAAAGGAAAAGGGAAAAGACGACGCGCGCGATTTCGACGGCGACGTCGACGACAGCGACGCGGACGAAGACTTGGAACACGAGGAACACGACGAGACGCGCCGCTTGACCGGCGCGGTGAGCGTTTCGCGGATTTCGTGTTTCCGGGGAGGCGCCACCGAGGGCGAGTCGTCGTGGCGGGATCGGCTGACACTCGACGAACGGCTGGGAATGGCCGACTCGCCGTCGCGGAAAGACACCGCAAACGGTGGTCATGACGGTACCGCGGTGCCCGCAGCGAAGACGTTGACCACGAATTCTTCCGAAATTGCGTCGCCGTCGCCGCTGCCCCTACGGTTGCTTCCGAAATCGTTCGCCAAAAACCTGACGATCACGCGAATCGGGAGCGTGGACTCCATCGGCGGGCGCTCCTCCGGAGGACCGGGGTCTTCCGTGGGACACGGTTTGCACTTGGAAGGCGGGGAAAGCGAGGACGGGGACGGGGACGGGCGGGAATCGTCTCCCGCGATTGGGGGAAAACAACGGCGATCGCAAACCCGCGTTCCGCCACAAGCCGCCGCGCCCGGTTCGGTGTTCGCCGGGAAACCGGATTGGGCTCCACCTCGGAGTTTGCACAAGTTTAGGGGTAATGTGGACGCCGGGTCGTACGGCGCTTTGTCCGATTTCACGCACACCACCAGCGACGGCGGCACGGAGAGCGAACAAGGCGAGTTGCTTTGCGACGATGTTGTCCCAACAAAAGGTTTGCGGTTGAAAGCCGCGCAAGATAATGCGTTTCGCCCGGACAAGGAAAGTAGTAACCAAAGAAGTAACGCGTCTGAGAAGAAAAGTTCGGGACGCGAAAGCGACGACGGTCGCAAAAAAAACGTCGTACCCGCCCCGGGTGACGCCTTCGTGAAAACCCTGGCCCTGACCCTACGGGACGCGCTTGCGTTGCGTTTATTCAACTTTGACCTGATCCGCGTGGACGGGGACAAAAACGAGTTCCTAGTCGTGGACATCAACTACTTCCCGGGCATCGCGAAGATGCCGGGCTACTGCGACGCGTTTTGCAGGTTCCTGACGGACGGGAAACGGCGGGTGTGACTGTACACGGGTAACTCCGGGCGGACGTGCGAACACGGGCCGGATCGTACGCCCCGTCTCTTAGCTCGACGTACAAGGGGGCGGTGGAAATGAACTGTTCCCAAACAACGACGGTAGTAGTAACGGTACTGAGTCTGTGGGTGTCCGTGTAGGATCTGGTATCGCGATGTTCGGCACATATTTCTTATTAATACAAGGCAAGAACCTTTTATGGGTGTTTGTTCTCCCCTCCCCTCCGCGGGAGTTATTCCGGGGGGGGTCCAATTTGCGCGGCGAGCGCCGTTTCTTCTTGCCACCACTTGTCCGGCGCGCTTTTCGTTTGGTAGTCCGTGCTCTCGAAATCTTTATCCGATGTCGAACGTGGTATCAACGACTTGGACCACGGCGCGAGCTCCACGTCCCGGCTCGAAATCCCTCCCGCGTGCGACGAACCCTCGCCCGACGTACCCGCGCTCCCGCCTCCGCTGCCTTCTCTCGATAAATCTTCCTCGCGCGTCGTTGGCGCCGGGAACCCCCGCCCGCGCCGCGACGAGCCGTCTCTGCTGTCCCCCGCTTGCCGCGCCAACATGGCCATCAGCATCCCGCCGTGAAGCGAGTCTCCTTGGTTCAAACGGTGCGCGCTTTGGTTGTCGTCGTCGGTTTGATTTAAATTCGAGAAAGACGGTTTGAGCGTGGAGTGGGTTTTTTTGGAAGTGGCCATTGTGAACCGCCCGGTGCGCGACTTATCGCTCTTCGCCTCCACCACGGCTTCGTACACCCTTTGGTGTCTTTCGTGAAGATCCACCAACGTAGTTAGCCGTCGAAACTCCACGGACAGCGCGTTGGCGATGGTTTTCTTATCGTCCGCCAAACGAGCGGCGACGGCGGCAGGCGTCGTTTTTCCCGAAACCTCCTTCGCGTGGTTCGCGTCATCCAGGGCGGGCTTCGCACCCCTACTCTCAACACTACCCTCTTCCTTTTCTTCCTCTCGTAACCTCGCTAAGTCGTTCGCCGCCGCGTTCACGGTTTGCGCTCGTAAAAGCCCGAGCTGCATCGCCGCCTCTCGCGCGCCCACAGTCCACAGCGCCTTTTCCAAGGTACCCGCAGGCACGACGTCGTCGTCGGAGAAGGGACTGGATTCGTGCGCGCTCGCGACACCTTCCGCGCCGCCAAGCGCGTCGAACGATTTCCGGTCCCGTGCCGAGCACCCTGTGGGTCGCAGCTCCGCGACGAGCGCGTCAATCGCAACCGAGTCGAGGCATACGGATAAAATAAAAGCCGCGACGCGCGAAAATTCACTCCGCGCCGCGTTCGTCGTGTTTTTCCGCAAAACGTCACTCGCCGCGTTCGCCAGCTCCTCCTAGAGATAAAAAAGAAAGTGTCAGTCTCGTATGGGCATTCAGTCGGCAGAATGTGTCAAATGGGAAATACTTACCTCGCCGTGCAGCCGCAGCGACGCGCACGGCTTGAGCGGCGACGACGACGACCCACCGCCGGGCGAGTTCTCGTGTTCGTCGTCTCCGAAAACAGGCACCGCTTTGTCCGGCGAGCCTTTGTGTGTGGAGCTCAATGACGTGACGTGTCCCATGAGCCAGGGGTTACTGCTGAGCGCCTGCGCGGCGCTCGGCCGATTTGTTTGATCCACGGTGAGCAGCGCGTGCATCAGGCGTTTGAACCGCCGCGGCGTCGCGCTTGGCGGTTTCAGAACCGCGGGAATCGTCCCACCCTGCAGTGTCCTCCAGGCGTTCCCGAGCTCGTACGCAGCAGGCGTCCCGGCGAGTACCGTGAGAAGCGTAACGCCTATTGACCAAACGTCGCTTTTCGCGCCGTGCCGCGAGCCGGGGGCGAAACACTCGGGGGCGCCGAAAAACTTCGTACCCACGAACCCGGTCAAAACCCTCGTTTTCCCGCGCGCAAACGCGGCGCCCCCGAAGTCCACCAGCACGCAGGCCGGGGGCTGGTCTTTCACCCACCCCCGCTTCAGCATCACGTTTTCGGGCTTGATATCCCGGTGCACCACCCCCACCGCGTGAAGAAACGCGGTGGCGCCGAGCAACTGGCGCGATAAAAGCCGAAAGTGTCAGTTGGTCGTGATGTGTATTACGTAAACAGTCAGAGGTAATAACCGTCCCTTCGTCAGGACGAGTATGGGCAATCAGGCAGGCGGAACGCGGTGAGTGGGGAAGTTCCTTACCTGCGCGGCGACGGCTTCCCAGTCCCTGGCCCTCAAACTGCCGCGCCGCGCGATCGCGGCGACTAAATCGTGCCCCGTGTACGCCTCGGTGACGATGTGGATGACTTGCAGGAACGTTCCGCCGACCGGGCCGACTGTTTTCTGCTCGTACGACGCGAAAACCGTGGGCAAGTTGGGGTGCCTCCCGGAAACGGCGTACATCGCGTCGACTTCGTTCCTAACCCGCTCCGCGCTCCTTTTGCTGCCGTCCGTCGCTATTGATTTCACCGCCCTCGCAACGGTCGTTGTGGGCTGAAGGTCCGGTGAGTCCGAATCTTTCGAGTCTTTCGTGTTGTCCATGGACCCTCGACGTCCCGGCTTGAGGTACGCCAAACGTACGCTTCCGTACATGCCCCTGCCAAGCACGGCGCCCAACACGTAGTCGTCCCTCAAAGCGGCGCCGTCCTCGGCGTCCGCATCGTCCACGTCTGCGAGCGCGCTGTGGTTGTTACACGAAAAGTGTCAGTCTCGTGTTGGGCGATGTATGGGGTATAGGTTCGTACAGTCAGAGAGGGTCCGAAACAGTGTGTGTCGGATTTGGGAAAGCCCGTACGGCCGTACCTGTGGTCGACGCCGCCGCCGAGCAAACACGCGAGGCACCCGCGGTTCACGGGTCGTTTTGGTTTCCGAGTCGAGGACGCCGAGGATACATTCGTCTCACCCGTACCCAACCGAGCGTTGGCGAACGCGGGGTCCAGACCCCGGCGCACCGTGACGTCGGCTTCGACGTTGAATTTACGCCCGCGGTTCGCCTTGCCTTGCGCATCCCTCGTTTCCGCCCACTCCGGCGGGGGTTGTTGTTTCAGGGAGTTGGATAACAACCGCGCGTCGCGCACGAGCTGGTCCACGCTTTTTCGCGCGCGCGCGTTGCCCAGAGGCGAGACCTTTTCGTCGCCATTGACGGCGGCGAGCTTGTCCGCCCCCGCGGCGACGTCGCTTCGTCCGGCGGCCCACTTCTGTACCAAAGGCGGCGGAGGTACGTCCACCACCACGAGGGTGATGTCGTCGTGCGCGCCTCTGCGCTGGAACACCGCTCGTAACAGCGCGTGCGCCGCGGATCGGCTACTCTCCGCTTCGTGCGCAATAGTGGCGACCTCACCGTCCCCGAGCGCGTTCCACAAGCCGTCGCTCGCCAGCACCACCCTGCCGCCCGAAGCCGGCACGGGCATGCGCGTGCACTCCGGCTTGCAAATAACCGCGCGCGCGTTTAAATCCCCAATCGCTCTTGACACGGCGAGACCTCCGGGGTAGCTTCGCATGGGCCCGACCTCCTGGCCGCCCTGACGCATGCGCGCCAGCCTCGCGCCCGCGTCCACCAGCCTTCGCGCTTCGAACGGGTCATCCGGGTTATGGTCTCGGGTCAGTCTTCGGAACTCGGGCATATCGGGCGCCGTGGCGGCGTCTTCGTCGATTGACCTGCGCACGTCCGCGGAGAGACGAGGCTCTCTGCCGGTCGCACGCAGACTGGGCGTGGCGAAAGACACGAACAGTGCCCCACTGTCACCCGCGTTCGCGCACACCAAATCCACCCTCGCCTCTGCGTTCGCCCCGCCACGCTTTCGCCGCTGCACGCAAACCACGCACGCGGTTGTGCCTCCTTCGCGTCGTGCGCCACCCCCGCCCCCTCCCCCCCGGCTGGCGGGAAGGCACCCCCCCAAACCTCCCGGGAAGCAACAGTCTGATCCCAACGAGTAGCTCCGCTCCACGCGCTCGAACGCGGTGACCAGCGCGGTTTCCAACGGCGCCGACGACGCATCCGCATCTGCTCCGCACCTGAGCAACTCTGGTAACATTTGCCGCTCGCAGTGTGACGACGCGGAGTTGTTTACGTGGCCGTCGAACACCCCGAACACGGCGAGGAAATCGCCCGACCGAGGGTCGTCGAAGGAAAGAAAGTCGTCGTCGTCATCGGCGGCGGCGGCAGTGGTTGAGGTCGTTGCGTCGGCTCGTGACCCTGACCCTCGCTTCACGTTTAAGTTTCGTCGCTTACCCCCGGCACCCCCACCCCCGGTCGTTTCGTTTAACACATCCGGAACCGCAACGAACTTGTCCTCGCCTTTCAAGGCGTACATCTGCACCGCGTACGTAATCGCACCCGCCCTCAGGTCCCCGCCGCCCATGGCGAAACCGCCGGAAACGGCCGCCATGACGAGTACCGCGCGAGACGCGCGCGCGGGTCTGCCTGCCAGGTTCTGTTGGATGTGCCGAAAAGGCCAAACAATCGCAAATTTGCGAAATAATATCTCGCGAAAGGACACAAGTTCCGACGACACTTGGGACCAGAGTGGGTCGCGGCGGCGCGTGCGTTTCGTAGGGCTCGCCGCGATGGGCGCGAGCGCGGTGTTGGCGTGTGCGATGGTTCCGCGGACGGAGCGCCGTGTGCGTCAGAACCGGCATTTCCCGACGGTGGCCAGCGAAGATCGGCATGTCCCGAGAATCGGCACATGCCGATCTTCGGCGACACGGGACGACGACACGCGAGTCTCGCGGTCGCTAGGCGGCGTCGCCGCGTCGTCGTCCGTCCAACACACACATACCGCAATCAGACGGAAGCAATCACCACGAGACGTGTCAAACCACGCGCGACAACACAATCAAACGGTTTGCGCATCACTCGGTGTGGGCGATGGCGATTCCCAAAAAACAACGAACTCGAAAAAATCCCCCGATTTCATGGCCGACTTCACCGCGCAGTTCCCCACCACGATGGGTGAGCTTCGTTTGCGGGTACGAACCGACGTGCGAAGGAACACACGGGCGGCGAAACACCTGCTGGGCGCGCAGGTGTGTTTCGTTGTCGCGGCTGTGTTGGTGAAACACGGGTTGGCGCACTTCACGCCGGCCGGGTTCCTAGTGGCGCGCGCGCTTTGTTCGCTTCCGCTTTTGTACGGAACGGCGCTGATTGATAAAACGTCAGCCGAGGTGTTTGACTTGCGTAATCCATTGGGTGGTGGTGCAGATACAAAGAGTACTCCAACACGAGTAAGTGGAAGTACCGATGTAAAGCGCAGGACAGGGGAACTGTCCTTACCGACTTTGCCCAAAACGACTGGCGAGGTATCCGTATCCAGTCTGTTCAACTCCGGGTACGTGAAATCCCTCGGCGCGCTCGTTTTGCTCGGGCAGGTGTTCACGGTTTGCGGGTTACGAAGAGTGGCGATTGCAAACGCGCAGGTGATTGGCCAGCTCGTGCCGGTGTACGCGCTGCTCATCGCGTGCGCGATGGGCGTTGAACGGCCGTCGTGTGGGAAGTTCACAGCGATTGGCCTGGGCGTCGCGGGCGCCGCCGTCGCGCTTGACCCGTCCAACATGTGGCTTTCCACAGGGAACGTTTTTTTGTTACTCCGAACCGCGGCTTTCGCCGCCTTTCTCGCCGTGCAGGCCCCCGCGCTGCACCACCACGAGCACAGCGCTTTGGTCACGGTGATCAGCCAGCTCATCGCCGCGTCCGTGACGATTCTGGTATGCGTTCCGATTGTCGTGGTGAAAACAGGCCTTCGCGGCGGGGCGCTTTTCGGGGGCGGCGCGGAGTTAAACGGGTGGGTCGGGAATTTGAGGGGGGCGCCTTTGTTGGGTACGGCCTTGCGCTTTTCCAAATCCCTCCTCCCTGTTTTGCCGGTTGTCCGCCCGTAATTACTCACTCACGTTACGAAAGACTGACACTTTGTTTTACCTATCGCAAGCGTGGGGATGTGTGCTTGGCGTCGCCGTTTTGTGCACCGCGGCGCACCTGCTCACCGCACACGCAGAGAAGAACACCACGCTAGTAGTCACCGCGTGCTACAACTCCACGCAGCCTGTTTTCGCGCTGGTGCTGCTGTGCGCGCTAGGCGAAGCCCCGGGCGCGAGGAACGTGGCGGGTTCGTTTTTGATTCTCGTCGGGGTCGCCGCCGCGGTGGGACTGAGCACGAATGACAAACGGCGGTGGCGGCGAAGGTACGATGGGATACAACAGGAAAGCGTAGGTGCGGAACAGATCGGTGGCTTCGCCGAGATCACGACTGATGCGATCGATGAGGTCGCCGTCGGGACGGAGACGAGGTCGCGTTCGTTTGACAAGAAAACGTCGCGCCAAAGTGACGAATTTAACGAATCCGAGGGAACCGCGCACGCCCCGGGACGCGGCAGTACGGTGCGGATAAAACGCGAAACCGGCCGTTCGTTGTCAACTGGCGAGCCCGTCGCCGTTTCCCAAATGGTCTGGACATCGGTGTGGGCGGTGGTCATGTCCCTGTGCGCCCTCGCCGGGGGAGGGCTTCTGACGTGGAGCGCCGTGTGGGTGTACTGGAAACTGCTGCTGTAGTGTATTTTCTTAATGGAATTTGATGACTAACAAGATGACTAACAATCACAAAGCTACGGCGGCCTTCCACGGCGTATTTTTCGTCGGCACGCACAGCACGCCTGTTTCGCACCCGAAGTCACACGCCGGTTCGCCCTGGTCCCAGCCGCACCCGGGGTTGTGCGGAAGAATTGGCAGGGTATCGATCGCGTCGCGCATTATGGTGAGCATTTCCGTCATCACTTCGTTCAGCGCACGTGTCACCGGCTTGCCGTCCTGTAACCGCATTCCTCGTGTGTGCGCGTCGGGGGGCGGCAAGTCCGGTTTGAACCTCGCCGGGTCCCGTACCTGCTTCGTCTCCACGTACGGCCGCTTGTCCCAGCTCCACGCCTTCGTTTTGTTCCGGTCGAAGTACTCAGCGCCCCAGGTGTAGTGGAACATAGCGGCGTTGCCATGGCTGGTGTCCGCGGGCGGTTGGGATATGAGTTGCGTTTCCCCCGGGTCCTCCACCACGTGCGGCACCCCAACAACCGCCGCGGCGAGGTCGTAGGCGTACATCTCACGAACCCACCCCAGTTTCTGTTTCGCGTCGGCGTCTGCTTCAATCGCGTCCGCGACGCGCACGTACTCGTCAATCAGCCTGTCCAGCTCCCGTTTGCGAATCATAGTCGGCGCCGGCCCGGAACAGATGATGTCGGTCATTTTAATCTCGTCCCGTTTGTTGTCCGGCATCAGCCGCTTCATCACCTCCGGAAGATTAGGGTAGTTTGGGTTGATGTAGTGGAAGTGAAACGCAACCGCGTCACTACCAGGAGGCGGCATTTTCAGCGCCTCCCGCCACACGTAGTCCGTTTCGATCATCACGATCCACTCTCCCCGTTTCGAGTCATCGGTTAAGAGCCACTTGCGCAACGCATCCGGCCGGTCCGCGACTGGAAACTCGCACCACGTGTCGCACGCCGCGTGTTTCGAATCCACCCGCACGGTCGGTACTTCGCCCACGAGCTCGTCGTCCGTGCGCCGGTGCAGCAACCGCGTGAAGTGCTTCATGTCGCTGCCCACGGCGACGGTTTTGAACGTCTGGTACATAACACGCGTCTGCCAGTTCAAGTAAGGCGAGCCGTTGGACGTGGCTAACACGTGAATGCCGGTTCCCGCGTTTGTATCTGCGTCTTGGTTGGCGTCGGTGCCCACGTTCGCGCCGCTGCCAGTCCCATCTCTCGCGTCTCTCGCATCTCCAAACGACCCCGTGTACCCACCACCCGTACCGTGGTCGTCGTGGAACAAGCCTTCCTGCTCAGCCTGCCTGTCCCACTCCGCCACGGAACTTACCTCCGTGTCAGAGCTTGATTCGTGCGAATGCGACGTGCCTGCCTTTCCGTGTTGGGGAACGTTCGGGACCTTACGTTGTCGGGGATGGTTGGAACGCACATCCGCCCTCGCCACGGGAGTAACGGGCCTTGAGCCCCACACGCCTCGCGAAAGCTGATACGCCACGTTCGCGGAAAGAACGAAGATCGCGGTGGACACGGCGAGCCTCACGGCGCGGGAATCGCTGCGGCGGCGAGGCGCCATCGTCCAATGCCGGGTGAGGTGTTGTGGTGCTTCGTCCAGTCTCCTCACTGAAGTGAAAAATATACACTCTCAGGACCTGACGAAGTGTGACCATCTGACCGTTGCCCAGTCCGAGAATTGCGTTTTCGCGACCCGCTTCCGCGAGCGTGATGCCCCCGCCGCGCCACGTCGAGGCCACCACACACGCGCGCGCGTGCGTATCGTCCCGCGCCGCGCGTTGCAGAAGCGGGCGCTCACGGGTGAGACGCACGTGGGGGCGTTCGGTGTGGGGGGGGTGCATTAAATTTCAATAAGTGGGCACACCGAACAACGACTCACGAATGGCGCCCAAGAAAAGCAAGCCTTTGGGCGGGCTTTGGGGCATGACCAAGCGGGCTCTCGGCGCGGGCGGAACGGACGCGCCCGTGGTGGGTAACGCGGACGTGGTTACTACCTCGGGTGCTTCCGAACCGGTTCAGAGCTCCGACGATGACGCCGAGTTTGAAGATGCGAACGAAGACGCGGCGACAATGGGTGACGGATTTGATCAGGCCGGCCCTGTGTCGGAGTCTTTCGAGTCCAAAAAGGACGGGGCTGCGGCGAACGACGTCACTGGTGAAGAGAAGTACGAATCTCTGGGTGACACCGCGGGCGCGTCAACAGACGCGGGCGCGGTGTTTCGTAAATCCGCCGAGCCTTTCGCCGAACCCGCAGCGACAAAGTCCGCGAAGAAGCGCCAGCGCAGATCCGACGCGAAAGCCGCGTTGCGAGGGATGAAGAACTTGATTGGCGACGTGAAGCTTGGTTTGGCTGAGAAAAAGCAGCTGCAAGCGGAGGTAGAGGCGAAAGTACCACTCGAGACGACAGCAGGAACAGAGACGACGACGACGGACGACGCGGGGACGAAAGCGCGGTCGGCGCCGACGATGGGGTCGTCGGCAGAGAACCCGAAACTCGCGCCGGACCCACCCGACGGCGAGCGTCCCATACCGGACGTGTTACTCGGGGGCGCGGCGGCGCAGCGCACGTGGGATACGGTGATGGACACCGCGTCATCGCTCGCGCCGGTGCCTGCGGTTTCGCCATCGAAATCGAAATCGCTGGAACACCAGCGTAGCCCCGTCGCGACGCCGGCGATGTCGCCGATCAAAACGAAAAAAACACCCGCGAAGACTACGCCTGAAAAAACAACCCCGGTTACAAAAACACAAACAACTCCGTCCGGAACACCTGCACCTGGTTCGTCAACACCGGCTCCTCCTGGTGCTGCGTCCAAGAAGTCACTGGACCCGTACGCGACTGAAACGGAGCGCGCGGCGGCGGACGCACTTCTCGCCGAGGGGCACCGCGCGTTTGCGGACGCGCGCTTCGCAGACGCCGCGCGTTTGTACAGCGGCGCCTCCGCGGAAAACGGGTCTGGGTACGCACCTTTGCTGTCGCTTCGTGCGCACCAAGGCGACGCCTCAGGCGCGCTGGCGACGCTTCGAGACGCAGCCGCGGTGCCCGGGGCTGCGATGCACTCGGCGGAGCGCACCCGGGATATGGCGGCTGCGCTGGGTCGACTTTTCGTCGCCGCCGCGTCGACGCGCACGGGGGTAAGTCACGAAAGCGCGACCGCGCGCTTGCTCTTCCCCACCCCGAATGGGTGGAGTGATTTGCACTCCGAACCTATCCCTGAACTCGCGGCGCGTCGCGTAATCGCTGACGCCAGGCCGGCGCTCGCGGCGGGGCTTACGCTTCGTGGGCTGGATCCGAAACGCTTTGGGAATGAATCCAGGGATGGGTATTACGGCGCAATCGCCGCCTCCGCGATGTCCGCCGCGGAGGCGCTCCGCGTGGCACGTCCCGATACCAGGGGATGGCGTCTTGCCGCGCGTCTTCTCGCCGCGGCGGGTCGCCATTTACGGGACGTGGACAACGCGGCTGCGAGGGAGTGCTTGATGGCGTGCGCTGGTGTCGTTGCGGGCGGCATCGGCACAGTGGTGCTTGATCCCCTGGAAGCGGTCGCGGAGTCTGAATGGACGCTCGCGGCGGACGACGACGACGTCGCCGCAGAAGAAGCCCGAGGGATGGTGGTGTCTGCCGCGGCGGAGAGCTGCGCGGATCGCGTCGTCGCATCAATCGCCGCGCGCGTTTGGAACGATCCCGAAAGCAACGCGAGCCCCTCAATCAAGAGCGCGGGAGTTTTATCGTCGCCGCCGCAACAACTCACCTCCGCGATGCGTTCGCTGGTGGGGTGCGTCAGTTCCACTGGCGCGAGCGGCGCGGAGAGCGCGCACGGGGCTTTGTATCGCGCCGCGGATGCGATTTGGGCGCTTAAGTGTTTAGACGCGCACGACGCGAAACTCGCAAAGGTAAACCGGCGTATCCAGAATTTCGACAAAGACCAGTGTGAGTCGGATTTAGGTCGCGCCGCGGTTTCCCTCGCGTCCGCGGCGGCGCCTTCGAACGGGTTTGGATGGGACCCAATCGTGGTGGTTGGGAAGTGCCTGGCCAGCGTTAACGCAATAGGTTCGCCCGCGCCAGAGCTTGTGGACGCGATGGCGTCGTTGGTACCTCCAGGGGCGGACCAATCGCTTTTCGCGCTGGTCACAACACTGCGGGAGAAATCTTTGGTCGCGGCGGAAAAAGAAAAGTCAAAAGGAACAAGCGGAAAGGAGCTTGGAAACGACGGCGGCGCGGTGTTAGCCGCGGCGGAGCGCGACCGTTCGAGGTTCATCGCGAGCGTCACTGAAGCCGTGGGGAAGGTTGCGTGTGGCGGCGCGGTCGCCGCGGCGAGCGCGGTGGCGTCGTGCCCATCCGTGGTGTTCGGAGACGCCATCGCGCACGTCGCAGGCAGGGCGGCGAGGGATTCCCTCGCCGTGGGCGCGGAGAGCGTACCGTCCACCGCCGCCGCGAAGTGGTGGGCGGCGAATTTCCACGAAGCCGTGCTCGATCCGTTTGACGACGCGCTTTCGGCGGACGGCGTTCCGGGAGGCCGCGCGCGCGACCCTCTGCCGCGTTTGTTAGGCCTGGAGCCCGAGCCAAAGCGCGTGCCCCCGCGTTTGGACCGAGTGCGTCTGGACCAAATGACCTGGGCGACGTCGCCCCGCGCCGCGACGCCCCCGAACGCGCGCGCCGCGGTCGAGGCGAGAATCGCGGAGGCGAACGAAGCCGCCATCGCGGGGCGGGAGTGCGTTTTCACAACCCCGAAACGCGTTCGCGCGGGCGTTGGTGCAACAGGTGTGGCGCCGCAAACGCCCCTGGACCATGCCGCGGCGTCAATTCGAAAAGAAGCCGCGTCGCTTCGCGTTTCCCTGTCAAGCGCGGTGCAAGCGGACGCGGCGGCGGCGGCGGCGTGTTTCGAGACCGCGCGCGCGCGAATAGTCGGGATGCGCGTCTCGAACGAGCCCCACGACGACGACGACGACGGATCGGAAAAAAACTCCTTCGTGACTTGTGACTTTCGGAGTCTCGGGGGCGCCCGCTCGTTTCGCGCCTCCGTGGGCAGCGCGTACCACTCCGTCCCCAATTCTCCTCACGGATTAAACTCGGTTCCCACAACTCCCGGCTGGTACGCCGGCGGCGCGCGCGGCGACGACGAGACTTCTTCGCGCGAAAACGACGACGACGACGACTTCTTCGAAACCACCCAGGAGCGCTCCGCGCCCGCCACGCCCACCGCGGCTCTTCACTCCGAGTTCCAGTCCCAATCCGCGACTCCCCAGAGCCCGGGCGGCGCCGGGAGCGTTTTGCGCGCGCTCGTGGATCGGTCGCCGGGCGCGGGAAGCGCTTTGAGGGCGCTCGCGGACCGAAATCCCTTTGGCGCTCGCGGATCGGTCGTTCATTTCGACGCGCTGAAGGACACCGTGGGCGGTTTGCTTTCGCGTTTATCCGACGAGACCTCCGACGAAGCGTCCGCGTCCTCGCGAGATTCCGTCTCCGACGCGGGTTCACCCGTAGATGCGTTCTTCGCCGAATTCGCGGAACCCGCGGATGCCACGCGCGACGTTTACATCGCGCACGCACACGAACGCGACGACGACGACGACCGGGTTGATGAAATCCATTCTGACGTGGAACGCGAAGGCCTTGTCCGGCAAAGGGCCTTTGTCGCGATTGAAGCGGCGACGCGCGCGGCGAGTGAGGCGTCCGCAGCGGCGGCGGCGACGGCGGCGCGAAACTCGAGGCCCTCGTCACAACAAGCGCGTGACGCGCACGACACCGCGGTGGCGCGCGCGGTGGTTCGCGCCGCTGAAGCGTCGGCGCGGGCGCGCGCGCGTTCCAAGCGACTCGCGTCGAAAGCGGCGCAGGCGGTGGCGGACGCGTGTGCGCTGGATAACTTGAAAACGCTTCGCCGCGTTTCGAAGATGACGCCCACCGACTTCGGGTCCGACCCCGCACCAACCACGGCGACCAGTGGTCGCTCCGGCGTGCGATTCGCGGCCTTTGTCGCGGCGCACCCGACGCGCGCCGCTTTGATCGCCGCATCCTGCGTGATGACCGGGATGCCACCCAAAATGCTTTCCCGAGTCACGCCGCTCTGCACTAAATTCGAGAGACTCGCAGAGCACGGGAGCGCGTCGCACCTGCGTTTGCTGTCGCGTGACGCCGCGAGGGAAGACGCAGAGAGGACGCATGCACGAAAATCGGAGTTGTATGAGCAAACAGTCAGAAGTCGAGGGAACGGAAACGAACACGAAACCGAAACCGAACTCCGCTCGCGAAACGAAATTCAAGGCGTTTCCTGGGTCGCGAACGCGCACACTGCGTTCACCGCCTGGGCAGCCGCGAACGTTTTAGAAAACGCCTCTGTGGCATCCAATGCGAGGCTCACGAAAGCCCTGGCGCAGGCGTCCGAGGCGCAGCTCCGCCATCTTGAAAAAGCGGCAAGAACGGCCCTCCGGGGCGCGAGTGGAACGAGCGCGGCGTCGTCGCCGCGAAGCGCTTCGAGTTCGGGCGTTTCGGGAAAAGAAAACGAAAAGGCGACGACGGCACGAAATGTCCAAAAAGCACCAACCACCGCTGATTTTGCTTCGCAGGCGGCTTCGGTAGTCACCACAGCAGCCACCACCCGCGACCCTTCATTCACCGTGGACGCGGCGCTGGCTCACCACGACCCTTGGTCGTTCGCGGGTGGGACGTCGTCGTCGCCGATTCGCGACGTCGAGTTTCTGGTAAGTATTTCCCATTTACACATTTCGACGACTGATTGACCATACAATCCTGACATTTATTTTATTTCAATCAGGAAATCGCGCAATCCGCCGCGGTAGAAGCCGCGCGGCTGGGACCTAGTGCGCGGGAGATGTACTACGCGTCGTACCAAGCCGCGATGGAGTCCGCGGCGGTTAGCTTGGGTCGCCACAACGCCTCCGCGGTGATGGCCGCCGCTGCGGGCGCGGTGCGTTGCGTCCGGGGCGATGTCGGGCGCGCGTCGCTGCGAGCGACGGATACCTTACTGTCGTACGAAGGTCCACTAAAAACGAACCAAGCCTTTTCCAGCCCGGCAAGAAGCACTAACCTTTCGGCGCGCCGAAAAGCGGACGCCGCGCTCGCGCGAAGGAGGGCATCCGGAGCATCCCCCCTCCTGAAAGGTGTCGCGGGGAGCTCCCACGACGTGCGCTTGTCCACGCGCGAGGCGTACGCGCGCGGGTTCGGCGCCGCAACGACCGGCGATGCACCGCGCAAACCGACGCGCTTCGATTCGGGTGACTTGGTGGATGAGATTTTGGCATTCGCCTCGCCCGATACGGGGGCGGGGGGAACTGCGATTCCCACCACCGATGGGACCGCGGAAGCTTGTGCAAACGCGGCTTCAGGGTCGACTGGCGCGTCGGTTGTTGCGCCTTGTTCGCACACGCCCTCCCCCCCGCCCGACCCGTTCCCGTCGCTCATCGCGGCAACGCAGGCGCTCGGCGGGCGCGCGTTCGCGAAGCTTTGGTTGGCGGAGACGAAACGGCTACATGGCCGCGACGAGCCTTTTGAGCTGTCCACCATGACTCGACGCGAAGCCACGGTTTTCGCCACGACCGAGCTCCTTGCAGATGACGCGAAAAACAACAAAGTGACCGTGGCGTACCTCTCCGCGCAGCTCGCCGTGGACGCGCCCGACGAGAACGACGCGTTCACGCTCACGTCCTTCACGCGCGCCGCGCGGGACTCCGCGCGCGCGACCGCGGCGGCGGCGCTTGGCGAGGGCCGGCACAGCGCCCTCGAGGGCGTCGATATTGGCGATGACAAGCAGACCTCACCGCCCGGACCGGATGGTACGACTTCTGAGGAAAAAGAAAAGTCGAAAAAGTCGCGACTTCGCAAAGGCGGCGGCGGCGGTGTCTCCGTGGGCGCCGCGTTTCGGTCGCACGAACTCGCGGTAGCTAGAGTCGCCGAGCTCGTGGACGCCGCGGTTGGAACGCTGAAACGCCGGTTCACAAAGGACGCGGCTGTTTATTCTGGAAAAAACGCGCCCGGTTCCATATCGCCCGTTTCCTTAACAAGAGCCCTGGTGGACGTCTCCGTCACCCCAAGCGACACAAGAGCCGCGCTCGCGGAGTTGTGGGCCTGGGAAGGGTTCCCACTCGATGTGCGGTTTCATTTGTTTCGCCAAACCCTGCGCCCGCGGTCCGTACGGATCACCGAGCGCCGGTTACGGGAAAAGGCCGGCCTGACTGATTTGAGCATGACGGAAGAAGCCGCCGGGGCGGAGGATGTCAAGGTGGTGTCTCCCGTTCCGACACCTATGAAGAATGCGTTTCCCGTTCCGACACCGAGCTCGGACGAACAATACGGGCTCGGGTTTGACATCGGAACCGTTCCTTTGGATTCCAATTCAGAGAGGGACACGGAAACGCGTTTCTCTCCGGTTTCAAACGTCAACCGCGTTTCCTTCGCGTCCGGCTCCCGACTCGCCAGAAACTCGCCTTCGAAATCGTTTGGCACCAGTTCCTCGCCACCGGGAACCCCGATAACCCCCACGACGACGCAAACGATTCGAACGCTCGGGTTTGGGGTCCGGTCTTCCGGCAAAAACCAAACCCCGAAATCCTCCGGGTCGAAGCTCGGGGCGGCGAGGGATCTGAAGCTCGCGTCGCAAACGCCATCGTCTCCTTTTTCCGTCGCCGGCGAACGCGCGGCGAGGAGGGCGGAGGCCGAGCTTCAACTCGCACTGTCTGTGGCACCGCCTGCCCGCCTGTTCGAGGAAGGTGGCGTTGGGGGGTGGTGGACCTCAAACGTCACCTCAGGCGAGCGCGAAGAGTCTTCGCGTTCGCCAACCGGAGAACAAAAGGAAAAAAACCTCAACGCTTCAAAAGGCATTCGGTCCGCTCCCGGCTCGCCGCTTCGCGCGGACCACGCGGACGCCACGCGCCGCGCGGACCACGCGGAGCGCGCGCGAAACACAGCGGTGCGCGAAGCTACGGAGGGTTTCATACGCGTCAACGAGAGTTATCGCGTTTTGGAAGAAAACGCCGAGGCGTTTGAGGTGGATCTCCTACGGTCGGCGCAGGTCATGCGCGCGATGGACACCGCGAGGGCGGAGAGGGAAGATTCGGCGACGGCCTCGCTTTTGCGGCGCGCGCGGGAAAAACGACTCGAGGCGGAGGCGGAGGAACGCGCGTTTGAAGCGGCACGTCGCGTGGTCAGACGTGGTGGTAAAAAGTAGTCTAGTAGTCTAATTAATAATAACGTGTACTCATACCTGGCCGAGTATTTCCTCTCGCAGTGCTTTCCTTACTTTCGTGGTATCCGCTCGCGCCGCCGCGAGTAGCGCTTGTGCCCTCGCGTCCGCCGAATCCGCGCTTTCCCACTTTTTAACAAGCGCCGCGGCTTGTTTCGCGGGCGAAGCGGCGAGCCACCGTTGAAAAAGATCAGAAATCGGCGGAGGAATCGTATGATGCGTCTCCTGAGGAGGATTTGCCCTCCCAGTATCCGCCGTATGCGTTTCCGCGTTTGACTCCGCGTTTGTCAGCGTCTCCTCAGGAGGATTTGCCCTTCCTGTCTCGCCCGTCAAGCGCATTGTTTCCAAATCCAGCACGGCGCGTTCGATCATGCGCAGATCCGCGGTGGACGCCGGCGGCTGAGCGTCGTGCAGCGCCGCGAGCGTGGTCGCGACAGCACTCGGGTCTGGGAAATTCCCCGCGGCGTGCGCCAGCCGCGCCCAGGCCCGGGCCGCTTTCGCGATGTACGCCCCTTCCAAATGATTCGCAGCCTTGGCGGTCTGTAAAGTCGCGAGTAACGCGGATTCGGCCAAATCAGCCGGAGCAACCGGTTCGTCAAACGCGCGCAAGCCTTGAAGACACAAACGCGACGCGGCGGCGTGCGCGTCGTCGCGCGCTCGGCGGCGAAGGGTCGCCTGCGTCGCTTCGGCAAGCGTAATCTCGCTCCCAGAAAGCGCGGCAAGACCGGACACGATGTCGTGTATGGTCTGAGAATCCAGCTCCTGTGGGAGGACGCGTTTCACAGAGGCAATCACGGCTGCAACGGCGTTTGGGTTTGGCGACGACGAAACCGCGTTGAGTTTGATTTTTCGCCACCCGACCAAAACGCGCTGCGCGTCGTGCGCGGTTGCGTTTTTTCCAAACGACACGGTATCACTTGCGATCGTTTCGTTCACGGCGACAACAAGCGCGTTGACGTCGCCCGAGATACCGCACCGTCCGGCGAAGCTACCGCACGCGGCGAGGAGCATACCCAGCGATTCACAGGTTTGTTTGTTTCTGTCGCCGCGTTTGGGTTTCGACGTATCGCTCAGCGTCGCCGCGGAGACACGACACCACTTGGCGACGGTCGCGTCGAACACCCTGCCTTCGTGTTGCCGCTCGGCGATGGTTTGAAACGCGCGGAGGGCGTGTGCGCAGGTTTCAGTCAAGTCAAACTCGAATAACGCGAATGTTTCGCCTGGACAGGCTCTTTCCACCAAGTGCATCGCGAACGCCGCGACGCGGTCAAACACGAGCCGGCGGACGGGCAATCCCCGGTGCGCGAGATGCGCAAACGCGTCCAGCGCGTGCGTCGCGGTTCGCGCCGCGCGGACGCTCGGTACCTGAGATTGTAAAAAGAAGTGTCAGTCTTGTATGGGCAATCAGTCAGTGGAATGTGATAAATGGGAAATACTCACCACACCAGTTTCTCCCTGATCCCGAGTAACCCGCTTCGCGCTCTCGCCAACCGCGTCTACCAGTGTCCGGACCTGCCGCCTGAATTTCTCGCTTGCGGGGTTGAACACCTCCCGTTCGTACCAATCGTCCCGCGCCCATACCTGGTGCGGGAAGAACTTCTCCCTGTACGCGCCGGTTTCGGATGACCCCGCGGCGAGCGCGAGCCGCCACAAACACAAAGCGTCGACGCAGGATTCAAAGTCACAAAGGTTCGCTTCAGCAGTTTCAAACGCGTTTTCCGGAAAGGCGGCGTCGCCTTTTCCTTTTCTGCGCGTCGCCGTCGCCGTGTCGAGGCTCTCCGACCCGCGCGCCTTGAGAAGCGCGTTCACCACGCACGCGATTTCAATCGGAGGCGGCATGGCTCTTGCGTTTAAATCGGAATCGGTGTCGTACGACTCAGCCAACGCACGCATGTGGCGGAGCGAGTCACGGATTTGTTTGTGGTGCGCGGCGCGCGGGGTCAAATTCGAGTCCGCGTCGTCGACATCGCGGTCGTCAAACGCGCCGTCCAATTCGGTCGGCACGGTTTCGCTTTTCGCGCGTCGCGCTTTCTTCTTTTTTCGTCGCCTCGTTTTTTGCGTCTTGTCACCGGCATCTGCTGTTAGCGCGCCGTTTGCGTCCAGCCGTCGTCTGGAAACCAGGTACCCCGCTCTTTCGCCGAGTAGCGCGCGCGTGGCGTCGTCCGCTTTGATCGCGAGGTTTTGAAAAATAAGCTCCGTCGCTACGTCGTCCGTGGGAAGCGCGTTCCCCAATGACGCTCCGTAAGTGTCATCCCTCGCCGCACTCCCGAACGCACCCAGGGTCATCACCCACGCCGCGGCGGCTCGTAACGATTTCTCCGGTGACGTTGACGTCGCGCGGTTGCTTTTCGGTAAAGCGCCGACCCCGACATCAGTTTCGAAAAGTTCGTCCCGCGGGTCCTTCCCCTTTGAGCCCCTCCACAGCTCGGTGTGGTACAGCCGGATGGAGGGGTCCCCATCCCCGGTTCCCCAGTTGTGCGCTTTCGAGTGTCCACCCCCCACACAAAAATCGTCCCTCATGACTTGCCACGCAAGAGCTGAACCCGACCCGAGCGCCTCGAGCGTCGCGGCGGCGTCCACGGCGATGAGTTTGCTTACGCTTTCTTTTTCTTTTTCTTCCTCCGACGATGACGCGCTCATGTCATGCGCCCGCAACACCCGCGTCGCGTCCATCGCGATGTCCCACACCCCGCTTTCCGTGAACTGGTGAATGATTCTTTGCAAATCGTTGGTTCGGGGTAGGTGTTTCGGCACCGCGAAACGCACGTCGCGGAACAGGTGCGCGACGGCCTTCGCGTCTGAAAGTTCAGAACACCGCCACCCCGGGTCGGGGTGCGACGCGAGCGTGGTGAGGTTGACGAACGCTTGTGCGATTTCAACCGCGGTTTTTGAATCGTTTGTGGCGCCTGCCACCTGCCGGTCGTGCGTTTCGTTTAAGATCGCCCGGGCCGTCGCCAAATCAAGCGCCTTGTCGTTTTCGGGAAGTTGCCATCGCGCGGCGGCGGATACGCGCACCAGTTCAGCGCGCCGTGTTTGCCATCGAACGAAACGCTCTCCCGAGGTCTCGGGTTTTGAAACAGCAGTTGGAGTATCACTCGTAGTACCTGTCGCCTCGAGCGATGCCCACGCACAGGAGGTGCACGTGAACCCGCGTCGCGGGGCCCCGCTTCCGATCGTGTGGAAAAGCGCGCGGTCGCGGTCTGTCGGCGCCGAGGAAAACCACGACCGGGTCATCACCGCGGTCGCCTCGACGGAACCACCCCCGCACCTCCCAGGCACTCCATACCGGAGCCGCTTCAGGACCGCGGTCGCGGTCGCCACCGCGCGTCTCCGCGTCATCACGACGCGCGCGCTCCAAGCAAGTGCCCTCGGGGCTCCTGAAACAACAGCAACGAGAAGGCACCCGCCCGCCGACGTTTCCTTCCTTTTCGACGGTCAAAAACACGAAAACGATTGCAATCGATTCACTTTCTGAGCACGGCACGCCGTACTCGACACCCTCCCCCCTTCCCCGACCACTCACCATGGCCAGCGAACAACAGAAGGGCACCTTCGCCGTGAAGGTCGGGCTCGCGCAGGTGCGTCCCCCGTCCTCCGCTCGCGGACGACCCCACGAGGGATACTCCGGCGAAAGCCCTCGGGCGCGATGATCGCACCGTGTTTCGGCGCTCCGGCTGTCGGCGATGCCGTCACCCAGGCCGGCGAAGCGCGCCGCCGCAGGCGCACGACCTGTTTACGTGGCTGGCGTGGCTCGATATGCCGGGACACTGGCATTCCACGTACCCTGGCACCGACCACCAACGTGTCGCGGGGTTCTCCCAGGGTGCCCAACGCGCACCCTGTAGAGACGGCACCGCGTGACGTCATGCACAGGCGTCCGACGCGTCGGCGGTGGGGAAGGGAAATACCGGTATTTCACAAGGCAAAAGGCCTTGGAGAGGTTTACTTTTTGTTGATGCGTGATGACGCGCTTTGAGGCTACGCAAGCAAGCTATTTTTCACACGACCTACAACACCTGACCACCCCACCCCTCCCTTACCTCACCCACAGATGCTCAAGGGCGGCGTGATTATGGACGTGGTGAACGTGGAGCAGGCGAGGATCGCAGAGGAAGCGGGCGCGGTGGCGGTGATGGCGCTTGAGCGCGTGCCCGCCGATATCCGCAAAGACGGCGGCGTCGCGCGCATGTCCGACCCCACCATGATCCGTCTGATCAAGGAAGCCGTGACCATCCCGGTGATGGCCAAAGCTCGTATTGGGCACTTCGTGGAGGCGCAGATCCTGGAAGCGGTTGGGATTGACTACATCGACGAGAGCGAGGTCCTCACCCCCGCCGACGAGATCAACCACATCAACAAGCACAATTTCAAAGTGCCCGTGCTTTGCGGGTGCCGCGATTTAGGCGAGGCCCTACGCAGGATCGCGGAAGGCGCGTCCATGATCCGCACCAAAGGCGAAGCCGGTACCGGGAACGTGGTGGAAGCGGTGCGGCACTGCCGGGCGGTGATGGGGGACATCCGCCGGCTCGTCGCCATGGACGACGATGAGATCTTCGTGTACGCGAAAGAAATCCGCGCGCCCCTGGAGCTCGTGAGGCAAACCAAAACCTTAGGGCGCCTGCCCGTGGTGAACTTCGCCGCCGGTGGTGTCGCCACGCCCGCGGACGCGGCGCTGATGATGCAGCTGGGTATGGACGGCGTGTTCGTCGGGTCTGGGATTTTCAAATCCGGCGAACCCGCCAAGCGCGCGCGCGCCATCGTGCAAGCCGTGACGCACTACAACGACCCCAAGATTTTGGCGGAAGTGAGCTGCGGTCTCGGCGAGGCCATGGTGGGCATCGACTGCAAGGAAATGCACTTCACCTCGTACGCGGCGAGGTCGGAGTAAACGTCCTTCGTTGCTATGTAGGCTAGGGGAGAGAAGTGGATGTAATGAATTTTCGAGATATACGATACCCGACTGGTGCGGCTCGCCTTCTGCGGTTTTTCAGCCTGTTTTCACGTCTGGAAAACTCCGTTTGACTTTCGTTCGGTGGCCTGCATCTTCCTAAATTGGCTCGGTCCAGACTCTCTTCTCTCACTCATCTCCTCACGGAGGTGGGGCCCCACGGTCGCCGCGGTTCCGGGTTTCTGCCTTGCCCTAGTTCCGTCACCCTTTTTTGCCACCATGACCGTCCTGGAGGATACCGGGCTCAACGTGGTGGACGACCGCATGGCGGTTATGGCCATCCAGCTCGTGTCCCTGGATGAGGCATCCGGGGAGCAAAAGCGCCGCGCGATGGAGTTCGCGGAGGCGGTTTCCGTGAGTTTTTCGTACAAAAACCTGGCGAGGGTTGATTACCTCGCGCCGTTCAGGGACCTCACAAAGCTGCAGCTCGATAACAACAACCTCACCAAGATCGAGGGGCTGGATCACTTGACACACTTGAAATGGCTGGATCTTAGTTTCAACAAGCTGGCAAAAATCGAAGGCTTGACGTCTTTAACTAAACTAGAGGACCTCTCCCTGTACCACAACGCCATCGTCACAATAGAGGGCCTGGAAGGCTGTGTGGATACGCTAGTCAGCCTGAGTCTTGGGGAGAACCAAATCACCGACCTCTCATCCTTCGAGCCCCTGCGAGCGCTCGCCAAGTTGCGCCTGGCGAACTTCGTGGGAAACCCGGTTTGCGACGAAGAGGACTACGCGCCGTTTCTTTTGTCCCGCACCTGTGACTTGAGATACCTGGACCACCGAATCGTGCGGCAGCACATGGTGGACAAAGCCAAGGACCAGTACGCTGATGACTTGTCGGAAATCGCGAACAAGGAGGAGGAGATAAAACAAACCAAACGCAAAGCCGCTTCCAAAAAATCAAAAGACGAAACCGCCAGCGCGCAAAACGTGCGCGGCGTCGCCGAGGTACGTATTGTATTTCCCAAATCCCAAGACTGTTTGACCATACAATACTGACACTTTTCTGGCAAAACTCCAAGCTCTTCGACGACATGACTTTTCTCGACCCCGAGTTTGAAAAGCTCCGGAAACTGCCTCATGAAAAAGACGGAGGGACTTTAGTAAAAGGCCTTCCCGTGTTCCGGGAAGCCACGGAACGGCTTGTTGAGGAGTTCACGAAGCAAATGGAGAAACAGCGGGGGCGCAAAGCGGAGGAAACCCGGGAGTGGCGCGGGGTGCTGGACGGCGCTTTGCGCGAGCGAAATGAAAAAGCGCGCGGGTTGGTCAAGAAACTGGACACGACCGTTAAACACGCGTTCAGGGCCCTTGAACTGAACGACCCGAATCACGGCAACGAGATCCTCGGCAACGAGCAGCACATCGGCGCCCATCCGGTTAACGTCCGACTGGAAAACGCGCTGCACGCGAAACGCATCAAGCAGGTGCTGAGGGAGGCGAAAACGGCGGCGCGAAGCGAACGGCGGCGGGAAACAAAAAACGAAAGCGCGCGCGACGATTCCGACGCGCGCGGTTTTGTATTCTCGGGAGTTAACGACGCATCAAAAACACGAGTCGGCCACGACGTTGAGGAATCGGATGCCAGCGACGAGGACGGTGACACCGAGTTCGACTCCGATTCCGACACAACGCACGACGACGAGTCCGACGTTTCGCATCCCGGCTCCCCCGGCGCGCACGGCAACGGAAGCGACGGAAGCGATAGCGAAGTCGACGTTTACGAAAGCGTCGGGCGGTGGCTGCGTTTGCGCAACGACTCCACGAAGGAAAAACTCCTCGCCATAGAAATGCACTGCGCCGATTTCACCAGTGACCTGATTTTCGAGTACGACCGGAGCTACTCCGATATCTGCGACAAGAGCCGGGCGCTCATCACTACCCTGTTCACGGAGATGCGGGCGTTGGAGGACGCGTACTTCGCGGAGATGGCCGAGGCGTCGACGAAGATGCTGGAGCTTTTTTCCACGGGCCGGCTGGACGACGTGTGCGACGAAGACGCGGCGGTTATTCTGGGAGACAAAGACACGTTCATGAACGCCGTCCGCGCGCACCACGACTTCCACGTCAACGCGATTGACCAGAAGGAGGATTTGTTGGTGACGGAGGAGAGACGCCGTTTGGAAGCGACGATGCGCGATCTGAACGTGTGGGAGCGCGAACGAAACCGCGGGCGGGTTGGTGAAATCACCGGTCTGTGGGAACGCACCAAGCTTTCCATTGACGAGTTTTGCGGTGAGGAAGAATCGGACGACGACGAGGAGGAGGAGAATCGATTGTAAAGTTGTAAAGTCGTGACAAAGTCACGCGTAGTGAATCGTAGTACGCTTGACGTACAACATGTGTACGTATATTCTAAACAAATCGTCGTTCAATCGAACTTCGTCCGCGGTCGACCCGTACCCGCCGCGGTCGCCGCGGCGTTCACGCTGTGTCTGCCATCGGCGTGCCTCGGTTTTTTCGTTTTCGGGCCGCGCAAGTCGAACGAACGCTCCGGTCGCTTTTCGAATCGCCTGTCGCCTCCGCCGCCGCCGCCTCCGCCTCCGCCGCCTCTGCCGCCATCGCCGCTGCCGCCGCCGCCTCTGCCCCCCCTGCCGCCCCCCCTGCCGCCGCTCCTGCCCCCGCTCCCTCCGTCCTTCTTCAATCGTTCCCGGTCCTTCGTTTTCTCCTCGCGTCGCCGTTCACGGTTATCAAGAACAAGGCGCTCCTGCTCTTTCCGGCGTTTCAAGCGTTCGCGCACGATTCGCGGAACGCCCTCGTCGTCGCTGTCGTCGTCATCCTCCCCCGGAAGCACGGACAGTTTTTTCTGTTTTTTCGCCGGCTTGGTGTCGGAATCGGAATCGTCAGAAAGCGCGCCCAGCGCGTGCGTTCCGAACTTGACGTGCCCGTCCTCGTCGTCGTCGCCCGCTGCGCTTTGTTTTTTGTGCTCCTTTTTCGCCAAAACCTTCGCCACCGTCTCCGCGTCCTTCGCTCCCGTCCGCCCGCCCAGCCCGTTGGCTTTGATCGAACGGGCTAACTCAACCAGGCTGGCTTTGTCCGTCTCTTCGTGCTTGAACTCGCACTGCGTCCCGAAGCTGCACTTACCGAGGTTACACCAATCCAAACAAGCGCCTTTCATGCGCAGCACGTTCATGACGGCTTTGTATTCCTTCCGCGACGTTTTTAAATCTTTCGCGCGTTGCTCCCTATCCTCCCGCGCAACTTGCATCTGCTTGAACTCCGCTTTCGCCTCCCTTGCTTGTCTTTTTTTTTCCGCGATGCCATCCGCGCCTCCCGCTTTCGCAAACTTCAGCCGCGACCGCGATTTCGTCTCTTCCCAGGACTTGCGCGTGTCCTCCGTGGAGGCCGCCACTTGGTCCACGATGTTCATGAAATGGCCTTTGCTGTCCAACAGCTTCAGCGCCTCGGCGTGCGCGTGCGCCACGGACTGGTCCCTGGCGCGCGCCCTGATCACGTTCGCCACGGCGACGTAATCACGAGCCTTGAGGAACTGCCCCCGCGCGCCTGCCACGTCGTTTTTCAAGCAATCCGCGAACCAGCTCACGAAGTTGGCTTTGCGCCGCGCCTTGCTGATGGGCGGGGCGGCGGCGGCGGCGGTGGGCTTGGGTTTGTCGTTGTCTTTGTCTTTGTCTCGTTTGAAGTTCAAGGCGCCCGCGCCTTTGGGTTTGTCCCGTTTAAAGTTTAAGGCGCCGCCATTACTCGAGTCCTTGGTGTCTTTCGAAGCCGTAGGCGGCTTCGTGTCGGACGCCATGCTGACGACGACACGCGCGAGGCGAGAGTGAGGGCGAGGACGATGTTGAGCGCATTGGAATTATTTTCGTGAAAGGAAAAAGTACGAATTCGACGATTGCTGATGATGGGGCTAATGTACCCAACTCACCTAATACCGCTATGACTTCCCCCACCACCCCCTTCCCTTTTGCCTGACCAGCAACTGCTCAACCCTCGCGTATTCTTCCCTTCGCGAATCCTGCAAGTCCCGCACCAGTTCCGTCAGGTCGCGCAGACAGACCTGTTGCGTCGCAATCATGGCTAAGTTCGCGGCGCGCTCGTCGTCGGCGTCTCGCGCTTTGACATGGTCCTTCTCGGCGCTTTTCAGTTGTTCCCAATACACCAACCCTCCCGCTACTCCGAACACAAAGGCTTCGCCTATGAACTCAGATGCGGCGTTTAAGGCCTGGTCCTCGGTCATCACCGTTGGTTTCGTTTTCAACGCGATTTTCATGCGCCGACCAGACGCGCTCGTCACCGGCTCCGGTGGCGTGTTGGCCATTATTGATTGGTACGCCGCATCCGCCCTTAGCGCCCAGGCGATGCCCATGGCTCTCAGCGTTGGGTTTTCACTCGCAGTGGCCTTGAGCTGTTTTGCCAAAGGTTTGGAAACCGTCTTCAAAACAAGCGAGAAGCCTTTGATGTAAAGCGCCATCGCGAGGAAGAGACGAGATGGTCGTCTCGATTGCTCCCGCCCGACGATTACGGACGGCACTCAAAAACTTCTCGGGAAATGAATGCCGACTCCCGTACCCGTCAGCGCAGGCCCGTCGCACCCACCGCCTGCACAACGCGAGACGCTGTCGGCGGTTGCGCGCTCTCGCGCTGCGCGCGAAGGCCAACGCCGCGGCGGATCCCTGCAGGTGCGGCTGGGTATCATTTGTCTTGGCTTCACGAATTTTGTCGTGCATCATCAGCAAAACCGGTTTCCAAGTCGCGCAGCCGCGGCCAAAACTTAAATATTAACCCTGATCGCGCGCCGAGACGTTGCAGTCGATCACTTCCGCCGGCGCCGCGCGGACGACCCTTGAGTCCGGCCTTTGCATTCCTCACGCCTAGCCAGGGGTTTGTGGCGACGCGGGGAATGAGTGGCGAGAGGCGTAGCCGCCGCGGTGGGGGCAGCGCGCCCCCGACCGACGAGGAGGATGAAATCCAAAAGTTGCAGGCCGAGCGTTTGGCTGCAGCTGCGGCGGGCCCTTCTCAACAATCCGGCGGGGAGAAGTACGCGGGGTACGCGCGAGAGCTCGCGGATGAGGAGCCCGAGGAAGATGAACCAGTGAGGTACGTTTGGCGCGTTTGCCGCGTGAACCCGATCACCGCTCTTGTGGCGATCGGTCGACCGTGCCCTGCAATCGTCGTGGCGAAGCTTGTGCGACGCCGCGAAACATTCCGTGTTTTTGATTCTAGCGACACACCAAGGTCGCGTGCCCCACCTGCGCGACCACTACACACCGTGGCGTCCCCCCCCCCCTTTTTCGCCCCCCCCGTGTTTCGCGCGCTGACCCACCCCACCCACGTGTCGTGCCGCACGCAGGCGGAAAGCGCGGCTCATGTCGTTCACCGCGCCGAAGGAGATCATGGACGATCTGCCCGTCGCGGCGGAGGAGGAGGACACGGTTTCCGCGCATTTCGGAGGCTCAAGAAGGGTGGTTGACCGGGAATCCGAGTACAACAAGCGCCGGTTCAACCGAACGCTGTCGCCTACCCGGGATAAGGATTCCGGGAACGCGACGTACGCGGAACGGTTACGGGAATCGCAGCTGGACCGGGAGAAGGATAACACGATGCGGCAGATTCAACAAAAACAGCGCGAAGCCGCCGAAACCGCGGCGGGCGAAGCGCGGTTAGCGGGTCAGCGCGCGAAGTCATCGGCGGTACATGCGTTCGTGACGGGCGGCGACCTCCCCGTTGGTCAGGGCAAGAGGGACAGGGAGGTGTGGGACGATGCCGCCAATCGGATTGATGACGCCAATCCCACCGACGACAACAGCGACGGCAAGCGAAACAAAACTGAGGGCGAATGGGAAGACCAGAAACCCACCGCACCGGTGGAAGCGCCGGCCGCGCGTCGGCGGAACCGTTGGGACGCGACGCCCGCGGATGTCGCGTCAGGTGGCGTTACGGCCGGCCGGCGCGCTGGTCGCAGCCGGTGGGACGAGACCCCGCAAAACGTCGCCGTGGACGCCACGCCGACGCACTTCGGGTCGTTCGACAGCGAGACGCCTTTGATGGTTGGCGGCGAGACCCCCGGGCCGGGACAGCTGGCGGGCGCCATGACCCCCGACGCGTACGCTTTGGCCGCCGCCGCCGCCCACTCAGGCGCCGCCCCCATGACACCCGAGCAGTACAACGCGCTTCGGTGGGAACGCGAGGTTGAGGAGCGTAACCGGCAACTCTCGGATGAGGACTTGGACGCCATGTTACCCCACGACGGGTACAAGGTTTTACCGCAACCGGAGACGTACGTCCCGATTCGAACCCCCGCGCGGAAGCTCATGGCGACGCCTTCCAGAGGCGGGGAAACCCCGGGGGGTTTGTACCAAATGCCCGACGAAGACCGCGGGCAGCAGTTTGACGTCCCGGACACCCCCGAGGGGTTGCCCAACATGAAACCGGAGGATTACCAGTACTTCAGCGCGCTTTTGAAACCTGGGGACGAGGCTGGTTTGTCGCACGAGGAAAAGACGGAGCGCAAAATCATGAAGCTTTTGTTGAAGGTTAAAAACGGCGAGCCGCGGGAGCGGAAAGGCGCGTTGCGCACGCTCACGGACAAAGCCCGGGAGCTCGGCGCCGGGCCCTTGTTCACGCAGATCTTGCCTTTGTTGATGTCCCCCACCCTGGAGGACCAGGAGCGGCACCTCCTGGTGAAGGTTATCGACCGCATTTTGTACAAACTGGACGAGCTTGTGAGGCCGTACGTGCACAAGATTTTGGTGGTCATCGAGCCGCTTTTAATCGACGAGGACTACTACGCGCGGATCGAGGGGCGGGAAATCATCGGTAACTTGGCCAAAGCCGCGGGGCTCGCCACGATGATCGCCGCCATGAGGCCCGACATCGACAACGTGGACGAGTACGTGCGGAACACCACGGCGAGGGCGTTTGCGGTTTGCGCGCAAGCCCTGGGGGTCCCGGCGCTTCTTCCGTTTCTGAAAGCCGTGTGCGGTTCGAAAAAGAGCTGGCAGGCGCGGCACACCGGGGTTAAGATCGTACAGCAAATCGCCATTTTGTTGGGGTCAGGGTCCCTTCCCCATTTGCGTTCGTTGGTGGAAGCGATTGAACACGGCTTGAGTGACGAGAACCAGAAAGTGCGCACAGTCACCGCGCTGTCCATCGCGGCGCTCGCGGAAGCCGCGGCGCCGTACGGGATCGAGTCCTTCGACTCGGTGTTGAAACCGCTTTGGAAGGGAATCCGCGCGCACCGGGGCAAAACCCTGGCGGCTTTTCTTAAGGCAATCGGGTTCATCATCCCCCTGATGGACGCGATGTACGCCAATTACTACACCAGGGAGGTGATGGTGATTTTGATAAGAGAGTTCGCCACCGCGGATGAGGAGATGAAGAAGATCGTGCTGAAAGTCACGCAGCAGTGCGTCGCGACGGAAGGCAAGTAATTGCATTTCCCAAATTCCAACACTGTTTGACCATACGAGACTGACACTTTTCTTTTCAATAAAGGCGTGGAGGCGGAGTACGTCCGCACCGAGGTGATGCCTGACTTTTTCAAACACCACTGGGTGCGAAGGATGGCCCTGGACCGACGGAACTACAAGGCGCTCGTTGATACCACGCTAACGCTGGCGCTGAAATGCGGAGTATCGGACGTGATTGGCAAGATAACCAACGGCTTGAAGGACGAAAGCGAGCCGTACCGCCGGATGGTGATGGAGACGATCACCAAAATTATCGAGAAGCTCGGTACGGCGGATATCGACGCGCGTCTTGAGGAACTTCTGATTGACGGAGTGCTGTACGCGTTCCAGGAACAAACAGGCGACGAGTCGGACGTGATGCTGCACGGCTTTGGAACCGTCGTGGTGGCGCTGGGCACCAGAACCAAACCTTACCTTCCCCAGATCTGCGGCGTCATAAAGTGGCGCCTGAACAACAAAAGCGCCGAGGTGCGGCAGCAAGCCGCGGATTTGATCTCGCGCGTCGCGGGGACCATGAAAAAGTGCGACGAGGAACAGCTCTTGGGCCACCTCGGCGTGGTGCTGTATGAGTATTTAGGCGAGGAGTTCCCTGATGTACTGGGGTCGATTCTCGGGGCCCTGAAAGCGGTGGTGAACGTGGTTGGCATGTCGAAGATGACCCCGCCCGTGAAGGACCTGTTACCGCGGTTAACGCCGATTTTGAAAAACAGACACGAAAAAGTACAAGAGAACTGTATCGACCTGGTTGGCCGAGTCGCGGACCGGGGCGCGGAGTTCGTGCCCGCCAGAGAGTGGATGCGGATCTGCTTCGAGCTGCTTGAGATGTTACGGGCGACGAAGAAGAACATCCGGCGCGCCACCGTGAACACGTTTGGGTACATCGCCAAAGCCATCGGACCGCAGGACGTGCTCGCGACTTTGCTGAACAACCTGAAAGTCCAGGAACGCCAAAACCGGGTGTGCACCACCGTGGCGATTGCGATCGTGGCGGAGACGTGCTCGCCGTTCACCGTGTTACCAGGTACGGCCTTGGGTCTTTCCCAAATCCAGGCACACTGTTTGCCCGTTGTCCACAGTAATTACTGTTTACTACATACATCACAAGTAGACTGTTTGCTCATACATTCTACTTGTACACTCAAGACTGACACTTTTCGTGTAACAACCACAGCGCTGATGAACGAGTACCGCGTTCCGGAGCTCAACGTCCAGAACGGGGTTTTGAAATCCTTGTCTTTTTTGTTTGAGTACGTCGGCGAGATGGGTAAGGACTACGCCTACGCGGTGACGCCGCTGTTGGAAGACGCGCTGATGGACCGGGACCTGGTGCACCGCCAAACCGCGGCGGTGACGGTGAAGCACCTGGCGCTGGGGTGCGCCGGCTTGGGGTGCGAAGACGCGGTGATGCACCTTTTGAACTTTGTGTGGCCGAACATTTTCGAAACCTCGCCGCATGTTATAAACGCGGTGATGGACGCGATCGAGGGGTGCCGGGTGGCGCTCGGGTCGGGTGTGCTGCTTTCGTACACACTACAGGGCTTGTTCCACCCCGCAAGGAAGGTACGAGAGACGTACTGGAAACTCTACAACAACGCGTACATAGGAGGCCAAGAGGCGCTGGTGCCGCACTACCCGGCGATGCGAGACGAAGGCGAAAACGCGTACAAAAGGCACGAGCTGGACGTGTTTTTGTGAGAGGCACCTATATTTTTGTGTGACTGCAACATTGCTCGTTGCGTCGATTTCATAAATTTGTGACATACTTTTTTGTGATTTAACAAAACACCCTCGCCAACCCGCTCCAACCTGGCAAGATACTTAATCAAAGTCGCTGTCTTCGTCCTCCGAGTCGTACTTGGTGAACCCGTAGGTGATTCGTTTCGCGCGTTCAAGTTTCATTGTCTCCTCCTCGTCCTCGCTGTCGTCTTCTTTTTTCTCGCGCACCGCCACGATCCCGGCGTTCAGTAACATGCGCTCCAGCTTTTCCGTCGGGAAATCGTCGTTCGCGCCCAGTTCCTCGAACCCCACGATCCTGTCGAACGCCACGCCGTTGCGGAAAAAAATGATACACGGAAGCACCTGGATCTGAAGCTTGTCCACAAAGAAAGGCGCATCCGGGGCGTTTATTTTAATGAACTTGGTGTCGAAGTACTTCCTCGCTAAAATTCCCAAGTGCTTGTCCACGATACGGCACCGCTCGAACTCCTGGTGGTAAAAATGGCAACACACCTGGAACGCGCTCGTTACCTCGGGGAGGAACTCTCCCTCGTTCACGTCGACGTACGTGCCGTGGCCTTTGCGTTCCATCTCCCGTCGTTTTTCGTGCTCCTCCTTCATCTGCTGTATCCTTTCCTTGTGCAGCGCGTGCAACTCCGGGTCATCCTCCAGATCTTCCAAGTCGTACGTCACCGGGCCGCGATTCCCAGCCAAAGCCTGGTCCCGTTCCGTCTCCTTCATGTAATCCCGCGCCGCGCTTTCCATCACGTTGCCGTAGTTCAACGAGTGCATCGTGTTCCGGAACGAGTTGCCGTTCATTTCGTAGTTGGAAACCGAGGTCTTGCCCCCCTCACCAGCGGGGTTACCGTTGCCGTTCATCATGATGGTGGGCGTCGGGTGGTTGTTTTCGCGTCAAAAGAAAAAGAGTTGACTCGAGATCGCGTCGTGTCTCACACGCGCGGCGGACGTCGCGAAAGCAGGTCGTCGGGACGCGGTGGGTGCGAAACGCGCGTGAAGGGTTTGCGTAGGAAACGTCCCGGTGGCCAAACCTGAAGTGCTCACGCGGGTTCGCGCGCCGTCGGATGTGTGTGGGACGTGTAGAGGAGATCACCAAGTGTTGACACTTTTGAAAACGCCGGTTTCAAACGCGATTTTTGGCCAAAAAGAACTTTCGAAGCAACAACTTTCGCAAACTTTTAGCTCACCTCCACCCTGCGTCTCAGACGACGTCGCGCGGTCTGAGGCAATGGTACCGGTACGTGCCCCGACCCGACCCCCTTCCCCGTCATCGCCGCGCGTGCTCCCCCGCGTGTGTTCGCGAACACACCGACGCCACCGTACCCCGGGGTCCACCTCTTGTGCCTTTGTTTTCTCTTCTTTTTGGCCGCGGCCTTTCCGTGTTCTACCCAATTCCACCGGACCCATCGACTGACCTCACCCGGTGTCTCCCCTCCCTCCCTGTTTCCGTGGCAAAAGACCGACCCGGCCGCCGAGACGACGGCCTCCGCGTCCGCGGCGGATGCGGGTCCCAACCCCCCGACGCCACCCCCGCCCCCGTACGAAAGCGTGGTGCTTGATGACCCGCGCAGCATTGAGATTGCGCATTCGGAGATTTCGCATTCGGGAAAGGCGGTGAAGACACAGACACAGAAACCAAAGAAACCGGTGACTACCACAACAAGAACCGGTAGCGACAACGACGACGACGACAAAGCCGAGGTGGAGGTCGCGTCCGCGGTGAAAATCGGCGAAGGCATGAGCGCGTACGCGGCGTACCCCGTGCGGTTCGTAACCGATTCGACCGACGCGCCGGCTACGTACGCCCAGCGCCGGTTTTCCGATTTCACCAAGCTGCGCCGCGGGCTTCAAAAATCTCACCCGGGGTGTGTCGTGCACCCGCTTCCCGAGAAAATAGTCACCACCTCGCCGTTCTCACCCGAGTTCCTGACACAAAGGCGGCGGGGTTTGGGACTGTTTCTTTCCGAAATCGCGGCGCACCCGGTTTTGGCAAAGTCGGAACACCTAAGCGCGTTTCTGACTCCGGACGAAATCTTCGGGGACGGCTCGGCCGGGGTCGTTTCCACCGCGAACGGGTGGGCCGTGAGTAACACGAGTGTGGACACCGTGGATTCCGCCTCACCTTCGAGCGCGCCCGGTACGCCTTCCATGAAACCGTTTCAAAAAAGCCCTTCCCAGCAAAAGTTAACCGACGAGGCGTGGTACCACCGCGGCGCCGCCGGTACGGCGCTCAGCGCGGTGGACGGCTGGTTCAAGCAAGTCGCCACCGCGACTGAATCTTTCGTGCACGGCGCCACACCCGACACGGTGCTGATGGAAGAGGACCAGACATATCTGGAGGCGAGCGAGTATTTGCTGATGCTGGAGGACCGGCTACGCAGAGCGGCGAGGGCGAGCGACGAGGTCGTTTCGTGCGTCAACGCCGGCGGGTTGATCATCGGGAACTTCGGGGATAACTGCGTTTTGCTGGGTGACGTCGAGGAACGGGGGGCGAAGACCTTGCTCGGGCAAACCGCGGGTGGGCTGGGACAAGCGTTCAGGCAAGTCGGCGCCGCCGCGATTTCCACGAGGGCGGCGCACGAACAAAAAGCGGAGCAACTCGCGAACGAGTTCCGCGCGCCGATTAGGGACGCGCTGGAGCTGGTACGGCCGGACGGGGCTTTCCCAAATCCGGGGACACCCTGTTTTATCTCTCAGCTGGTGACTGTTTGTCCATACATCGCGATACACAAGGACTGACCTTTTTCTTTCCCAATCGCAGTGCAAAGCGGCAAGGGAGACGATTGATTTGCGGTCGGAGAGTTTGCTGCGAGTGCAAACCACGCGGGCGCAGAGTCTTAAGAAAAAGACCAAGCTGGAGTCGGCGCTTGAGAAGAACCCCGACAGTACCGTCGCCGCCGACGCGAGCGCCGACGGTGACGTTGACCCAACAACGCCCGGCGCGCGCGCCGGGTCGTGGTTCGCCACGCTCGCGTCGTCCACGACCTCGGCTTTCGCGACGAAAGTGGAGACTCTTGATGAGCTGCGTTTAGACGTCACGACTGCGAACGACGCGTACGAAGCCGCGAAGGTTCGGTACGAAACGATTCAACGCGCCATGCGCGTGGAGCTTCCGCGCGTGCACGCTCGGCTGGGCGTAATTTTGAACCGCTCGTTTCGCGCGGCGCAACTTCGGCTCAAGGAACTCGCGGCCGCGCAGGCGGGGGCGTGGGAAGCGGTTATGCCTGGATGCGCGGATGTGGCCGCGTTAGACCCACCGCCCATGCCGACGCCCGCTGAAGGCGTTGTTGAGGCGTTGGCCAGAGGGTTAGCGGGGGTGATGGGGGCGAAAACTCCGGCAATTTTGGGGGAAAAGCCGTGAGGGGATTTCTTTTGTACTAATGTCATTGTGATCATCCTCGTCACACGTTCCCTCGCCGATGTCTGTCGTGTCGCACGCGCGAGTCGTACCCCCGACTTTAGGCTGGTCGTATCGTCCAAATCGGCACCTTCGAAGGTATTAATACTTGTATTCTAATAAAAGAGAGCGGCGCTACGCTCGTTTGCACGTGGCCACGAAACAGGACCGGGGTGATGGCTCGACTTCTTGTCGAGTTACCTCAAGCACCTCCACAACCTGTTCGCGTCTCACTTTTCTCGTCACCCTAACGGAAACCTTCGTGCCGTTTGCCCCGCGCAGCGCCTCCGCGACGCCTGCGAGTCCGCCCAGCTCGGTTGGCGTTTTTCCATCCACCTCGACGAGAGAGTCTCCAACACGAACACCCGCTTGCCACGCGGGTCCTTCCCTTTTGGCGTACGCCTCACCGAACGCCTCCACCACTTTCACGCTTTCGCCTCCTGAAGTGAATATCTCCAGGCCCACGCCAGAGTACGTTTCGAGCGCTTGTGCTGCGTCGCTTGGGAACGACAAAGCCGCGACGGCCGCGATGAGCAAATCCCGTCGTCGGCTCCCTCCGTCGTTTGAGTCGGACGTGCACGCCACCGGTCTCGCCCGGTGGGTCCCTCGGATTCTCGCCACGCGAGGCACATGAAAACTTTTCGGCGTGGACGCCTGCGAAGCCACGGAGTGCTCGCCGTTCGGCACGGCACCGCAGTTGGATCGCCGGGAACGACCTTTCCCCACATCCCAACGCCCGCTGTGTTCAAAGCCTCCCCATCCCACGCGAGGCGCCAGGAACGCGCGCGTCATCGGTGGTTGCCGAGTAGATCTAGAAAGTTGCTGAGTCAGATTCAGTCCGAGTCGCTGTCGGAGACGGGGCAGCACTTGGTGCACCACGACGCGCCGTGGGGAAAGTTCACCTGGTTGTTCTCCAATTCCAATTTGCACCGTTGGCAAGTTTTCGTCTCCATGGTCTGGTCTGGTCTGTGCGGCGTCGGTGTGGAGGTTCTTCGAATCGTTGTTACCTTCCATACTCGGAAGCCAAAAAGTGCAAAAAAGAACATTCTCGTCCCCACATCACACGACACAACCCCCAAGAGGCCTGGATGTCGTCCCGCCTCGCGCTCATCGCGCCTCACGGGGGATGTCACCGCGTTGCCTCTGTTCGAATACAGCGTCGTGACGCGCGCGGTGTCACCGCAGCCGCGCGACCGCTGGAATCCACCACCGGGGGTCGTGTTTCGTTTTCGTCGCGTCGGACGCCGCGTCGACACGCGCCGCGCCCTCCCCGCGTGTCACCCATGGACGCCTCCTTAAGTGACACCCCTTCCGCGTTTGATAAACTCGACGGCATCGCGGACCGCCCCACCCCCGCGAGCGTTGAATTCGACCTCCTTCCTTTCGACTCCGCGTGCGTGCCTTGGACCGCGCACATGCGTTGGGTTTTCAATAGGCTTGAGTCGGCGTTGGGGCCTTTAGTACCAGTTCCAATGGACGCCGACGTCTGTACGAACTTTGGTAAAAACAACGGCAAGCCGCGCGTGGAGAGCTGGGTGTACAGAAGCCAGTACGCCCGACGAATTCGGTTCACGTACGTGGACCAGGGAGAGGAGAAACAAATATTCAACGCCGTGGTGTATCCCGAACCGAGCTCGGGCGGAGACGAAAAATCCGGAAAAAATAAAACGCACAACGGCGATTGCCCGTTGCTCGGCATAGACCTTCTTTGCCTGGCGAAAGGGAAGAACATCTTGGTGGGAATAGACCTGCAGCCTTTGAGTCAGGACAGTACTTACTTGGAGCGGTACGGCCTTACCTGTTCCGGGAACGGCGTTACTGACGACTTGGCCGCGATCAGAGACGCGTTCGGCGACCTGAACGCGGTGACGCCTTCAAAGCGCTTTTACCAAGACGCGCGGTTTTTTTCGCAAAGCATGTTGTTCGCCCGGCCCGACCCGAAAGCGATGGCTACACACGCAGCGCAACAGGCGCTAGCCGCGGCTGGGGTGGAGTGCGTTCCGGAAACCTTCGCGGACGACGTTTGTGTCGCGGAAGGCCCGGGGTGCGGCACGCAGGTGGTGGAGGAAAGAACCCTGGCGGCGGTGAAGGCGTATTGCGAGTTTTTTCTGGAAAAGCTGGACGTCGCGAACGAGGTCCATCGCGGCGAGAAAGAAGAAGAAGACGCACTCGTCACGAACGTCACGGCGGGGCCTGATTTTGGTGCTGAGAGTGCTTTTGGCGATGAGGATAATGAGGGTAACGAAGGTGCTGCTGGTGCTGAGAAACCGAAACCGAAAAGTGAGGAACGTGATGCTCGAATTTTGAGCCCCCTGGAAACCGCGGAGGCGCACGACGCGCACGACGCGTGGCAAAAACAGCGCGACCCCGCGATTGCGCTTTTCGAAAACTGGTTCGGGAAAGTCTGGGCGGAGAGGATGGTGGACGAGGTTTTGTTTCCAACCGGATTAGCAGTGCGTGAGCTGGAGGCGAGGGGTTTGCTAGGGCTGGGGAAGGGGAACGCGGTGGAAAAATAGCATGACCGAGACGCGTGTGATACGTAGCGTAGAAAAGTGACTTGAATCACAAGTGTTCTGTGTTATAATGTGACAGTTGTCTTCCTTTCACTTCAAGTGTCAACGTAACGTCAGATCGGCACGCGCTCGCCGCGTGGGCTGGCGGTGGTTCGATGTCCGTCAACCCGCACGTGCTCCAGTACCTGGACGGCAAGCTCGCCGCGGTCGGGTCAACGGCGCTGCCGTACGATGCGTGGTCCAAGCCCGCGATAAGGGACCAACTCGTGCAGTTGGTGGAGGTGCGTGTGACCCTGTTAACGCCCAATCAACCCTAAAACGTCGGTCGTGGTGCCAAATGACGCACGGTCACGACGTACGTGTGCTCCCACCACATGTGGAACGCGAGTGACCCTGACCGTGTTCTTGCCACTCCTTTCACTCCTCACCCCCCCACCTCACAGCGGTACCCGTCGCTGAGTGTTAGGGACGACCCGTTCACGCACAACGACGGGCGGGTAACACGGCTGTTACGCGCGGAAGGCACGGTGCCCATTTACTACCAGGGCGTGAAGTACAACATCCCGGTCAGTTTGTTCCTCCCCGAGACTTTCCCGAGAGTCGGGCCTATTGTGTACGTCACCCCCACCGCGAACATGATCATCAAACCCGGGCACGGGCTGGTGGACGGGGGCGGCCTGGTCAGCCGCGACCCGAGCGGAGGGTGGCGGTACCCGGCCTCGTCGCTGCGCGAGTACGCGAAAAACCTGGCAGAAGCGTTTGGCGTCGAGCCGCCTTTGTTCGCGAAACCGGTGGGGTACGACGAATCAAACGCATCAATAGGGTCTTCACACAACGCGTACCCGAACGCGATTGAGAATTCCAGGGGGTACCCGATTTCGCACGCCAACGGCGGCGGCAATAATAACGGTGCCCCGCGAGGCGACGCCGGTCCCCACCGCCAAAGTCACGGCGGACGAAACCACCCGCCGCCGGCGTCGCAAACAAACCGTGACCCCCCGCGCTCCCGGTACCCGTCGCCGCCACGAGAACACCAGCCCGGTTTGTACCCACCGCCACCCAGTGTATCGAGTGACTCTTCGCGACACGCGCAGACCCGAGAGAGTAACGGCGGGCGCGGGCTGCCGCCGCCACCGCCGCCGGGGCCGCCGCCGGGCGAGCATCTGGACGCGTCCGGGCGCGCTTCTGATTCAAATTCGTACGGGCGCTTCCCTGGTTCGCCGTACGGCACGCCCACGCCGCCTCCGGGCGTGCGCCTGTCTTCCTCGAGCCCTACGCAGAGGGACGGCGGCGGCCGGGCTTTGGCGGAAGCTACGTTCAAGTCACGGGCGGTGAAGGCTCTTACCAAGCGTTTGAAACTTGAACTGGACGTCGTGCAAACGGTGGCGCAGAGGGAAGCGGAGCGCTTGCTTGGAACGCAGGCTAGCTTAGCACAGCGACGGGAGGTGCTGGAGGGGAATTTGCGGGAGTTAAGGGGAAATCGCGGGCGCTGGGAAGCGCGGGTGGGGAGTTTAAGGGCCGCGACGGTGTCGTCGGAGGAGTGGCTCGCGGGGCGGGAAAAACGCAGTGCAGGCGGCGCTCCGGGGAAAAGCGGCGGTGACAAAAAAGGCGAGAGCTCCTCGGCAAGAGATGCGACTGCGTCGTGTGACTTGGCATTCGTGGAGGACGACGGGTTGTCGTTGCAGCTGCTACGCGCGGTTTCGAAGGACGCGGCGTTGGAGGACGCGATGGACGCCCTGGACGAGGGGCTTGACAAAGGCGCCCTTACGCTCCCGGAATGGCTCAAAGTCACGCGGCAGCTGTCAAAGGAACAGTTCATGGCCCGCGCGGAAACCCTGGTGGTGCGGAAAACGCAAATGCAGCGAGGGGTGTCGGGGGGGTTGACGTTCAAAAACGCATAGCCCACGCGCGCGCGGACACGCGCGCTTGTACGTCTACTCTAGGATAGCCGTATACCCGTCTTGTTCCGTCGCGACGTTTTTCGCGAAACTGGCCTCCCGAAACGAAAAAGATTCTCATGATCAATGTCGCATCGTCGACACTTGCCGTCGCACGGTCGCGGTATTTCCGGGTTTGGCTTGCATCGACAGCATGTCCGAGACTTTGGGTCACACCACGTACGTCGGCCTGGAAGGCGAGACCACGGAGTGGGGCGATATCCAGCGCAAGATGGGAAACCTACCGCCGCGCCCGCCGAAGTTCGTGCCCGATAAATTTGTGCCGTCCGCGGACACGGATGACCGGGATGACCCGTCCCGCATCGCGAGGGCTTCCTCGCGAGCCGAGCTTGAGTCCATGGAGGACGATTTCGGCGATGACCGTTTCCTGGAGGAATACAGACGACGGCGGATGGAGGAGCTTCGGGTTGGCGCGTCCGTGCCGCGGTTCGGGAGCGTGACCGAAATCACAAGGGCGTCCTTCGTCCGGGAAGTCACGGATTGCTCGTCGAAACACTTCGTGGTTGTTTTCCTGTTTCGGCCGCACTGCGGGAAGTGCGAGCTCGTGGAAACCGCGCTTGACGAGCTTTCGGGGAAATACCCAGGCACGAAATTCACGAAAGCCCTGGCGGGGGATATCATGCCCGGCTACCTGGACAAGAACGTACCGACGGTGCTGGTGTACCGGTCGCGGAACGTGTGCGCGACGTTGATCGGTTTGGACGCGTACGGAGGAGAACGGCACATGACCGTGGAGGGCGTTTCGCTCGCGCTGAACGAAACCGGACCGGTGTGCGTGTGTTCTGGGGATGCTGGTGACGGGAACGTTGGGGATGACAAATTCGATGGAAACGACGCGAAACGACGGCAGTACGCGGAAGGGATCGTCGCGTCCATGATCGCGGATGGACGCGCGGCGCGCGAGGCGAGGGAGGAAGGATGACATTTGGTATCTGATACCTCGGCACCTCAGGTAAAACATTGAAATACAGTACAACAAAGAGACGTCCCTCTCGCTCATCACAATAGCGTTTCCGCCTTCCCCACCGTCCCACTCGGGTCCACGTTTTCGGAATCAAGACGCACGTTTCCCCGCAACACCCTGCACAGCCCTTCCAGTTTTTCTTTCTGCGCGGTAACGACCGCTAGGCGTTTGGCGAAACCGTCTCGCTCCTGCACAATTTCGATCAGCGCCACGTCCGTCTTGGCGCTTTTCCGCTCCAGCTCGAGACACCTCAGTTCCTTCTCGGTAAGCGTTTTCTCTCGGTGCGTGCTTTCTTTTTTGAACTCCACGAACGCGGCGTTGCTTTCCGTGATCACGTTTTGGAACTCCTGGTACCGGTCCGCGTACCCGGCAAGTTGCTCGGTCAACGCGTTTTCGCGCGCCATTCGCGCGGCGAGCTGTTTCTCCAGCGCGTCGCGCAGCGCGTCACCCGCTTTTTTTCGCTCACCCGCTTCCGAAAGTTGCGCCTCGAAAAACTGTTTCTCCAGCTCGAACGTTTCCTTCGCTTTCGCGAAGTGTGCGTCCTGAAGGTCCCCGCGCTCCAGCAACCTACGCAAGTGCTCACGCAGGGTTTCGTTCTCTTTCAACGACTCGGCGCGCTCCTCCGTGTGCTTGCTGAGTTTTTCGGAAATATCGCCCAAGCCTGACTCGAACTTGTCTGACAACACCGCGCGTTTAGAAGCTTCACTCACCGCCGCGGCTTTCGCGTCCGAAATACACGCCTTGTTGGTTTTTTGGAGCTCACGACACAACGCCTCGAGCCTGTCTTTCACCGCGATTTGCTTCTCCAGGTCAACACGCACCGCGTCTCTTTGTATCAAAGCGATTCCTCGCTCCGAGGAAGCGCATTCCAGCTTCTTTTCGCATTTTTGAAGACAAGTCGCCTGCTCAAGGAACAGCCTGGAAAGCGAGAACAGCTTGTCGTCCGCGGACAGGGACGCATCCTCCACTACGGACGCGAGCTCGAAAACGCCGGGCTTGACCATCGCGTAATCTGGGCGACGATGGAGTTGCGACCAGAGATCTGAGCGGCGCGTTTGAAAGTTGGGCACCTTTTGTTGGTTCTTCCCGCGGAAATTATTGTTGCACGGACGATTTTCTGAAGGCGATTGTGGATAGCCTCGCCACTCTACGACGGCGCACGCGCCCCTCGGTCCGCATTTTCCGTTTGCGCGCAACCCGATGTTCGCCGTGACCGCCACTCCCACGCTCACGCACCTCGCGAACCCCCGCGTCGCGTCGAGACGCCGCGCCTGCGTCACCAGCGCCGCGCAGCTCCTCCCCAAGAAAAAGGAAGTGGATACCTTAACATCGGTCCGCGGTCTCCCCGCTCGCGCGTTTCTGGCGGCGACGCTCGCGGCGACGCTCGTGTCCGCCCCCGTGGACCCCGCGGTCGCGGGCACGGTGTTCTCTGGGAAGTACATCGACCCCAATCACCCGCACTGCCCTCGTGAAATCAGTACGTATTGCATTTCCCAAATCCAGACACCGTTTTCCCATGCAAGACGTTTACCACTTTTCGTTCGCAATCACAGACGACGCAGGGGTGATTTCCGGCATAGACCCGGTGCCTTTCGAAAAAGGGAGAGGGTGCCGCGGGTACAAGAAAGCGAACGAGACGAAAGCCATCGAGGCTGGGAAGATCACGGCCTGGCGAATCAACGGCAAAATCGGCAAGGATGACAAAACCATCTTCATCGACTTTGACCAGAAAGACGGGAGCGGCGAATCCTTCGTGGGTGAGTGGAACGGGGCTGGGATCGAGTTTCCGGATGGGAACGTTTGGGAAAAAATCGTGAACGACAAAGCGCCCACGACTGGCGCGGCGCTGAGCCAGAAGTAATAAGATGCAATACTATTACATTAAAAGACAAGGATCCATGTTCGTCTGCTTTTCCGTCATCACTTGTAGTCCTTCCCTTTTTCTTTGTTCGCGAGCGACGTCGTCGCCGTGACGTTCATGGTATTGGAGCTCCACGGCGGCGTTGCGATTCCCAGCGCGGCCCGGTTTTCGGGATGCAGCTCTTCCTCGTCGCACAGGCGTCGGAACCCTCCTCGCAGCGCGGGGGATTGGTTGGCGTGCTTGCGCGTGTATCCCGCGGCGCGAATCGCACCGAGCGAGGGAAGTTGCGGGTTGGACCAGTCGTTAGTTGAAAGTGCTGTTTCCACGAACGTCTCCGCAACCGACACCGACACGGCATTGTCACCTCCAAGACCCCCCGCGCCTAACTCATGCGGGGCGTGGCCTTTCCACCCGACCGCCCCGTCCGCCTGCGCCGCGCGTGTCCGGAGCCAGTACTCCTCCGCGCCGTACTTTTCAAGGAACAAAGGGTCGGCCAACGATTCCAAATCCTCCTCTCGCAGTTTCCCCCCGGCCCGGAGCGTCATGAGGTGCTGGTACACGTTCAGGGCTTCCCATGGGAAAGAAGGGCCGCCGATGGTCGGGCCCGACCGCGGCATGGTGAGGACGGGAACTTCCCCACTGCAACGCGTGCACCAAGCTCTGAAGGGGCGCCGTTGAGATTCGAATGCACACTGACAGCTCTTCGGATTCGACGTTGACTTTTCGAGTTCGAGTTTCGACTTTATTCTCCACGTCCACCCAACTCGCTCTCCTCTTACAACGAGAGGCACGTCGCGCCGCTCGCGCTCGCCGCGCGCCCGCGAGCGCGATGTCTGGGTTTGGCGGGTTCAAATCCGCGTCCGCGTACTTGCGCGATGCGAAGCCCGTGGTGAAGGACAATGCGGGTGGTGCGGCACCGCAAAACGATGTTGGCACCCTAAATCCAAAGGGCAAGAGATCCTCGGAAGTTCCGAATCCCGCGACGGCCAAGCGCCACGCCGCTTCCGTGGCTTCCTCGTTTTTCAAACCCGGAGGCGCGGGCCCTGGCGCAACGCCCAGCTCAGCGCCCGGCCGGCCCACCAAAACGTTCAAGCCCTCAGACCCGAGCTTACCCTTCGCTGAGTGGCCCGAGGAGGAAAAAGAGCAGTGGAAGGCGAAGAAAAAGGCACAAGAAGCGAAGGCGGATGCGAAGAAAGCGGAGAGACTGAAAAGCAGGCAAGGCAGCATCTTCGGTGCGTTCGCGAAAGCGGCGGACCTCCACAAAAGCACCGATGCAACGCGAAACCTCGCGGACGACCTGCCGATTCAAATCAAGCAGAAGATCTTGTCCAACGTCCCGGCCGGTTCTTTAAGGGACGCGAGGGCGATCAGCAAAGCCTGGCGCGCCGCGGTGGACGACGAGACGTTCCAGAGGTTCGCGAAAATGGCCGCGCATTTGGGGGCGGGACAGGGAAGTGGCAGTGCAGGTTACGAGGCTACCACTAGCGCGCACGACAACGAGGCTCTTGAGCAAAAGAATCAAGAAACTGAAACCGCGCGCTTGACCTCGCGGCGGGTGGCAGTCGGGACGTGGATGGTCGCGAACGGCGCGGTGGACTGCGCCGGCTTGGTCAAGTTTCTCGCCAACGCCTCCCCGAGGCCGTTCAAAACCCCACTCACAACATGCGCGCTGGTGCGAGCGGTGCGCGACGCGGAACGCGTTTTGGAACGCAAAAGGTTCGACGACGCGTCGACCAGCGGCCCCTCGCCCGGCGCCGGACTCGCCGACGCGCTGACGGAACTCGCGACGTGGCGTTTGCCGAAGGACGACGGGTGGGCGCTTCTGGCGCTCGCCGTGTTCGTCCTCGTGGAGAACGCGTGCTCTATGAGTTTCCTGTTCCAAGCCGCGGAAAGTGCCGGGCGAACATCCACGAAAGGCGCGGCCGAACTCCTGGGCGTGGTCGCGGAGTTTTGTCCAAGGCAAGACCTGGACGAGTTCGCGAGTCTGCTCGTCGCGGCGATGAGCTCGCCAACCTGGGTGGGGTACCTGGGGGATGGGGATACAGTCGAATCTCGTGAGGGCAACGGCATTTCGGTAGGATCGGTACACACGGCTCGGCTGGCCAGAATGGCGCACGTCAACGAGGCGGTTGGAACGCTTGAACTGACGCGCGCGCGTATGTTTTTTTCAACGGGAAACCAAAAAAAACGTACCCTCACGCACGAACAGCTCGCCGTGGTAAGCGGCGACCTCGCGGTTGACCAGGTGATGTTAGTGCGCGCGTTCGCGGGAACCGGTAAAACCACGACGTTGTTGGAGTACGTCAAGCGACGACCCGGACACACGTTCGCGTACCTCACCTTCAACCGCGCTATCATGGAGGAGGTACGTGTTGCATTTCCCAAATCCAGGCGCACTGTTTGCCATACAAGACTGACACTTTTCGTTAACAATCACAGGCGAAACGCACATTTCCAAAAAACACAAAAGCGCTCTCCTTCCACGGCCTCGCGTTTCGCAAGTTCGGGTTCCCGTTCAAGCACAAGCTGTTACGGGGGAATTTAAGGGCGCACCACGCGCAGAAAACGTTGAAGTTACCGTCCAACGATGACCGCGGGATACTCGCCATCCGGACGCTACAGGCGTTTCTGATATCCGCCGACGATACCGTCACGGAAACGCACGCGCCGCCCGCGAGCGAAATCACCTGCACGTACGAAAAGCCGGCGATTGCGAAACGGGTCGCCGAGGAGAGGAACCGACGAGAGGAAACGGCTGGCAGTGGCGCTGGCAGTGGCAGTGGCAATGGACATGACGACACTACGGAAGGCACGACATCGACTCCATCGACATCAACAACCCCCAGCACGACCCCCGCTTCCGACCTAGCCATCCTCGCGACCAAGCTGTGGCTCGCCATGAAGGACAAGACGTGCGACGCGATGCCCATGACGGACGCCGGTTACCTGAAACTGTACCAGCTCTCGAAACCGCGGTTGGACAAGGAGTACGACGTGTTGCTTCTTGACGAAGCGCAGGACGCCGCGCCTGTGATGGCCGATATCGTCCTTTCCCAGCGTGGGTGCGCCAAGATTTTGGTGGGGGACCCGCACCAGGAGATCTATTCGTTCATGGGGGCGAAAAACGCGATGGCGGCGGTTTTGCGAATTGTGTGTCCCACGAAAATAACCCAACGGCGCTTGTCGCGGTCGTTCCGGTTCGGCGTGGAAATCGCGGGCGTCGCGAACTCGATTTTGCGATTGAAAGGCGAAACCGCGCCCGTGCTAGGCGCGGCGAGTGAAGAGCGAGGTAACTTCTCTTCAGGTGCGGACGCTTCCGCAGCGGTACCGGAGGGCGTTAGGGTACCACTAAACTTAAACCCGGGTACGGGTGACCTTGCCTCCGTCGACGCCGTGGTGCAAACTTTGAAGCGCGAAAACGAAACCGCCGCGGTGAAGGTTTGCGTGGACTACCGCTTGACGTTGCAGGCGCACGCGCCCGTGCTGGACAAGACCTCCGGCCGGTGGGTCGGCCGGCGCCAAAAAATCGGCCACAAAACCGGACAGCTCACCGTGCTTTGCCGGTCAAACGCGTCGCTGTTCGAATCCGCGGAGTTGATCATGTCCTTCCCTGGCGCGAAGCTCGGGGTGGTGGGGGGCTTGGAAAGTTTGAAACTGGACACGCTCCTGGACGTGTACCGCCTGGCGTACTACACCAGCGAAGACGACCTGAAGGAAATCGGCGATAAGTACGTATCGAGTTTCGCGAAGAAGGAACTGGCGTACGTACAAAACCTGCGCGAAACCGGAAAAACCTTCGACCGACACACACACGACTCCCTGCAAAACCTGAAACACCAAAGCCAGCTTTCCGACGACAAGGACATGGCGACGAGGATCGGGATTGTCAAGCGTTTGCGAAACCGGTTGCCCGACTTGATCGAGGGTCTAAACAAAAACGCGGTAGCCGCGAAATCACACGCGAGTGCTCATTTTCTGCTCTCCACGGCGCACAAATCAAAAGGGCTAGAGTACGACTCCGTGTTGCTGTGGAACGATTTCGCGGAAGTCGCGAGCGTGACCAAGGTAAGGGACGACCGGTACGTATCCATAAGCGCGAGCGACGAGTTCGGAGTTTCGGTGGACCCCGTGGCGTCGGATGAAATCAACCTGCTGTACGTCGCCGCGACCCGGGCGAAGAAAGAGCTGTTCCTCCCGCCGTCGCTCGTGGAGCTGCACGGGGGTTTCCCACGATTATCCGGCAGAAACATTTTCAAACACAACCGCGGGGTCGACGCGGAGGGGCGCTGGATACAAGGCGGACCCGGGGCGGTCGTGGCGCTGCGGGCGTTTGGCGAGATTACTCTCGACAAAAAAGCGTGCGCTTGGAACGAATACGAGGTATCCGCGGACGCGCCCCAGATGGACGCGGACGCGAGGGTTGATTCTGGTCTGAGCGTGGCGCGCATGGCGTGCCAAACGTGCGAAACGAGCGCTTTGGCTTGTTACAAAGACGGAGGTTTGTCAAGGCGCAACCGCGACTGCCTGGCCGGCTTGGCGATGGTGAGCGGCCGAGTGAAGAACGGTTGGGGTTTCTCTGGGGAGACTCAGGATAACATTCCGCCCCCGCTGACGCGCGTCGTGGACAGGGACTTTCACACAGCTGTGACGAAAACGTGGTGGGGGGATTACTGCGACCTGTCCAATGAACACCACCGAAACGCGTTCCAGGGGCTGGTGAAACACACGCGCCACGTCGTAAACTGCAACGCGTTTCACGCGTTTCACTCAAACGCCGGGGCGTGGGAAAAGTTTTGGTGTCCCGCTTGTTTGACCAAAAAGCAGGAAATGATAGCAGGTGGGGGGTTCAACACGCTCACGGCGACGGAACACGCATCCGCGATGGAACTGATGGGCACTATGCGGGCGGAGACGGAGTTGAGGGCGGGGGGGATTGATTAGAACGATTGAGAGTGCTTGCTTCTTGCTTCTTGCTTCTTGCTGGCCAGTTAATCCCGCGATCAAACACGCCAACTTTCACCCACACTCTCGCTTTTCACCGAACGCTTGACGCCTTTGCCTCCTCCCGACCCGCAGTAATTGACCGGCACCAGAATAGTGACGTGTCTCGCTCTTGGCGCTTGGACGAGCGCCGCGGTAAAGTGAGAGGGGAAAACACTTTTTTCCGATAAGCCTCGCCATTACGCGCCTTTCCCTCACTCGACCTGCGCGCTGCACCGACCTGCGCGTCCTCCTACCAAGGTCGACATCATGGCGTCCACTCTCGCGCAGTGCGTCGGTGTTTCGGCGGCCGCGCGCGCGTCTCCGCGTGCGCCCGCGCGCGTCTCGTCGGGCTGGAAAACGTCAATGGCGACGGCGCGCCGAACTCGCGTGGTGTTCGCGTCGCGCGGCGGCGGCGTGCGTGCGAACGCGGCGGGCGAGAAGACCATCGGCGAGACCGACGGCGCGGCGGCTGTGGTGACGAAAGACAAAGCCAAGGCTGGGGGCAAAAAGAAGGAGGACTCGAAGAACGCGGAGGCGAAGAAGGCGCTTACGCGGGCGTTGGAAAAGGGCGAGCCCGTTTCCGGACGCGTCGAGGTTGCGAACCGGGGCGGGTTGATCTTGCGCGTGTTCAACGGCCGGTTCCGCGCGTTCCTGCCGTTGTCGCAGATGGCCTCGAGCCGGACGCTGAAGCTGAAGGGGGCGCGGAAAATATCCCCACTCACGGTCACCGCACCGCTCGCGAGCTTCGACGACGACGACGAGGACCAAGGGGTGGCGCCTGTGGTAACGGCGCCGGCTTTGGAAAAGGCCCTGGACAAAAAAAAACAGGACAAAAAAATCACATCCGGAAAAGACGCCGCGGTCGCTATGCTCGAAACCCAGGTTGGTAACGTAATCGACGTGCAGATAACCTCGGTGGACGGCACGAAAATCGTCTGCTCGGAACGGTCCCTGGCGCAAAGCCGGGGCGCGAAGAATCTGCAGGTTGGCGTGCGGTGCGCCGGCGTCATCGTTTCGCTTTCCGATTTCGGCGCATTCGTGGAGGTACGTGTTGCGCGTTTCCCAAATCCAACGACTGTTTTACCGAAGCTGGTGACTGTTTGTCCATGCATCATCCAATACATGACTGATACTTTCTTTTATTGGTATCAGCTGTCACAAGACGACCCCCAAGCCCCGCGGATGGAGGGTTTGATTCACATCTCCGAGCTGAGTTGGAACCGCATCTCCCACCCAAGGGACGTGGTACGCGTAGGCGACGAGGTCGACGTGAAGGTTCTGGAAGTGGTCCCGGCGGGCGACAAGAAACCGGCGCGGGTGACGTTTTCGCTGAAACAGACGTTGGCGGACCCTCTGTTGGAAACACTTGATACGATCATGCCGGTCGCGATGCCGGAGCCGTCAATGGACGAAGACGAACTGAGCGAAACCCCCTTGCCCGGCCTCGGGGATATCTGCGCCAACCTGTTATTGGAAGACGGCATCGACGCCGTGATTCCGGGACGGCAAGCCGTCGAGCAACGCGTGGTGAGCCAGGACCTGGAGCTGTGGCTCACCAACCTGGTGGTGGACGACGGGTACAACCTTCTCGCACGGGCGGGGCGACAGGTCCAGGAAATCCACGTCGTCACAGGGCTGAACCGGGAGAGCATCAAGCTCGCGATCAAGAGAGCGACGAGCGCGATCAAAAAGTGATACCTTCATCGGTTTGACAGAGGGCAGAGGGAAGCGCGTGTTTGAGGCACATTGATGATCAACTTTACGCTTTATGTCTTTTCGTTGTACATTCGCGTTCCATCTTACAGTGCAAGGTATTTATTCGCTCCCTACGCCACGGCTGTTTTCCCATACCCCCCCCCCTGCACGAGCCTTCCGTACGCCTCCGCCTTGTCCGGCATGCGGTGCATCAGGTTGGTGACCGGCCCTGGGACGACTTTCCACGCCGGCGGGCGCATGAGCCACACCCCGAGCGCGAGCGCCACGGTTTGGATCCTGACGTAGACGCACAGCGCCGCGAGTGCGACACATATTGTGATGAACGCCGTGGTAACGATCGGGTCGTCCCACGTCGTCACCGCCACGACTCGCTCCAAACGCGTCGCGCAGACCTCCAAGGTTTGCTGCGCCCACTTGGCGTCTATTTTGAGTTGTTGTTTTTTTCCATGACCTTTCCACGAATCGCGCTTCTCATCTCCCGCCCCGCCTTTGTTCGCCAGCGTGCACGCCCCCAGGACGCACAGCCCTGTTGGCACCAGGTACTGCGGGTGTAACACGAGGACGCAGAACACGAGCTGCAGGGCCAACGCCGCTTTCGTGCTTCGCCAGGACACGCCGTTCTCCACGAATTCGATAACGGGGCGGAAAGGACTCGCGGCCGCGGCGATGCGTGCGAACGCGTCTTTACCAGGCTGCAGGGTGAAGATAGCCTCTTCCGCCTTGGTGACCTTCGTGGGATTAACCGAACGTCGCTTCGCCGCTTGCGCGGCGGTCAGCGGGGCGTCGCCCAGAGACGCCATGCATGCGCGACGCAAAGTGGGTCGAAGGGTGTTCAAATACGTCAAAAGTGTGAGGACAAATTCTTGTCAGGTTCATCGACACCGTCGGTCAGCGTTCACCGACGTGACGATCAACATCGTCGATCAATCGAACCAAGCCGATCAACGAACCACAGATTTCGAGAATCATGCTCCTGGCCTCCTACTGGTGCTTCCTTTCCATCGCACCCATTCGGCTTCTCGCCGCGCCGTATCGCGACCGAGCCTCCTACGACCGGTTCTCTTCACCGGTCCGCATCGCCGCGATGAGCTCGACACACGCGTGCCTCGCGCGCGTCGCCGCCGCCCCTCGCACGCTTCGCCGTGGCGTCCGCGGCGACGTTCGTATCGCCACCCCCCGGTGGATAAAAAGCCCGACACATCGCACGCGCGTTGGCGGTAGGGCGGTGCCCGCCCCGGCCGTCGCGGCAGCTACTGCCGACGCCCCCGCCGCCGGCCCCGTGATCGTGGGCATGGGTTCCGCTGGTGTGGATTACCTCGCCTCCGTCGCCGCGTTCCCAAAACCGGACGCGAAGCTACGCACGGATTCGTTCGAAGTGCAGGGTGGTGGGAACTGCGGAAACGCGCTGACGACGGCGGCGCGCTTGGGGGCGCGTTGTCGTATCATCACCAAGCTTTCGGATGACGGCGCGGGCGTTTCCATTCTTGAGGAGTTCAAAAAAGACGGCGTCGACACGGAGTGGGTGGTTGTTGAACCAGGCAAGAGCTCACCGTTCACGTACATAATCGTCGACCGCGCCGGATCGACTCGCACGTGCATACACACCCCCGGCCCCGAATTTCAAGCCTCCGAAATCAGCGAGACGGAAATCGGACAAGTCCTCACCGGCGCCTCGCTCGTGTACTTCGACGGCAGGCTCACCGAGGTTGCGATTAAAGTCGCGACACAAGCGCGTGCGCTTGGGATTCCGGTGTTAGTGGAAGGCGAGCGCTTGCGGGACAACTTGCCGGAACTTCTTCAACTCGGGGACTACGTGTGCACGAGCGCCGATTACCCAACACTGGCGACCGGTGCGGAAAACACCGCCACGGCGATGGTCACGCTGCTGTCCACCCTGCCACGCGCGAAGAGCCTGTGCACCACGCTCGGCTCGCGAGGCGCGGTGCTGATTGAACGCGTCCCGCATTTGTGGAGCGAAGACTCTTCCGAAGAAACAACCGACGCGCGCTCCGAAGAAAAAACTCGTATGGGCAATCAGTCTAAAGCGCGAGACGTGTATTTGGCGGGTACCGACGCCGCTCCCATCACGACGACGCTGCAAGAACTGCTTGACTGTTTGTGGGAAACAGATGGCACTGACGATGGCGATGTTGGGAAGGGCGGTGCGGACGAGGACGCGAAGGACGCGTCAACCCAAAAGAACGGGGATTCTTCAACCCAAAAGAAAACGAAAACGAAAGACGCGGCGTTCGTGGTGCCTTTGCCCGGCCCTCCTGTGACCTCGCAGGTTTTGTATTTAGCGGACGCGGGTGACGACGCGATTGCTGCGGTTGGGCCGGTACGGGTAACCTTCGCGCCCGCGGTTGCGATGCCCAGATCGCAAATCACAGACACCACCGGCGCGGGCGATTCCTTCATCGGGTCGTTTTGCGTCGGCGTCGCGACCGGGATGACGTTGCCAAACACGATGCGGCTCGGCGCGTACGTCGCCGCGCGGAAGTGCGGTTCCCTGGGCGCACGGCCGGGCTTGCCGATGCGAAATACGGTGCCGAGCGAGCTTTTCGAGAAGGAGTAGTGCTTTGCGAGAGGATTTGTGAGAAGAAAAGAATTATATTTTGACAAACAACACGGCGTCTGGTCCGCGCGTCGCCGCTTACTTCTTCTGCGCCACGGCTTTGGGGTTGATCGCCTTGGTGGAAATGCCCATGACCTGGCCGGCGGTGCCGGTGTAGGGTCCGTAGGAGGACAACACGTTGAGTTCCACCTGCTCACCCTTCATTTTTTTGAAGTACGTCTTGGCGGCGGCGACCCTGCGCATCTCCTTCATGCGGTGCATCTTGTTCCGCACGACTTTCCTCCAGTACGAGCCGTCTTCGTTGGGCTGCACTACGGTGACGTCCCCGGAGGTCTCGTCGAAAAGGCACAGGGCGTCGCCGCCGTGTTCGTCGTCGATGATCGCCACGCGGCGATTCTCGAGTTCGTCACGCGAAACCACCATCCCTAGGGGCGCCAGCGTGCTCGCGTCGTACTCGATGATCATCCCGTTGTGCCCGCCCATCACGGCGCCGTCCTTCATGTACCACCACTTCACCGCGTCCCGGCCGCCGAAGTCGCCGTCGATCTCGCCGCACGGTTCGTTGACTCGGCACCCGTCCTCCTCGGAAGGCGTGTACGCGCTGAACCACATGTCGTGGTCGTAGTCCTCGTGCTCGTGCGCGAAGGTCATCACGGAGCAACCGGACACGGCGCCTGAGATGGGTAAAACAAAGTGTCAGTCTTTCGTAATGTGTAGGAACTTGTATGCGCAAACAGGGAGGCCGGATACGGGCCTCCACAGTCGTCTATGATTTGGGAAAGGATCAAGGCCGTACCTTCAACCTGGTCGTTTTCAAGGTCGACTTCGCACTCGTCCGAGTACATGATCGTCGCGTCAAGGCGCACCGCGCCGCCCTTTGAGTGGTCCACGGTGCACACCTCGAACCCGCGGGAGTTCCCGCGCACCAGACGCGACTGCCGGCGGCCGTCGCGCGAGGAGCGCGCGGTCATCACGCCGGTTTGCGCGAAAATCGCGCTTCCCCGGTTGTTCCCACCCGGGAACGTAATCGAGTCTTCGTAGTCGTGCGACAAGTGGAAATGCGCGGAGAACCAGCCTTTGATTTGTGGGGATTGCCGGACGGTGTTGATGAACAGCTTTGACGCGACTGGGTCGTTGTGGTTGAGCCAGCAGCACCCGTTCACGACGTGGCACTCCTGTAGCACGCGCAACCCGCTGCCGATCACGGGGGCGTGCGAGAAGCAGAAGATCTGCCACCCATCTTCGTAAGGGTGTTCCTCGATGGTTTTCGTGAACCACTTGAGCTGTTCCGCATCCACCGCGACTTCGTGCGAGGTGTACGTGGCGTCCCTGAACTGCGTGCTGCCGAGCCCGACGATTAGCGTTTTGGGCGCGACCTCGTAGCAAAACTGCGGCGTGTCCTTGCCCATGTGCTCGAGGTACGCGGCGAGGTTTTCCTTATCCGTGGCGAACTCGTCGATGCCTTCCAGGTCGTGGTTCCCGCCGACGATGTCGTACTTGTGTCCGAACCCATCCAGGAACTCCCGAACCATCTTGAAGCAAGCGGTGGTGCCCGCGAAGAGCTGTTTCGATTCCGTGCAGTCCTTGGACTCGCCGAGATCGCCGAGGGAAACCAGGAACGGGTTGGGAGACGCATCAAGCACCGCCTTCATGTGCCCGCGGCCTTCAAACGAGTGCTCGGTGTCACGCGGGTCCATGTGCAAATCACCCAGAATGCCGATGGTGTAGTTGGTGGGATCGTCGGGGTCGATGTTCAGGCTGACGGGCTCGGCGAGCTTGGTCGCGGAAACCTTCAGGGAACCGCGCGCGTTGGGGGCGCGGAGAACGGCGCGGTGCGCTGCGGGGAAGAAAATGGAGCGAGGAGCGAGGTCAGATTTGATTCGCAAACGTTTTGGAGGGGGGAGAGGAGGTAAGGCCTGTGAAGACCGCTCGTCGCACGCATGGCGCGTGCCCCAAGATTCACGTCACTCACTGCCAGCGCGCGATTGTGGGAAGAATTTGGTGTCGTGACGTACTCTTGAGCGCAGCCTTGGAGCGGCTGATCGAGTACTTGCTCGACAGCGCGGGGGCAGCGATGCTGCTCATGGCGAAAGAGGCCATCGTGCTGGCGGACGGGGGATTCACTCGTGCGCGTGCGCGTGAGGAAGTGAAGTGCCGAGGCGGGCGACGAGGGTTATCCGCGGCGCTGACTGCTTAGGTGGCATTTTGGATATCGCTCTCACATCGTCAGATATCAGTCAGAGTGTCGCCGGCTTTATTTTAGCGCCGCCGCCCGTCCCCGGTCCTCCACACTTCCAGCCCCCACCTACTACCCATGAAGCAGCGCGCGACGAAGAAGAAGCAGACCAAGAAGGTAAAGGTTGCGAAAGCCAAGGCGAAAGAAGCGCGCAGGGCGGCTGCGGCTGGGGACGATGTCGCCATGGATGCGGTTGCGAACGCTGATGAGGACGTGAAATTGGCACAGAAAGCTGAAGAATCCGAGACGAAACCTGTCGGTCGCGCCGCGCACGCGTTAAAAGTCCAGGCCCGACGCGCGTTGAAGGTTAAGATCGACACCCTGAAAGGCAAGCGGTCGAGAATCGCGAAGCGAGACATCGGCAACAAAACCACCCGCAAAGCCCTGTCGTCATCGATCAAAGGCCTTTTGCACACCAAGAAAGCCAAAGGCGACGACGCGCGCGCGCTTTTCGACGCCGCCGCGAACGGCTCGGACGACGACGAGTGGGAAGAAGACGTGGAAATGGCCTGAGACTACCGACACTACCAATACTATACCAATACTACAGGTACTACTTAAGTATTAAACGTAGTTAAGATAAGCAAACTAGACGCATAAATAGCAACAAACTAGACGAGACTTAGACAAAACATGTGGGACGGCGACGGGGCGTGGCGCGACGCGAAACCCGCGGCGGCGTTACCGCCCGTGGAAAACAAGTGCCAGCGCTTGCTCGCGGCCGCGTCCGTTTTTTCCCAGAAAGCAAAGGAAGACGGCGACGCATCCACGACGGAATCCCCGTTAGCGCTGGAAGTCACGAGGTTGGTGCGCTCGTTCGGCGCCGCGCACACTTCTGGGCTCTTTGCGAAGTGCGTGGACGCGTCGGGCGCGACCGTCGCGCACGTCGCCGCTCGCGTTGGCGACTTGGCCGGCCTGGCCACGGTGGTGAGCGTCGATCCAGGTTCAATACACGCCGGCGATGCACGAAACGTCGCGCCTCTTTCCCTAGCCGCGTGGAGGGGCAACTTGCGGGTAGTGGACTACTTACTAAGAAACGGCGCGGACGCGAACCGCCGCGACGACTACGGCGTCGCGGCGCTTCACAAAGCCGTGGGGCACGGGCATTTGAAAACCGTGATGCGCATCGTGGGCGACGGCGGGTGCGACGTGAATTTAGTCGTGGGTTCGATTCACGAAAGCGTCCCGAGTTCGTACGGCGCTCAGTCCAAACACCAAACCGCGCTGCACGTCGCGTGCCGACGAGACGACGGCGACGACGGAGGAACGCACGTTTTGGCGAATTCGAGGATGGTCAAAGAGCTGTTGCGGCACGGCGCCGACCCGAACGCGCTGGACGTGAACAACCAAACGCCGTTGCACCACGCCGTGCAGGCGTGCGACTGCGCCACCGTTCGATTGCTCACGCGAGCGGGCGCGACTGTTGACGCGGAGGATGCGACCAACCGAACTCCGTACGACTTGCTTGTCGAGCGCTTGGCCAGAAACGGCGAGAGTGTTAAATGCAACCGGGGGTTACTCTTGGACATTTTAAGAACAAGAGGCGCTGTGTGATTTTCAAGTAACCAGTTAGCAAGACAGCAGGCGGGACGACGTACGGTGGGAAGTCAGGCGAAGGATGGCTGCGCCGCTAGTTTTGTAAGGTTGGCCGCCTTCAAAATGTACTTAAACGCTTTTCTCGGAAGCCTCGACGCACAACCACGCGCACACGACACCCTCCACATGTCCTCCGACGCAGCGCATACCGCCATGACTGCCGCGATCGGTGGTCTCGCTACCGCCACTACTCCCGCCGACGCGCAAGAACTTATCCCCGGCCTTCCCGACCACCTCGTCGTCACGCACGTGCTCAGAGCTGACTATTTCGACGATCCCGCCGATCTGGCACGGCTCCCAGCGGTGAGCCGCGCGATGCGCGACGCGGTGGCGGCGACGGGGCTTCGGTTTGAGGAGCTTGATGAAGTTGAAGCCGTAGAGCTCGGATGTTTAAGCGCAGTGCAGCGCCTGCAACGGGGAGGTCGCCTGTCGTATCAAGAATCCCTTTGTGCGGCAGCGGCGAGGGGCGGACATCTCGAGGAGTTGAAGTTGTTGCGCGCGGACAGCTGGCCGTGGAACGTAGGCACGTGTTTTGAGGCGGCAAGGGGCGGGCATCTCGAGTTGCTGCAGTGGTTGCACGCGAACGGCTGCCCGTGGAACGAGAACAAGTGCGCGGATGCGGCGTATGGCGGGCACCTCGAGGTGCTGCAGTGGGCGCGCGCGAACGGCTGCCCGTGGAACGAGAACACGTGCTCGTATGCGGCGAAGGGCGGGCATCTCGAGATGCTGCAGTGGGCGCGCGCGAACGGATGCCCATGGAACGAGAACACGTGCGTGGATGCGGCGGCGTACAGACACCTCGAGGTGCTGCATTGGGCGCGCGCGAACGGATGCCCGTGGAACGAGAACACGTGCTCGGAAACGGCGAAGGGCGGGCACCTCGAGGTGCTGCAGTGGGCGCGCGCGAACGGCTGCCCGTGGAACGAGAACACGTGCTCGTATGCGGCGAAGGGCGGGCATCTCGAGATGCTGCAGTGGGCGCGCGCGAACGGATGCCCATGGAACGAGAACAGGTGCGTGGATGCGGCGAAGGGCGGGCATCTCGAGATGTTGCAGTGGGCGCGCGCGAACGGCTGCCCTTGGATCGAGCAGACGTGCGAGAACGCGGAGCTGTGCGGGCACCTCGAAGTGCTTAAGTGGGCGATTGGGAACGGCTGCCATGAATTCTAGACTAAATTGGTAGAAAAATGTAAACCTGGTATCATCTACCTCGGTTTCTTCGCGGCTGACGGGTTGACGTACCACTCGCCACCAAATCGTTCCACCTTTTCAACGCCTTTGGTTCCGAGTTTCACAAAACGTCGCGCGCGTTTGCGTTCGCGGCGGGTGTAAAACGTCTCGGCGCCGAGTGGCGGGAGCGGCTCATTTTCGTTTTCATCGTCGTCGTCCTCCCTGTCGTCCCCGTCGTCTCCTTTCCCCCGTATCGCCCCCACCGCGGCGTTGAGCGCGGCGGTAGTGCCCAGGGCTTTGCAGTTCCCCACCAGGTTCTCGGCTTGCTCGTCGCACAGCGCTTCCGTTAACCGCGAGACGCACCACGGCGGAATCGGCCACCCCCCGGATGAAACGCACTCCGCGACGTACAACGTTCGCTTTTCGCGTTTCGGTGGACCTTTTCCGTTTTGGTCGCGTCGCCGCTTCTCGCCAGGTACTTCCGGGTCATCACCTCCCGCATCTGAATCTGAATCTGCACGTTCCTCCTCCACATCGAACGTCGCCTCCGCCCTTGAAACCTTCAACTCGATGCGTCGCAGCGTCGCGCCCGCGAACGGCGCGGGCGCCAGGATGAGCGGCGCGTCGCGGCTCGCGCTCGCAGCGCCCGCCGGGTCCCCCGCCGTGGTCTGTGATTTTAAAAGAAAAGTGGTTAACGTCTTGTGCTGGCAAACAGTGTGTCGCACGAATTTGGGAAATGCAATACGTACAGACGCGCTTTCCGTGAGCAAGCACACCAGCGCGTGCACCGCGGCGCTCCCTATACACACCACCGCGGCGTCTGCTGCTCGCGCGTCTTTCTCCGCCCCCGCCCCCGCGTTCAGCCGGGCCAACCGCTCCGGCGACCGCAACATCGGCCGGCCGTGCGCGTCCAGAGCGGAGAAATCGTCCTCGTCGTCGTACGCGTTGTCACCCCCAACCCCCCCGTCTTCAAGCGCCCACTCCTCTAGGGGAATGCCGTGGCCGTACGCCCCCCCGTGCCCGCGGCCGTCGCCATCCGCGCCGGTTTTCCGCAGCAAGCCAGTGAACCCCATTCTTCCCGTTTTCTTCGATTTCGAAAGCGGGTCGTGCCCCACGCAGACGTGCGGCACCTTCGCCAAGAGAAGCGCGTCGCGGAACTTGCCACTCGCCGCGTCCGTGACGATCGCGAAACCGAGACGTTCCGTCGCTTTTCCCGTGTCCTTACCGTTATTCGAGGCAGTAGTGACCCCCCCCACCCCAGGCTCGCAGAAAAGAATCACGCGCTCGGCGTACACGACGTAAAACACCGGACACTGGCCTAGCCGCAGCGCGGCGTACGCGCCAAGCAGGGCTTCGCGCCACCCGTCCTCCAGCCGGTTTTCCAGCCACCGCTTACCTGACGTGCCCGGGTGTTTCTTTAGCGCCGCGATAAGCTCCGGCTCCATGGGCTCGGATGGGTACGTCCAGTGCAACAAAGCTCGGTGCACGCGCTCGCGCACGGGGAGCGGGGGTACGAAACCGAAAGCGTTTTCGTCGTCGTCGTCGCCGAAAGCATCGGGGTCGGCGATCGGGCGCGCGCCCACGAACGCCCGGATCCCGCCGTCCGCCGCGGCAGGCCCTCCAGACGACGCCGCCGCCCAGCGAAGCGGCACAGTGGACGTGAACTTCACGTGCGTCTTCAGGGTCCAGTCCGATGGGAAATCGGAATGCCGCGCGCCGGGTGGGGTGGACCGGTTTTTTGTCCCCGTTTTGTTGTCCGCATCGTGTTTTTCGACCTGGGCACCCCCAGCACCGCGCCCCGCACCGCGCACGGGTGCGGCGAACTTCACGCTCCCCACCCGTTTGATCGCGCCAGCGCTCCATCTCGCAGCCGCGGCGGCGGTTTCCGCGGGCGTCGCCGCCCCACGCGCGCCCTCGCGCGCGCTCGCCACGTCCCCGAACGTCAACACGCCTCCCGCATCGTTCGCGGGTGCCGCGATCGGGCGCGCGGCGGTTTCCGCGGGTCGGTCTCGCGCGGCCCCGGCCCCGGCGGGCGTCTTCCCGGCGTGGTGCAGGAGCTTTTCGGCGAGTTTCATGGTTTGCCGGTGGGGACCCCACAGACGCCACCGCGCGTCGGGACCTTCGTGCGACTCTGGGGAGTGCCGACCACGTGGTTCAAACATCAGCTAAAACTTGACGAAACAAAATCCAAAGTTGGCACCCAAAAAGAAGTCGGCACACCAGTTTTTCGGTTCGTTTCACTATTTTCAATCTACTTCTACCCCTCGTCTCGCAGCCCCTCCTCTACGTACGACCTGACGATCTTGTCCCAGCACTTTTCAAGCGCGCTGAGTTTCGTGGCGACGTCGGGGGCGTGTTCCTTGACGCCGTCCAACAACGCCGGCGTTTCCTCCGCGCCGGCGCCCGCGCCGTCGCTTTTTTCCAAACGTGTTCCTCGGTAAAAAGCCCCGATCGTCGCGTCGTCGTCAGCGCCCCCGAACGTCACTCCGGCGCGCGCTCGTAACTCCTTCGTGACCGCGATATCGTCGATAAAGGCGAGGCTGGAAAACTTGTGTATCGCGTAGGCACGAAAAAACGCACCAGGCGTGCCATTGGGGGCGCTGACCACGCGTAGACTCTCGATGCGCTCCGCGCTTTTCAACGAAGTGTCTCCTTCGGAACGAGGTACCGAAACGGTCGTCTCTCCCCACCCTGCGCGCGCGACGGCGTCCACCAGCGCCAACGACCCCATCCCGGAATCGCGGAACTCCAACGCCGTGGCATGTGACGAGGCGTGTCGCGCCCATGTTAAGCAACACACCAAACGAGTTGTCGCGGTGTTGTGGATGTTTCGCGGCGTCGGCGCACTCGGCGTTTCCTGTTTCGCGAAATCCGCGAAATCGGAAAACACGCCCTCCGCGAATACCACGCGCCGCGCGAGCGACGCGCCCGGGTGGTCCGTCAGTGTCGCCTCGGTGTCGAAGCGGCTGTGCACGGTGAGTGCCCGGGTTTGCGCATCGAAAGCTACGCCCAATTTGGTTTCCAGCCGTTTCGAATCGCGAAACGGTTCCGAAACGGAAACGCCGACGACGTTTTGTTTTCGCGGCGGCGACGCGCTTTTTCCCGGACCGAAAACCAAAGGCGGACTTCCAAACGCGACTTCGCGCGACGCGCTTTCAGGGAAACTCGTTCCACCCTTCTTCGTCACCGCTTCGCCGTCCAGCGTTCGCAGAAGAGTTAACTGGTTCATTTCCGCAAGCGTGGCGTCTCGGTACGCCTCGCGATTCGGCCCGAACATGGTGCACCACGGCGTGCCGTCCAGCGCAACCGCTTCGAGCTTTGGCATTTGCGTCAACGGCGCCCAGGAGTGTTTCGTGGCGAGCGGGTTCCCCGAAAGCCAGCATTTCTTCAACGCGGTTTTCGGCAACCCGCACCACGCGTCGCGTCCGTTTTCCTCGCGGGTCGCCAGGTCAACAATGCGGTTCCGTCGCAAATCGATCTCCGCGAGGCATTGACACAGCCGCAAGTCACCCGTGGTGCACAGGTTGTTCCCGGAAAGGTTCAGCACCCGCAACGAACGTTTTGATTCGCCAAACACGGTTTCGGTATCGCCCAAAGTGTCTAGCGAGTTATCGTGCGCGTCCAGGACGTCCAGTCGCCTTAAACTCGAAAGCGCGTTTCCCAGTCGCCGCATTTTGTTTTTGCCAACAAGCAGCACTCGCAAGTTAACGCACGCCTCGACCCCGCAAAGGCTCTCCAGTTTGTTCCCGGTTAAATCTAAAAACACCAACCCGCCGCAAACGCCGTCCAGCCTCGTGACTTTTGTAACGCGGTTATGCGCGTAGTTCAAAAGCCGCAACCGGTGTTCGCCTTCAAGCAAACACATCTCAGATAAACCTCGTCGGTCGAGGTCAAGTCTCGTTGGGTTCCGTTCCCGGGCTTCCCTGGTGCGGAAAACAACCACCGCGCCGGGCTCAAGGCGGCTCGTGGCCAGGCGCACGCCCGACGCGTCGGGAGCGCGGAACGGCGATTGGTGAGGGGACGTGTTCGATGCAGGCGATGGCGATTTAGTCGATTGCGTCGAAGCTTCGTCGCAGTTCGTGTCGCCGGCGGAAACCGCCAACGCTAGCATGGACTCACGGATGGCGCGTATCGCCTCCGTCTCGTCACCCGCACGCGCATGCCCGACGTACGCGTTTGACTCCCTCGCTGTGGCGGTGGATACGTTCGCGGTTGCTTCCAGGAACGCATTTACAGTCGCGAGTCCCACGGGGCTTCTCCAGCCAAGTCCTGCAAACGCACCGGAATCGCCCGGCCGAGTAGTCACACTCGGTGTCGACCCCGGACTCCCTCCGTTTGGGGCCACGCCGTCGCCGAGACGCGACATCGCGTCTCGACGCCGCACACCGGCGCGGCGAGGTTTGAACAAACAACGACACTAAAGTACCGAAACTCGGACGGTGAGAAATAGGGTGCCTAGTCACAGCGGCCACTTCGCGCCGCACCGCGATGCGCGCCCTCCGCGCGGAAACGCTCCGGCTCCCACTCGCGGTGGTGGTCGCATGCGTGGCACTCGGCCGCCGCGTATTTAGCAACCGGAAACGCAAGCTCCCATTCGCGGTGAGTGACTCCTCTCGATCCATCGCCGCGCTGCGAGCGATCGAGACTGAAAAAGGAGAGGATGCGTTGTTCGCGGACCCCTTCGCGGGCGCACTCGCGGGCGAGGCTGCGCTCGCGCGCGTGCGAGGGCGAGGCCTTACGGGCGATAACGGGCGCATCGCCATTCGCACCAAGTTCTTCGACGATGCCGTGCAGGATGCCCTGTCTGACGGGACCGAGAACAAGTCTTGGCAAGTGGTTTTGTTGGGCGCAGGCCTTGATACTCGAGCGTGGCGCTTAAAGGCCGCGCGACCCGCCAGCGTGGTGTTCGAAGTGGATGTCCCCGAAGTCCTGGACGGCAAGGAAAGATTGCTTCACCGCGCACCGCTTACGCTGGCCGAAAAATACGCAAGCGTCAAGTGTGACCTCGCCGTGCCGAGGAGACGCAAACGCGGGTGGCTCGCTTTGCTCGAGCAGGCCGGGTTCGACCGAACCAAGAAAACGGTATGGGTACTAGAAGGTTTGCTGTATTACCTCGCGCCATCCGTGGTGCAAGACGTGCTTATTGGTACTTTCTCGGTGTCCGCCCCCGGCTCACGGCTAGTAGCGTCCGTGGTGAATCACTCTTCGTTGACACGCGCGACCAAGCGGGGGGCGACCGGGGCGAAGGCAAGCTGGGCGAGCTGGTCGGACGAACCGGAGAGGGACTTTTTGAAAACGGGCTGGTGCACGAAAACAGTCGCGCAGCCGGGGGACGGCGTCGCGAACTTCGGGCGGTGGCGCGGGGAGCCGCCGGTGCCGAGAGAGACCAGTCAATTGGAAACAGGTGGTGGTTACGACCCCGTCCCGAGGACGTTCTACGTGATGTGTCAGGTGAACGAAGGGGGGGAGAGGGGAGCTCATTGGGATAGCGATAGATAGCGAGTGTGCGAACATAAACTAGATCGATAAACGGCGTTTGACAAAAAAACGCGTCAAAAGCGCAAAACGAAGCCGCGGGATATTCTCGAAGCACGAGATTGAATCCAATCCGACCCACTTCCCCTTCGCGCGTACCATATCCGTATCCGCCGATCGTACACCATGGTACGCCCCCACGACGCATCACATCGGCCCCCCTGTGCTTCCTTCCCCAAAAGCGTGGACTCCTCACGTCGTGTGTGTGTCGCGCGATCGACGGTTCCGGGAAAACACGGCACTGTCCCTCTAAAAAAAAGGCCGCGGGATTTGGGTGTTTTGCCGCGCACGTTCGACCCGCGTTTGGGACCGTTCCCGTGCCGCGCACACCGAAACGTTTCCACACCGATCGGCTTCCTTGCGCACCGCAACGCGAAGGACGAATCCAAAGGTCATCACACCGCGGCCATCTCTGTTTTCGGTGATGATGCTGACCCCACCGCGTCCCCAACCAAACAACTCATCAATCCACTCTTCACGTTGCTCAATTCCTCAGGGCGTTTCCAAGCGCGTGATGAACGCCAGCAACAACAAATACAGCAAGAACATCCACAAGCGCGGGCTTGTCGATATCCACGCCAAACAAAACGCCAAGGACGGCTTCGCGGTGGGGCCGGTGATGCTCGGGTTCTTCATCTTCGTCGTGGTCGGGTCGTCGCTTTTGCAAATCATCAAAACCGCCACCTCGGGAGGACCCGCCGCGGGGGCGTAAATTAGATGTAAAGTTGTACTGAAAGTGATGAGCACAAGACTTGAGAATTGCTACCGACATCTAAGACTAAAACGGTTTTAGGGTTCTCACTCTACCTGGTTTCGAACGTAGTGGTAGTGCCAACGCCACCCCCGTCCTCCCCATCCACCGCGTTCTCCCCCGCGTGACTGATTTCAGTCATGGCGACGTACGCGTTTCTGGACGCCGAGAATTTTCGGGAAAACGATTCGAAACCGAAACCACCGAAACTTCTTCCTGATTCCCCCGACCCCGACCCCGGCCTCACCTCGAACCCCCGTTGCACTTCCTTCAGGGTTTTCCCCTTGGTTTCGGGAACGCTTAGGTGTGCGTAGACACCCGCGAAAACACAAATCAGGCCGACGAGTATAAACGCCCCGCCGCCCATCGCTCGCGCCGCGGATAGAAACACGAAATCGACGAGCGACCCGGTGGCGAACAGAATCGCGGTCGCCGAGGCCATCGCGCTGCCTTTCCACCGCATGGTGAACATCTCAGACAGTAACACCCAGAACACGCCCGCCCATGAGGCGGAGAAGGACAGCATGAACAGACACATGGCGGCTAGCGTGGCGGTTGCTTTTGCGTTCGCCACCGCGGCGGACAAAAGAAACATGGACACGGCGCACCAAACGCTTCCCCAAATCAAAAGAGGACGCCGTCCTGCTCTGTCCACCGTGAACATGGACAATAAAACGCCCGTGAATTTGCACACCGAAATAAGCGACGCGAACAAAACCGCGTCCGCTTCGCTTCGCATGCCCGCGCCTCGCAGTAACAAAGGCGCGTAGTTCACCAGGGACGTTGAACAACTGGCTTGGTTGAAAAACGCCAAAACCGCGGCGACGCGAACGGGTTTGTGCTCCGGGTGGCTTTTGCTGAACAGTTGCGCCGATTCCGATAAAACAGAACGCAACGTTTTGAGGAACGATGTGGTAGTCGCGAGAACGCCGGTAGCTCTGGGTACGCCACCTCCTCTGGGTGTTTGCGCATACGGGTCATCACACGGAACAGCCGCACGGATAACACGCGTGGTGGTATGTGACGCAGATGCCGTGTCCGTGTCCTCCTCTGCATCCACCGCGTCGTGGTCACCCGTATTTTCCATCCCTCCGTCATCACCCATCATCTTCTCGCCTCGCTCCTTTTCCACCGCGCTCCACAACTCCATGAGCTCGCGTTCCACGCGCGCGGTGCTCGTGTCGGGCGAGTCGCTCACGCCGCCTTCCCGGAGGCTGTGCAGCACATCCAGTGCTTTTGAAAGGCGCCCTTGCACCACCAGCCACCTGGGACTCTCGGGAAGCACGAAGACACCCAGAAGCATGACCATCGCGGGGAACGCGGGCGCGAGCACCATCCAGCGCCAGTTTTGCGAAACGTTTCGCAACAACCAATCCACCAGCGCGCTCGTGACCATGCCGAGACACAGCATCAGCTCATACGTCACCACCAGCGCGCCTCTTGTTTCGGGTAACGCCATCTCGCCCACGTACGCGGGGACGCACACCGCGGAGGCGCCGATTCCAAGGCCCACCACGAACCTCCCGAAAGATAGGCCGGGCGCGTTGCTCGAGACGGCCATGACCAGCGGACCAACCAGAAAAAACATCCCCATCCCCGCGATTGCTTTTTTCCTCCCAAACTCCACCATCAACGCCCCGCCCACGAAGGTTCCGAAAACAGCCCCAAGTTTCGCCATACCCACCACTATCTCGCTAGAACTGGTGGTTAAGTGCAACCGCACGTCGTGGTCCATGTAAAGAAGTGCGCCCGCGATCAACCCGAGATCGTACCCGAAGAGAAAACCGCCCAGGCACGCGAACGCGGCGATGAACAACAACATTCTGGAATGCCAGCACAACCTGAACGATCGTCAGGTGTAGCCCCGAAAGGGAGCTCGGTACGCGGGAATGGGACGTCCGCGGTACCTAAACACCTACAGACTCGTGGTCTGTGGGGTGACAGGGGGGGGCTCTGCCGCGCCGCCCCCGGAGTGGCTGCGAAACCACGTGCGCAGCTCCTTAGATTCGTAGATTTAGGCACCTCCAAGTCAGGCTCCGTCGTCCCTGACATTACTCACGCCAAATCACGCCGAAAAAACACATGTCACGCTGTCGCGGTCTGGGTGCCGATCCGTCGCGGTCGGTGGCACACCCCACCGCGCAGGGACGGGTTGGTTCGCGATGCGCGCGGTGTGTGGTGTCTCGACGACGCGCGTGTGCGTGACATGCGCGCCGTGCGCGTCGGCGGCGGCGCGCCCGCGTGTCGCGGCGACCACCACCGCGCGTAGGTCCGCGGCGGTGCCCAAAACGTACACGTCGCCGGTGGTTTCGATGTCGGTCGTTTCGACGTCGTCGCGACGCGTGGTACCACTCGGGCTTAGAGGCGCGGGATATGACCGCTGTAAAGCGCGTGTCGCAACACGCGCGACTGGCAACAAAAACGACGACCCTGACAAGCGCTCGCCGTTCGACAAGCCACCCCCCAAGCTCATCGCGTCCCCTAAGTTCAGCGAAGAAGCGCAAACCTGGGCGCTGCTGGGCGGCGTCGCGACGTTGCTCACCGTGCTTGTCACGCTATACGTCGCCGCGAACGACGAAGCCGCGTATTTCGGAGGCAACTTCGACGGCGACTTCGGTTACATGGGCGACGACTTCACGGGAGGCGGCGCTACCGGAGGTATCGGTACTTTATTTAAAGACGTCAGCGCCGGCGCCGTCGCGTCGTGCGCCATCTGGAGCTTCGGCCTGTTCTTCAAGTCGCCGTTGCAAATCTTGCTCGTGTTTCTAGGACGCACGGACACGGAACGGCCGAGTGACTGGATGCTAAGGAAACTCAGCGGCTCCGCGGTGAATGGGGAAGGTACAGATACCGAAGATAACCAAGATAGCACTAACACGCCGTCGATACGGACGTTCGAAGAGGCTTCGGCGGTTGCGAAAACTTTGACGCTTGTTTTCTTCGCGCTCTGCGGCTGCGCCGTCGTCGCCGGGTTCGACGCCGCGTTCGCAGGCGAAGACACCTGGGGCCTCAGCGCGGGTATCGGTTTCACCATGTTATCCTTCGTCGCTGAGTTGGGGTCGCCGAAGAGGTATTCGACGGAAGAACTAGACGTGCTGGAGGGGCAGTATAAGGATTTCTTAAACTTTGCGGAGCAGAGTTTGGAGCGGAAAGGGCGGTGTCACAGCAGCGAAGTCTCAAGGGCGTTTCGCAGAAAATTCGGTGGGAAATATTTGCTGGAAAACGAACGAAAGTCATCCACCAGCCCGGACGCATTGTCGGAAAAAGACCTGTACACCATGATTCTGAACTGGCACCCGAACGCGGAACGAACCAGTAACGGGTTCTTCAAGAACCTGTCCCTGAAACAGGGCGAGGACCGAAGGTCGAGCGTCACGGTGAAAGACCTGGGGTTGTGAGGAGGGGTAGATGGTCTCAAGCTGAAACAAAGCAGAATATCGAAAAAAAATCACTCTCACCTCTCAAGCTCTCTTGCAGAAAAACCACCAAGTCTCGATCACAACGCCGAGGCGCCGCGCGGTGGCCGTCCTCGTAAGTGTCCGAACGTTCGCCATGTCCGGCGCGCGGTACGACCGGCGGGATGACCGGTACCGGGACGACGGTAGGGCTCGACGGGACGATCGCGGTGGAGGGCATCGGGACCGCCGGGACGACGACCGACGGGACCCCGCGCCGCGACGCGATCGCAGCCGGAGCCGAGATCGGCGCCCGCCGATTCCGCACCGGTCGCGTTCGCCAACGCCCGACCGGCGTTTGCAGCGCCGTCGGCCCACTTTGTTCGACGTACCCCCGGATGGCGAGATAGGGGTTCAAATGCCCGGCGGGGGTGTTGGTGTCCCCCCCGGGCTAAGGGGGCTCAGTTCGGCCACCGATCACTCGCAAATCGGCCTCCCGCCAGGGATGGGCCTGGTGGGAGGAGTACAAACCGGAGGCGTACCGCCCGGCCCTCCAGGCGTTGGCGCTGCCCCCCAAGCCACACGGCACGCGCGCCGACTGTACGTGGGGAGCCTGCCCCCTTCCGCGAACGAGTTCAGCACCTCAACCTTTTTCAACCAGGCCCTTCGCGCCGTGAGCGGCGCCGTGGAAAACACGCCGGGCGACCCGGTGTTGAACGCGTACTTCAACGTGGAAAAACGGTTCGCGTTTGTGGAGTTCCGTTCCATCATTGAAACGAGCAACGCGCTTGGTTTGGACGGGGTGGTGATGGACGGCCAGGCGATTCGGATCCGCCGGCCGAACGACTACAACGCGGCCGCCGCGGCGGCCCTCGGGCCGTCGCTTCCGTCGCAATCGCTAAACCTGGCCATGGTCGGCATGGCGGGCGTCGTGGGCGCCGCGGGCGGCGCGACTAACACCACCGCCCCCGTGTCCGCGGAGGACCAAGCCAACCGCCTTTTCATCGGGGGGCTGCCTTACTTCCTAACCGACCAGATGGTCAAAGAGTTGGTGGAGGCGTTCGGGGTGACGAAGTCGTTTAAGTTAGTGATCGACCCGGAAACGGGCAACAGCAAGGGGTACGGTTTTTTCGTGTACCAGGACCCGAGCGTAACAGACGTGGCGTGCCAGGGTTTGCACGGCATGAAAATGGGAGAAAAGACGCTCACGGTGAAAAGGGCCGGGGAGAGCAAAGGCGCGGCGTCACAAGGCACGGCGGCGCCGCAAGCACCCGCGGGGTACGGGTACGCCGTTCCGGGGGGCGACGGTAAGGGCCTTTCCTGCTTTACCACATTCCGCCTCCCTGATTGCCCATACGAGACTGACATTTATTTTTACAATCTCAGGCGCGCCGCCCCAAAACCTGCCGCCGCCGCCGCCGCCGCCGGCGGTTTCGGTAACACCGTCGCCCGCCCCCCCGTCCAACCCGCCGTCGCACGTCGTGTTCCTGTCCGACATGTTCGAAATCGACGAGCTCCGGGATGACCAGGAGTTCGCGGACATAGAAGAGGACGTCCGGGACGAGTGCGGGAAGTTCGGGGCGGTGGTGGAGGTTGCTATTCCGCGGCCGGCGGGGGACGGGAACAAAAACGTTCCGGGTTTAGGGAAGGCGTTCGTGCGGTACGAAACCGTCTCCGGCGCCGCCGCGGCGAGGGACGCGCTGCACGGCCGGAAGTTCGGAGGGAAGACCGTGAATGCGGATTTCATAGGTTTAGACGCGTTCGAAAGGAGGGCGTTTTAGGAGGGGTTCTGTGATGCTACTAGTCTATATACGTAAAAAGACCTGCGTTGCTGACCCTTGCTGAGCCTTTCGTGTTTAGGGTTCCAACCCTCGCTGGGTTCCTCTTCGACTACTTACTCGTACCTTCTGAAGGTGTGACAATTTGACTGAAACCACTAACACCTATGCTACATATCATGGGTATCATAAACTCCACTCCTCACAAAGACCTTTACACTAAAAGTCCCGCGCGCTTCCCTTTTTGCGTTTGCGTTTCGCCACGACGGTATCCATCTTGCCCTGTTTCATGAAGTGTTTCCACTCGTCGTACATTAAATGGAGGTACTGTACATCCACCGCAGCATACTCAATCAGTTCGTGTGGCAAAGGCCTCTTTTCCCAGGCGTCGCCGTTTTCGGCATCCGCGTACGCGGCGGCGCCGGTTTGCTTTACTTTCACGATTTCTGTCCGCCGCTGGAAATCCAAACCGGGGCAATCGCCCAGCGCGGCTTTCAGCCCCTTCAGCCGCCCCACCCGGAAGCCAGCAAGCTCGTCGCACCGCATGCAGTACACTACCTGTATGTCGTACACGTTTTGTAACGTCACCCCGAACTGGTGAAAAAGCGCGTCCCGGTCGCTTCGGCAGTCGAAAATCAGCTTCACGATTGTGGCGCTTTGCAAAAGCGCACCCAGCTTGCCTTTGCCAAACGCGTCGAACCCGAGTTTCACGACGTCCACTAAAAACACCGGCTGCGTTACGTCAACCGACGCGATCTGGGCCAAACACAACCGGCCTTCCCGGGAAAGGGAGACACCCTCGAAATCCACCGCCACCGGGTCGCCGCGGTCGATGAGGACGGTGAGATGTTTCGCGCACTCGGCGATGGTGTCCAGCAAAATCGGGGCTGGCGATGTTGTTTCGGAAAGAGACACCGACGCGAGTAGGGAGGTTAGGGACGCAGGGTCATCTATTGGGGTGATTGATGACGTGGATGGAGAGGCGTCACCGCGCGGCGACTCCGACGTGTCATCCGCCATGACCGCGCCACACCGAGTGGGTCGAGCCGTTGTTAGGTGCTGCTCGTCGGGGTAATGCAAGGGTGAAAAGGGAGTGTGTATGTGCTTTTTTACTTTATGATCTTTAGAATGGACGTTGCAGGCACGTTTACGGACGGAAATCGACCGCTACGTTTACGTAGCGTCAAATGGCACGATTCTTCATAGACTCCGTGACCGAGTGGTTAAGGTGTTCGCCTGCTAAGTGAATGGGCATTGCCCGCGCGTGTTCGAATCACGTCGGAGTCGCATTTCAACCAGCCACACTCGTGTGGTCTTACTTTTTGCCGTTTTGTTTTGGAAACGAAAGCTCGAAAGGAAAGTATGAGACAAGTTCAAGGAGGTAACAAAGTAACATTTCATTCAGACGCTCCGCTACTCCTCCTCCACTTCCCAGCGACGGGTTTGTGATTGTTCAACTCCATAGACTATCATCCTGCCCGACCAAGTCGCACTCGCGTATTCGCGTTCACGTCGCGTCGTTTCCGTCATCACACCGCGCCGGCAACCATGAGAATCTGAACAATCGCCGCGTGCTCCCCTTGATCTCCGTTAGAAATGGGTGTCGTTGCCACGGACAGCGGCGTCTTGCCGTCATCCGTCCCCCTGTTGATGTCCGCACCCGCCCCGAGCAGCGCCCGCACCACCGCCTCGTGGCCCTCTCGAGCAGCGATAAACAGTGGCGTCATGCCGTCATCCGCCCTGTTGACGTCAGCGCCCTCCTCGGTCAGCGTCCGCACCAACGCCTCGAAGCTTTTTCCAGCGGCGACGCTCAGCGGCGTGAGGCCGTTTTCTGGGTTGACGTCAGCGCCCGCCTCAATCAGCGCCCGCACTACCGCCTCGTGGTCAAATTCAGCGGCGATGACCAGTGGCGTCTTGCCGTCATTCATCGCCTTGTTGACGTCCGCGCCCGCCTCGAGCAGCGCCCGAGCCACCGCCTCGTGCCCGTTATAAGCGCCGATGAACATCGGCGTCGCGCTGTTATCCCTTGCCTTGTTGACGTCCGCGCCCGCATCGAGAAGCGCCCGAGCCACCGCCTCGTGGCCGTTTTGAGCGGCCATGCACAGCGGCGTCACGCCGGCATCCTCCGCCTTGTTGACGTCTGCGCCCAACTCGATCAGTATCCGCACCACCGCCTCGTGACCCTTTTCAGCGGCGATGAACAGTGGCGTCTTGCCGTTATCCGTCGCCTTGTTCACGTCGGCGCCCGCCTCGATCAGTACCCGCACCACCGGCTCGTGACCCTTTTCAGCGGCGATGAACAGTGGCGTCTCGCCGTCAAACCTCGCTTTGTTGACGTCCGCGCCCGATTTGATCAGCGCCCTGACCACCGCCACTTGGCCATTTTGAGCGGCTACGATCAGCGGCGTGTCGCCGTCATCCAACGCTCTGTTGATGTCCGCTCCCGCCTCGATCAGGAATTGCACCAGCGCCTCGTGGCCGTTTTGAGCGGCGAGGTACAGCGGCGTTATGCCACCATCCATCACCACGTACGTCTCTGTGTCCTTCGGGAAGCCGTTCGCGCGCGCCCATTTCAGCACCTCGAGGTGCCCGCCCTGCACCGCGTACAACCACATCATCTCGTTCCACGGGCAGCCGTTCGCGCGCGCCCACTGCAGCACCTTGAGATGCCCGCCTCCCGCCGCCCCCGCGCACGTCCGCTCGTCCCACGGACAGCCATTGGCGCGCGCCCACTGCAGAACCTCGAGGTGCCCGCCCCTCGCCGCCACCGAAATACACGTGAGTGCGTCCCATGGTGTGTCGTTCGCGCGCAACGCCTTCAACTCATGGAGCTGCCCGCTCCTCGCCGCTGCCTGGCACAGCAATTCTTCCCGCGACAGAAGACCTCGCCGTTGCCAGCGCTTCAGCGCGCTTAAGCATCCGAGCCCTACGGATGCATCCTCATCGAGCTCCGCAAACTGAAGCCCCTTCGCCGCCACCGCATCGCGCATAGCGCGGCTCACCGCGATGAGCCGTGCCAGATCGGCGGGATCGGCGAAATAGTCAGATTTGAGAATGTCCGCGACCACAAGGTGGTCGGGAAGGCCGGGGATGGCTTCTTGCGGGGCGGACTGGTGCGTATCGGTCGCGGGCGCTACACGCGCTCTTCTACGCGCGCGCTTGGCAGCGCCGCTGAGTGATTTAGAGGCCATGTTGGTCAGCGGTGGCTGGGTGGCAGTGCGCGTCGTTGTGCGTCGAGGCTTCCGAGAAAAGCGTTACTAAAGAAAAAGAGGAAGCCTCATCAAATTTTCGTGAAAACATCAGCCAGCCATTGACTCGTCACAACTCCTCACCGCCGTTTCCTCCGCCGTCCGCTCCGCCACTCGTAAACACTCCCCAACTCGAAACACCGCGCCCACCGGACAGTGGTCGGACCCCCCTATGTCTCCGCGAATGTACGCGTCGTGGACGGTAAGTGTTTCGCTGTCGGAGGCGAGCACGTAATCGATGCGCCATCCGCGGTTTTTATTCCGAGCGCCTCCGCGGTAGGAATACCACGTGTATCCACGGGCGTCGCCGTGCACGACGCGAAACGTGTCCAGCAAAGAAACGCTGGCCGTATTTTCCGTAGTACCTCGCGCTAACTTCGCGGACGCCCCTTCCTTTTTGTCCGTATCCCCCCCCCCCATGATGCCTTTCCCGATTCCGTAGTACCTCAAAAACCCGGACCGTTCCTCCGGGGTGAACCCGGCGCTTTTCGCGTTCGCGGCGTGGTTTCCCCACAAGTCAACCGCGTCCGCGGCGACGTTCAAGTCGCCGCAGTACACGACTGGCTTTTTAGTCTCCAATTTTTTCAGGTACTGCGACATTGCAGGGTCCCAGCCTGAAGTTCTTTCACCTAAACGCTTCAGCTCGCTTCCCGAGTTCGGGACGTACGCGCCCACCACGAAACAGTCGCGAAACTCGAAAACAACCACCCTTCCTTCGTTTTGGAAATACTTTTCGTTCTCGTCCCCCGCGCTCCCGTCCCTAAACACCTCGAAAGGATCGACCCAGGTGTTGATTGGTTTTATTTTCGAAAACAGCGCGGTTCCGCTGTACCCCAGCTTTGAGGTTGAGCAGTTCCACAGCCGGTACGGGAACTCGGGTAAAACAACGGCGTCCACGGCGTCCACGTCTTTGGTTTGAATTTTCGTTTCCTGCAAACAAACCACGTGCGCGCTTTCGGAATCCGCGAGTTTGTTCAAAATCTCGACGTCTTTGCCAAGCAAAGCGCGGATGCCGTTGACGTTCCAGGAAATGACGCGTAACGTGCTGTTTTCGTCAGTGTCACTCAGCGGTGCCTTTCTGGGCGGCAAGGGAGGGTCCGTTACCGTCCATCGCAACACGGGGGGCGCTTTATTTTTATTCGCGACGGATTGTTTCGTCGTGTTTGTTTTGTCCACGCTCGCCGACGCCGACGACGACGCGCTCGCGCTTTGCGTTTGAAATAAAACAATGTCCTCCCCTTGAATCACCACGCTTTTCACCGAAACGCGTGCGACGAGCTCTTGCTTTTTGCCCGTAAGCGGCTCTCCCCGCGATCGCAAAACCGCCTTGAGCTGCGTCACCGTGAGGGACTCGACGGAAACAGCGGCGGATTGTAATGAGAAGGATAATTTGTTGGTGTCCTCGGATGACGATGATGACGCGACGACTGCGTCTCCTCTGTCTCCGCCTACGTCTCCTTTGTCTCCGCGTCTAGTCTGCGAGAAGGACGTGAAACGCGCCGCTCTCGGGTGAGACGGGGACATGGGACAACTGACCCGCACCGTAGCGGCAGCCATCACACCGCGAACCACGCGCTGGTCGTCAGGTTCTTGGACGACGTTTCCGTGTCGTTCGCGTCGGTGATTGCAAAAATGCGGTCGCCTTGGTACGCGTCTCCCCGCACCAACCGCCCCGAGTAGCAGCGCGCGCGACGCGGCGACGCGCGACATCTGGGCCATCATGGACCCCGGCAAAAAATTGCAGCAGCGCTGACTCTTCGCCTCCGCACCCGTCGGTCCGGTACGCGGCGCGACGTCGCGGGATGCGAGTGTTACCTCGCACGGTTTTCCCCGCTTAGCAACTAGAGGGCAACAGTCTTCGTCGCGCTGGTTGGGGTCGCGTCGCCCCTCGACCGCGGCGTGTTGGCAGGCGAAGCCTTTCAAGGTTCGATGGTTGATAGGCGGGGGAATAGCCTTCATCTGGTGGGTCTTTTTCTTTTTGTTGAAAGGGGGGGAAGGCCCTTCGAAACCACCCCCTTGTTTGAGTTTTCAGCCTGAAGGGTTCAGGCGGGAATTTGAGGAGGAACTCCTCGCTCCCAGGTTTAGGGTTCACAGGCGCACTGTCGTGCGTCCTTTCGGGAGACTCTCAGGGTCAAGCCCCCTTGCTCGCGCATCAAAAACAGGCTTGCGTGAAACCCGCGCGCGCAGGCAAGCACTTTAACGGTGCGAATTACGCTCTCGTCGCAACTTATGGGTTTTGCCAAAGGGTGCCCACAATTTTCTTTGTTGGCACCCTCGCGCTCTCCGCAAGCTCACAGATCTCGGGCGCGCGCGTGCGGACGCGGACCGCGCCCGGTCGTCATGGCGCCCCGCGCCCCGGCTCCCGAAACCGGCCCCGATTCGTTCCGGGTGTGGGAGATCAAGACCCAGGGCAAGAAGGGTACGTCGAAGGAGGACGATGACCACGCGCGTGCGTTGCTTGAAAAGACCGCGTGGCAGGTGCAGCCCATCATGCGGAAGCGCGGGTGGCGGGTGGGTGTGTTGCTGGAGATGCCACCGAAGGTGCGGGGTCGTTTGGGGGATAACTGGAACAGGGGCGCGCGCGTGCGTTTGAAGCTCAAGAAGGATGACGGGACCTGGGAGGTGTATGAACAGGTACTGGCGGTGATGTTGCACGAGCTCGTGCACAACGAATTCGAGCCGCACGACGGGAAGTTCTTCGCGCGGCTAGCCGAGCTCGAGGTGGAGTGCGAGGACTTGATGGCCAAGGGGGTTGGTGGTTCTGGGGTAGGTTTTGACGCGAATAGCGTTGGCAAACTTGGTCACAGGGGGGGGTGGGGGGAGATCGAAACCAGAGATGCGAAAACAGCCGCAATAGACGCGGCGCAGAAACGGCAAAAACAACACGCCGCGATGGGACCGCCGGGGGGCCGGTACCTGGGCGGCTCCGGTGGTGGTGCCGAAACCAAATCCCCAAGGTCCGCCGCCGCGCAAGCCGCGGAAAAAAGGGCGAAACACGAAGCCTTCGCGAAAGAACACGGGCTGATGGATGACGTGATGGTGCTTTCCGATGACGACGAGGAGGTTGACGATGAGATTGTGGAAGTGCTCGAAAAAGCACCCGAAACAAAAAAAACAAACCCGAAACCGAAACTTCAATTTTCGTTCCAAGGACTCGGGAAGTGTCCTTGCTGCGCTGTGCCGAGGGCGGACGAGACGCACGTCGCGCGGTGTCAAGCAACGAAGGCGAAGAGTACTGATAAAAATGTGCAGCAGCCTTTGGAGTTCGAAACACCGGCGTCGCGCGACGGCGGTTCCGCTGCGTCGTCGGTTCACAAAAAAAACCCGACGCCGCCGTCGCCTCGCGTCGAGTCCGGGAAACGAAAACAAAAAACAACCTCGCCGCCGCCGGACGTCATCGTGCTGGACGACAGCGACGACGAAACCCCCGATCCTCCTGCGCGTTCACGGAGTTTGAACAATTCAAAAGCAACCCCTTCCAATAATTCAAAAGCAACCACCGCTTCCAACAATTCAAACAAAACCTGGCGGTGCGGGTCGTGTACTTTGGTAAACGCCGAGGCGGAGGCGCGGTGCGGGGCTTGTGATTTGTGGCGGTTCTCCAAAGGCGCGCCGGCGACGGACTGGTAGGGGCGTTTAGTCTGGAGCACGACACTGTAGCATAAAACTTGTAGATGAAATAGATTGACACGATACGACTTTGTTGGTACCCCAACACGTCTTACCACGTCTCCGTGCGTTCCTTGACCGCGGCTATTAGCGATATACACGCCACGTCGGTGGCGAAGGTTCGGTTGCCGATTTCGATTGCCGTGAACCCTCCTTTTTTCAGCGTCTCCAGCTCGAACTCGCTCCAGCCCCCTTCCGGGCCTACCGCGATGACCACCCGTTTCGGGCCATACCCCCACGAGTCCTTGCCCGCGCCCCGGAGCGCCGATCGTAACGAAACGCACGACCCGGGGTGCGCGACTAACATGATCGGTTGTTGTTCCGAAGTTTGCGTTGTGAAGTTTGCGTTTTGGTTTTGGTTTTTCGATTTGGCGGAGGCGTCACCGTCGTGAATTCCCGAAGTCACCAAGACCGTCACGCTTTCCGGTTTCGGGGTCTCGCCGCTAACCCCGATCGCATCAAGCACCGCGGGGAACCGCTTAACCAGTGTCACTCCAGGTACGAAAACATCCCCGGCTTGTTCCAAGCCTTTGATTAAATTTCGTTCAACCGTTTCTGTGCCCAGCGACGACGCGTCCCAGAACGATTTCTCCACCCGGGACGCGTTCGTTAAGAAAACGCGGCCAACGCCCAGACTCGCCAGCGGCGCCCACAGCCGTCGCAGGACTTTGGGCCGAGGGACGGCGATGAGAAGGTCTATTTGAACATGGGTGTGTCTGTGCTGGTCCAGTGACGGAACGGCGGGTTCGCGGTTCGGCGCCGCACCGTTTTTTTGGCCACCCAGCACCAAGTTTCGTCTCGCCGTGTCCGCATCCCCCGACTCCTCGCCGGGACGCCATGTCAGAAACAGCTCGGCACAAGGGTATGCCTGGCTTGGGCACGCCATGACAACCGCAGTAGCGGGTGAGTCGTTGAGTATGCCCACGCGCAGGGTGTCGCCAGGGCTGATTTTGAGGACGTCCCTGGCGTGCGTCGACCGAGGGTCGCCCGCGGAAAGCTTGACGGAAACGATCCCATCGGCACCGCGTTGCACTTCTTTCTCGTGGAAAAGAATGCGATTGCGGCATTGTATGGACAAGCCCGTGGGCCGGTTTGGTTTTGGCGCGTGCCTCCGGGCAGGCGCACCGAAGCCCGCGCTGACGGGCGCGAAGGCGGTGCGCATGACGCTGTGAACGACGCGCCCTCGTGGGGACGAACGAAATCTGTTTCACCGACTTTTTTACTGGGAACTGTCAACACGGCGTTTGAATTTTACGAGCTCATTTGAAAACGCCGCGCATTCCCTCGACGCACCCGCGCTGGTGGTGCCCCGTCATTGCCACCGCGCTCGCCGCGCGCGGTCTCATACGGCAGGCCCTCGTGGTGAGCCGCGAGTATGTACGCACACCTGCTTTCCTCGGCGGGCGTGCGCGACGACGACCGGTTGTTCGCGAACGAAAACGACGAATCGCACTTCGGGGGCACAATCACGACGCCCGAGATCTCGACCAAAGGTCGACGGTCCAGCGCCATCGGGGGCACGCCTTTTCCCCGAAGAGACCCCACGGTGGCTACCGTGGATTCCCTTAGAGATACCGTCCCCTCTTTGAACCGCGCGTTAGCGGACCTCGGATACCATTCGCCCCTGGAGCTTCTGCTCCCAGACGCGACGGATTTGGCAAGGACGTGTGATGTTTTGTTTTCGCTGTTGCGGGACCGGCAGGACGACCTCGCGGCGCGTGAGTCCTGGGCGGACGAGCGACGTCGCTTGTCAGCGGATGTCGCGGCCGTGGAAACAAAGGCGGAGAGGTTCCGGGTATCACGTGACGCGGAGGCGTCATGTAGAAATGCGGATGCTAACCGCGCGGATTTACACGAGGAAACGACGTCGAGACGAATTGAGACGATTTCCACCGAGCGCGACGTCGCGCGACGCGACGCGAGGGCGGCGACTCATAAGCTGGTGAAACTGGAACACGACGCGCGACGCAATGAACTCGAAATGGACCGTTTAAAGGCTCGTTTGGCGTCTGTAATAGACGCCACGAAAACACCACAGGCCAGGCAAAACGAACGCGACGTACACCGCGGCGGCGTGACGATCGTGACCGGCGCGGCGAACCACCCCGCCGTGGCCGTTTCGAAACCGAAAATCAACGCAAAAGAACACATCCCGTCCCCCGCGGTTTCCCTCGCGCTGCACCACTCCATGATGTCCGCGTACGAAGCGAAGCTACGGGCGTTCATGCACGACAGCAACGACTTGCGACAGATGCTCAAAGAACACGGCGTGGACCCGGAAACGGGTGGGGTTCGCGGTGGGGCGAAAAAGGCGACTGGCGAAGCGCTCGCTTTGGGTGACGGCGGCTTGGTCACTGGAAAACTCCAGATGTCTTCCACCGAAATGCAGGTGGTAGAGGAACAGCCCTTGGTGACGGTGGCGTCCCTGGATGTTTATGTCCCTGCCGAAAACGAACCCGAAACCGAATCCGAATCCGTCGCCGACGCGGCGTTCGCGTTCAACCTCTCTGCGCTTCGCGACCGCCTGCGCGACGCGGACGAAACCGAAACGCCCGAGACACAAACGCGTTTCGGGGACGAGGATATGGAAGATGACGACGTCCGCGCCGCGTTTCGCGCCTCCGCGGAAGCCGCGGTGCCGACATCGCCCGTGGAGATCGCGCTGCGGTGGCACGCGCGCGAGCACGCCAGGCTTTCGAAAGGAGCGGAGGGTGTGACGAACGCGTCGGGGTTTGGCGTGACCAGCGCGTCCACGCCCACTTCCCTCGCCGCGTCTCCCTCGCGGCGGTCGCGAGCTGCTTTGGGTGAGACGCGTTTGGAGTGGAACCTAAACCCAGTTGGGGTTGTGGCGAAACCGAAAACGCCGCAATTGCTACGAGCGCGAGCCACGGAAGCGTCACCCGAGGTTTCCTCTTCCGACGGCGGTGACGAAAACGACGAGCGAGGAGACGGAGGTTCACAGCGCGTATCCGTGTCTTCCGAGGAGGGCGTTGAGGATGCTTTCCGGAAACGACAACAAACCGAGTTTGAAAAAACGCCTCGACGCGCCAAGTATTCGGCCAAGGCTCCGGCGATTTTTGACCCCCCGCCGGGAATCGAACCGGCGCCGGTCGCGGCAGTCGCCCCAGCGTCCCCCGCGTCGCCGCTGGACGCGTTGCTCGCGAGGCATTTGGGAAAAACGCGTTCTGAGGTTTTGCAGGCGCGCGGGGTGCCGAAGGAGCGAAGCGCTTGGCTGGAACGACGGCGGCGACGCGCGAACCCGTTTGCGGAAACCGCGGAGTGAGGGATAGTCAAACGGGAGGTGCTACTTAAATCTTATATTAAGACGTTGCAAACTACACTACTTAGGAGCGTACTACCTCACTTCCCTAATACGGTTGCAAGTTCAGCAGCTCTACTTCTATCAGCACGTCCGCGTCTTTGGGCGCGGTTAAACCAAACACTCTGCGTTTAAAGCAAAGCTCCGCGGGTACCACGAACCGCCGTTTCTCACCAACCTTCATATCAGGAATCCCCCCAGTCTCGTCCTGCACTTCGTCCTTCACCCCGGCCTGGAAGTTATACGGCCGCCGCGCCGCATCGGACGACGCGAACGCCTTCCCGGTGTTCGCGACGTACGCGGTGTACCGGACCTCCACGAACGGGTTGGGAACGTAGTACGAAACCACGTCTGTTATTCCCCGCTCTACGTTGCCCTCGCTTGCTTTGTCCACTACGAACCGGACTCCGGAGTCTAGCTCCTGCCAGTTGGAAGTGTCCACCGGGTCGATGTCAAGGTCCCGTCCGGAAACAGCGTAGGTCGCCAAGTCGATGGCACACGCGGGACTTGGATTGATTTGCGGAACCAACCCGGCGACGCCGGCGAGAACGAACGCGGTGCGTCGGGAAACGGTTCCGGTCATTTGGTCGTGACCCGCAGGGCCGGCGCGCGTCACCGTCCGGACGCGACGCGGCGAAGCGCGAACCAGGCCGGGCCGCGTCGCGACCGCTGCGGTAGAGAGCGACATCGTGCAGTGAAGAGTGCTGTGGTGACGCGATTTTTCTGGTCAAGACAAAAATCGTCAAAAAGCGCACCGAAATATCTCACTACTGCAGAGTGCGCCCTGCCTTCGATGTCCGTGTGTACATGCGCCGCTTCTGCGGCGGGCGCGTCGTTCCCCGCGCACGCACGTCGCGTCTCCGTATCGTCGCGCGGCGGCACGGAACGAGCACAACCTCGATGGCGCCTCGCGTGTGTTTCAAAAGCCAAAGCCTCTTTTGCGCAAAAAGTGCATCGCCCGACATTATTCGCGTGTCGCGCTGAGTCACGCACGGGCGTCTCCTTTGCTTCCTCGACAGGTCCCGTTGGCGACCCCACGACCGGTGAAACCGCGGTCGATGCCGCGGCGCGTTTGAACCGGGAAGCGCTCGAGGCGAAGACGCGCGTTGCTTTGGCGGAAACCCGGGCCCGACTTGAGGGCCAGAAACAGATTCAACAGAAAGCCTCTCAAGTTGAAGCCGAGTTGCGCCGACGCGAACTCGGCGCGCGCGTCGCGGAGGAGGTTGGCGGACGACGCCCGACGCAACGGATGGCCCTGCCCATCGCACTGGCAGGCGTACAGTGCTCCCTGATGGGAGTAGGGGCTTTGCTTTTGACGGAAAAAGCAATCGTCGAGTTGACTGAGCGCAACCTCGACGCGGCGACGCACGTGGCGAACAAAACGCTTATCGTCAATCTTTTGGTGAGCGGGGGCGTCGGCGCCACGGCGTTGCTGACGATTTCTTCCATAATTCTGTTCATGGTCGCGTGGAAGGAGGGACACGGGGTTGTTACCAATACGCCGGTCACGTACTACAGGTGCGACGGGTCAGGTAGGGAGTGCTGCAGGAACGGGCCGCACGACCTCGGGTACGCGAAAAAATTCGTCTACCTGAAAAACGGGAAAGGCTTTGAAACCCGACAAAAGGACTCCATGCGCAGACACCTGCTCGTGTCGAAACAGTGCAACCCGCTGAAACCGGTGGTGCTGTACCCGAAACAGGAAGGGTGGAAACTTTGGTGATACGGTAGGTACGTATGTTTAGCTGGCGTATCGGTAGTGCCTTACGTTGTAAAAATGTTTAAATACATGGTAGAGATCTCTAAACAAAACACGGCCCGTAATCTACGCGTCACTTTTGTTTGTTATTTTTTCCACGAACAGCGCGCCTCCGCCCGCGACGGCGCTTAGGAACTTTTCCGAGCTTCCAATTTGTGCGGAGAACGTTCCCCCTTCCGAATTGTCTTTTTCCGCCACCACTACTCGCGGGTACCGCGTGACGAGATTGAACGCCACGTTTTCGCCCGCGCCTCCCTCGGCTCTGACGAAGTCAAACGCGGTGGCGAGCAAATCGGTTTTGAAAAAACGTCGCGTCTTGGTGGTGCCGTTTGGAAACGTGAACCGGGCGGAAACAATTTCGTCCGAGTTCATCGCGCCAACAGAGGGTTCAGGGGGAAGAGACTTGGCACACGAGGCTTGGAATCGGGCTTGTCTGTCCTTCGCCTCCGCCTGCGCCAACGCGTTCGCCGTAGCCTCCGCAGCTGCCACTCCGGCTTCCCGATCCTTTTGTTGCTTAGCGTCGTTCAGCGCGTCCGCCGCGAGCGCCGCCGCCGCCAGCCGTTTCTGCGCGTTCTCCGCCAACAAACGCATCGCGTTTTCGTAATCCTCGGATGGCGCGATGTCCACCTCGATATCCGTTTCCATCAACGAAACCGCGGACGCGTCATCGGGGGTCACGGCGACGCACTTCAGGGCGTAGGTTTTGTTTTCCGAGGACGTCACGAACACGTCGTCGCCAACCGTCAGTGTGCACCGCTTGGTCATCGCCGTTTCCAGTAACGACCGGAGGTCCACCCCTTCCGCGACCGCGAGCTCGTGTTGGAAACTCTGGTCAAGAGGCTGCAACACGCAGTGCGTGCCTTTGGGAAGGCGGCGGTAGGACACGAGGACGTCTGTTGAGCTGGATGCGCCGAACGCGGACGCAAACGCATCCGCGTCCGCGTCAAGCATCGTCTCGTCAGTCGTCTCCTCCTCGTTTTGTTTTTCGTCGCCGCGCGCCAACAAAGAGGTCCCCACGCCTAGTTGCGCCAGCAAAGAGCTGGGCAACCCCACCTCGCCCTCCACGCCGTCGAACCCCAGCACCGCGGCGTGCGTTCTTATTGTGTTCTTTGTAGCCCCGTCCTCTGCGCCGTCGACGACGGCGATTTCGAAAAATAAGTGCCCGCGCTCCGCACTCGCCGCGCCCGCGTTTTGCAAAGCCCTCCAGGACGATTGCGGTAGCGTCACCTTGTCATCCGCTCGGTTCCGAATACCCTTCACAACAGCGGCGTCGCTCCTGACGCCACTCAAACGAGCCTCCCAGGAAACCCCTTCGTTGTTGGCCATGATTCGCTCCAGAACAACGCGCTCCTCCGCCTCCCGCATGCGAAGTTCATGACGTTCCGCTTTTTCCAAATCATCGCGCGCGCGAGCGGCGGTCTCGGCAACAGCCGCGGCTCTTTGCTCACTCACGTGACGACGCTGCAACTCGGCCTTGCGCTGCTCTTGCTCGCGCTTGAGCTTGTCCGCGGCGCCGTTGAGGAACATAGAGACCTCTCTCAAGGCTGCCTCGCGGTGCAGCCAGATCTGAATGAACGTGAGATTTGGATTGTCTGGCAGAAAAAAAGTGAAAACGAAAAAACAATCGATCGCGATGCGCCCCTCTTTCGTTTGTGTCACACCACCGCCCGCACACGCGATGTCGACCGCGTCGTCGCGCCTGGCCCGTTTGCTCGGCGGGCACCAGCGCGTCGCCCTCGTGGCGACGCGCGCTGTGTCCACCAGCGCGTCGTTTTCACCCGCCGCCGCCCTCCACGCGTGTCGCGCGGTACCTTTCAATCTCGGCACACCCGGTGTTGGTCCGATGCGGTTTCCCAGTCCCGTTCCCCTCGGGTTCGCCGCGGCCGCGGGTTTCTTCCCCCCACGCGGTCTCCACACGGGCAGCACTTCAAGCGCGGCGAAGAAATCCAAGGCGGCGGACTCGGGAGGGACTTCCGAAGTGCAGCGCGCGTCCCGGGGGGATCGGTACGACGAGATCACGGATAAGTGGATTCCGGAAAAGCCGGTTTCCAAGGCGGAAGCGGGCGGGTACACGGTTATCATCGCCGCCGGTTTGGCCGTGGCACTCGGCGCGGTGTGGTACTCGCTGAAGGAGCTGGTGCTGGAGAGCTCGGAGCAGACCGTGTTCGCGCTTGCGGTCGGGAAAGCGGAGGTTGACCCGAGAGTGTTGGTCAGAGTGGGGACGCCGATGACGGCGTACGGAAAGGAGGGCCGGAGCCGGTCGGCGCGGTCGCGGTTAGGTACGTGTGTAAGGCTTTCCCAAATCCAGGCACACTGTGTTTCCACACAAGACTGACACTTTCTTTTATTGGTATCAGCGCACTCCACGTCCACGGACGCGGCAGGCGTAACGCACGTGCGCGTGCAAGGCGCGGTGCGGGGGCCGCACGGCAAGGGGACCGTGCACTGCGACGCGTTTAAGGATGGTAACGGGGTTTGGCAGTTCGAGTACCTCGTGGTGGACGTGGGGCGGGACCGAGTGGTGGTGGTGCAGCCGCAAGCAAAGCCGGGCATCATGCGCGCGCCCGAAAAGGTGTACGCCGTGGGAGACTAGGTTAGGTTGGGAAGCGTCCCGATATCTATGCATAACACAATCTAGGACTCCACTAAATGTCGTCCGCGGAAACAGTGTCGGTACTCGACGTGTTCTCCATTCTAAATCGCGACGTTCCGCGCGTTCGCGATTTTCCCAACCCGGCGCGACGCTAAATTTGAAACCGCGTTTCGTTCCCAAGGCAAGTCGTACAAGGAGTGGTGCTGCTTATGCGTGGCGTCCCAAAAGTGCCCGCCCGCCGCGTCTTTTTTGTTTCTCGGGTCATCCTCAAACCCGTAAAGTGTCACGGAGCCGACGGTACTGAGTACGTCGGATTCTGTACGGTCCGTTGTACTACTAGTACCGTCCGCTGTACTACCCGATACCGCCGTCGACGCAACACCCGTTTTGGCCGTCTCGAGACAACACTCCGGTTCCGGCAGCCCCGCTAGGTCCAGCGCTAACAGCATAAACGCGTACCCGCTGGTGACCCGCGGCTTTCCGCGAAATCCTGGTTTCGCCGCGTCCGAAAAAGAATCCAAAACGTGTCGCCAGTGTTTCCCGTACGTGCTCGGCGCCACCACGAACGGCGCGGGTTGGTTTTGCGATTCGCGAAACGACCACCAATCTTTTGCGTTCTCGTTCTTTTTGAAGCTTTTGTGGTCGTGGTGTGTCGTGACGTGCACGGAAAAGTGATGCGCCACCGCTCTTAGGTACGACACGAAGTACGCGCGTCCCAACTTTTCCACGTTGGGCACGAGACGAATTTCGGCTCTTGAGGTACTTTGAGTCCACGCCGAATCAGAATCGCGGACACGAGGCGGTTCGAGCTCTTCGTGTGTCAGTCGGTCACAAGGGTCGTCGCGTCCCGCGGACATCAGCCACCCGGTGGCGTGTACGTCGGTTTTCGAACCCACGTCCTGGACGAACTCGTGTGACGTTTCGTATTCGTTGAAGCGAACCACGGTTCCGTGCGCGTCGATGTTCGCGCCGAAACCCGAACGTAACAACGCCGAGCCGTTAGAAACGCACGCGATGTCATATTTACTGGAGTCGTCCCCGGTGCCGTCGTTGGTGTCGCTACGTGACGTGAACAAATCATCCAAAAGCGCACTGGGAGGAAGCGCTTTCTGAAGCAACTCGAGTTGCGACCCGCAGTCCCACCAAAGCCAAGTTGCGTTTTGATTTTTGGTGGAGTTCTTTTCAGCGCCGCCGGTACCGTCTTCGTCGGGCATCGGTCCCCAGAACTCCGTAGCGTCGGATTCATCGCGGGTGCTTACCTCTGATACCTCCGGTAAGACAATGTGATGGGTAAGCATCGCCCTTGCGATGGCTCGGCGCTCGGCGCACAGCACGCCGGCGACGGCGGCGGCTTCGGCGCCGGTGAGCGATTCGCGAGTCAGAAGAGAGTTCGCAGCTTTTGACTTGACCGAATTAGGGAAACGTTTATGCACATCCTCATGGCCCACCGCCTTCCCTGAACTATTCTTCACGAACAAACGCGTCAATCCGCAATCGGTGTCGTCCATCTCGCACGCTGGACACCCGGCGATACCCCAGTTATCCTTCTCAAGGCGTATCGTGGCGGCGCACGAGGTGCACGTACGGTGCGCGCATCGAGAAAGTTTCGGGTTTCGGGCTTTTTCGTTCGCGAAATCAACTTCCACGTCCACGTCCACGAGGCACAGCTGGCACACCAAATCCACGCCGACGCCCTCGTGGAACGCGGCGAGACGGTGAAGCGCCTTCGCCGCGTCCATCGCCCGGAGTTTCGGCGACGCCTCCGGAGGTGCGCCGAGGAACTGTCAGTGCTGTGGCGTCATTTCTCGAACTTGCCAAAAAATACCGAAAACGAAAACTTCCCGATCGAATTCACGAAAAAGGAACAAGCGAGCCAAAGCCAGAGCCAGACCCGAGCGCGCATTGGGTACGCTTCGCTACGGGCGCGCGAACGCGGGCATGGAACCGATTGAGGTGGATGCCGCGGTGGCGACGCGGTGGGCGGATGTCGATGAGCTCGGGTGTGTGTCTGGCGAAGACGGCACATCGCGTTGGCTGGAAATCACGGTGTCCTTGCCTGGCGTGCGTAACGCGAGCGACGTGTTGGCTGAGGTGCTTGGAGACGCGAAGGGACACCGATTATCCGTGCGCGCGACGACATCCGGACGAGACGATGTCGAGGTGAAGTACCGCGCGGACGTGCCTTTGCCCCCCGAGTGCGACGCCGAGCCGGCGCCACGAGTCAAATTCAGCAAGAAGAAGATGGTGTTGGTGGTTCGGTTCCCTCCACGAAAACAAACAGACGCCGTCGCGGCGAGCGCGAACGCAGATGGACTTGCAGACACACGTGTCGATACGCTCGCAGAAACGCTCGCAGGCACCGTACACGGCGCAGACACAATACAACACGACTCCGAAAATCCTCTGGCGGAGTACCTGTCCATGCTCGGCGCGGACGCGGCGGGACGCGAAAAAGACGCGTGCGACGCCGTTTTTCCCGTCAAAGAGGGTCAACGCGAAGAGGTTATTTCGGAGTGCACGACTGCGACAAATACGACCACTCCGAAGACGCGTGATACGCATGGTGAGTGTGATGACAACAGTGTCGCGACAGTTACGAAGCCTGTGGTATCCGGTTCCAGCCGGAACCGCAAAAAACAAGACGGACGCCGGCGCAAAGCGGAGAAGAAGGCTGGTAAAAATCAACCCCAAACCCAAACCCAAACCCGCCCACACCTTCAACTTCCTCTTTTCAAAAACGTCAAACTCGCGAAATCGGTGGCGCAGCTCGACGACATGGCTGATTCCCTGGCGTGTCAGCTGGGCGAAAGGGGCTGGGCGACCTGCGAGTTCATCACCCCCTCCGCGGTTCGCGCGGTACGGGAAGAAATTGAAAACGTCGCGCCGTTCTACACGCCGGGCGAGATTTGGCTGGGAAAGGCGGACGCGGGGGCGCAGATTTCGGTGAAAAGCGTGCGCGGCGACCGGGTGTTTTGGATGGACCCCGATCAAATCATGGCCGGCCGTTTCGTGGCTCTGGCCAGCACGCTTCAGGCGATTGATACCCTGGTACTGGACCACATGGCGCGAGACGCGAAGAGAAGTGCGAAACGAGCAACCGACGCGAACAACGAAGCGAACGTGTCGACAAACACAACCGCTTCGCGCCTTTCCAACCTCGCCGACCGCACGCACGCCATGCTCGCGGAGTACCCCGGGTGTAGCTCGAGGTTCGTGAAGCACGTGGATAACACCGCCGGGGATGGTCGGCGACTCACGGTGTTGTGTTACCTCAACGAGGACTGGCTCGGGGAGAACGGCGGGTCCCTGAAGGTGTACGACGACGCGCGTGACCAAACAGGTACGTTTGTATTTCACCAAATCCCGCCTCCACGTTTGCCCATACAAGACTGACACTTCTCTTTTACAATCACAGGCACCGAAGTCGCGCCCGCGGGCGGACGGATTGTGATGTTCTACGCCGACCAAACGCCGCACGAGGTTTTACCGAGCTTCAGGTCTCGGCACAGCTTCACGGTGTGGTACTACGACGAACACGAGTCTAAAGAGGCGTCGAAACTCGGACGGGACGGGAACGACGACGCGTCCGTCGCGAAAACGGCGCACGCGCCGGGGATACTCGACCCGGACGATACTTCCCTTCCGGGTTCTTTTTCACAACGTAACGCAAACAACGAAAAGTCCACCGAAGCGGATGATCAGCAAGCCTCTGCTTTTGTTAAAACCATGATGACCGAGAACCTGACGCCAACCGCGGCGTACTCCGCGGCCAAGAATTTATCGGCGGCGGCGCTCACCACGGCGGCGCGCGTTTTCGGCGCGCCCAACGGCAAGGCGCTTCTGGAGCACGTGCGCACGGTGACCGAAAACGAACTCGCCGAGTTGCGGTCGGAAATGACGCGGATGGGGATGGAGGGGTAGGGGTAGGGTATCGTGCGCTGGGAGTAGAAAAAGTAGGGTAGGGTATAGTAGAGTTTGGTAGTACTCTCTATAATAGCTTAGCTATTAATAGCGAGTCTGTTTTACCGGCCGTCGTCCAAGCCGCAGTAGCCACGGATGGTGAACGGCTCTTGCTTGATCTCGGGCTCCTGCTTGATTTCCGGTGAGCTCTCCTTCTCGCGCTTGATCCGCTTCGAACTCGGCGGAGCCGCGCGTGCCGCTTTGCACGCCGCGTAGTTTTGTTTCAGCTTCTCGTGAGGGCAGGGGGTGCACTTCACGCAGCCGTGTTTCAGCTTCCCGTGAGGGCAGGGGTTGCACGCCGCGCTGCTGTTTTTCCGCTTCCCGTGAGGGCAGGGGTTGCACTCCACGAAGCTGTTTTTTCGCTTGCCGTGAGGGCAGGGGTTGCAGTCCACGCAGTTGCCTTTCAGCTTCCCGTGCGGGCAGGGGTTGCACTCCGTGCAGCTGTCTTTCCGCTTGCCGTGGCGGCAGGGGTGGCAGTCACCGCAGCTACGTTTCAGCTTCCCGTGCGGGCAGGGGCTGCACAACGCGCAGCCGTGTTTCACCTTGCCGTGGGGACACGGGTTGCAGTCACCGCAGTGGTATTTCTCCCTCCCGTGCGGGCTTTATTCCCATCTCTCACGATCAGCTCCCCGTCACCGCACGTCTCGCGCGCCACGAAGTGCGCGGCGCACCAAGAGAAGCAGCGTGAAAGGTCATAGCTTTTTCGTTGGAGGACGCGACGAGTTCGATAAATTCGCGGCTGAAAACGGAGGTGACGGACAGGCCGCGGGCAGGGTGCCCACGTTTCATCGCCACTCCCTCCCTGTCCTGGTCAGACACGACGAGCGCGCGCGGGGGCGGTAACCACGCGCGTTCCACCATGGGTAGCGATAACCCCAAAGGCGTTTCCGCGCCTTTGCGCGTGGCGCAGAGGTACGGTCGGTACGCCGCGCTCGTGGGTGTTTGTTTGGTGTTGTGCGTGACCTTGTTCACGGATCCTTCCATCGACCCGAAGTCCGTGCAGGTAACGGGAACCCCGCGGCGCGCGGGCGCGGGGGAGGCGGCGACGCAAAGCACGCTGCCTGTGTCCATGCGAAACGTGGCGAACAAAGTTGGGGTCATGAAAACCAAACTACGTGATGCGGCGGCGGAACTCGGGGATGTGGGGCTGCACGAAACCACGATGCCGCGGAAAAAGCGACCGCCACCCGGGGTTGTGCAAAAAGTCGCGAAACTAGGCGACGCGAGGGTGCTGGTTCGGGGGGAGGGTGGGAAGGGGCGTGTTTCCGAGACTGCGGGACATGTAGAGGTTGCGAAAAAAACGGAACAGGTGGTTGAGAAGACTTTGGAATCTTCCGTGAGTGAAGATTCTTCGGTGAGCGACGCGAGCGAAGAAACTGCAGCGATTGAAGAAGCTTCTGAATCCGAAGAAACGGAAACCGAATCGATTGAAGAAGCGATTGAATCCGAAGAAACGGAAACCGAAACGATTGAAGAAGCTTCTGAAGAAGAAGAATCTGAAGAAGAGAAAACTGACTCCGAAGACCCTGAATCCGAAGAAACCGGCTCCAAGCCGACCCCCGAAGGTCTGTACACCCTCGGCGCGTTGACCATGGGTGGCGAACAAAAGTCGCTTTCGTACGCCGCCGGCAAAGTAACGCTCGTGACGAACGTGGCGAGCCAGTGAGGATTCGCGGCGAGTAACTACAAGGGACTCGCCGCGTTGCACGGCAAATTCGCAAACGAGCTGGAAATCATGGCGTTCCCGTGTAACCAGTTTGGAGGCCAGGAGCCCGGGTCGAACGCCGAGATTTTAACGTTCGTGGAGAAACACGGGTTCCCGGACCCGACACACACCACCGGGTTCCAAATATTTGCCAAAACTTTAGTTAACGGCAAAGACGCGGACGCCGTGTTTTCGTTTCTGAAAAACTCCAAACCCGGCGGCGGCAAGGACATCAGGTGGAACTACGCCAAGTTTCTCGTCGGGGCGAACGGCGTGCCGGTGAAGCGGTACGACGCCGCGTTTGATTTGAAAAAAATAACGCGCGACATCGAAAACCTGCTCGACGAAAAAGCGGAAAAGGACGCCGAGTACGACAGCGGGTTTTAAGAGGATTTTAAATCCAAGGGATTTTTCTTTGAAGAAAGAAAAGTGACGCGCGCGCGGCGAACGTGTCTGGCTTGTGACGGCGGAACCTTAAACGCTTTCGTGGCGGAGGTTCTGCTCGATGCGCCAACGACGCCTACCGCGTTTTTACTTTTAAAAGAGAGCGACAGCGACGACGATTGAACGAAAGAGTTTGCGGACAAGCTGTTGTGTTGTGACTTCACGAAGGAGTAACGCATTGCTTGTGTAAAATTTAATCTACGCGTACGAACTTGCTCCCAGCGCGAACAAAAACACGCGCGACGGGTTGTGTGGTGGGGTATCGCCTCGACTGTAATACAGAGTCTGCTTGATAGATCGATCGCGCCATAAAATCAAAAAAGGGATTACGCGGTTTCCTCGGTTTCGGTTTCCGTATCCGACGCGAATTCCTGCAGAAGCTCCATGGCTTGGAACAGCGCTTTTTCCTTCCCCGGAATTGTTTCCAGGCCGATCGCGCACGACGCGTCGTCCCGCCAAGCCTTCATCGCGGTTTCGTCAAGCACGTCCCCCGCGTGCAGGTCCCTGAAAATGCGCTCCAGCAGTCCTTCGGGAAAGTCCCGGCTGGCGCAAAAGCGCTGCGCCGCGTACAGCACCGCGACTTCCCGGTCCAACTTGCAAATCAGGTCCTTCTTGTCGCCGTCTTTCTTCTCGGGGCCCTTGCACGCGGCAAGCAGGGCTTTGAAAAACGGCTCCAGGGACGCGACGGGGGCGCCCGTGGGAACGTCGTTTGGCACCCCCCTGGTCAGCGCCCACTTCGTGACCTCCCCCACGAACTCCGTGCCGACCCGCGCGCTTGGTTTCGCGCTGTCGGCTATCCAGGTCACGAGCTGGTCGCCGGTCACGTCGGGTTCGGCGAGTTTCGCGAGAAGCGGCGTTAGCGACCCGACGAGCCCGTCCAAGCCGTGTTTCGCAAGCACCGATTCAATCGTCGCGCCGTCCTCCTTGTCCATGTTTCCGAGGAAGTCCCCTAGGGTGACCTTCGAGTTGAGTAACACCTGTTCCGCTCTTGGCGTGCCGAAGCTCGCCGAGATTGCGCCCAGGATCCGGCAAAGCACGGGCAAAGCGCCGCCTTCTTCCTTGAGGTACCCGACCTCGCCCTCCGGCCCAGCCTCCGCGCACGCGGTCGCGACGGCGGCGAAGTCGACGCTTCCGTCCGCCACGGCGCCCGCCAGCACCGTGGCCAAGTGCGTGTCCGCCAAAGGCAAGTCGCACTTGTGGTCCTCCAGGTCATCAAGCACCAGCTTGATTCCGGCCACCAGGCCTTCGGGTGTCGCGGGGCCGCCCACCGAGCCGGGCAGCCGCCGGAACAAAGCCCCGGCCGCCTGCCAGTCCATTTGGCGTCGCTCAAACCCGGACACGACGAGGTTCGCGACGAACGAAGGCACCCTCGGTTCGAAAGAAGGCCCCCACCCGTGAATCGCCCGAATCGCCTCATCCGCGTCCTTGTCATCGAAGAAGTAGTCCAAAACGCGTTTGCGCTGCGTTTCGTACGTCTCGTCCGACATACCTTTATCCGAGGATTCGGATTCGGATTGTTCCGCGGACAATCCGGATTGTTTCTTCGCGCCGCCTGTCTCGCCCCGGTCGCCGGGTTTGGGCCCGGGGATGCCGCCCCTCGGCGCGGGCGCGCCGCCCGCCAGCCTGTCGCCGGCGCCCCGGCCGTCGCCCCGGCCGCCTCCCGGCGCCAGCCTCCCGCCGCTTTCGGTGCCGCGCATGGCACGAGGGGGAGGGTCCGCGACGGGCGCGCGACCTGAACCGTCACGCCCGTCCCGCCCGCCGCGCCCGCCGTCGCCCCGCCCGCCGCGGTCGCCGTTTCGCGCGTCGTTTCGGCCGTCGCCGCCGCCGCGGTCGCCGGCGCCGCGCCCGCCGGGCGCGCCGCGGTCGTCCCGCCCGCCCGGGCCCGCGCCGCTGAAGCCCCCGCCTCGGTCGCCGCTTCGCTGCGGCGGCGGCCCTCTTTCGTCCCTGCCGCCCCCCCCCCGGACAAGGGGCCCGCCCCCCCTGGCCTGGTTGGACGCTTCCCTCTGCGCGTCTTTGTGGACGTCGCCGATTTTCTTCGGGCCCTCCTCCTTGCGGCGCATGCGCCACCCCTTTGACCTCATTTCAAGCACGTCCTGGCACATGAACCTGTGCCTGCTGGACAGGGTTTGGTTTTTCGAGAGCCCCAGGATGCGGTTGGCGTACGCGTCCATGTGCGACTTTGCTTTCTGGTGATCCAGCTGGCCGCCGATCGTGCTGAGCAGCTTGCAAAGCGCCTCCACGTCCTCTTCGTCGGGGTTTTCCGGGTCCGACAAGAGTTTCTGAATACAAGTGTGCATGATGCGTTCGCTCAGCATCTGCTTTTTGAAAAGCTCGCCGATGAACCGGATGTTGCCCAGCATTCTGCGGCGCGCCACACGCATGCGCTCCTCGCGCTCGTGCACCTTGCGTCGCTCCGCGAGGTCCAGCTCCTCCGGGGTCTTCGGCTTCGCGGGGGCTTCGCCTTCCTCCGCGTCGTCCGCCGGCTTTTCTTGTTCGGGTTCTTGTTCCGGTTCGGGCTCGGGCTCGCCCGCCGCTACGCGCGCCGCCGCCGCCGCCTTGGCCTCCGCCGCGTCCGCCAGCTCCTTCTCCGCGGCTTTGATCGCGCCGTCGCCTTTCTCGAACTCTTCTTGGCACTTGGAAAGCAACACGCGTTTGAACGTGATAACGGTCGGGTTTTCCGGGTCGGGACTCGCCGGGTCTTTGAACTCCACGCCCTCCGCGAGGAACCGGTCGCTCAGCGCCGCGCACATCGTGGCGTACAGCTCCGCGAACGTGGGTTCGGTGAGCGCTTTGTCGAACAGCTGCCCGATCAAGCCCATCAGGGTCTGCGCTTCGTCTATGCCTTCCTCCAGAATTTTCTCAAGCAGCTTCTCGAAACTCTCCGGTGTCAGTTTGTTCAGAATACCCTTGAACCCCTTTTGCTTTTTGGTCTCGGCGTCCCACGCGGTTTTGTCGATGGCGAGGAAGTTGTTCGCCGTCTTGACGAGCTGCGGCAACCGCGGATCCGCGCGGTTGGAAACAGGCGCGCCGTAGTTCCTGAACCCACCGGCGCCGCCTCCGCCTCCGCGTCCTCCGCCGCCGCCCCGACCGCCCCGACCGCCCTCACCCTGCTGGTCGGGAGGCATGCCGGTGTGCGCCCACTTCTGGGCGCCGCCGCGGCCGCCGCCGCGGCCGCCGCCCGGCGGGCCGTTCCCGGGGCCGCCGCCGCGGCCGCCTCTTCGTCCGCCGCCGCCGCCGCCGCCCGCCATCCCGGGCGGGCACACGAAGTCCATTAGCGGCCAGTAATCTTCATCCGCCGGGGTCTCCAGGTCCAAAGGTTTGCCCGCGCAAAGCGGCGCCAGTTCGTACGCCTTTAGGAAATCCCGCGTGTACTTCTTCACGCCGCCGCCGGGCGCCGGGCCGCCCTCCGTGGGGGGCTTCCACTCGGACGGAGGCGCCGGCGCCACTGCTGCGGGGACAGCAGGCGTCTCAGCCGTTTCCTCCGTCTTTATCTCCACAACAGGCTCCGGGGCCTTGGGGGGCGTAACAGACACCTTTTTGGGCTCCTCCACGGACAACGAACTCATCGCCGCCTCGAGGGGCGCCGATGGCGCCGTTACCGCCGCCGCCGTCACAGCGGGCGTGGACTCCTCCGCCTTGGCCGCCGCGGGCGTGGGAATCGGCTTGGGCGCGGCGGGGGCGACGGCGACGGCCACGGGGGGCGACGGCCGGGCAGCCGCGGTGGGCACGGGCACGGGCGCGCGGGGAGGCGCGGGCGCTGAGCCCGGGGGGGTCATGCCCGCCGCAGCCATAGCCGCGGCCATGGCTTGCGCGTGCGCGTGCGCGTGGGCGTGCGCCTGCGCCGCTTGCGCGGCGGCGAACGCCGGGTCCCCGGGCGGCGACCCTGCCACGAACCCTGTGGGGAACCCGTCGCCGGGCCCGCCTGGTGATGTACCAGGCGCGCCCATCATCGGCCTGCCGTAGGGCCCCCCAAAGCCCGGCTGCGCGGTTTGCGCCATGCCGGGGTACCCGCCGGGCGCGGGTCGCGCGCCGGTTGCGGCGGCCGCCGGGTTCAGAGGAGCAGCCTTCTCCTTCCCATCAGCGCCCCCCTTCCCTTCCGTATCCGGCGTCGGCTCCGGCTTTTTAAAGTCGCCTTTGATCTCTTCCTTGGAATCCGGGTTCACAATGCGAATCGCGCTGCTCTTGCGCTGCGCCACGACGGGGACGTGGCCAGGGGCGCCGGCGAAACCGGGAACCCCGGTCCCTCCCGGGGGAACGCCGCCGGGCTGGCCGGGACCCGGGGTGAGCCTGACGGGCGCGCCCGGGCCGCCCGGGCCGCCGTACCCGGGGCCGTTCATGCCACCCATCATCCCCATGGGCATCCCCCCACCCGGGCCGCCGAAGGATCCCGGGAAGCCTTGCCCGGCGTACATGTTCTGCGGAGGCATGTTCGGCCTAACGCCCATCATGTGCGGAGGGGGCGCGCCGAAGGGGAACGGCTGAACATGCTGCCCGCCGTTCGGGGCGCCGGCGTACGGACCGTTAGGACCGTTAGGGTTGGGGCCGCCGCCGCCAGGGATCGAACCGCCGCCTGCTGGGAACGTTACCGGCGCGCCCAGCGGTCTCTGGTTTTGGTGTTGCGCCGCGCCGGGAGCGCCGGTCGGCCTCGGGCCGGGCGGGCCGCTTTGTTTGCCGTCCCGGTCCGCGTGAGGCGTTGGGATGTGCTGCGCGGGGGCGCCCTGCGATTTTCAGAGCAGAGGAGTTGAAGCAACAGGTCAGGGGGACGACTTGTCGACTTTGAAGGCGCCTGAGACTTCTTTCAATGCTCCGTTGGACGGTTCTTTTCGTCCGTCGTCGCGCTTGAGCGGTTGGTGACGCGGGGAATACGTCACCGCTTTCGTCGCGACGGGGCGCGAAAAACAAAATAGTCGCGCGAGTCGAACCGGCGGCGGTCTCGTTTTTCGTGCGATTCGACGCGACCCTGCCTCGATCGGAGATCGCGAGCCTGGGACGCCTTCGTGACGCGCCACGGCGGTGCTTTATCGCGGAAACGCACACAACCGCCGGGAACCGGGAACACAACACGCGGGCGTTACCTACCTGCTCCGGGCTGAACGTGCCGAACGTGAAGTTGGGCGCCTTGTCGTCGCCACCTCCCTGGGGGTTGGTTGCCGGAACACGGGGGGGGGGGACCGCGCCTGCGTTGGGGTTCATGGTACTGCTGTTCGGTGTGGGACCGCGGTGTGAGCGAGATTGCGAGCCGGGGATGGGAAGGGTCAGGCAAGGCGGCGCGGGGGGGGGGGGGGGGAAA
>Ga0209710_1000106_pt1 | contig 94996 bp, 101 predicted proteins | sample ArcticOcean_MG_C_5_FD_187436 | JGI IMG/M metagenome (GOLD analysis project Ga0209710, IMG submission 187436) | Marine microbial communities from western Arctic Ocean - ArcticOcean_MG_CB4_138 (SPAdes) (version 2) | ecosystem: Environmental > Aquatic > Marine > Oceanic | place: Arctic Ocean...
CGGACCCCGGGGGGGGGGGTGGGAGGGGTCATGCGCGGACGTTGTGGCGGTGGATCTCGGTTATTCTAGGACGTTACAAAATAAAGATTGTCCAAAGCCGAAACTCCGAAAGCGCCAAAAAGCGAAGGTTATCCATCTCGCACAAGACTGAGTCACTCCGCGCGGCACGGACGGCCGGTTCGGGTGCGCGGTTCCTACCGGTCTTCCCGACACCACTTCCCGAGACATCAACACGGTTTTCGCCCGATGTTCGCCCATCTCAGCGCGACGAGGTCGACGTGCGTCTCCCGAAGCGTCGCATGGCAACATTCGGGGTTTAGGGTTGTCCTTGGGACGAAATGCCGTCCCTTTGCGTCTCGACCGATGCGCCCAATGCCGTCGATGCCACGAAACACCATGGTCAAGGCACAGCAGGCTGTTGCACAAAACGCCGGCCCCGGCGTAGCACCCGCGCACTTGCGCACCACGATGACCCCCGTACCGGCCGAAGTTTTCGGAGAAGGAGGGATGAGCCTTGTGGACAATCCCGGCATGGCACTCGGGTTCGGCGATTTAACCGAGCACGATTTTTTTAGGGTCAACACCGACACACCAGGCCTGAAGGTGCTTCACATAGACCCGCCAATCTTGACGATTGACGGGTTTTTAACCGCAGAAGCTTGCGACGCTTTGATAAAAGCCGCGGGCGAGAGCGGGCTTATGAAAACGTCCGGGGTCGGCGGCGCCGCGAATGAAAACATTCGGACGTCAAAAACGTGCACCCTGGATAGCGAGTTACTCACTGACCACCCCACTAAAGCGGCTATTTTGCAAGCCACGGAGAATGCTTTGCCGCAACTGAAAGGCTTGAAGGCGTCGAAAACCGCGTTTCAGAAACCGACTTCGCTCTCGCCGTGGAGTTACGAGCTTCCGCAGGTCGCGCATTACCAGGGCGGTGAGTATTTCAAAACCCACGAAGACGGGTTTCCTGAAAACGTTTCCCAAAAGAAAGGATACCAGCGACGCGCGACGGTTTTGGTTTATTTAAACGACGTCGAAAAGGGAGGCGCTACTCGGTTCGACAAGCTCGGTATTGACGTCCAGCCTGTTAAGGGTAAGGCGCTTATTTTCTTCCCTGGCACGGACGCGTCTATGCCGGATGGGCGGACGCTGCACACGGCGACGGAGGCGATTGACGAGAAGTGGATTAGCCAGCTTTGGGTTTGCGGGTTCGCGGGGAAACACGCGACGGCGGGTCAACCGCCGGGGCCCGGTGATAGAGCCGCTAGAAGAGCGCAAGATAAGGAGACCAAGAAAGCGGCGAAGAAGGCGGGAGGGGGTGGCCGAGGGGGGAGGAAGGGAAGCGCGTGATCAGCTGTGCGTTGTCTTTACAATCTCGTAGTCTACGTTATCCTCGCGGAAATCAAATGCCAAACTCGTCTCTGACAATTTTTGCCCGTTTTTGCACGTATTGCGTTTCCGTGATGTCTCCGCGGTCGCGCAAAAGCCTGGCTTGCGTTAGTTTTGGGATCCTCGCCTCCGGGGTTGGCACGACGGGGGGCGCGAGAGGGGGAACGGGCGCGAGCGGCAGAACGGCGGTCGGGAACGCGGTGGACGGACCGGATAGGGTCGGCGCAGGCGGTGAGCCCTGATCGGGCGACTCACCGATTGTCGCTTCGTTCGCCGGCGCGTCGTTCGTACCCATCGTTCCCCCCCCTTCACCCGACGGTCCTTCGCTCCGCCCGTTTTGCGCTTCTTGGGGACGGGGGTAACGAGTGGCTTTGCTTTACTGGCGGATGTCACTGGCGCGACCGCGACCGTTTTCTTCGCCTTGGCGAAATCGCTCTCGTTCGCCGCGCACGCGAACACCAACCCCATCAACTCGCACCACGACGCGTCCGGGAAGTTCAGGGCTTTGAAAAGCGGCTCTCCTTTTTCAACGCCCTCGAAGGTTTTCCGGACGCGTTTCGACGTGGTCCTGACGGGCCACATTCTCCGTACCAGAACGTCTTTCGCCGCGGCGGCTCCCATGTCCGAGGTGAAAGACATCTCGAACGCTACCTTGGAAGTCACGGTGCGCGCCGGTGAACACTTCGTTTTTGGGGTGTAGCCTTTCATCGTCACCTCGGCGAAGAACAAGCCAGTTTCGGTATACTTTCGCACGCCGTGTCCTCTCCCTAGGCTGCCCTGCGGCTTGGCCTCCACCGATTTAGCTCGTGCGTAAGCCGCCTTGATGTCTTAGGAAGATTTGGCGCGTTCGAACGCCGCCTTGACGCCGTGCGGTACCAAGTCGCCGTCGCGAAGGAAAAAAAGTAACTCTTCGTACGTCGCTTCCCTTTGGTCGCCGTCGTCGAACTTCACGGTGTACACGGTTCCCAAGATGCCGTGGTTTCGCCATGACACAACATTTCCTTTGAAATACGCGCATCCCTTGCCGTTGCGCTCCGCGTACAGAACGTTCACCTCGCGCCCGACCAGAAGCCCCCGGGGGTCACGGTCGTCGTCTTTTTCGTCAACTCCAAGAGGAGCCACGGGACCCTTGCCAATGGTACCAACCACCGTAGACCGGCGGAATCCTGTTCATTCGTGTTCACGGTTCCCTTGGGCGTCTTGGGCGCTTGAGCCGTCTTGGCCGCCTTCGCCCGCGCTTCGAGTTTGCGTTTCTTGGGAACGAGGGAGAACCGGTCGGTTTGGCTTTAGCCGCGGGTGTCACCTGCTTTTTCGCTTTAGCGGCACCCTGTGTCGCCTTCATTTTCGCAAACGCCTCCGCGAAGTCGGTCTCGTTCGCCGCGCACGCCAGCATCAGCCCGACCAAGTCACACCAGGAAAGATCGGGGAAGTTCAGTTCTTCGAACGTTTTGCGGCACTTAGCGGGTGTCTTCACGAAACGCATGCGCCGTACCAAAAAATCGTGCGCCGCCGCCGCGCCGACGTGCGAGGTGAAATACGCGTCGAAGGTTTCTTCGCACGTTTTACTTCGCACGTTTGAACGCGGTGGCGGCGAACGCGGCTTTCAGTTTCGCCACGCCGAAGAACAAGTCGGTGTACTTATCTTTTCGGACGCCGTGTCCTAATTCAAGGCAGACCCGCGGTGATCCGTCTCCGTCCGATTTCGCAAGCGCCAGCGCCGCCTTGACGTGTTCCGAAGACTTGGCGCGTTCCAACGCCGCCTTGACGTCTTGCTGCAACAAATTTCGGTCGCAAATGAAAGGAAGCAACTCCTCGTACGTGGATCGGCTTTCGTTGCCGTCGTTGTACCTCACCACGTAAACGGTTCCCAGGTTGAGATGGTCGTCGCGTACTGACACGACCATGCCTTTGCAGTACCCGAAGCCCTTGTCGTTTTCGGGACACGCGTGCAGAATCGCGACTTTTGTTCCCACGAACGCCTTGCCGGGGTCGCGCGTGTCATTTACGACGCCTCCATCCGCCGCAGGCACCGTTGCAGTTTCCACCAGTCGAGACTGTTTGCCCTGGGTGCCGGAGGCCTTGGCGCGGGTCAAACCGGTAGCCGCCGGTTGATTCGTTCGATGCCGTCGCAGTGGTGGTGATGCGGTGCCACGGGCAAACGCGTCGACGGTCGCGTAGCAGCGCGACGGCAAGTGGCAACCGATGTGTCGACCGTGAGTCGGTCTCGTGGAACGAATAATATTTCCCGGAAAAGTTTTGTCAATGCATGCTATGCGCATTGTTGGCCGCGCTCCCGGTGAGAGGGGGCCGGGTACGACACGCGGTGTTTACGTGACGTGACCTAGCACCGAGCACGGGGGACCCTGGTAGTAGTAGTCGTACGAAAACACACGCAGTACTTCGGCAAAGAGTACTGTTGACTTGTTGGACAGACGACGACGACGCGGCAGGTCAGATCGGGGCCGCGTGATTGCACGGCACCACCGTCCAAATTCAATCTCGCCCCCAGAGATGTCTTTTTTCGGCCTCGGCAGGGCGGTGACCATCGACTTGACGCACGCCAACGGCGATACCCAAAGGACGGCTAGCGTGAAGAGCGACCGAGGTGCAAGCGAAGTGCTTCCCGTGTTCACCACAAACGAAACAATCGGTGGGACGGTGCATCTGTCACCCGCGCCTGGAAAGAAAATAGACCATCTCGGTGTTAAGATCGAGGTGTTGGGCCAAACCGAGCTGTACTTCGACAGGCAAGACGGGCACGATTTCGTCAGCCTGGTCGCTGAGTTGCTAAACCCAGGCGAACTACAAGGCCCGCTGAGTGTTCCTTTCGAGTTTAAAAACGTGGTGTTGCCGCACGAATCTTACAGAGGCATTAACGTGCGCGTGAGGTATTTCATCCGCGTCACTATTACGAGGTACGGCTTGCGCGTTTCCCAAATCCTGACACTGTTTGCCGATTGTCCCGAGTAATTACTCACTCACATTACGAAAGACTGACACTTTTCTTTTACTATTACCAGATCTTACGGCGGCACCGTGACGCAAGACTTTCCCTTCGTGTGCCGCTTACTAAGCGTCCCCCCCGAAATCAACACCGGGATCAAAATGGAAGTCGGCATCGAGGACTGTCTACACATCGAGTTTGAGTACGCCAAAGGGAAGTACCACCTGCGGGACGTGGTGGTGGGTAAGGTACGTATTTCCCACCCACCACATTCCGCCTCCCTGATTGCCCATACAAGACTGACATTTATTTTTACAATCTCCAGATTTTCTTTCTTTTAGTGCGGATCAAAATCAAACACATGGAGGTTGAAATACGGCGACGCGAAAGCGCGGGCGGGGGAAGCAACACCTACAACGAGTCCGAAACTTTAGCAAAGTACGAAGTCATGGACGGCGCGCCGGTTCGAGGGGAATCGGTGCCGGTGAGGTACGTCGTGTTTTTGGCTTTCTCAAATCCGTCAACACACCGTGGAGGCCCGATTACGCTGTTACCCTGTTTACCCGTTTACGTTTACGAAACAGACTGACCTTTTCAAGGAAACCCACTCTGACCTTTTGTTTCCAAAAATCACGGAACACAGGCTGTTCCTCACCCCCTACGACATCACCCCTACCTACAAAAACGTCGCCAACCGGTTCAGCGTGAAGTACTACCTGAATTTGGTGTTGGTGGACGAAGAAGACCGGCGGTACTTTAAGCAACAAGAAATAACGATGTTCAGGCACGAGTTGTGAAAGGTGGAGGTTGCGCGTTGGTTCAATCCTTGTGCGGTTGTGAAGGTGAAAGGTTTTGTATTTCAGACTATTTGCGGCATGTATTTATCATCGCATCGAGTGTAGTACTCTTGACTGGACTCAATCTCTTTCGGTTTTGAGTTTCGCGGCGAACGCGCTGACCCGCCGGTGGCCTTCCCGCGCAATTTGGTTTCCCGCGTCGAGCTTCAGCGCGTTTCCGAAATCAGCAGCGCTCAAATCGAACCTCTCTAAATACTCATACGCCAGGGCTCGGCGGATCATGGCTTTGATGTGTGACGGTTCGTATTCCAACGCGAGGTCGCAATCACGGACACAGGCTTTGACGTCCGAGAGTTGCCGACGCGCTTCCGCGCGGTTGGCGAGAAGCGCGGCGATGTTTTTTGACGGTGCGGCGGCGTGGCTTGGCTTTTCCTTTTTTTCGTCGCCATCGCTTTGGCGATTCGCACCAACATCGACGCCATCTGTCAACCGTACCCCCAGCAAATCAAGCCCGACCGTGTACCACCCGATGGCGTCTTCGTACGCGCCGTTCCGGTAACTCTCGTTGCCCCGAGTTTTCGCGTCTTCCCAGTCCTTCGGGGTGTTGGCTATTTGAACTTCCACTTTTTGCAGCGCGTTTTCGATCTGTTCGTTTTTAGGGTCGATTTGGAGACCGGCGCGAAACGCATCGGCCGCTTCAACCGGTTTCGCTAGGCTGGACAAGCACGTTCCTTTCCGGTAATACCCCTTGACCCACCTCGCGTCAAGAGAAATTGACCTTTCCGCGTCTCGCAAGGCCAACAGTAAATGCTTAACCTCGCCCGAGTCGTTAAACAGCGCGAACCGAGCCGCGGCGCGGTTCGTAAACAAAGCGGGTTTCGTGCAATCCAACCGTACGCTTTGGTGGTATAAAAAAAGAAAGTGTCAGTCCCAGACCTGGGCAAACAGTGTTGTATGAACAGAGGTAACGCGCCCTTCGCAGGACGAGTATGGAAATCCGTTACTGCGCCCTTCGCAGGACGAGTATATCGCGATGTATTGGACGATGTATGGACAAACAGTCAGAGTAATCGGTCTGAACAGTCACCAGCTTCGGTAAGTCGTCGGGATCTGGGAAACGCGCAACACGCACCTTTGGTCGTACCGATCAATCGCGTCGGGGTATTCCTTCCGCAGGTACAACGCGTTGCCCGACTCTTTGTGTGACACCGCGTCGGCTGCGGAGGGGACGGATGGCTTTTGGGACGCGTGTGAGAACACCTCTGGGGAGTAAACAGACTGGCTCTCAGCTTCCATGATGACGCGCGTCGCAGTGTCCGGACCCTCGCTCTAGATTAGAAAAGAGACGTGACAACGCAATCGAAAGAAAGGGAGGCGACCGGGTTTTCGCTGCAGCGCGAAGAGGTGTGGCCGGAGCTTTTCGTGTTCCACGCGTGGGGTTCCGTTGGCGATACGCGCAAGCCGACACGGAACTCAGAAGCGGCAAATCACTCCGTGAACACGGGGTGGCCGGTGTAACGACGCGCGACGTGAAGTGCGGCGAGGTTGGCTGATGCTTTTTCTGAGCGCTTTTTTTTTTCGCGAAAGGACTCGTCGCCTCCCCGACCACAGTACACTCTTTTCAATCCGTAACATAAAACACCCTCAATCCTGATACCTAACTTCTACCTCGTTTCGTACCCGCGACGCTCGTTTCATGTACCTCACCCCGTGACCCCACACCCTCGACCGCGTCTTGCGTTTGTTTCGGACTAACTGCTCCGTGGAACACGCGAAGGAACCTGCACCAAACGAGCACGTCCAGAAAATCACGATGCGCGCTTTTTGATTCTTCGTCGGCGGCGTCGTCGGCGTCGTCGTCGCCCACGTCCGAAAATAATGAACGGAACACACTGTGTAGGTCAGGCCAGAACGACTCGTCCCCGTCGTGCGACGCCTCCAGTAAACGAGCCGCGCACGTTTTCAAACAACTCGGCAACAGGATGGACATGCGGCAATACTCCATGTTCGTCAGCCCGGACGTGGCGCGTAGGTCCTGATTGTAAAAAATAAAGTGTCAGTCTTGTGCGGGCAAACAGTCGGGCGGATTTGGAGTTGGGAAATACTTACCAGACAAAAATCGTCACCTTCAAAAAAGTCCTCCTTGACGTATCCCGGCAAATCGCGCACCTCGCCGTTTTCGTTGGGAAGCGACGTCAAGCGAAGGGCGACCATCGGGTGCCAGACGATTGCGGTGTTTCGTTCGACAAGCGAATCGCGAGTCGTTGCGATGAACGCTTTCGCCGCGTCGTCCAGGGAGTCCACCAAAAAACCGAGTGACGCCCTGATTGTACAAAAAAAGGAATCAGTCGGTCGTGACGTGTTTATCCGGGATTGGTATAACGTAAACAGTCAGGGGTAATAACCGTCCCTTGTGGTACGAGTATGGGCATCCGGTAATGCGCCCTTCGCAGGACGAGTATGGGCAATCGCAGAGGCGGTGTGTGGTGATTGGGAAACGGCGCTTACCTCAACGCTGCGCCGTTGGAAAGGTCGGGTTCGTACGGCATCAGCCGCGGCGGGTCCCATTTAACAAAGTTTCGTGACTGGCGCGCGTCGGGGAAAAACCCCGCGCCGTCCGTGAAGTACTCCGCCGCGAAACGCGCGTGCGTTTCGCCCGTACCAGCCATGCCACCCGATTGCGGATCAGCAACATCCAGAAAAGCACACGCGTCCAGGGTGCCTCGCAGAACACTTGATTCGGTGTTTACTCGTATCCTCTCCGCTTGGGTATCAGTCGGCCGCCCGTGGTCTTCCGTCGCGTCGCACATCGCCCGCGTCCGGCGTGCAAATCCGTGTCCCAGCTGTTTGTACCGGGTCATCTCGTGGAACAACGACTCGCACGTCCACCGCGCGTGCGTAACGCTTGAAAGAAAGTGTCAGTGTTGTATGGGCAAACAGGGAGGCGGGATTTGGGTTGGGAAATACGTACCTAGCCAAGCGCACGTCGACGCTGAGACAAACGTCTGTCATGAGCGGTTCGGATGACTCTGGATCTAACACCTCCACGGCTTCACTCGCGCTCGGCACCACCCGGTGCCAGGTTCCAGGAGGGATGTACACTGCATCACCAGGGGTTAGGGTAATTACTCGTATTCTTTCACAAGGTACGTCAGTGGGTAAATGGTCAGCCGCTTCGCGCGCGTTGCGAGGCGCGTCGTTCGCGCCGCGCGAGTTCCCAACGTTGCGGTCGCCGGCCAACGGGAACGGTGTGACGTGCCAAACCTTCGTGCCATACAGCTGTACCGTGACGTTGTGGTTCGCGTCGTAGTGCCAGCTCGCCTCGGTGCCGTTTTCGGGGGACGCGTACACCCCGACATCCACATCGTTGGCGAAACGAAGTCGAGCGGCGCCCGTCTTGTCCATTTTAATCGTAGTCTTGTCAGTCGTAGTTTTCGTCGAACGCGCTTCGTCGTCGCCGTCCTCCGCGAGCGTCGGGGCGTTGTACGCCAACCGGAGTAGCGAGTTTCGCAGCGCGTGCGCACCAGGGGCGTAGCAAAACGGTAGGTTCAGGGTGTGTCGCAGTGGCGCCGCCGTGCGGTTGACCATCTCGGCCGCGTCGTCGGTATCGTACCCGTTGTTGTTTTCATCAACGCAATCTTTCGAGATTAGCTTGGACACACTGCCATTTCGAAACCCCGCACGTAAGCCCTCCAGCGTTTTCGCCGAGACCTTCCAGTTCTCCACGTGGCTACCCCAGGTTTGCCGGAAAAACGAGCACGTCCCAACGTTGGGGAGGATATCGTCGAAGCTTGGCAAGGTTTCGGGGTCCATCGATTGGGATTCGGTAGAATGCGAATCTGATTGTGATTCTTCAGACCCCGAGACGTCCTCCTCCTCATCATTCGGATCAGGTGCCGCTGGAACCGGCTCGCGGGGCGATGCCTGAACCTGACCCCGAGGCGGCATGCCGACGAAAGATGAAAGTTTGGCGCGCATCCTCGCACGAGAGCGCGGCGCGACCCGGTCCGCGCGTGGCACGAGTGAGCAGGTCTAGGTCATTGACGCCCGAAAAATCGCCCGAGTGAAAACCGAGTGAAAACTCGGCAGTCGGCACTTCCCCTGGCGCTCCCGAAGGTCCCCGACGATGGCGGACGATTCCCCCCGCGCGGTGTTGACTTTAGATTTCGTGTCTTTGGTTGGTCACGTGTGTGTGGTGGTGTCGTACCCGCCCACAAGAGGGGCGTTGCTTTTGGCTGCGAGAGCCAGGGCGGCGGCGAGGGAGGCGAGCAGTAGCGCGCGTGTTGCGTCGTCTTCGGTCATTGATGAAGCTCCGTCGTTCCACGCGACGTCGTCGCGAAGCACCAGCTCGCGCGCGACGCAAAGGGCGTGTGACTCGGACGTTATCTCGCGACAACACAAACACAAAGCGCCTCACCGGTGGTGGGACACATTGGGTGCGACGGTTCGAGAGGACAGGGAGACGACTCGGGATGACTCGTTTTCGGGACGAGCCGTTGATGGGGAGGAAAAAAACAAGCAGAAGCTTCGCGACGTTCCGGAGATTCCACCGAAACTGGCAGCGCGCGAAACCGAAAAACCGAAACGTGTCGCGACGTTCGCGCCTTCTCGCCCGGGATGGCGCGGCGGAGGGATCGCGGTGAATAAAAAGAAGAACGCGAATCTTCTCGACGGTGTTGCGTCACCACCCGTGGTGAAATTTCAGGCCATCGGAGGTAACGTGAACACCACGGTGATGATGAGACAGGAACCGATGCGGTTACGACGGGAAAACGAACCCTTCGAAAAACGAAACCTTTCGAAAAAAAGCGAAATCGTGTCTCAACCGTCGCTCAAAAACGTGCCGCCCCGGGTTCGGGCGAAAGCCAGGGCCACAAAGATCGCGAGTTTGGAACACTCTGGAGGGTCGTATCAAGGTGCACCACGTGAAAAAACATCGTGTGATGCACGCAACACGAGTTTCCAAAAAACAACGACTAACGCCCGAGTCGGCGGCGTGCCGTCGACGCTGGGTTTGGTGAAGTGTAGTAATTGCGGAACGAAGCAATGCAGCGTTTTAGTAACCTCGTCCCAAAATAACTCACGAAGGGACGGTCTGTGGGTGGACCAGGGAACGCACCGAGGCGTCATACGGAAAGGAGCGCAAGGCGTCAACATGACTAAAAAAATAACAGAACCCTTAGGCAGTGGTACCTCAAACTTCGCGCCTTGCGCGCGATGCGGCGATGTTTTCTATTGCAGCCCGGAATGCGCTTCCGAAGATTGGCAGCGACACCGCAAAAATAACGAGTGCGCCGGCGTTCGCTCCGGGTTCGGATTTATCGACGGCACTTCGGTCGGGAATATCGACCTAGGGTACGTGCGGGGCGAGCGGGTTGGTTCCACCGCGCGGGACGGTTTTTTGCGAACCAGCGTTGGGAGGGGAAGGTAGTGGGAGGGAGTATCGACATCAACGATCGATTGCCAAAAAACGCCTCAAAAATAGCATTAAAAACGCCAGCTGTTAACAAACGATTTTCAAACATAAAACAGTGGTGCTCACCTCGCTTCGGAATCAGATCGCGACCGCGCGCGTTCGTGATGACGACGCGCGCGAGTCGCCCGCGCGGGTCGGTATTGGCAACGCGCGGCCGCGAGACTGGCTCGGAGTCCGGCAATACCTCGCTTAAGTCAAACCCGGGAAGCGGTTCCGTTGTCGCCACGAACACCGCGCGTCAGTGTTTGGCGCACGTGTGTGAATCCCTGAAACGACTCGGGGTTGGTACTTTTTCTCGCGGAAGTAGGTACGAAACCTCGTTATCCCCCGAGCTGTTACGCCGCGCGAAGTTCGACGAGCCATGCGCGGTGGAACCCCTTTGGGTAGCGTTGCACGATTTGTATTTAGTCCGCGCGGCGGGGTTTCCGGGTCCGGAGGTTTCCGGGGAGGTGCTGCGAGGGATGCGAGATGAGGATGGCGCGAATGATGGAGACGGCGACGACGAAGGTAGCGACGCTACCGAAGCTAACGGCGCGAACCGCCCAAGCCGTACCTCCAACAAAGCCCTCGCGACGTACACCGCGGTGGCGTTGACACACCTGGCGATTGAAAAGTACCCCCGGATCGGCGAGTTACGACTCATGGTCGGGGGCGGGGGCAACCGGGGCAACGTGGGCGGTGCGTCGTCGCGGTCGTTACTAATCGCGCTGGCCTGGAGGTAAGTATTTCCCATTTACCACATTCCACGACTGATTTCCCATACAGAACTGACACTTTCTTTTTTTCATCCAGTCTCGAGAAACTGGACGTGTTTCAAATCGCGCACGCCGACCGAAGCGCGTGCGTTTTGGGTCAAAGTTTGGGGGCCCTAGGCGCAAACAGTCAGGGAACCACACCACCTCCCACTTTGCCTCCGTACCCGTTGGATGCCGCCTCGTCGTCTCAAAGCGCTCGCGCCGCGGCGCTCGACGCGACGGCGCGCGAGACGGAATACATCGACGCGGCGAAGGCGTGCGTTGGTGGAAATAAAAGCCAAAAAATATTGAACCTGGAAAAGCAAACCGCCTTGTTCGCGCAGCGTGCTTGGCAGATGGCGGCGCACACGCATTCCCTGGAAAAAGCACGCGCGGTGGGTCGGTGTGAGTTGTACCAGGCGCAGTTAGTTGGAATCAAGGTGAGACGGGGGAAAGTCTCTTCCTCGCCGGGCGACGGGTCTGTGCCGTTAACCGCGTTTGAAGTTCGATTGGCCACGGACGTCAACGCACGAAGACGAACCCAAAGCGCGATGCACTCCGTACTAATCGTCAAAGACCTGCGAGACGTCTGCATTGATATGTCCAAAACGTTCTGGGCGTGGATGAAGTCGGTGCTTGAGCTGGAGGAAAAGGAAGACACTTTGGGTGGGTCTTCCGGTGATGATGCGAACTTCGCGGAGACGAAAGAAAGCACGGTAGTTACCACGGAAAGTAACCACGGTAATGAGGAAGAAAGTCCCTCCAGTAGTGGTTACCAAACTTCCCGTAGTACCGTTACCTCGCTAACAGACGAGGTGGAGGTTTTGGCGAGGAAAATAGGCCCGCTCCTTCGGTCGCGCAGACGGGACGTGGAAACCGTGGCGAAACGGTGGCGTTTGGAACGCGAGGCGAGCGCCACGGATCCGGACGTGGCGACTGCTTTGAAAATATTGGCCAAGGATGCGAGTTCGAAACTTCCCGGAATGGGCGGGTTCGAAGCGGGGGCGCGGGGGAAGATTGCAGGAAAACTTACGAGCGCAAAACTTGGTGACCAGAAACACAGTGGCACGACAACAGGAGGTGGTAAGGATGCTCCAGTAGGTTCCAGTCACGATGGCGACACAGAAAACGCGGCGTGTTCTTTGTCAAAGTTCTTCCAGACTAAGTGCGTCTTGAGTTTGAGTCAAAACGCGTCGCGCGTCACACCGGTGGGGGTGGTGGACTTGTTAACTAAAAGCGGCGCGTGCGTGGGTCTCGACACGGGTGTGTTCTTTTCTGAAGACACGGCAACTCAGGCTCCAACACAAGAATTAACTCAGGAAGTGACTCACCAAAAAAGAAGTGACTCAACGTGGTTCGGGGAAACCAACCGCGGCGAAAATCGAAAGCGCTCCTTCGACGCGCGCGAGACGTCGGAAGGCGCGGTCGCGCGGTTGGGTGTTACGTTACGCGAAACCGACGCGATGCTACGCGCGGTTCGGACATGCGCGGCGGAGTTGTTACAAACCGAAGTCACCAGAGCCTTCGGGGCGAACGACGAGACTGGGGGTTTCGTGTGTCACGGGTGGGACAGGTAGGTTTGGCTTTTTGAAAGTGTAACTTTTGTTTATCAACTCGTGTTACTTTTTCACAACTTGCAATTGTTCATCACCACGGCAGTGGGTACACGTTGGCGCACACGATGTCGTCGCCGATCCTGTCCGGACCGACCGGTCGCCAAACACTCCTTATGCAGATGAAGTCTATGCCTCTGAACTTCATGCCCACTTTTCCTAGCTTCGCGACGGACGGTGGCAGTTTGACGAACACGTCGTCCGTTTCGTCGTCGCCGCTCCAATCGTCGTCGTGATAGAAAACCCACCCATCTTCATTGACTTCGTTGCACGTCGCGCCCTCGCAAGGCGCGCGTACGAAATCATCCGCGAACCCCCCCTCGGCCTCTTCACGTAGGTCCTGTAATTTGCGCTAGTACCCTTCTTTGTGTAACCGAAGCAGCCCTTCCTGAATTCCCTCCGAGTCGAACGTACCCGAGGCGCGGATTTCGGCGAGCATGGTCTCGACCACGTCCGCCGAAAACGTGTGTAGCAGATGCCCGTGGTCGCCGCAGTGCGTGACAAGCCCAAGGAGCGTCTCCGCAATTTGTTTCTTCTCCCGGATCGGCTTGTCGCGTTCGTCCAGGAAATCGGAGATGTTCTCGAACAGGTGCGATGCGCCGTGCGTCGTCAGGAACGACGACCCCCACATCTTTTCCTCGGGGGAAGGGGCGACGCACCCGCACGCGCATTGCCGCCACCCATACACGTGCACGTGCCGCTCCAACTGTTTCATACATTTCTTTCGAACTCTAGGCGCGGGGGGTTGCGCGTACGCCATGAATTGTTTGAAAAGGCCAAGGAGCGTAGGACCGCGCACCACGACGCGCGGGGTGTCATCCGGAGCGTCGTCGCGCGCGCGCTTCATGGTCTGCGCGTGTGAATTTGAATGTAGCTGACAAGCGGCAGTTCGCGCAAAAATGGCGCAGAGCCGTTCATCGCGATTTCCAAGTCAACTCTCCACTCACGCTTCGCAATCAGTCCAAGGCAACGCGCCAGATCTGCCACTCCCTGGTGCGCCGCACCCCCCTGGCTCGGCGCGAACCCTCGTCGCGGACGCGGGTCGACGTCCCTGGAACCGGAACTCGACCCATCACACCTTCACTTGTCACACCAACGAACACGCGCGTCTGCTGCTGGCGTCCAAGAACGAAGTTCAAAAACGCGCTTGGACAGCTCAGCTCGTCTCCGCGGGTCAAGTTGGCGTCAAGTGCTTGTTGCTTGTGCAGTGCTTCCTCGGCGTGTGACCGCGCGCGCCGCGCGCGCCACGATGCCGTTCGACACCATCTCTGAATTCCCCACCCTGGCGCACATTACGGTGTCGTGTGTCATAAATGACACGCCGCAACGCCCGAGGCGGGGCGGGCACATGCGGACCAGGTCCGCGGGGAATGGGGATTTGGATTTCGAGGTCGTTAAACGCGGGCACTCGAGGACCGCGAGTTTTGACCACGCGGGGAATGTGTCGCAGACCTGCGCGATGATGGACGACACGTTTCCCGATACGCAACACCACCGACACCACCACCACCACCACCACCGACTTCCCTTTTCCGGAACCTCCCCGACGCCGTCGAACTTCGGGGTGTCGCCGCTAAGCGCGAGCCCCGTGGACGCGGCGGAGGGCACGCGCTGGAGCGAAGATGGCACCACACTAAAAAAAGGCCCCCGAATTTCCCCAGTCAGCGTGCTCATGATTCCGGCGCTCGATCTGAGCGTAGACATTTCCTTCGACGACGAGATGGACGTGGGTAATTGTGGGAGCGCGATGGATACGGACGGGGGTAACGGAGGGGGTTACGCGTCATACCCACAGAACACGAAAAGTCCGAAGTTCGAATCCTCGCCGGGGTTTCGTTTCGGAACGCGGACTACAAACACAACTGGCGGCCCTTCGCTGCACCTTGGTTCGGATTCGTTCAAACAAGACGCGGATGCCGCGGCGACGCCAAAGGGCGCCAGACTAAACGCCCCCACGAACGGTTTCGGAACCCCGGCTGGTGATGCGAACAAGATTGACAGCGGGTTCAAGAACGGCTTCGGCGCGATTCCGCCGACGCCGGTTCGGCCGAGGCGGCTGGACGAGGACGACGACGATGACGACGACGGCGAGCCGTTGAAAGCGTTCGGATCGCAGTTCCAAGTCGAACACGACTCTTCGGAGGTACGGCCTCCTGGGCTTTCCCAAATAGAAGGCACACTGTTTGCCCACACACAACTGACACTTTTCGTTCACACAACCGCAGTTCCGCATTCATCACGGGAAATCAAAATCGACGGACCACGTCACCGACGACGACTGGGAGCTTTCAAGTAACAGCGACGGCGACCGCGGTGACGATGGAAACGTGGAACCGGTACCGTTCTCGTTCAACGCGTCGACTCTAGGGTCGACTCAACAAGGTTTAACTCAAGGGTTATCTCAAGGAAAGCCACCTCGGCGGGTTCGTCAGCCCGGCGAAGAAGGAGTTACTGACGAAAAGTGGAAACAAACAAAAACGCACTCCAGAGGGTTCCGCGCGCCGAAGCTCGAGCGCAACGATTCCCTCTCCCAAACAAAACTTTTAGCTCAAGCCGGGTTACAACGCAGCGAGAGCTTGAAGTACGCGAAAGACTTTCCGTTCGGAGATGGGGTTGGTGCTGAAGGAGGAGTTATTCACTCAAGAAGTGCTTTCGGCGACGTTGACGTGAACGTCGACGCGAACGCGTCTCCGTCGGGACGCCAACAAAAACCGTCCTCGATTCCCGACACGTTCACGTTCGAGTCCCACTTCTCGTTTCACAAAGTTTTAGGGAAAACCCCCACCTCGGAAGCTTGGTTAGTCACCAGCAAAGTGAGCGGGGTCAAGGTACGTAGTGCATTTTCCAAATCCAGGCACACTGTTGTATCGAAGATGGTGACTGTTTGTCCAGGCCATCGCGATACACAAGATTGACACTTTCTTTTATCGGTATCAGTACTGCGTGAAGCGAATCACGAAACAGTTTCGGAACGTGCGGGAACGCGAACTTTGTCTGCACGAAGTCGTCGCGGTGACGAACCTGCCGGCGCACGAAAACGTACGTGTTGCGTTTCCCAAATCCAAGCACTTTTTACGGACCCTACCTGACGGTTTGAGTGTACCACGACCGTAACATGTACCAGGACGGCGACACACCAAACGTACTTCACACACGCACTGTTCGGCCCGAATCCCGCCTCCCTGTTTACGCGTACGCGTTACGGGAAGACTTCCTGACACTTTTCGTTCACAAAATCAGGTCGTGAAATACCACCGCGCGTGGCAGGAGGACCGGCACTTCTTTACGCAGATGGAGGTTTGCGAACGTGGGAGCTTCGGGGCGTGTTTGGGGAAGCTACGGGGTTGGGCTGAGGGAACCACCACCGCGGCAGGTGACCGGTATGGGCAAACAGACTGGAGCACTTCCATACATTCTTCCGCGAGTTCCGCGAAGACGTTTGACGACGGAAACGAAACGGTTCCAACTACGCACCTGCTCGCGGAACGCGACGTGTGGCGGTTCGCGAGCGACGTGGCGTCCGGCCTGGCGCACTGCCACGTTCATGGGGTGTTACATTTAGACATAAAGCCCGAAAACGTGTTCATCTCGAGTAACGGGTGTTACAAGATTGGCGATTTCGGCGTGGCGTGGATCGCGAACAGGGGGTGGGTTTCCTTTTTCGTTTTTTTTGCGACACTCGGCTGTTTCTGGTGTATGGAGTACAGTCAGCCGACTCCCGTCCCGCCCTCCCTCGGCTTCGAACTGACGACCTTCATGACACTCGTGTTGACACCGACTAACCACCTCCCCGCCTCTTCCCACTTTCGCGTGACTGTTACCCGTACACCTCCTCGTACCAAATTTGACAAAACAGGTGGGAGGTGCTGGATGGCGACGGCGGGTTCGTGGCGCCCGAGGTTTTGCGAGGGGAGTGGGATTCGGTTGGAAATTCTGGAGACTGTTTGCACGTAGAAGACGGGATGGATGGGAAGGTGGGTGACCAAAGGACCGCCAGCCTCGACGCCTTTGATTCGATTCCCGACCTGGCGGCTAACTCGGCTGCAACTGGTGGCAGGGTGTTTGCGCATAGCGACGGTCGGATTACCACGAGTAAAAAACAACCGGTAACCCCGACGGACCGCGCGGATGTGTTTTCGTTGGGCGCGAGTTTGTTTGAAGCCGCCGCCGGCGCGAGGTTACCGAGCGAATGGAGGTTGGGGGTGCCGACGTGGAGTGAAGAACAAGGCGTTACGGATACCACTGGGCAAAAAGGCGTCACGGAAGGCGTTACACCTGAAGAAGAAGGAAGTGAAAATCGGACGTACTGGGACGGTCTGGAGTTACCTGTGGGCCGTTCGGACGAGTTGCGGAAATACATAACCATGTGTCTGCGCGCGGAACCCACGCACCGGCCGAGCGCGTCGGATCTCGCGAAACACGCCGCGATGATCGAAAAAATGTTTTGACTAGAGAGGGTACTTTATAAATCGTAACGAAGTGTATGCAGTATTAATATCTATCTCTTACGCCGCTTTTTTACCAACCGCGCACGAGTTGACTTTCTGCGCGAACCGCAGCGAGCACAACGTTTCTTGCGAGCTTTCGTGATTCCCCGCGACGTTGGTGACCATCAACGTCTTCGCGTCCCCCCCTAAACTGGTTTGTAACAGGTAAGTCAGCTTACTGTTTCGGTACGGGATGTGTTGCTGCTTCTCCGCTAACGCCGAGATCACGTCGCCGAGGGCGGACAGGCTTTTGTTGATACTCTGCGCTTCTTTCAGCCGGTCCCCCGTCGCGCCGGTGCGCGAAAGCCGCTCGCTCCCCGCCAGGTCCACGAGGTTCAAAACCCCGTTCAAAGGCCGGCCGCTTTGGTCAAAGCCACACAGTTTCAGGGTGAACACCATGTGCGACCGACTCGAGTGGTCGTTCATCGCGGTCGCCTTGGTGGTCCGCGCGTGTTGCGCTTTCTGCATCAGCTTCGTGATTTCGCCGACAGATTTCACCTGTACAAAAGAAAAGTGTCAGTCTCTTCCGTCTTACTGTATGGGCAAACATTCTACTTGTGATATAAGAGTATAATTCCTTTTACTGACGGGTGTAGTCACGTAGGGGCAGTAACCAGTGCCTGGATTTGGGAAAGCCCCGTCTCGTACCTCGACGCTTTTCAAATGCGTCACGGTGGTGTCCCCGGTTTTCAAGCAGTGCTTCACTTCGTGCTTCTCGCCAACCGAAGCGGAACCAGCACTGCCAAGCAAATCCTTAATGTCCTCGTTGTAAATCTCCACCATCGTCGCGGTGACCACGAAGTTGTGTGGGCAATTAGTGTCGCTGTTTTCTTTGGAAGAGCCGCTTGCTTCGTCGCGCGCCGCGAAAATCTGTTCCACGCACCGCGGAATTAAACCTCGGTTTTTGTTTTTCGCGACGTCATCTGGCTCAACCTCGCCCGAATCAACAGCAGTATCTCCCAACATCGTGTACGTCTTCCCGCTCCCCGTCTGGCCGTACGCAAAGATGCACACCTGGAGTAGGTAAAACAAAGTGTCAATCTTGTATATCGCGATGTATGGACAACAGTCACCAGCTTCGGTAAAACAGGGAGTCTATGATTTGGGAAATGCGGGGACGTACCTTGTACCCGTCCAGGGCGCTTCGCACTAAGTGTTCCACGTCCTCGAAAACTTCAGACTGCGTACAAGTCGCGTCGAACACCTTGTCGTACGTAAACGCGAACGGTTTGTCCTTGCCAGGCGGGGCTAGGGAAATAACCGTGCCCGCTTTCTCGCCGAGTTTGGGAACACTCAACAATGACTGGTCCAAGTTCAAACCGCCGCCTTGTGTAGTACCGGTAACCGTTTCATCCCCACACGCAGGCCGGACCCGACAAAAAACCCGGATGTTCCCTTTCAGTTCCTGGACCTGGTTGTGTAGCGCGCGTCGCACCACGGAGGCTTGTTTCAGCTCGGCGTCTTTCGATTTTAGCAAAGACGTAAGCATCGCGCATCGCTCCTCGAGAGTTTTCGCGGCGTGTTCCTTCTCCGTGGCTTTCGTGTAAGCCCCCGCCGCCCCGGCCGCGGTTTCGGAAAGCTCCCGTCTCGCACTCGCAAGCGCGTTGGCGCACTCATCATGCGTCACCCGCAACGCCTCCAGTCGCGTTTGCAACGAAGACGCGTCACCCGCCGCGTTTTCTGCCGATACCCGACGTTTCGATTCGAGGTCAAGCTCGCTCTCCAACCGGTTAATCTTGTCGCCGTTCGAGTCCAATTCGGACTGGAGCGAGCATACCTTGGCTTGGGAAACGGCTACCGACTGTTCCAACGCCAAAGTGCTTTCCTTCAACTCGCCAAGAAGTTTCGTCGCGGCGACGCGTTCGCTTTCCGACGAAACCCCGCGTTCTCGCGCCTCGTCCCCGGATTTGCGAAGGTACTCGCTGTTTTCGTGAAAGAAAAGTGTCAGTCTTTCGTAACTTGTATTGAGCAAACAGTCGAGAGTTGGATTCTAATCAGTCACAATAGTGTGGCACTCGACCAGGGGCTGTAAACAGTGCCGGAATTTGGGAAAGCCCCAACGCCGTACCTCTCCGCCTTGGCGACTTTCGCGTCCGCCTTTGCTTCCGCGAGCTCCGCGGCTAGAGTCTCGACTCTTGGTTCCAGCGCGTTCCGGTGCGCTTTAGCCCCGGAAAGCTCGTCACGTAACGCCGCGGTTTCCCGTTTGTGCGCGATTTGCAAGTTGTTCGCGTCGCGCTCGGACGATTCGTGTCGCTGCTCCGCCACCGCGAGCTGGCTCTTGACTCTGGTCAATTCGTTATTCACCTCGTCCAGCCGTTTCGTGGCCGTTTCCAGATCACTTCTGGCACGTGCTAAATCGGAAGACGAGTGCTCCACCGCGTCTTCCAACCGTGATGCCCGCGACTTGGCCTCCGCGCACGAAACGTTCGCCACCGCCGCCGCCGCGCGCGCTGCTGAAGCTTCTTCCCGCGCCGCGTGCAGCTGTTCCGAAACGCCCTCTTTCTCCGCAACCGCCCGCGCCAAGTCCCCGTGCAGTTTGTTCGCCTTGGCCGTTTCTTGCGTTTTCTCTTTTTCGTGTTCCAACGCAGCAGTCTTCGCCGCCTCCAGCTGCGCCTCCGTACCCGAAAGCTCACCTCTCAACGTCCCCAAGGTTTCGTGCGTCTTCGCTTTTTCGGATTGAAGTAAATCGATCTGGTGCTGCAGCGGCTCGGTGGCTTTGCTCAATTCAGCTACGCGCTCATTCGCCGCTTCAAGAGAAGCACTCAAACTCGCCACCTGTTCCTTCTTCGAGTTGTGCTCGGTCGTTACCGAGGCCAGGGAGGCCTTGGCGGTGTTATACGCGCTGGTCAGCTCGTCACTCTTCGTCACTGATTCTTTCAGCGCGCGAAGCGCTTCGGATTGTTGCTTCTGCGCCGTCGCCGCTTCGCCCGCCGCCGCCATCGCCTCCGCGCGCGCCGCTTCAAGCGCCCCCGAGGTTTCGTCGCGGTCCGCAACGGCATCCTCCGCGGTGACCAGAAGCCGCTGCATTTCATTGAACGATTCTTGCCGCGCAGTGTCCACCGCCCCCGCAATGTCCAAAATGACCCCCCGGAACTGTTTCAAAAGCGTCTTCGCTCGAGGGTGAAACTCCTTCGCCACGGCGAGCTGCGCTTTGAAGTCGAACTTGGTGTCTTTACTCGCGAGCTTACACGTCAGCAAGGACTCGTACTCCGGGTCAAGGGAGCGCAGCTGTTCCGTGACCACGGAGTAGGAGTCACCGGTGCTGCCTCCGGTGCGCACTACCGTGGTGCCAGACGCGGCGTGGTGCGTCAGCACCGTGGGGACGGTGGTGGTTTTTGGCAAATCTCGAGACGACGTCGCATTTGGCACGGCACCGCGAGCTTTCGTGCTTTGCCCATGCTCTGCGGCGTTCGCGTTCTCCTTGTTCCCGCGCGCTCCTCGCCCGCTCACAGCGGCCAGCACCGCCTTGACATCGCTCACGCTCGCCCTCGTCGTAGTCGCGGTCACCACGTTCGCAGTCGCCGCCGCTAACGCGCTCGCGGGCTTTCGCGTGGGTAACGGAATCCGGGTACGGAACGCGGACGCCTCGTCGTTCCCCTCGCGGAGACTGGACATTTTGGATTCGGGGACCGGGTGTGCGCGCGCGCGAGTCCTTCCTGTCCTGTCCTGTGCTTACGACAAGAACCGCGAAAGTCGCACAAGCACGACGACGCCCCGAGCGGTACTCGAGACGAACAGGTGGTCGAACGCGCGTGTGTCGCCGAACGCGCGCGCGTGGTGTGCGACTCGTCCAGCACCGAGATCCTTTGGCGCTTTCGGGGGAACGAAACGCTCGTGCCAAATTTTCGTTTTTGGCAACCACCGAAAACCTTGGCCGTCATTTCGCATGACGCGAGAGCGGCGTGCGGGATACCGCAAAAGACTTATTAGGTGCGATGGTATGGAAGCGATGTGCTCACGACAAGTTTAAACACAACTGCGTGGAGTGCGATCCGTGTCCGCACAGCAAGTTGAAAAGCAACTGCGCGGAGTGCACCCCCTGCCCTCATGGCAAGCAGAAACACAGCTGCACCGAGTGCAACCCGTGCCCTCATGGCAAACTGAAACGCCACTGCGCGGAGTGCAACCCTTGCTCCCACGGCAAGCTGAAACGCGACTGCGCGGAGTGCACTCCCTACCCCCACGGCAAGGTGAAACGCAACTGTGCGGAATGCGACCCCTGTCCGCACGGCAAGGTGAAAAGCTTCTGCGCGGAGTGCAACCCCTGCCCCCACGGCAAGCGGAAGGGCCACTGCGCGGAGTGCAACCCCTGCCCCCACGGGAAGGTGAAAAACAGCTGCGCGGAGTGCGACCCCTGTCCGCAAGGCAAGCTGCAACGCTTCTGCGCGGAGTTCACCCCCTGTCCGCACGGCAAGCTGAAACACGGCTGCAAGGTTTGCAACCCGTGCCCCCACGGTAAGCTGAAACAGAGCTGCGTGGAGTGCAACCCGTGCCCCCACGGTAAGCGAAAACAAAGTTGTTTGGAGTGCGTCGGATGCCCTCACGGTAAGATGAAACGCTACTGCGTGGAGTGTAAGCGCCTTCGCGCGACGGAGCAAGATTGACAAATGATAAATAAAATACACGTACTACTCCGCCGCGGTTCGCGCGACCCCCCCGGTTTGTATCGGCGCGTCCAACATAGTATCCCGGGTCCCCGCGAACTCGATTTGGTACGCATCGCGAAGCGCGGTTTCCGCCGCGTGTTGCTTGCCAAAGTTGACCTTGGCGGTTCCCGCGAACGCGCCTCGGGTCAAATTCGATGAAAGGCCTTCGCGTTTCAAAGTCCCCGGCCCGACCGCGTTTTTAACCGCGGCGTACTTTCCGTCATCGGGAACCCCGTCCACCGGGGTATTCAGTCTCCCAAAAGTGTGTCGCATTTCTGTCACCCGAGTGCGTTCCTTTTCCACCGCTTCCCGTTTCTCACGCAACGCATCCCGTCGCATGGTCTCGTCCTCCTTACCCGCCGCGCGCAGTTTTTTCTCGTACTCCATCTCAAACGCGCTCTTTTCCCGGCTTTCCTTTTCGCGACTTTCCTTCGCCCTTCGGCTCTCAACCTTCCTGGTCTTCGCCGCGTCGAACCTTTCTTTCGCGACTAGCAATTTTTGTAACCCGTGCGTCCTGTTCTGCCCGACCAGTCCTGACCGCTCTTTTCGCTGGCCGGCGGTCGGGTCGCTCGCGGTTCGCGTTGATTCGTGAAACGCATCCGCTTCCGCTTGCGCGCGCTTGATCTTTTCAGCGCGTTCGGCGTCTCGTTCTTTTGCTTTCAATTTAGCCTCAACCGTTCGCGCGTCCGTTTCCCGTTTCGTAACGACTTGTCTCCGTCGCTTCGCGTCTTCTAAATCCCGTGTGTCCCTTCGTGTTTTCAGTGACATCGCGATCCCTTCGTGGTGACGGTTCACATCCGCTAGCTTATCCGCCAGCATGGTTTCTTTTTCCAATCGCTGCGTCCGAAACCGTTCCCTGCGGTTGGTTTCTTTCCGCTCGGCTCTTTTCGCGACGAGCGTCAACCGCTCGCGCAACTCCGCCATCGACATGTCCTCCAGTAACACCGTCCGGGCCATGCCGTTACCGTCGGCGGTCCGAACCGACCTCTCCATCGACGTTTTCGAATGTGCCTGACTAAAAGCCCCGGCACCAGACGGACCTTCGTCAGGCGCCGCCGCCGCCGCCTTGATCCGGCGCACCAAATCCGCCTTGCGCTCCAGTTCGCGTTTTTTCGTCATTTGCAGTTTTTGCGTTGTTTTGGTTTTCTCCAAAGCTCTCAATTCTGCGTTTGCCTTTTTTTCCAATTGCAGCGCCTCTCTCGCCAGATCAGCCTTCTTCTTCTCCAGCTCGATTCTTTCTTTCAGGTGCTTGGCGCGCTCCATTTGCGAGGACTCGTTCGCTTCCCGCTTGGCTTTTAAAACATCCTTCTCGATTCTCGCGTCCATTCCTTTCTTGGCGTTTTCGACGAACTTTTCATCCACCGCCGCTTTCGCGTCGTCGTTGGAACGTTCCATCTCCAACCGCGTCTGCTCGATTTGCGCAAGTCGCGCCGCTTCATCTTCCGCCCGCATCTTCGCCCGCCAGTTTTCGTACCCCGAGCTGTTTTTGTGAAACAAAAGTGTCAGTCGTGTATATCGCGATGTATGGACAAACAGTCAGGGCAGAGGTAAGACGTCCCTTCTGGTACGAGTATGGGCAAACAGGGAGGCGGGATTTGGGAAAGCCCCAAGGCCGTACCTGTCCCGCAAACCGCTCTCGAAATTCTCAATCGCGGCGACTTCTTTTTCTCGGTGCTTTTGCAAAACCGAATCGGCTCGGAGAATGAACGCGGCGTTCGTCTTGACGGGGCCGTTTTTGCTCACGAACCCGGGCTGGTTCGAGTTCGGTACCGGCTTTCCAATAGGCACCAACTCTGCCTTGACCTTCTCAAGCGCCTCCATTCGCTCCTTGTCTACCTGGGCTATGACCCTGTCCAGGTTGGACGGGCGCTCGGACGCGATTAGTTTGAAAACCAAGCTCGGGTCGGCGTACCTGTTTTAAAAAACGAGCGGCGTGTGGGGAAACAGTCAGTAAGTAATCGTAATAAAAACAGTCAGTGCAAGACTAAGTATCGAACGGAGTGAGGGTAGTGCGGTCGCGTGGTACTGAGGGTCAGAGCGTAGGTCACATCAGGCCGTCAATACCGCGGTACGTACTTTTCAGTCACCGTTTCTTTGTTTTTTTGTTTCTGTCGTTCGACCGCGATTTCGTCGACCGTCGGCCCACGCCGGTTCGTCCCGACCGGCACCGGGTTCGCCTTGAATTTCGCGACCGGCGGTTCGTCAGGTAACGCAGGCCGTGGGCGCGACGGGCGTAGCGCGAACGGCTCGGGGACCGTGGCGGTGAGGATTTTTTTTGTGGACTTTTCCTTTTTGGTTTGTCTCGATTCTTTCGCGAGGTTTCTTCCGCCGTCATCTCTTACCCTAGAGTCATCCCCCATTTCGTCGTCGTGTCTGGAGGCACTTCGTTGCCGAGCACCGTCATCGTCACCACTGTCGTCACTGGAGCTAACCTCTCCCCCGAACCCTTCCACTTGTTGCTTAAATTTCTTGAGTAACAACTCACCATCGTCGCGATACAAATCAACGCCCCCCAGCACGTTTTCCACCCACGCGGCGTCGTAAGTTTGTTTCCACTTTTTGCCGACCTCGCCGGTTCGTAACTCCGAAGTGTCAAATAAGAACTCGAGAAACGGCACCCCGAAGTTCACGGACGACGGGTGCGCGTTGATCAAAGACGCGAGAGCGCCGAACCCGAGTTCGTCAGCGCGAAGCAGAGCTAAGTAGGAAACTATCCGGGTTTCGTATTTTTCTTTGCGATGCAGCTTGCCTTTGAGTTTAAAAGAAAAGTGTCAGTCTTGAGAAAGGGTGTACTGTATAGGCAAACGGTGCACTTGTGATGTATGTAGTTGTAACAGTTACCATGGTAACAGTTACTAGTGATGTGTCACTTTACCGCAGTACTGGTAAATGTGACTAGTAGTGCACTCGACCAGGGGTTGTAAACAGAGTGTCAGGATTGGGAAACGCCCTAGGCCGTACCTTTGTGAACCTCAAACAACCCATCCACGAACGCGTCCAGGAACTTTTCGTAGCGCACCGTGCCGTACAGAACCTGCCGGCAAAAAAGCTGGTCGTGCGGGTGCCGTACTTTCTGGCCCCAGCCGCCTCGGCCGGCCAACCTGTGGCTCTTCAAATAGTCGTACCGTTTCAGCTCCAACCCGAAAGCGCCTTCCTCTGCGGATGCGAAGAACTGATCCGCGTGCGCATCGAGGGTCATCTTGTCCCCGTTGAAACTTCGCAGCAAAGCCGCGCTGGCGTTTAACAGCCCTCGCGGCGGCAGCAGCCGTAACGGCGCCTCAGGCACACGGGGTCTTACCATGATGTCCGTGGGGACGGGGACGGGCATCTCGTGGTTTGGCCTGTCTCGATGATGTTATTTAGCCGAGGGCAAAAATGGTCGTCGTAGGAGGGACCAACCGAGCTGACGTCCTTGACCCGTCCGATACCCGTTTCGTCCACGCGCAACCCCGCGAGCCCTGTTTCACACAGTTACAAACACACCGCGCGCGCCGCGGTCCGCGTGCCACGCCCTTCCGAATCGCCGCACCCGCGCGCGCGAGCCCTCTGTGTTTGCTTTGACCGAATGTGGTCCGTCTGAGGAACGTCTCGATTTGGCGCGTTCGGTGTGCCCGCCGGTGGTCCCGGTGAATCAATGCAGGGTCGATTTCTTGGAAGGTTTCGGTCAAACGAGGGCTTGATAGGCACCTGGTTGACGCTGATACCCGAGTGCATCCCCAAACCTTTGCTTTCGCGATTTCGGCGTCTCCGAAAGCGAACGGAACGAGACCACGTTGTATTTTCCGCGCTCCCCTCACAGTCTCGCACACGTCCTTAGGGTTGAGCAACCCCAGGTAGGAAACCGCGTTTGACAAAAATGCCCACCGCGCACGTCCTCGTCGCGCTGTCAAGTGTCGCGTTTACGTGCGCCAGTGGACACACGTTGCGGGCGATTCGGGAACGGAGGGATCCCGCGTTTTCGCGAAGGGTTCGGGAGAAACGAAAAGCAAATTCGAGTTCGGAAGCCCTTGCGACGCCAACGCGAAACGTGAAAGTCAACTCGTCCCCAGAAATCGAATCCCTGCGAGTGGTACCTTCGTGGCACGAAGCCGGGTCCCCCGAAGAACGCGTGAAACAGTTAGGGCTGGACCTCGACGGAAGGGTAGCGGCAAATCCAGCCGGGGTGTTTTACCCGGTCGTGCTTGTTGGTGACTTGGCCTACGTGTCCGGCCAAGTACCCCGGTTAAACGACGGAACCTTGATCCTTGGTAAGTGCGGTACTGACGACTTAACCGAAGACGAAGCCGTGGAAGCGGCGCGCGTCGTGGGGCTCACCATGCTCGCCACAATGCGGCAGCAGTTCGGATCTCTGGACAACATCAAACGAGTTGTAAAAGTGAACGGATTCGTGAACTGCGCAGACGATTTCACTCAGCAACCTTTGGTCGTAAACGGGTTGGCGAATCTGTTCATCGAGGTTTTCGGCGCCGCCGGGAAAAGCTCGCGGTCCGCGGTGGGGTGCTCCGGGCTACCCCTAGGGATTCCCGTGGAAGCGGAAGCGATCGTGGAGCTGATGTAACGGTTGCGACGGCGAACGGCATCCTTTTTCATTCGACCCAGAAATATCCAAAACTGTCAGGTGTCAAATCCTACTCCTCATCTCTCGTCATTCCGTGTCCGCGTATCACTTCAACCCGCGCGCTTGGTCATCGCCATGTCCTCGTTCGCGGTCACGTCCGCGGTGGCGCCGATACGACGTGCGCGTCACGCGCACGTCGTATCGCCAAGAAGCGCGGTCGTCGCCGTCCGCGCCACGTCGTCTTCCAAACGCAAAGACGACGACAACCAACCGAATTCCAACCAACCGGAAACTACGAACACGTCATCTCGTCGCGGTTTGCTGTTGTCCGGCGCGTCTGGTTTGGCACTGGTCGACGCTTCGTCGATCCTCTCGCCCGGCAGCGCGACCGCGTCCCCGTCGTCGCCCCGAGTAACCCCCGACCGGGTTGAGGATGGAACGAACGTGCAATCCGTTGAATCGAGATCGCCGGGCAAATCTTCAAATGCAGTTCAAAGGAAGTCCCCGTACGCGCGGTGGAGCGGCACCGAAGCGAACACGTCGGTGGGCAACGGGTCGTTGTTCCTCTCGCCGATGGGCGTCGGCACCTGGTCATGGGGAAACCAGTTCGTGTGGGGGTACGACGAGTCAATAGACCCCGAGCTGGAGAAAGTTTTCGTGCGAGCCGTGGATGCCGGGATCAACGTATTCGACACCGCCGATTCGTACGGCACGGGCAACGGCTTGGACGGCCGGTCCGAGGTTTTGCTTGGCAGGTTTCTGAGGGACTACCCGTTGAAGTCACAGTTACGTGGTTCGCTTGATGCTAAGATAGCGAGGCAAATGTCGGTGAACATCGCGTCCAAGTTTGCGCCGTACCCGTGGCGGGTCACCCCTAAGTCAGTAGTGCAAGCGGCGAAAGAGTCGTGCGAGCGTCTGGGCAAGGATTCAATCGAGCTCGGGCAACTGCACTGGAGCACGGGGAATTACCAGCCGCAGCAGGAAACGGCGCTTTGGCAAGGGATCGCGGATGCGTACGACCAAGGCGTGATCCGAGCGGTTGGGTTGTCGAACTACGGACCGAAGCAACTCAAGGTACGGCACGGCCTTGGGGCCTTCACCGAATCCCGCCGACTGTTTGCTTCTTCAAAGACTGACATTTTTTTTCACGACGAAGGCGGTGGCGAAATACATGGCGAAGCGCAACGTCCCGATCGCGACGCTGCAGGTGCAGTACCACCTGCTGTCGCGCTTCCCCGAAACCAACGGCACGCGGGAGACGTGCGACGAGCTCGGGATTAGGTAAGGGCCTTTCCCAATCACCACACACCGCCTCCCTGATTGCCCATACGAGACTGACACTTTCTTTTTTATCGTACCAGGCTGATTGCGTACAGCCCGCTGGGGCTGGGTTTGTTAACAGGTAAGTACTCCACGCAAAATCCTCCTCCAGGGTTACGGGGTTTTGCGTATAAGGAAGTGTTACCCGCGTTGCCGGGGTTACTGGACGTGATGCGAATCGTCGGGAACGAACATACCGACAAAAGAACTGGAGTTCCAAAAACCTTACCGCAAGTCGCCTTGAACTGGTGCCTGTGCAAAGGTACGTGTTGGGTCTTTCCCAAATCCAGGCACACTGTTTCCCCATACAAGACTGACGTTTTCTTTTATTCATCGCAAGACACCACGCCGATTCCGGGGGCGAAAAACATCGCTCAATTAAACGACAACCTCGGCGCGCTCGGATGGCGGCTCACGGAAGGCGAGGTTTTTGAGCTGGACAAGGCGGCGGCAGCGGTAAGTATTTCCCATTTACCACATTCCGCAGACTGATTGCCCATGCAAGACTGACACTTTTCTTTTTACAATCAGGCGGGGAAAAGCACGAGCCAGAATATTTTCAACACCGCTTGAGTTTCTGCGTTTTTGCGTTTTTTACGAAATGTCACGGAAGGACTTACGCCGCGCTTTATACAACACTAACGGGCGCCTAAAGAGTCATCGCAACCTTGGTATCTAGCGACGCTAACCCTCCTCGCTCCACATCTCGCGCTCGGGATTTCAAAACCTCGTCCTGCACTAAATTCCTTTGTTGTTCGGAGAGCCACGGCAGCGCGGGTAGGGCGAGGTCGGCTTTGTGGTTTTTCGCGTCGTTTTGCTCATCGTTTTCTTCATCCGCGAACTTCTCCGAGCGCGCGTCCCTTCGGTCGACTCGTTTCTGTAGTCTCGCCATTTTTGCGTCAAAGTTCGTGACGTACGCGTGAAACGGATGTTTCGGGTCGTTCAAGGGGTTTTGTTTCGTTTGGTCGTATCCAACGTGCGTGCCGTCAGGATTGGTCTCAGGTTCTAGGTTCATTTTTTTCAAATACAAAGCGTGCTCCGGCCAAGTCACCTGTTTTCGTAAAGGAGACGTGTCAGCGTCAGTCTTGCCAGGCCGCGTGTACGAGTAAACAGTTACCCGTAATCCGGCCTCCCCACGGCGCGTTCCGATTTGGGAAACCCCCAACACCTACCCCGATGCCGTGCCGGAAGCACTTTCCCGTCTTAGTCGTGTTCGCGTCGCCGTCGTTTAGCCGCGCGTACTGCACTAAATCAGCCCAGTCTCTCCTAGCAGCCACGGCGTAGGGGTTTCGGTTTGGTTTTTCGGAAGATAAACTCCCGTCGGGCTGGCGGTACGTTCGCTGGCGCTGGTTTTTCGCGTTCGGCGGGTCTGGGTGATTGCGAAAGAAAAGGGGTTAACGTCTTGAATACGGGTGTACTGTATGACGCGATGTATTGGACGATGGCCTGGTCAACAGGGAGGGGTACTCGGTCGGAACAGTCACAGGCGCGTTAGAGGTAAAACAGTCCAACTGTGCTGTGCGTAGTACTTCCTTTTAACGACGGCTGTGGACGTAAAACAGTGGCCACGAAGGGGCGTCCAACAGTGTGCCGCCTGATTCGGGAACGCCCCGACACGTACCTGGCACGTTCAACTCTTGCACATCGAACGCTTCGTCCGGTACCGTCCTTTGTTCTGAGATTGTAAAAAAGAAATGTCAATCGTGTGTGGGCAATCAGTCGGCGGAATGTGGTGATTGGGAAAGGCCCTCACCTTCCGCCAACCGGTCCGCGACGTTCGCTAAACTCGAGTTTCGCCGCGCCACTAAACTCCCCCTTCGCGATGGAACTCTGGTGATGGAGATGCTCGGACGGCGGGGGATGGGGGGGGTGCTGGTGCTTACCGGTGCTACGGGTGCAGAGGAAGAAGCGGGAAGGTCTTCGTTGGTCGTGTGTGTGGTTTCGCCTTTCGCAAGTCCAACCGACGAAGACGACGGAGAGGAAACGCCGCCGCCAGTGGTTCCCCCCCGGGGCTGGCGCAAACCGAGGTGCGCGGCGAGGGAAGGCATGGAGCACGAATACGCGGCGTGTGTTTACGCGATTAGACTGCGAGAAGCGTGATGACGGCGAAGCGCGCGCGAGCGAGAAGTGACGCGACCTCCTCGGCGCGGACGAACGTCGAAAGAAAAAAAAGCGCCTCGAAGAAAACGACGTTTTGGCCGCTAAAACTTTCGTCGTCTTCCGAGGAAAAGGTATTTGAAAGCGACGACCTCGTCTCTCGTCTTTTCGTCTTTCGCACTTGTTTCCCCGCCTGCTGGCATGAACCCTACCAACAACACCCCAATCCACCCCGATATCCCCACGTTCGATCCCAACGAGCAGCTCGTCTCCGTGCTTCTCTCCAACGTGACGGACCTCAAAACGCGGCTCAACCTCAGGGCGGTGAGCACCGCCTTTTTTATCGCGGAGCAGCAAGAGCCTTCGACGCCTGTGGACGTTGGGACGACGCACAGGTTCGGCGAGATCTGCTATGGGTCGGGGAATTTCAAGGACGCGTACGAGTGGTTCAAGAAAGCGAGCGAGCAAGACCAAGGGCAGGCTACGTTCAACAACCGCGACTCTATGTACAACCTCGCGATCTGTTTGGAACAAGGGCAAGGCGTCGAGAAAAAATCGAACGAAGCCTTGAAGTGGTGCAAACGCGCCGCAGAGGCTGGTTGCACGCAAGCAATGGAAACCCTCGGATCTGCATACTCTAAAGGCTTGAATGCCGTGGAGAAAGACAGAGGGATGTCAGTCATGTGGCTTGAACAGGCTGTCGCAGAGGGCGATCACCCGGCATCCCTGGTCATTTTGGGGCAAACGTATCTGCACGGGCATCCCGGGGTCGACAAAGACGCGACGCTCGGCGTCGAGTACATGGAAAAGGCAGCGGAACAAGGTCACCCCTCGGCCCAGCTCGAACTCGGGATGATGTATGTACAGAGGGGGAAGTGAAGGTATCGTACAAGATGTCGAGCTGGGTCTGAAGTGGTTGGAAAAATCTGCGGAGCAAGGTGATGTCAACGCGCTGCACGTTCTCGGCCTTCACTACGTCCAAACCCAGGAGTACGAGAAGAGCGTGTCGCACTGGGAGAAGACCGCCGCTCAAGGCCACACCGCCGCTCAACACGGCCTCGGATTATGCTACGAATACGGGCTTGGTGTGGAACAAAACTACGAGACCTCTTTAGATTTCATTATCAAGGCTGCGGAGAGTGGTATCGAGATTGCCTTGCAGGTTGGCGGATTTGGGACACGGCCTCACGGAGCATGAGCTTGGGAAACAGTTCGGATGCGCTTTTTAAGAGGAGGTAGGCTTGGATTGGAAAGAGAGAGACGAACTATTTCGGGCGCGAGACGCGAAGAGAGTGAACAGATTGGATCCAAAATAAGTACGGGGGGTGCGCAAACGCGAGATTTGGACAGTAGAGTAGTGTTTTGATCCCAAAAGGGATTTCACTAAAAACTCTTCCCTAAAACTCGTTCGTCCCATTCGTCATTCATTCAACCGCAGCTTTCCCAGCGCGCTTTTCCCCCGTTTCGGCGACCTGCCAAAGTCCGGCCCCGGGGCGTCTCTTTTTCTTAAACACCCGTGCGTCAACGCGAACACGAAGGTTACTAGTACCGCGTAGGACGCGGCTATGGTTACTTTGCAGTAGACGCCTGGCATGATTAACGCCGAAAGGGTCAGTCTCTCGGGCCACGTGTATTACGTAAACAGTCAGAGGTAATAACCGTCCCTTTGTCAGGACGAGTATGGGCATTCAGGGAGGCGGGACGTGGTGAACGGGAAAGGCCCTTACCTACTAACCAGCTAATTAGCGTCGCGGATAAGTTCCGCGTTTTGTAGCTAAAAGAATCCGGAGACTCGTCGAAGCTCCGCACCCACGCCCAGAGTTTTATGAGTAAATACCCCCCTAACAAAGCTTTGGGTTTGTTGTAAAGCACGCAACACAGAAACACAAAGGCTAACGTGACGTAGTTCCCGAAAAACTCAAACACGTTACCGTCCAGGGTTAGTTTTAGTTCGGTTAGGGTTCTCGGGACTGCGGTTGTGGACGAAAAGTGTCAGTCTTTTTATGTCTCGAGTATGGGTGTACTGTAGTGTTGTACGTAGCGCAGTCGTCCTGGGGCAGCAAACAGTGCACTTGTGATGTATGTAGTACGATTCCTTCTGATGACGGCCGTGTGCTGAAACAGTCACAGAGGGGCGAGTAAACAGTGTTTGAATTTGGTAAACGCGCATCACGTACCTTTGTAGCTTCGCCAGAAAAAATCCGCCGCGAAAAACTCTCTCCACCCTTTCGCCGGTTTCTTAAGATCGCTCACGGTGAGGTACGGGGTTTTGAACCGCGGCTTGGCGTTTCCCAAGGCGCCGTGCTTACCACTCCCGCCACTGTGACCACCTGCTCCACCTGCGCCTAGTCCTTCCTTGCGTCGTGTTTCATCCGCAACCCGTTGTCTTTCAAGCGCTTCCCCCTCCCTGACCCATTGGTTAATGTCTTGGTTGGAAAACGATAAACTCAGTGGGTTGGGCGAGAAAGCCGCCATGACGTGTTTGTTGATGACTGTTTACTCTATTGACGTAACCCCCGAGTCTATCCAGGCCTTCTTGGTTACCCGACCCTCGCACCAATTGCTATGTACGGTACCGAACGTCACGAGCACCGCGCAATCGCCCGCACCGGTTCGAACCCCACGGCGCGCGCGCGATGACCTAATCAGATCTGCCGATGAGGCACAAAATAAAAACGCGTCGAGCGAAAAGACGAAATCTGCAGAGTTTTAGAGATGGACGTGTCCCACGGAAAAAAACGGCCCTCATCTTCAAGCGCTCGTGTTCAGTGTTCTTCACATTAACACTTCCTAACATAAATACACTCCCCCGGACGGAAGACCCTCACCGGGGATGGCTTTTGGGTTTCGGCACTACAGGTTTCTCGAAAGGATAATCGTCCAAAGTCCCTGACTGTTTGCTCACTGAGTCGACAGATGATGCACTCGTTAGTTTTCCCGCAAACGGCACTCGCCGCACCTCCTCCTCCAGCAAAACGCCGTTCGTCGCGAAAACTTTAGCGCGCACTTGTGTTATCAGGGCGCACATATCAGACGCGCTGGCGGCCGTTTCGTGGGCCGTTTTCTTGGTAACAGACTGTTTACTCGTGTCACCTGTTTTTTTGTCCCCTGACTGTTTACTCATAGGACTCGCGTTGTCTCGGTACACCAGGAAATTGGCGTGCTTGTGCGACACGGCGGCGTTTCCTACTTGCAACCCTTTCAGCCCGGCTGTTGAGTTTTACCCGAAAAGTGTCAGTAGTGTATATCGCGATGTATGGACAAACAGTCACCAGCTGAGAGGTAAAACAGTCGTCTATGATTTGGGAGATGCGGGGACGTACCTTTGTCGATGAGCGCGCCTGCTGATTCCGCCCCGGTTCCGGGATTACGGAACCAGCACCCCACGCTCCGCTCCGAAAGCGGCTGCGTCGTTCGGCGCCGGCGCATACACGCCTTCGCGGTTGAAGGCGCGTTTGAATCTTTCGTGAGGCGGAACGTCGCGGAAAGAATGATCCAACCCGCGTACGCGGGGGAATTTGAGGAAGCAACTTGCTTGAAATTGTTCGCATCCTCCGGAGCATCGCCAAAAACACCAGTAGCTTTGAAATGCTTCCCCTCCTCCTGATCCTCCGTAAAAACACGTCCCGTATCATCCTCCATGAAGGGACTTGTTCGGTACCCGAACCTCCCCACCAAATCTCCCCTCGCCAGGGATCGAATCTCCGACCCATCAGGTGACACCACTTCGACTTGCCACAAAACACTCGCCGTGTCCTGCCCATCCGCGCCCGCGTTCATAAACACAGCGCCGCCCGCGGTGCCGGGAACCCCAACCGCGAACTCCAGCCCAGCCCAGCCGCGTTTTGAAAACGCGACCCCGAGGTGGTTGAAAGCAGTGCCGCTGCCGACTTTTATGAATTTGTGCTGTGGGTTGTTGTTTGACTCAAGACTCGACTCAAGACTTGTTGACTTGTTTTGTGTTTCGGCGCGTGACTTGTTGTCTGTCCGCCTGTTTTCGTGTTTTTGTGTCGCCGTGGCCGCCGCCGCCGCCGCGTCGTCGCTCTCGGCGTGTGACTTGTTCGTCCGCCTGTTTTGGTGAAGAGGGTGTATATTTTCGTGGCGTTCTCCTATGGAACACACCCCCAACAGGGAAACCGCTTCTGTCGCGTCGTCATCAATCGCGTCATCCAACGCGTCGTCAGAAAAAACCTCCTCGACGAACTCGATCTTGTTCACGAGCGCGCACCCGTCGAAGCCTTTGTCTTCGAACAAAACGTTGCTTCCTTTTCCTATGACCACGGTGTTTATTTTTTCCTGAGCGTTTGCGCGTAGGGTTTGTACGAGCTGGTGGGTGGTATACGCCTCTACTAAGAATCTCGCGGGGCCGCCGACGCCCAAAGTGCAGTAGTCCGCTAACGACGCGTTTGCGCGAGTGACTGTTTTTTGTGAAGACGCAGAATCATCACGGGATCGCAATGGCGCGTCGACCGCTCCCGATGCCTTTCCAGAGCGTTTGTCAAAGGACCTTTGACTCGAGGGAAGAAGCCCCGACTCGTTGTCTTCAAGGACCTCGTTGCGGTCCACCGCGAACGCGCGAAGAGCGCGCGTTTGAGGGCGACGCGGCGGGCGCGTTGCAGCAGAAACACTCGGAATCGAGTTGCCGCCGTTTGAGACGCCTGCTCGGTGCCGGGTGGTTCGTCGTGTTGGCAACCCATGGGTCACGCGCACAGCGGTCTCGCTACTCGACGCCGGCCCAGACGCGCACCGACCAACCGGGGTCCAGCACGACGCAAGCGGCGACGCCATACCCGCCGGAAGCGCGGTAGCGAACTGACAGGCGCACCGGCGTGTCACGTTGGAACGATCGACGGGGAGACACGTTGCTTCGTTGGCGCCACGACGATTTGAAATCGACAGTATTTTTTTTGAAATCCACCGGAAAGCTGGCGAAACCGCCTTCGTTCAGTCGTCGGACCCGCCGAAGTCGTCCGCTCGGCGTGACCCGAGTCACACCGCCCCGCGCCGCGCGGGTGATGAGGGCGCCGCGTCACGAAGACGCGGTGGTGGACGAGGCGCCGGGTGAAACACGGCCGCCGAGGCGGTACGTGGCGAGCGCAGAGGTTGGGGATTCCGAGAACTCCGCGGTGTCCAGCGGAAATGCCCCTAGTCTACGGCAAGACACCTCCGAAAACGACCCCCATCAAGATGGTACCCGCCACCCCGACGATACCTGGCACGTCGCCGGTTTCGACGTGTTTTCCACGCGCGTCAGTCCGTTACGACGGAAACGGGTTCCCCTCACACCAAACGACTTCGACTGCGACGGCGTCGCGGTGGCGAGGACGTTACGCGAAGCGAGGGGGGGTGCGGATGTTGGCAGTGCGCATCGAGATCCTCCAGTGACAAATCCAAACACAACTCGCGTCCCACTACAAAAACTGGTCCCCGGTAACAAAACCCTGCACCGCAAGGTGGCGCAAGTGCGAGGTTTGTTGTCCAACGAAATGGACCTGTCCCCTGGGGTCACGATCAGCGTGGGCAGTGGGTCGTCGCCGAGTGACAGCGCGTTGGGTGTAAAATCCAGACTGATTGCCCATACGGCGACACCCGACGCCGTCGTGGATTTTTCCCGAAGCGCGGTGGATTTTTCCCCGAGTTTTTCGATAGCCTCGACGAGTTCGGCGTGGAGCGCGGAACGTACGAACGTGAGACCATCACCGTCAAGCGCGATTGACGAAAGTCGGCACTACGTCGCTAACAATGAAACAAACGAAACGGCTGCTGAAACCGCCGCCGCGCGCGACGCCCGCCGCCGGCACCGCAAGCGCCTCGCGAAAATCGTCGTGTCGCAGTGGCGGTTCTTCACGGGGGACGCGCTGGAGTGTTTACCGGGTACGATGCATCAGCGATGGCGGGTGAAAAACAACGTATTGAAACAATGGCACAGGGTCGCGGTGGAGGAGAGTTCGCTTGCGGCGCTTCGGCAAGGTACGTAATTGCATTTCCCAAATCCAACAACTGTTTGACCATACAATACTGACACTTTTCTTTTCTTAAAGTCGCGGCGGCGCGAACGGCGCGGCTGGCGAAAACAGTCGCGGCTTTTCAGGAACGGAGCGACGCGATGCGACGTGAGGAGCTGCTTCCTGTTGATGTTGATGACATTTTCGGCGGGATGACGGATACCCAACCTACGCAGGATGAATCAACCGCAACTTCAACGTCAACCCGCGTCTTCGCTTCGGAAGCGGCGGCCTTGCTGGTCACGCGGTGGCGACGGTGGCGGCGGTTCACTTTGCGGAGTGTTACGAAAAAGACACGAGGGCGGGTGTTAGACAGCATGGCAGCAGCGCGGTGCGCTTCGCGAGGGCGCAAATTACGGAAAGCAATACTTGGGCACTGGCGCGCGTACGCGACGGCGCGAACGGCGCGGCGAATCTACAAAACCAAAATCGTCAACTCGGTGACAAAATCCATCGGCGTCAACCGCGAACGAAGGAACTTCACCCTGTGGCGAGACACCGTGGTTCGCCAACGCGTTATCGACGCGATCAACGAAGCGAGGCACGTGCGCACACGACGAACGGCCGTTTCAAGAAACGCCTTTTTGAGCTGGCGGGACTTTTTCGTCAAGCCGCGAGTTCGAGTGAAAACGTTTTCGGCGGCGTTGCGAAAAAAACGAAACGCTTCGTCGGTTGAAAAAGCCTGGCGGAGCTGGGTGTTTCGTGTACCCGATTTACGCGCTGACCGGTTGTTGGTGCGTGACGTGTGGAGTGAGTGGACCAGCGAAGTTACGCACTGCCGGTGGCGCGTCGCTAAAGCGGAGACGTTTCGAGTCTCTTTGGAAGAAAAGAAGAAACTCGCGGTTTTTCGAGACTGGCGCTTGGTCACTACCGACCAAATTCGCGACGCGAAACTCGAGTTCCGTTTGCGGAAGTTCGCGACTGGGCTTCGTGTGAAGTGGTTGCGAAACGGTTTCCGTGACGGCTTTTTGGTGCCACTGCAACGCGCGCGACGCAACAAAGCCGCGGATACGCAGGCGTTGAGGTATTTATCGGGAAAAGCGCTGCGGGTGTGGGTGCGTTTCCTTGCGAGAAGAGTTTCCAAAAAAATCAAAAATCAAGGCTCGATTTCTTTTCACAAAAAACGCTCGCTACACTCGGCGTGGCGCGCGTGGAGCGTGATTTTCATAACAAAACAGCGGAAACAGCAAACGCGGACAAAGAAAATAACCCGAGCCTTGGCTACCCGGAGGGCTTTGATTAGCTGCCGGGCTTTCATCGGGTGGTCGTACCAGTCAAAAGTCGTGGGACGAGCCAAGCGACGCGTGGTGCGAGGTACGCGTCGGGACTTTTCTCCCAAATCCGGCACACACGGTTTCGCCGTGAACGCGCCTGTGACGGTTCGGACCGAGTACGGTGACGGTTCGGACCGAGTACGGTGACGGTTCGGACCGATTACTACGACGGTTTGGACCGAGTATCCCGCCCTGTTACCCCGCCCTGTGCACACCGAAGCTGGTGACTGTTGTCCATACGTTGCCCAACAAATGGACTGACGTATTTTTTTTTTTACTCGTAGACGCGGTTCGGTTTCGCCGCGCGTTTCTCGCCGCCCGCGCTTTCTCCGCGTGGCGCGTGGTGTTCGACGAAACTCGCGCACTAAATGCCCTGTGCGAAACAAAGCTTCTGTTGATAACGCGGACGCTCGTTGCGTTGAAACAGGCGCGGGGTTTCGGGGAGTGGGTGGAGTGGACCAAAAAGTCTTTGGCGCGAACCGCTGTTACCAACGTAGCGACGGCGTTGCGAAAACAAACGCTGCGAATGCGATTTCTCTCGGCTTGGCGATTTTTCGTAACCGAAAACGTCGCCAACCGCGCTCAGTGCGAGGTTTCCGAAAAACACAGCCAAAAACACTTAACCTACACCGCAGTGGAGGCGTGGGTTACGTACTTGGTGCGTAGACGGGAAAAAGCAGGTCTTAAACACAAAGCCTGCGAGTTTGCGAAAAAAAGTAGGTGTCAAAAGACGGTCGCCGCGCTTCGAGACTTCGCGGAGGGTGCGTATTTCCCGCTCACCACGTTCCGACGACTGATCGCGCATACGAGACTGACACTTTCGGCTTTTATCGTATCAGTAAAAATTAAAGCGCGAACTCGGCTGGCGGACGCGATTGAACAACACCGCGTCGGTCTTTTGCGACTCGGGTGCGGGGCTTGGCTACGCGAAGGGTTCCGGCGACGGGAGGTGCAGGTGTCTTTTCTGGCGAATAAGATGGTGCACGAAACGGCGGGGAAAACGGCTTTGGTTTGGCACTCGGTGGCGAAATTCGCCTCGCGGTGGTTGAGAACCACGCGACGGCGCGTCGGGAACACGAAGACTCGTAACGGCGGTATTCGTGGTATGGGCAATCAGTGTGACACTGGTTACGAATACCCAAAGCCGGTAGGTGTGGAGCCGTTTCTTGCAGCCGTTTCAGGGGCGTTTCTTTCATCAGTTCCGTCAACAGCGGTACGGTCACAAGCGCCGTCAACAGCGGCGCCGGTACCTTCCACCGCGGCGTCGATTGATACGACGGCGTATCCCCAATTCGCGGCGCCGCCGAAACGAAATCGCCCGCCCGCCCGCCGCGGGGACTTTCACGCGACCGCGAGACTAACCGCGCATACGACACCGACCACGAGTACTGGTGCCGCGGCTAGTAAGCCTCCCGTGACGCGCCCGCCCTTGGTTCCATCCTCGGGCAGGGAGAATTTATCGGACCAGACTGGTTACGCGTACGAAGAGACTTCGTACGAGCCGAGTAGATTTACCCCCGAAGCTCTGGACAAACACGAGAGGTTAATTTCCGAGTACGAATCCTTAAAGGCGGAGAGCGACGCGTTGCGGAAAAGTCTGGTTGCTATCGACAAACGGTTAGCGGACGGACAAATTTCGCAAATCGCGGGCGATATCAAGAAGGAACTGGTGCAAGCCGCTTGTGTTCTTTTGACGAACAAACGGAAAGCGCTGTTGCCGTTAGTGCGCAAAGCGGCGTTCGCGTTAGGTGAAGCCCGAAGCGACCTCGCCAGTACCGTCGCCGGGTGGTGAGTAGTTAGTAGCGCGTGAGTAGTTGGTAAATCGAGTTGGGGGGTTGAAAAGCACGTACTGCGGTGTTACTGTTGATAGTCGTCTACCCGTGATACTGTTGATAGGCATGTACCCGTGCTACTGTTGATGGGCATCTACCCGTGCTACTCCTGACAGTCATCTACCCGTGCTACTAATCGCTGCATCAACTCCCTCGTCCCCTGCCTCGTCCCCCGCCTCCGCCGCGGCCCTTCGCACCGCCGCCTCTCCCTTCCCCGCGACCCCTTCCCCGACCCCGGGAAGAGGGTCCCCCATTTCCTTGTTTCACCGCGTGTCCCCGTGTCCCCCCGCCCGTACCAACCCACAAACTCCGCTTGAACACCACGGACGCTCTCGGGGCGTCGTCCGTACCTTCGTGCTCCCCAGGGTACACGCAGTGCTCCCACGCGTCGTTGCAGTCGCCGAACATCCAGATGGCGTCGCCATTTTTCGCGCGGAACCAGTGTTCCGGGCCCCGTTTACCGTTACCCAAATCTTTCCTGAACCCGAACCGCCGAGTTTCGCCGATTGACACGATCACCGAATCCCGCGCCCACAGCCGGCCTAAATCCGGATCCCTGTGCCACTTGCACGCCACGTTCTTTGCGGGGTATAAATTAAGCAAACAGCAGTCGTACCGCTGGCCGGTTTTTTCGAAAACGAAATCGCGCAGTTTGTCCATCGTCGGCGTGAACGGAACCGGGCGCATCACCTTGCCGCTGTACGCCAGCCCGCCGATGCCGCTTGCCGCCATCCAGCACGTCTCTCGGCGTTCGTCAACCCGAACGCCGTCTCGTGTGACGAGCTGCTCGGTTTTAAACGGGACCTCTTTGGCGATTCTTTTGACGGTTAACGTTTCCAAAGTGAAAGGTTCATCGTCGGTTTCGGTGCTATTCACCGCACTCACTTCCGGAAGTGTTTTTCTCGCCGCCGCGTCCCGCAAAATATCACCCGCGCTTTCCCACGTGCCCGTGGAGGACGTGTCGAGGTAAGAATCGTATGAATCGTTACCAGGGTTACCACCGTAGTTAGTCTCGGAATTATCACCGCCGCCGAATTTGGAAAACAAATCGGGAAGCACCCGGAACGGCGTTTCGTTGGCGGCCGCGAACTTTTTCGCCGCGGGATGAGTTTTGTCAATTCGTAACCGTGTACTCGCCCAAACACAAACAGACGCCCTGTGGGGTGGTAAAGGTGACTCCTCGCTGACTCGCAAAGCTATTGCTAAAACAGCATCACGTAAATCCTCCGAACACGGCGCTAACGAACCGAGCGCTCTGTAAGCGTCGAAAGCGACTTCGAGTTCGTTTTCGGTTTTTTCAGTCATTGAGGAGGTCCCTTCGTCGTCCTCAAACTCCGCGGCGACGCACATGACCAGTTTTACAAATCGTGTGTCGTGTACGCACTGTTCTCGTGCACCACCTGGGGTATTACACGATTCCGAAGCGAGCCACTTCGCCAGCCGAACAACCGCGCGCGACGCCGCGGCCCGGCGTTTTTTGCGATGCAAAGATTGCAAATGCCAGTGTAAAGATTCTTCTTCCGGTAAAACCAACAACGTAGACGCGGTTAACAGTTCCTCGACACTCCCCGCGTCCTGTAACGCGGCTGCGGCGGACCCGGGGCCTTTGGGGGGGGCGGGAGGTGATATCCTAGGTCTGTGTGATGACGAAGCCACGGTACCGCCCGAAGACGTTACCCCCGATCCACTTAACGCGGCGGCGGTGACGAACGTGCGCCGTCGCCCCGGACCCGGCGTCACGGCTGTTAACGACCGCGACGCGCGGTTCCGCGGGACACGGTTTCCAACACGCGTGCCTGTTGCGCCAACGCCCAAAGGCGCCAGCCACGACGAGCACGCCATGACGAGACACGCGGCGCGGTCGACGGTGTGGCGCGGTTTGGTTTTTGGTTTTGCATCCCACCGAAAAAGCGCCTCGCGAGTTTCGTCGGTTTCAACAATTTGTGATTGCGAAGTCGCGGCGCTCGTTGATGTTTACACAGAGTACACCCTAGCTAGGCTTAAAAAATAGCTACGCTCAAATCGTCCACGCCTCCAACCCCCCCCCTCCTTGCGGGTTTTCGAAAACTTGTGTGAACACCTCCAGAAACCTCGCAACGTCCGCGGCGTCGGCGACTCGCGCGTCGGACGAAACCGTTATCGACACCGTCGGGGTTCCCACTATCGCTCCATCGGCGTCCAGCCCGACACGTTCGCCCCCTCTTCCCACCGCCATGATCGCGCCCTGGGGCGGGTTCAAAATCGCGGCGAACGTATCAACAGGAAACGTCCCGAGGTTGGAAACACTAAATGACCCGCCCGTGTATTCGCTTGGTTTCAGTCGGCCTTCCCTGGCGCGTCCCGCTAGTTCCCTAATCTCCTCGCCGATTTTTGTCAAAGATTTCGTATTCGCCTTGGTCACTATAGGGGTTATTAACCCAGAAGACGTGGCGACTGCAACGGCGACGTCCACTGTTTCACAAAACCTAGACTGTTTGCTCACTGCGCACCAGGTTGCGTTGATTTTCGGCGACAAGGCAAGAGCCCGACTCACCGCGTACATCACGCAGTCGTTGACGCTCGCTTTGACGTTTTGTGTTTTCAGTTTTTTTCGCAACGCCGCCACGTTCGTCAACCGAACGTCCACCGACACGTACTCGTGCGGGCTTTTAGTCTTCGATTCCAGCAAACGGCTGGCGATAACCTTCCTCACTGCGGTGGTTGGTATGTCGTCGTGCGCCGTCTCGGGTTCGATTCCAGACGGGGGGGGCGTCGGGGTCGTTTTTGGCGCGGACTGTTTGCCAGTGCGCGTCGGAACGGACGGTTCGCTTTTGGAAGGGTCGCTTTTCGAACTCGGCGCGTCGATAAGCCCCATGGCGGCGAGGACGTCGCCTTTCACTAAAACCCCTTTCGGCCCGGTTCCTGAAATTTTCGTCCCGTCAAGCCCGCTTTCGTGTAGCAAGCGCCTCACGGAAGGCCACAAGCGACCGCTTGGGAGGGTTACGTGGTTTTTGTTGGAGGATGTTGAGGACGCTGGTGCTGATGATGCTGAAGATGATGCCATTGAAGCGTCGCCATCAACACTCGCTCCGCCGTCCCCCGTCGCGGGCGGCGCTACGTAGTCCGCAAACGCCGCGACGTCCTTGGCGTCCTCCACCATCACCCCGAGTAGGGTGCCTACGGGTAGGTCGGTCGTGCCGTTTCGCGCAAAGATCTTCGCCATGACCCCGTCCTCCATCGATTCAAGGGCCATGATCGCTTTGTCGGTTTCGATGTCACACAGCACGTCCCCCGCGCGGATCACCGAACCCTCCGTCACTTTCCACTCCGTCACCCCGCCGTGCGTCATCGTCGGGGACAGCGCGGGCATGGTGATGGGCTGATGGGTATGCAAATGGCAGGGTGTGGAATGGCGAGGGTCAGTTTCACGCAAGGGTGTCATCGAAGCAGTGGCCGTGGGTACGGATGACTCTTGCGTCGAATCTTTGCGATATTTTCTTCGCGGCGCTTGGGGCGATCTTCAGGACGTACCATGTGCGGAGGTAGCGTGGACAACGGCCGCGTTCGTGAGGTTGCCAACTCCACAAACGACGACCAAGTCGTGCATCGCAAAACCCGTGGTGTGAGCCTCGCGAAACCCCGAGTGGCGGCCAACATCGCGGCCGTGGCGCGGGCGCGACTGAAGCGGGAGCGCGATCACCGACAATCTTCAACTCGCGCGAAAAGGGAAACGAAAAGTGAAGGTCGCCGTTTTCTGGGAGACGTTTCCATTGTGGGCACCACAATGCGGGCACCGAGGTGCAGGGCCACGGACCGAATCGCGGAACTGGACACGACACCTGGTTATAGGTTATACGATCATGCGAGATGACGATCACGTGGCAAATTTCGGCGACGCGACCGCGGTGGGTGGTGATTTTCGCGGCACCACCCAGCCCGGAACGCGCGGGGCGGCGGAATGTTGGCACCTGCGACACGACACGAACACAATCCACGAAACGACACCCGACGTCCCGCCGTTCTCCGCGGCGCTTTCGATCCCTCCAAGCGCGCTTCCAAAAATCACACGAAGGGTTCCCGAAACCGAAGTGTTTTTGAAACTCGCCCGAGTCGCGCGCGGGCTGGATTTGCTGCAACAAATGCGTCGTAGACGCGGCCCGGGGTCCGAGCTGCTTGCGCAGTCCTACGAAGTGGCGAAAAAAAAAGCAAAACAAAATCCTTTACACGCCCCGACCCTAACGCTAGTCTCCGCGGCGCTGAGCAGCGACAGTCGCACCGGCGAGGTAATTTCGAAAATGCACAGGGAGACTTGGTGCGAGTTGCAGGAAGCTTCTGTTGAATTAAACAAGTTCGCAGAATTGAACATGTGGACCGCGGAGACGATGCGGGATGAGGCGCTGACTGCGACGTTGGGAAATAAATTCGCGAAGTTGGCTTTTTTGCAGAAGATTTTGGCGAAACGAATTGAGTTGGCGCTAGTCGGAACCGACCCTGCGAACTTTTCACCATCAGCGGCGAGGTTGGTCACGGAAACGTTTGGGGATTTCGGGGAGAGTGGCAGCGACACTGGTAATCGTGGCAACGATGGTAACCCTGGTAACGCGTGTGCGCGCGTTGACGCAACTCGTGTATGTGCGATTAGTCTAAACGCGAAGAAAGCGCCGAGGCGTTTTTCGACAAAAAAGAAGGACACTAAAACGCAAACTTTTTCCGGCGAAGCGCTCGACGACGTCGACGACGGAAAAAAACAAAAGAAGAACCCACCCCCCCCGGAATCGAACCAGGGCGGCCGGCGAAACCCTCTCCATGACCCGACGTGCGTCTCGCAATCAGAGTTGCTCACGAGCTCGCAGAGGGACGCGCTGGGGGAGGATCTGTTTACCGGCCGCGGGTCGATTGATGATGCGGCGTCGGTACACGAGAGACTGGACGAGCGATTGGTCGACTCCAGTGACGACACCGGTACTAAAATACCAGGCAAATTGAAGCGTGGGAAACTCGACTGTGTACAACTAGGCGGCGGCATAAAAGAAACGCAGACGCAATCGGAAGAAACGTAGGATTTGGATTTGTTGAGGTGAGACGTACAGTTGTAAAATGGGACACCGTGTTGCCAAAAGATTGCTGCCAAAAATCACTTTCGATTGCTTGCCAAAAAGAAACCAGTCTACGCGTCGTCCCCCATCTCCATCCCAAGCGCCAGCGTGTACAGCCCCGCAAAGACGTGGTACCCGTCAGCGTTTAGTTCGTCCAGGGTTTTCCGCAGCCCTTTCTTTGGGACTCGTAAAACGGTGATGAACTCGGAGCCGTCTAATTTTTGTTTCGGTTTTTCGTTCTCGGGAAGGTCCAAATCCACGGAAACTTTCACGAGCGCCACGGTTTCGTTTGAAAGCCCGGGCGAGAGCGGAAGCGCGATTGGAGTCACCGAACCCTCCACCACCCCGACGTACCCGGTTTCCTCTTCCAACTCTCGCAGCGCGGTTTTCTCGGCGGTTTCGTTTGCGTCCATCAACCCCGCTGGTAACTCGATGGTTTCCCCGTCCAAAGGCGGGCGGAACTGGCGGACTAGAAGAATATCGTCAGGTTCTCCTTTTTTTTTCAGCGTCGCGAACACGCACACCGCATCCGCCACGCCGTGTGTCGTCTTCGTGGACCGCCCGACCATGTCCCACCCCCGTTCCGCTCCCGAAGGATCTTGGTAGGTCAGGTGCTTGAACTGTAGCCACTTTGTTTCGTGTTTCACCTCGGTCGCGATGACTTTGCTGGCGGAAGAATCGAGGCGCGAGGATTGGTCGACGCCCGGCATGTTTATTTTTTTGGAAGGATCGGACCCGAAGGCTTTGACCTTCCGAGTTGACGTTCCGGTGACCCACTTCCGTTCACAACGGGTTACGTGACCTGCTCCGCGGCACACACGCGTGGAGTGAGAAACAAGTCGGCTTGAAACCGAAAGCACGACGCGCATGGAACAGTGTAGGAAGGGGGGCGGTGAATGTGATTTACAGGAGGTGGTTTCGGGTGAAAAATTTCGACGTGACAATCAGATCACGCACGCGCATCGCATCGTAAGGAGCACGATGGCGTGCGTAAGCGTGGCGGGTATGCACGCGGTGGCGCGGATGGCCATGAATACCGTCCGCAGCCGGCGGCCGTTCGAAACGACGCACGTTTCCCTAGACCACGCACGCCAACCCGCCGCGCTCGCTGGATGTTTTTCACGTCGTGTCAAACCGCATGCGCTTCGGCAAATACCGAGCAGTCCATCTGGATGGACCAGACACGAAGGCACGGGCGTGCTCTTCGCGACACGCGGAAGCCCAGGCGGTGAACGATGACACCGAGCAACGAGTCTATACCTGCGGAAGGCGAAGCTTTTCGCAAAGCATATGTTCCCCGCATGTGCGTGCTTCCCTCGTCCTCGCTTGTTTACGATTTCTCCTGCCAAAGCGCCGTCTGCTGACAAAACTCTTTTCGCTCTTCTACGCAAACTTATAAAACACAGTGAGTCTCCTAAGGTCTATGGAGCCGAACGATGGATAGAAAAGGTGCGTACTCCGCATTAATGTGAGGCTTCAAAGACCCATTCGCCTACACCGTGTTCGTTGCCCGTCAACGGCGTGTAAAACTCACCCTCGAACTTTCATTCCTCAGCAGGGCGTCGCGCTGGTCTGCTCCGAGTGCGAAACCACGGAGACGAGTCTTTGGTACGCCAACAGGGACGGTAAGGACAAACCGGTCTGCCGTGATTGCTACTACCGACAGGTATGTCACGCGCGTCGACCCCACGCGACACTATTTTATAATCTTTGTGTCGTCACATCCTGACCCAATACCCGCGGTGCGTTTTTTCGCAGCTCGCTGCCAGCCGTGGCAAGTGCTCCGGTTGCGGTAAGGATGGGGCAAATACAAGCGAAATGCGAAGCTCGAAGCTCGAGAAAGACGTGTGGTACTGCATGCCGTGTGGCTATAAAGAGGTGCGCATTTCATGATTCTCCTTTTTTTCTCTCTCTCTGCTCAAGCGATCCCGTAGGCATGATAACTTCAGTCACAAGCTGTTTCGTCTCGACTCACGTCGTTCGAGTTCCATATTCCTCGCAGGCGCGGGACATTGCTGCGGCCGCGGGGACGACGTGCGTGACGTGCGGGACAGATACGACTATTTGTATGTGGTACAACTGCAAAGATAAGCCCGGAACTAAATTGTGCAGGTCTTGCTACTACAAGAACCAGTTGGACGTCGCCGCGGCCGCGGGGACGACGTGCGTTAAGTGTGGGACGGATACGACCATTCACTGGATCAACTGCAAAGATAAGCCCGGAACTAAAATTTGCAAGTCTTGCCACAGCAAGAACAGGATCAAGGAGAAACACGGAAGGTCCGCGTGACCCTGGAAAACAGGCTTTTAGCTTGTGCAGCGGGTACGGGAATGAGCAAAAAAGCTTGTTATTCTAAAAATAACAAAATAACAAAAACCGTCCCTACAACCTCGCCTTCGCCGCGGTAAGCGCGTGAATCAACCTTCCAACGTCCTCGTCGCTGTGCGACGCGCTCAGGGTAAAACGCACGCGCGAGGTGCCTGGCACGATTAACGCCGAAAGTGTCAGTCGGGGTATGGGCAATCGCGAAGGCGGAGCGCGGTGGGTGGGAAAAGTTCCGTACCTTTGGGAACCGTGGGCGGTCGAATCGCGGGGGCGTGAATTCCTTTCGCGAGCAACTCACCGGACGCGGCTAAGGCTTTTCGTTCGTCCCCGAACGTCAAGACGAAAATCGGCGATAAAACGCCTTCGCAAACCCCGCCGCCGATTAATTCAACACGATTTCCTGAGTCATTACTGGTGCAAAGCTCGTAGTGTACCCTGTTGACGTGCCTCCAAAGCTTCGCTCGTAACAAACCTCCTTCGTTACTCACTGGAGACTGTTTGCTCATACGATTACCGGACCCAATTTCCAACGCCGCCAGCGCCGCGGCGACGCACGGCGCCGGGAGCGACGTGGAGAATATCTGCGACCGCGCCGTGCTTACTAGAATACTTTTCATATCGCGCGAGCAACACACGAACCCGCCGTGACTCCCGAACGCTTTTGAAAGCGTACCGACGTGGATGTCTATCTCGTTTCCGTCAAGGCCGAACATCTCGCACGCGCCGCCGCCCCGTTTGCCGCACACCAACGTGGAGTGCGCTTCGTCGACCATGAGTAAAAGGCCGCTATTGGCTCCGGAGTATTTTTGTTTCAGCGCCACGATTTCTTTCAAAGGCGCCCAGTCTCCGTCCACGCTGAAAAGGCTATCGGTGATTATTAGTTTCCTCTTCGCGGTGCTTTTTTGTAACACCCGTTCCAGGTCAAACATGTCACAATGCAAATACGTGGTTACCTTGGCGCATTTCCCCTTCGCCAGCTTACACCCGTCCACTATGCTGGCGTGGTTCAGGGCGTCCGAAAATATCTCGCACTCGGGCGAATCGCACAAAGATGGAATCGTCCCCGTGTTGGCGGCGAACCCGGTCGGGAAAAGAAGGCACTCTTGCGTTTTTTTCAGACTAGCCAGCCCCACCTCAAGGTCTCGGTGTAATTTAGTGTAGCCGCATACCAGCGGGCTCGATCTCGGGCCCGCGCCGTGCAAGTACGCCGCCTTACCACTCGCGGTACGCACGTACTCGTGACTGCCCAGCCCCAGGTAATCGTTCGAGCTGAACAAGGTTAGCTTTTTTGGGGGGGGGTTTTCGGGTGACGACGATGGCTTTGACGAGAGTGGTAACACGTTTCCGTCTGTTTGCGCATACAAAGAAACCGAGGTTGATGGTGTTTCGTGTCCGTGTGACCTCGTATCGATCCCTCCATATGCCGACCGGGAGGGATCAATCCCCGCATCCGCGGACCCGCCCAAGTCGTGGTTGTCTCCTTGCCAAGACGCGAACGTGGTTTGGGAGACGAAAACTTCGGTCGACGACGCGCGCGACATCGTTTCGTCTCCATCACCATCACCATCACCCCCTCCCGGTTCGATCGGTCGTAACGAACGAAGCACGTGTGCGTCACGCAAGGACTCGACACGCGAGGCGGTCCATGCTTTCCAGGAGTCGTCACTCGTCTCGGGTCCGACGAGTAGACCCGGCATGGGCGAAAACCACGCCCTGAAGGCGACGCGTGGACGAGTGATGAATGGTTGCCGAAAGCAACTCGGGAAATACTTTTCGGGTACTTAATTTTAGGTTTCGCGCTTTCGTCAATCGGCACACGAAGGCGCGGCGGCGCGCTTCCCGCGTTCGGCCCGGTGTGGACGCTTCCGACACGACGTGAGTTTGGGCGCTCAATGTCGTCGTGTTGCGATTTCGCACGGAGAGGTTCGGAACCCAAGGAATCTAACAACAACCGCGAAGAGTGTCGTCACGATGACATCTCGCGAGAAATGGTGAGCACCGAAATTCTGGGAAACCAGCTCCAGTTCGCGATCGACCCCGACCGCTTGCGCGAAGCGGGGGTGGTGTGGGACACCGCGGTGGTGAAATGCGCCGCCGGCATGACGCCGCTGGTGAAGCGGTGTATTCAACGGATGACAAAAACAGAAAGTGGTGGTCACGTGAACATAATAGAGCTCGGCGCTGGGACTGGCGCGCTGGGAATAGGACTCGGATGTGCGATTGAAAACTTAAACGTGTGCGTCACCGACTTACCGCCGGTGGTGTCGCTGATGGCGAGTAACGTAAAAATCGCACAGGCGAATAGACAGGTGTGTAAAAACTCTCGCGTAAAAGCACGGGCGTTGCCGTGGTCAATCGACCCAAACGTACCGGACCCGAAAAGTGTTTTTTGTGACGACGCCGGCGACGGCGCGGAAAATAAAAGAGTGCAAAGCAAAAAGAATTCTTCCGAAAGCACTTCCCAAAAAATAAACAACAACCGGTGGCACTTCGTCGCGGCGTGCGAGACGCTTTATTGGGGCGGGTGGACTTTGTTCGACGAAGACACCCGTTTGCCGCAGCTGTGCACGATGAAATGTGTCACTGCAAATTCGCCTGACTGTTTGCTCGTAGTCGCGTTTACGGTTCGTGATAAATCGCGGGAAACCGGGTTTGTTTTAGACGACGTCGGGAGCTTTTTCTGGCTGAAAAGAATTAAATTGATTAGAAGTAGTTCCGGCGAAGATGATGATGAAGACGACGACCAGTGCTTCACCGAACAAAACGACGCGGAAACACGGGCGTACGTCGCGAACGCGGCGGAAGGCGACTTGTTGCTGTTCCAGGGAAAACGGAAGTCACAGTAACCGTAATAGTAACCGTAGTATCTGGGGAGAGTGACTCGGAAGACACACCCGTCTGCGGACTTTAGAAACAAGCTGTACGAAAAGTACTGCTGACAATGCAATCGCATCACCGCGTTTCCCCCGCGTGCTTGACAAACACCTGAAACGCGTCGCTGTAGGACCCGCCTTTCGTGACCGCGGGGTACCCCGACCCGGTCGCGTCAGGTTCGGTCATACCGTAGTGTCCTACCCGAAAGTTAGCCACGTACGCCCTTGCAGCGTTTTCCGCGGAATGTTTGTAAGGGTAAAGTCCCACGATTCGCACTCCGCCGTAACTCCGTTTCCGGCCCTGCCCCGAAGGTCCTTGCTGCGGCGCCTCGATGACGACGTGAGGCTGGTCCTTCAGAAGAGGCGTGAGTTTGTTTGTTTTGGGCTTCGTGACAGGTACCGGCTTTGTAACGGGCTTGGGCGCCAGGTAGGGTGGCGGGACCGGCGTAGGCGCCGCCGGAACGGGCGCCGGCGCCGGCGCGGCCGCCTGCTTCGCCACCTTATTAATCCCCGCTCAAGCGCGCGATCGTAAACTCGTTCCCATTCCGCTTCGCGAATCTTCCAAGCGGCACGCTCTTTTAGGTTTTCCTCCCTAAACCTTGCTAATTCCGCCTCGACTGCCCGACTTCTCTCCTCTTTCCTGACAATCATCTCCCTCTCCGCTTTCTCCGCCGCCATCTTCTTCTCCCGTACCGCGTTGCACATCGCATCCCGCGCCTTGTCCGTGTCAATCCTTGACCTCTCCCACTCCTCACGCATTTTTTGGGTCTCCTCGTTTAACCTCGGTGTCTCCTCGTTTAACCTCGCTACACCTCGCTACTTCCACCTGCCTCCTCTTTATCCCCTCAATCATGACAATCCTCTCCCTCTCCGCCTTCTCCGCCTCCGCGCGAACCATGGCGAACAACCCGTCTTCATCAATCACCGCGATTCCCAGTTCCCTCGCTTCTTTTATCTTGCGACGCCCACAACGCATGCCCACGAGCAACTACGTCGTCGCGTCGCTCACCGGATGCCCACGAGCAACTACGTCGTCGCGTCGCTCACCGGCGCGTACGTTTCGCGAGTGGGCCGGCTACCAGAAGAGACGTCGCCGCCGTGTCGCTTGATGAAAGCCTCCGCCTCGTCCCTGGCCATGGAATCCATCACTCCGCTGATCGTGAAAGTCACGCCGGACAAGCAGTCCAAAGGCCCAGCCGGTGCGGTTTTACCTTTGTTAGGAAGAGCACCCTGCGAAACCGCCTCGGCGCCTTCCTTGTGCGTGTAAAAACTAACCTTCAACTGTTTCGGGTACCCGGGAGGCACGGGAAGATCGCGCGAATGGTGCAGTTGCCAATTCGCTTTGCGACGCTTCCAAGCCGCGGACTCCGCAATCTCCTTCGAAATCTCCGAAATCTCCGCAATATCCGCCTCGAGTTTAAGCTGCTCCGTTTTGTCGCGGTTCGACGCGACTAAACACGCCGCGGCGTCGACTCGCGGTGCGTTTACCGTCGCGCCGAGCGGGGCCGGCTTTTGTTTATTCGTACCCGCGTTTGGAACGTTTCGAGACTGTTTGCTCACTGGCATGGGGACACAGTCGGTCTGGTAGGTATAAACGTTTGGAACTTGTGTGTCCGACCCTTCCACATTCGATACGTTCAGTAAACCCTCCAGGTTCGTCGGGCGCAAGGGCGATCTTTTGTCGGTCAGGTCGATGACTTCGGTAGGGGAGTTGTGCTTTCTTTGAACTCCTGCTGAGTGACCGTTATTTTCTGGGACCGGTCCGATAGCATGTCAGGAGCAGGCCGCGTCGCGGGTGCCGCGGTGGTCACGGCAGGTCGCGGTGCGTCGTGCTTCGCCGTGTCCTTTGCCTGCGATTGAGCTGCTTTGTCTCTGTCTTCCCTCGCGAGTCTCTTCTCAAGTGTCTGCTGTTTCTTCCTCAGCGCCTCGGGGCGGACCGGTTTTTCGCGAGCAAAACCTCGCGAACCGGCCCCAAGATGTGTTCGCTGAGCTGCAGCGCGTTGAAATTCGGCCGAACAAAACGCCCTTCGGACAAATCGTGCGCCACGTCGTGTTTCGTCAACTCGAGCTTCACTAAGCACGCGTACGCGCGTTTCTGCGAACACGAGAAGTACCCGTACTTGCGGCCTAGGGTTACCCAGGACACGCCCATGGTGTCGGTGTCGCGCGTGCCAAGAGATGATTTAAAATCGATGCACATCGCGAGTTGAGTTGAATTCTGTCAAAATCGCAATAAATTTTTCTGTCGGCACGAATCTCGCCAAAAACGGACCCCCCGCACACGACGCGGCGCGCGGCGCGTACACCACCACAACGGTCGTCGCGTTGCGGGGCGCGGCGGCCCAGGGTGTCTCGTGAGTGACGTGTTTTGGCTGGGAGTTGGCCACGAAAACATCCACGCCGGCCTCGGTTCAACTCCGGAAGAAGTCGGTCGTCCCCCTCTTTTGTTTTTCTTTTGGAGACTCATCTAACAGTCTCGTGCCGGATGGAGCACCAAAACGGCGTCGCCGGGCTCGGCCCCGGGGTTTCGGTCTGGTCAAAGAGTTCCATCGGTAGCCTACCACAAGTTGATAGGCAAACCATCACTGAGCTCATCGACACCGCGGGTGTAAGGTCGGGGAGGGCGCAGGGGTTACCGGGAGCCATCACCAGTGTGGTGCGTACATTCATTTCCGGGAGGAGGTGTTTTTTGGTGCCGACGAGCCATCAATCTTTCCAGGATGCTTCGCGAGCGAATGCGTCGCCTCTCAGTGACGAAAGTGTTACGCCTTAGCACTAGTAGTTCCTGACACTAACACTAACAACATGCCTTTACAACTTCACGTCAACTAAAAAACACAATAGGACCGCCTAACCCAAGACCAGGTCCTTTACCTGTGTTGCGACCATTCCTCGCGAACTCAACGCGGGCCGGTCACCTTAATGGGCGTTCTTAAAACCGGGGATAAGAATCTGTTCATAGCGCGCGGTACCGCACAAACCGAGATGACCCCGAGGTGTGTTTTAGATTTCTACGTCCACGAAAGCGCACAACGGTTAGGCATAGGCAGTACCTTATTTGATTACTTTCTATCCGAGGAAAATAAGGTCCCGGCTCGATTAGCCTACGACCGGCCTTCCGACAAGTTTCTTCACTTTTTGGCAAAAAAGTTTGAGGTACGTATTGCGCGTTTCCCAAATCCAGGCACTGTTTACTGCCCCTCTTTGACTTCACTAGTCATTAAAAGGAAGTATTCTACTAGTAACAATTGCCAGTTTACCAGTACTAGCAGCTGTTACAAACCCATACTGAAGACTCAAGACTGACCCTTTTCTTTCCCAATCGCAGCTACGAAACTTTTCCCCGCAAAACAACAACTTCGTGGTTTTCGACGAGTACTGGAAAGTTAAACCCCGGCCGCAAAGCGCGGCTCGGGAGATGCGGAAGTTGTTAGAGGGCAAGGGGCTTGGCAAGGCGGCGCAGGCGCGGGCGAAAGCGGCGGCGGCGAGAGCGGCGCGGGAAGCGGCGGAAACGGCGGCGAGGCAAAAACAAGAAAATGCTGGCAGAGGAGAAAAGGAGACATCGCAAAACGTTCACGACCGGTATCCGGCGCCACCGGGGTGGACACACCCAGTGCCACCTGAACGCCCGCCAGTGCCGCCTGCTTTCGAAGCGCGACGTCCCAGCGTCCCGTCCACCAGTTATTCAGGCAGGCCGCCCAGTTTGATTCCCGGGAGCTCTTACCAACGCCCCGGGCGACGATTCGTGAGCGGCGGCGGAAACAACAACAACGCTGGTGACACGTTTGACCCCCCGAAGCTCGGTACCAATTCACCTCGACTCCAAACCCCGCCGTCGCCGCCGGTTTCGTTGGAACCTTCTCGGCGACGGGTTTCGCCGACCGGTTTCGAGGCATCGCGAGTTCCGTACGGGCAGGTAGTCGGACGAAAAACAACAACACCTGCCGGTAGTAACGCCTCCGAGGGTAACGCCTACTCAAGGAACGCCTACGCTAGTTATGCCTCTTCCAGTAACGCCTCCGAGTACTCGCAACAGCAGTTACGGGCGAGACAAACACAAGAAACTTGTGCGAAGTTCGTGCCTCACAAAAACACGTACGCGTCTTTCGTGCGGAGCGTTCGGACGTTCGGGGTGGACCGGGGAGGTGACAACAGGTCGTGCGATGCCGAAACAGACGAAAGGAACAGAATTTCGATTTCGGGCGTTTCTTCGCGAGTCGCTTCGAACGTTTCTTCGCGAGTCAATTCTTCACAAGGCGTCGGTGGGTTTGAGTGGGACGAAAATGGAAGACACGTTTCCGTTTCACACAACCGCAATCCAAAAGCACCTCGGGGTGAGTACGGTACCCTGAAACCCCCACCGCCCGGGTATTACCGCGCGCGAGTGTTCAACGACGTCGCTAAAGCCCCCACTTACCACTTCCAATCGGGAAGCGCTCCTTGGTTGAAACCTGAGGTGGGGCAGCTACGACGGTACGACCAGACCGGGCGGCTTGGTGACCAAAAAGTAACCTCCGGTACCTACCTCGGTAACGTCTCGTTTCGTCGGCCGGGAAGGTTCGAATCTCTACCAATACGCGCGTCTGCTGATCCGTTCGATGCCCGCGATTCCTACGGCGCGTCGCAAAGTACGTTTCTCAAAACCCGAACCGCGTTCGAGCTCGCGGAGGCGGTGCGACGGGGTGATACGCATTCACGGTTCGGGGGGGTACGGGCTTTGCCGAACGATTTAGAGCGTCGGCGACACGATTACCCCGGAGCCTATCACTCGCGTTCCACAAACTCGCAGTTCGAAACCGGGTTGGGGGCGACGGAACGAAAAGGTAACACTAGCAGTAGTACCCACCGCTTGGGTCCGCTGTACGGAAACGCGCGGTTCGGGGTTGGGGCGTTGGAACACCGGGCGCGGGTTTCGAATTCGTTGGGGAGGTTCGAAAGCGAGTTGATAGACGTGGGGCGGCGGTCGATTGTGAGCTTGGAAAACGCGGTCACGGGAAGGGGGGGGGGGGGAAGAGGGGGGGGGGGGGGGGGGGAAGACGGTAGGGGGGGACGGTGTGTGATAGTTTTTTTATTTGAGAACGATGCGTTTCCTTCTTTTTGTGTCATGCACGACTCCCCGGGTACCTATATTCGTCATCCTCCCTTTTTTTATTTCTTCAACAATGAGCTAAGGAAGTCGACTAGATCCTAGCCTATATCAGCCACGTCAGTCAGGAGTTGTTTTCAAAGAGAGGTGTGCGCGGAAATTATTTTATCGACACAGCATCTCCGTTTGTTTCTTCGTTACCGTCCCCGTCGTGAACCTTATCTTCCCGCAATTTCTCGGCTACCATGGCCATTCGTCATCATCCTCGTAATGGAAATAGTACCCTGGTAGAACCCATGGACACCAGTTTGCGCGAACCCAATTTAATACCTCGTCGTGCCCGTTCAGTCTCGCCGCCTCCCACGTATCCTCATTCCACGGGCACCCGTTCGCACGCGCCCATTTCAGAAGGTCGAGATGCCCGCCCGTCGCCGCCCCCGAACACGTCTCCGCGTCACATGGGCACCCTTTCGCGCGCGCCCACTGCAGCACTTCGAGATGCCCACCTAACGCCGCCCCCGCGCACGTCCGCTCGTCCCACCGGCAGCCGTTTGCGAGCGCCCACTGAAGCACCTCCAGGTGTCCGCCCCGCGCCGCGTACTCGCATGTCCTCTTGTCACACGGGCAGCCGTTCGCGCGTGCCCACTGCAGTGACTCGAAGTGACCGCCCTCCGCCGCGTTCATGCAAATCCACTCGTCTCACAGACAGTCGTTCGCGCGCGCCCACTGAAGCACCTCGAGTTGCCCGCCCTTCGCCGCATAACGGCTCACCTGCAACTTGACAGGTCGACCTCGGTCAAGAAGGTGTTGCAACGTGCTTAAACATCCGAGCTCCGCGGCTGATTTAGTATCAAGCGCATGCACTTTACGCTTTGTCGCTACCACCGCGGCGCGCATCCCACGACTCACCGCTTTGAGACGCGCGAGGTCGATGGGGTCAGGCATATGAGCCAGACTGAGGATCTGGTCGACGATGTCTTGGGGAAGACGGGCCGGAAGGAAGCAGACCCTCGCAGCTGACGGGTGGGTTTCATCGTTCTCGAGCGCGTCGCGGACTCGTTTGCGCTTCGAAACTCCACTTGCGTGCTGAGGGGACATCTTGAACCGTGTCCAAGCGTAGCGCGCGCGGGGACTTGTGGCTCCGAGGAACTCCGAGGAAGGCCGGCCTCGGAAGACCCGAAACGACAAGACGGCCGGAACACGAAAAGGCGCGACGTCCCGAAATTTCTTGAAATCCGCCGCCGACGACGCACCATCGAAATCAGATCGAGACGCGCGACCACGGCGTGTCTCGCCTTATTGGGGGTTTCCACACGGGTCACTTCACACGGGTTCAGGGTGAATACCCATAGCACCACACAAACAAAACAAGATGCCCAAGCAAAAGTTCAACACCACGGACGTCGCGGCGGAGTGCGCCGAGCTCCGAAGGCTAGTGGTGGGGTCGTGGCTTTCCAACATTTACGATCTGGATGACAAAAAGACTTTTCTACTGAAGTTCTCAAAGAGCGGCGGGCGCACCGAGTCCGGGGAGGGCGAGAAGACCGTGTTGCTTCTTGAATCCGGGTGCAGGTTCCACACCACCACCTATCGACGCGAGCGGAAACAAGACACCCCGAGTAAGCTAAACCAGAAGCTCCGAATGCACCTTCGAGGCAAAAGATTGAATGGCGTAAATCAGTTGGGAAACGATCGTTGTGTCGAGTTCGTCTTCGGCGCGGGCGACACGAAACACAGTTTAGTGCTTGAGCTGTACGCACAAGGCAACCTGGTTTTGTTGGACGCAAATGACAAAATTCTAACACTACTAAGACCCGTCCGGGACGATAAAAACGGTTTGGTGCTGTTAGGAAACCACGCGTACGACCGGACCCGGTTTCGATTGCGAAAAAGAACCACTCGCGAAGAGTTGGAAAACGCGCTTGAGTTTGGAGACTGTTTACCCGTACGACGTACTGTCAGCAGTACTCCATTTAGTGGTAGTTCTGGTACCACGGTAACCGACACGTCCCTGGTTCAATCCCAGGAGGCGGGTGACACCCAAGAAAAACCGCGGGCCCCGAAAACGCTTCGGGAAGCGCTGTGCCGCGCGTTTCAGTTTTCGCCGCAAACCGCGGATATGGTTTGTGTTTTGTCGGGACTCCTCGAAAACGGCGGGCAAACCGGCTTACCACTTACGGGCGGTGACGACGACAAGCGGTTAGTCACGGAAAATTTGTTAACACAACTGCACGTGCTGGAGGGCTGGTTCGATTCTCTGGAGACTCCGGAAGATTTAACAGAAGCGTTTTTGCCTGGGTACGTGGAGGAAACGTTTTCGGCGGCGGAAGCGCTTGGCACTTCCGAGATTGAAAAAATAGACTCGGTCGATCCCGAAAAAACTTACTCGACCTCCGGCTGGCGTTCCGAATCCTTCTCGCCGTTTCCTTTTTCCGGGAAAAACAAAGCCGCCGACTCGGTGGTCGGTGACGTGCCGGGTACGAACCCGGTACCAGACGGTAGGGAAGGTGACGCCCAACCACTTACTGGAAAAACACAAAATCCCGAGACTGCGACGCGCGCGCGACATCACCCTAGCGGTTTCGACAAAGCGGTTGACGAGCACTTCGCAAGTCTCGAAAAAGCGGCGGATTTCCGGACCAAGGAACGTTTAGCAACGAACGCTTCAAAAAAAACGGAGAAGATCAAGAAAGACCAGCAAAGAAGACAGGATGAATTAGACCGGGAGTTAACCAGAGAGCAACAAAAAGCGGAGCTTATCGAGTATAACCTGGAGGTGGTGGATAACGTGCTAAGTGCGGTGAACGCGTTGCTAAGCACGGGGCAGGTACGCGTCGGGGCTTTCCCAAATCCAGGCACAACGTTTACGGACCCTGCGTGACTGTTTGACGTCCACGGTTGTCATTAAAAGGAAGCGCACTACTGGTAACTCTTACTAGTACTCGCGGCTCTTACAAATATATCACAAATAGAATTGTTCGGCCAGAGTACTCCTCCCTGTTTGCCGATTTTGCGGAGTAATTACTCCCACGAGTCACGGTCCCGACTGACTCTTTTTCTTTTACACTCGCAGAGTTGGGACGAAATCGGCCGAACGATCGAAGGTACGTCCCCGCATTTCACAAATCCAACGACTGTTTGCCAACACAAGACTGACACTTTCTTTTATTCATCGCAAGACGAAAAGCGCAACGGGAACCCGGTCGCGCGGTTGGTCAAGAAACTTGACTTGGCGAATAACTCCGTTACGGTTGGGCTGGTGAACCACTTGGATACGGTTGAGGAGGGGGATGGAGAGGATGAAGAGAAGGACGAAGAAGAGAAGGATGGGGAAACAGACGTCGCCGAAGCGTCTGCTTCGGCGTCTGCTTCAAAGGAAGAAGGCGGCTCAAAAACTCCAAAAAAGAAACGCGGTAAAAAGCACTCACTCGCGGTGACCCTCGATTTGTCCCTATCCGCGTACGCCAACGCGCGCGAGCACCACGCGAGACGGAAGAAACACGAGGTGAAGCTTACGAAAACGGTGAACCAAAACGAACGGGCGTTACTTGCGAGCAAAGCGCAAGGCGACGGCAAAAAAAAACAGGTACGTATTTGGGCTACCCCAAATCCCGCCGACTGTTTACAGCCCCTCTTTGAGTGCACTAGTAGAAACATTTACTGGCAACTGTTCACCTACATACAGCACAAGTAGACTGTTTCCCCATACAGTAAGACTCAAGAGTGACCCTTTTCGGGTAACATTCGCAGGATTTAAAAAACACGAAAACGGGCATGACCTCCATGCGAACCCCAGAGTGGTTCGAGAAGTTTCACTGGTTCGTCACTACGGAGGGGTGTTTGGTGTTATCGGCGAGGGATCAAAGCCAGTGCGATTTGCTTATCAAGAAGTACCTGGGGCCGCACGACGCGTTTGTGAAAGCGGACGTGGTGGGCGCGCCCGCGACGGTCGTCAAGGCTCCGGCTTTTCGGAACACCGAAAGCGATGCCAGCGATGCGCAGACTAAAAAAGAGCAGACTGACGATAAAGCAGACCCAACAGAGAACACGCCATCGTCAAAAACCAGTTCAAAGTGTTTAGTACCCCCGGTTTCTTTAGCGCAAGCGGGCCAGGCGTGTCTTTGCCGGTCGAGCGCGTGGGATAGCCGGAACGTGATTTCCGCGTGGTGGGTTTCCTCGGCGCAGGTGCGGAAGGAAACGCCGGGTGGGGATCCGTTAGGTACGTATTGGGCCGTTCCCAAATCCCAACACTGTTTGCCCCTACAAGACTGACACTTTTCTTTTACAATCACCAGCGCCGGGCGTGGTGTGGACGGTCGGCCAAAAGAACTTTCTCCCACCGGCGCCCCTGGTCATGGGGTTCGCGTTTCTGTTTCTCGTGGAGACCGAAGAGGATGTGCGTAGGCACGTTGGGGACCGAACAGTCAAGACGGTCCTTTCGCATGCGGACACGTCTTCCTCAATTGTAGAGCAGGAGGAGAGCGCTCAGGGCGTCTCCGCCGCGGCGGATGAACTCGCGAGGCTCGCGATTGAGGCGACGAAAAAAAAGCACCGCTCGCGTTTGGAGTCGTTTCTTGACGCATCTCCTGATACCGAGCTCGTTGACCCTACCACACGTGGTACCGTCGATGAAACTGGTGTTTCTTTCTATGGAACTGACCCAGTCGATGACGAATCCGACCGCCCTTCGGATAAAAACAAAACCGGCGGCGCGCGAATCAGCGCCTCTCAGCGCCGGGCGATGAAGAAACAGCGAAAGAAAGGCGATGCCACGGCTGAAACGGCTGATAAAATGGCTGAACATGTTCCGAAGCCGTGTCCAAAACCGTCAAACCCAGTGGGTAAACAGTCTCAGCCCTCCCAAACGCAAAAATCGTTACCTCGAGGCGCGAAAAAGAAAGCCCAACGCGCCGCGGCGAAGTACGCGGAGCAGGACGAGGAGGACAAAGAAATAGCCCTAGGGTTACTCGGGGTTTGTCGTATGAGCAAACAGTCTGGGAGTGTTACTCAGAAGTCTGGAGGTTCGGAAGGTGGTGAGGAAAGGGAAAAGGATGTCGACGTGACGAGTACTGATACGAGTAAAGAGAACCAATCGGGCGATGACGAGTACGCGACTCTCGACGACGATGTTTTGGCGGCGGACTCGGACGACGACGAGGATTCGGTTTCGGAGGTATCTGGACGCACCGAAAAGACTGGCAATGCGCCGCTTGACGTGCTGGCTTTCGTTTTGGCGGACAAAACCAGGGTCCAACGCATTGATTGGTTCACGGGGTGCCCGCACCTCGAGGATGGCGTAACGCACGCCGTGGCGATGGTGGCGCCGTTTGACGCGTTGAAGCAGTTCGCGTACAAAGCAAAGGTACGGCCGGACGGGGTTTCCCAAATCCACCACACACTGTTTCAAGCCCCTGCGTGACTACTCACTGTTTACGTAATACATCACAAATGCACTGTTTGCTCATACAGCACACCCACACTCGCCGACTCGAGACTGACCCTTTTCGTGTAACAATCACAGCTCACCCCGGGGTCGCAAAAGAAAGGGAAAGCCGCGAAAACCGCGCTGGACGTGATTTTGAAAGCGCCGCCCTCCGTTGGTTTGATCGGAAGTGCTGGGGGTGAGGCTTCAAAGGATACTGACAAGTTCTCGGCAAAGGGTGATACGCAGTCTTCAAAGGTTGCTGATACGGATGCAAAGGGTGATACGCAGTCTACAAAGGGTGACGCAAAGAGTGATAAGGACGCAAAAGCTGCTCGCGCCGCGCGAGACGCTTTTCTCAAGTCCAAGATATCCGCGGCGGCGAACGCGCTGGCGGCCGGGGACCTGGCGCAGATCATGTGCGGCCAGGGAATTAAAGTTTCGATGCCGGCCGGAGCCGCGAAAACGATCAACGCGCAACGGAAGGGGAAGAAGTGACCCGGACGGTTGTGAACGGGTGGGTAGACATTACGTAGAGTCGCTAGGTATCACACGGAATAAGGGCAACCGTTCGCGATTGCCCACTTTAGTAGGTCGTGGTGCCCGTGCTTTCTCGCGTACACGCACGTGTACTTGTCCCACGGGCATTCGTTCGCGCGAGCCCACTGCAGCACCTCTAGGTGCCCGCCCCGTGCCGCCATCACGCACGTGTATGCATCCCACTTGCAGCCGTGCTCGCGAGCCCACTGAAGCACCTCGAGATGCCCGCCGTGCACCGCCCCCCAATACGTGCACTTGTTCCACCGGCAGCCGTTCGCGCGCGCCCACTGAAGCACCTCGAGATGCCCGTGACTCGCCGCCTCCCAACACGTTTCCTCGCTCCATAAGCATCCGTTCGCGCGCGCCCACTGCAGCACCTCGAGGTGCCCGCCATTCGCCGCGTTCGTGCACGTCCACTCGTTCCAAGGGCAGCCGTTCGCGCGCGCGCGCCCACAGCAGCACCTCGAGGTGCCCGCCATTCGCCGCGTTCGTGCACGTCCACTCGTTCCATGGGCAGCCGTTCGAATGCGCCCACTGCAGTACCTCGAGGTCCCCGCCCTTCGCCGCCTCCCCACACGTCCCCTCAACCCACGGGCAGCCGTTCGCGCGCGCCCACTGCAGCACTTCCAAGTGACCACCCGCAGCGGCGGCGTTAAACGTCCTCGCATTCCACAGGCAGCCGTTCTCGCGCGCCCAAGCCAAAATGCTGACTGATCTGACGAATGTTGCAACCCTCAAGATCTCCTTCTTCGTCGTGGCTGCTTCGCCACTGTTCGTCACGACAACATCCCGCATCTTCGTATTCACGCCCGCAAGCATCCTAAGTTCGAGGCTTCCCAGCGCTGGAAGCACGATATCGACGAAAACCTGTGGCGCGTTCGTGACAAGCTCCAGAAGCGGGGAGTTGAATGAGTCCGAATTATGTGTCAACCCCGCCAAAAGCAACCGTCCTTCCAGCTCCTCTTCACTAACTTCGCAGCTTGTCAACCCGAGTGCCACGGCGAGGTGTGCCGGGATGGTCATCACGTGCCTGGCTCGTTTACTAGCACGCAGGCTCGACATGACGAACGAGTTGAAGGAAGGTGCGTGCGTGACCGTGCACTCTCCTTGTGCACGGCGAAGTGATGTTCCGGGGTGACAACGATTTTCGGTTTTTGCGAATGAAATAAGCATTCCCCGAATGTATTCTCGTCATTCGACGCGGCGCGGTGCGGGTGCCTCGTGCTGGGTCCATGGACGACGGCCCGATAACCCACGACGCGCGGTCGGCGTCGCCCGAGTGTAGGGCGCGGCGTCGTGGACGGAGCTGGAGCCGGAGTTCGAGTCGTGGTCGCAGTCGAAGTCCGCGGGTTTTAGACGATGAGCAGTTCGGTCGTGCGACTCGGTCCCGGTCACGGTCGTCGTCGCGCGACCGAAGCACAATTCCCTCGCGAGCCACCGAGGTGGACGACCGCTTTGTCTGGAACCGGAACGTACCCGAGGAGCGTCCTGATGACCACAACTCGGCGTACCAAACCCCAACCGGTGGCGGTTTGGGGTACGAACCGAAACACGACAAGGCGCTTTTGGGCGCGTTCGGGGGGTCGGGACGAGTTTCGGGAAGAGACGATCGTTCGCGTTCGGGACGAGATTTTTCGGGACCCGCGTCCCAGTCGAGGTTCCATTCCACTCGACCGCAAGTGACACACGACGGCGAGTACAACCCGTTGCGGCGCGAGGAGGAGGTGGCTAAACGTGCGCGGGTCGTGAAGGGACACGGTGGAGGTCCGACGCGAGACACCAGTTGGCGGGGAGGCGGTGACGCAACACTTTCTGCTTCGAAAACAAAAAATCTCGAAAAGGGCTGCGCCGAAATTTCTGAGCGCCGAGCCGCGTCGTCGCTGGGATGGCGCGCCTCGTCCGGGGCGATGCCTAGCAAAGCGACGCACATAAAAGGCGTCACGCAGTCGACCCTTACCTCGCTTACCACGGAGCTCGACTCGAAGAAACTCGAGTCGACGCTCCGCAAGGAAAGCATCGAAAAAACGCAATCCGGGTTCGAATTGCTGGAGAAGCGACGGAAAAAAAGGGTGGGGAATAAAGGTACTGGTACATCGCAAGAGCATCAGGTATGGGCAAACAGTGTCGCGGTGATACCTGGCCGTAACCGAGAAAGTAACGCTGGGGCTGGAACCAGGGACGTCGGCGGTGACAAGAAAAACAAAGGCGTGCACGACCGGGCGCGTCTGGATAATTTACACGAAATCGATTTCTCCGCCAACGGCGTTCGCTCCGCGCTGGAGCGCAAAGCGGCGACGTACCAAACGCTTTTGGAGTCGCGTACCACTGATGCGGAACACACCGACGTTGGTGACTGTTTACCCATGCAGGTTGGTCACAGAAACTCGAGCTCGTACGAAGTGGACTTCGCGTCCAAACGAAACGAACACGAAGAAACCGCTCGCGTGATTATTAAGGCGCCGGCGGTGTCGCCCGAAAACGGTGTCGACGAAAAAAAACGACAAAAGCTGCTCGCCATGAAACGCCGGGGCTCGGAACGAACGGGGCAACAGGTGTAGATGGAGTGTGGTAGGGAGCAACAGTAGTGGGGAGCGACAGTAGTGGGGAGCAACAGTAGTGGGGAGCGACAGGAGTAGGGAGCAATAGTAGTAGTGTTATTGGTAGAACTAATGGTGCCACTTTTCGTAAGTGTTTGCCAATCGTAAAACGGTTCGTGTGCGCGTATCTGCCGTCGTGGCCGGCTCACTAGTCCTCGTCCGAGTCCGAGTACAACGCGCCGCCTCGGCGCGGCGGCTTGAGCGCGGGCGCTTCCGAAGTGACTTTTTCTGAAACTTTCTTGGCAGTTTCCTTCGCCTCAACAACCGCATCCTCCCCGTCCTCTTCGTCCTCGAAGAAGATATCCTTCGCGTCGTCGTCATCCGAGACAGGGCCGGTGGGCTTGTGCTCGGTGTCGGGCTTGGTGTTTGGCTCGGTGTCATCTTCATCTTCGGATTGCACGTCATCTTCTGAATCGTCGTCGTCGTCGTCGTCCGATTCCGACAACGCGTCGTCATCGCTGTCGCCATCGGCGTTTTTCTTGCCGTTGAGCTTGGCGTAGTCGATGGGGTCGCCGTGCGCATCCGTGCCAGTCACCGCCCTTCGTCGCCGCCCGCCCTCGATAACGTTTTTCGTGTCGATGCCCTCCATGTCCTTCGCGAGCTCGACCTTGGCTTTGCATTTGTTGACTTGGTCAGCTGACGATCGCAGGTTCAAACCAGCTTCGGAAAGAATTGTTTCAAGCGCCGCAATCCGCCCATCTGCCGCCTTGTGCTTCATGAACACGTGCTGGTACGTCAGGCCGGCGAGTTTGCACACGTCTCTTAGGTCGGCGACGACGCCGGTGATGGGGTTGGCGGCGGGTTTGGGAGCTGCAGTCTTTTTCTTTTTCGACGCGGTGTTGTTGTTTTTGGCGTCGCTTTTCCGCTTCTTTGTTTTTCGGTCCGAATCCGAGTCATCACCGGAGAACGAATCGGACCCTTCCAAGTCTTCCAAGTTATCGTCGTCGTCGTCATCTTCCGCCTCATTTTCGTCGTCATCACTGGCCACAGCAGGCTTGGCCGGTTTCGGCACCGTAAACGGCTTGGCAGCCTTGACGCCAGGCGACTTGTTAGGCGCTTGGTTCTCCTTGGACTTGACGGAATCCTCCAAATCGCCACCCGACGCCAACACCTTGTCCACGTACTTCCCCACCGCGAGTTTCGCCTCCGTCTCGTCCAGGTCTTTCACGTCTAAACCCAGGTCGAGTTCGAGCAACCGCCGGGCTTGTTTCATGGTCAACGTCGCGCGGTTCGCGAGGAAAAACGAGCCGCGCGAGTAGACCGCCTTTTTTAACAAATCGGGCGCGATTGGAGTCGCGACGGATGCCATGGTTCCAGCGGGTCGATTTCGGGGTAGGTACGTGTATTCGATGCAAAGAAAGCGCGGTCGGGGTTACGGTGACGTGGCCCTGGTGCCGCGGTCCGCGGAAGAAGTGGTCAACGAAGCGGTCGTGTGCACCGCGCGAGCGAAACGTTGTGGCGCGACCCACAGCTGTTTTTGAAATATAGGCACACTTGGCCAACGGTTAAACGTTTCCGGTGCCCACTTTTCACTCTTCTCGTGCATCGTTAGGGTTGTGCCTCCCGTCACAACCGCGCGCGCGCATGGAAACCTACGACGCGTTTGCGGCGAGGTTGGCGTGGAGTGACGGGTCTGGTGATGTCTCGACATCGGCGTCACCCAACCAACCTTTGGATGAAAACTTGCTCGCCACCCTTCCCGAAACGTACGACGCGTACACGTCGCTCCACCGAAGCGGGTTGTGGTTCGACGTGAACCCGAAGTGGCATCCCGAGTTTCGGTGCTTCTACCTGCGGTGCGAGCCCAATCGTGACGCAGGAGGCCACGCGTCGTACGACGATGACGAGCACGACGAAGGTGAACATACGGGTGGAAAGCCGCCACCGAGCGCGCTGCCTCGAACGCGAACGGTGTTCGTGCCGATCGCGAGCTCGCGGGAAGGTTTGTCCCATGATTTACTACGGAAACTGGCCGGGCTGGGGGAGCAATGGCAAAAAGAGACGAAGAGCGCGAGCGCGAGCGAAGAAGCGACGCAGGTACCGGTCAAAGGTACCGATCAAACACACATAAGCGTCGGTGGTACCGATCAGGAGGCTTCCTTTCGCGGTGACCCCCCCGCCAAAATAGGCACGTCCCTGGCGATCGTGGATACCGACGGCACCACCGTGGTGGTGCGAATCGCGAATGGATTGTTGGAACCGGAGGATTGCGAAAAAAAGACCCAAGGTATCTTCGACGACGACGACGAAAAAGTGACACTAAATGCTCAATCAAACGCGGTACCGAGTGCGAACTTTTCTGACGACGACGAACTTGAACTTGATGCGGGGGATATAGGCGTGGTGGGATAGCAGGGTTGTGTGGGGAGTTTAGTCGAGAAGTGTGGAGGTAGGTGGTGGGCGCTCGAAAAGAAAAGTTTCAGTAGATTCAAATAGGTAAATTCAACATTCCGCCTCAACGTTCCTACGCCCGGGTCAGCACGAACACGTTCCCTTGATTAGTGTATAGGACTCGTACTTCATCCGAGGCGTAGGCCATGCGCCACGTGCCTGACCGGTTCGCGTCGAAGGGCTTTTTTAGGACTTGGTTTCCGAAAATCGTCACCGTTAGGTCCACAAACGTAACTTTTAATGACTCGTTTTTTTTACTCTTCGCGAGAGCCTCCGCGACCGCCGCTAACGACAACACAAGCGGCCCCAGGGTGACGACGTTCCGGTACCTCCCGCTGTTTTTATCGACCTCGAATTCCTGGGTAACTACTCCCACGAATGGGCCTAGTTTTCCGGATGAGTTTCCTGCGCTGTCGGAGTAAGTTAACTCCCAACTCGTGCCCGCTAAATCGACGGCGTTGGGATTCGGGTATCCATCGTCTCTTTCGCAAATCTTCGCAATCACCTCCTTTACTTTACCAGCACCGGCTTCGTCGCAATCCGTACCGTTTTTGGTACCCGCGGCGTCCTTAAGTTGTGTGAGTAAGCTTACCAACGAAGGCGAAGAGGTGGACGCACCCCCGTTTAGCGTGTCGTGGTTCGTAGACTTAACAGTCACAGTTTTTGGCGATGTCAAAATCGGAGATCGTCGCGTCCAATTATGGACACGGGACCCACATCGCACCGCCCGCGAAACCGACCTGCCCGCCCTGGCTGGCGTGGGAACACGCACGACCGGTGCGAACGCAGTTATGGGCATCGTGTTGGGACGAACACGAAACGCACGCAGGAAGCACGTACACCGTGCGCCGAGTGGAGTGAGGACAAGACTGATAACGCGAAGCACATGAGGAGACGTGAGTTGAGTGACAACTGTGAATGTGCTGCTCTAAAATATTGCAGGTACTCGTCGGTACTCTACTATTGGTATCTAATTAGTAATCCTCTCACAGCTTACTCCTCGCCTTGTCCTCCCTCAGCGCGCGCACGTCCCCCCGGCGCACGTCCAGTCCGTCCCCCCCCGCTTGACTCGAATCGGTACCCCCCCACGATTCCTCCGCTAACAACCGAACGGGTTCGAAATTCGGGTCGCACCGGTATTGAATCAAATCACTTTTGGAAAAGCCAATCGATTGCAAGTATTCGTCGTCGATAAGCGTCTGGCCGTTCGTGTAACTAGTGTCAGTAGAATCACCACACAGATACACCACGCAGTCCGCCAGTATCGCGGGCTTGCGCCAGTTCTTCTTGTCGCCGAGTTGGAAATTTTCTGACGCGAGCGACTGCACCACGGTGGCTGGCCACAGGGCGTTGCCGGTGACGTCCATTTTCGTCGCGATATTTTTATTTCCATTTCTTTTGGAAAGCACCTCGCCTTCCGCCGCTACGCCAAGCGCGACCATGGACATGCCGCACTTACTCATGTAGTACGCGGTTTTCCCGGCGTAGCTTTTGTAACTCTTCGGTAACGGCGGCCCCATGGAGATGACCCGGCCGTACCCGTTCCTCGCCATGTGCGGTAAGCACTCCCTGGTCATCAAAAAAGCGCCTCTTGCGTTAATAGAATGAATCAAGTCGAACTTTTTCGTGGGCGTTTCCGGGATGGCGTGCCACCAAAGCGCGGAGGCGTTGTTTACCAAGATGTCCACTCTGCCGAACCGCTCGATCGTCTCCCCGACACACGCGATACAAGCGTGTTCGTCTCGAAGGTCCAAAATAACCGGGTACCCCACCGCGCCGGTTCGAAGCCGCGCGATCTCCTCACAAACCGTGTAAATGGTTCCGGGAAGTGTTTTTTGCGCCACCGCACTTTTCGCCGCCACGACGACGTGACACCCCCGTTTCGCCAGAGCCAAACAAACGGCTCTACCGATACCCCGGGAGCCGCCGGTTACTAACGCGACCTTGCCGTGCAGGGACGGCGGGGGGGGGGGCGGCATTGGTGCTTTGCCTTGGGAGGCACCGGCAACCAGATGTGATGCAGCGAGAAGTGACGTGTCGAGTTTAGTTTTTCTGATTTTGGCAAAAGTGAATGAAAAAGTTGGAGAACCTTTCGTCTCATCATCAGTCTACATTAAATCTGTACCCCCGCCCTCCAAACGTTCGCCAGCGCGGTGTCCACGCCAACTTTAACCTTGAGAATGTTACTTTGTGTGGTCGCGACTTCCGTTCGTAACGCGAGCGATTCTTTTGACGGCAGGTTCCGCAAATCGCGCAATACGTCTTCCACCACGATTTGGTTCTGCAGCGTTTTCTTCTGCAGCCGCTTCAATTCGCTCGCCGCTGATTTCAGCGCGTATCGCCCTCGCAACATCTCGACCTCTCCTGCAGTCGCTTTGTCACGTAAAAGTTTCAGCTCTTGTTCAAAAGCCGCTACTGATTCTTTCGCGGAAGAAGCACTCCTGTTACAAGAGTTGAAAACGGCCTGTTCCGAGTTACGGGCGCCGAGTACTTGGCGAAACAGCAATCGTCGAGGTCCGGGAAGAATGATCAACGATGTAGCTAGCGCCCCAGCGCCGACTTGGTACGGGTACTCGTGTAACGCTTTTGAGACCGTGCGTACTGGGGTTTTGAAGAAGTCGTTCTCCAGTTTGCGCACAGCAGCGGTGGCGTCGTCTATGTGCTTAGACGCGAAGTCAGTGTACGTGCTGAGCGACTCAACCGCGACTGCGACTTGTTTAGCGCAAGCATGGGAAACGCGTTCTATCGATCCGTCGATCGTCGCCCGCGCGCTTTCGGGAACCGCGCCGGCCTTGGAAAGCGTCTCCAACACGGACTCCATGGTTCGCGGTACACTGCAGTGACGCGACCACCGCCGTTCGCCCGACCGCAGTTGGACCTGTCGCTTCCAGTGCCCTTCGGAAGTGGCGCGGGCGAGTGGGTTGTCCCTCTGCCTCTTTCGCCGGCTCAAAAACATTTCAGCATTATTTTCGTTTTATGCGAGTTGGCGCCACATTCGGCCACCGCCGCCCCACTCGCGCGGACGCGAAGTGGGAAAGACAAACCCCCGCGAGGTTGTTCCCACCGTCGCGATGCCCAAAGACACCCGGGATGACGGTACGTGGTACCGGAACTGGCCTTTAGTTTGTCAAAAAAAGTCGACGACTCGCAAAGGACGCCGCCGCCGCGTTTTTTAGAATACGGTACTTCATCTTTCACGGCGAACGCGCGACACACACCACCGAACCTGAGTAAACGCTCACTGAAAGCACCCCTCCATGCATGATTCGCTCCACGAAACATGTTACTAACCGCCATCACCCTACACACCAACCCATACGCAGACAAGGAGCACCAGCTCGCGCGAAGGGACAAGGGTTCGAGCGAATTTGGAGAAAGGAAACCTGCCAAAAAGAAACACCCTCCAAAATCCGCGCTGAGTCTCGACGTGTTTTCCCGAGCCAAGCAAAGCACGTACGACAAGCGGGTGGTGCTTGAAAAACAACGAAACCTCGCCGCGGGCAAGGTTAACAAGTTCCGTAAGGTTCAGAAACGGCTTGGGGATAGCATCGACGTGGCCGAGGGGTTTGATCCGGAGCGGTATCAGGAGCGATTAAATCTCATGGAGGAAAAAAGCGGATTACCGAAACGAAACGCGAATAGCGCGAGTGACACGTACATCTCGAAGAAAGGACGCGTGGTTGACTTCAACGACACTGGTGGGAAGAAAAAGAAAGCAAAGAAATCGGGGCAGAGCGCACCGGTAGTTGAGACAGCTGAGACGAAAAAACAAAAAGCAGACAGCGATTCCGACGACGAGTTCGGGAGGAACGTGGTGGAGAGGGAAGGAGACGGCGATGGAGATGGAGATGGAAATGGAAAGAACGCCGACGCCGACGCCGATGACGACACCAAGAACCCCAACAACAAAAAAAACACCAGCATCAACTCCGAGCGAGTAAACAAAGGCTGGAACAAGCAGGTCAAGGACGGGTTGAAAAACGCCGAGTTGAAACTGGAAAAGGAAAAAGCGCTTGTGGAGTTGAAAAAAAAGTGGGCCGTGGAGGACGCCGGGAAAAAGAAGTTTTTCCAAGAACGAAACACTCGACGCGACCAGGTGCGTATGTATTTCCAGTCACCACACACCGCCTCCCTGATCGGCCTGATTACCCTGACTGTTTACTCACTGTGCGGAGTACAGGGCCTACCCTTTCCTATCTCGGATATACACGCGGTCCGAGCGACTGACACTTTTTTTTCAATCTCGCAAAGTTTCGCAAAAAAAACCAGAAAGGCCAACCCGTGATGCGGCACCGGGTGGACAAAATTCTGGCGCAGCTGGGCAGGGAGTAGTGCCGTCAGGTGGAGTGTGTGTGGTGTCTGTGATTGGTTGGGGGTGGTACTTACGATGTGTGGCAGCGGCGGTTCGAGTCTGTCTTAATTGTCGATGAATAATAGTAGGGTATTTAGAGACGGTTACGAAAAAAAACGTAAAGCCTACATAAAATTCTTCCGTTTCTTCTTCAGCTTGTCCCGAATGCTCCCCAGGTCCAGGCTGGGTTGTTTCTTGGTAACAGCCGGCGGTTGCTGGTTCGATTCCGCGTGGTGGGTACCCTTGAGCTCATCGTCCGATTTTTGCGTCGTGTGAGTAATTACCCGGGCGGTGCAGCTAACTTCGGGGTCGTCGAAAACGTGCTCGCCCTTACCTCCGACTTTGTCCAACCCCGCTCGCAGCCGCGCCGCCGGGTTCATCGCGGGGCCTTCGCCGTTTTGGTCGGGCAAATAGTCATTAACTTGCGCAGCAGCGGCGCCCGCGGCGTAGTGCACGCCAGTCAGTGAGACGTACCCGCCGTGCAGGTCGCCGATTCCTGATTGCAAAAAAAGAAATGTCAGCCTTTTATGGGAAATCAATCGGCGGAATGTGTTAAATGGAAATACTTACCGAGTTGTCGCATCTCCGCGACGCGCTTGCGAACCGCTTGTGTTCTTTTGTTTTGCCAGAAAAGTGTCAGTCTCGTTGGGCGATGTATGGGCAAACAGTCACCAGCTGAGAGATAAAACAGTGTGTGCCGGATTTGGGAAACGCAACACGTACAGAATTTCCTTCTTCAACTCTGGGTCGTCCAAAGTCTTCGCCGCTTGTAACACGGCGCTAAGCGCTTCAGCCGCTAACGCATGCGCACCGGGCAACGTAGGGTCTAGTTTGAAACTGAGTAGCTTGGCTTTCAGCGCGACGTCGTTCGACTTTGAAACCGGGTGCCCTTTCCAATCAACCTTCCCGCGGTCGTCCACCGGCGCGTCCGGAAACCCGAAGAGCGCGAAGAAATCGTTTTTTCGAAAGTTTTCGAGAATTTCGGTTACCTCCGTTTCCGAAGCAGGGGTTACCTTCCCTTGAGTCGATAGACCACCAGAGTGGGATGCCCCTTGTTCTCCATCAGCCGTTTCTGACGGCCGTTTCACTGCGTCGCCTCCACCCACCACGCCGCCGCCGCGTTGCTTCGCCGCGGACATCGCGGAACGAACCGCCTCCGCGGGATCGGTTGCTGCGTCGGCTTTATTATTCGTCTCGCCAGAAGCGTCGTCTTCCGCTTTTCGCTTTTCCACGTGCGCCTTGAGCCCTTTCTTGAACCTGGAAACATGCCTGTGAGGGTGTTGTTTTGTTTGACAGTCATTACGGCGGTACGTGTAGTGCGTTAGTTGGTGAGGAAGAAAGCCGGTCAGTTTGACGCGTCGCTTGAGTTAACGACTCCTCTTTTGTTAGGCAGGGCGTCATTCACGGTCAAAACAACAAAGACCCAAAGTCGGCACGAGGAGATTGAAAAAAAAAAAAAACGAATTCAATCGTGATGAGATCCTTTCCCGTCGTACCCTGGGTTACAGTCCATGCCTATTGTTTCCAGGACTTTGTCCAGCTGTTTCGTGGTCAGCGCGGTCGCGTCTGTCACGCAAGTTATGCCCTGTCCTTCCAGCTTACCGCGGTACCGGTCGGGGACGCCGAGGTCTCTGTGTGTTTGTTGGGGTTGTTTTAGGTGAAAAGGTTAAAAGAAAGAGTGGAGTCGTTTTTGGTCAGTCCCGGTCGCATGAGGGGTTGATAATAAGTCACAGGGTCGCACGAGTGGTCACACGCTTGTATCGAAAACTAAACGCACGCGCGCACGGTACGCGGCGCGACGTACCCTAGAAACGCCTCCATCCTCGACCTTATCCTTAGCCGTAAACACCGGGACTACGCGAACCCCGCGCGGCGAGGATTGCGAGCCTCCGAGAAAAGTGAAAAAAATATTATTTTGCCGGAAAAAACAAAAAGAGAATAACTGAACACCCGATCGACACTTCGAGTGTGTCGCGTCCCACCGCGCCTCCGTGGCGGCCGTCATGTCCGTTGACGACGGCCCGGTGCTGATTGGGGTGGTTTTGAGTTTAGGCTGGGGCTTGGGTAAGGCGTCGTTGACAGTCGCTAAGTTCCTCTTCGGAGTCTGGCTGGTGGTGGCGAAAATTTTCTGGAGGCAGGCGCATTTCGTGGTGGGCATCGGACTGAGCATAGTGTGCGGCGTGTTTCTTTCCCTGCTGCTAGACACAAACGTCGGTGTCACAGTCCTGTGCGTCTCCGTAACAAACTGGTGGCTGTTCCTTCCCACCGAAGACCTGGTTTGGATGAGACGACGGGGGTACGTCTCACCCGCGTGTGTCAGGGTGCTGATTTCGGTGCTGGCGAATTTTCTCGGCGTCGGTGACGAGGTTGAGAAAAAGGAGATGGAATTGATGGAGGCGTTGACCGCGAAGGTGGGTAGATATACTGGCAAACTAGGTACCTTAAAAACAGTCACTTCTAAAAAGCAAGCCACCAGGTGGAGAGAGGGCGCCGTGCCTGACGGCAAGGGAGTGGAGGAAGAGGTTGTTCAGGGTAAAGAAAACGATGACGAATCAGATGAAGACAACGCTCGTCACAATAATTTCGTCTTTGATTCGTCGTCAGACAGCGACGACGACTCCGTGAGTAAAGCGAAAACGCACAAACTGAGGGTAAGGAAGCTTAAAAGGACACGAAATAAACGCCTAATACTAACGCCAGTGAGGCAAGTTTTACGGGCCATCATGCGCTATAACGGTTTGCTTCCCGGTCTGCACGAAACCGAACACGAGGCGAGGCGCCGACGGAGCGGCATCGGCGGCGACGACGAGACTCGCGACGGAACGGTCGACTCGATTTCCGGAAACCACGTCTCCACTTCAAACACTTCCCAGAAGCAAAAACAAATCAGAAGGAACATCCCGAAACGACCACTACCCGCCCCGGAAACGTGGCCGCACCGCCCGGTGTTCGTGCGGTTTAGCCCGCGGGATAACGGGACGCAGCGAGCGTTAGCGGGGTGGGCGACGCGGTGGGGCCCTGAGTTGGGATCGGCGGGCGAAAAAACGCCGCCACCTTTGGAAGTACGTATTGGGGCTTTCCCAAATCCGGGGACACACTTGTTACGGACCCGTTCGTGACTATTGTTTCCTGCGTTGTATGGAGTACAGCGGGAAAGTACGGCACGCCGTTTGCGCGATACTCGTTACGAAAGTTACGAACGCGGCCTTACAAGACTGACACTTTTCGTGTGGCCACAATCGCAGCTCCAAAACTGTCCGGTCAACACGGAAAGTTCCATGCACTTTGAAAGCGAGCTGTTCATTGGCACGATCGTGTGCCGTTTCAAGGGCATCACGTGTCCCGCAAACGCGGCGGCGTCAAAAACGCCCGACGCGTTTTTCAAAAAAAAACGGTGCACGTTTCAGGTTTTGGTGCAAGGAAGGTGCGTGGCGTGTTTTTTTTTTTGAACAAGCTGATGGAGTAAACAGTCGCACCCACTTCTACGCCATCGACCACCCTCGAGGGTTCGAACCGAGGACCGACTGCTTCGCAACCATAAACCCTAACCACCCCTAACCTCTCCAACTTTACCCTGACTGTCCCCCATACAATCCCCCGTACCACCCGACCAGGTTCAAAGAGGAAATCGCGTGCGACAAAATCGTCACGGGCGGCGAGTTCCACAAGCCGTTCACGGAACGCCCGCCCAACTATTTAGTCTCAGCTGGGTGTAAGTTTTTCGCCGCGTTGACTCCTGGTTTGGAGTTAGACTTGCTTTGTGACGAGCCCTACTACACCGCCACCTTGGGCGGTACCGTGACTACTTTATCGATTGACGATGAACAAGACGCGCCCGATCCGTTGAGCGACGTTTCCGAACGCAACGCCAAGTTGGGCGGGGTTTTCGGAGAGAGCTGGGCGCCCGGGAATATCTTTGCGCTGTCTTCTGCCTCGGTCCGTGAAGATAATGAACGAAATCCTTCAAATTTGGGCTCTGAGAAAGAAACAACGCGCTCGCAACCGGCGTCGCCGGAATCACCGCTCACCAAAGGTTCGGGATTGAGCGTTTCGCGGCGGTGTAGGGTTTTAGGCGACCCGCAAACCGCGAAAAACTACAAGTGTACGTTTTGGCCTTTCCCAAATCCCGCCGACTGTTTGCCAATACAAGACTGACATTTTTCTTTTACAACAACAGACAACACCACCGACGTGTACACGTTCGACTACTTCCAGTCTGTGTTGCTTTTCGACGTGTATTGCTTGGACATCGGGATTGTTAAGCTGAAACTCGACCGGCACGTTGATGGGCAACCTTTAGGTGCGTATTGTGCGGTTCCCGAATCCGGGGACACACTGTTTTATCTCTCAGCCGGTGCCTGTTTGTCCATACATTGCTCAACACGGGACTGACACTTTTCGTTTCCAAAAACAGGAATCATGGCCAAGCACCAGGACGGGCGGTACCTGTACAACTTTGAGATCTTTCACGAGTGTTTGCTGGCGAAGACGGATCAAGGGAGGTGTTAGGAGTGGTCCGGAGGTCTTTTGCCGGATTCGGTACGGGTAAGCCTTTAGCTGACGAAGGGACGTACTAGCCAACTACTATTGGAACTGCTGCGTATTTTTATTCTCGACAAGCGTTCGTCATTCGCGTCATCCTCATCTCTCGCCCATTACTAATCCTACATTCAATCCACTAACCCATTGACCCCTGCTGCGGCGTACATCCCCCCCACCACGTTGTAAACCTCCTCGAACCCTTCCCCCACCAAAACCTGCGCGGCTTGCGCGGACCGGACGCCGGCGGCGCACAAAACGTAGGTTGGTTTTTTAGGGTCGAAGTCTGATACGATTAACAAGAAAGTGTCAGTCGGTCGTGATGTTCGTAACTTGTATTCCGCAAACAGTGCACTTGTGATGTATTTGTAAGAGCCGCGAGTAATGGTAAGAGTTACCAGTAGTGCACTTCCTTTTAATGAGTGGACGTCAAGTAGGGGCTGTAATCAGGGAGGCGGAGTGTGGTAAATGGGAATAATTACCTTCCGACGCGGTTGCGCTCCATTCCCGAATGCCGCTCAGCGGCTTCAGGGTGAATTTAGAAATGCAGCTCCCGTCCCACTCGTTTTGTTCCCGGACGTCAATCAGGTTGATGTCGTTTAACTCTTGCGTTTCTAGAATCACACCCAAGTCTTGAACGGAAACGTTCAACACGGGTTTTGGCGCGTCCCGCGACGCTAACACTTCCACTAAGTGCGACCCGAACGAAGTGTCGCACCTGGTGAGATTGTAAAAGCCGACAGTGTCAGTGTCTCGTGATGTGTGTGAGTAAACAGTCAGGGTAATAACCGTCCCTTCGCAGGACGAGTATGGGCAATCGCAGAGGCCGATGTGTGGTGATTGGGAAAGACGTACCTCGCGACGGAACCAATCGGCGTGCTAAACACGGTGTCTTCGAACGGCGCCACGGTCTGGCCTTTCCCTATCCACCCGATGACGCCTCCGTTTTGCGCGGACGGGCACGTGCTGTGCTTGCTCGCGAGCTCGGCTAGGGTGCTACGCTCGCTGACTATTTGCTCGTACAGCGCATCGAGCTCGGCGATCTTCTCCGTGGGCATCAAAATGTGGGCGACCTTGATTTGCCCTTGATGAAGGGACGCGGTTGCAGAGGCCATCGTGATAGGTCGTCGCTGCGGTGCCGGTCGCTTGCCAAACACACGTGTAAGCGGGACGACCTTGGTGATGGAAACGCACCGGGCGAACATGTTATACGTTGGCTGCCGACGAAGTGAGAGATCGATAAATGAATGAGAAGAAATACGTCGGAAGTGGAAAAAACAACATCTCATCATCAAGTCGTTTCCTTCACGGTGAGGGTGAGCCACTCTTCGTGCACCCCGCTGTCGTGTCGTGCTCCGGGACCCGAGGCGCTCGGACGATTCCGAGGCGGCTGATACAGCCGTGGTGAGTGGTTGCGACGATTCGATAGTCGCACGTGGGCGGACGTGGAATCTCCGCGATACCGTGGGACACGAGACGCGACGGGAGGGAAACGGTGCTCGCACGGGAAGCTGAAACGCGACTGCGTGGAGTGCAGCCCCTGCCCCCACGGGAAGTTGAAACGCAATTGCGCGGAGTGCAACCCCTGCCCCCCACGGGAAGCTGAAACGCAACTGCACGGAGTGCACCCCCTGCCCTCACGGCAAGGTGAAACGCAACTGCGCGGAGTGCACCCCCTGCCCTCACGGAAAGGTGAAACGCAATTGCGCGGAGTGCAGGAAAGACGGTTGCAAAAGATAGGACTAGAGAAAGTAATTACCTCTACAGTACCAGGTAATAGGACGTGGGGACGTCGTGGGGAGATAAAAAAGCTCAAGAAATAAACTCAATTCACAAACACCAACACGACGCCTACTCCTCGTTGATCAGTTTCACCCAGTTCGCGATGATCGTCAGGCCGCTTTCCGTGATGATGCTTTCCGGGTGGAACTGCACACCTTGGATTTTTGGAAATTTTCGGTGTTTCACGGCCATGATGGTTTCGTCCTCCGTCCACGCGGTTATTTCAAGTTCGTCGTTCGGGAAGTTTTCTCGCGAAATCACCAACGAGTGGTACCGCGCCGCTTGAAACGGCGACGGAAGCCCACTTAACATAGTGCTACTGTCCTCCGTGTGCCACACCGGCGATGCCTTGCCGTGCATCAACCCGCACGGCGCCCGGATCACGTCCCCGCCGAACACCTGGCCGATGCACTGGTGTCCCATGCACACGCCGAAAACGCCGAATTGGGGGCCTAAAACTCGCACCGCTTCTAACGAAATTCCGGAATCCTCCGGTTTTCCCGGCCCCGGGCTAACCATCACCCCGCGCGGGTTCATCGCCGCGATTTCCTCTACCGTCTTCTCGTCGTTTTTAAACACCACGTGCTCGCACCCGAGGTCGCCGAGGTACTGTTTTTCGTGGGGGGGCGGGGGTGATCGGAAGTTAGTCAGGGTTGCAGAGGACTTTACTCGCAGTCGCAATCGTGATTCGTGAGAAGCCTCCATCGGTGTGGTGTGATGATGGCACCCGTTCGGTGTTCCCTTCGTTAGGTAGAGGGACCTTTGTTGTTCCATCAAAACAAACCATGTGTCCTTACCTGTGACAAGTTATACGTGAAGCTGTCGTAGTTGTCGATTATCACCACGGGTCGGCTCGGCGTGGCGGCGGCGAGACGCACGGCGCGGCGGGTGGCGACCGCCACTTGCACGCCTCTGGGCTTGCGGAATAGCCGCGATCCCGCGGAAGGCGCAACCCCGCGCGCACGCACGATACTCCTCGACACGCACGCTGTGCCCATCGCCGCATGCACCGACCGCGCGCCGCCAGAAACGGCGATCGTGAAGGACGCCATCGGGTGAACGAAGCGCGCGAACGCGCGTCGCGTGCAATGGCGCGTCTAGCCACCGATCGAAGACGATTTACCCCGCGTGTGTCGCGATTTCTGTTTCGTCGCAATGAATGGATTTTAAACCAGCCTGTCTCAATTGTTGGCACACGACGCGCGCGCGCCTGGGTTCGTCGCGTGTCTCTCCCGAATGGTGCGTCGCGGCGGCCCAGTAGTCTCGGACAGCGATGACAGCGACGTCACTGAGGACGACGACGTGTCCGACGTGGAGGACGACTTGTTACGACAAAAGGTCCGGGCCGCCGCGGCGGTGCGAGGTGGTGGGCACACCGCGCACACTTCTGTTTCAGATCCGCACGATGGGGTCGGAGCGCGTGCTGGGACGGGCACCGCCGGGCGCGGTGTGACCAGCGGGGCACCTGGTGTGTCAGGAAGTGTACCATCAACTGGTGGTGCCGCAGCGACCACGACCACCGGCAACCCCCACAGGGTAAATACGCATACGAACAACACCACCAACAACACCGCCGATCCCCAAATCGACGACGAAGAAAGGGCGGTGTTGTGTTTCGCGGTTGACGACGACGACGACGTTACTAACAACAACGCGCCGCGAACCGTGGCGGGAGTTAACTCCGGCCAAATCGGCCCGGAGTTGAGGAAACTGCGACAAGCGCAGGGCGAGCACGCTGAGTATTATACACTGGAGCACTACGACCGGCTTTACGGACGACGCGTTAAATGGGATCGAAACTCACGCGGGTCGAAAACGTGGTGCAAAGACGTGCACGGCCCGGGTTGCACCGAGTGTACCTCCTGTCATTTCTGCCGCCAGAAAACCAGCGACGTGAAAACAAGGTGCCAGTGCGGAGAATGGCGAAAACAACCCCCCGGAGGCCGAGGAAGAGGGGCTTGGTGCGGCTGGTGCCTCGAGATGCGCATGGGGGAGAACATTGTGGAAGCGCTCGGGGATGACGAATGGCGGTGCCCCGTGTGTCGCGACATTTGTAACTGCAGCGGGGCTAACTGCCAAAGGTACGTATCGCGCGTTTCCCAAATCCTGACACACTGTTTGATGCCCTGTATGGAGTGCAATTACGCAAGTCTTACCACTACAAAACGTGCAACAGAGTACAAGACTGTTTGCCCACTGTATATAAGTCGCCCATCACGAGACTCACAAGACTGACCCTTTTCTTTTCCAACAAAAGAGCGAAACGCAACCTGTTCCCGACGCAACAACTCACGCACGAAGCGGAACAGTTCGGGTGGCAATCCGTGGCGCACTACCTCATCACGACGCGGATTTCGGAACACTCCGCGGGCTCCGCGCCTCCCATTTTACAGCTGCCGCGGGCGCAGCGGGAACAGTTCATGCGGCGGCGAAACGAAATTGGCGGTGGCGGAGGTACCAACGGCGGTGGGATTTCCGAAACCGCTCGTCTCAGACGCGCGCGACGAGCGGAGGAGGACTTGCGGCGGAAACGAGCTTCGGTGTTGCGGGAAGCGGTGGCGCGACGGCTGCGGCACGCGTTGAGTGGAGGGAGTGGTGTGACTTCTTCGTTGGGTAATCAGGACGGAGGTTCAAATCCGAATCGCGGGGGTAACTCTGTTTTTGTTTTGAACGATGACTCATCCGGGTCGTCGGGATCGGACTTGGACTCGAACGACGACGACGACGACGACGACGACGACGACGACGACGGCGACGACGACGAAGCCGATACGAGGTTGGGTGCGCCTGGGGTTGGCGGGTTTGGCGACGTCGATGCGAACGCGGAGGTCGTACCCGACGGAGTACCCGGGAACCGCGCCGACCCGATTTCCGTCGACGTCGACGGCGGCCACGAAACGCGGCGTCACCCGGCGAGCACCTCAGCCGGTCGCGATCACACTTCATCCACACTTCGTCGAGATCATGACACTGTTCCGGACCCGCAATCGGACGAGGAGGAGGATGGGGAACGGATACGACGGGGAGGAGGAGGAAGGCCTAAAGGAGGAGGCGGAGGAGGTAATTCAAATCGCCACGCGAAACGGCCGAGACTCGACGCGACCGCCGCGAACTCTACCGCGAACCAAACGAAACGGACGAACGCGTATGGCGTCGTGGTTGATTTGACGCAAGGTGATGAAGCTACTGAAGTGCGGCGAGGTGCTACTGCCGTAAACACATCCAACCCCCCTTCAGTCGGTCCTTCGAGAGACGTTAGGGTTCCGGAAGGGAACAACGAACCCGGAAGAGGAGCTCCGCGGCGACCAAACCACTCAAGAACAACTCGTCGCCGCGACGTCACCGCCTCGCGGCGTCTCGAGCGACGCGCCGCGCGGGAACTAGCATCAGTATCTGCCGAGATTTCTTCGGAACGGGAACTTTCGCGTCTGGGTGGGCCCGCGGGTGACGCGCTGCGAGATTTACTAGCTACCGGGGCTGTTGCGGTCGGTGACGTTCCCATGGGTGCTGTCGGTCGGGGTGAACCCAGAATAGTTTCCAGCGCGTATGCGCAAACAGTCCGAATGTGTCTGGATCGGTGTTATGCCGCGGTTGTTTCAACGGAAACCGCGTACGCCGCGCGAACCACCCGGCTCGCCTCGGCGAAGCGAGGAGGGTACAACGAGGACACCACCGTGGGTGATGCGCCACCGTCCGTGGTGTCCTCGGAAAGAACCGGTTCGGACGTGACGGCGTTGGAGCGGGACGTGGTCGCCGCCGCGAAATCCGTAGACGAGGCGCTGAGTTGTTTCTGCGCCGCCGTGGTGTTCGTGTCGCGAAGCAACGGCCACACGGATGGGTCTTTATCGTGTACTGAGGGATGGACTTTATCTAACACTAACTGCGCGTACGCGTACAACTTGTTACTGGGCGGCCCCGGCGCGCAAACTTTCCGGGAAAGAATTGGTACGCGCAGGGCGCTTGTTCTGCGCACGGCGTTGCGGTCGCTTGAGCACGTCATTACGCACGCCGTTGACGCGGAGGGAAACGCGGCGATTAGTCAGCGAAACAGTGCGGAGGCGAAGGAGGGCGTCAAAGTCGCCGCTGAAAAAGTCGCGTCGGCGTCAACCGCCGTTCTTTCAATTCTCGCCGTTTTAGGCGAGGAGTTTTGTTTGTTAAGAGAACACGCGCGGTGGGTAGCAGCGGGTGGTGTTGATGCTTCAAACGGGATTAACGGAGTTAACGACTCGGCAAATGCGCGACGCCCGCCTCCGCCTCCCTTGCCGCCAGCGCTCGTACAATTCATCGGCGAGGACGGAGTCGTGAGAGTCGGCGATACTACCGGGACGGTAAATGGAGGTACTACGCATCAAACAACCCCTGCTCAAACCACCGGAACCAGCGCGGCGGACGCGGCGGAGCGCTTGTTGGAACGAATGGAAGAGTGTCACGTGTTGCTATCGCACGCGCTGAAGGTGCTGCGGAGGTTTGTGGGTGTGAAAGTTGGAAAGGGGACCGTTTTCGAAAACGGTTCCAGGTGCGTATTGCGCGTTTCCCCAAATCCCGCCTCCACGTTTTGCCGATTGTCCAGAGTAATTACTCACGTAACATGGCCCGAAAGACTGACACGTTTCTATTGTGCCAATCACAGTACGCCGCGACGAATCGTCCCGCCCGGCGCGGCCGCGCTCGTGTCGCCCACGCTGGCGGCGTTTCTCGAACCGCGGTTCCCGTTCCGCGCGCGGCTTCGGAAAAAAGCGCTCGCCGTGGTCGCCGCGTGTGCCTCCGCGGTGCGCCTCAGCGCAGATACCTTCGACCCGTCGTTGGACGGGTCCTTCGCGCCGACCCACGAGGCGATAGAAACGCGAATCGCGAACAACGCGTCGGCGCCGCACTCGGCGCTTTTAGTGGCAATCGGTTTGAGCGAAACGGTAAGGGCCTTTCCCAATCACCACACACCGCCTGCCTGTTTGCCCATACTCGTCCTGCGAAGGGACGGTTACCTCTGCCCTGACTGTTCAGACCTATGGCCGGTGACTGTTGACCAGGCCATCGTCCAATACACGCGACGTACTCGTCCTGCGAAGGGACGTGTTACCTCTGCCCTGACTGTTCAGACCGATTACGGTGACTGTTGTCCATACACGTCCAATACATCGCGATATACAAGACTGACACTTTTTCTTTCTCGACAAGGTGTGGCCCGCGCTTGTTTCGCTGCTGGTAAGTATTCCCCATTTACCACATTCCGCCGACTGATTGCCCATACAAGACTGACATTTATTTTTACAATCTCAGGAGTGCGACCACCCCGCGCGGCGGAAACCTTCCTCGATTGAAAACGCGTCTCATCTCTCGTCGGGTATGGGCAATCAGTCGGAAATAACGCAACCGCTGAGTTTCTCTTCCGGGTGTTCGCGCGCCACGATCGAGGCGTGCGCGAGAGTGATGAGTGGTTTGCTGAAAACGAACGTGTGGAGCTGGGGCCGGGCGGAGAGTGAAATCACGGCGCCGTACCCGACGGCGCTTGTTTTTTGGAAAACCGCGTCCGCGCCGTACCGCGCGTTGGCGTTGCGTTTGTTCTCACGGCTGTGTGTCAGTGAGTCGTCGCCGGTTTTAGTAGCGGGGGCGGGGGTTCCTCTTTTGAAACTGTGGGCGTTGGCGACCAGGCACGTGTTGCTGCGCGTTTCCCAAATCCGGGGACACACGCTGTTTTATTTCTAACGCTGGTGACTGTTGTCCACACGGCGCGATACACAAGACGTTAACCACTTTTCTTTTCCACAATCAGCGACCCGGCGGCGGCGAGCGTTTCGTGTTCCGGTGGTGGTGACGGTTCGTCTTCTGCAACAAACGGTTCATCGGTGGGGGGATTCGGCAGAGCGCGGTCGCGTTTCGCGAAATGCGTTCGGCGACACCCCGGGCTGGGGTTCGTGGCGCTGCCGTTGCCCGTAACGCAAGGGTCTATGACTCAAGAAGGAGCGCCGACGACGACACCGGCAGACGCCTCGCTTTCTGCAAACGCGGTGGACGTGGCAACGCGCGCGGAGTGGATTCGGGGTGCGATACTAAACCTAGCGAACAAGGGAGGCGCCGCCGCCGCCGCGGCGGCGGCGACTGCGAACTTGCTGTGGGATATCGCGCCGAGTCGATTGCGTGAGACGGCTGGCGACGGCGTTGGCAATCAGTGGCACGATTTGCTCTGCGCAATCGCTTCGGCGTCGGTTAGTAAATTTCCCACCCAGTTACACGGTACGTATTGCATTTCCCAAATCCTGACACACTGTTTGCCGATTGTCCAGAGTAATTACTCATACACATTACGAAAGACTGACACTTTTCTTTTACAATCGCAGGAAGTGTATCCGGCGCCGACGGCGGGGTGCACGATTTCGGGCGCGGGATACTCGTGGGACAGAATTCCGTCACGAAACTAACCGCGATGGTTCACGTTGTTGCGGCAAGACACTGCTTGCTCACCGCGAACGCGTCCAGTGCGAAAACCTTTTCTGAAAACGCGTTAGTAGCCGCCGCGTACGCGGGGTCGAGTAGAGCGGAAGCGGCGCAAAAATGTTTCGAAGTCGCGAATCAAAAAGTACAGAAAAGCGCGACGTACTTCGCCGACTGCTTGCGAGGCGTCGCGGTTTTGTTTGACCGAGGGAGTACTTCGGGTAACACTTCGGGTACAAATGCGTCAGTCAACGACGCAACTCTGATCGGCGCGGTGGTGGCGCTTTGCCACGCCGGGTGGGAGCGCGGTCCGCCGAGATGCGCGAGCGAAGGTACGTATTGCATTTCCCAAATCCTGACACTGTTTCAAGCCCCTCTTTGAGTGCACTACTAATAACACTACTAGTAACCCTTTACCACTACTAGCGACTGTTACAAACCCATACTCAAGACTCAGGACTGACACTTTCTTTCATTTATCTCAGACCACCGGGATTTGATTGTCGCCGCCACAAGAGCGGTTACGCAAACCTCAAGCGCTTTAAACAGTTTCATTCAAAGCGCTATTGTAAGAAAAGCGCTGATGCAGTGCGTACCCCCGAACCGAGTCGGGTTGAGCGTGGGTAACTCGTCAAACCCCACGCACGGGGGACACGCGTATCCTCCCGGGAGCGTCGCCGCCGCGACGCACACGGTTCGGTTCTTGTCCCAAACGCTACACGCCGCAGACGCGTCGGGAACGGTTCCCGAAACGTTAGGGAGTACGTTTTGCGTCATCGCGGGTTCGGTGTTAGATGTGCTGAACCCCCCACCGCCTCCCCCCGACCCGAGGCGGTCCGCGCCGCCTTCAGGGGCGCAAGCCGCCCCGCCGAACGCGCGGAGCGCTTGTTACGCGTACCTCGCGCAAATCGCAAACGAGCGGCCGAACGCGCTTGGCGGAACTGGGGCTGGTTCAAACCCAGTGCAAACCGGAGAGTACCTCCGGCAGTTTGCGCAGTTTGCTTGTGAAATCCCAGCAAGCGTGGTGGACGACGTGGTTTGTGAAACCTTGAGGGCGGCGGTGGTTTGCGCGGCGTGCGAAGTCGCGGCGAGCGCCGGGTTCAAAGGCGCCAAGGCGGCGGCGGCCAGTTTCAACTCGTCGAATTCGGAAAAAGCGGTATCCGACGTGAAACGAGAGAACGGCGTGAAACGTGAAAACGGGACCACCGATCACGGTGTTTTTAGACCACCAGGCTTGGCCGAGGGAAACGCGGTAAAGGAAACCCGAAGCACGGATCAACTCGCGCGCGACGCCGTGGAACACGCTAAGCTCCGGTTCAGATCGGTGTTGGGCTCGCACCCGAACTCGGGGGCGCACGAAGAAGTGCTGAAACGGTTCAAGCCGAATCTCCCGGGCGTCGGAGGCGGCGGCGGCGGTACCCTTGACAACGCATTCAATTCATTGACCCATCAGCACGGAAAGCCTTCTTCGGGTATCACGCAAGGCGCGTCATCCAAAGATTTACCAATCGGTAAGGATTTCGACGTCGCCAACCACGCGCTTGGCTTTTTGGCGTCGATGGTCAAAATAAGCGACGCGGCCGCGGCGGCGGTGACGAAACTCGCGTTGCCGATTTTAGCGGGTGCGCTCGGCGACGACGGTGACCCTAGGTTGCGGCGGTACACGCGAAACGCGGTGTGCGACTTGTGGGACATTGTGTCTTCTTTGGCGGAGCACCGAAGAGGCGTGTTGTGTAGTATCGGTCTTCCCCCGATACCCCCCGAGCAACCGACGCAAAGGCCGGGGCACCCAAAACCTGTTCGGCAGCCGGGAGCGGTCACTTTGGTGAGGTCCACCAGAGACGCGATGGGTAGTAACGCGTCCACGCCGTCAGGTCGCGTGGGAGGTGCTGCGATTATTCACAAAACAAAACCGTGGCCTGTGAACGTCGCCGACCCGATGTCCTTCAGTGCTCTGAGAGCTTTGTGCGAAAAGGTTTCGAAAGGCGATCCAGAGGCGAAGAAACAACAAGTTTCAGTAATAGGAGCGGTCGTGGCAAGGGACCCTAAAAGCGGAACCAAAACGTTGACGAACCCGAAAACAAACAGAGAGTACTGCATGGTTTTTTTGACGCTAGCGGACCACACCGGGGCGAGAGTGAAGGCGCAGTTGCTGGGAAACAAGGTACGGCCGTAGGGGCTTTCCCAAATCCTGACACACTGTTTGATGCCCTGTATGGAGTGCAGTCAGCAAGTCTTACCACTACATTAAGTGCAACAGAGTCCAAGACTGTTTGCCCACTGTATAAATCGCCCAATACAAGACTCAAGACTGACCCTTTCTTTTCTTCATCGGAAGGCTACGCAGTGCGCAAACGTTTTGGACAAGTGCGATACCGAAAGTCTGGGGGGAGGAAGAGTCGTGGTTGGTTTGTGCGACGTTCTCGCGCGAGCGAGCGCGAGTACCACCGGACACACGAACACTACCAACGCGGGCGTGGTTTGGGACCCCAAGGAAACCTCGATGTTCGTGTTGCGCCCGACGCACGCGATGGCGAGTAAACTGGGCTAGCTGGTTTATTGGGTCGATGGAGTTTTTAAAAATCGTACAGCAACGCACTCTCGGATGCCTCGACGCACAACGACGCGCACACGACACCCTTCTCATGTCCTCCGACGCAGCGCATACTGGCATGACTGGCGCGAGCGGTGATATCGCGACCGTATCCACTCCCGCGAGCCTTGCTGAAGCACAAGAAGCCATCCCCGGCCTTCTCGACGACATCGTCGTCGCGCACGTTCTCAGAACTGAGCATTTCGACGATCTCGCACGGCTCCCAGCGGTGAGCCGCGCGATGCGCGATGCGGTGGCGGCGACGGGGCTGCGGTTTGTGGAGCTTCCTGATTATACGGCCGCAGCTCTCGGATGTTTAAGCGCGTTGCAGCGCCTGCAACGGCGAGGTCGCCTGACGCGTCGAGATTACTTTTGTCAGGCAGCGGCGAGGGTTGGAAATCTCGAGAAGTTGAAGGAGTTTCGCGCGGATGACACACCGTGGGGGTCGACGTGTTGGGCGGCGGCAAGTGGCGGGCACATCAAGGTGCTGCAGTGGGCACGTGCGAACGGTTGTCCGTGGAGCGAGTGGACGTGCTCGAGCGCAGCGAGGGGCGGGCATCTCGAGGTGCTGCAGTGGGCGCGCGCGAATGGCTGCCCGTGGGACCACTATACGTGCTCGGATGCGGTGGAGGGCGGACAGCTGGAGGTGCTTCAGTGGGCGCGCGCGAACGACTGCCAGTGGAGCGAAAACACGTGCATGTGGGCGGCAAGGGGCGGCCATCTCGAGATTCTCCAATGGGCGCGCGCGAATGGCTGCCCGTGGAACGCGGAAACGTTTTGTATCGCGGCGAGTGGCAAACACCTCGAAACGGTGCGATGGTTGATCGCGAACGGGTGCCCACGGTGATGAGACCCGAACCTTGTGGCATCAAAAACTCTCTCCTCAACCCTACTTTTTTTCCTTCTCCTTCTCCTCTTCGATTTCCGTTTTACATAAAGGACACACTTTGTTGTTTTCCACCCACGGGGCTAAGCACTCGCGGTGGAACTCGTGTCCGCACCGCGGCAGGACGAACAGGTCGTCGTTTTCCTCAAACGCGCATCGGCAAACCGCGCACTCCTCGTCGTCGCACTCGTCGTCATTCTCATTCATCGCGCAGTCACCGACCGACTGTTTGCCACTGCGTACCAAATACGTTTTCTTACGTAACGTCGCCATCCCCGCAATCGAAAGTCCTTTGCTTTGCGTCCCAATGGTTTCGCCGAGTTCGGTGAGTTCCTCGTACGTCATCTGGTCAACGTCAACGCCCTGTGATTGTTACACGAAAAGTGTCAGTGTTGTGTATCGCGATGTATGGACAAACAGTCAGGGCATCCGGTGACACGTCCCTTCCCAGGACGAGTATATCGCGTGTATTGGACGATGTATGGACAACAGTCACCGTAATCGGTCTGAACAGTCACCAGCTGAGAGGTAAAACAGTGCGTGGATTTGGGAAATACAAACGTACCTCGCCGTTGTCGTCGTCCACACCCGCCAACGCAAACATCCGGTGCTGCCACTCCCGCGTGTCCTCTTCCATTAACTGCCGCGCCAACACGAGGGAAGGGTCTTCCGGAGAGGTGTTTTCGTTGTTGTTGTCGCCGAGCGCGACGCCATCGCCGCCGGGCACGCGAAAAACCGCGTCAGGCGACGCGCCCAGAGATTCAGACTGGTCCGCTAGTTGGTCGTTTCCTCCTCCATTTCTGCCAGGCGACCTGGAAGCTTCGTAAAACGCGCGTTCCTGTTCCTGAAGCAACTTCGCGAACGCTATGGAGGAGGCTTCCTGTTTGTGTGTATTTGTGGGGTGAAGAGGCGGTGAGTGTTTAGTCTGGCGCACGAAGAATCGAGAGGAAAAGAACCGCGTCTCAAAAAGCCAAAAAAAAGCCTCCGAGGGGAAACAACGACAGTCGTCTCGTTAGGTAACAACAACCGATCTGCGGGGAAGTGGAACGTACGTCCGCGCGGTTTGACGACGCTTCGTTGGCGACCGCTGCTACGTCGGTTTCCTCCATGGTTTCGTCGTCGCTCGCCTCGGATTTGACCGGGGATGAGGGTGTTTGAAAGGTGCGTAGTGTAGGGTCGTGACCCGCGGCCCCGAGTGGCGCTTGCGACGATCTACTTTCGATTCTTCCTCCCTCTTCCGTCGTGTCAATCGTGTTGCCAAAATCCAACACGCCTTTTGACGCCACCTCTCCGTTTCCATCTTCGTACTTAAGTCCCTCCTTTCGTTTCCCTTTCCCCACACTGGGAGGCGTCACCGGCGTCGCACCGTCCACGCTTCTTCGTTTCGCAACGCGCGTCGTGCGAGCGGACGCCTCCATGGTGCGTCGAGATGTGACGGAGCCAGCAAAAAAAAAATCAAAGAAAGAGAAAAATAAAACGTTCCCCTCGGAAGGACGGCACGAAATCGTTTTTCCCGGTGGTGCCCGCCACACGGCCACGGCGCGTGCCTCCTCCCACTCGGAACGATGCCGACGTTCCGGGACCGGGAGCGGGAGGAAGCGGCGGCGCAGCTTGAGCGTACGAGCGCGCAAAGAGACGAGCTTAAAAAAAGAGCCGCGAAGAGGGTTAAGGAACGCGAGAAGGCGGGCGGGTTGGGCGCGGCTACATCTCATTCAACGGCTGGTTTTGCAACCAGACCCGGCGCGTCCCCGAGCGGTGCGGGTGGACCCACGGCTCGGTCATCATCACTGGCAGGCCCCCGAGGGTCAACCGCGAGTAACTCGCAATTGACGCGTCCGCCACGCCCACAACACGGCCCTAAACAAACCCAGTGGGGCTTATCCCCGTCCGAGTGGCGTGGGGATGTTGGTGCGGAGTTGGTCACGCTGCAGTCGCAAAACTTTGCGTTGCGACGAGAAAGGGAGGCGTGGGAACTTGAACGTCTTCGGTTGGAAAACGCCGCGAAGGCCCGCGGGGTGCCGAAGTACGGAAGAGGTACAAGCAACCCGTCCCCGCCACCGAGCTCGATACGGAGCGGCGGGGGTGAGGACGACGAGGACGGGCCTCGGGTGTCGCGAGGGGTCCCAAAACCAACAACGCGAAACGAAGTTGTGGGGATGAAAGGAGCAGAATCGTTGCCGCCGAAGAACCCTTCAAACCCGGGGTCGCGAAAAGGGTCACGACCTGCTTCAAGGGAAACACACGACGAAGGCGCTGCTACTCAATTCCAGTCGCGAAGACATGAAATCATCGACGACGTTTTCGCGGGGGGACAGGAAAACACGCCGCCCAGAGGGAACGTGAATGACGACGATGAACACGATTTTTACGACGATGAATCCCCCGACGCGAGCCGCGCCGTCGCGAGCGCGGTTCAACACCTTTCGGGCGCCGAAGGTAAGTATTGCAATTCCCAAATCCTGACACACTATTTGCCTATTCAACACTGACACTTCTTTCTATTTATCTCAGCCATGACGGCTTTGATGATGGCTGAAATGCGAGCGTCAAGGGGTGCGGTTGATGAGTTGCGCCGAGAAATGCGGTTGGAACGGGAACGCGCGCGGCAGCAAGAGGGGCGGCAGCGACGGGAGCTGGAACAAACCAGGCGAGCGGCGGACGCGGCGGTGATGACCGCCGAGAGCGTAGCGGAGAACCAAAAAGCGCACATGAGTCACGTCATGAAAGCCGCGGAAACAAGAACGGAGACCATGGAACTGTTAATCCCGGCTGGCAAGAAGAAGAAACAGCAAACCGACGCCGCGTACACCGCGGCGGACGTGGCGGACAAGGCTTTGACTCAAATCGCGGAGATGGTGCCGGGAGCGACTGGGGACTTGGAAGAGCAACAGGAGATGTTGCGGAAGCGGCGATTCGACCGACACGCTGCGCGGCTTGGGCAAATCAGCGCCGCGGCTAGCGCAATAGCCGTGGCCACTGTACACAGCAACGCCGCGCGGCTTCAAGCGGAGAAGGACAAGAACAGTAAAGCGGCGCAGACGGAGGACCAGCTTGATAAGTTTCTTTATGCGAAAGTCATGACTGATTATTTTCTGCCGGCGGTGCTGTTATCGCCGGAGGACAAACTCGCGATGGAGCTGAAGCGAAAACGGGAAGCGCTAGCCGCAGCAGAAGCGAGTCGCCGGTGGACGCTGGCATGCGAAAAAGAAGGGAGCAACGGAAGGAGCTCGGAGTACTGGCTTTTACGAAGAGAAAGTCTAGACACGGAGGCGGTTGCGTTGAAAGTCGTGGCGGTTTCGTTTTCCGAGTGCGAAAAGGTTACGCTGAAGGTGCGGGGCTTTCCCAATCACCACGTTCCGCCTCCCTGATTGCCCATACTCGTCCTGACGAAGGGACTATTACCCTGACTGTTTACTCATACACATTACGAGAGACTGACCCTTTCTTTTTATCGTGCCAGGCGATTCGAAAAAATTTCAAATCCGAGCTGCAAGTCAACGGCTCGCCTCCCGGGTACCTGGGCCACGGCGCCATCGCGACGATCACGAGCGCGGTTGGGGATGCGGAAAGAAGAGCGGGAGATGCACTGACTGATGTCTATAACTCGTTCATGAACGAAATCACGGCTGGGCAGAAAAACGGGTTCTTGTCCGAAGACGAACGCGTGGAGTTGGACGCGCGAAGCCGACGACTCGTCGCGCTTCTCGACGCGCTTCTTCAGGATTTCAAACGCGAGTGCGTCGCGGTTTGCGACGGGCCTATGGAAAAAAAAGACGCCGCCGCGGTCGCGGCGATTGGCACCGCCCCCAAAGGAATCTTCGCGGATGTCATGAAGCTACTGGAACCGGCGGCGGCGAGGTTGACTTTGTTGGCTAGGAGTGTTCGGTACGGCCTTGCGCGTTTCCCAAATCCCGCCGACTGTTTACAGCCCCGTCCGTGACTGTTCCAGCGTACTACCGCCCGTAACATCTTGAACAACTACGCACAACGCAAGTGCACTGTTCCGCCCGATTACTCTAAGTGCACTGTGTCCGGCCCGATTACTCGGACCCCAATCCCCCATACAGTACACCCGTAGACTCAAGACTGACCCTTTTCGTGTAACACTCACAGCGCGGACGCCGCGAAACTCAGCGCGAATCAGTCCATCCCGATGCGGCACACGTTAACCAGAGCCGATTCCGTGATAGACACCGCGATTAAAAAAGCGATCCTGCCGTTGTTACCAGCGTTGCGCGCGGCGCGGGCGATGGGCAAGGTGGACGCAATGGGAATCGGGGCTTTGTTAATAAACGTGGACGCGGCGGATGCCACGGTTTCCGCGGCTATTGAAGCGCTAGCGCCAGCCGTCCAGTTCGCGGTTTGGCAGCTTCGAAACGCCCCGGTCGGCCCTGCGACCGGCCCGGGGTCTTCCAAAAAAATGAAACCCCTAAGGCCGGATGACCCAGCTGAAGCGTTGGCGGAGGTGCACGACACGAAGCAGACGTTGGACGACGCGATGGAGGCGGTTGGGGCGGCGCTGAGGCAATCGAGACGAAAACTACTCGTGGAAACCGCCGCCGCGAAAACAGAACTTTTAAAAGTCATCGCGGGCGATTTAAGTCTGGACAAAGAAACGCAAAGGGACTCCAACAACCGCGCGCCCCCCCCTCCTATTCAAGCCAGGGTCGCGAACGGCGTGTTGAACGTTACTTTGAAGTTAAGAGACGTGACGAACCGGTGGGGCAAGTTGTTGGACGACGCCGCTCTGGCGGAGGCGGACGCGCGAGGCGGCGCGCCTGAACGGTTGACCCTGAAGTGCCGGTCGTCTGCGGATTCCACCCCACGAATACTCCGAGGCGCGGGCGACGTCGCGAAAAACCTGATGCTTTCGTGTACGGAGATTTACTTCCCCGTCCTCGCGCCGCCGCCTCCGCCGCCCCCACCCCCCGCGAACAACGCGATTCCGTTTTTGCATTTGGACGAGAAAACGTGGAAAAAGGGAGACGAAGCGGAGGAGCTCCCGGTCGATCCGCCCGAGGTGGGTTTCCTTGAACTGGAAAAAGAAGTCGACGCCGCGTGTTTTTGCTTAGCGGAGGTAAGGGCCTTTCCCATCCAGCACATTCCGCCTCTGCGATTGCCCATACCACGAGACTGACACTTCTTCTTTTTTATCGGGCCAGGCGGCGGAAGGGACGTGTTCCGAAATTTCCGATATTGTTGGAACGATTTTAGCCAGCGTGGTGTTCACTAAAGACGCCGCTGATGCTAACGATGCTGACAAAGTTAAACAGTGCACTAGTGTGGAGTTAAACTCGGTCATGACCGGCTTACAAAGCTTTGAAATTCTGGTGAAGGAGGCGTTGGGTGATTTGGAGGAGGACGCCAAGGACGCCGCGGCGTTCGTTAAAAAAACAGCCATGCCGCCCTTTTTCGACTACGACGAGGACTACGACCCGTTACTAAACCGGCTCGGTAAGTGCGAGGACCCGGATTTGGAGGTTCCGAAAGATCACCGGGTCAACGCGCTTGATTGCGCCAGGTACGTGTTGGGGCTTTCCCAAATCCCGGACGATTGTGTTCCCATACAAGACTGACACTTTCGTTTGACTGCGCCAGCGCCGGTACGCGGATAAAATCCGCGGAAAAGGAAGCGAGGGAAAAAATATATTTGGCGCTGGCTGAGGCGAGCGCGGTGTTGGGCGACTTATTCGCAAAGGCCTTTGCTGAGCTCCACGAGAAGGGTGACAACCCGTTGCTTTGGAGAGTCAGTCCCGAACCGTCATGCCCCGGGCCGGTGACCCTCGGTGTTCCGCAAGGCCAAAGCAGGGTTCCTTTTTGCGGAAGCAGCGCGGGGTTGAGTCAGTTTGAATCCGCCGCTGAAATATCCCAAGGCCTGCACGAAGCGGAAATCGCCGAGGCGAAGCGGATCATGGATAAAGGTACGTATTGGGCCTTTCCCAAATCCAGGCACTCTGCTTGCCCATACACGACTGACACTTTCTTTTATTGGTATCAGAAGCAGCGGAGCTCGCCGCATTGGCTGAAGCGGACGCGCAACGGGACGCGGAGGCTATCATGCCCGCTTCGACGCCTACTAAAAAGATCGAGGCGAGAAAACCGCCAGCCGCGGATCGACAGCTGGCGCCGCAGAAAACGTACCTCCCCAACCGCAACTTTTACGAAAACATGAGGAAATACTTCGACGAGGAAACCGGGGTGAAGACCCTGAAACAGGTGTTCTTCGAAATCGTGCCCAATCCTTCTGGCAGAGGCGCTGCGGATGGACAGCCTCCTATGGACCATACAACTTCCGAGGACTTGATGTTACTCAACGTCTCGCAACTTCGCGAGATTGTCCAGGAAGCGGTGCCCGACGTGACGGCGCGCGAGATGCGGCACTTCGAGGTAAGTATTTCCCAATTTACCACATTCCGCCTCCCTGATTGCCCATACAAGACTGACATTTATTTTATTTCAATCAGGTGATGACCCTTCCCGGGGGCGACGGGGTTGAGATTGGTGACGTTGTGGTGACGTTGCGTGAGCTGAGGGACGCGGTGAGGGGAAGCCAGCGCGCGCACAAAGCGGCGAGATTCCGGGCGAGTTCTTTAGGCTCGGCGGCGCACTCAAACGAATACGACCAATCGGTCAAAGAAAAACCCCCTCCGGGTAAGTTAACAGGCGGTTTGGAAGACGTCCTCACTCGAATGCGAAGCTCCCTGGAAGAGGAACATATCCCCACCAAGTCCCTGTTTCAAGCCTTCGACAGTGACAAGGATGGTTACCTAGACGCGGGTGAGTTGAAAGACATGGTGTGGCGGTTACTTCCCGGTTTGGATCCGGATGAAGTGAGGTTCGCGCTGGCGCATTTCTTTGAACACATTTCCAAAGAAGACAAAGATCCTTCGTATTCGGAAACTTTAGCCGACGCCATCGCCGCGGGCGAAGACGGCAACGCGAAGAGAGCCACCGTGGTGTACAAAACCTTCGACGTCGCCATGAAGGCGCTCGCGCTTGGGGGGGGGACGGGGGAGAGTAACTAGTTTTGGTGTTGTGAACGGAAGCACCGAAAGGGCGGCGTGTTGGGTAAGACGTGGTTACGCTTTCGGGTAGGTAGTTTTATACCTTGGTCTGTTATACTGAAGAGTAGGTAGTTATGCTTTCGAGTAGGTAGTTACGCTTTCTTTTCTTAACACGCCGCGCCCCCGCCGCTTTTCCAGGCCCAGTAGTTCCCACGAATGGGGTCTATTTCGAGTAGTGTTTTTAGCATCAATTCCTTTTCCGCCGAGTCACCGAGAATCTCGCACAGAAACGAAAGCGCTTGGCGGCAGGTTTTTTGGGAGGCGGTTGCGTCGACGTCGACGTCGTTTTTTTCCCCGGCGCCATCCACGGATTCCGCCTCGAGTTTGGCGTCCGAAAAGCCCCGCGCAAAACCCCGCGCGATCCCTTCAACGCGCGTTTGAATGTTTCGGTCGTAACGACAAGCGCTCAGCCGGGCGATGCCGCGTAAATACGACCAAGCGCTTTCGTTATCCGGCGCCATCGCTATCCGCGTCTCGGCGAATGCGATCTCGTCGGTGACTATTTTCGAAAAGTCGTCGGAACCCCTTTCGCGTTTGGTATCGCCGCCGCAGTCGTCCCAAACCCCGAACGCCACCACGAACCGCTCGGTCCACGCGCTGTTGTTTCGTACGTCTTGTTCTATTTTCTGTTCCGTGAACGCCAATTCCTCTTTCCACAGACTAAACGCCCGTACGCACCACGACCGGTGCGTCCAGGCGTGGATGTTTTTTGAATCCTGGTCGAGCGCGTTTTTCGTGGCTGCCGTAAATAAAAGAAAGTGTCAGTCTTTCGGGCCATGTTACGTGAGTAATTACGGGCGGGGCAATCCGCGGAGGTAACCGTCCCTTCTGGTACGAGTATGGGCAAACAGTCGTCTATGATTTGGGAAAGGCGTAACACGTACCTGCTAAATTTCGCGCGGAAGATTTCGCCCCCAGCGCCGCGCTGACCAACCGCATGTGGTTCCAGACCTGGTAGTTCTTGGGGTTCGCCAGGCACAGCTTCGCGGTGTACGCGAACTCGTGGTCCAGCAAGCTAGGGTTACTCGTATCGTTGTCGTCGTCCATCGCATCATCAACACTCATCTCACCTCCACCGCCGTTGCTCATCTCACCTCCACTCCTCTCCCCGTTCCTTTCCATCTCCACCATCGCCTCCACCACTTCCCACCGCCGGTGCCACACCGTGTAGTTCGCGCCGTTCATCGCGATGGCGTCTGCGGTTAGGTCCAAAACCCGGCGGCTCACCTCGCCCGACACGAACACCGCGCGGAAGTAGTTCATCACGTCGACGTACTCGGGGCGGTAATCTATTGAAACGATTGGGTTTGCGGTTTCCGGCTGCGCAATCGGGATCACGTCTTTCCACCCGACGCGTTTGGAGTACGCAAGGCACAAATCTTCGTCATCGGAATCCGAACCGGCACGTTGCTCTTTCGGCGCACTTCGCGGCATCGCCGTGCCACGTCGCGTAGTGAAGCGAACGGCCTGAGGCACGCGCGGGGAGGAGTGTGGGGAGGATGGCGATTGCGTGGGTGCGTCTTCGAACTTTTGAGAAAATCGGAATTCTGGGAACAACCGAAAAACGTGCTTCGCGAAAAGCAACGACGCCGTCGTGGCCGCACAAGAAGCGGCACGCGCGGGGGTCGTCGCGTGTAAGAATGGGAGAACGAAAGCGATACCCGCACGGAAAGGCGGAAGGCGACTGCGCGACGTGCACCCCCTGCCCTCACGGCAAGGTGAAACGCTTCTGCGCGGCGTGCCACCCCTGTCCGCACGGCAAGGTGAAAAGCAGCTGCGCGGACTGCAACCGCTGCCCCCACGGCAGGCGGAAGAGCAGCTGCGCTGTATGCACCCCCTGCCCTCACGGCAAGGTGAAAATCAGGTGCAC
>Ga0209710_1000108_pt1 | contig 92168 bp, 73 predicted proteins | sample ArcticOcean_MG_C_5_FD_187436 | JGI IMG/M metagenome (GOLD analysis project Ga0209710, IMG submission 187436) | Marine microbial communities from western Arctic Ocean - ArcticOcean_MG_CB4_138 (SPAdes) (version 2) | ecosystem: Environmental > Aquatic > Marine > Oceanic | place: Arctic Ocean...
CACCCGATTCTGTTATACACCACCAACGCGCCTTTCTTCAGCGCCTCGAGCGCTGCGAGCGGGAACGAAAAGGGTCAGTCTCTTCCGTCGGCGAGTGTAGGTTTGTAACAGTTGCCAGTTCTGGTAAGTGTTATTAGTAGTGTTACCAGTACTGGTGAACGTTACTACTACTGGCAACTGCTACGTACATCGCATTGTAAATGTTACGAGTACTGGCAATGCTACATACATCACGAGTAGTGCACTCGAACAGGGGCTGTAAACAGTGTGCCTGGATTTGGGAAAGGCCCAAGACGTACTTTTCGTGGCGTCCGCGTACTTCGCGTCGTAGGTTTGCGTTTTTATCTCCGCGGTTTTCAATCGGTGTTCCAATTTCTTCAACACCCGCTGCCGCTCGACGTCAATAGCGTTCCCCTCGCCCTGGCACTTGGCGATTTCTAACGTGATTTCTGAAATCTGCTCGTCCAGCTTTTCGATTTCGCCGTTCAGCGAGTTGACATAACTGAACAACCGAAAGTTTTCGTTCTCGGCGTCCACGAACTGTTTCACCAGGGTATCCACACAGTTTTCCCCGGTGAACTCGGCAATCGAGGCGAAGGCGTCGCCGTAGCTCGTGACTCTCGTCGCCGCGCTGGTTGTTGTTTCGCTCACAGAGCCGTCTTTCGCGAAACTCCATTTACTCTTGACTAACTGTTTGTGTTTCTCCGTTTCCGCGACCGCCGCGGCGGCGCTACTCGCGGCCGCCGCTTGCGCCTCCGAGTCGTCCGCCTTGTTCCGCATGACTTGCTTCATTTTTTTGTCGTGTTCGATTTGCTTCCCCAGTTCCACGAACTCCATCTCAAACGCGAGCTGTTCCTTATTCGCCTGCGTTTTCAAGCGCGCCATTTCGTGTACCGCGCGGTCGCGGTTCTCGAAGGCTTTGTTGCTCACCTCAACCACGGCGCCCATTTCCGTTTTTTTTTCGTCAAGCTCGACAACCAGCTTTTCGTAAACGTCGTCGAACACCAACCGCTCTTTTCGCAGGTCGTCTATTGTGTTTCGTAACTGCCTGTTCCGCGCCACCGCGTCGTTGTGCTTGGAAAGCGCCTTGTCAAGCCTGTTCTCGAGAATCTTGATTTGCCGCTGGGTTTTTCGCGTGTCTTCCCTCGCCGCGTCCGCGCCGCCCATTTTTAAACGCCGCGCAACAATCGTTTCCCGTGTCTTCGCAATCTGGGTTTCCAGATCCATCCCGCGAGCGCGTTCCAGCTCGATCTTCCGAGTCAACCCGTCCGCCTGGTCCGTAAGCCGCACGACCTCGGTGGGTGGTGCGGGTTTGGGCTTTGTGGGCTTGGGCTTGGGCTTGCCGGCCAGCATCGCGGCGAACATGTTGCGTAGCACACCGCTTCGCTTCGATGACCCAAAAACGAAATGAGACGAGGACGTGCCTTCCGCGGTCAACGAAAGATGATGTTCCCGACTCGACGCTTCGCCTTTACGGATACGCGTGAACGCTCCGGCGCACGGTACGGGTTTCTAACGGTACGGCTTTCGCTGCCCTCTGCGTGCTTTAACAGAACACTACGAACGCGGACGACGCGTCGCGCCGCCGTGCACTGACCCGCATGGCCACGACTGCTCGTGGTGCCAAAAGGGGAAGAAAACTGAAATAAACGCTCGGAAGAACCGAAAACGCCGAAACTAAAGCCACGACATTCTATCATACTACCCGGCGCACAACTACGCGCACAACTCAGCGCCCACAAAAGCCACCACATGTCTTCGAACGCGACACTCGGTGTGGAAACTCGCGGGCAAAAGAGGAAACGTGAGTGCGATGCACAACTCGGCGAGGCCATCCCCCGCCTTCCCAACGACGTCGTCGTCACGCACATTCTGAGACCTGAGTATTTCGACGATCCCGCCGACCTCGCACGGCTGCCAGCGGTGAGCCGCGCGATGCGCGACGCGGTGGCGGCGACGGGGCTTCGGTTTGAGAAGCTTGGTGAGGCTAACGCCGTGAGGCTCGGATGTTTAAGCGCGTTGCAGCGCCGGCAACGGGGAGGTCACCTTTCGCGTCAACACTACCTTTGTCAGGCAGCGGCGAGGAGCGGACAGCTCGACGAGTTGAAGCTGTTGCGCGCGGACGGCTGGCCGTGGGACGCAGGCACGTGCTCGTCCGCGGCGAAGGGCGGTCACCTCGAGGTGCTGCAGTGGGCGCACGCGAACGGATGCCCATGGAACTTCTTGACGTGCTTGGAGGCGGCGAAGGGCGGGCATCTCGAGGTGCTGCAGTGGGCGCACGAAAACGGCTGCCCGTGGAGCGCAGACACGTGCTCGGGGGCGGCGGAGGGCGGGCATCTCGAGATTATCCAGTGGTTGCGCGCGAACGGATGCCCGTGGGACGAGATGACGAGCCGCGCGGCGGCGGAGGGCGGACACCACGAGGTGACGCAGTGGGCGCGCGCAAACGGTTGCCCGGAGTGGAACCCGGAGTTGGCCGCGGAGTTGGAGACTGACTCCGACGATGAAAGCGATGATGAAAGCCTTTTGGAATGAGTAAGAACATGTTACTGACGACTTTTACACACAAACGCGCTTTCACGTTACATTCAATATCTACCAGGTACCTGTACCTGTCCTTCGCGTAGCACTCTGAACATAACGCACGAGCGAAAACACTCCGAAAGTCCGTCGAAAACTTTCCCAGAAAAAAGTTTTTCCTCTTCAGAGAGCGGCATTGTTGACGGGCCCGTCGCGGGCGTCATCTCCCCTCACGCTCCGGATGCCGCGCGGGGAGTTGCGCGCGGATGTGCGTTGGGAAGTCATCGGGGATGACGTCTTCGTGCCGCGTCGAGGTCGAGGTGTTCTCGCGGATGGTGGCGAGAAAAAACGTCGTCTTCCCGAAGATGATGTGTTCATCCCCCGACGCGCGCCTCGGAGCCGCCGCGGGTCGCGACCGGACGTAGATGCCGACGTCGTTGTGGTCAGCAGACGCGCGGGTGTGTCACATCATGACCTTCTCCATGAAGAAACCGCCGTGGCGCCGCAGGAGTGGGACGGTGTATGGGATGTCGCGTCCGCGGCGGCGGCGGTGGAAAGCAGCAACGACTTTCGCGTTTCGGATCCGACCGAGATCCTCGCCGCGCACCTCGCGTCCGGGTGGTCTCTGCGTCCGCGACGAAGTCTCGCTGCCGGTGGGGGCACCGGGAGGGGCGATGCCGTCGCCTCACCCGTGAATCCTTTTAACGTAAACCTGGAAAGCCTGGACCTGTGTCCCCCGAGGAGCCATGCATCGATTGCCGGTAAAACACGGGATTTTTCTTTCCGAAAAACATCTCGAGAAAACGAAACTTTGCCTCACCTCGATGGAGACGCGGACGCGCGCGACGCGCTGGGCACGTTGCGCACGGCGTACGGCCTTGCGACTTTTTCAAAAGATTCAAAAGAACTCGTAAGTGATGAAGATGAGGGAAAGATTCAAAAAATCGCAACAAGCGTGTGTCGCCTCACCGGCGCCGTGTCCGCCGCGCGTCTCGTGTGCGTCGGCCTGCGAAACCGAAGAATGTGTCGCGCCGCGCTCGCCGAGGCAAACGCCGCGGTTCGCGACTTGGCAAAGCTTGTTTCAGTGCGCAAACAGTCTGGAAAGCAAATGTCTTCTGGAAAGAAAACGAGTTCGGTGACACACGCGATCGCAGCACGGATCATTGCGGCGAGGGATTTAGCCAGTGGGGTGACGACTGCGTTGCGGGACGCGACGCAAGCGCTGGACCAGGATGAGGGACTGGCGCGAGAACGTTTTGAGAATAATTCTTCGCAGAATAATTTCCAAAAGAAAGAAAAGAAACGACGCGACGACCCTTTCGCCGCCGCCATGGCGTCGATGGCCGGGGTGGGTAAGGACGTAGGAGACGACGAGGGCGATGATGATGACGATAATGACTCGCAAATAACCCGGAAGGAAATAACCCCCCAAGCCGTGATTCACCTCGCCGTTGCGCTCGACCAGACGTGGTTCCGATTGGCGTACTACGAAAAACGAAACGAAACGAAACGAAACGCGACCGAAAAAGAAAATGGCGATTTCTGCGCCGCGTACTTCGCGGCGGTTTCTTTTCTGGGTTCCTGCGGGGTTCCTTACGATTTGCGGAAACTCGCTATGAGAGTTAAAACAGCTGCCAAGACAAGCAATCCGCTGCTCACAGTGCTTCACTGTCGGTTAAACGAAGGCGCGCGGCTGTTTCACGACGCGGCGCGAACAACGAGTTCGGCGGTCGGCGAATCCGCTGTGCAAACGGCGGCGAATGAACGCTCGTTTCTAAACCGTTCCCTAAAGAGTACCAAGGGAAAAAAACAAAAAAAAGAAACCCTAGTAACTCTAGTACCTCCCCCGTGTCCTGCTTTGACTCAAAAATGGCGAGACGCTTCCCGTGACTGGCCGTGCCGCCTGTTCGCGTTCGCGGCGCCAACGCGGAGCGCGCTTTCCGTTTTGAAAAACGCCTCGAAAAGGTGGCTCGAAATCGGCGCCGGGAACGGGTACTGGGCTTCGTTAATGTCACGACACGGGATGGACACGATCGCGGTTGATTGCAATCCGCCTGGCAACGGCACGCACAACGAGTACCACGGGCAGTGCGCGAGTTGGTGCGACGTTGAGCGCGGCAACCCTGGTTTGGCGTTTTTCGCGGGGATGGATTTGAAGAACACTTCCGGTGGGATACTCGTAAAAGATGAGCGGTACGCCAACCGGTCGATTTTGCTGTGTTACCCGCCTCCCTGCTATGAAAACACAATGGCAGTTGATACGCTTGAGCAGTACTTGCGAGGTGCTGAGACGCAACGGGGGGAAGCATCCAAACTCCAAATCGCGGTCGTGGGGGAGTGGCACGGGAACACGGCGGGCGGGGCGTTTGCGCGGAAACTGCACCAGTTTTTTTACCTCTGGCGCCGAGAAAAACTGCCGCAGTGGGGGGACACGTGCCACGACCTAACGGTGTGGCGAAGCAGGGAACCTTTATCAACAGACAAAAGTTCTCTCGAAAAACACCCTCAAGAGCTGCCATTGAAGCAGTGCGCTTGGTGTTCCGGAGGCCGCGTGGCTGGGGATGCGGTGCTCGAAAAAGACGACACGCGGCTTTCAAAAAACACACCACTCCGCCGGTGCACGTTGTGCCGCGACGATTGCGGAACGTTTTGCAGCGCGCGGTGTTGCGCACTCGGCGTGGATGCGCACGCCACAGCGCACCGGTTGCGGCTAATTCCCACGCCCACCGCGGTGCTGGTGGATTTCGAGGGGATGTACGCGGAGTTCGAGCCGTTCGGGGGTGACCCGTAATGATCTGGTCGACTTCCTTAGCTCGTTGTCGAAGAACACTAGTAATGCCAGAGAGTACTCGTAAGAAAGAAACTAAGTCATCTCAAAGAAGGTAAATAACAATCAACGCGTACCTTCCTCAGAACCCCCCCCAGAACCCTCGCGGCCGTGTATTTCTTTGGTCGTAAACCTTAAATCGGGGTGGTCGCCACGCCGAACAGCGTCTTCAGGGTTTCGTACGCCACGAAGCGGATGGAGTTTTGCGGCACGACCTTCAGGGTGTTGGCGGCCCAGCCCTTGAAGAAACCGCCCAAGCCCTCCTTGCGCGTGATCGTGCGGAACGCGTCGCCCATCCCATTGTAAGTCTTGCCCTTCATCTGCATCCGCCGCCGCACGGTGTCCAGGGGGTAACAAATCGTCGCGCTGAAGGTCCCTGAAGCCCCCCCCACCACGAGGTTGCTAATAGGGTCCTGCTTGCCTCCCTCGCCGTAGTAAAGCGTTTTGGCCATGTCGTATGACGCGAAGTTAATCGCGGCGTACGGCGCAATACCCGCCAGCGTCGGAACGAGGCCTTTGTAAAGCGCCCCGAATCCCTCCGCCTTCACCACGGTACTGAACGCGTGCGCGATCCCGGAATAGCCGTGGTTCGGTAACGCCAGCCGCAAACGAATCGTATCAAGAGGGTGTGTCAGCGCCGTGCCTGTCATCCCCGCCATGGCGCCCGCGCAGAGGCGCTCCTTCAACCCGAGCTTCCCGCCCTCGGGGGTGAGCATTTTTTTATAGAAATCGTTCGAGCTCAACTGCGCCGCGGCGTACGGCGCTACTCGGATCACGTTCACCCCGTTTCCCCTCCAGAACGCGAGAACCCCCTCTTCTCGGTAAATCTTCGCGAACGCCTGGCCGATGCCCGTGTACGCCGTGGAGCTGACACCAGCGCCCTCCATCGCCTGCACCTGGAAAAGCAGCTTTATGCGGTCCAAAGGCGCCGATGCGGTCCGAGCGATGATACCGGCGAGGCCGCCCGCGGCGGCCTGCCGTGAGCCCATCGCCACCGCGTAAAGCCGGTCACTGACGCCGCCGTTCTCCTGCGCGGACGCCGCCGCGAACTGTCCAGACGCGGTCGCCGCGACGCGACCGGTGTAGCACCCAGAGGGCGCCATCGCGGAAGCCACATCTCGACCCGCGCCGGAACCAATCGCGGCCGCGGCGAACCCGGCGGGCGCGCCCAATCGGGACGCGCCCACAACGCTCACCCGCCGGTCCATCGCGTGACCTACGGAAGGGGAACGAGGCCGGGGGGTTCGACCGCCGAGCGGGGATGGCGCCGCCGTGTGTGAAGCCGATCGGCGCCGCGCCGAGGGTGTTCGTTCAATAAAGCCGCGGACTGACTGGTTAACTCGTGGATGAAAGCGAACGGGCGTTCGTTACGCCGACTGTCCCTGTTTACCCGTGCGGGCCTGCAGAAAAGAGAAAAGGCGAGCCTACCACACCCTGTAAGCACCTCTGCAGCCTGCAGGAGGAACGCTTCGCAAAAAGCGCACCAAGGGTTGCCGACTTGGAACGACGCATTTTCCAAGCGGCGGCACACTCCTTCGCGGCACGTCGGGCTGGTGGGTCTGACTGGGGGCCCATCCCCTGGTTGCACGCGATGGGGGCGGATTCGGGTGGTGAGGTTGGTGGACGCGAAAGTACACGCGGAAGCACCCTGCAGAAAGTCAGTTCGGGACCTCTGCCGTGGATGGTAACGCGCGGACACGCGATGTGGCGTGATTTGAGCTGGCGAGAGGCGTCCGGTAGTTTAGGCGACCTCGGAACCTTCCTGCCGTTGCTCGTGGGGTTAACCGTGGAATCCGGGCTTGACGTCGGCACGACGCTAATCACAACGGGGGTGTACAACCTAATAACTGGGATGGTCTTCGACGTGCCGATGCCGGTACAGCCGATGAAAACAATCGCGGCGGTGGCGCTTTCCGATGCGTCCTTGACGATGCCGCAAATCATAAGCGCCGGCGTGTTCGTCAGCGCGGTTGTGTTTTTTCTAGGCGCCACGGGTTTGATTGACAGGTTCAACGACTTCACACCGAAAGCGGTGGTGCACGGCATGCAGATTGGGTTGGGGGTGCTGCTTTGCGTCAAGGCGTTCACGATGAGTTTGTTTGTTGACGGCGACGGCGGGGACGGCGATTATGTAATCCGCACATTTCTGGGAGCAGACGGGTTGTTGCTATGTGCGTGTTCCCTGGTGTTAGCCACAGTTCCGCTAGTCTGGAAAATCGGGAAACAAGCGAGGTGCGACGACGAAACAGACGAAGAAAACGCGGACGGTAGGGAGTTGGTGGGTGATGGCACCGGGAACAGGGGTAGTGCGGCGGTAACGGGAAACACGGAACCGGCCGGGGAAAACACAGAGACGGAGACGAGCGCGAGCGAAGTGACCGTGGAGGAAGGAATCGACATCGACGCGACGGTTGGCGAAAAGAAAGACGAAGGGGTCGACTCTTCGACGGTGCGTTCGACGAGGGAAAAAAAAACGAAAACCGTAACCCCCCCGCCCACGGCGTTGTTGCTCGTTTTGATCGGGTTGGGCGTGTCCATGACCCAGTCTGGATCGCTTACTTCGCTCAAAATAGGCCCGTCCACGCCGGGGCTCATAAAAATAACCCCAGCGGATTTCGTTTCCGGAATCGTAAAAGCCGGGCTTCCGCAACTGCCGCTCACCACGTTGAACTCCGTGGTGGCGGTGTGCGCGCTTTCCAAGGACTTGTTCCCCGATCGCCCCGCGACTCCGAAACTAGTCGCGACTTCAGTCGGGGCGATGAACTTAATAGGAGCCGCGATAGGCGTGATGCCGGTGTGTCACGGCGCGGGAGGCTTAGCCGCGCACTACCACTTCGGCGCCCGGCGCGGCGCGGCGACGGCGTTTCTGGGCGCTTGCAAGCTTTTCTTTGGCGTTTTGTTCGGAGGCTCAATGCTATCGCTTCTGAGGGAGTTCCCGAAAACCGTGCTAGGCGTGATGCTCGGCGCAGCGAGCGTGGAGCTCGTTAAAGCCGCGGTGAGCGCGTTCCTTTCGGGGAGGGGGAAGGCAGCCAGCAGGTGTGGAAACAGGGCGGGTACGGGGGACGAAACAAACGGTGGATTGAACGGCGACGACGACGACGTCGTTCCGTCATATCAACAAGTCTCCCTCCCTCCTTTGTGGCGCGAGCCCGATTCGTACGCGCTGCTCGCGACCGCGGTCGCGACGGCGGCGAGCGGCAACACGGGTATCGGGGTCGGGATCGGGCTACTGACCGCGGCGGCGACGAGGTTTTTGGGAAGCGATCGAGTCGCGAGGTGCGGAGGGTGGAGAAACAAAAACGCACAGGCAGAGACGGGTGCAGTGTAAAGAACACCATTGAGACGGGTGCAGCAGGTAGCAGCAGGTAGTGTACTGCAGGTAGTTATTTTTCGCAAATAGATAGCACACATTCATTATGTATTGATCAGTTCACTAGTATGAATACACTGCGCCATTAGTAGTTTGTCGTTCCTCACAAAACCTGAAATTTACATCTCCTCACGCGGTTCCCAGCTTGCGGTTCGCGGATTTCAGCTGGTGCCGCGCGGCGCTCGCGGCTTTCAAAACCTCCTCCAGCCGTTTCTCCGCGTTCGCTTTGCGCATGCGTTGCTCTATTGTCTTGCCACTTCCTTCCGGCATCCGCGAAAGCGCGCCTTCGAGTTGGTCTTTTTCCTGTGACAGTGTCATCAGCCGCTGTTCCGCGGCCCCCACCAGCGACGACCACGCGCTCGAGGAATCCGACGTCGCGAACGGCGCTTCGGAGTGAGTAACGTGCCCGCCCCGCGCGGGCACGGACGCGCGGCCGGTGACTCTTTTCTTTTCGGCGAACCGTTCTGGACCCGGCTTCGAAGTGTCCGTGTTCGGCAACCAAGGAGCCAAACCGGAGTCTCGTTGCGTTACGTCTCGTTGCGCGACAACGGAAACCACTGGCGTCGTGTCGCCCAGGGTTTCGAACCACCCGTTCCCCTCACGGCCTTTTCGCGACGCCTCCGCCGCGGAGTACCGCGTGGGTTTTTGGGTTTCGCGTGAAGGTGAAGGTTCCAACACCGGATCGGTAACCGGCGCAGTGGTAACACCGTGGATCATCAACCCCCTCGCGGACTCCCTCGCGCTCTCCTGACGCGTGAAACGCGCCCGGTCCATCGTTTCTCGTGCCGAAGCAGCTTGCGTTGCTTTGGCGCGCGCGTCTTCGGAAGCCGCAAACGCGCGAGCGCTCGCCTCGGCGGCGTGTGCCGCGCTTTCCATCCGCAACCGCGTATCTGCGTCCGCTCGCGCCGCCGCAACACGCGCGTGCTGCGCACTCGCCGCCTCCCTCGCCGCGGCCGCGCCTTCGAAGGAGCTGAACACGTTCATGCCGCTCCCGAAGTGGTCCTTGGTGTCCGCCCCGACGTGCGCGTCGCCGTATTCCCCGGCGAACGCCTCGCGCGACTCCGACCCGGGCGACGGGACCATCCCCGACCCGAGGTGGTCGCCCTGGGACGACATGGTGGCGACGCCAGCGGGATTGACGTGCTCCACACCAAAACGCACGGGGACGTGTTTGCTGGAGTCTTCCTTGTTCTGTTGTTGAAAACCGCCGAAAATATTGAGCTCGGGGGCGCGGTTTTCGTCCGCGCGCCTGTACGCGGCACTGAAAGGCCGAGGGGCGGGGGGCTGTTGGTCCAAACGGTGCGCCTTTTCGTCCGGCGTAGGGGGCGCGGCGGTTCGGTACGCCGCGCTGAACGGCCTCTGTGCCGGTGCGTGACGACCGGGATTCATGGTTCCGCCCGTGGCCACTTGCGACTCGCGTTTCCCTCCACCCGCCATCGATTGCGTTTTCTCCAAATAGTCGCACCGTCGTCGCATCTCCACGATTTCATCCTTCGCGGCTTGAAGCGAAGTACTGAGCCCAGAAACTTCCCGCGCGCCGAGCTCGTGTATCGCCTTCGCCGCCCTGACTTCCCTTCGCGCCGCCTCCGCGTCTCGTTGCGTGTGTTCGTTTTCGCGCGCTGCTGTTTTCTGCGCCTCTTCAAACGCCGCAACACGCGTACTCAAGCGCTCGCCGTCGCCCTCCGCTCGCGACAGCTTGCGTTTCAAAAAGACGTTTTCCTTTTTCAGCTCGTTCACCACGACCACGAGCTCGCCTTTTTCCCGCTCCAGCGCGGACCGCCGATTGTTGAACTCCCTCGCCTCCGCGGTCAACCGCGCGCACGTCGAGGTCACGGACGTGAGCTGCCGCGCGGTGTCCACCGAATCCGCCTGCGCTTGGTCTTTTTCCGTTTTCAAAACCGACACCGCGCGTCCCAACTCCCGTGACTCCAAGTCCCGCGCCTGCGTTTTGGAGTTCGCCTCCTTGAGCTCGGTTGTTAAAACTTCGTTTCGGCGCTCGGCGTCATCCGCGACCCGCTCGGCGTGTTTCTCCCGCCGTTCGGATTGCACCAACTCGCGTTGAAGCGCCTGCACTTTTTTCGCCAGGGCAACCACTTCGGAATCTGGGCGGCCGTTCCCAGTGTCGATGGTCTTGTGAATGGGCGGCGACGACGGGCGGTCGGACGCCAGCGCGCCGCGCACCGCGTTCTCCGATTCTTTGGCGGCGGCGCTCGCGACCGCCAAAGAGCGTCGCGCCACCTCCTCCGCGGCTTCTTTAGGGTACACAACGTCAGGCGGGTTTTCAGGCGCACGGTCGGCGGTTTCCGTGAACTCGCCCGCCAGCGGGTACGGCGCGCCCGTGGGTTCGTTCGGGGGCGAGTAGCTCCCCTTCCACGGTTCCGGCCAAACGCTCTCCATGCTTTGCCGCAGCTTGTCGTGTTCCTCGCGTTCCCTGGCGCGCTCGCCTTCCGTGGGCAGCGCCCGAACTAAGGCGGTTTCGTCAAGGTCCCACACCAACCCCCTCGGTCTGGCGAGTATGGAAAGCGGAACCGGCTGGCTATGTGTTTGTGCCAAGTTCTCGCCGCCGACCCGCGCGTTTCGCAACTCGGCTTCGTAGTACGCCCTCATGTCCGAAAACCCCTTCGCGGCTTTGTCCGCGATGTCTCGTCGGCTCTTGCGCACCCTCTCCAGTGCTTCTTCAAACGCGGCGTCACGAGAAGCCTCCTCCGCCAAAGTCGCCGCTGCCAAAGAGTCGCTCGAACTCGTCCCGCCCTGCACGCCGAACAAACCGGCGATGGAGTTCATCACCGCGGGCTGGTTCCCGCCGTCTTTGCGAAGGAAGTGCGTCTCGGAAAGTGCCGGCGGAACGGGGGACTTTTGTAGTAAGTCGGATGCCTCCGCACCTAACGAATCTGGTTGTACCGGGTGTTCTCCGAACCCTTTGAATTGCGCGTCTGTGTCGGCGTCCAGTTCGTAATCCGGAACCTCGGGCGCATCCAACAACGCATCTCTCAACGGGGTTCCCGGAGGCACGAATTCCGAGGAAGTTTGGTCGAACTCCACGCTCTGCCGAGTCACATCGATGCTGTGGCGAAGCACCTCCGCAGCGGCGTTGGCTGCGGCGGCCGCGACCGCCGCCGCGGCCGCCGCGGCGGCTTGAGCAGGGCTCATGGGCCCGTCACTACGCGCGCCAGGCACAGGCCTCGACGGGCTCATAGCACTTTGCGTGGGTGACTCGAGAGAGCCCAAGCGCACGGGGCTTTTGGGTGTGGGCGTGGGGAAGGACGGGTCGTGCTTCGCGGATTGCGCCTGAGTTAGTGGACGAGGGAACACGGTCAGGGTTCGAACCGCGACGCGGGGAGCAAAGAGGGTGGTACTTGGGGACCGAACCACGCGCGAGCGAACCACCATCGATGAGCTCAAATTTCGTTGGAAAAACAATTTGGGTCAACGCACCGTGAGGTACCCCTCGCCGACCCCCAGGTTGTCGCGGGGCAGCTCCCGTTCCCGCGGGGTCGTGGGAACGTCGCCGTCGTGGTCGTCGTCGAACGAGGACTCCATCGTCGCCAACACGCGCGAGACGTTGTGTGTTGGAAGGGCCGAGGAAACTGCTCGTGCGCATTTCAAAGTTTTCAAAAATGAAAGCCCATGGACTGTTGGGGAAAGTCACTGTCGTGTTTTTGGTCACAAAAATTACATTGCTATGGTCTCCTATCAGCTTTGCATGGACATGATGCACGCAACGTACAGCACCGCTTCATGGGCGTCTCCGAAGGCGACGTCCTGCAGTCCAAAGTTTTTCAGAATTTCGTCACTAGGTACTGCAACCAGCGCGCCCTTTTGACCGCCATTTCCATTTTCGCGCTCGGCGTCCCAAAACACTTGTTCTACGAACTTTCCGTATTCGTCCAACACGTTCCCGGCGCCCCCGGGGATCGAAACCGGGACGTACTCCACCTCCACCATCGTACCAGCGTAGCTGCCTTGCATGTTCTCCACCTTTCCTACTCGCACACAGAAATCGCCAGCGAAAAATTGGGTTCCCTCGACCCTAGCGCGGTGCGCCAAGGAGTGCGTTTTGCACCTGCTGAAGTACTCCTTGACTTCCGTGGAACCCTGGATGGTTCGCTTTTCGGCTCTTAACACCAGCACGGATCGGGAAGGTTGTACCTGGGGCATCATGTCGTTGTTATTTGCGTTCTCTCCATCTCCAGCATCGAATGCACCACCCTCCGCGGCATCCAGGGTCACCAGAAACACCTCCTCCGCCACGCCCGATGCGGTGAGGGACACGAACATCCCAGGCGCCTCGGGTTCCACCGCGCGTTTCCGCAACAACACCTCCGCGCTCCAGCGGTGTTCCACGGTGTCCAACACGTTTAACCGGGTGGACGCGGCCTTGGCGAGGGAAAGGTGCGTGACCATCGTTCTGCGCTCGGGGGGCTGGCGCCAGAAAAAAACGCGCTTCGCCCCCATCGCGGACCGGACCGCGGACGTCCAACACCGCGCCGAGGACTGTCGCGGTTGGCGCCCACTTCGCCAAAAGTGAACTGCAGAACTGCAGGGGAGAGTACGAGTAGGGGTAAACAAACCCGAAGAAGTCAAAAAGTGGAGACCACCAGCAGGTGGTCTCCTCGGGGTTGCCCACCGAACACAAAAGATGCACTCGCTCCCTTTTCTTTTTATCCAAAGCAGTGACGTGCTGACGTCGTGTTTTGCAGTTTTGGCCAAACATTTGCGCCACCCCGTGGCACACCCCTCGGCTCGCGTTCCGTCCCCGTCGCGTTCCAGACCAAACGTGGTTCGCGCGTTTCGGTGCAGTTCCTTCCCTTTCGGGCTTTCGGGTTTTCGTGTCTGCGGTGCGAGTTCTGACTGCCAGGTCGTCTCCTTCCAACAGGGAAGCGTTCGCTTTTTCGTCACCACCCTGCATCGTCAGATCCGGTCACAGGGCGATGCTCGCGTTGATGCGCGCCGGGGTCCTACTCCCCGTGTGTCGCGACACTCGCGCGTCGTCCGGAACGCGCAGAGTCGTAAGACGCGGCGTCGTGAGAGTGGTGGCTGCGGCGCACGGAAACGTGGGGACCAAAACACGCACGCCATGTGCAGCAGCGGTGGGTGTGCTCTCCAGGCAAAACGACGCGTGGGCATCGATTTCATCACGCCCCGGAAGTCGACGCGCGGCGCGCACGCGAGTCGCGAAGGACGACAAAGCCACCACCGACACCACCTCCTCTGATACGGATGCGGGTGAAACGAAAGATACAGAAAATGTGGGTGACGAAAACGCGAAGGAAAACGAAAACGAAGTCGTCGGGGTGGAGGTTAAGGCGCCCGCGACGCTTCCGGCGGATGCGAAACCAGCGTCCGCGCTCGCGGAGGCTCCAAAAAAAACGGACGCGAAAAAAACGCCGCCCGTCGACTCACCCGGTCCGGGCGGCGGCGATTTCCTGTCCTTCGTAACGTGGCTCACGAACTTCCTGCAGCCAGGTCGCTTGCTCAGCCTTTTCGTCAACGGCGCCCTGTTTCTCTTCGCGGCGCAGTTCATGACGATCGCGAGCGGCGGCGGCGCGGGCGCGACGCACGTGGTGCCTGTTTCGTACTCGCGGTTCCTGAGCTCGGTGAAAAACGACGACGTCTCCACGCTTTCCATCGACGGCCAGTACCTCACCTGGAGGCCGAAAACGCCGTTCGTGATTAAACGACAAGGCACCGGGGTGCTATCAATGCAGGAGGAACAGATCCAGGTCGCGTACTCGGGTACGTGTGGGGGCTTTCCCAAATCCAGGCACCGGCCGTTTGATGCCCTGTATGGAGTGCGTTTACGCAAGCCTTACCACTACAATGAGTGCACCAGAGTCCAAGACTGTTCGGCCCGAATCCTACGACTGTTTGCCGATTGTCCAGAGTAAGTACTCACACGAGTTGCGGGAAGACTGACCCTTTTCGTGTACCAATCGCAGCCGCGCGCCCGGACGACGCGACCGTTCCGTACGAACAGCTACAGAAAAACAAAGTCGAGTTTGGGGCGGTGGACAAGCGGCTGAATAGCAACCGTGCGTTCAACACGGTGGTCACGATCGGGCTGGTGCTGTTTTTGATGTGGAAAATAAACTCCCGGATGGGTAACCAGGGGAAGGGGGGGGCGAAGGGAGGCCGCGGGGGGGGGCTGGGGGGGGGGGGGTTCAGGCGGGGGATGGGCGGCGGGCCGAGCACGAGCGCCGGGCGCATGACCGGCGGGAAGGAACGCGGCGCGCTGGTAAGGAACTTTCCCACCCACCACATTCCGCCTCCCTGATTGCCCATACTCGTACCAGAAGGGACTATTCCCTCTGACTGTTTACTTAATACACGTTACGAGAGACTGACACTTTCTTTTTTATCGGGCCAGGCGCCTCCCACCACCACGTTCGCGGATGTCGCTGGGGTGGACGAAGCCAAGGAGGAGCTCCAGGAGATTGTGGATATTCTGAAGCGCCCGGAGCACTACGTCCGGTTGGGGGCGCGGCCGCCGAGCGGGGTTTTACTGGTAGGCGCCCCAGGCACGGGGAAGACTTTATTAGCGCGAGCCGTGGCCGGCGAGGCGGGCGTGCCTTTCATTTCCGTCAGCGCCAGTGAGTTCATCGAGCTGTACGTGGGGATGGGCGCGGCGCGTGTGCGTGATGTGTTCGCGAGGGCGCGAGAACAAGCTCCGTCCATCGTGTTCATCGACGAAATCGACGCCGTCGCGAAGGGCAGGAGCGAAGGACGCATGCGCGGCATGGGCAACGACGAGCGCGAACAGACTTTGAATCAGCTTTTAACCGAACTCGACGGTTTCGACGGCGATAGCTTGGTGATTTGCATCGCCGCGACTAACCGCGCGGATACCTTGGACAGCGCGTTGAAGCGACCGGGGAGGTTCGACCGGACCGTCACCGTGGAGAGGCCGGATAAGCAAGGCCGCAAGGAAATTCTCGGCGTACACATCGGCTCGCGGAACCTTCCCCTGAAAGAAGGGTTCGTGGTGGATGACATCGCCACGATGACCGCGGGGTTCACGGGTGCGGATCTGGCTAATTTGGTCAACGAAGCCGCTTTGTTGGCGGGCAGAAAAGGACTAACGACAGTTGGCGAGAAGGAGTTCGAAGACGCCGTGCTCAGAACGGTGGCGGGCATCGAGAAGAAACGATCGTTACTAACACCGGCGGAAAAGGTCAGTATTTCCCAATCACCACGTTCCGCCTGCGCGATTGCCCATACTCGTCCTGCGAAGGGACAATTACGGCCAGAAGGGCGCATTCCCTCGGACTGTTACCCTGACTGTTTACGTAATACCAATCCCTCATACACATGGCCGACCGACTGACCCTTTCTTTTTATTCATTGTAAGGTCGTCGTGAGCGCGCACGAAGCCGGGCACGCCGTGGTGGGCACCGCGGTTGGGTGTTTGATTCCCGGGTCTTCCCGGCCTGAGCAGTTGTCAATTGTTGCGCGGAGTGGCGGCGCGTTGGGGTTCACGTACATACCCCCGGGCGAAGAGGACCGCAAGCTCATGTTCAGCGACGAGCTCAGAGGACGCTTGGTGACGCTGATGGGCGGGCGCGCCGCCGAGATCGTGGCGTGCGGCCGCGTCAGCACCGGCGCGCTGGACGACATCCAAAGGGCCACGGACTTGGCGTACAAGAGCGTCGCAGAGTACGGCCTTTCCCCGTCAATAGGCCCGATGTCCGTCGGCACGCTCTCCGCGGGAGGCCAGGAGGACGCGATGTTCGGGTCTGGCATGGCGGATGACGCGAACAAGCAAGTCGAAACCGAGGTCAAGGCCACGTTAACGAGCGCGCTTTGGATCGCGGTCGGGTTGGTTACAAAGGTACGGAACTTTCCCACTGAACACGGTAAAAGACTTCGCGATTGCGCGCGTACTCGTCCTGCGTCCTGGACGTCTCACGCCTGCGAAGGGCGCATTCCCGTCCGGACTGTTACCCCTCCCTGTTTACGTATACCGTGGAGTACGGTATATCCAATCCCGGATATACTACGGAGTACGGTATTTCCAATCCCGGATATACCAATCCCGGATATACACACGGCCCCCGAGACTGACACTTTCGGCTTTTACAATCTCAGAACCTAGTGTGCCTCAACGAAATCGCCAACAAGCTCTCGGACGAGGAGAAGGTGCAAGGCGAGTGGCTGCAAAACAAGCTGGACGGCGTCGCCGTGACGTACGATTTGGAGCGGTTTCTCAGAGGCGACAACCCGCAGCCGCCGGACGGCGCGAAGGTTTGGGAAAACCTGCCGCTTCCCGCGTTCCCGGTGAAAGCGATTGGGGAAGGGGGGACGCAAGCGGCGCGGTGAGGGAAAGACACTGTTTAAAAGATTTACCAGAGGGACCTGTTTGAAACTTACGCTGGGGTACGGTCCGACAAAACATCGAAGATGACGGTTTCAAGATGCGGAGTTTAGTCATGCGGTGCGGAGTTGGGTGACGCGGCATAAGGAGGCGCGTAGGGAGGAGGTACTTGTAATCGAGTTGACCTGTTGTGACGTTGCGGTGGTGACAACCTCGACTGTCGCTCACGCAAAAATAAGACATAATCTGCCAGATTTTCAAAACACCTGCGGTCCGGTCCAGTTGTGCTTTCCTAAAAAGCGTCGGCACCCCCATCTTCATCCTGACCTGCACTTTGTTCCCCCCGTCACACTTGGAGATCTTCGCAGATGTCCTCGTTCGCCTTGGTGGCGGCGGCGCGGCCTGTGGCGGGCTTGGGGCGCCGCGAGTGCCGCAACGCGCGTCGCCCATCGCGCGTCGCAATCGCGTCATCCGATGTTGTTAAGTCCGATCGAACTCGCGTCTGTCCCGCGCGAGTGCGTTGTCGCACTGTATCCGCCGCGTCCGCGTTGACCCTTACCCCTCGCGGTTCCGTCGCGACGCACGCGATGGCCGGGAACGAACCCGAGGACCCCACCCCGTTTAACAAGATCCCTGCGAACTACGTGTGGAACGCGGCGGGGTGGGAGCAGTTCGTCAAGCTGGCGTATCTCGGGCTCGCGGCGTTGATTTGCAACAACGTTTTGTTCGAGTGCTTCCCGTACGGGTTCGGGACCCCCCCCTCGCCTCCCGAGCTGTTTTCGTGCCAGTTCGCGGAGATGCTCGTGATGGTATCCGGCGTGATTCTCGGCGCGTTTAACTTTGGCCCGCAGTGCGGCGCGCAAATAAAAGGCGGGCTGAAAGCGCTCAGCGACGTTTCAAGCGCGAAGCAGCGAAAAGACGCGGGTGACTTCTTAGGGCTGGTGCTGTTGAAGATCGCCGCCGATGCCGTAGGCCTGGCGCTGTTGGCCGCGCCCGATTTCATGATACCAACCGGCCTTCCGAGGAGTTTAGGCCTAGGCATCACGTTTCTGGGCCACTCGGTGTTTATGCAGAACTGCGCGCAAACGTACTCCGCGTTTGGCGTCCCGCGGCCGGTGCCGGAAGCGGTGCGCGCCGTGATCGCGATGCTCGACCGCACGTTAGGCTTCATGGCCTTGTCCGTAGCCTACGGCACGTACTCGCAGGCCCCGAGTGTCGCGCTGACCTCAGCGGTGCTTTTCTTCGCAGGCGCCGTGTACTTCTCGTTTGAAAACAAGCTGAGCCCTTTGCTGCGAAAGGCGCTCGGGAAAAAGTAGTCGACGGGCTTACCGAATGTGATGAAATGTGTACATCGAATCGAACGCTCGTCTCATCTTCCGTCTACTGTTTCTAAATAATAACCCCCGCCCCCCCCCCTCCCCCAAATCCCAGCTCCGCCTGGAGGTTCTTCTTGTTAACCTTGCCCATCGCGTTGCGCGGGATCGCGTGGACAAAAACAAACCGCACCGGCGCCTTGTGCGCCGCCATGTTTTCAAGGGACCACGTACGCAACGCCTCCGCGGTGGCTTTCGCGTCCGTACTTTTCTTCGCGCCGTCATCGAACGCATCCAATGTACTCTCCTTCTCATCGAACGTACCCTCCTCCCCGGTTTCACTTTTCTTCAGCACCAAAATCGCGACCCCGCGCTCGCCGAACGCGTCGCAAGGCACCCCGACCACGGCGACTTCGGCGATCAAAGGGTGCCCCAACAGAACCGCCTCCACTTCAAGCGCGCTGACTTTGTGTCCGCCTGTTTGGAAAAATAAAAGGTGAGACGTGTTACATGGGCAAACAGTAACCCTAAACCCTAAAACCCTAAACCCGTTGAGAAACCATTACCTGTTTTCAACACGTCAACCGACGTGCGGCCGAGGATTTTCCAAACCCCGTTGACGCGCTCCACCGCGTCGCCCGTTTTGAAGTACCCGTCTTCGTCGAAACAATCCGCCGTGATTTCCGGCCGGCCCCAGTACTCGCGGAACACCCCCGGGCCTTTCACCAGCAGCTCGCCAGGCCCGTCCAGTGGGTTGAACGCGCGGATTGAGCGCTTTGACGGCTTTGAATCTTTTGAATCCCTTGAATCCTTTGACTGCTTTGAATCGATTGAATCGATCGATTCGATCCCGTCCAAATCCAACGGCGCGAGTTTCACGGCGACGCCCGGAAGGGGAACGCCGACCGTTCCCGGAGTTCGCTCTCCAAACAAAGGGTTGGACAAGGCCATCCCAATCTCCGTCATGCCGTACCGCTCCAGAAGTAACTCACCACATCCTGTGGACGCTTGCCAATCAAGCATCACCGGCGTCGGCATCGCGGCGCTTCCGCTCACGGCGAGGCGCAGGTTTCGAGCGGCGTAAGAATTGGCCGCTGCTTTTGTTGGGTCCAACCTTTTCGCACCGGCAAGCACCTTGAGAAGCATCACGTACATCGTGGGGACACCCATGAACACCGTGATTGGTTTTGTGGTGGTTGTGTGGGCAACAGGTGTAGAATTCGATGACCCAAATGTTGGGGAATTTGATGACCCTGTTTCAAACCCTTCATTGGATGCTTCAAACGACGGCTCGTCCAAACCAGTTGAAACCTGAATCAAGCCTTTCCGCAGCCGCGCCCACGTCGCGCGCGGCGAGAACCCGCTCGCGCTAGGGCCAAACTCCACCACGGCGCCCACGAAGTGCGCGCACATCCACGCGTTTACCAGGCCATGGATGTGGTGCAGGGGCAACACGTGTAGAATGCGGTCGTGTGGGGACCACTCCCAACTGGAAACGAGGCTTTCGCACTGCGCTCGCAACGACGCGTGCGTGTGCAACACGCCTTTGGGCGACCCGGTGGTGCCGGAGGTGTAGATGATGAGCGCGCCGTCGTCGTCATCTGTTTTTTCGGGGGAGTTCGCGAAGGATGCCGAAACGGAGTTCTCACGGACAGTACTAGTGCCAATCCGTGATTCACGTCTTGAGTTACTCGAGTTACTTCGTGTGTCATTTTGTGCTTTTCGTGGCACTGGAGGCACCACGAGCGTCGCCGAAACGCCCGCGGCCGCGACCGCCGCCGTAGCCGTGTCGGTGTTTGTGTCCGTCAGATCCAAAACGAGCGCCCACGCCGAAACCCGCGCGTCCCTCAACACGTACGCGGTTTCCCCGACCGACGCCCCACACGCCATAGGCACCGCGATCGCGCCACAAAGCCACGCCGCGTGCATCGCGGCGACGAACTCCGGGCCGGGCACGGCGCTCACCGCGACGCGCGTGCCGCGAAGAATGTTGGCATCCACGATGTTTTTTTTCTTTTTGTCACTTTTTTCGTACCCATCCGTCGCGGTGTCCTTCACCGCCGCTGCCGCTGACCGTAGCCTCCCTGCCACGACTTCGGCGTGCGTTAGCAACGACCCGTACGTGATTTCCTCGCCGTCCGAGGTCACCACGGCGACCGCGTCGGGGTTACTCAGCGCGACCTCCCTCAAACGATGCCCGAGCCCTTTTCCGGAAAACGGGTTGTTATCCCCACCCGCGTCTGATGCGGACGACACGCAGGCGACACTCACCGTGCGCGCCGCCAAACGCACCGCGGGCGGCACGGGCGGCCACCGCCGCGACGTACACGTCGCGCGACTCGCGCTCGCACGCGCGAGCGCCGCCAACGCCAGCATCGCGCGTCGCAGCAGTGACGAACCGAGTTGGTGGGAAACAACAATCAGCCGATGCGACGAAAAGCGCCGGGCGCTGCTTCGAGACGCACGCCCAGTTCAGACGGCCCCTTGCATGCAAAGATCGGCGAGCCCTGCTGTTTTTGACCCTGGTTGTTCGTTCCGCGCGCCTTTTCACCCGCACGGCACCGACACAGTTGACCGGCCGTTTTTCGCCAATGACAGGAAACGCGTTTTGAGATTTTCCTGCACCAGCTTGTGGTTTCAAGCGCGCGCAATCCACGCGGCACTACGTTCCGCACATCCCCGGATCGCCGCAGTCGCGAGCATCGTCACGATGTCTCTTCCCCTTTCCATGTACCAGAGCACCATGGCCGGCTCGTTCGCCTCGCGCGGCGTCGAAAACCGAGTCGGCATCGCCGCGCACGCGCCCACGTTCACGCAGCAGATGACCCACCAGTTCATGGCGCCCGCGAAGAAGGAGTTCAGCGCGAAGGCGTTCTTCACCGACCTGGCCATCGTGCGTGCCCGACGTCGGTTCAATCCTTTTCATTGTGCGGTTTTGCGGAGACGCCGTACGCGTGTGCGGTGACCGCGACAACGGTATAACGACCGCGGCCCGACGCTCGCGGATTCCGCCCTCCGCGTCTCCGGACGGCACGCGGAGGGTTTCTTGAAACCGCCATCCTCGATGGGCGTGTTCTCGCGCCAACATGACGGCTCGATCCTCCCACGCTGACCTTTGCGCTCCCCCTCGAAAAACCGCGTTCCCTCCGTAAAAAACAGGGCGGCGTCTCCGGCAGCATCGCCAAGACCGCGACCGCGCCCATCGAGCGCGTCAAGCTGCTGATCCAAACCCAGGACGCGAACCCCAGGGTGCGTACCAAACCCCTTCCGTGTCTCGATTCCAAAAACGAAACGAACGAGTGGCGCGAAATGGCCGGGTTGTTTGTGATCGCCGATCGGGGGCGTCTATGGGTTCGCCTTCGCCGCGCCGGTTCGAATCCCACCGACCGCGCGTTCGAACGCAGTCGCGTTCATCAGCGTGCGCGCGACGCACACACAGACCCATTCGCGACCCGCACGCGGTGACCACGACGCACTCAGCACGTCCACCCGTCGCGCAACGAAAAGACGGCGGGTCGCTTTTTCGCGGCACCGCACCGGAGACAGCTGGAGCAGATATTTTTTGGGAAAGGTGTTCTTTTTTAGAAAAGGAGTCTTTTCGAGCGCGCAAAAACCTGAGCTACGGGAGCCTTAAACCCTGTACCCCGCGAGCCCTTAACCTGACCTCCCCCCCCCCCTGCAAACCCACCCAGATCATTTCCGGCGAGGTCCCGCGGTACACCGGCATCGTGAACTGCTTCACGCGCGTGACGGCGGAGCAGGGTTTCGGTTCGTTTTGGCGCGGCAACGTGGCGAACATCGTTCGTTATTTCCCCACGCAGGCGTTCAACTTCGCGTTCAAGGACACGATCAAGGAGATGTTTCCCACGTACTCCCCGAAAACCGAGTTCGCGCAGTTCTTCGCGGTGAACATGGCGTCCGGTGGTTTGGCTGGTGCGGGGTCGCTTCTCATCGTGTACCCCCTGGATTTCGCGCGTACGCGTCTCGCCGCCGACGTCGGCAGCGCCAAGGACCGCGAGTTCACCGGGTTGGTGGACTGCTTGCGCAAAGTGGTGGCTAAGTCAGGCCCCGGGTCATTGTACCAGGGCTTCGGCGTTTCCGTCCAGGGTATCATCGTCTACCGGGGCGCTTACTTCGGGCTGTACGACACCGGCAAAGGCGCGCTGCTCACGAAGGTTCGTGTTTTTCGGCTTTCCCAAATCCAACCACTGTTTACTGCCCCTGTTTGACCATTTCAGGGGACCACTGCCCGTAACAACTGGTACAACTCATAACTACATCACGGGTGCACTGTTACCTGCTCTTTATGGAGTACAGGTTGAAAGTCACACCACTACTCCTCCCTGTTTGCCGATTGCCCGCCCGTAGCTACTCACACAAGTCACGGTCCCGACTGACCCTTTCTTTTCTTCGTCTCAGGATTCGTCCATTGTCGCGAAATTCGTCGTCGCGCAAGTCGCCACGAACGCCGCTGGTGTCCTTTCCTACCCCTTCGACACCGTGCGCCGCCGCCTCATGATGACCAGCGGCGGGAAGAAACTGTACAACGGCACCGGAGACGCGTTCATGAAAATCTACCAGCAAGAAGGCGCCGGGGCGTTCTTCAAGGGCGCGTTCTCCAACATCCTCAGAGGCGTCGGCGGCGCCCTCGTGCTCATCATGTACGACGAAATCAAAGCCGCGATCAACCCGTAATTCCGGGAACGCGGAACGGAACCGGTTGTCAACGCGTGGCAGGGCGAGACGAGCTTGTCTGAATATTGAGAATGCATTTTTCTCCTCACATTGTGCTTGTGTCTGCTTTTGTCTGACTTGCGAAAATACATTTTTTTGCCTTTCCTTCATGTTTTTGCCGCTGTTTTCTTCGCGCCTTTTTCCAGCATCCTTGTTTCGTCTCGCCCGAGGCCGCAGTCCGGCGCGCGCGGTTCTCGCGTTTCGGTGATGGCCGCTAGGGACATGGCTCCCGAGTCGGGGAGTCGGAGAGCAGGTGGTTCTCCCGGGTTGGGCGACGACCTTGCCGGTGCGGACCAGGACGATCGTAACTACGACAGCGGGCACGAGGTGGAGTACGACGACGTTGATGGGAACGTGGATGACGTTGACGTCAACGCGGGGTACGACGATGACGGGTATTCGAAAGAAACAGATACCAGCGTCCCTGATGATGACGAGGAAGAGGAACCGGTGGGTGGGGGGGTACTAGGGTTCATGTCCTACCTGTGGATGCTCCTGGCCCTCGCGCTGTTCGCGTACTTGATTCACAAAGTCCAAGTCCAAGCGTTCGTGATTAAAACGCTGGCGCGAAGAGCGGCGGCGCTCGAACAAAGGCTGGGGCTGGCGCCCATGAAGCCGGGAGAGGAAGTTGGGAGGGATTCAGGGTTGTGAGGGATGAGTTGGGGTCGGACATAGAAGGAATCAAACGAGGAAGTGTTAGCATGGTTGGCACAAGCCATGGGGAGGGCAATATCACAACGCAATCGTCTCGTCTCCCCCCCGTGCAATCAACGCGCAAACGTTGAGACTCTTTTCCTGCCTCGTGTCAAAGTCACGCGTTCAACAAGATTTCCTGCCTTGCTTCCCCCCCCGCGTCGCGTCCTGAGACGCGGTGCCTTCTGCTGCCGCGCGTTTCCGCGCCGTGTGCGTGTCCAGGACATCTTTTGTCAACGAAGCAACCGCGGCGAAGGCGTCGCCCGCGAAGCGTCGGGAAAGCCACCTGGTCGTCTCCAACGCACTCGCCGCGACGTTGGACACGAGCGCGACGGCGGCGGTTTCCTCCCGTGTTGATTGTTTGCGTCCCTCGGTGTCATCTGTTCCCTTCCCATCGCAACAAGCATCGCACAACTCCAGCACCAGCCTCCAGGCCTGGATATCGAGGTTTGTTTGCGAAGAAGTCCCTGCAATCCCTTGAGTTAATGTTGAGTCGACGGCCACGAGTCTCACGATTTTCCCCAAGCGGTATTTCGAACTCTCCAAAGTTTTCGAAACCCGGTACCGGACGAACAGGTTGCGTAACGTGTTTGACAATTTGGACGCGACCGAGTGTAAATCACATGAAACACCTGCGTGTTCCAAACCCCCCGTGACGTGTCGCACTAACGAGTCCCGAGGGATCTGACGATCCGCGAGGAGGGACGCTAAGGTTTCGATAGGCGACGCCGCGGGGACCGGCGTTTTCGCGCGCGCGGTGTCGCCGCCGCGAACAGACTCGCCCGCCGCTTGTCGCGCCGGTGTGGAACACACATGCGAAACCTCTTGGGGCGGGGGCGGGGGCGGGGAGGTTTTTTTCGTACTATCTGGTGTGTGGAGTGGTTTTGTGCCAACAGCTGACGCCGCGAAACATCCTTTCGGGTCTCGTACGCGTCCCGCGGCTTTCGCGGCGTCGCCGGCGTTGCGAAACGTTTTCGTTTGTTTTCGGAGTGTCGGCGGCACGATTTCGCCATCCTCGGGGGCTTCGTCCTCCGCGCGTTGAGAGCCACACGAACCACGCGCGTTCGTGAGGGTATCTTGACCTCGTTCCCCGTGTTCCAAGCCAAGCAAGGGCAACTCTTGGTTTTTTTTGTCCGTCCCTTCCCTCTTGTTCTTGGAAGTCATTGGCGAAACGGTCGCGTCTGCAAAGTTCTTCCCGTAGTCGACCCACTTCGCGACTTCTTCGTCGACTCGTTCAACCCCGCGCGCCACGTCCTCCAAACTCTTCCCCTCCACCGTCATGCGCACCCCATCAGTGTGCTTGGAAATTTCACACCCCGTATCTGCCATTATCAGCTTCACGCACTTCCCGCCCTTCCCGATGACACGGCCCATCTGCCCGCGCACGTCGACGAAACGCGAGAACGAGTTCGGCGTGGGTAGGTTCGAAAACTCGGTGGGTTTAGCGTCGCGCGATGGTTGTCGCGCAAAGACACGCACGCCGCGCTGTGCGTCTAAATGCCCATACGGACCGGAATCCCGTTGGCCGGTTCTGCCCAACGGTTCTCTCGGAATGTTCCGTAAGTGTTTCGGCCGTTGCGCGTTCCAAAAGTCACCCCCGAGCGTTGCGCCTCGAAACGTCACGCCTCCGCCCCTCGGACCGCCGCGGTTAATGAACTCAAGCATCCGCTCCGCGCCCGACGAATCCGCGACCCTCGCGTACGCCGCGACAAAGTAGGTACCGGACCTGTCTTGTGACTCGTTACGCAGCTCGTACGCGTACGTGCTCTCGCTGAACACCCGGATGTCGACCACGGTCACTTCGTTTCTCTCGAACGCTCTACGCACGTCCTCCTCGGTCGTGCGTTGTGGGTACCCGTGAAGAAGAAGCTTGCAGTTTTCGTGCGAAGTATTTCGGTCGTCGCCCAGCGATGCGCGCGCACCCGACCTAAACCCATCCACGCCGTAGAGAGCGGAGCCGGGGGCGGGGGCGGGGGCGGGCGCGCGTACGGCATCGTACATTTCATTGCGTGCAGTTCGTGGGGGGAAGCTTTGCCGGTGAAAATCGTGCGTCCCGCGCGTGGACGCGCCGCCGCCGCGGGTGCCTAATCCTGAAAAAGCGTCGCGTCCTCCTGTCGTCGGCGGTGGCGCGAGAGATTCCAGGTTGTTTGTCCGCAGGCTGTGACCCGGGGGGTATCGCGAGACCTCGTGCGGTTGCTCCCAGCCGGAATAACCGGAAGCGTTTCCGTCGTGCCGTCGCCCCTGCCACTCCCTCTCGTCGTGTGCGGACGGCTCAGACTGTGAAGCACGCCGACCGCGCGCCCCATCGCTTTCGCGCATTTTGGATCTCGCGAAACCGCACCGCCGCGAAAGTCCCCGACGCGGACAAGGGATCCTCAACGCCGCCACTGCCGCCGCCGCCCCGCACAACGCCTGCCGCAGGCGCGGTGCGACCGCTGACGCGTGCGGCGCGTGCGAGCGCGTGCGCGAGTTTGACGTGCCTTCGCCTTCGACGTTTCAGGAGTGCCTTCCGAGACTGCGTCCCGACTTCTCTCGGACCGGCCCGAAACCGCGAAACTCGTCGTTGGTGCCTTCGTTTTCGAAAAGCGCGGCATTGCGTGCCTCGCGTCCGCGCTTTGGGTGCGAGGCGGAAACGAAACGACTCGTGGAGGGATGGCACCCACCATGCGTGTCGCGCCTCGGACGCGCTTGGTGCTGGTGCTGTGCCTCGCCGGCTTGGCGGGCGCGCGCGCGCAGGCTTCGTTCTTTTCCGGTTTTTTCACACCCAAGGACCCGGCGGGGGATGTGCCTATTGAAGTGGAAGTGCCCGAGGAAGTGCCGGAGGACGCGCTGGCGACGACCCACGAGGAACACGCATCAGGCGCGAAGATGCGCGCGCTGATTGCAGAAGCCACACGCTTCGGCATGGACCTGGGCGATGACCTGGGGGTTGACGAACGGGTGGAGGACGAGGCCTATGGTGCCATTTCAGAGGATGCCACTTCAGAACGTTTTTTTTCGGAGGTTGCGGGTGAAATACGTGACGCGGAGTTTGTGGATGAGGTTGAGGAGGAGACGGTCGAGGAAACGATAAAACCGCAGGCGGTCGAGACGCAGGTCACCGAGACGGAGATTGTGGATTCAAACCCACAAACAGTCCCCGATGTCCCCGGGGATATCACCGGGGACGAGGACGCCGAAACAGACGCCGAAACGGACGAGGACGACGCTTCGGTTTTCGCGCGCATGGCCGCCGTGGAGGCGCGCTTGCTGGAGCTCACGAACTTTGAGTTCCCTGAGGATGACATCGAAGACGAGTGGGTTGATTCTTTCGGGGACGGTTTTTCGGGGGCGCCTTTCGTGCGCGCGCCGCGGACGCTGTTGACGAAACGAGACGCCGCCGCCGCCGAAGAGTTGATCACCTCTGAAAAGTTTGGTGACGCCGATACCGAAAAAACCGAAAATCGCCGAAAGCTGTTGGTAAGCTCCGTTTCCGGGGACAACACCAAGTGGGTGGGTTTTCAGGACATGCCCACTCGTTTGGGGGATTCCCGGTCGGGGCCGGAAACCAGAGTGGGAAGAGACCACGGCGAGGCGCTTGTCACGAGAGCAGGCGGGTACTGGTACGTACCGCGCGTTTCCCAAATCCGAACACACTGTTTGCCAACAGGCAACAAGACTGACACTTTCTTTTATTTATCGCAAGGCAAGCCGCGCGGTTCAACAAAGTCGAGCGCCCGTCGAGGCAAAGGCGCGCTGTTAATTTCGGCAAAGGCTCGGGGGAAGGAACGCTGAGCGGTCCGAGGGGAGGTATCAACCAGCACGACCGGGTCGGGGTGAACAAAGCGAGTGGGTGGCCTGGGGAACTCAACAGCGGCAAGGTCAGGTACGTATTGCGCGTTTCCCAAATCCCAACCCTGTTTGCCCATACAAGACGTTAACCACTTTTCGTTAACAATCGCAGCACGGAGCGGTATCCCGGGACGCAAACGAGGGACATTTTAACCGCGTTGCAGCCGTTCGTGAAGAAGGTCACGAGTTACTCGCCGAACGTGCGGGGTGACTTTTTTCTGTACCGAAAAAAGATGCAAATGAGCAAACTGTGGTGCGTCGCCTCCGCCGGGCGGTCCTGCGCTGACACCTCCGTGTTTTCGGTGAGCATACACGACGTGCGGGTCGGCGACGCTGTGACGTTTCAGGGCGTGCTCGGCGCTGACCGCCAAGTGTTACTGGACACGGTATTTACAGTCGCAAGCGTCGCGAGCGACCAAATGAGTTTCACGACAAACCCGAAAATTGACACGAGCGGCGGAGCACTTGCGGTTGACGTGACGTCCGCTTTCATAGTGGGTAGCAAGAAAAGCACCGCGTCAAATCCAACGCCACTGCACGCCGCGCGCGGTTTTTCGTACGAGAACGACGACGACGTGTACTTTTTCGTACACTTTTCGGAACCGATTGTCGTTTCGGGAACCCCGACGCTCACCATGAAAACGGGCTCGCACTTCGAAAACGGCGCTGTTCATGGAACCGCGCTTTTCATCGGCGGGGGCGTCGGCGAGAAGAGCACGTTTTGGAAAAACGAAAACGGGATATACTTCGCGTCACGCGCGGGCGGCGTTTATACGGACAAATACGCCGTACACGACGGCGGATGTACTCTTGGTAACGCGCAACTCGACGGGAGTTTGGCGAGCGATTGCGTTTTTTACTCAAACGACGGGGTTTCCTGTGACTGCTCGGTGTACTCGGGGATCACTCACTTGGCGGACGCGCAGGTCAGGTGCGTATTGGGCCTGGGAACCCAAATCCCGCCTCCACGTTTTACCGAAGCTGGTGACTGTTTTCCGTACATCGCGATATACAAGACTGACTTTTTCTTCCCATTCTCAGGACGCGGCGGGTGCACCACTTTGTGGCGGGGGACATCGTTGAGGTAACGGGCGTCACGGGGAGTGATTCTTCGTTACTAAACAAGCGACACACGATCGGTGTCGTTTCCGGAACCGGCGCGAGCGGCACCAATCTGCTCAGGTTCGAGCCCCCGCTTGGTTTGGTTGGAAAAACCTTTGACGCGCGTGACGCGGTGGTCGCGCAAATCGCGCGCGCGCGACAATGCCGCGCCGCCGGGGCGTCGCGTTGCGTTTACCAGGATGCTGTTGAGTTATTAAACGGCGATGGGAACGAGGGGTCCGTCCGTTCGGTGTCGTCTGGGGGATACGGACAATCCATGGACAACATTCTGGCGTTTGTGTTACGTGTGAACACGAGCGGCGGGGTTGACATCGAGAACTACGACCAAGCCCGCGACGCGTCGGCGAGTGCCAATCAACCGGAGCAACAAATGTTGAGTGGCAAACTTGCGTACGACGGACCGGGCGCGCTTTCGTTGGGCGCGCGGTTAGTCACGATAAAACGCGCGTGCGTTGACGTGTTTCAGATCGTAACAATTGAGTGCGGTGTGCACACCACAATCACGGTGACTGGTAAGCACCGTTTACTGCCAGGCGATTACGTTTCTTTACAGGGCGTGGGAGTCGGCGACGCGCCCGGCGATTTATCAGAAGCGACAAAGAAAGCGTGGAACCGGGAACACGCGGTTTTCGCGCTCCCCGCGAATTCCTCGCTCGCGGTGTCAAAACTCGACTGGCGGAACATCTGGGACGCGAGCCCGTACTGGGGCTCGGATGTAAGCAAGTTCCAAATAGATTTCAACACCTCGGCTGGGGTTGGGCTTTGCGACAACGCGGGCGCCGGCGACGGAGGCGCGCCGCCTTCGGTTTCGAAATTGACCACTTTTGCGCGAAAAACGAGAAACGCAAACGTACAAGGGTCGTCGACGAATCACGATTCCAAACGAAAGTGCGTTTTCGCGGACGCCGATACCAAACTGCCGAAAAACGGGTACGCCGGGAGCCTTGAGTACACCTCTCACTTAACAATAGGCAGGCCGTTCGTCACAAACGTCACCGCGCGGACACTTTCGGGAAGCGTTTTCGGGCACAACGGGGGAAGCGGCATTCGGCCGAACGAGCGAGTCACGGCGACGCGGAACCTGGGCGGGCCGGATGTTCTGCACGTGGTGGTTTCCTTTTCCGAAGACGTGTATGGGTCCTGTGGTGTGGATGACGAAGCGTGGACTTCAATAGCGATGTCTCCGGGCATATATTTAACCGGTTGCGAATCCGTGAAGCTAGTGTTAAGAACTTCCCCAGACGCCGCCGTGGCCGGGAGCGCCAATTTCGACACGACCACCGGCACCGCCGGTACCGAGATTTTCCCGACGTCGTTTCTGGCGCCGCGGGATTTATCGCGTGATCAGAAAAACGAACTCGTGTTCCAGTACGTGGTGCGGCGAGGGGACAAGACTGAGCAAAGTGGGCTGCAGTACACATCCGAGTTCGCAATGGTGGTCGGCTGTGCGGTTTCCGACGGTTCCGGCGGGTGTTCGTCGTGGTCGAAAATCCGGCGAACCACCGACAACGCCCCCGCCAGTACCCGCCTGCCGCCCACGCGACGAGACGCCGGCCGGTGCATACACGGCCCAGATGACTCCGGAATCGAACGCTGCGCGAGCGCAACCGCGGACCACAGAAACAGTCTGCTGGGGAGTCTGGTTGTTGTTGTGGATGCGGAGTTTTGAGGAGAGGAGGGTCACTAGCTATACTTTTGTAAATTACTCCTTGTCACAAAAACCAACAATGCTTGTGATTGGCTTTTGCGACGTGTTTCCGAGAATGACGAGGCCGCGGCAACGACGCATTCGAGCCCGCGCGGTGCCTCGTTCGCACGGGAAGCGGGTTCCAAGCGACGACCGTTGTGGTGTTTTCACTGCGCTGGAACACGGTGTTGTGTCGCGCGACAGGAGGTGTGTCGTGGCGACGAACAGACGGACAGACGGACAGACGGACACGACGACGCACAGATCCGGCGAAGCGACGGGTGCGTAGCAGGCACGTTTAGGGATTCTCCGCGTCGTGCGCACAGACAACACGTCGTTCGGTTCGTCAGTGATCCTTCCAACTCATCGCATTTGAGTGTACCGGAGCAGTGTGTCGTGGTATCAAAACAACCGGTGCCGGAAATGAGCTCCCTGGCGCGGTACGTGGTGCTGTCCTTCGCGGTGGCGGGCGGTTTGGTGTACCACGCGTTGAAAACGCGGGAGCAGTACTTCCCCGCGATGTTGTACCTGAGCACGTCGAAGCTCTCGGTGGTGGTGCTCGGTAACCTGGCGTTCGCGATGACGCTTTGCTTGGGGCACGTACTGAAAGCAGTGTTTCTAGGACAACTGCGTGAGGCCGAAATCGAGCGCCTGTACGAACGAAGCAAGGATGCGATAATGGAAACCTGCCTCGCGATGACCATCTTCAGGGAAGAGTTCAACGTGAAGTTCGTGGTGCTGTTCGTGTCCCTGCTTTTCGTGAAGATCTTCCACTGGCTCGCGGGTGACCGGGTGGAGTTCATGGAGCAGAGCCCGAGCACGACTCGTCTTGCGCACTTAAGAGTGTGCTCCCTGGTCGTGGTTTTAGTAGCGCTTGACTCATCATTCCTGGGGTACGCCGTGGCGCATACTTTAAACAAAGGACCGAGCGTGTTGCTTTTGTTCGGGTTCGAGTACGTGATTCTGGCGTCGCGAGCGGTCGCGGTGGCGGCGAAGTACGTCATCACGCAGGTCGACACGCGTATGGACGGCCGGTGGGACGGCAAAGGCACGTGTGTGTTCTACCTGGAACTGATCACGGACCTGTTACACCTGTTTGTGTACTTTGTGTTTTTCCTGATAATCTTCGCGTACTACGGTTTACCCGTGCACCTCGTTCGCGATTTGTACGTCACGTTCCGGAACTTCCGCCGAAGAGTACGTGACTTTTTGCGGTACCGGAAAGTCACCGCGAACCTCAACGAGCGGTTCCCGGATTGCACGGACGAGGAGCTGGAACAGGGCGACGACGTGTGCATCATCTGCCGCGAGGATATGCGGTGCGACGCGCATGGCGGGTCGCGCGCGAAAAAGCTGCCGTGCGGACACGCGTTTCACCTCGGGTGTTTGCGGTCGTGGCTGGAACGACAGCAGCAATGCCCCACGTGCAGAGCGCCTGTTTTGCCGGAAGAGGAGGCTGATTTGAACGCCAGGCGAGAGGCGGCGGCGGCGGCAATCGACGGGGGGGACGCCGCGCGCGACGCCGCGATGCGCGCCGCGTTCCAAAGAGAGCTCTTCGGCGAGCAGCCGGGGGGGGCGGCGGCGGGTGTTGAGGCACAGCCGGCCACAACGCCGGCACCCGGACAGGCAGCTCCTCCTGGGGATACAGAGCGCAGGTCCAGCGCCGGCCAGGCGACATCCGGGGATGCATACCAACGGCGCGATGAGGCGCCCGGCGTGTCACAAGCAGCGGCGGCGGCGACCAGGCGCGCGGCGGCGGGACAGGCGGCGGGACGTGCGCGCGATTGGGCGGCGCCGGCGCCGGAGCCGCGGACGCCGCCGTCCACGCCGCCCCCGCCCCCGCCGTGGCCGTCGGTAGGTCCGCCAAACGACTCCCCCGCTGGCGCGACGCCTGCGTGGATGCGGCCGGCTGGTGCGGAGACACAGCATATCGCGCAACCTCACTCGCCGTGGAGCTCGCTCGCGGCGACGGCGGCTTCGGGCGACGCCTCTTCCGGAAACGCGGGCGGTCACTTTTCACCAGCGCAGGCGCACCAAATCGCGAGCGCCACCGCGTCCGCCGTGGCCGCCGCCGCCGCGCAGGCGCAGATGGCAATGTTCGGTTTGGCACCGCCCGGGGCGCTCGACAGGTTCGGCGGGTTCGGGCCGGTGGGAGGTCTCGGCGGGGCGACGCCTGGGGAGCTTTTGGGGCGGCGCGAGTTTTCGTTTTCGAATTCGTTTCCAAGTTCCGCGGAGCCGCCGCTGCCGCCGTCGCCCGCGCAGACCGCGGTGGCGCGCCTGGAGGTTTCATTGCTCGAGGCGAAGATGGATTTGTTGCGTGAGCAGCTGGAGGCCGCAACCGCGAGGGCGGAGGGGATGGGCGCGAACTCCGTGGCAGGGCCGTTTGGTGCGCCGCATCCGTCGACGACGGAGACGAATGAAAAGAAACCGCCCACCGAAACGGGCGAAGTACCCGAAACCGAAACCGCAAACGGCAAAGCGCCCGTGGAAGCGCGCTTTGTGGAACACGTCGACGCCGGGCCGGATGTCGCGTCCGGTTCGGGGTCCGGGTCCCAATCGATTGGAGGCGCGACGAGTGAAACGACTTCTGAAACAGAGGCGGAAGCCGTCCGACGACGCAGGGTGGAGCGCTTCGAAGAAGCGGCGCGGGCGCGAGAGTAGAGAGACGAGGACGATTTTTGAAACAGACAAAAGAATCATTTGGCCATTTTCGTTTTCGTTCACACGCTTCGTCCCGAAACGTCCTCGGAAATCGTGTCGTCCTTCGTAGGGTTTCGTTGGTTCCCGACGCGCGCTTCTTCGCCGGCTCCACTTCTGCGCGCACTTTTGCCGTGCGTCAGGTCGAACGGGCTCAAGTCCCTTCGTTTCCGAACCCACACCCTTCCCCGACCTTCCCCCGCGCATCATGGCGAGAGGTTTGAGCCGCGAGCAATCACAGGCCAAGAATGCGAAAAAGGCGGGCGGGAACCAGGGCAACACGGAGGGAATGACCCCGCAGGCCAGGGCGGAGAGGTACGTGTTGGTTGTTCACATCCCGGTTACGCACGGAAGCGTAGTGTATCTATTGTTGTTGCGTTCAACTCACGAAGATACCGGAGCACGTCGCGCGGAAAGGATCACATGGCCCGAACGCGTGTCACCCGTCGGATTGCGAATGGCATTCGGGGACCATCCGTGATGCTGCTTCGTCATCGAAATGAAATCTTCCCCATCCGTTACCCAAAACAAACCACTAACACCACCTCCCCACTCACCCCTATACCCCTCCAGAGACGCCGCCGCGATGGCTTTAAAGAAAGCCGCGAAGGACGAGCAGAAGAAAGCGCTGGCTTCGTCAGGCGAGGAAGGCGCCGCGGCGGTGGCGGAGGCTGAGAAACGGAAAGCGGCGGTGCGGGCGGCGAAGAATGACCGGAAACTGGAAAACTTCAACCCGCAGTTAGCGAAGGCGGCTAAAAACGCAGCCGCGAAGAAGTAGGCGGTAGATACCTAGTCCGTAATGATCGAGGGCCATACTCAAGTCTAAGTAAGCAGAACATACTTGTTACGAATCGATATCGTGTGTGTCCTGTCGGTGTCGCGCTTTTCGCGTACGCGGCGCCCGCGAGAAACCAAAGACACTTTTATTTCGTTTCGTTCTCAGAGAGTTTATTTCGTCGGCCAAACTCGCCCCGCGGCCTGTCCGAGGAATCACAAGCCACCTCGCGGCGTTCGCGAATACGCCGCCTGGCCGTGAGTTTTTGTATCCACCGCGACACAGACGTGGTGTCCCGGTGGTGCTTCCGGACGTGGGGCGGGTCGGGTGACCTCCGGTTTAGGTGTTGGTCGTGTCCCGCGTGGCACTGGTGCGATCGTTCGGATCGGTGCAGACGTAGAAGACGAGCAGTTCCGGGTGCCGTGAAAATTACCCATCGCGTCCCGCCGTCGGTCGCGGCCCGTTCTATCCGCGTGACCCGCTGTCTCCCCACCGAAGCGCGCGATGGGCGCGGATTTGTCCACCCTGGGCATCACCACCCCTACCCCCGACGGCCCGTGTTCCATGACGGACGAGGAGATGCGGTCCCGTTCAATCGGGAAGATGGATGTGGAGATGAGGAAGAGGTTCGGGTACGGAACTTTCCCGTTTACCACGTTCTGTTCCATCTGCCTGATTGCCCACACATTCCGACTGACACTTTCTTTTTTATCGTATCAGGCGCGTGGGTTCCAAGTTCAACTTCAAGGTTGTGTTACGCGGTGATTCGAGCACGGGTAAATCAACCTTGTTGCGAAGACTCCGAGGCGGCAGTTTCGTGTCGGAATACACCCCGACCCCCGAAATACGAACCGCGCACATCCCGTGGCAAGCCCGGTCGTCGCCCGAAGACAACGTGATGTTGGAGGTGTGGGACGTGGTGGACAAGGCGCGCACACGCGACGTGAGCGAATCCCTGACCTTGGCGCACAAAGGCGACGCCCCGTCTGGCACGCACACGTTCCCCCTGGACGCTACGCAGGTTGACGTGTACCGCAACTGCCACGCCGCGGTTTTCCTGATCGACCCGTCGAAAAAGTGGACGTACGAGTACGTCCAGCGCGAGTTACCCGAGGTTCCGCTCCACATCCCCACGATCATTTTGGTAAACTTCCGGGACTACCCCGCGTCCAAGCGCGTGCTGCGCTCGGAGGAAATCGAGTTTGACTGCGAAAACTTGTTCAGCAACCGACCGTTCAAGCCGTTCATTGTGGAAACCAGTTTACTAAACTGCTACGGCCTGCAAGCGCTTTCCACGTTTCTGCACATTCCGTTTCTGTGTTTAAAGCGCGCGAGTTTGGAACAAGCGCTGGTTTTGAACACCGCGGGCGTGGTGCAGGCGCAGGAAGCCCTGAAAACCGTGAAGGGGGACAAGTACGAGGAGTACGAACGACGAATAGAGAAGGCGACGGGAGCAGGCGGAGGCTCGGACGAACAAGGGAAAGAAGGTGTCACCGCTTCCGAAGATGATAAAGCGACCCGCCAAACCGCGGCTCCCGCGAGCGCGGAGGAAGCGAGCATCACGTGGGAGCGGCTTTCGCGAACCACTTTGGGCGAGGCGCCTATTTTGCTAGGCTCGGCGGCGTTTAGTTCGCTGATCAGCGGCGTCACCGCGGTTGCGTCTATGACCCCGGGGGAAATAGCCGCGAACGCCAGCGAAAGCGTGAGCCGCCTGGCGAGCCTCGAGACGCTGGGGATAAAAACGAAACCAAAAGGGAACTTCGACCCTGCGGCGCGGGAAAAAACGCCGCCGCAGTTCTCGCACCTCGCCGGCAGGGGCGGCGCGTCCGCGGCTGCGTTCGGGGGGGAAAACATAGACGACACCGATTTCCTTGCTTCCGGCCCAACCGCGGGTATGGTTGGGGGGGGGGAGCACCCCGACGTTGGGCCTCCGGTGGATGACGATTTCTTCGCGCGCAGTCCGAGAAGCGCGCGGCACGGGGAGCGGCGACACGAAAACGACGCGTTCGGCGGGCGGGACTGGGACGAAGAGAGCGGCGATGGCGAGAGCGGCGAGGACGACCTCGCAATTGATGGCGATCGCGACGCAGACGAGCCTGGCCAGGGTTCCGGACAGAAACCAACGGGCAACACCAACCCGGTGGTGCGGTGGGACGATGACGACTCGTCCTCTGGCGACGAGGCTGAGGGAAAAGCTTTCCGCGACGGCGACGGTTTCGGCGACGGCGAATCGCCGGCCACCACGCCCAAAATCGGCGTCGTGCGGCAAATCAGTAAAGAGGACCCGTTCTTCGGCGGCGTGGATAAGAAACCTGACCATGTCTCGAGTGAACAAAAACACCACGTTCGCGCTGCGGAGGTTGACCTGGACCCTTCCGCCATCGCGGCGGCGTTCGGAACCCCGGGTGATACGAAGGAGTCGTACGAAACCGTGGACGACGGGTCGGATTCTTTGGCACACGCGATCGGAGTGGGCGACGAAAGGCGCGACGTTTCGAAAAGCGCGGAAGCGAGGAGCGCGGGGAAGAAGAACAGCCGCGGCGTCTCATCGGACGGAAAAACGAAAGAGAAGAAGAAGGAGAAACAAGACGCGCCGATTGGTACGGATTTCGCAGGCCCGGAGAACCGCGGTAAAAAGAAATCCGATAAAAAGAAGAAGAAGAAGGAGACGAAAGAGCCCGCCGCCGGGGGGGATTCGTCGTCCAAAAAGGCTTCGAAGAAAGTGAAGGACTGGGACGAGAGCGACTAGCGTGGTGTTGGCGCTGGACGATTTATGTAGTGGGAGATAGACCATTTGATACACGAGTAGACTATTTGATACACGAGGTAGACTGTTTATGTAATGATCGACTTGTTGAACTGCTTGTGATACACGAGATACTCTATTTAATACACTTGACAGACTATTTGCTCCTACAAAGAAAACATCTCACACGGGACTGACGCACCGCACGCGCGCGCCGTGAGAAAACGTCCCGTGCGCGGTTGAAAAGTACACCAGCAGGTGAAGCAGCGCGAGGTAGGCGACCACCACGGCGCGCCGGTGCGTTTTGTTTTTCAGCAGACGTTCCACTAATGGTAAACTCGAGTTTTGTCCCAGGCTTGCTGTACTCGATACGCCGCCGCCTGCTTTTGTCCAGCCATCTCGTCCCATCTCCATGTCGCTCGACGTAGTCCGTAGCTCGTCTTTGCCAATCATCGCGACCCGCCACTGCAAGTTTTTGTTTTCAATCTCCAGGGACTCCAAACTGGTTTTCAACCGCGCGGTTTGCGCGTTCGCGTCGGACAACGCTTTCGCGTCGTCACTGGACAAAGTACCCGAATTTGAGCTTGATCGGGATGCACTCACACTCGCTCGTAGCCGTGAGTTCTCACTCGTCAAATCCTCAACAGCCCTTCGCGCCGCCGCCGCCGAGGTCTCGGCGCGCTCGGCGCGCGAAAGCAATAGTTCGCTCGCGTCGCCGCAGCCGCTAACCCGATCGAGGCTATTGATTTGCGGTCGTTTCCGTAACGCCTCGTCCAGTTCTTTCCGTAATGTCTGTTCACGTTGCGTGTGCGCGCCTTGCGCGTGCTCCAGCCGCGCCCTGTGCGTCTCACAATCAGTGGATAGACGCTCGAGCTCGGCTTCGGCGTCGGCGGCGCGCTCCTCCAAACGCGCGGCGCGCGCGTCGGCGTCAGCGGCGCTCGCCTCGGCGGCATCCCTCGCGGTCGCGGCGGCGGCGCGTTCGTTGTCCGCGTCCCTTCGTGCTGCTTCAGCGAGCGCCCGCTCAGCCCTCTGTTTGTCGCCAATTATCACCAGTTCCTTACGCGCCTCCGTTGCGGTGGCCCTCGCGTCGGCGGCGTCTACCTCCGCCGCGGCGCGCGCGACTCGCTGCGCCGCGAGCTCCGCCGCGATTTCGCCGGCGCGGCGCTCGGCATCCTCCGCTCGCGCTTCGGCGACGATGTTGTCCGCTTCTCCTCTTTTGGATGCGCTGTGTTTTGAGTTGTTAAGGGCCTTACTTGACTCGTCCAGGGCCTTGGCGAGTGCGTCGCGCTCAGTTTTCGCAGTTGCTGTGGCTTGGGCCGCCGCGTTCAATGAGGCATTGGATTTCTCGAGAGCCGATTTTGTGTCCTCGAGTTTTTGCCTTGTTTCCTCGAGCTCACCCTCCAGCTCCGCGACCGCCGCGTTCGGTGTCTCAGCCGCCGCAGCCGCAGCCTCCACGGAAACCGCCTCCATCTCCCGCATCACCCTAAGCTTCGTGTTCGCGGTCGCAAGGTCCGTCAAAGCACGCTCCAGCTCCTCGCGGAGCGCATTTTTCTCAAACTCGATCGACTTGCCCTTCTTCACCGCGCCGTGAAGCTTCTGCTTGTACCTCTCAGCCTTGTCCAGAGCGTCGAGAAGCGCGGGGTCGACGGGGACGTCCGGGTTTGTCGGGAAAGCGCCGTCGTCGGACATCGCGGGCGAGGCGACGACGGGTGTGCCGAGGAGCACTGCCATGAGCAGTGCTGTGCTGGCCGAATAAAAAATAAGCAGTGAAAACTGTAGAAGACTGGCTGAACCAAAAACGTCACCTCCAGATCTATTTCAAAAACGCCCGACTGCGATCACGGGGCACTCGTGACGTCGCGGCGACACGCGTTTCGTTTCGCTCAACGCGCGTGCCGTACAGCGAGCGCGGTCCCGCGTTTTCCGTGCTTCGCGAAACGAAGTCGCCTCAGGAGGACGGTAACCAACCGTCTCTTTGTTGCCTTTGCTGGGTGGATCAGATTTAGGTTTGATCACCGCTCTTTGATCAGTCCAGATCTACGGCCAACACGCATCCTCCGATTTCGTTGACCGCTCGCTGGTAACATGTCCGGCATCGGCACAGGCTACGACTTGTCCACCACCACGTATTCGCCCGACGGGAAGGTGTTCCAGGTGGACTACGCGTGCAAGGCTGTGGACAACGGGGGGTTAGCCATCGGCGTGCGGTGCAAAGATGGGGTCGTGTTGGGTGTGGAGAAGCTGCTCGCGATGAAGATGCTCGTGCCTGGGGCGAACCGCCGGATCGCCGCGGTGGACCGGCACGCGGGGATGGCCGGTACCGGGCTGATACCGGACGCGCGGCAAATCGTCGCGCGCGCGCGGTCCGAGTGCAGCCAGTACAAGTCCTTCTACGGCGACGCCATCCCTTCGCAAATCCTCGCCGATCGCATGGCGCACTACATGCATCTGTTCACGCTGTACTGGTCCGTACGGCCGTTCGGGGCCTCGTCATTAATGGCGTGCAAGGATAACGAAGGGTACAGTTTGTACCTCCTGGAACCGTCAGGCGAGTGCCAGCGGTACCACGGCGCCGCGGTGGGAAAAGGAAGACAGGCGGCGAAGAATGAGATCGAAAAGCTGGACCTCGGGAACTTAAGCGCCCTCGAAGCGGTGAAGCACGTGGCGCGGATCGTGTACGCCACGCACGACGAAAAAGACAAGGACTTCGAGTGCGAGCTTTCCTGGATCTGTGACGCCAGCGGCGGGGAGTTCAAGCGCGTGCCGAAAGTAATCGTGGACGAAGCCGTGGAAGCGGCGAAGGCGGCGCTGGAGGACGACGACGAGATGGACCTTTAAATCTTCCAGGGTGCGTGAGCGAGCGGAACTTCCTTTACAAGTTGTAGTATTACACTAATATTACACTTCATCATCATCGTAGTACCTAGGTACCTAAGCCCGTATTACGCTCCTTTCGCCTCCTCGTGTTACCTAGGTCCCGTATTACACTTCATCATCATCGTTACCTAGAAACCTAAACAATTATTACGCTCCTTTCGTTTCCTCCACCCCGACCCGCCTACACACGGGACACGCGTTTCGCTCCTTCGTCAGCCACCGGTCGATGCAGTTTGCGTGGAAGGTGTGTCCGCACAGGGTCAACGTTTTCGTCAAGTCCCCCAAACCCCACGGCTCGAGACACACGCAACACGAATCGCAACGCAGCGTTTGGATGTTTTCGCGACCTGTTTTGTTTTGATCTTCGCTCGCGTGTTTGAGTTTGACCATCCGCAGTTGTTTGTTTTCCCCAACCACCGCGATCGGTATGCCCCCCACCAGACCAGCGTCCGCGGGTTTCACCCCGGCGTTACCCGGCCCGAACATCTCAAGCAACTCCTCATAGCTCATCGTGTCCAAACGGCTCGCGGTGAACATCCGCTGCAACGCGTGGGACCAACTCGCGGGCCGCGAACCTGCGCGCGAATACCCGCCCGTTGTTTCGTACCGTACGTCGTCGTCGGAGTCGTCGTCGACACCGTCGCCGTCGCCCTCGGAATTGTAGTACAGCGAGTCACCCTCTTCGACACCGTCCCGACGCGTTTCGACACCGTTCCACGTGCCGTAAAAAACCCCACCCCCGTCGCCAAGCCCTGCGCCTCGAAACAGCGTGCGCAGGATGCGCTCCACGTCCCCTGATTGTAAAAAAAGAAATGTCAGTCTCGTATGGGCAATCAGTCGGAGGAATGTGGTGATTGGGAAAGTTCCTTACCGACCGCCACGAGGCGCTCCATCTCGCGCGCGCGGACGTCAACCTCCGCGCCGCGTCGCCGAATCGCGAGCGGACGTAGGTTATGGGGCGGGCGGCTGGTTGATGATGCGCCGTGTGCGGGGTCACCGTTCGCACTGGTGTTTGAAGCTTGACCGTTCGCACTGGTGTTTGAAGCCACGGACGTGGTGGTCGCGGCGAACCGGCTGTACCGGTCTCTCAATCGGCGCGAAGAACCGCTTCGGGGCACGCTACCCAGTCGCCCGTTAACCGCCCGTCCGTGACTTATTCGCTCCAAATGTCGGGCGTCCGCACCGTTACTGTCCGTAGTGCGTGTGCGTCCTGAATTTCCATACACACCACGCAGCCGTCCCTCCCGTCTCTCCATCGCGCCCGCTACGCTGTACCCTGAGAAACACAGCCGCGCCAAATCAAGCGCCTCGACGCTCACAGCGGCGCCCGCCACCGCGCCGACGCCGGCGCCCCGCACCAAACCTCGCCCGGTGGCGTTCGCGGCGACGGCTCCGGCGACGGCGCCGACCGACGCGCCAGCCACCGCGAAGGCACCAACCACCGCGCTGTTGAACACCGTGGTACAAGGCGTGGAGAGCGCAGCGATGAGCTTTGCTAAAAAAGAGGACACTTCCCACGCGGAAGATGGTGCGGAATTCGATGCGGACGTGACGCGGTGGTGTGCGTTTGATGCGCGTCCTTCGCGCGATGAACCGCACATCGAGCACACCGAGTTGACGTGTCGGTTCACGCACTCGCACGACACGCAGCTCCACGGCGGTTGGACCACGAATGGTCGATGGCCGATGGTCGCCATCTCGAACCGGCTCTTTTTTCGCGCCAAGTTCGCCAAAGCCAGCTCAGCACGAATGCTCGCCTTTTCCGTCCCCCCGAATCACGACGACGTCGGACGACGCGGGGTACGTGGAAACGCGGCGTGAGGCCAACGCCGGGGTTTTGTCGCGCACTGAAACTAACGTCCACCCGTGGTTTCCCAGGGAAACGTGTATGGCGCGTGCGCTGCGCGCGTCGGTCTCCCAGATGGGTGACGCGGATAAATTCAAAGTCGTTGTTTGTTTTGTTTTGGTGTTGACACGACTTGGACGTAAACTTTTTTTCATCACCGAAAAATCAGGTTGTGTGGTGCCGTGCTTTGTGCGTGCGCGCGGCCGCGATGCAGGTGGACGACGCGATGGACGTGGACGGGGCTCCGTGGGACGACCCCCCCGTGAACGACGGCGTGGAGGTCACCGCCGGGGTGGATTTCATGGAGGTGGACGCCGAGGTCGTGCGCGAGGCGTTGCGCAGTCTCTCCGCGTCTCGGAAGGGAGGGTGCGATTTCCTCCTGGGCGATCCAACTGGATGGCCCGGGGTGTGGCCGGGGATGTGGCCGGTGCGTGTGTCCTCGGCGGGAAGTAGAGCACTACCCGGTGGCTCCACACCTTTCGCGCCGTGTCTCACCGTGGTGCCCGACACAAACGCGCTCGTCGCGCGCGGCGGCGCGAGCTTGGCGATGCTCCTGGACCGCTTCGGCAGCGGCCACGGCCAGAGCGCAAGCAGTGCGGATGGTGTCAATACTTTCAATGACCAACTCCAACCGCCGCCGAGAATCCGCCTCGCCGTGCCTCGCCGAGTGGTGCAGGAGCTGGACGGGCTGAAGAGCAGTCACGGCGGCAACGAAAAAGTAGCGGCGCTCGCCCGGGGCGTGACCCGGTCCCTCGTCGCGCGGTTGGACGCGCAACACCGTAACGTCGATGAAAAAATAAAAAATTCAACAGCATCTCTGGAAGTGCAAGGCCCCGGGGATGCTGCGGCTGCGCGGCTTGATATGCGGAACAGCGGGTGCGTTTTTGTGGAAGGCGACGCGCCGCAGGGCGACGAGGAGATCATTTATTTTTGCCAAACCCGACGGAAGAAAAACGAACTCGTCGCGTTCATCACCGCCGACGCGAACGCCGCGGTGACTGCGATGTCCGACGCATCGGATTTTGACACCCCCGTGATGGCGTTTCACCCGGACTCGCTTCCTGCGAACGCGCACGAACTGGGGGAAGCGCTTGTTGCGTTTTACCATGCCGTCGAGGCGAAACGAACTGAGGCGCGAAAGAAACTGCGGATTTGCGACGCGCGTAAAGCACCGAAAAGTGCTCTTTCCGGGCCTGAAACGCTTGAGCAACCCGTACCACGCGGGGATCAATCGGGGGATAAATTGCCGGACGTATCCATGACCGAAGATAGGACACAAAACAAAGCAGATGTATCGATCACCGAAGATGGGACGCAAAACAAAGCGGAAGGTACTTCGCCTGAAGAGAAACCAGAAAAGAAAGCGCAAAACTCTTCGCCTCTTGATTCGCCTGGCGCGTACGCGGCGAAAGTTTTGCGCGCCCTGGACGCCGCGCTGCCGTCGGCGGTTGAGTTTATTTTGAAACAGCAACTCGGGGATTTGTGGGCGTGTGGTGTGAGTGACGACTTCGACGGGACGCACGCGCTCACCGCGGACGACGCGTTCGAAACCCTGCGCAAGAACCTTTCGTCGCTGTTACCGCCGCGGATCGCGCGACGAGGCGCTCGTGACGGCGGTCGGGAGGCGATGCGCTTGTTGGCGAGCGCGCGGCGCGCCGTGGGGACGCATGCCGAGGCAAGGGAGTTGGGATCTATTGATAGCGCGACCGAGGTGGTCTCGGTCGTGACGGACGTGCTGGGTGGGTTCAACGAGGACCTGCCTGAAGTGCGCGCGGCGAAGGCGACGGCGGCCGCGGCGGCGACGGCGCTGGCGAGGATACGGCGAGAATAGCGGATGGACGAGAAAGCGAAAACAACAGTATAGGTAGGCACCACTAGACATAGACGAGCGATGGACATTGTCCCGAAAACTACTCAGAGAGTCCGCAAAAGACAATTCGACCACAATGCTCGTTCTATCCACCCTACTGGTACCGTGGTACGACACTTGACAAGAAACACATCACGATTACGCCTCCTCCTTTGTCTCCGTCTCCGCCGTCTCCGCCGTCGTCTCCGTCTCCTTCGTGTCCGCCTTGACGGCGAAGCTCTCCGCGAGCGCGTCGGCGGCGGCGTCCTCCTCCTTCTTTTCCTCGGACACCTCTCCCTCGAACTGCTTCATGTGCTCCATTGCTTTTTCGAACTCCGATTGGAACAGCTCGGCTTTCTCCGCGCTTCCGAACTTGCAGCACATGTTGACCATGGTGGGCCTGACGTCGCCGTCGCTGCAGTCCACGACGACCATCACCCTGGCTTTTTCCGATCCCGCGTGTTCCTCGATCTTCGTACCCGGGATGACGTGGAAGTTGGCGCACACCTTCAGGGTCTTTTCTCGGCGCATCAACAACCGGATCTTCCCCGACGTCTTGTGCTTCAGAAGCTTCACCGGCCCTAACCCGCGCTCCTTCCACTCGCCCTCGATGAACCGGTACGACTTGCTCTTCGCTTCAAACAACACATCTTCGTTTTCCTCGCCGCTGGCCACCGCGACGTGCTCCAGCTTCACAAGAGGCACGAACTCGGCTTTGCACTCCGCCTCCGCAGCCGCGGCGTCCGCGGCGTCGTCGCCCGCGGTGTCCGCGGTGGCCTTGGGAACGGACGCGAACGCGGTGGGGTCGAAGCCGCCAGACGCGGCGCCGCCGAAGCCGCCAACGGCGCCGAACCCGAACACGGCAGCAGGGGGGGCAGGCGGAGTCTCCTCTTTCTTTTCCTCGACAACCTGCGTTTTGGGGAGGGACAGGCGGTGAGCGATGGCAGGAAGGGAGTGGGGTGATCACGGATGGAACGTAGTTGGTGGACATGGGGTCCACGCATCGCACACGCGTGTGGTGGGTACTACGGTTCCACGGCGGGTCACGAGGCGGTGGGGCGCAGACGGGACCGGGGACGATCTGCAACCCTTGTTCGTCGCCGAATCGAAAGGGGAACGGGGCCGCCAAAAAGCAGCGAAAAAAAGGTTTTTTTGTTTCCAACGCAGCCGAACCGAGTCTCTGCCAGGTACGGCAGGGGACGCGATTAGCGAAGACACGCACCGAAGTCTCAGCAGGGATGGGGTCGCTCATGGTACTTTACTCGAACGTTTGTCTCAAACGCGTGTCTCGGAGTGGCACGTGATGAACTCTTCAGATCTTTCAACCTTTTGGTTTTTGGATTCGAAGCACCGAACCGCGCCTTTTTGGTATCGGCGCAGTAGGCACACTCCAAGGAGTTGACTTGCGCCTCCCTGATGCGGCACTTCGAGGCGCGCTTTTGCGCCGCCGCGTCTCGGCGGCAGCGCGGGACCGTTTCACCACGGGGACCATCGAGGGTACCCTCGTAGCGATAAACGACTGGCACGACAGGAAGGGGAAGGGTAGGCTGGAGTCGCCGGGACGGAGCTACGACGTCTCAGAAACGTTGGCAGGAATCAGGGACGCCCACAAAGGACAGATGGCGTCGGCCGTGGACGTGGGCGAGGCACTGCGCGTGGCCGTGGTGGTGGCGACCGCCCACGGGTGTTTGGACCCCATCGATCTCGCATCCGTGGAGTTGGCTCTTTGTCGCCCCGGTCTCGCGGAAGACGCGTCGCAGGTTTGGACACGCGCGTTCCTGCCGATGCTGGTTGAGCAGGTGGGCAGATACGACGCAGCACATATCCGCCGAAACGGCGTGCCTTTCGGGGCGACGTCGTGGCGCGCGATCATGCGCCGAGCCTGGAAACCCGATGCGAAGTTGGCGATGGGCGCCGAGTGTGGATTCCGAATCGCAAACGACGGCGTTCTGTTCGAATGGGGCGTACCCCGGACACCTAACACCACGGCGACCCGCACGCCTACCCCGTTAACATTCACGGCACACAAAGTCACAGCCATCGCGGTGGGCCGAAAACACATAATCGCGTGTGACGAATCAGGCGCGGTGTGGACGTGGGAGACTCCCGAAACCACGCGACACAGCGCGCTCGTCGCCGCGCTCGGCCCAAACTGGCTGGAAGTCATGGAAAGTCATGGAACCAACGAATCGCAACTCTACACAGCCGCGAGCGAGCCCAGGCGAGTACTCGGGTTTGGAGTCGACGATACTTATGGTTTCGCCGTATCCGTATCCGCGGGCGTCGAGCACTGCGCGGTCGTCGACGCCGCGGGCGGGTGTTGGGTGTGGGGTTCGAATCGACACGGCCAGTGCGGGCACTACGGATCGGTATCGAACGTCGTTCCATACCCGTCGCGCGTGGACTTGTATCAATCCCAAAAAATAAAAGTAGTCCAAGCCTGCTGCGGAAAAACAAGCACGACGCTGCTTGACGAAAGCGGCGTTTTATGGCGCTGTTTCAGCAACGCCGCGTGCATCGGGTCGTGGGCGGTGCGGACGACCGACGACGACGCGTCGCATGAACGAGACGAGCGCGGAATGTCTACGTCCCACACAACAAGCGCCTCCCCTTGCGTTCGCGTTTTCGACGTTTCTTCCGTGGTGCGCGCCGCCGCCCCCGTCGTGACGCACGTCTCCATGACGCACGAGCATTGCATTTTCATCGACCGCAACGGCGAGGCGTACGGCTGGGGCAGCAGTTACGACGGCGCTACGGGGGTTGGCGCGTTCGCCGGGTTTGGCTTTGTGGGTCCGTTGCGCGCCGGGGCGTTGCGCACCGCGGGAAGGCTGCGACGCGCGGTGACCTCTGGGCACCACTCCCTGGTGCTCGCCACCGACGGCGCTTTGTTCGGGTTCGGCGCAAACGCATCGCACGAGCTGGACGCGAACGGCGGTGTCACCGCGTCGAGGCCTTTGCTAGTTTCGCTTAACGAAAAAGTGACCGCGGTGCAGTGCGGGACGAGCTTTGAAAATACACACAGGAAAGTTGCGGTGGGCGCGTCCATTGCGATTACCGAAAACGGAACTACGATGACGTGGGGGGCGCCTCTCGCGTGGCTCGGGCGGGGGGGCGGGGACGAACTTTGGGCGCGCGGGAACGAGCCAGGGACGGTAAGGTTTGGTGGATGACAAGGAGGAAATACGTAGAGGAAATATGGAGCTAGCTAAATTTTAGTTTTACAATTAGGCACCACCCGTGAAGATACTAGCACTACTTCACTAACGCATCCCCCCCGGCCCCGCCGCCAACACGCTGCCGATGTACCCCACGTGTTTCTTCATGTTTTTCCAAATCGCCCCCGCGCTTTTCACGAACTTGTGTTCGAACTCGGCAGAGGGGAAAAAAACACCCGGCCCTTTGTCGCCCTCGATCAAACGACGCACCGTACCGGGAGCCGCCACGGAGGCTTGCGGGTTTCCTCGAAGACGCTCGGCGGAGGTTCGATTCCCGGAAGGGGGGTTTGTTTCTTTTTTTTCAGAAGCAGTGGAGGGGTCCCTTGTTTCTTTTTCAGTTGCGCTGCGTGGAAAGTCTCCGAAACCTCTCGCTTCGCCCCGCTGCTGCGCTTCAACCGCGTCCTGCACGACGCGCCGCCGCAGCGCCGTTTCCCGCTCGCGCGCGAAACGCTCCAACATCTCCAGTGTTGCCGAATCATCAGGCCGGGTCACTGACGCTTCACGCAACGCAATCACGGCGTCGTCTCGCTGTCTGCGCAGGGTTTCGAGGTCCCTGACAAGCGTTTTGGCGGCGACTGGGTCCATCACATTCGGGTGCGAATTTGGACGATGACTCGGCGTTCCTCCGTGCGTCGCATCTGCGACGAGTATCTGTAAACCCTCGCAGTACGGCAAACGCCTTTGGCTGCCCTTACCCGGTGCCCCGGAAACGCCACCCCGCGTTTCGATCGCCCGTTGCCCATAACCCACGCACGTGAACTTGAACGACCCGTGCGCGCTCGCCTTGTCCGTGGGCGGCATCGGGGTGGTGCTCCGGTAGGAAAAGCCCACGCAAATCGGCGGGGCCCCCGCGTCTTCGAAGGACTTGGCGTGGAACATCGCGCCGAGGCAGGTTTTACTCAAGTACCGCGACGTGGACGGGGGAGGCCACGAGGCGCGCCGGTCCTCGGGAGGGTCACCCGAACTCATGACGGCGTGACCACGAAGTGACGTGGCTTGGATCTGTGCGTGCGAGTAAAAAAAGAAAAATGAACTTCGCAAAACCAAAAAGACAAAAACGTTTTCGTTAAAAATCGTTTTCATCCGACGACGTCCCGTCGTCCCCGTCGTTTTGTATCCCGTCGTCGCTGTCACTCGGGTCACCGCCCATCATGGACCCGGTGATTTGTTGTTTGGTCACCTGGGCGGTTTTACGTACTTCACCACCCACCACACCGCCCCCCAACCCGAACCGACGCGGCGCCCGCCGTCCCGCCGACGACGCGCTCGTCGGAGGGGCGCGCGCCGAGGGAACGTTTTTGTCGGTCGTCTTTGGTTTCCCAAACCCGCCGGCGCTTCCACCCGAAGCCCCTTGCCGTCCTGCGTCCCCGAACTCATCCTCGCTATCGCTGTTCCCCTCTCCGTCCCCGTCCCCGCCAATCGCCGCGTCCTCGCCCCGAAGCACTCTCATTTCCGTCTCCCGAAGCCGCCCGCGCATTTTGCGCAGCGCGTCTTCCCGCGCCGCCGCCGCCACCGCCGCCCGCCCTCGGCGCTCGTCCAGCGCCGTTTCCAGGTACGCCAAGTTTGCGTGTCTTTCCAGGTACTCAGCGTACAGGGTGGGCATGGCGTTTTGTAGGGTGTCGAACTCATCCTGGTGAGCCGGGCGCGCGGCTTGTAACGTGCCCAGTCTTTTCGTGCTCCGGTCCAACTCGTCTTTGCGCTTTTCGAGAACAAGGCGCAGCGTGTTGGTGTCCTTCGCTAGGTCCACCAACCCGCGCTCCAGCCTTTGTTGGTTTTCCTTGACCCCCAGAATCGAACTCTGCACCGCCTTTTCAATCTCGCCAATCTCCACAGTTCCCTGCACCGCGTTCACCCGCGCCACCCGCGAGCCGCTGTCGTTTTCGTGACGCAAGCAGTCAAACGTCTTGGCGCCCGCGTTCGTCACGTCGCCCGCTAATTTTCGAATCGCCTTGACGTCGAAAAGTTTGTCGAACGTATTGTTTGCGTCATCATTCGTAGCAGTTTCGTCATCCTTCGCGCCATCCCCATCCTGGATATCATTCTCACCATCCGCGGCGGCTTCCACCGCTTTCCGCAACACCTCCGCTATTTTCAAAAGCTCCTTCACTGCCGCGCCGTCCGCGGAGTACAGGCGTTTCAAATTCAGCTTGATTCGCGCCTTTTGCGAATAACAAGAAAGTGTCAGACGGTCGTAACGTGTATTCCGGGATTGGAAAGGTGTCCTACGGAGTGGGTCGGCGTAACAGTTGCCAGTACTCTGAGTACGGTAGTAAATGTTACGTACGCCATACCGTGCAGTAAACAGGGAGGCGGAATGTGTTGATTGGGAAATACTCGTTACCTTTTGCGAAAACGCGCGGTTGACGTTTTTCAGAAAGTGTACGCGGTCTTTTTCCGTGCTTATGTCCCCATCCACGACCGCGGTTTCGTCGTACCTGGTAACTAAAAACTCAAGGCAATCCGCGACGAGCTCGAAGTTCGGCGAACGGAAGTTCTCCATGGAAATGACACGGGGGTACCCGAGCGAACGCATGCACTCGGCGAAATCTGCGAGACGTAATTGGTTAAAAAAGGTCAGTTTCGCAGGTCCCGAAGGCAAGAAAAAGGTGCCTTCCTTTCGGGTGACCGGTGTTGCTTCACGGTGACCTGGTCGGTGGCTGTCCGGCTTAGCGCTCATCCATGTGGGCCACCCGAGGGGTACGCGTGGTTGAATCTACTTGAAAGGTACACTGGTATCGTCTGTGGTGTCATCTGTGGCCACGCGGGTCCGGTCGCATCCCGAACGTTTGCCGATGTGATGTGAACGTTTGGCCGGCACGAGAAAAAACGGCGACCGCGGATGGAGACGACGCGCGTTCCGGGGGCCCAACGTAAAGGTCTTCGGGCGGAAGACGTGAATGCGGATGGGCGCGCACTTCGAAGCTCTCGGTACGACATGACGCTCGGTCGCACAGGGGACGGCCTCTCGTCGCTCCCTCCTCGTGTCCCGAAATGTGCAGCGAAAAAGCAGCGGTCAACGTGAAGAGCGGGAAATGGGACGCGACGAAAAATTGACGGCGGGCGCATGTGGCATGTCTCGCATCTGCGTACAACGTGGCCCTAGTCGCGCTCCCCCCTTACTGCACCACCCGCCGCCTGTCTCGTTACCAGTTCTTGGAAGTGAGCTCCTTGAAGAACCAATCCTTCGCGTCTTGCTCCCACTTGAAGTTGTCGAACACGTACTGCGCGGTGTCCAGCTCCACGTTCGTGACCGTGGTTTCCGTTTCGTTGGAGCCACCGACCGCCCTTGACGGGCCGTCCACGATATCCGCGAAGATCCGCTCGGCTTCCTGCAAGTCGATGCTCCCGTCGTTCTTCTCGAACGCCACGCAGTCATCAACAACCTTGCGATCTAACTTCACCCCCTTGACCACAGTGTAGTACGATGACCCGGAGCTCTCCACCTCGCCAGCGCGCACGACGAATGAGGCGCGGCGCTTGGGCGCGGCGGAGGTGCGGCACAGGGGGGCGACGGAGACGGCGCGCTGGGTAACGGCGAACATGATGGGTTTTTGAACGGGGCGTGGAGGAATGGCAACGTGTCGCTTCGCGGAAGGAGTGATTGCGCAGAAAGGAAACGCTGACTGCTTCGTAGTGTTGCCAAAAAGTATGAAAAAACAAAGCTTCTCCACCTCACCTACACGCCTACCGCTACGCATCCTCCGCTTCATCCAGGGTCCCTTGTCCCGCACACGCGAGCGTACACCCCGTACCTTCCTCTACTTCGAATCGCACCACGCCTTTGAATTCCTTTTCTTTGTCCGGAACGAAACGAACCGCCACCGCGGCGCGCCCGCCACCGCCCGCGACGATTCCGCTTGGCGGATGTATCGAAAAAAAGTTCGAGCTGGACGTGGCGCGCCACCGCGCTTCGGCAGACGAGTCATTCACGACAAAAACCTGCTTCGTGCTGGCCACGGAGTCTTTAGCAGCAGCGAGGTGTATTTTCCCGAAATCAACAGCCCGCACGTCGTTCGCGAAATGTAAACTCGGCCTTCCCAACTCGCACGCCAAGGGGAAGTGTTGCGCGTCGCCGTTTTCGTAAAGCAACACGAGCGCGCCGTCCAAGGTCTGGCGATTTCCGGTTTTTTCATCAAAAACGCTTTCTTCGCGAACCGGGTTGCCGAAATCGTCGTAGTCCTCGGTTGGGGGTGTGAATTTTAACGTGACGTGGAGGTTCTGCCCAGCAGGTATCTGCCACACGACTCCGCGCAGACCGACCAGGGAGTCGCACTTTTTGAAATCGGAGCACTCGTCGCGAAGGGACAGGGGAGGCACCAGGGGCGCGCCGGATTGCGTACTTCCGGTTTGTTGTGTATCTCCGGTTCGTGAAACCTGGGAAACCTGGTGCACCAACAGCCCTTGTTGCGGCGTGGACGCCAAGACGTCCTCCACGGTGAACGGGGGGGGGCAGGTTATGCGGAACGCACACGCTGTGGTGTGGTTGTTGCGGAGCGTGACTGACTTTTGGAACTCGCGCGCGCCAGGCGGGGCACTGGCGCTGCAGACCCAGTTCAAATTCACGGGCGCGTTGGGGGTTACCCTCGGCGAACACGCTTTCGCGCTGAGCCGCACCACTAGGGGTTTCATGGGCAACGCGGGTGGCGCTGCGTTTTCGTGGAAGGTCCCGGTGAGCTTGACGCGTAGTGGGTTTATGGAGGCGTGTCTCATGGCGACCGGGTCCGTCACCGTGTTCGAACTCCGCGCGCTTAGCGTCGCGTCGGCCACCGCGCTCGCCCATTCGATCGTCACCGGCGCGCCCGCCGGCAACCTTTTCCCGCCGTCCCCGAAACCGCTCGGCAGCAGCTTCTGCTTGCTCACCACGGACCCGACGAAATGCCGTGGGGTTTGGCCTTTGTACGAATACGCAACCTCGAATTGCACTTGGCCTCCGTTTTTCGGGACGAAAACCGGGCCGCTGGGGGACACGGTGAACGGCCCGCGGCGGGCGCACATCACGCCTCTTCCTACCACGTTTACCTCCACGCGGCCGCCGATTTCATCCGGCGCCAACGAAACCGAAGCGCAAACCGTGTCCCTCTCCTCCCCCGAGTAGTAAACACTTGGATCGTCCGGAATGGGGTTGAGCCACGGAATGAACTCCACCTGCGCGTCGTGGGGACCGCGGTTCACGACGAAGAACCGTTTTGTTAGCGCACCGGCGCCGACCGGGGTTTCGCCCCAATCAAGGCCGAAAACCGGCGACGCGCCGTGCACGGTTGCTGCGACGCCGGCGGCGCCGCCGCCTCCTCGCCGGGGCAAGCCAGCCGGGACGTGTTTCGTTTGTCGCACTTCCAAGGGCGACCCGGCGACCCCAGCCGTGACCGTGATGTGTCTGGCAGGCAAATCACCCACACGGACCACGAGCGTGTCGTTGTACTCGCCTGGGGCGTCCGAGACGCATCCGATTAAAACTCGCACCTCGCCGAACGCGGGTAACACGGCGTGCGAATTTTCAACCAGAAACGCCACGCCCTTCCCGCCCGCTTCCCGCAACGCCTGCGATTGTTAACGAAAAGTGGTTAACGTCTCGTGTTGGGCGTGTATTGGACGTGTATTGGACGATGTGTGGACAACAGGGAGGGGTAATCGGTATGTGTATTGGACGATGTATGCACAACAGTCACCGGCCATCGGTCTGAACAGTCGCCAGCGCTAGAGGTAAAAACAGTGTGCCGCCTGATTTGGGAAACGCGCAAGGCCGTACCTCTTGGTCCGCCTCGCCCGAACTCTTAGCGTGGGCCATGCGCACCCCCGAGGCTCGCGAGAACTTGAAGCTCTCGTGTTTGTCGCTTAGTTTGGGGCGAGCGAAGGTTATTTTCTTCTTGGGTGGTACCTTTTTCGGTTTCAAATCGAGCCCGTCGCCGACGAAGGAAAGCTGGTCGCCGTTCGGCGTCGCGTTCGGGAGGTGGAACGTTTTCGTTCGCTGCTGACCGACTTTGCGGTTTGTGCTCAGCCGCATCGCATCATTGAAAGCCTCCGGGCCAGCCGTGGCTACTGCGCCGAAAATCGTGTCGTCGAGGTCGGTAAGTTTCGCATCCGAAAAATCACGCGCCGTCGCCGTGAACGTCGTGGCGACTACTCCGTCGCCCCCTGCTAACCCGCCGAGCGCCCGCGCGTTTCCCCTCGTAGCGTCCACGCCGCCCCACCCGCGGCCGCCCGAAGACGCGCCCGTTGCGGCTCGTCTGTTGGCCATGGCTTTCCGTGACGTCGTGTCGCTCACTCCAAACTTTAAAAAACCCAAATCGCAGGTGGTTTCAATCCCCGAGGTGTTCCGCACCACCAGTTCCATCACGGAGTGTTCCCTGACCTGGTTCTGGTCGCCGAAGTTAATCCGCACGGCATCACCCAAGTCAACGCCCAACGCGTTTCGCTCGCGTTTGTCCAACACCTGGACTCTTCGTGACGCTTGATCCGTCGCGTCGCTCGCCACCAAAACCCCGTCGCTCCCTCGGCGCACGTCATACGCAACGTTGCCGCCCAGGTCCTGGATCTCAGCAACGAGCTCGAATCCGAGCGGGAGCAAAGCGCCGGCGACGTCGCACGCCACGAGACTAGAGTAGTTTTCTTTTTCTTTTCCGGAACTCGAGCAAGGCGCTCTTGTCGGGGTGAACGTGAACCGGACGGCTTGCTTGCCTCCCGGGGCGATTTCTGCTTTCGGGGTGGAACAACGCACGTGCATCGCGTCTTTGGACTCCCTAGACTCGGCTTCGGGGTACGGCGACCACCTGAACGCGGCGGGTAACATGGTGAGGTTCTGCACGAACACCTCTCTCGTCACGGCGACGCCCACGTAGACGACGCCTAAATTTACGCGCGTGGCGCTCAGCGCGGCGCGCGGGTCCAACACGTCCGCGCGGGCGTGCACCACGGCTCCTTTCTCCTTCCCGCCTGACATGACGTGCACCAAACTACGGTATTGCCCGCTTTGCGAAGGCCGAAGCGTACACTCTATTTCCGTTTCGCCGTGCGGCGGAAGCACGCCGGTTTGTTGCGAGAATACAATTTCGCATTGTTGACCAATTTCGCGCCTTTCCTCGACTCGCCACGCGCACGGCACCGCGCACGGGTTCCGAATCAAAACGTACGTGTCCCCCGGTGTGTTTCGTCTCAACAACCCGAAATCGATCGCGCTTTGCGCCACCACGACCTCCGGCGCTGTCACCGTCGCGGTGACTCGCAACGGCAAATTCGGGCCGTCTTTGCACTCCAAAACGATTTCGCGGTCGACCGACGTCGCGCCGAGCGCGCTGATCTCGACGACGCACGTCAGCGTCTCGCCAGGCCCGACAACGCCGTGTGTGGGGTATATCAACACCAAGGAAGAGTTGCTGCTTTTCGTGGTGCCAGTGTTTCCATTCGTGCCACGATGGTTTCCGTGTGACACGTTCGTACCGTTCGAATCTTCCCCTTCCCACCCCGTGGTACCGTTGGTATCTTCCCACCGCAGCGTGTTCGTTCCGCCCCTCAACGTCGGCGCTTCATCCGCGCCTGTCCAGGCGAAGGAGCACGCCGCGGTGCCCTGGTTGGTGACAGAGATATCGCGGTCGTAGTGCCGCCCGGGAAGAAGCGCGCCCGCGAAGGTAACCAGGTGTACGTCCAACTTCACTTCGTGCGGAACCCCCGCGCCGAAAACGGCGAAATCCTCCACCACCACGGGCTTTGCGAACGCCGCGGCGCCGGCGCCGTTTACCCCCGGTGATCTCGGCGGGAACGCGGCGTCTATCACTAAACGGAACCGGCCTGCGATCGCCGGCTCCACCTTGGTAGGCGCGAACGTTGAGGTGAATTCGGTCACGGATTCGGCGTCCAGAATCCCACACCGAAGCTCCATGCAGAACTCTCCGGTGTTTTCGACGTGTTCGTCGCGCGTCCCGGGAAAGTCCCACTGGAACGGCAAGCCGACTTTGGTTTTGTTCCGGACGACGAACTTTCTACATGTCACCGATCCGGGCTCGCAGGACTGAAACCGCAAAGGCTGGGAATCCTCGTCGTCGCCAACCATTGCTAACTCGCCCGCGATGACGTCCCTGTTGTCGATGGAAACCACGGCGACGTCGAGCACCGTACCGACGCCGGTCACGCGGAACGTCTTGACCTGGCAGTTGTCGCACACCATCTTGAACGTCTTGGTGAAAACCCCCGCCTTGGGCGGCGCGAACCCTACCCGTAGTTTTTCGAACTCCCCCGGCGAAAGGGAAAACGTCCCAGGCCCGACCCTGAACGGTTTCAGAGAGATACACGGCACCAACGGGTGGTCGTGGAACTCGCTGGGCGGGTAAATATCCGCGGTGGAGTTTGGCAAACGCAACGGCGTGGTGAGCTCCGGCCAGTCGTTTTCATCCACCAGCCGGAACCGCCCGCTGCCTCCCACATTTTTAAACGGAACCCTGAACTCCACGTCCCCGCCCACCAATACGGCGCCGACGTCGATGACCTCGTCCAGCAGTAGTCGCGGCGGGTGTCGCTTGGCTGATACCAACAAAAGAAACTGTCAGTCATGTATTGGGCGATGTATGGACAAACAGTCACCAGCTGAGAGATAAAACAGTGCCTGGATTTGGGAAAGGCCCAATACGTACCTTCGATAGGCACGCGACCTTTGCACGTCTCGCCGAGCACGCCTACGAAGTCCTCGTAATCCGCGAGGGACTCGGGTTTGAAACGCACGTGCGTGACGCACGCCATCCCCGGCGCTAAAACGCCATGCGCAGAGGGCCATACGCACTCGGTAACGCTAAAGTGCCGCGACGCGGTTGGGACGACTCTGACTCGGCGCGAGAGGTGCGATTTGTTGCGAATCGTGAGCCGGAGTTCGTACGTCGCGCCTATTTCGTACTCCACGAAGCGAACGATTGGCGGGTCGACGGCGAATATTTCGTGGAAATTCTCGGAACCACCGTCGGTGACCGCGTGTCGCGGGTTCGGGATGAAATTCGCCCTGGCGCGCATGCGCCGTAACACGAGTTCCTCTTCGTCCCGCGCGCTCATCGTCATTTCGTTTTTTCGCGAAGCCGCCACGGCTCTCGCCGCCGCCGTTTTAAGGCGCCACTCCCCGTCGCTCAGGGTTTGGTGGCTTTTTCGCAGGTAGGCCGGCACGATTTCCTGAATTCGGGGTCTGCGTGCGGCGACGCGATTCTCCACGCTCTTCGTGGAAGCCGCGTAGGACGGGTCCGTGTCGGTTTTAGTTTCCAAATCGCCGTCGTCTAATTCCGTCAAATGTATTTCGTGCAACCGCCCCGCGCGCGAGCTGGACACGTCGCCGTGTACTTTCGCCAGCCTTAGCTTGTGCTCCGCAAGCAACAGCTTGGCGTCAAGCAGGTCATAACTACTCACCAGGCCCGGGTCCAAATCAGGGTTGAAAACGGGGAGAGGCGCGCCCGTGTGCCGGTGGCGCACTGTGTACATCGCGTCCGCCACGTCCAGCGCGCGTCGTTCCGCCGCCGCCGCCTCGGTCGTCGCTGACTCCAGGTGCGTTGATACCGCATCCAGGCTCTGGAGACGGGAGTCCGCCTTTTTTTTGTGTTGCAATGGAAGGTCGACAATGGTGGGTCAGTGCTTGAACGGCCGCGAATGTGCTTTGTGTGGGTGGATTGAGAGAATCTGGGAAAGAAAGAAAGAGGGCACCCGTTTTGGGTCGTTGACCACCGGCGCGTGTCCTCCCGGTCGGGGAATGATGTTCTGGTGTTTACCTCGGCGTCGATTTCGGCTATGCGCTTGGCGTACGCATCGAGATCCGGTGTGGGCGGCCGGTAACTGCCCGTTTCGGGTACCGCGTCGTCCACCTCGGGCTCCTTCTCCGACGCATCAGCCTCGGACAGTGAGGCAGTCTCCTTCTCGTCCGGTGACTCATCAGTGGTTTCCTCAGCCTCGGCCTCAGTGGCCTCCTCCTTCTCCTCAGGCTCGGGCGTTGGCGTCGGCGCAGGGTAAAGCTCGGGGAAAGACCCTTCCAGCAAGTCCCTAATCAACCCACCCTTGGGGCGCATCGGCGCCGCCCCCGTCGCCATCGGGCCGGCCTCGGTGCCCCTCGCTCTGCGAAATCACGAACGGAAAGCAGTTCTCGGTTTCGCGGGAAGAAACGAGCCCAAAATCCAGTCGAGATTTTCGGACGCGCCCCATTCCTCGCGGCTCTCGAGTGATCAACATGACCGCCTCGGGGATCCGCCCGTTCGCCGAGCGCGACGCCTCCGGTGGACCGAAGTGCGATGACTCAGGTACGTTTCACGTCGTGTCCTGTCGCCTTCGCCTCGCCCCCCCCGACGCCCTTTTTTGCCATCCCCGAGATCGGCACCTTCGTCCCCACGGGATCTCCTCTCGTCCCACTTCTCCCCACTCGCAACAAACATCTGACCAGCCCCCTCTCGCCTCATCACCCCCCGCGTCAACCAAACCACGCAGTCAACGAGACCATCGCCCTGTCTCTGCCTGTGACTTTCCACGTCGCGGACGACGTGGTGGGCCGGCGTGGTGTGCTGCACGTCACGACGCGACGGTTGGTGTGGTTCGGCGACGACGGCGCCGGGTTCGAAGTGCCGTTCCAAGCGCTCACGATGCACGCGGTGTCCACGGACACAAGCGAGGGCTTCAAGCCGTGCATCTACGCCCAGGTGGAAGGCCTTGTTCCGGAAGGGTTTGGGGGAAACGATGACGACGAAAACGAGGATGACGTCGAAGATGGGGATGACGAATTCGACGACACCACGGAGCTCCGATTGGCGCCGACTGATTCCTCGAAACTAAACGATTTGTTCAAAACCCTGTGCGAGTGCGCGGCGATGAACCCGGATTCCGAGGACGAGGAGGGGTTGTCCGGCGAGGACGACGACGAGGATGGGCTTTTCTTCGACGAAACCGAAGTCGCCACGGGCGCCGGCGCGGCGGCGCGAATGGACGCCCTCGCGCGGTTCGACGCCGTTTTGACCGTATCGCAGGAGCTTGAGCAACATGTGAAAGACGACCCCGGGCGGTTCGAGGACTAGTACCGGTGGGTCGGGTACTGCGTGTAGGAAGGATTTGGGATTGGGCTTGGCGTGACTTAGCAGTCGCGTGAACATAGGGACGTGTGAACATCAGATATACGTTTTCGAGTCGCCGAAAAGTGTCTCTCGTTTGAAGATTCATCTCTCGCAGCGCGACCGAGGTCTTACAACTAACTGCCTGATTTGTGCTGACTGGAGGCTAGAGATCTCGAGTGCGGTTTTGTACGCGCATTCAGTGACAGAAAAAAACAAATTGGCCGTGCGTACCTCGAAAAACTGCCGAGCCCCCTTCCCATCAACATATCATGAGCCAATGGAACTCCCCAGAGGGGTAAAAAACCTCAATTCGCGACTTTCCGGGTTTAACACATCTTCAAAAAATGGTTTAACTCAATATCAATACTAAAAACCAAGTCGCGCGACCTTCAAAGATTCTCTGATTTCTCATGACACACCCTCCTTCGAAAAAAACACACAGACAGCAGCATGGATAACGAAATTAACTGTTTCCACCGCCGCCTTCCGCGCGGGTTTGGCACTTCGCGACGCGCCTTCGCCTCGCACCCCTGACCTCACCGAGTTTCTCCGCGAGCGTCCTTCCTTCACCGTCGCGTAAAGAAAGCCACCAACAAGCACCATGGCGACCTTCGACTCCGGCTCCACCGGGTTCATCATCGTCTGCATGGCGCTGGTGAACTTAATGACCCCCGGGCTCGCGTTTTTCTACGGCGGCCTGGTGCGGCAGCAAAACGTCCTGACGATCATCATGCAGAACTTCGTCTCCATGGGCCTCGTGACCATGATCTGGATCGTCTGGGGCTTCTCCCTGTGCTTCGGGGAATCCGGGAAGCTCATCGGCAACCCGAGCACGTACGCCATGCTGTCCAACATCGAGGACCACGCCATGCACGGCTCGCGCGACGCCAACGGCGCGCTGCAGAGCGGCGGAATCCCCGGGCTCGCCTTTGCGGGTGCGTCTCTTACCCCCGCCTCAACACACCTCCAGTCACACACGAATTTCCCTTGCGATAGGAATCTTCTCGAATCCTTGACGTCGTCGTCGGTCGCGCGATCGCGCGCGCGACACCCTCGATTTTAAATCGGATGGGTGCTCCAACTGTTTTTTTTTACCCAACTGTTTTTTCCGACTCTCCTCGTTTTCGTCGCGCCTGACCGTGTTTCCCTTCCCACCCCGTCTTCCCGTCTTCGCCGCAAAACACCAGGTTTCCAGGGTATGTTCGCCGTCATCGCCCCCGCGTTGATGACCGGCGCGTTTGCCGACCGCATGATGTTCGGCCCGTACCTCGTGTTCATCACCGCGTGGGTGCACCTCGTGTACTTCCCGTTTTGCCACAGCGTGTGGGGCGGCGGTTTCCTGGCGGTGTGGGGTGTGTGGGACTTCGCGGGAGGCATCGTGGTGCACATCAGCGCCGGTTTCTCCGCGCTCGCCGCGGTGATGGCCATGCCGCACCGCAGGAAAATGGAAGTCGAACTGGACACGGACCCGCACAACATCCCGTTTGTGGCGCTCGGCACGGGTATGCTTTGGTTCGGGTGGTTCGGGTTCAACGCCGGCAGCGCGCTCGCCGCGGACGGGGTCGCCGCGTACGCCGCGATCAACACCGAGATCAGCGCGTCGTGCGCGCTGTTCGCGTGGATGGTCATCGAGTGGGTACACAAAGGTAAGCCCACTCTTGTTGGAGCCTGCGTCGGCGCCATTGCCGGGCTCGCCACGATCACGCCCGCCGCCGGGTTTGTGCAACCCTGGGCCGCCATGGTCATCGGCCTGATATCCGCGCCGTGGTGCTACGGCTTGGTGGAGCTCGTGAAAGACAAGCTCGTGATTGACGACGCCCTTGACGTGTTCGCCGTGCACGGCATGGGGGGTTTCCTTGGAACCCTTTGCATCGGCATCTTCGCCGACAAATCGGTTTCGGGGTGGGGCCCCGAAGCCTCAGGCGAGCAGTTCGGCAAGCAGTTCGCCGCCGCCGTCGGCACCGCCGCGTACGCCTACGTCGTCGGGTTCGCGCTGGTGAAGATCATCGGGAAATTCATGCAGATCCTGCCTCCCCAGCACGCCCTGGAGCTCGGCTTGGACGCCTCGATTCACGGCGAACGCGCGTACAAGGACACGTCCAACAACGGGCCCGCCCTGTCCAAGGTGTGAGGTTTCTTTTCTTTGCGGGAAAAACACCGAAACAAATTATCATCGAGGGTTCCCTCCCCACCTACTGCTAATACACGCGCAGTGCGTTTGGCGTGAAACCACGCGACATATCGAACCTACTGCGGATAAACGACGCAACATATCCGCGTTGAAAGTTGAAAGTTCGCGCGGTCAACTCGACGCGCGCTCTGATTTTTATTTTTGTATACACGTCAGTAGACTATTATTTTTAAACGCAAGTCGTCCACCCTTTTCGTGTAGTTCGTATCACCTCTCAAGAGTGGGACTCGTAGACACTAAAGTCTCGACGACTCTTCTCAGCCACCAGCCGTACAAAATGTACTGCTGACATAATCGAGCACGCCGCTTTCTGACTCCGCAAACGATTTTTTTGGGACCGAGGTGTTTACCAGCCGGGCGCCGGTGACTCAAAAACACCCGAGCAAGAAGAGCGTTTGAGGAACCGTTTATACGGAGCACCATTAGATGTGGGTAGAGGATGGGTAGTTTTATTGTAGTGTAGTATTGTAGCGGTGTGGTATGTGTAGTAGTGTATTATTGTGTCTTCGTAGTGTATTGTTGTGTCTGAAGCTCTTTATTCGTGTCAGACTCCGCCGACGGCTACCGCGATGCCACGGATTGGTTTTTTCCACTCTTCCACTTGGCAAGACACTCTCTTTGAAGACCGACTGAGGGGCTCGTAAACGCGTCAAAATGGCGAAACTTTTTGAAAACGGAAGCGTTTTCGATTATCTCTTTTCCAAGACTAGCTGCCTTGTGGGCCGAATCAAAAAAACCTCAAAAAAAGGTCGATTTTCTTTTTCGCGACACGCTAAAATGCGAACGTTTGCCCCGTCTTCCTCACTCCTCCACGCGCGCCTCACCGCCTGCAGTCACCCCCCCCACTCACCATGCCCCCTAAGAAGACCCCCACCAAGAAGGCTGCCGCCCCCAAGGTCGCCAAGAAGATCACCAAGTCCCCCGCCGCGAAGGCCGCGAAGAAGGTCAAGGTCGCCAAGGAAGACAAGCCCAAGCGCGCCCCCGGCCCGTACATGCTCTTCTGCAAGGCCGAGCGCCCCAAGATCGTCGCGGCGAACCCCAAGTTCACCTTCGGCGAGGTTGGCAAGGAGCTCGGCGCGAAGTGGCGCGGGATGACCGACGCCCAGAAGCTCAAGTTCAAGTAAGTCTTCGACGACGCGCTTGGACCCCCTCTTCGTGACGCAGTTCAATTTTCAAAATGCTGCGATAATCGTGATTGCGCAAGGGAGAGAGCGGAGAGACCTGAGGCGGCCCGGATTTGTACCACGTGCCCACTCCGTAGCTTTGTTATTTGAGTTAACCTCGTTGCTCACGTTTCGTCACTTAACAATTCACGTAAACGCGCCTTCACGCGCCGCGCTCCGCCTCCTCCCGTCACGCGATGCACCGAAATCAATCACGATCATTCGTCCCACTGCAAAAACCCCCCACTACCGGACACGCTGTTTTCGCCGCCGCGCGCGTTGTAAATGCGTTGAAACCGTCGCGGTGCGTTCCGTTCGCGCGTCGCAAAAAAAGCGGTAGCCGCGTATTTCAACCAGGCGCGTCGAGACGTGCTAAGGACGCACCTTCTGGACGACGCGCGCGCCCCCCGCGACGCGCCCCGACCCCCCAATTCCCCCCACTTCCCGCCCAGCAAGATACAGACCAGACGCGTCCTCTCCCAGTCAAGATTTTCCCACTCTCAGCAAACGGCGTGATTTTATTTTGGATTTTGTTCTGAGAATTGGCAGAGAGTTGAAAGTCTTCATTTTTCATCTTCGCGACGGGAGCTGCTACTACAAATACGACTCACTCTACCTCCCACTCGCTTGAGCCTCTCTGCGACCAGTTCATGGGCGGGTTCCACGGCTCACGCGTTTTCCTCGCCGCGTTGGACGCGTGGCGCAGACTTTCCGTCACCGCGTCGCGCGCGGCGCCGCCGCTTTGCGAAGAAAGAAACGGCTCGCGCGCGCCGTTTCTAAAAGCATCGCGCGCAAAACGGCGCGCACGCGTGACGTGCATCGCCGCGGCGGCTTGCTGGGCCTTGGCGAACAAAGTGGTGGGGGACGCGAGCCCGGACGTGCTTTTCGCGTTTGGATGGCGGTGCGTTTGGATGCGGTTACGCGTGTGGGTATTCGCGGAAGTGACGACGTCCATTGCGGAAGCGCGGACATCTGTCGCGTCGTCACTCATCCCATCATCCCTCGTCCCATCCGTCCCACCATCCCTCGGTACCAGCCTCACCCTGTTGACCGTTTCCGACCGCACCGTGGGCGACCCGGTTTCGTCAACATCGACCACCACGTCCACGTGTACTCTGTGTGTCATTTCGGATGGCGATCGCGGTATGTGTTGCGAACGGACAGGGGAAAAGGAACTCGTCGTCGCGCGACGCGAAGCAATCGCCGCCCCGCGGGACGCCGCCGCGGTCGGTGCCGCACTCGCCAACCCCAACGCCCCATCCCGTCGCTCCAAATGCACTCTTAAGTTTTCAATCTCCACCTGTTGCTGTTTCGCGTGATCCTTCAAATCGGAAACGCGGGCTTGTTCCGTCAGGTCCAGGCGTTTCGCGAGCGCCTTGGAAGTCGCGACCGCGTCGTCGAGCTTTTTTTGCAACGCCACGTCTTTTTCTTTCGCCAGACGTTTTTCATCCTCAAACAAACGTAAATCGTTGGCGAGTTTCTTTTTTTCCAATTCCCGCTTCGCGTTTGCGGTAACAACAGCCAGCTTTCGCCATGCCGTGAACGAACTCGCTACGAATCGCGTGGTGACTTGCATTCCCGCCTTTTCAAAAAAAGAGCTCCGCGCCGCAGCGCTGCGTTGTATTCTCCGCGAAAACGTCGCGGCGTCGTTTTTGATTTCGGTTTCCAAGTCGCCGCACCGCTTTTCAAAGTGCAGCGCTTTTTTTTCAAGTTCGTCCCGGATTTTTCTTTCGTCAGCGAGCTGCTTTTCTAAGGTCACGGCGTGCTCAGTGGCGCGGGCCTGTGTCGCTTCTCGCTTCGCGTTTGCGGTAACAACAGCCAGCTTTCGCCATGCCGTGAACGAACTCGCTACGAATCGCGTGGTGACTTGCATTCCCGCCTTTTCAAAAAAAGAGCTCCGCGCCGCAGCGCTGCGTTGTATTCTCCGCGAAAACGTCGCGGCGTCGTTTTTGATTTCGGTTTCCAAGTCGCCGCACCGCTTTTCAAAGTGCAAAGCTCTTTTTTCGGTTTCGTCCCGGATTGTGAGTTCGTCAGCGAGCTGCTTCTCTAAGGTCACGGCGTGCTCAGTGGCGCGGGCCTGTGTAGTTTCTGCCTCCGCTGCGCGCGCCACCGCTTCGTCCCTTGCCTCCCTTAGCTTCGCCGCCACGCCGTCCAAAACGGCTTTCCGCCGTTTCATCTCCTCCGCCGCCTTCGCCTCCGCCAATCGCTCTGCCTCTTGATGAAGCCCATCCATCTCTTCCTGCCACGTGCTCTCCGCGCGTGCCAAACGATCACTCGCGGCGCCCGCTGCTGTTGACGCGGACACCGCCGCCGCCGCGTGCGCGTCCGCCTCACGCCGCGCCCGCTCCGTTTCCAGAAGCGCAAAGTCCAGTTCCTGTTTGAGGGATACGTTATCCGCCAAAGCGTTTTCCAAATCCGACTCCAGTCGCTTTTCGTGTGTTTCGCCCCCCCCTGTGGGCGTCACCATCCCCTCCAACTCATTCTCCGCGGCGAGCGTCAGCGCCGCGACCGCGCGCGCGCACTCGCGAGCCGCGGAGACGTCAAGAAAAAGGGCGACGGACGTTTTCGTGGTGGTCACCGAATCCAAGTCGAACGCGGCGGTTTCGTTGGAGTCGGAGTCGGAGTCGTTGTTTTCGTCGTTTTCGTCTTGGCAATCGTCGCTATTGTCATCCCCTCTATTTACCGCCACGCACACCACCACCAACGCGTTCGGTGCTGGAACAAGCAAATCACTGTGGATAGTTCCAGGGTCGTCCGCGACATCGGAAATGGGCGCAGGGCGCACGGTCAATTTACAAAATGAATTCGGTTTCAAAACGCCGCGCCTTGGCGTGACGAAAACGTCTTCCCGCCGCAGCGCCGCAACTCTGAACCGAACCGAAATCGTGGCACTTGGGTTGTGCACCCACAACGTCGATGGGGGAAATACCCAGCCCAATTGCTTGTCCGCCACGGCGCAGCTTAGCAAGGTTTCGGGGAACACGCATACCGCCGGGATTTTCATCGCGTTTCCGTCGTGTCTATTCCCGGACGGGGACTCATCGTCCCGAGTTTCATCCCGGTGTTCGCCGTTGCAATCGTCGGTGCCCATCCGGTACACGTCGCGTGGTGTGCCATCGCGCCCGTTGGGTGCGTTTTCCGCGTCACGACCACTACCAACCGCGCGGATATCCGAGGTTCCCCCGTTCGCGAGGAAAGGAGACGCGCGTGGAGATACGCCTCCGCCTCCGCCTCCCCGAACCGCGGGTGATTCGGTCTCGTTCCACCCCGGATTGTGTCGTCGTTTGTACGCGTGATACGCCGCGTGTGTCTTTCCGTTCAAGCTCAAAGGCGGTTCACCCGGCTCACCCGGTTCCTCTGGCTTCTTTTTCTTCTTCCAGGGAGAGCGGAAATAAGACCCCATGCCCGCCGGGGGGGTCCCCGCGTCCGCAAACTGAATCGGGGCGTGCCGAGAATTCACGTTTTCCGGGAGAACAGTTTCGCGGTTGTTACCGCAGTCCAATTTCGGTCACGCACTGTCCCGCGCACTCGCGCGCGTCGTGCCTCCATGTCCCTCCGAAGGCTCGCCGCCGTCGCGACGCGCGGTGCCGTCGCGCGGTGCGGAAGTCGCGCGGGACCTTCCTCGTTGTTTCTCGGAACCGCGACCGCGCCCGTGCCGTCGCGCGCGATCGTCCCGAAATGTTTTCGTGGCTTCTCCGCGGCTTCCCCACGCAACTCCGCGAAGCCGCCGCGCATCTCCGACAAGACAGAGAAGGTGTTCGCGAAGTCACGGCCGCCGGTGCCTTTCTCGGGAGCACCTGCGATGCCCATTCCGATTTCGCAACCTGAACGTGTCCTTCCCGCGGTGACCAGAGCGTCGGCGCACGCGTTGCACCTCGCCGTGGAAAATGCGTATTTGAACTGGGTGCGCAACGGCCTCACCGCGACTGCACTGGGCATGGCGTTCGTGCACTTCCGGCTCGCGAAAGACTCCGCGGAGTTCTCAATAGGCGGAGGGATGCTTCAAAGCATGGGGGCGGTTTATGTCGGGCTGGGGAGTGTTTCGTATTTAACGAACGCGTTGTTTCTGCAAAAAGAACTCGCGCTGACGTTGCTTGGCGCCGGGTGGTACGTGTTCAACGCGGCATGGCCACCGTTGGCGTACGCGGTGGGGATGATGTGTTTGCTTGGCTGGCACCCGCAATGGCTGCTAACGGCGTTAGCACGGAACGTGGACCGACTCCCGGAGCACTGGCAAAGCCGGTGCGTTAGTGTTATTGGCGACACGACGCGGAGGGAAGACGCGCGGAAAGCGGCGGCGAACACGAAGAAAGCGCCGGATAAATGGTAATTGGGTGGAGTCAACCTTTTATTTAAATATCGGTGTGTTCCTGTGACGGAAATAAGAGCACTACTGTGGTGTTTGTACAGCAGGCAGCGAAGCCCCCCTTGTATCACCACCCACTACTCCCTGTAATAAGTATCTAAACACGCACCGTCTTTTATCCTCGCGCCACCGCGTTCGTCATCTCGGCGATTTTCTCGTCGATCAGCGAAATCACGCGGTCGGCGCTCGAGTACGCGCCGGTCGCCATGAGCTCCGCGCGCTCCGCCACTAAACGCCGGACCTGTTTCTCCAAACCCCGCTTCTCTGCCAACGAAGCCGCTGTGATTGGGGCTTTCTTTTTGTTGGACTCGGCTTCGAGAGCGAGGTGTGCCAGTTTCGTCTCCGCGTTTTTTCTGTTTTCCTCCGCCGCGGCAGTCAGGGACGCGAGCTTCGCCTCCGCGTTCGCGGTGTTTTCTTTTTCCGTCTCCATCTCCAATCGCTGCGCCTCTTCAAACTCCTTCGCGCTTTCAAACAGCGCGAGCAAACCGGATTCGCTGTCCACTGACTTTGACACCTCGTCGTTCGTGTTCGAGGTCGACGTTTCCGGTGAAGTCGCGTGGCTCGACTTGAAACGGTCCCTTGACCGGAGCGAGTCGAGCGCGGCAGTTCTTTTCTCGTCGCCCGGCCGGGTTTTCTGCGGCGAGCGGTTCGAGCTTTTGCTCGGCGACCGTTTCGCGACGCCGGCGGGGACGAAGGGAACCTGGCCAGGCTCGGCCTGGCCGTTCTCCACCGGCCGTGTGGGGCTGTCACCACCAGACACACCTCGCGCCTCCCTCTCAAGCAAAGCCACGCTTTCTCGAAACTCGCGCAGGAAAGGGTCGGCGCCGTCGCCGGCGAACGCGTTTGACGCGTTTCGGGTGCGCTGCGAATCAAACCCAAACCCGCCGCCGCCGAAAAGCTCCTCCGCAAAGTCGCCAACGCTGGGCGCCGGTTTGGGAGGCGCGAGCCCTCTTAGAAGCCTTTGGGTGTTGCCATTTGCAGCGGCGTTCTCCACGCTGTTCCCGCCAACACTGCCGCCAAGATTGGAAAGCGCGGCTCGCAAGTACGTCCGTTCGCGCTCAAGCGCGACGACCTGTTTCGCCATTTTTTGAATCTGCGTCTTGAACCGATCGCGCGACTTCACCGCGTCGCGCGCGGTTTGCTCCGCCTGCGATTGTAAAAAAAAAGTGTCAGTCTTGAGTCTTTACTGGTAAATGTTACTAGTAGTGCACAGTGAACCGTCAAAGAGGGGCATCAAACAGTGTGCCTGGATTTGGGAAACGCGCAATACGTACGTCCGACCGTCGTTGTTGTAACGTCGCAATCTCCGTGTGCAGCGTAGCTTCGGATGATTCGAGGTGCGCTCGTTTGTACCCGTGAAATGCGTGCTCCACCGCGGCGGACCGCGCGTTTGCTTCCTCCACCCGCGACTCCAGGTTCGCAGCGCGCCGCTCGCAATCCGCGGTTCGCCCTTTCTCCATCTCAAGCTGATGCTCGCACTCCTGCTGTAACCGCCGCACCGCGTGCTGCGCTTCGGACATGCGCTGCGCCATTTCTCGTCGCTCCGCTTCCCTACGCACGCTCAAGCTCTCCTCCGCCGCGACCAAACGGCGCTCGCGTTCCTGCGTCGCCGCCAACGCCCCCGCCAGCGCCTTCTCCGAGGCGACGCACTCGCCGGCCACGCGCCGGTGCTCCGCCTCACGCTGCGCCTCACGCCGGCGCCACTCCCCCTCCAGCGCGGTCATGCGCTCTGACTCCCTCGCGCGCATCGACGCCGTCCACTTCGCCTCTTGCGCCTGCTTCCAGACCTCTAGTTCCCACGCCACGGCGTACTCGCGGCCCTGGCGAAGACCGTCCATGGACGCCACGCTGTCCGCCGCGCCGGCGGCCATGGTGTCGCGTTGTTGCGCGCGTTGTTCGTACGGAGCGCGTTCCGTCTCCGCCGTGGCCGTCGGCGAGCCATTTGCGACGGACGTGGCGCGCTCCATGGACGCGCGAAGCGTGCTCGCCTTGACCACCGCGCTGGGCACTCTGTTTTGGGAAGTAAGGCTTTGCGACAGGCTTCGCCCTGAGAAAGCGTCGCGCGAGGCGCTCATTGAGTGTGACAGGTCAACCCCGATGGCGTCACCCGCGGTGAAGCCCTCTTGATGCGACGCGCTGGTCGCCACAGCGGTCGCCGCGGCCCACGACGGCAGCGGCCCTTTCTCCGCTAAGCTCAGCACCACGCGAAGCTCGCCAACTTTCACAGCTTCTGATTCAAGAAGCAACGCGCTTCGCGGCGCGCCTGGGTTTTCGGAATCGGCGTCGCTCATGACGGGCGCGTACCCGTCAAGAGTGGGTTCCCGTAACAGCGGCGCCAGCGAAACCGTCGCCGTGCCAAGCAAAACGTCCTCCGTGTACTGGTCCTTGTGCCACACCTCCGCGACTACTCGTGGGGCTTGCGCTAGCACCGTGGCTAGCGCCATGACGCCGCACCCGAAATCAACACACCCGTATCCGTTTCCAAGCGTAACCTCCGACGCCCGGGTCACGGAAGCGGGCGGGTTCGTGCGCACCGGCGTTTGCGCCGCGGCCTTCGGCTTGCCCCCGAAGTCCACCGCGCCCGTCAGTGTCTCTGGAAGCGTAAGCTTGACCACCACCATCGCGGTGGGGAAAGGCAACCTCCTGGTGGCTTTGAAACTGCGCACGTCCGCGGTGAGTGTGAACAGGTGCGGCTGTTCTTTTGCGTTTGGGTTGGACGGCGTGGTCTCGGCGCCGACCTCGTCGTACGTCTTACTCACGGGGGGCGGCACCGAATTGTGCGCCGCGTTTTCCAGACTCGACCGGGGGCTTATGCCGTGGTCGTACTCGGGTGCATCGGAAACTGCGACGGAATCCGACAAGGAACCGCCGGCCGTTTTCGCCAACCCTGAGCCTGTGGACCTCACAGGCGCTTCCCGCAGCGTCGCGAACACGCGAATGCACGGCGAACTCTCGCCTTTGTCCGTCTTGAACGTGGGGCTTTGCAGGTCAAGCCACACCCCCGAGTTATCACCTTCAGGGCCGTACTCAAGCGCGTTTTGTTTCATGGTCCGGATGTCAACCACCACCCAGCCGAGCCGGCGGTGGTCGTCCGAGACTGCGTTTCGTGGGGGGGGAGGGGTGAGCGAGGGCGGATGAGCTTTAGACTTTGCGGATGGCGCGCGATGGGCAGGCATTTAAATGAACCGGACCGCGCGTCGTTGGTTCGGGGACGTACCGGTGAGCTTAAGCTTCGCGCCTTGCGCTTGCAGCTTTTTAATCGCGCCGGCTTCTCTGCGCCAGGTCAGGGCCGGGCCGCTCCACACCGGGGCGGTGGAAAGGCGCGTGAACCCCGTGCCTTGCTGGTCTTCGTCAAACACGCCATTTACTTCGAACGAGGTGTCCGACGGGAAGTGTTTGCCCTCGTGCACGAGCACGCTGAGCTCGAACACGGTTGGGCCACCCTCGGCTCCCGCCGTCATGTCGGCCGAAGCGTATCAGCGGTCGGCGGACAAGTGGGGAGGGGGGTGTGCGCCGCGCTCCCGATGTGCGCGCGCCACGGTCGGTCCGAGGCTTTGGAGTGGACCCGTTTTTGAATTTTTTCCGTGGTATCGTGAAAACACGGTTTAAATGCTTGAGTTAAAGTTGTATTAGTGAGACGAAGGTGTGAGACGACGTCGCGAAAGCGAAAGCAACTTTAACTCTCTTGCACCAAGAAGCAACTTAGATTACAAAAAGTTCCCCTCGATCTGCCCCTTGATTTGCTTCAGTTTCTCGATGGTCTGCGGGGTCATGAGCTCCGCGGCTTGGCCCGTGATGCTCGCCTTGCCTTGCTGCGTTTCGTACGCCGTTAAAACGGCTTCGATGGTTTGAAGCAACGCGGGGGCTTCGCAAAACAGAAAATCGTCTGAGAGATAAAAAAGAAAGTGTCAGTCTCGTATGGGCAATCAGTCGGCGGAATGTGGTAAATGGGAAATACTTACCCTCGCCGACCGTCAGCTCCGGGCCCGGCGTGAACGCCTCCTCCAAGCCGTTCCGGATATCCACCGGGTCCTCCCCCACGGCGAGCAGGTGCTTCAAAATCCGCACCTCCTTGGGCTGCTGCCGCCCCATGGTTTCCTTCATTTTGAAATACAAATGCGCCATCACGTCCTTCACCTCCTCTTCCACCAGGGGCGACTCTTTGACGCTCATGTAGGCTTTCGCGGCGGTCAAAATAAGCGCCGGATCTAACTTCCCGTTCATCGACATCTCGTCAATCTTCTGGTTCATTTCTTCCAACGTCTCAACCTGCAGCAGCGTCTGGAAGTTCTCCGCCGCGTTTTCCAACGTCTCCGTGTCCTTGCTCACTTCATCAAACGCTTCGCAGATCGTGAGCAGCGAGCTCGCTAACAGCGCTAAGTCGTCACGTTCTTTGTTTTGCCGCGCGTCCGTTTTCACCTCCCTAGCCCTGGCGTCTTTCATTTCCTGTTTCTGCGTCTCCTTCGTCCGGAGGTCGTCGCTCACCGATTGCGCCCCCACCGCGTCACTCGTCTTCGAGCTCTCGTTCCTACGACTAGCGCTCACCGTGGCTTGCTCGCGCACCAGCGCTTCCAGTTTGTACCGAATGAACTGGAAAAAGTCGGTCGCGAACTCGGGCCGGCGTTGCGTGACCATCCCCTCCCACATCTCCGGACCCGCATCCTGCACCTCCGACAACAAATCAGTGTACTTCGCGACGTTAGTACTCGTGACCTGCATCAACCGAAGCAGTCGTGACAGACGCAGCATCTCCTCCGGGTCCTCCTCGCCGCTCGCCCTTTGCTTGAGTCGCGCGAAGAAACCAACACGAAGCGTCGGCCACCGCGAACTGGATGCCAACAGACCGATCCAGTCCTCTTGGTCGCGTTTCAGGAAAATGTTCGCCAGGTTGTCGAACATCTCAGGCGAACCGCTGTCGGGGTCGGACCCGTCGTCCAGGGCGATGGCCTCAGCAGCCTCCGAGGAGCCCGAGGCCCGGGAAGATGAAGATGACGACGACGCGGCGGCGGCGCGCGTGGAAACAGGGCGAATAAAAGAGGGCGGTGCGGAACCCGCGAAACTACGCGTGAAACGCTGGCGCGCGCCCGGGTTCATCGCCGCTTGCACACAGCGACTCATACCCAGCGTCTCGGCCATCGCGGTCGTCGGCTGGACCAGGGATGGGAGAGGTGCGGGGCGATGTGATGCCAGAGCGACAGCATCCCTGATTTTCGACATCGAGTCTGGTGGTCTGGGAAAAAAATTGCCGAAACCGCGATTGATTGCCCGTTTTGGCGATTCCGAGAGGTCGCGCCATTCACGCGCGCACCGGCGTCGGGCCCGTGACACCCCACACGATGGGTGGCGGCATTTTCGGCAGCACCACGCAGCCGTCTTGGCGCGGCAGGGCCCCGCAGCGGTGTCCCACGAAAATCGAGGACCCTTACCGCGAGTACGTGGTGAAGGAGAGCAAATGGTTGGATGTTTTCATGGCGCGTGAGCTCGATCCGCCGCCCCCGCCCAACACGTACGACGTGACACCGCCAAACAGCCGCCCTAACACGAGCACGCCTCACTTCGCGAGCACGACGTTGCAGCGCAATCACGGCGAGGAAGGGACAGGCGGCGCGGTGGGGTGCGTCCCGTGTGGCCCCACGGAGCGCGTCCCCGAGAATGCGGGGACGAAGATGGAAAACCGCGCGCGTGCGACGGCGATTGTCGCGGCGGCGGCGCGCGAACGCCTGGCGAGGTCGGGCGTGAACGAGTTTGGGGTGGCGGACACGGGCGCCGGGTGTGTTGTGGACAACGCAAGCGCGACAAAGGCGTGGCAGGCGAACAAAACGATACGCGAGGCGAACGTTTTTGTTACGATACGGAAGAAACAGGCGGTGGATTCGGCGCGGCGAAGAGCGGCGGCGGTCGCAAACACGAAAAGAAACACACTGGCGCGAGACACTAATAAGCCGTCGCGACCTTCATCGAAACGTTTCGATGCGGTCGTAAAACCCGTAACCGCCGCGTCAAGACCGTATCACGTGTCTTCGAAACCCAAAACCGCAACAAGCGCCGCGGCGGATATCGAAATCACCACCAAAAGAACCGGCGAGCCCGGTGAGCAGTCGCGCGCGCTTGTTTTGAACCTGGACCACCTGGAAAACTCGTCAATCGAAGTGCTTTTGCACGAAGTGAGGTCCGCGGAAAAAGCGCGTTTGAACGGGGAGGAATTCGTGTTGGAGACGTACGAAAAAACAAGGGAAGCGCTGGCGCGGAAGGAGCGCTTGTGAACTGTTATTTTTGCTGGAACAGAGTTTGTAATAAAAGAAACAGAGTGTATACCGTAGTACCTACACACCAGGAGTGTATCTATCAGATATTAATACCGTGGGAACTACTTGTACCTGGAACAATTCTGGTTCAAAACCTTACAACATCTTGGCTTGCTTTTCAAACGCGCTTTTCCGATTTCGGTGTTCCGCCGCGAGTTTAGCGGCGACGCGCGCGGCGCCGGTTCCCTTCTCGTCCCTTCGCTTCCGATCCCAAATTTTCCACAAAACCCTTACCACCGCCCCGACCCCAGCCACGGCGTATATGCGACCCATCCAGTGTTGTAGTTTTTTGAACTCCTCCGCCTCCGCGGCGGCTCCCTTTTTTTTCGATTTTTTGTCGGATTTTTTATTGGAGGATTTAGAACTCTTTGCAGTCGAGGTGGTAGTAGTTCCCGAGCCGCTGGTGGTATCGTTTTCGTCGAAACACCACCCCCCCTCAGCCGCGCGTACCACCGAGTACCCCGCCGCGACGCACATCTGCGTGCCTAGCGTGCTTTGCCCTTGCGAATCAGTGCTCTTTTCAGTTTCAGAATTTGGGGACTCGCCCGCCATCCAGTCCGACAGCTTCGCGCAAATCGTATCGCTCGCGCGGCACGGCACCACCCGACCTAAAGCGTCCTCCGCGAAGTGCTCGCCGGCGCACTTGAGGTACACGGAGTCGCAGGTGTTTTGGCACACCGGGGTCGTCACAACCACACCCGCGTGCGGGTCGCACACGGAACACTCCAAGGAGGTCCACGCCTGGAGGTTTTGGGATGAGTCGATTAGATTAGATAGATCAGTGTCGATCGATCGGGATGGGAGGTTGGGAATATTTTGGGTTCGGGAAAGCTTGCCACGAAAGGGATATACACTCACGTCTCTGCACCTCGACGAGAACCCGTTCTGCTGCATGTGCGCCACGACTCGTCGCACGGAGTCCGTGGTCCCTCGGTCGCAGCACGTGTTGCGGTCGTACTTCTGGCAAAACGTCAGCCCCAAATTCTTCGCAGGCGGTTTGCCCTGGATGGCGAAGTCGGGGTACCCCGCGTGCGAGACGCAGGTGGGGGTCCCTGGGGGTTTCGCGGTGGCGCCGGAGCACGACGATAGCAACACGCACGCCGCGACGAGCACGCGGAGCGTAAGCCGGACGCCACAATTCATCCTCCCAAAGGCAGTCATCAGCCGCGCCTCTGTCCTATGGGTGATGGCTGCAGGGGCGCGTGCAAAAAGCGAAACGAAAAGAACTTGGCAACTTACTCTGGTCGACGCTTGCGTCAAATAAGCAAGGGCGAAGGGGGTTGATCATGTGGCGATGTCCTCTTGCAACGTGACTAATAAAACACTAATTGCCCGGGTACACTCGTCCCCGCGGACTCTCGTTGGGCGCGCACCGATTCCCCGATACGTTTTTTTTGCGCCAGATATGCGATATCGCGCGACGTGTCTCGAGACACACGCCAGCGCACGGCACTCTCCTGAGACTACGTACGGTACGATCGGTTGATACACTGGCAAACGGGTCGTGGCTCGGGTGACTTACCGTTTTCAAACAGAACGCGCTCGGGATGGCGTCCACCACCGCGGTCGCGTCGCATCTCGGAGGATGCCTTCGTCGGCACGAGGCAAAGTTGACAGGACGAACAATCGGACGCGCGTCTCGAGACGTGTCGTCGTTCCGGTGGACGCAATGCGCCTCAATGTCGCCTAAGGACACCACGAACGGATTCGTCCATCACGACGCACGGCACACAACCAAAGCGCGCGACGTCGTGTCACACGCGTCATCGTCCATGGAGTCCGCACACTCCACACCGAGGAGAAGCGTGATTCTGGAACCGGCGACGTGTGAGATTGTTTCCAACGATGGCGGAAAGTTCTCTCTGGTGGGCGAGATGGTGTTGGATGCGGATTCGCAAAGCGTGTACGCGATGCTCACCGATTACCAGCAGTCACCAAGGATCTTCGGAACCGTGGATTCCGTGGTGGTGGAGACGATGGGGAATGAAAACGAACAGACGACGGAGGAACGCGAAAACTCGGGTTCCACGGCGCAACGCGGCGGCGCGTCATCCGCATCCGCCGACTTTCTAGTCCATCAAAGTTGCCGGTGGAAGTTCCTGGTGTTCGGCGGTGCGTTTCCGTGTTCGCTGCGGGTCACGGAACTGCCCGACAAAAAATACATGGAGGTGACGCTTCACAAAAAAGGATTCATCAGGGAGTTCCAGGGGAGCTGGACGGTGACTTCAGAAAAAGGGGGGGGGGTAAGTATTTCCCAATCACCATATTCCGCCGACTGATTGCCCATACAAGACTGACATTTATTTTATTTCAATCAGGTGAGGGTGCGGCACGCGCTGGCGCTGCGACCGGCGCTGACGCCGCCGTACGCGTCCAAAATATTCCTCAAGCAGATCCGCGAAATCCTACAGGACGTGGAAAACGAAGTACAGGGGTGGGACGGGGCGGGGTACGCGAGCGCGTCTTATAAAAAGGAAGAAAAAGAACCAGTCCTTGTGACTGAAAAAATACGGGAACGAGTTGAGTAAACTTGTAAATAACAGATCAGGAGTCACTTAAAGGAGTCCAGTGTACGCGCGGTCGGTGTGTTGTTATGATAGTCGGCTGTGTGTTTGTTTTGTACTCGTCGTCCTCGATTTTTTACATCTCAAAACTGCTCCCGTTCAAGGTTACAACGTATCCCCTTCGGCTACGCTTTGATTTCGCACATCTGTAACGACTGGTTGGCGTAAAACCGCACGTCCGTGTCCTCGTCCGTTTCCAAATCTTTCAGCGCCGGTTTTACCTCCCCATCCACCGCCGCGGTGTCCAAGGTCAGGGCCACTTCCCCGAGCGCCTTTGCGACGCAAAACCGCACGTTCGGCACCGCGTCCTTCGCCGACGATTTCAGCACGGGCATGATTTCTTGTAAGCACGCGTCTTGCCCCGTGACGGCGGCTAGCAGCGTCAGCGCCCTGATCGCGGCGACCCGGTACAGGTACCGGGGGTTCTGCACGCCTGCGATTACTTTCGGCAACACGTGTTTCGAGGCCCACTCCGCGCCGAACACCTCGGTGAGCTTTTTCAAATTCAACGCGGCGGCTTCGCGTATTGAAAACACGCGGTCGGAGAGCCAACTCAAACACAGAGTGGTGAGCTGGCCGTCCTCGCCGGTTGGGGACTGCTGGAACAGAAACGCCACGCCCATCTGCGTCGCGAGAAGCGGGACGTACTCGATGATCGCCAGTCGGACGCGCCAGTGAGTGTCTTCCGCTAAATCCTTAATCGCGGGCAACAGCTCCTGCGCCAGCAAATCAACCCCGATCACCTGGTTCACCTCCTCCAGTTTGCTGATGATGTTCAACCGTACGTCCGGGATTTCGTCCCGCAACAGAGTAAGGAACACCGGCAGTAAGTGATCGATTGTCCGGTCCTTCCCTAGTGTAGGCGCCAGGCCCATCACCACTGACGCCAGCGCCGCCCGCACGTGCTGCGAGCTATCCGTCGCCAACTCCTTCACGCGCGGCACGATCTCGCTCGTCGCCGCTTCGGGGCCCACCAAGCGACAAAGCGCGCTCGCCCCACCCGCGCTCGCGATCCTCACCTCGGCTTCGCCATCCGTCAACAAACGCTCGTACGACGAAAGCAACTCATCCCTCGCGCACTGCGCACCAACGCACTCGCACAAATCGTAAAGCTGTTTCGCCACCGCGTAACGCACGCGCCAGCTTTTGTCGTTCACAAACTTCTTCGCCGCCGGGACGATCTCCGCGATGCACGTTTCCCGTGAAAGCAGCTTACCAAGGCTCGCGCAGTCCTCCACTACTAACAGACGCACCGAGTCCTGTTCATCCCCGGTAAGCTGCTTGAACAAACTCAAAATCTCACCCTCCACGTGTTTCTTGTCGCACGCCGCCGCGAAGCTCCCGAGGTGCTGCGCCGCCGCGCGCCGCACCATGGGGGTTTCGTCGCCGCAAAGCTTGGCGTACGCGCCCCTCATTTCCTCTCGCAGCGAGTCCTGGCCCGCGCACAGCTCGTACGCCACGGGGAGGACGCCGCACGCGCTGACCCTCGCGGTGAACCAGTCCCCGGCGGCGAGGCGTTGGGCGAGGGGCGCGAAGTGCTCGCGGACGCCGTCCTTGGTCATCCCCCTCGCGACTTCGCACGCGCTCGCCACGGCTTTCTCCCTCACCGCGGTTTCCTCCACGCTCGCCAGGTTCTCCAGCGGCGCCAGCAACACGTGCAGGTGCTCTGGGCCGCCCACTTTCGACATGAGGCGCACCATCTCCTCCGCCACCGCTAACAGGCACTCGTCTTCGTCGTCGTTGCTGTCCGCGAGGAACGGAATCAGTTCCCCTCGTGTGCGCTCAGGGCCCAGGGCGCCCGCGATCGTGGTGAGCCGCCGGATGGAGTTCAAACGGAGCTGCACGTTTTCGTTCTGTGGTTGGGAGAAGGGGTGGTGGTGGTTGTTTTGGTTAGGCGCGCGCTTTAAATAAAGTGCGAAAGAAAGTGAGAAACTTTTCGTGTTGCGTGACGAAAGGACACGGCTCGGTCGCGTCGTGTCGTACGCGTTTCTCCACCGGGTCCTGGACCGAAACAGAGCGAATCGTGTTACTCCAACACGCATACGACACGACGCGAAACCCTGTCTTGCATGTTTTTGGTAACTCGCGTTCGTCACGCGACGCAGATCACGGCGTCGATCGGTACGGTATTTTCGCGTGTGGTGTTCAAACCGAGACGATGGGTTTTGGAAACGCGCGAGAGTGGGCACCGGAAACGAGCACGTTTGCACGGCGCGTCACCCACACAACGCCGCCGTGAGACGGACACACACGCACCTTCAGCTCGTCGATCAACATCGCGACGTTGAACAGGTCGGAGTCATCGGACGCCATGGTGCCCGCCACGACGTGGGGCACGGTCGAGTGAGACGATTTTAGTGGAACGTCAGAAGACTTTTTTGGCGGGGTCGAGTCGAAACTGGCGTGCCTTGTTTCATTGACATTGATGACATAAATTACTATCGCCGCTATTGCTAAAGGTCTAGTACCCATCGTCCCCCTGCTGCGCCTTGAACGCTCGGACCTCGTCCGCGAACTTCTGGGACAACTCTGCTACCTGTTTACGGGAGCGAGGAGGAGGGAAAGGTCGGTTAGGTTGGTTCGCGTTCGGCGCGGAGCGCATTTGGCGCGAATCACATTTGCGCGACTTTTCAATCGGACCACGTTTCCATTGCGCCGCGTACCTCGGTTCTCAGGTGTTCCACCGATTCCGTCATCGCCTGCATCGGCGAGGAGTCCTTGTTGGTGTGGACCTGGGTTTGGTGGTTGGAATTGTGTGGTGAGAATTGGGTTTGGGGGACGGGGAAGGCGAGAAGGAAACCCTAAATTTGCGTTGGCAAAACTCGGCGAGCCCGGGCACCGGGGACACGGCGCGATGCGGTGGTGCAACACCCCGGTCCCGACCTTACTCGTTTAGGGTTGACCTGACGACGTACCTTGATGACGATGCGGTTATCGCTCGGGTGCGGTACTTGGTACCCCGCGAACACCACGTTCGGGTCCCGGTGAAGCTGCATGCGAATCGGGTTTCCCAGCGTGTGGTCTTCTTTCTGTACGATGAACGTCCCCGCGTTGCTAACCTTGGTGTCCCGGGTGAACGTCAGCTTCCGGACGCCTTCGGGAAGCACGAACTTCTCCGCGCGTGAAGGCTGGTTCATGGTGCCGGGACCGTACCGAAGGACTCAGAGCGGCAGGGGCAGACCCGGTGCGCCGTGGAGTGCCGATCGCGGAGCGCGGGGCGATCAATGAATGCGCAATGTGGGCAAATCTTTAACCTCGTCGCGTCCCAGAAAAGCGTTTTTATCAGTTTCTGTCCCCTGGAGGTGTGTGTCCCCACTCACTTCCGCGCCATTGCCGTCCCCGTGGCGTTTCACCTCGACCCTGGAACGCATGCCCTCGCACATTCGGTTCAGGGAAGACAACTCCGTACGCGGTGACGAGTTTCCAGGAACGAGTGGTATCACGCAAATCTCATCAGATTCGCCAGAATCTAAACGCAGTCGTGGCAACAGCGTCTCTTCCGACGTCTGTTTGTCCGCCGACGTCTCTTTGCCAAAAGCGATGAGTGTTCCCGATACCCCCCAAACCGTACCCCCCGGCACCCCCACGGTTGGTCCCACCGGTCGGATCCACAAAGCGCAGTACGTGCGTCTCCTGGAACAGTCTCTTTTCGATCTCGGATTCAAGGACGTGGCTGCGCAACTCGAGTTGAAATCCGGGGTTCACAGGGTGACGCCTCGGGCGGAGGCTTTTGAACTAGCCGTGATACACGGCGAGTGGAACGACGCGGTGACACAACTGAAACTCGCGAACGACGAAACGAGGTGTTCCGGGAATCATCTGAAATGAACGGTCACCACGACGACGACTTGTCACCCAAGTTCGCGGAAACCACGCTTCTGTGCTTGGAGAGCCTGTACGAAGACCAGATCCGTTTGGGCGACTCGGCGGGTGCGCTTGCCACGTTACAAACGAAAATCGCACCCCTGTTTCACCTTCCCGGGACCCCGCGATACGAAGCAAGACTGTCTTTGATGAAAGAACGTGGACAGGTTCTTCCCGACGAGAACTTTCTCGGCGGCGCCAACCGATTGCACGGCTTAGCGGCGCTTCTGCTGTTCCACCCCGACGCCACGTCAGATCCGACAAAGTCGCTTTCGGGAGCGTACGCCCGGAAATTCATAGACGCGACGCCTGGGACGGTGGTCGGGTGCGTCGATGGGTTGGCAAAACACTGTTTGGCTTCCGCGGAATCAAAACAACTCGAGCGAAACAAATTGGTATTAGCCAGAGCCCGGGTAACGGCGCCGCGCGCGTTTTTGCCGCCGGTCGCGCGTCTGGAGACTTTAGTGGAACAGGCGCTGGCGACGCAAACGACGAGACAAACGTGCCACAACGTGCACGCCAAACCCGCGTCGCTGTATCGCGATTACGAGTGCGGAGAAGAGCAGCTTCCCATCTCCGTTGTCGCTGTGCTCGACGACGCGCACGAACAAGAGGTGTGGACCCTGGCGTTCGACCACACGGGCACGCGACTCGCGACCGCGTCGAAAGACGGCCTGGTAGTGGTGTGGGAGATTGCAATCCGGGGAGAGAGCGACGACGGCACCGGAGAGGTGACCAGGTTCAATTTTGAAACTTTTGGTGACAACGAATACGTAGCGGACGTGTCGGAACCGTCTGAGTCGGGTGAACAGTCGTCTGAATCGGGTGAACCGTCTGATTTGTCGCAGGAGGTGGACGATGCGGAAGAGGTGGAGCAGGCGACAGGGTTCGACGCACTACCGGAAGGCGGTTTTGTCAGTCTCCCGCTCACGCACGTGTCCTGGTCAAAGGACGCTTCACAACTGGTGGTGTGCGGTGGACACTTCGTGAAGGTGTATTGCGCGCTGACGGGTCGAGCCGTCAAGTCGCTCCTTGCGCACGAAAGCCACGTCGCGGGAGCTGCGTACATCTGTAGAAGGGATCCCAATCCCGCGCTCGAAAACGAGACTCGCGCTGAAGATGCCATCATGACGGCATGCCTCGACGGGGAGATACGCTGGTACGTGCTCGAACGCGGCTCAGCTTTTTCCTGCGTGTGCGACTTCGACCCCTCCAAGCACGATTCCAAGATCCAGGACTTTTGCGGCGCAGAGTTGCACGACGGGACGCACCGGGTAGGCGTTTTGTTCGCGGACAGACGTTTGTTGATTGCCGATTTTACAATAAAGCACGGATGCTCACTCCCGAAGCGTCGGTTCGTGGTGTGCGAAACGAGCGCGTGTACGTCGCTTTGCCTCGCGTCGGACGGGAAATCCGCCCTGGTGAACCTCGCCAACAACGAGATCCATCTCTGGGAGCTTGAAGACGCTTCCGAGTGGTGTGACACGCGCGATGAGCTGAAAATCACGGGCACGCCGCCGCTTGGCGCCACCACAACCTCGAAGCCTCGTGTGGTGTTTCGTTTTGAAGCGGCGAGCGAACCGCGTCCGGCAAGAAGGTTCGTCACGCGCAGTTGCTTCGGCGGCGCGGACGAGAAGTTCGTGGCCTCCGGCGACAAAGACGGCCGGGTGTACATATGGCGCAGGGACTCTGGTGCGTTGCTCAAAACGCTGCAGGGACACGTGGGAGGCGTAAACGCGGTGTGTTGGAACCCGCGAAATCCGTTCATGATGGCCACGGCGGGGGACGATAAAACGGTCCAGGTTTGGTTGGCGCCCGCGGCGGAAGAGCGCGAAGACGAGTGAAGAAAAGAAAAGGCCGTCGGACTTGAGGAACAACTTGCATCACCAGTAGTATCGCCTCGACGAACGTCCCCGAGTACGGCTAAACGAATCCTTTTACAAATCATCCCGCCCCGACCCGCGTCTCTCCGCCATCTCCACGACGAGCATGTGCGCCCCTTTGGTTCCCGCGACTAGGGTTATGTCGGCCCCAGCGCTCAACTCCGCGGCGTCGTGCCTTGTGAGGGTCTCGCCGTGTTCCGTGACCCCCACATCGCCCTCCACGCAAAGCAAGTACGCCTGTCTTTTCGCCGCGCACTGCAGTCGCAGCGCGATTCCCGGCTCTAGTTCGGCGACCCTAATCACGCAGTCGGCGTGAATCTGCACGGGCGCGGTGCCCGCGTGTGCCCCCGACCCGGCAACGGGACCCACCGCATCGCACCACCGGTTGAGGCGGTCTTGTTTCGTGGTCAAGTGCGACCCGTAGTTCGGAACCAGCCCGCCCGCGTCCGGCGTGATCCACATCTGAATGAACCGCAGCGGTTTCGACCCATCCAAGTTGTGTTCGCTGTGCCGGACCCCCTTCCCCGAGGTCATGAACTGAATCGCGCCTCTTCCCAGAGTCTCCGCGGTGCCAAGGCTGTCCTTGTGCGTCAACTCCCCGTCCACGACGTAGGTGCATATTTCCATGTTCGCGTGGCCGTGCTCGCCGAACCCTCGGTTCGGTTGCACCAAGTCGTCGTTCATAACCCGCAACACACCGAAGGAGTCGTTTCTGGACGAGTACTCGGCGAAGGAAAAGTGGAACTTGGACGTGAGCCAGTTCAAGGCGCTCCACCCGCGCTTGTCTTGAACCGGGTTCGGGGGGTTGCCGAACATCGAGGGTTGGGGGGTGCTCGTGAAGAGCTTTTCATGCGGGACCTTCACGAACTTGGAACGGGGAGGCATTGGGAAAAACGCACCCAAAGCGGACGGTTTAGGGGTTTTAGGGTTAACTCTAGGTTGACGAGAACGACAGGCCGTTACACGAGTCGAGGGGCACGCGAGCGTAGGGGACACCGTCAACGCGCGCACGCGACGTGTGCGAACGAGAGCGAGAGAACGTGGTCTCATCATGTCATCGAGAAAAAAACTTGGAAAAGCCAAAAAGACACACGTGGCCAAAAAGTCGTCATTTTCAAACGTCAATTCCGGAACAAATTCACCATCCACAAAAGCGCCCCACGCGCCCCCCCCACGCCCACAACACCTGCGCGCAGCGTTCCTTCGACGCGAACGTCAAGGCAGGTGCACTTCACTTGGGCGCGAAGGAAACACTTTTTGTTTCGAGTTCACGCGGCACCCGGCACGCTCGAGGTGTTCGATTTCGCGTCTCCGCGTTTTCGTTTGTTTGTTACCCCGGCTAATCCATCGCCCGTCGCCTCGTCGCGTGCCCGATGCCTTCCGCTCCCCAAACCCAGAGCGCCTCCCGGGAGACCCCGGCCGGGTCCGCGGATTACTACCGCCCGACATGCCCCGGCTTGTACGCCACGAGTTTCGTTCCAGGGATGGACGAAACCATCTTCACACCCGCGCAGCTTCAAAAGCTGGATTTCCACGTGGAGTGTCACCTGTCCACCGCGTTTGTCACGGCCAAGTCGAAGTGGGTGGTGCCTGGTTCGCTGTTAAAGTCGTCCAAGAACGACGGCAAGAAAGGCAACATCACGTTCGCGATGCCTGTCACGGAGAAAACAACCGTCACCGGGGTTTCGGTGCAGATGAAGAACAAGCGTTTCTCATCGGGCGTGGTCGCGACGAAGGACACGTCCAACATGAAGGGCAAGCGGTTCGGCAGGAACACCGCTGCGCCGCTCCCGTCGCACCCCGAGGTGTTTGCGCTGTCAATTCCCGGGGTCCCCTCTGGGGAAACCGTCGACGTACAGGTCACGTATTTCCAGCCTCTGGCTTTCGAAAACGGCGCGTACGTGTTCCGCGCGCCGTGCACTTTGCCCGACGGGAGCGTGCACGTCAACGTCTCCCTCGCGAAGGTTGTGAGCGTGATGGCGACTTCACGAAGCGCGTACGCGGACGCGGTACAGGTGTTTTCGCCATCGCACCCCATCGCGATTGTGCAGCAAGGCGCGGGGGTGACGCAGGTCCAGCTGGACCCTGTGAAACGGGAACAGTGGCGGAACACAGACTTCGTGATGGCCATGCCCGTGTGGGGCGGCGACATCGCGGCGGCCGGTGTGCAGCAGCCGCCTGGGCTCGGCGACGGGGACACGCGGCACTCGTTCGCCATAACAATCGCCCCACCCAAACCCGAGTTCGTGAACCCGTTCCCAAGAGACGTGATTTTCCTGCTGGACCGGAGTGGGTCGATGGGCGGCGGCATCATGGACGCGGCGCGCGGGGCGCTCATCGCGGGTTTGAAAGATTTAGGCCCGCAAGACCGGTTCAACGTCTGCGCGTTTGACAACCTACAGGTTTACTTCGCGGACGATGGTCTGGTTGACGCGAGTGGGGACTCAAGGGACAGCGCGGTGCGGTGGGCGAACCATCACTGCCAAGCCAGAGGCACGACGGATATCATGACCCCGCTTGCGCGGAGTTTGGAGATTTTCAAAAAAAACGCGAGGCCGGGAAGCGTGCCGTTTGTGTTTGTCATCACCGACGGCGCCGTCGCGGACGAGCGGGAGATCTGTAGGTTCGTCAAGCAAAGCTTCAAGCAAGCCGCGAAAAACGGGCTTCCAGAGGGCGTGACGTTACCACGGGTGTGCACGTTTGGCATCGGGCGGTACGCAAACCATTTCTTTTTGAAAATGCTCGCCAACATCGGCCGCGGCATGAACGGCGCCGCGTACTCGCCGAAAAACGTGCAGCCGGAAATGTCCGAGCTGCTTCACGCTTCAAGGATTCCCATTTTAACCGACATCGCCGTGGGGATTCCCGATTTCAAAAACGGCGTCGAGATTTACCCCTCAGTCGTGCCGGATCTTTTCGCGGGCGCGCCGGTGATGATCTCCGGGAAGTGCGCGGGGGGGCTGCCGCAAACGATCGAGATCCAGGTGAGTATTTCCCATTTACCACATTCCGCGGACTGATCTGCCCGATTATCGATTACCCTGACTGTTTACTCACACACATTACGAGAGACTCACACTTTTTTTTTTTTTCTCTCAGGCGCGCATGGCGGGCGGCGCGATTTGGCAACGGCAAATCCCAATCGCGATGGATTTGCAAAACAACGCCATGACTATTCCGCTTGACAAGGTTTTCATTAAACAGAGGATCGACCTGCTCACCGCGCAGGCGTGGCTGTCGCAGGAGAACGTGCTCGTGGATGAAGTGATTCAGCTTTCACTAAAGCACAACGTGCCGTGCGCGCACACCAAGCTGTGCGCGTTTGAGATTTCCGAGAAGAACGAAGCGGCGATGAAAGACGCGAAGAAGGGCGGGAACGCGGTTTCGTACGCCAAGTACGCCGTCGGCGGCGCCGCGGGGGTGATGGTCATCGGCGCGCTGGCGGGCGCGGACTTCGGAGACGTCGGGGCGTCGCTCGCCAACGCCTCGGGCGCGGTGGCGGGGCTCGGGCAAGTGCTGGGCAGCATCGACCTCGGTAGTTTTGACGTCCCGGATTTCGGGTGCATCGCGGATTGCGCCGCGAACGCGCCGTGCCTCGAGCCGCTGCTGTCGTGCGTGGAGCCTTGCATCGAATCGGGCGGCGACCTTATCGGCGCCGTGGGAGGCGTCGTGGCCGGGCTGCTCGGAGCGGTGGTTGGCGGGGATTGAAGAGAAGCAAGTGTAGCGGGGTCGAGAGATTTGGGAACCCAAGGATACGTTGTTCTATGTAAATTATATGTTTATTCATTCAAAATACCCTGGCCTTTCGCAACAGCCCGTATCCTGCTATCTAGATAACCCATACATCACGGGTATCCCACTAACCCTAACACGGCTATCCGTACGTAACCCTACTCACTAGTATCCGTACATTTCCATTCTCCTCGCCGCGCGCAGCACGAGCGGGAGGGTTTCGCCTGCTAACTTTTCCACTTTCAGCTGCGCCAGGTCATCGGCTCGCGTCTCGCCTTTGGTTAGTATCGCCACCGGAACGTTTCTCGCCGCGGCGTCGCGCACTAAGCGGAACGCGGAAAACGTGCTGACAGAGGAGCCTATGATCAAAACGGCGTCGCATTGTTGCGACGCTTCCGTCGCGCGCGCGTGCGTTTCAACTGGAACGGAGTCGCCGAAAAAAACGACCTTGGGTTTCAGCGGACCGCCGCCGCACGCTTTGCACTTGGGAACCACGAAGTTCGCCACGATTTCGCCGTCGACCTCGACGTCGCCGTCGGGTCGGGTTTTCAGGGTTTTCGGCACGGAAGCCTCCCCAGTGTCGTCCAGCGAAACATCGGCGTACGCGCGTTTGGCGATTTCCGGGTTCAGCTCCGCTAAGAGTTTTTGAAACGCGGGTCGCGGCGACACGTGCTCGCAGCGGACACAAACAACCTCGTGCGCCGTGCCGTGCAGCTCAAGCACAGAGTCGGGTACCGACCCGCCGGCTTGGTGCAGCCGGTCCACGTTCTGCGTGATGAGCCTGTAAATCTTTTTTTCCTCCTGCAGCGCCGCGACGGCGCGGTGCGCGTCGTTGGGCGCCGTTTGCTCCGCGAACCGGCGCCAGCCAAAAAACGACCGCGCCCAGTACCGCTTTTGGTTCGCCTCGGACTTTGTGAAGTCCTGGTGTGTCATTGGCTTGAACCCTGTTGAGTAGGCTCCTTTGGGGCTCCGGTAGTCGGGGACGTTGGACTCGGTGCTGCATCCGGCGCCGGTGATCACGAGCAAGCGTTTCGAGCGCGTGATGAACTCCGCCAGCGCGTTGACCTCGGTAACCCACGGTGCGTCGCACTCTGGGGCGGTCGCGGGGAAGACACGTGACGATCGATTTGCGCGCGCCTCCGACGTCGCATGTGCCCCAACCGTGACGACCCGGGAAAAAATTCGGGTTAGGTCCTTTCTCGAGAACGAACCGTGTGTCCCGAGACCACGCGAACGCGATGACGTCGTCAAACGCGATCCCAACAAGACGCCGACGCGTTTGTCCGCACCCACGAACCCCGAAACGACGCCTTCGCCGCGGCACACTGCGACCGCAGACATCGCTCCCGCGGTCGCCGCACGGCGCACGGAACCCACGGCGAATGCGCGAGGCGCCAGCGCCTCCGCCACACCGGGTGGGTGTGTCCACCCGTACGCGTGTGCCTACGACGTGTGCCATAAAGCTGAGAGGTGTGCCGAGTCAGCGCCTTTTTCAACGACAAAATGAAATTGCCAATTGCCCCGCACGCAGTCCTCCTCGCACAGGGCGGGCTCGGTGGGCTCGGTGGGCTTCGCGGGTCCCCCGCTGCTTCGGTGCGTCTCGCATGGTGTCCAGCAGCGACTCCGAGAGCGATTCCGACGACTGTTTGGTTTACAAAACCACGCGGAACGTGGTGTGGTCGGACGATGAGGATGAGAAACAAAACGCGGGCGGTATTGGCCGCGATCGCGACGACGACGACGAGGTGTGCGCGACGTCTTCGTCTCGCAAACGCGCGAGGGTCACGACCGGCTACACGACCTCGACCATTGAGGTGGTGGAGCTCGGTGAGGACGCACACGCCGCGGCCCGAACAAGCGCCGCGGCGTCGTTCCTCGCCCCCCCTCCCTCGGCACCCGCGATACAGACGCAGTACGACGTCAAGTCGTTGCATTCAAAGCTGAGTAGCGCTTCGGCGATGGCGGAACTTCGGCGCGCCGCGACGGCGCCTGTGGTGGCGCCGATAATCGCGCCGACTTTAACCGTGGCGAAACTCAGCGTCGCTGGTACGACCGGCGGTGGGGTAGGGGCGGGCGGGACATCAAATGGAAAGAAGTTGCACATCGTGCTGCAGCCGGCGAAGGGACAGCGCGTTCGGTGTTCGTGTTTCGAGAGCGATTCGTTTTCGAAAATTTTAGAAACCTTTTTCGCCACGGACGGCGGCGCCTCGTTGCGTTTGAAACTAGAAAACCCACCAAAGCTCAACTTCGACGGAGAGCTCGTGAGCATGGGGGCCACGCCGAAGGACCTTGATATGGACGATGACGACGTGGTGGACATAAGGTAGACACGAATCGAGTATTACGAGATTGTTAACGAAACAATTTTTCGTCTCTCATTCTACACGCAGTCGTGACTCACGTCCCCGCTATGTACAGTAAGCGTACACGCACGTCTTTTCCCGTACCCCGATTATTTCCCTCATTTCTCCCCGCCGCTCAGCTTTTCTTGTTGAATCCTCAACGCCCGCGTTCGCGCGCGTTCCGCCTGTGCCTGGTACTTCTCCTCGTAATCCGCGTCCTCCGCGACGATGCCGCCTTGGCGCATCACGAGGGCCATCGCGAATGACACGGCGACTGCGGCGGCGGTGGCGACGGCGAGCTCGGTGGTGCCGAACGCTTTGAACCGTCTCACCGCGAAGACGGACAGCAGCGCGGTTGCGCAAAGCATCACAATCACACCAAAGCCACCGACTTTCCATCGTTTGCGGTCTCGCGCCGCCTCCAAAGGCGTTTTCCGCGTAAACACGAAAAGCGACCCGCGCGAGCCTTTCCCGAGACGCACGTTTTCGTCCAAGTACGTGGTGGCGAGCACCACTGACGAGGGCGGTCCGATTTTCAGTGCGGGCATTCCTCCGATTGTGATTGTTGGTGAGTCGAAGTACGCCCTTATCGTCGCGCCGTCGTCCGCGTACTTTGCGTTCTCGTTCGCGCGGTACACCGCGAACTTGGCGTCTCGGAATTCTTTTTTGCTCATCGCCGTCCGTTTCGTTTCGTCCCCCAGTTTTTCCGCCGCGAGTTTCGCCTCTTTAACCACCTCCTCCTCGACCCGCACCGGCTCGAACGTCCCTTTTAACACCACCTCCCCGGGAATTAAACCAAACACCAGGAACGCCACGCGGTTCACCACAACGTTGGGGTCGTACAGGTTCTGCTCCAAACCGGTGGTTTTGAAAAGGAAAGTGCCCAACGCGCCCCGGAACCGGCCACCGGCGGGGTTGCCAATCTGTTGTCCGCCCGTGCTTACGTAGGAAACGTCGTAGTCGCCGAAGATCAGCGGGTTCGCGAGCGCGTTCGGGACTTGTGTGGTGCCTATTTTTTCCAGAAGCTCGATGTCCGCGTCCGTCTTTTTCCGCTGCGTCTCGCTCACGTTTCTGCCGCAGTCCGTGTCCGCAACAGCGGTGAGCACGTCCGCCACGATGGCGTCGGGGTTCGCGATGGAAGTGTCGATTGGTTGCTCCCTTTTGGCCAAATCGGTGCTTGGCGTGTCCACGATGTCAGCCACCGAGTTCGCGGTGGGTCGTTTCGCCTTGGACGCGGCCGCGGCCTTTGTGTCGAAGGTAAACGTCACGGCGTCCGCTCCGACTTTGTCCGCAGCAGCGCGTCCGGCCACCAGAACGCCGCGTTTGGGGCGCGCCGAAAACGAAACACCGCGTTTCGTTGGCCGGATCGGTCGTGGGTGATGGACGGTCGCGTTGACGCTCAGCACGCGACGGCGTGCGTGGCTCGACACGAAACCGGCCGTGGCGAGACTCGCGGCAAGGGAAAGCGCGGCACCGGCGAAGGCCGACATCGGCTCGTCTTCGAAACAAACACGGGCACGCGCGGTGGTGACTGGGTGGTGCGCCGTATCGTTGCCACTTGGCAACAGTTTCGTCGAGCCAACCAAAAATCACCAACGTGCGTGGTCGGTTGTCCACCTTGAACTTTGAAAGCAGCTCTGCCCACGCCTTGGGCAGAGCGCACGGCGCTTGGCGCGAGCGCGACGGTCGCGTGGTCGACGGACGATGTCGATATCCATCGACGATTTCTCCGACCCGGCGTTCGATGTCAAGGCGTGGGTGAACCGCGCCGCGGCTGGGTACGTCTTCCCGAATGCAGATCCCGCGCCTCACGTGTTTCCCCACGCATCATCCATCCCCACCGATCGAAACTCACCACTCACCCCTCCCACAGGTGTCCCTCCCAGGACTCGGAACAGGTGGAGAAGTACTTGTCCGAAGTAGAGATGAAGCTCCAGCTCATGGCGGAGGACATTTCCCTGGCGCTTGAGGAGCAGTCCGTTTCCGGGTTACGACGCATCCCGCGCGCGGTGGCGGAGATCGACCGCGTGGAGCACGACACGAAAAGTCTACAGAGTAGAATACAAGGCATCTTGCGTCGTCTTGACGACGCGGAGGGCGCGTCCCGGGACGCGGTTAGGACCCTGGCTTCAGTTGATAAGGTCAAAACAAGGATGGAGCACGCCCGGGAGACACTTGCCAACGCCGCGGGTTTGGCGGAGCTCGTTGCGTCCGTGGACGGCGTCGCCGCGACGGGGGACGTGCGACACATGGCGGATGTTTTGTCCTCCATGCGCAGAGGGTTGCGCGTGGTGGGCAACGTGCCTGAGTTCGCGGACGCCCCCAATCGCGTGGAGGTGCTGGAGCGGCGCATGGAGACGCTGGCGAGGCCGGAGCTCGTATCAGCGCTCGCCGCGAGCGACGTCGTCCGCGCGGAGGAGATGCGGGACGTGTTGTTTGTCAGCGGACGCCTCTCCGCTTTGTTCAGCGCGTACGCGGATACACGGCTGGTGGAGCCCCTTTTACGGGAGTGGAGAACGTTCACGCCTCCCAGTGGCGGTAACACTCGAGGCGGTTTAGGGCCTGAAAAAGACATCGCCGCGTTCGCGGAGTGGGTGCCGGGGTACGCCTCGGCGGTGGCGGACGCGGTGGCGCGGGAAGTCGCGTGGACGAATAAAGCGTTCCCGAAGGAATCCAGCGAACTCGTGGTCAACGCGTGGCGTTCTCTGAGCGAACAGACGCGTAAGGAATTTTCGCAGCGAGCGGCGACGAAATCGCTCGATTTGTTCGCCACCACGTACGCCGCCTCCGCGGATGGGTTTGGACGCGCCGCGACGGCGCTGCTGGGAACCGAAAACGGAGTACCGGGCGCGTCGCCCGAGGCGGCGCTGGAAGCGCTGACGCTGGCGCTGGCGCCGTTTCAAGGCGTGCGCGCTCGTTACGCCGAGCTCGAGGGCAAGTCGTTGCGTGACAACGCAGGTGTGGTGTCCGCGCTCGCGGATGCGAACGAAGCGGCTCAACGGGGCGACGTCGAGTCGCTCGCGTTTGCGGCGACCGCGGTTTCGTTCGGGTTGGCATCGTCCGCGGCTGCGGCGACGACGCGGTGCGAGAAGCTCGGGAGCGGGCTGGAAACGGCTGCCATGCTCACGGCGCTTGACACGACGACAACGGACCGAGTCCGAGGCAACTGCGTCGCGCTGCGTCGTCTGCGACTCGCAAGAGGAATGGTCGTGCCGCGATCGAGGGATGCCCTTGAGGAAACCGCGGTTCCTGCGCGCGCCGCGGCAGCGAATCAAACCGGCGACCAAACCAGCGACGAAGCAAACGTACGCGCCGCGGTTAGCCTGTTGGCCGCATCAGCGGCGACGACAAGTGCAGTGGTTGGACTTAGCAAAACCCTAACGGAGTGGCTGCACGCAAAACGTGACACGCTGGCGCCGTCGCTTGCCGCGGCCGGCGGACCCGACGCCGACGCCGTTTCGGTTACCTCGGTAACCCCCGTTTTCGCCGCAATCGCGGCGGATCCCGAAAAAGCAAAACAACTTCTGCACTTGTTCGAGACATTGGACACTGCAGAGAAAGAGAACGACGGCAACGCGTTCGACCCGATTCCGGGCGCGACCTCTCAAGCCAAAACCTTCGCCAGCGCCACGCGCCTCTTCGTCCTGGAGACCCTGGCGTCGAAGGCGCTCCTCGAGTTTGCGGGGTACGCGCGTCGCGCGGGATGGCGCGCCGCGGACGCCCGCGGCGGCGAGGAGTCCACGCCCTCGTTCAGCCATTATCCCACCTCCGCGGTGACGAACGCGGGCGAGTACCTTCTTTCCCTGCCTCAAACCCTGGAGCAAATCGCGGAGGCTCGGGAAGAAGACCGGCTCGCGGCGGCGGCGGGCGATGAATCAAACGAGAGCGGCAACAAAGTCGCCGACGACGCGCACCGGGTCGAGCTGGACGCCGGGGAGTGGATGGCGGACGTCGCGCGGCTCGCCGGCGATGCGCTTCTCCTTGAGATAAAAAACGTCAAGACTCTTTCGGAACAGGGCGCCGCGCAGCTCGCCGCGGACGCGGAGTATTTCGCGAACGTCGTCGCCGCGCTGGCGCCGGAACCGCCGGCGGCGCTGGTGGCGGTGGCGTCGTGTTGCGCCGCGCCGCGCGACGCGTTCGCCGCGTTCGCGCGCTCCGAAGCGGGCGCCGCGCACGGAGACGTCGTGAAACTTGTCGGCGCGATGCGGAACATAGAAGTGTGAAACGTGCTAGATACGTCGCGTTGGTATGCCATCTATCCTTTCATCCTTTCAGTGCTACGACTCTCCACGACGACGACGTGCTTGTCTCTCCAAATCTATTGTCACTCGGAACCCTCGCCGCACACAATCGCGTCGTGCAGCCGAAACGCGCTGGCGTCGCGCAGGTTTTTGGTAAACGCCATCATGCCATCCCCCCCCCCGTTGTGCTTCCAGAACGTCCCTTCCCTCTGTCGGCAGAAGGCGAACTCGTCGTATGGATCGGTATCGCCATCACCATCGGCCGGGACCAAACCCAAATCAACACTCCGCCGAACGGGCACCAGCGCGAACTCCTCCCACGCGCCGCCTTCGGGCGGCGAAAACATCGACATGCCGGTGGTGAGCACTTTCGACGATCTTTGTTTGTGCCACGCCACGACCCGTCTTCGTTCGAATCGCACGCCAGTGACGAAGGTGGTCACCAACGTTCCAGTCGACTCGGCTCGTAGCGTCACCTCCCTTCCGGTGCCGAATAAGTGAAGCCGGAACACGAACCTCGCGACGTCCTTTTCGTGGCGCTCGGGAGACGCCCTTGGTGCGGCGTTTTTTTTAAAGCCGCTGGAACCGACGTCAACCGAACCACGGCAGCCTCCACTGTCCTTCCCGTCCACACTGAACACCTCGCCGCGGCACATCGCCTCCACGGCGTGTCTGCCAACCACCACAATCTGGTGCCCTCCCCAGTTCAACGCCCCCATCGCCGCTGAAGTTTCGTAGGTTTTGTGCGGGTGCACGCACAGAAACCCGTCGCTCCACCCGGAGGACGTTTTCTCGCCGCCTCCGGAACCTCTCAGTTCCACGCACACCCTCGCGCCGTCCCGCAGCTCGGTGAGTGCTAAGCCGCGTCTGCCCACTGGTACGGCGGCTAAACGCAAGCCGGCGGAGATTTGGGGGCCCGAGGCGACCAGCGCTTGGTCGGCGGCGGTTTTCATTCGTTCGTTTCCATTTTCATTCTCATTCCACGCGAGCCGACCGGCCAGATCCACGCCAAGGTCCCTCTTCGAGCCAAACCTCGACGCGCCTCGTGGTGTGCCTCCTCGTGGGGTGCCTCCTCGTGGTGTGCCAGGAGGCGTGCCAGCCACAGAACCGCCAGCCGCGGCAGCGCGTCTTTTTTCCGCCAAAGGGTCCTCGCACGCTGGCGTTCCCGTGTTTTGTTTGTTTGGAGAAAACAAGCTTCCCAGACTGGATGGCTGTGGGTTTTCCGCCGCGAATCGGCGGCGTTTACCGAGCTCCACGTACTCCCTGGTTTTGTCGTAGACGAACGGGTCCAAAACACGGGCCCAGACGTGTTGAATCGTGATGACTGCCGCGGCTGCTTTAACGAACACCCAGCAGGCGCCGAACAACGAGTGCGTCCGAGACAGGGACCACGCGAAGAAAATGCACGACACCGCGATTACCACGATGTGAGCCACGTCGCGCACCACCAGAACCACGCTAGGCATCAGGTTCACGTGCACATACCGCAACGCGTCTTGTATGCCGAAGTCCACGATAGCATTTGCATCGCTCATCGTGTCACCACACGCGGTAGCGGTCCCAAACCACACGCGGACACGCGCGCGGACGCCACTGCCCGAAAGGAAACAATGCGCCGCTGAAAAAGTGTGGTCCGAGGAAAATAATTTGATCCCGAAATCGACATGTGCCACGTGACTGGCGCGCTGTGCGATTTTGGGATGGACGATTGGAAAACGTATCCGCACACGCGTGACCACGAATGAAGATACTTCCTCCGTATGCGTTCCATGGGTTGTTTCTCACATCGCCTTTCCGACAATTTCCGGAAATCCCCGCAATCTCACGCCATTTAAAAAAACGCCGTGACCCCCCCAGCCGCAGGTCACGCCCACCGCCTCCCAAGCGTATACATGAAGGGGTTCTAAGACCTCGGCATGACCCGCTGAAAAGCCCTCGGGTAGTGAACCCACGGGCCTCGGTACCCGGACCGGTCAATCGACCGGTTCATCGGGCTGAGTAGGCGGATGAGTGGCAGAATGACTCGGCGCGGCGAGGCTTACGACTGATG